>Ga0208977_1000018_pt1 | contig 226104 bp, 175 predicted proteins | sample RifOxyA2_FD_184030 | JGI IMG/M metagenome (GOLD analysis project Ga0208977, IMG submission 184030) | Groundwater microbial communities from Rifle, Colorado - Rifle Oxygen_injection A2 (SPAdes) | ecosystem: Environmental > Aquatic > Deep subsurface > Groundwater | place: Rifle, Colorado, United... | reverse complement strand
ACCCTCTCGGGTTCCTGGACGAAGGGGGCAAATGCCACCTTCAACCACAGTTCCGGCTCTGTCACCCTCGATGGCGGAAACCAGACCATCTCCGGTTCCACGGTCTTCTACAACCTTACGAAGACCGTCACTTCCGCTCAAACACTGACATTCTCCGCAACGGAGCAGACTTCCGTGAGTGGTGCTCTCAGCCTGCAGGGTGCGAGCGATGCAGTGCTGCTCTCCATCCGCTCCTCTCTCACAGGCACACAGTCGCGTCTTGTGCAGGAGAGTGCAGGAAGCCAGACGCTGCAGTACCTCGATGTGCAGGATAACGATGCTTCCGGCGGGAAGGCGATGACCTGTTCAAGCTGCACCAACAGCCTGAACAACATCAACTGGTTCTTCGTGACGCCGACCGTTGTCGGTACGCTCTACAGCGACGAGGGAGTCACGCCTCTTGCCAGTAAGACGGTTGCCATCAGTTACAACGGCGGTGCCGTCACGGATACGGCGGTAACGGACGCAGGAGGGCAGTTCACGCTTTCCGGGGCCAGCATGACCGGCGGCGCCATCATTACGCTTTTTGCGCAGGATGAAACAGAAGATGCAGTCACGGTTGTCCTCTCGTCGGGGAGCTCCATGACAGGCATGCACCTATACCAGAACCGCATCATTGTGCGCTCGGAATCCGGTTCCGCGGTCTTGAGCAATGTCACACTGGATCTGGCAGACGCGCTGGGTGGTACTGCGGATGATGACATCACCAATATTCTTTCCAGCGCCAATTCCGGTGCTGTTTCCATCGCGATTAACAAAGAGTTCCTCATCTGGTCGGGAGATACATTCCGGCCGGGAGGCTCTGTCACGGTGCATGATCTCGATGTAAACGGCACATTCGATTTCCAGGGCTACGCACTGACCGTCAACGGTTCCTGGGATACAACGGGCGGAACTGCATCCGGCAGCACCACCGTCACGTTCACTTCCACAGGGTCAGAGACGATCACGAGCGACGGCCACAGGTTCCATGCAGTGACGTTCACAGGGTCCAATGCCCTGTGGACGCTCCAGGATGCTTCGGTCATCAATGGCACGTTCACAGTGCTGGCTGGAACCCTTGCACAGGGCAATGCCACACTCACTGTTGCAGGCAATGTCCGCATTGCTTCCGGTGCAGCATTCACCAAATCCAGCAACAGTTCGCTTCTTACACTCAGCGGATCTCTTACTTTGGAAGATGAGTCATCCAATAACCTCGGGTATCTCCAGTTTGGTCCTGCCCCGGAAACTATGGCACTCTCCGGCGCGCTCCGCGTCGATAAGATAACAGTCGGAACAGGCGATACGCTTGTGCTCACCGGCCACAATCTCTCCGTTGGTACGGGGGGTCTCTTCATCCACGGTCTCCTCAATGCTGCCAATAACGGTGCAGATGACTCCGTCATCACCGTCTCGGGTTCCTGGCTTGCCACAGGCACGGGAGACTTCATTGCAGGGACAAGTACCGTCCTCTTCGATGGCACCTCCGGCAGCTACTCTGTCGCTGCTTCCGGTGCCTTCTTCAACTTCATCGTCAATGGGACCGGTGCCACTTACACGGCAACCGGATCACTCGACATCAACAGGAACATTCTATTCTCCGCCGGCACATTCACGGCGCCGCCGGGAAACATGACAGTCTCCGGATCCTGGACCATGGGTTCCAGTGCCACTTTCAATCACGGTTCCGGCACGGTCGTGCTCGACGGCGGGGACCAGACGCTCTCCGGTTCCACAACGTTCCACAATCTCACAAAGACGCTCTCTGGTTCGGGGAGAACACTCACATTCCCGGCAACTGCGCTGCAGTCTGTCAGCGGTGCGCTCACGCTCACAGGTCTCAATGAAAACAATAAGCTGACTATTCGTTCCAGCATCAGCGGCGTACAGGCCCGTTTGATTCTGGATAACACCAGCAGTACGCAGAACGTCCAGTACGTGGATGTGCAGGATAACGATGCGAGCGACGGGACAGCAGTAGTGTGCAATGACTGCGTCGATAGCGGGAACAATATCAACTGGTTCTTCGTGACGCCGACCATTGTCGGTACGCTCTACAGCGACGAGGGGGTCACGCCTCTTGCCAGTAAGACGGTTGCCATCAGCTACAACGGCGGAGCTGTGACAGATAGCATCACCACGGATGCCGGCGGCCAGTTCTCGCTCTCCGGGGCGCAAATGACCGGAGGCACGGTTCTCACCCTCTTCGTGCAGGGGGAGAGTGAAGATGCTGTCACGGTTGTCCTCGGCTCAGGTGGCACCATGACGGGCATTCATCTCTACCAGAATCGCGTGATTGTCCGTTCGGAGTCCGGTTCTGCCGCTGTGACGAACACTGCACTTGCCATTGCCCGCACTACGACGAGTGCTGCTGATGATATTCCAAATATTCTAGTCAGTGCCTCATCCGCGGGCATAACAGTGGCGGCAAACAAGGAATTGCTCGTCTGGAGCGGTTCCACGTTCCGGCCGGGCGGCACCGTCTCCACGCATGACCTCGACATCAACGGCACGCTGACTCACGGGCAAAACACTTTGGGTGTCAGTGGTTCGTGGGATACGGATGCCATCTACGGCAGCTTCTCCGGCACGGGCGCAACTACATTCACCTCCACGGGGAGCGAGACCATCCGGAGCAGCGGTGATTCCTTTGGCGCTGTCACCTTCAGTCATTCCGCTGGGTCCTGGACACTCCAGGATGCCATGGACATCAATGGTGCCTTCACACTCTCGGGTGGCACTCTCACACAGGGGAATAACACGCTCAATGTTTCCGGCAACGTCCGGATTGCAGCGGGAAGCACGTTTGTGAAATCTTCGAATGGTTCTCGCTTCCTGCTCGACGGCGATCTTACGTTTGAAAACGAGACAAGAGCGAATGTCGGTTTCGTGCAGATGGGAGCCAGTCCGGATACCATCACGCTTTCCGGTGCGCTTGCCGCAGACAGGGTGGTCGTTGGTACGGGGGATGTCCTCGTGACAAATGGCTATGACCTCTCTGTTGGCACCGGCGGCCTCACAATCTACGGTGTACTCAACGCCGGCGACAGCGGCTCCAATATCACGCAAATCACACTCTCCGGGTCCTGGATTGCGAGCGGGACAGGAGACTTCCTCAGCGGGCATTCCTCAGTGCTCTTCGATGGTACGGCTGGAAGTTACCAAATAACATCCTCCGGAGCATTCTATGATCTTGTTCTGAATGGGACGGGCGCCACATGGACCGGCAATGGCACAGTGGATATCAATGGCGATCTGACACTCTCTGCGGGTACCTTCAATGCACCGTCCACTCTCACTCTGAGCGGATCTCTCACTCATGGAGCCAATGCCACCTTCAGCCATAACTCTGGTGTGTTTCAGCTCGACGGAGACACACAGACGCTCTCGGGTACAACGGCGTTCTACACACTCAAGAAGATCGCCGGAGTCACGAGCACTCTCACGTTCAGCGCGGGGGAGAATTTCACAGTCAGTGGCACGCTCGTGCTCCGTGGCAAAGATAACAACAACCGCCTCAGCATCCGGTCCTCCGTCTCCGGCGTGCAGTCCTACCTCTCCCTGGACACCAGTGGCAGCGAGTCTGCCATCTTCCTGGATGTGCAGGACAGCAATGCAGGGAGCGGCCAGACCCTCACGTGTTTGAGCTGTACGGACAGCGGAAACAACGTGAACTGGGTCTTCACTACGCCGACGGTGACTGGAACGCTCTACAGCGACGAAGGAGCCACTGCTCTCCCGGGGAAGACGATCGCATTCGCGGCGAACGGAGGCAGTCTCACAGCCACTGGTGCTACCGATGCCGGCGGTCAGTATTCCTTCACCGGCGTCACGCTGACAGGAGGAACCATCATCCTGCTCTACGTGGATGGTGCCGCTGAAGATGCCGTCACTGTCGTGCTCGGCTCAGGAGGCAATATGACCGGTATCGATCTGTACCAGAACCGTCTGATTGTGCGGAGCGAGTCTGGCACTTCTGCCGTTACCAATGCGCAGATTGCCATAGCAGATAACAATGGAGGTGCAGCTGCAGATACTGATGTCACCACCATTCTTTCCAGTGCGTCGAGTGCGGCCATGACCGTCGCGGAAGGAAAGGAGCTGCTCATTTGGGCGAGTTCCACCTTCGCACCCGGAGGAACGGTAGATGCGGAAAACATAGACATCAACGGTACTCTCCAGCAGGGAACCGAGGGGATTTCCGTCGGTGGATCCTGGGATGCGACAGGCGGGAGTTTTACCAGTAATGGTGTCGTGACCTTCGATACCGCCATGGGCTCTGGCCAGATCATTCTCTCCAATGGCAGCACATTCTCGGGAGTGACATTCAGCGGTACGGGAACGTGGTTCCCGCGTGGTGCCATGGATGTCAACGGGAACTTCACTGTGTCCAATGGTACGTTCAACCAGAGCGGGAGCACGCTGAATATCGCCGGCAACATGCGGGTGGCATCCGGAGCCGTATTTGTACAGTCGGTCAATGGTTCCCTCCTCACGTTGGATGGGGATCTCTACGTGGAAGATGAGACGAGTGTCAATATGGGTACGGTACAAGCGGGTTCCAGCCCCGATGTCATCACGCTTTCCGGCTCCCTCCGCGTACACAAGCTGACCGTTGGGACAGGGGACACACTCGTTCTCTCCGGCCATAACCTGTACGTCGGTACTGGCGGGCTCTTCCTCCATGGCACAATCGACGCTTCCGATAGGACGAATTCCGGAGGGGCAATCACATCATCTACCATCACGGTGAGCGGCTCATGGATAGCGGGCGGGACAGGAGATTTCATTGCAGGGCATTCTTCCGTGCTCTTCAACGCCGGAGGGGGATCATTCACCATCTCATCTTCCGGTTCCTTCTACGATCTGGTGATAGCAGGAACGGGGGCAACGTATACGGCCACTGGTGCTCTGGATATCAATGGAGATCTCACGCTCTCTGCCGGTACGTTCACTTCCACTCCCGGTACCATCACACTTTCGGGCTCCTGGATGAAGGGAGAGAATGCCACCTTCAACCACAGTTCCGGCTCAGTTGTGCTCAACGGTATCGACCAGACTATTTCGGGTTCCACGGTTTTCCATAACCTCACCAAGAGCGGTTCGACGGCTGCAACTCTGACATTTGCTGCTTCCGCAAACACGTCTGTGAGCGGCGCGCTTCTGCTCCGCGGCACACTCACCAATAACCTCAGTATCCGTTCCGGCATCACCGGTCTTGTTTCTTTCCTCTCTCTCGACACCGGCGGATCGGAGACGCTGCAATACCTGAATGTCAAGGATAACGATGCCTCCGGCGGCCAGCCTCTCAGCTGTACTAACTGTACGGATGCGGGGAACAATACGAACTGGCTCTTCGTGTCGCCGAATATCACCGGCACGTTGTACAGCGATGAGGGGGTGACACCTCTTGTTGCAAGGACGATAGCGCTCAGTGTGAACGGCGGTACCATTTCCGATACGGCGGAGACCGATGCCGGTGGCCAGTTCGTCCTTTCCGGTGCCACGATGACAGGAGGGACGGTTCTGACGTTGTTCGTGAATAATGAAACGGAAGATGCTGTGACTGTTGTGCTGAGTTCGGGGAGCACGATGACAGGCTTGCACCTGTACCAGAACCGCGTGATCGTACGGTCCGAGTCCGGTTCCAGCCCCGTCACGCTCACGACGCTTGATATCGCAAATACCCTCACAGATAACGACATCATCAATCTCCTGCCTGTCTCGGGATCTGCAACGTACCTGCACATGCTCGATAATGTCGAACTCCTCGTCTGGACCGGTTCCACGTTCCGGCCGGGGTCCGCTATTACTGTCCATGACATAGACATCAACGGCACGCTTGCTCACACCACTCGCACTGTGTACGTGAAGGGGTCCTGGGACTCCGGGAGCGGAAGCGTCACGGGGACGGGCACCATCAACTTCGCAGCAGTTGGGAGCACCGAAACCATCCGTTCCGGCACATTCACCTACTCGGGAGCCACCTTCAGCGGCAGCGGCAGCTGGACACTGCAGGATGCCATGGACGTCGATGGTTCCTTCGTCTTCCAGAGGGGGACACTGAATCAGAGCGTCTACGCACTGAATCTCTCGGGGAATTCACGCATTGCGTCTGGTGCCGTCTTCGTGAAGTCCACGACTGCCACGGCACTCACATTCGACGGCACACTCACCTATGAAGATGAACATGGTTCCAACCTCGGTCGCGTTACTGTCGGGAACAGCCCAGATACTACTACCACACTATCCGGTTCTCTCACAGCCGATGCTCTCACCGTTGGTACGGGTGATACCCTTGTTCTTTCCGGCCACAACCTCTTCATTGGTACAGGGGGTCTCTTCCTCCACGGAACGCTGGATGCAACCAATAACGGGCCCAATGCTTCTACGATTGTTATCAGCGGTTCGTGGCTCGCCTCAGGGACAGGAGACTTCATTGCCGGTTCTTCAGCGGTGCGGTTCGATGCCTCATCGAGCTCATACACCATTGCCGCTTCCGGTGCTTTCTTCAACCTCATTGTCAATGGAACGGGTGCTACGTATACGGCGAGCGGATCACTCGATGTGAACGGCAACTTCGAACTCTCAGCCGGAACGTTCACCGCGCCGAGCACCACGCTCACCGTGAGCGGTTCATGGCTCAAGAGTGCCAGCGGAAGCACGTTTGCTCATAATTCCGGTTCCGTGGTGCTCGACGGCGGCGACCAGACCGTCTCCGGTTCCACGCTCTTCTACAACCTCACGAAGACCGGCGCAACGGCGCAGCAACTGACGTTTGTTTCCACGACAATGCAATCGGTGAGCGGAGCACTGACGCTGCGCGGCGGCAGCAGCAGTGCCCGGCTCTCCCTGCGCACGACGACGGACGGTATTTCCTCCTGGTTGCGCCTTGATTCCGTCTCAGGTACGCAAGACCTCGCATATCTTGACGTGCGGGATAACAACGCGACCGGCGGAGAGAAACTCATCTGTTTCACGGGATGCAAAAATAGTGGCAACAACCGCAACTGGGCGTTCCACTCCATTACCGGTACGCTCTACAGTGACGAGGGCAGTACGCCGCTCATTGGCAGGACGGTGGCATACGCTACGAATGGAGGTGCAGTCATCGATACCGCCGAGACGGGGTCCGGAGGCCAGTTCACCCTCTCCGGCGCCTCGCTCACCGGCGGCACCATCATCACGTTCTTCGTACAGGACGCAGCAGAAGATGCTGTCACCGTCGTCCTTGGTTCCGGCGGTGCCATGACAGGCATCGATCTGTACCAGGACCGTCTCATTGTCCGCTCAGAGTCAGGTTCGGCCCCAATCACAAACACACACCTCATAGCCGGGCATAGACTCAATGGATCGCTCGATACGGATATCACGAACATCCTGTCCGGGTCGCTCCTTTCCGGTACCACCATCCAGCCGGGGAAAGAACTCTACATCTGGTCCGGGACAAGGTTTAAGCCGGCAAGCGCACTGACTCTGCATGACCTGGAGATCCGCGGCATCTTTGAGACGCTGACCGGAGGTACTATTACCGTTACAGGTACATGGGATGCTACGAGCAGCGGAACGGTTTACGCAGGGTCCGGCGTCGTGATGTTCACGGCAACGGGTTCTGAGTCCATTATCAGCAACGGGCAGAGCTTCCATACTATGAAGATCAACGGTTCGGGAAGTATTACCGCTTCGGGGAGCTTGGATGTGAATGGCAATTTCGTGCTTCTGCAGGGGGCATTCACGGCCCCCGAAGCCGGGTACCAGATGGCTGTAAGCGGGAGCTGGCTCAACGTCGGAACCGGGACATTTGTGCACAATAATGGGACCGTCGTGCTCGACGGAGGGACTCAGACCCTCTCCGGTTCCACCGTCTTCTACAACCTTACGAAGAGTATTGATTACTCTGCGACACTGTACTTCGCCGCATCGGAGATTCAGAGCATCAGCGGCTCTCTTACCCTGCAAGGTGCTGGCTCTGCCGCGGCAGATTACCTCCTCATACGTTCGACGGTGCAGGGTACATTGGCAGGCATCAACCTCGGTTCGCACCTCTCTGCATCGCAGTGGCTGCAGTACCTGAGCGTGGCAGATAGTGATGCCCGGTCTGGGGCGGTTCTCAGTTGCCGTACAGCCTGTACGGACGGTGGAAACAACTTCAACTGGACTTTCCCTTCTGCGCCGACCCCGCCTCCGGGAGATAATGGCGGCGGCGGTGGAGGTGGAGGTGGAGGAGGTGGCGGCGGCAGTAGTCAGCTTGAAGCCCCCAAACGTGCCTGTATCACATTCGGGCGTCCGCTTGCAGCGCCGTTCGAGGATATAGAGGGGCACTGGGCGGAGAACTACGTTACGCAGCTCCAGAAGGCGCATGTGGGTGACAGCAACGTGCCCCTTATCCGCGGCCGACTCGAGCAGGAACGCGGCGTGCACCGCAGGCTCTTCCTGCCCGATGAAGAGATCACACGGTACGAAATCGTCGAGTGGGCACTCCTGAGCAACTGCGTTCCCCTCATTCACGATCCGCAGGATCTGCAGTTCGCCTTCCGCGATGTGCCGAGCAGTCTCTCCTTTGCCGGAGAAGACGAAGCATTCCGCCGCAGGGTCATCTACACGGCGGTGGATATCGGCCTCATCCAGGGGTACCCGGATGGGACGTTCAGGGCCAATGAGCCCATTACCCGTGCCGAAGCCATGAAACTGCTGGTGCTTGCCGGAGAGCTGCCGCCCGAGCAGGGGCAGCCGCGCCAGCTTTTCTCCGATGTGAAAGTGACGGACTGGCACGCACCGTTCATTGAACGGGCTATCGTCGACAAGCTCATAGAAGGATTGAAGGATGGTACGTTCCGCCCATTCACACCGCTCACACGTGCAGAGGCTGCGCGCGCAATTTACCAGATGATTGTGAACGATGAAGAAGAGCTCGAGAACGAAGAAACGCCGCTGCCGGGCGTGTTCACAGACGAAGAACTCAAAGAGGAAGTCTTCGCGGCGCCAAAAGCCTGTCTCGTCTCCGGCACTCCGCCGACACCCTCCTTCATCGATATCAACGAGCACTGGGCGTATCCCATGATCCAGCGCCTGGCACGCACACGGACAGTGGACGGCAATCGTCCGCTCACGCAGGGATATCTTGTGCAGCAGGGGGACCGTATGCAGCGTACCTTCAAACCGGATCAGTACATCACGCGCTTCGAGCTCCTTAAGCTCTCCCTGCTCAGCAACTGCACGCCGCTCATCACGCACACGGAAGAGCTGCCGTACAGCTTCGCGGATGTCTTTAAAGTCCCGCGCCTGAACGAGCATACCGATCAGCGTCAGAAGAGAGAAATCATCTATTCCGCCTCGGAACTCAGCATTGTGCAGGGGTACCCGGATGGCAATTTCCGGCCCGATGCCCTGGTCACGCGCGCGGAAGCAGTGAAGATCCTCATCCGTGCAGCCGGGCTGCCGGCGGTGGAAGTGGAGAGCCGGCAGTTCTTCCGGGATGTTCCGCTCTTCGAGTGGTATGCGCCGTATGTGCATCAGGCGGCAACCTACGGTCTTGTGTCCGGGTACGGCGACGGCACGTTCCGTCCTGCGCAGCTCGTCACGAGGGCCGAGATGGCGAAGATGATCAACATCATCATTGCGTCTTCAGGCCGTATGCCAGACGGATTTAATGATCCGGTCAGTCCGTTGCATGATGCCGCAGCATCAGAGCTGTCGTTCGATGCATCGCAGACTGCCCCATCGCTCGCGAGTTCTCCAGCACCGCAGTTGCCGGGCTTTACTCCGGAGACACGCGTGCCGGAACTCGTCGGCTTGCGGCCGGCCGCAGCACCAGAGCAGCCGCTCGGTGCACGGCAGGCTGCAGCTCCGGAACAACCGCAGACTCCGCGCATGCAACCTGCGCAGCTTCTCGCAGAGACAGTGGCGCAGAACAGGGAGGATCGCAAGATCAAGCGTGAGTCTCTCGACGAGCAGCGCATGCAGCAGGAGCTGGAGGAAGGCCGCGAGCGTGCACTCCCTGCGATGAATCAGTGTCTGATTGACGGCGGTCCGCTCAGGCCAGGGTTCATTGACGTCTCTGCGCACTGGTCTCAGCCCATTGTGCAGCGCCTTGCGCGTGCACGGATCAACCACGGCTCCGAGCCGCTTATTCAGGGCGAACTGGTTCAGGAGGAAGGCCAGCAGTACCGCTACTTCTTCCCGGACCGGCAGATTACGCGCTACGAATTTGTGAAGCTTGCGGTGCTGAGCAACTGCCTGCCGATCGTGCGAAATATCGAAAACGTTGCTGTGACATTCCGTGATACCCCAAAGCGCACACGCGCCACCGAACCGGAGGCTGTCACGGAGCAGCGGCTCATCATCTACACTGCTGCGCACTTCGATCTTGTACGCGGGCACAGCGACGGAACGTTCCGCGGTGATGAGCCGATGACGAGGGTGGAAGCTCTCAAGATACTTCTCCGTGCAGCGAATGTCCCGCCTGTGCATCCGGATACAGTGGGCATTCCGGTCTTCTCCGATGTGCCGGACTATGAGTGGTACGCACCGTACGTCCGCACAGCGGTCTATGAGGGCTTTGCCAACGGGTACAGGGACAATACGTTCCATCCCGCAGCGCTCCTCACCCGCGCAGAGGCTGCGAAGATGGTGGACATAGCCATGCGCCGTGAGCCGACACGTGAGTTCCCGGAGGTTGCTCCTTCTCCCATTCCTTCTCCGTTCGATACAGAACAGGAGCTTACGAGTCCTGCTCCCGAACCGGATAAGGCGCCGGATCTCATAGAGGATGCGCGTCTCGCTGATCCGAACATGGCGAAACCTGCTCCCAACCGCTCCATTCTGGACCAGGCACAGGAAGTGCTGCAGGGGATTACTGCCGAGCAGGACGTCGATACGGCGCTCTCTCAGTTCGAAGAGCAGGAAGATCCCAATGTGCTCAATGAATGCCTCATTATGGGCCAGCCTCTCATGCCGGGCTTCTCCGATGTGTCGGGGCACTGGGCCGAGCCCATGATCCGCTTCCTCTCCCGTGCGCGCCGCGAGATATCTGAGAGACCGCTTCTGGACGGGTACAAGGTGATGCACAATGGCGTGCCGGAGCGCATCTTCGCGCCGAACAAACCCATTACGCGCTACGAGCTTCTCCGCTTTGCCCTCATGAGCAATTGTGTGGAACTCGTGCGTGATGTGCAGGATGTATCTCTGCGCTTCACCGACGTGCCGAAGACAACCTTCCTCACGGGCGACGAGGCGCTCGAGCGGCGCATTATCTACACTGCTGCCGATCTCGGCATCATCCGCGGATACCGCGACGGGTACTTCCGTCCCGATGCCCCGATCAGCCGTGCCGAAGCGCTGAAGGTTCTCATTCTCGCGGCGGAACTTCCGCCGATGGAGGGGCATGCGGCTATGCTCTTCTCCGATGTGCCTCTCAATGAATGGTACGCATCGTACGTGGAACGTGCCGCATTCGACGGCCTCATCTCCGGTTTCGCCGATGGCAGTTTCCATCCCGAAGAGAAGATCACCCGGGCCGAAGCGCTGAAGATCGTGTACCTGATGCTCCGACAGTAAGGGTCTTCTCCGCAATTGATACTTTCCCATGGACCTGTTACACCACATCCCGTATGAAACTCCTCATTGCTGAAGACGATGACGCTCTCTGCAATGCACTTGCGACGAAGTTTAAGGGTGCGGGGTTTGAGGTTGCCATGTGCAAAGACGGGAATGAATGCATGAGAGTCATGGGCAAGGAGAAGTTCGATGGCATCGTGCTCGATATCCTCATGCCGGGGAAAGACGGTTACGAAGTGCTGGCGGAGAGAAGTGCTACGATAAATGCCGGCACGCCTGTGTACGTGGTGACCAATCTTGGCAGAGAGGAAGATTGCGAGAAAGCCAAGGCTCTGGGGGCGAAGGAGTGCGTCGTGAAGTCGAACATGTCACTCAAAGAGGTGATTGGGATCGTGAAGAAGGACCTGGAAGGAACGGAGAATAAAAAATGAAAAATGCTTCGGCTTCGCTCAGCACAAGTGAAAAATTGAAAATGGGAAGAGGGGAGTTTATGTCCTGTGAGCTTCTAGCTTTCAGCTTACTGCCTGCAGAAAGGTCTTTAGGTTTCAGTACTTAGGGAAGCCCTGAAAAATACGAAAGCATGCGAGCACGTCATCCCGAGCGGAGCCGAGGGACAACGTGCGACGTCATGGTTCGGCTCCGCTCACCATGACGTATGTGACAATTTCGGTGTTTTTCAGACCTAATACCGAAGAAATACAATACCCCTTTCCGTAGGGCAGGTTCGGTTACCCGCCCGGGTCCGGCGGGATAGCCGAATCCCGCCTTCGGAAATGTATTTCTTAATTCGGTATAAGGACTTACGTATGAATACCTTGAGCCTTCAAACTCAAAGTTGACAGCTAAAAGCTATAAGCTGAAAGCTAATTCCTCACTCCCAATTCCTGGATATTCCGCAGGTGCCTTGCGGCTTCCTCGTAGTCCGGATCGTGTTTGACAATGTAGGTCAGCTGCTCGGCTGCAGTCGCTAAATCACCCAGTTCCGCGGCAACGGCGGCCAGCCTGTAGCGGGCGGCAGGATCCCGGGGATTCCTTTGAACGGCTTTGGTGAATGCGCCAAAGGCCTCCTGGCTGTGGCCGTATTTCTGCTCCATGATCCCGAGGTTGTACTGTGGTGTAAAGAAGGCGTCACCGAGGGTTGCAGCTTCCCTGAAAAGTGCGAATGCGCGGTCCAACTGGCCCCGCCTCTCGTACATCTGTGCGAGGAAGTAGTACGAAGTGAAGTCGTCTTCCAGGTATTCCCGGTATGCCGGCTTCTTCAGTGTTACTTCTGTAAACCATTGTATTGCATCTTCGTCTTTCCCCATCTGATGGAGGAGCTTACCCATGTTGCCATACAGTTCCGGCACGTAGAGCCCCTGTGCAATGCCGCGCTGGTACACCTCCAGCGCTTCGTCGTAGCGTTCCTGCTCAAACAGGCTGCTCCCGAGGTTGTTGAGTGCGTGCACGGATGTCGGGTGGGAGTTCAGAATATGCCGGAACAGTGTCTCGCTGTCCTTCCACACGCGTGACTGCTGCCAGGAGAGTATCCCAAGGAGCAGCATCAGCCCGGGCACGATTATCTGCATACTGCGTTCCCGCAGGGGTCGTGTCACCAGCCTTCGTCGGCTTTGGCGGACTACGGCCGGCAAGATTGCTTGTTCTTCGATTTCCGGAGGTGCCACAGGCGCACGTCCGTGGGTACCTACGAGGGTGATCCCCGCGGCAATGAGGAGGATGAGACCGACGTCCGGAAGGTACGCGTAGCGGTCGGAGGCGTAGTACACGAAACCGTTCTTCGAGAAGGCGGCCAGGGAGGGCAGCTGCATGAGGAGGAAGAAGCCCGCGCCGAACCGTGCAATACGTGCACTGCGGCGGAGCCACAGCAGTATGCCCACGCCGGGCAGGAGTGCGATGGGCAGCAGGAACCGCAGATCATACCAGGCAGAGGAGGAGAGCTCTGCCGGGTAGAACACAGAGAATCCAAAAGGGAAGAGGAGATGCACAATGTAGAGGGCCATGCCGCGCACAGCGAGCAGCAGATGTGCTCCGGGTGTCAGCATGGTTATTTCTGTGCGCTTTCCGTACAGAGCTACGATTCCGAAGAGCACGCTCAGGACGAGGTATGGTACCTTCTCTCTGAGCTGGTTCTTCCATGAGGGAGTGCGTTGCCCGTAGAGATCTATGAGCACGAGCGCCAGCGGCAGCATGATGACGGAGACTTTGGCAAGGAGAGCCAGGAGAAATGCTCCGATGCTCAGGCGAAACGCTGCAGAGTTTCTTCTGCCTCCGGCTTTCAGGTAGAACCAGATGCTGAGGAGTGCGAGGCAGCTGCTCAGAATATCTTTCCTTGCCGATGCGGAGACGACTGCTTCCGTGTGCTGCGGGTGCAGTGCAAAGAGCACGCCGCCGATAAGCGCGAGCCAGGCGGCGGTTGCATCTCCAAAACTCCGCTTTGAAAGCCGATACAGAATGCTGATGACCAGACCGGTGGATGCCAGGTGCAGCAGGAGGTTTACAGCGTGGAATGCAATCGGTGAGAAGCCGAAGAGTGCGTGTTCGATCTGGTACGAGAGGATGGTGAGCGGTACGTAGAGCTCAGGGTCAAAGCTGCTGAACGCCCCCGAAATCGTGCTCCAGGAAAGTTCCTGGACGAGGAGGTTCTTTGTAATGAGCAGGTAGTCGTCGTAGCTCACGAAGCTATTGCCGAGCACGGAGGGCAGGTAGAAGAGCGCTGTGAGGAGGCAGAGTGTTCCTCCCCATCGTTTGAGGTTCGGTGTCGTCCTTGCAGAGGGTGCTTGCATACCAAAAACAGTGTTGCTCGTCGGCTTCCTGAAGGCAACTGAAAGCTTCTGGCTTTGAGCTTTCAGCGAGGTCTTAAGGCTTCAGTGCTTGGGGAAGCTCTGAATAACTGCCGGAATGTCATCCTGAGCGTAGTCGAAGGATCGACATTTCGGCTCCTGTCTATGGTTCGACTACGCTCACCATGACAGAAGCCTCTGTTATTCAGTGCTTCCCTAGCTGATAGCTACCAGTCAAAGCATCATCATCAGAGTCCCTCCGCGGCAAGCGCCTGCCCGACTGCCTGGCAGAGCTCAGTGTAGAGATCGCCGTCAGGATCATCGATCGTTGTTCTGTGCCTACGTTCAAACTCCTGCATCCCTCTCGCCGCGAGCGCGTCTGTCACCATCCCGCGGATTTCCTCAGGGACGACAAAATCCTCTGGCACTTTGATACTTGCATCCAGAGGCGGGATGTTCCGTTCGTGCAGTGTATGGAGCGCCGCGCGGCCGGGTACATCCTGGCCGTGCTGCAGCGCCTGTGCGATGCTGCCGAGTGTCTCTGCTGCGATGGCATGGAATGCTGCGATCCGATCCTGGCCTGCGAGAAACAGGCGCAGCCTCCCGCGTGCTTGTTCGAGGAGAGGGGGAATGGTCTTGAACTTTTGTACTGCAGCTTGCAGTGTTGCCCTCCTCTTTCCTATGAATTCCCGGGAGTACTGAGCCATTGCACGGAGATCAACGGAGCCCTCTAAAGCATATCCGACGATTTCTTGTTTCTGCACCTCGTTCATATTTAGTACTATACTATATATTTTGATTAAATCAATGATTAGAAAAATGGCTTAAAATAGAGAAAAATACTTGAATCTTGGTTTATTCTACCATTTTTAAGAATTCTTTCTCCCCAATCATTTTCACCCCGAGTTCTTCCGCTGTTGCTGCTTTGCTCCCGGGGTTCTCTCCCAGTAAGACAAAGTCTGTCTTCTTACTCACGGTGCTGCTCACTTTCCCTCCGCGCTCTTTGATCATCTTCGTTGCGTCGTCGCGGCTTAAGTCCGGGAGTGTGCCAGTGAGGACGAACGTTTTCCCGGCAAAAATCTGCTTTAAGTTCGATCCTTCCGGTTGCAGAGCGAGCACGCCGGCCTCTTCGAATTTTTTCAGGAGTGCCTGGTGATCCTCATCTTTCGCCCAGTCGAGGACCGCCCCGGCAACCACCGGGCCGATGCCATCGATGGCTGCAAGCTCCTCTGCATCTAGTTTCTTCAGTGTCTTCCCGATGTCGGAAATGCGGATGCCTTCCACCTTCGTCTCGGTGACCTGTGTCCCGAAGAGCGAAGTCTGCGCACCCAGGTCTTCCCGTTTCTTCACCGTGAGGGTTTTCGCCGGCCATGCGATGCGCCGTGCCAGAATCTCCGCGGTTTCCCTCCCGATGTGGCGGATGCCGAGCGCGAAGAGGAACCGCTCCATTGGAATCTGTTTCCGGCTTTGCATAGCCAAAAGAACGTTCTCTGTTTTCTTCTCCTTAAAGAGGGGGAGACCCAGGAGGTCTTCGTAGGTGAGGAAGAAAATATCCGCAGAATCATTCACGATCCCGCGTGCAAGGAGTTCTTCTATGGTCTCCTTTCCCAGCCCCTCTATGTTGAACGCGTAGCGGGAGATGAGGTGCTCCAGTTTCTCCTGGCGGACGGCATTGCACTTCTTGTTGGGGCAACGATGCACCGCTTCGCCTTCCGGGCGGACAAGTGTTCTGCCGCAGCTGGGGCAGTGTTTGGGGAAGTGGAACGGCTTGGTGTGCTCAGGCCGCAGGTTCCGCATCACCTCCACCACTTCCGGAATGATGTCACCTGCTTTCTGCACGATCACCGTATCACCTATGCGCACATCGAGCCGCCTGATCTCATCTTCATTGTGCAGTGTTGCGCGCGTCACCGTGGTCCCGGCAAGCTGGGTGGGGGAGAGGAATGCCACGGGGGTGATGGCACCGGTGCGGCCTACTTGGAGCCGGATGTCCTGTACCTGGGCTGTTTTCTGCTCCGCAGGGAACTTGTACGCACGCGCCCACCGCGGGGCTTTTGCAGTGGAACCGAGATCGTACTGCATACGGCGGTCGTTCACTTTGATCACGATCCCATCGATATCGTACGGCAGGGCGTCCCGTTTCTTCCGGAGGCCGCCGAAGAGCTCCTCCACTTCCTTCAGGTTCCTGCAGAGCACGAATTCGCGGTTTGTCGGGAGGCCCACCGAGTGCAGAGTTTCCATGAGTTCCTTCTGTGTCTTTATGTGCAGTGCATCAGCAGTCTCTCTCTCGAGCGCGTAGCAGAACATCCGCAGGTCCCGTGCAGCTGCCACCTTCGGGTCCAGCTGGCGCACGGAACCCGCTGCGGCATTGCGCGGATTCGCGAATTTCTCCCCCTTGGGGAGCCCTTTGTTCACCTTGGCAAGTGCCGCTTTCGGCATGTAGACCTCTCCTCCGATCTCAATGTACTTCGGCAATGAGGCTTGCCGTGTACCGGGCGACAGCTCTGGTACTGCGGATGCATTCCTGAATTCCAAATGCAGGGGGACGGTATCGATGGTGCGCACGGTGTGTGTCACATTCTCTCCCTCAACTCCGTTCCCCCTCGTCACGGCCCGCAGGAGTTCGTAGCGGCTGCCCTTCTTCTCATACACGAGGGAGATATTGAGCCCGTCGATCTTCAGTTCGCAGAGGTACGCACAGCCGGGGTGCTCTTTGCCGAGGGCGCGCGCCATCTGGTCCACCCACTCCTCCAGTTCTTCGTGGGCGAACGCATCGCTCAGCGACTCCTTCGGCGTGAGGTGCCGTACCTTCGGGAGTTTTCCATCAAGCGGCGCACCGACGCGCTGGGTGGGGGAATCCGGGGTCACGAGGTCCGGGAATTTCTTCTCCAGCGCAATGAGTTCCTGCTTGAGCGCATCGCGCACGTCCTCGGAGACATCTGTTCTGTTCTCAAGAAAGTAGGCACGGTTGAGCTTCCAGATCTCTGCTTTGAGCTTCTCGATGCGCTTCGCAGCATCCTTTTTCTGCATAGGACTATCGTATCGCTTTGGGGCTGGTCGCGCTACTACAGCGACTTGGCGATGATCTGCGCAGCTTCTGCCCTGTTCACTCCGTCGTCGGGACGGAACGTCCCTGTGGGGCGGCCGTCTGCACCCTTGTCTCCCGAGACAACGCTGTTTGTAGCAGCAAGCGCGATGTCTGCTTCATAGGGATGGTTCACGGTATCGGTGAATGTGCTCCTTCCTGCGGGGACCTGCACCCGGAATGCGTCATGGACGATGGAGATCACCTCCGCACGGGTTGCCCCCCTGTTCAGGTCCGGTTGCAAATGGAGTATGCGCATGCCGCCTTCTTCGGCGCAGGCGACGTACGGCCTGGCCCAGTGTGCCGCAGCCTGAGGAAGGTTCACGCTCTGCTTGCAGGTTGCAGTCATCACTCCCGCAGCCTCGTAGGCCATCTTCAGTATCTCGGCGATGGTGACAGGATTTCCCGGTCCAAAGATCCCCGTGGGGTTCCCATTTGCATCCTTGTAGCCGGAGACGATGCCGCGGGCTGCGACCATGGTGACGGCATTGAAGAACCACGCCGACTGCGGCACATCGGTAAAGGACGTGACTGGTTGCTGTGCCGTCTCTTCCAGATTTTGTATGAGGTCATCGAGGTTGAGCGGATCGTCGGTGCTCTCCTCCTCAGAAAGTTCCTGCTGCAGATCATCCAGCACGTCAAAGAAGCCGAAGACCGGAGGAGCGAGCAGAAGCCCGAGGAGAATAAGCGGCAGCAGGAGGCGGCACATAGGGGTTCTGTGTCATCCTACTGCCGGGGAAGAGTGGACGGTAGCGCGAGAACTACCAAAACAACGCAGAATTTGCTATAATACCAGTTGAACATACACATCTCTCCCCCTCGTCCCATGAAGTATCACATCAATGCCAGGGAGTATATTTTTGCTTTTGTCGCCGTATCGGCAGCGGTGGCAGGGCTCGCAGTGGTCGGGTCTCTCCGCGCGGATATTGAGTCTGACCAGTCTCCGCCCTCTGGGCTACGCCCGGCAGGTCAGTCTCTGCATGATGCTGCGAAAGATGCCTGCATGCAGTTGGAAGGTCAGCTCAAAGCCATCGAACGGGAGAAAGAGGGAATGGGCTGCTTTCGCGAGGGATCTCCGCAAGAGTGTGAAATTCTCCTGCAGAAGCAGACGGAGGTGGAGGAGGCGGTTCGTCAGTGTTACGACCGCATCAAGTTCCAGTATGAGAACAGTGGGAACGCAGGTGTCGCCATCGAAGAGTTTGTCCCACTACGCGTTCCCGAGGACAGGGGATATCAGGAGAAAAAGCGTGATTGTGCGGCTATCGAGGAGCAGATCAAGCGCATGAAGGATGAGTACGTCGGACTCTGCGCTCAGGGCGCCTACCCCGAGAAATGCCGTGCCGTGGAAGAAGAACTCAACCGACAGATTGAAAATCTGTACCGCTGCACATCGAACGCCTCTCCCGGCACTCAGGGGCAGCCTGTGCCTCAGATGCAGTGGAATGGCACTCAGATGCAGCCCATGCCTCAGATGCAGTGGAACAGCAATCAGATGCAGCCTATGCCTCCGGTCCCATGGAATGAAGGCCAGTCTGTGGAAGTACAGACATGGAGCTGTGGGAACTACGAGCAGGAGCTTTTCCAGGGTAAAAGGAAGGCCGAGGAAATCTGCACCCAGAATCCCGGAACAAAGCAGTGTATGGAGAGCATGAGCATTGCTGAAGAAATTGCGCAGAAGTATGAACGTTGCATGCAGGAGCCTCCGTCCGGTGGCTGGAATCAGCCACAGCCCATCAAGATGCCTTATGAGCAAAGGGCTCCGCAGCCGTGGCAGGACGCCCAGGTCCGTCCGATGCCATACGGTACTGACGGAGATGGCGGATACATGGGCCAGCCGCGCATGGAAATGATGCCGGGCATGCAGCCGGTACCCATGGAAGGCGGCCAGTACATGCAGCAGCCGTTCCCGGGAGGGGGACAGGAGGGGTACGGGATGGATACCATGGTCAAAGAACAGTTCTATGACATCATCCGCCAGGCACGGGAGCGTCTGGAGGAAGCCCTACGCTTCGTCGACAGCGACATGGCCGGTGTCATAGAGGAGGCCATAGGAGCTCTCGATGAGTTGGAAAACAAATTCGCAGGCGGGGATGTGCAGCCGGCCCGTGAAGACATCGAGAAGCTCATTCTTCGTCTCGAGGAAGTGAAACGCTCTGTGCAGGAGCGGGCGAAGCAGCAGGGAGGATTGGGCGTGAATGCTGGCGGAGCGATGGAGGGCGGGCCCGGCATGCAGCGCCCGCAGAGGAACGTAGATGAAATTGTAGGGGAGCTTTCCCAAGTGTTTGAGCAGCTCATCCCGCGCGTGTTTGAAATCTTTGAAGAGGAGGGAGTGAGTGTGCCTCCGGAGGTGAGAGAATCCTTCCAGGAAGCGTTCTCCGCGTTCGAGAGTATTCTTCCCATGTGCAGCGGAGGAGAGATGAAGAGGCGCGTCTGTGCTGCGGCGATGCAGGAGGTATTCCTGATTCTGGAGGAAGATATGCGTCCATTTGTGGAGGGCCGGATGATGGGGAATGAGCGCCTCCGCACGCGCGTAGAGGAACTCTCCCGCGAGATAGGGGGGAAAGAATAAGAGGGAAGAGAATAAGAGGGAAGAGGAAGCATCAAAATCCTAAGGGATGTAAGGATCCCAAACCCTCTTATCTCTTACTCTCATCCCTCTCCCAGACCAAATCCCTATCCATACGCACAACGGCCAACGCGTCAATTGCAATATGGGGTGGCATTGGAATAAATAGCCGGGAATGAGTCCGCTTCACGACAGTCAGTTAGTTCTCATGGAGATCGACGAGAAGATTCTGCATCTTCTTCATGACCGCGTGCACCAATGCATGGCACTGAGCGGAGGCGGCGATGCTCTGGCAGCAGAGGAGGAAACAGAGATTCTCGCGTACTGGCTCGAGGGAGCAGTGGATCTGGAGCTCGACGAAGCCGCTGTAGAGAAGATCTGCAAACTTGTGCTCCTCCTGTGCAAGCAGACGGAAGAATAGTTGGTATGTCGAATGTTGAATATTGTATGTCGGGGTATTCCCGACATACGACATACGATATTCCACATTCTTTCGTGTAAATGAGGGTAATTGTCTCAAAATGAAATATATGATATAATATCACGATGGCATCGAACCCGGACACCATCTTTGGAGCCGCGCGCAAGGCAGGCGCTTCCGATGTGCACCTTGCCGTTGGTTCGCCGGTGCTCTTCCGCATCGACGGAGAACTCACTAAACAGGGGAAAACAGAACTCACAGGGGCGGAAGTGGAGGGGATGGTGAAGAAAATCCTGGGTGAGAAGAAGTTCAGGGAATTTCAGGAGAAGCGTGAAATCGATATCGCCTACGCGCTCAAGAGCGGCGCACGTCTCCGTGTGAACTGCCACTACGAACGGTCGTTCCCGGGTCTGGTCGCCCGTCTCATTCCCGGGCGCATTCCCACTCCGGAAGATATCGGTCTCGTGCAGCAGATACGGGACCTCTGCCTCCTCGAGGAGGGGCTCATCCTCTTCACGGGTCCCACGGGAGCAGGGAAAAGCACCTCGCTCGCCTCCATGATCCAGAGCATCAACGAGACGCGTGCCGAGCACGTTGTGACTCTGGAAGATCCCATAGAATTCCTCTTCCCCAAGGGCAAAGGCATTATCCGGCAGCGGCAGTACGGGCAGGACTTTCACTCCTTCCCGGAGGCGCTCCGGAGAGTGCTCCGGCAGGATCCGGACATCATCATGGTTGGCGAAATGCGGGATCTCGAAACCATTGCCGCCGCGCTCACACTCGCAGAGACGGGGCACCTCATTTTCGCAACGCTGCACACGCCCAATACGACGCAGTCCGTTGACCGCATTGTGGATGTCTTCCCCCCGCACCAGCAGTCACAGATCCGCGCGCAGCTCTCTCTCTCACTCAAGGCGATCATTGCCCAGCGGCTGCTCCCCCGTAAAGGCGGCGGCCTGGTCGCCCAGCGCGAGATCCTGCTGAATACGGCGGCCGTGGCAAACATCATCCGCGAGAACCGCGTGCAGGAGCTCAAGTCCGCCCTGCAGTCCGGTGTCGGAGACGGTATGAGCACATTCGAGCGGGATGCAAAGAGGCTGCTCAAGGAAGGGCTCATAGAGAAAGAGACGTACAAGTTGGCAGAGGGGGGAGAGTAAAGGATTCTCATTCATCGGCGAGATGCTCCAGTATTCTGCTGTTCCGGCGGTTCTTTTTTGTCGGGTTTGTTTGTTGTGTGTGTTCGCCCCCATCCCCTGCCAGTCCGCGCCTTGGCGGACTGGCTTCCCCCTCCCCCGTAACGGGGGAGGGGGTCCAGCCGTCGTACGCCTACGGCGTACTGTGGCCGGCAAGGAGGGGGAGGGGGTCAGAGAACACCAGAAGTTGCTGTATGTAACACAGCACCGTACCCCCTCTCCCTAGCCCCCTCCCACCCCACTTCGCCAAGGCTTCGAGGAGTAAACGGGGAGAGGGAATGCTGTTGTATCCAAGCTGATTTGGTATGTGAGCACTTTCTGTTCTATGTCCTCATAGAACTATTTTTATGGCTGATATAAGAGGAAAAGTCATATTTGTATTTTCGATATTCCTTTTCCCCCCTCCCCGCAGGGGAGCCTCCGCTGTGAACTGGTGGTGACATTTTCCCCGCTCCCACCCATGCGCGAAGCTCCCCATCCTTCCGTGCCGGAAACCGCTCCGGGCAGGTCCACCTCTATTCAAAGGCTCATTGGCTCTCTTTCTGCGGGGTACCGGTCCGTGTGTGGGGAAGGCAGGCCCCGCAGGCGGGCAAGCACCGGGTTCCAGCCGCGCGTGGAGCTGCTGGAGGAGCGGGAACTGCTCAGTGCCGTTCCGCTTAATCCTTCCGGAGAAGTGCTTGCTGCGGAAGTCGGGTCGCAGTATCCGGGTTCGCCGGATGCGCAGGCGGTGGATGCGGTAATGCAAAGCTCTCTTGCGGAACTGGCATGGGAGCTGCAGCAGCAGTACGTCTTCTCGTACCCGGGCAGCTACTACGAGAATGAGCATGGCCTCGGGGAGAAGACACTCCGCTCAAACACGCTCAATGCCTGGGTAGGCATTCTCCCCAATGGGAACATCCTCAATATGGACAAGGGAAAGGAACTGCTCGATGCAGGGGATCCCGCGTTCCATGAAGATCCCTCTCTCCTTTTCAATGCGCAGGAAACTCTGGCACAGGAATCTGCTCCTGACACGGGAGGGGAAGCGGCATCTGCCGCCCCCTCCCTCCAAGCACCCGCCTGGGAACTGCAGCAGCAGTATCGCTTCCGCATCAATGGGCAGCTGTACTTCAACGAGCACAAGATGAGCGAGAAGGAATTCTGGTCAGACACTTTAAACGATTGGGTGATTATTCTTCCGAATGGAAACATCCACCGTCCCGGGGGCGGGTACCCGTTGCTCGTTGCGGGTGATCCTGCCTTCTACGAAGATCCCTCCCTGCTCTTCAATGCGGAGCCTCCGCTTCCGGGTGTGGCGCCGGAACTCCTCTCCCGGGTGCAGGCAGCCGTCTCCGCCGAGCTTACTGTGCAGATCGGTGAAGAGGCGGGAGCGCTCATGGAGGACTACGACGCCGAGAGCCAGACGCTGCTCACTTCCGTGAGCGTGACAAATCAGGAACTCGCGCGCATTCAGGGGGTGCAGCTCTTCGAGCGGTCATCCTTCTATATCCACGGCAACGATATCGAACCCATCCTTCGCAGGGTGATGCCCGCTCTCTTCCCGGAGAATCTTGCAGAGTACATCACGCAGCAGGCAGCGCTGCAGAGTGAGGAGCCCGGGCACATACAGGACCGCATACTCATGCAGCAATCTGACTATCGCAGAATCATAGGGGGGCTGGTAGGATACTTTGAAAGTGCTATGAGCGATCTCCTTAACCTGACCATGGACAGGATTGCGCGCATGAATGCAGGCGAGCTTTCTGAAAGTAACCTCATGCGGGATCTGCGGGAAGCCGTTGGACGCGCAAACATCAGCAGGTACATCGGGGAGATCGCGAGCTTCGGCATCCGTATTCCTTCCGCAGAAGAGCTCTACCGCGAGGGGCAGCGGCTCTTTACCGAGGAGCAGACCCTCCTCCAGCACATCCAGTCCGAGCAGGGGAGACTGCAGGAGATAGACAACTTCCGGGCGTCGTTCCGGGAGTGGCAGCTTGGCCATGGCCAGCCGGATCTCTCCGTGTTCATCGGCGCGGACCGCGGCAGGGCAGATAACGGTTACCAGGGCACTCTGACTGCCGGTGAAGAGCGGCGTCTCGGCCGTGCGCAGCGGCTTGCAGAGGTAGCAATGAGCGCCATGTTTGACCGCAGGATTCAGATGCGGGTGGTGCCGGAGGGTGAACCCATCACAGACCGTCTGCAGTACGGGGGAGACGGTGTCACCTACCTCAACGTGACTGCGCGGGAGCACGAGACTGCTGTCCTCGGAGTGATGGATGTGATTGAAGGCAATCTCACGAGCAGGGAAAGTGCGGAGGAGGGGATAGCCGGAAGAGGCATTACATTCATGGAAGAGACAGTCAGTACGGAGGAGATCGTGAGGAGTGCCATAGAGCAGCATGTGACTGATCGGCTGAATGAGCGCCTGCAGTCCATGACTGTGGAAGAGCGTGCTCAGGCGAGAGGTCTCCTGCGCCTGAAGGAAGATGGAAGATTGGATGAATATTTTGCTTCTCTGTTCTCCGGGGAAAGTAATGAAACAGTGGAAGCGGAACTCAGCAGTGCGGGAAAATACAGCGTTTATTATCTAATTGATTCAGATGCAGTTGGTGGAGAAGGTCATGCTGCAATGATTATGGGCTCTGAAAATGAAGGTTGGTATTACTTCTCGTTCGGTTATGGTTCAACTCAGGGCAGAGGAAAGGTATTTACGAACAATGGAAATATGGAAGCAGGATATTATATTTCCCTTGAAGAAGCTCACGTAGCTTTAGATAGATACAGCCATTTCATGCGTTGGGATCTCGAAGATGTTACATCGATCAGAGCAGCGTTTATGAAAGCATCCACATATCTTGACAGTGACTATTCCCCCCTATCGCAAAACTGTGATGATGTTGCATCAGAGATAATTAGGGCTTCAGGAATAGATTTAATTGATTACTTATCCCCACGGAATACGTATGATGCAGGCAAAGAAGATGCTGATGAGTTTGGATCTTGGAATATGAATAATACTGAACCTGATGGAACTTTTTAAATATTTGTTTTCCTCATTCCTTATGTCCAAGAAATTCTTAAACAACTTATGCATCGGTTTTGTTTTGCTTTTGTTCCCTATTACTACCCATGCAGATGTAATTTTGCCAGGTGCAGCCGTGGTAATGGGCTTGGCTTATCTGTGGCCCCTGTTGCTCATCATTTTTTTTATCGAGACAGTCGTTATCAAAATGATACTGAAGGTCAGAATATATAAAGCGTGTTTCTATGCTGCCGTAATGAATTCTGTTTCAACAATAGTTGGGATTCCTGTGATGTTTGGCATTGATTTATCTCTTTTGTATTCAATGGAACACATACTGGATTCATTCGATGTAAGTAACGGAATGATAGGCTCGATCATTACATTTTCTATGGTTGCGCTATATGTAGTCTGCCTGTTCCTTGCGTCAGTGATCGTCGAATGGTACGTGCTAAGGCTTATGAAGGCGCCCCTATCAAATCGCAAAAAAGCAGTAATCTATGCCAACATATCAAGCTATGCACTCTTTGCTGTTATTGCTGTCTCTCTTTGGATAATTGCAAATGTTATGTAGTTCATTTTTCATAAACTATGAAAAGTCTCACTACGCCACTCATCGTCATCGTGCTTTGTTTAAATACGTTCCCTGTAGAAGCTGCCCGCCCCACCCTGCGCGTGCTTCGCTCCCGTGCCACGAATATGGAAGAAGTCCGGAGAAGTACCTACGGGCAGAAGGCACCGCAGTACGAAACATTCCTCAATAAAATGCTCGGGTTCTCCGTGCAATATCCAAAGGACTGGGAGAGCAGCTACGTCACCGCGAAGTCCCTTGCGGATGCCATCATCTATTTCGCGCCTGCAAGCAACGTCCGCAGCACACTCTCTGTGTGGGTGAAGGAGAAGACGGCAAATACGTATGAAGATCTGGAGAAGGACTTTGCACGGTTTGCACGGCAGCCCATAAACGACTACCAGACGGAAACCATGTCCCATATTCATGAGCTCAAAAATGCAGAGCACAAGCAGGTGCAGTGGAACGGGCAGCCGGTGCTCCTCAGCACCTTTGAAGCCGGAGGGGTGCAGGATCCGTACAAGTACAGGCAGGTGAGGATTCCCGCAGGAACCAGGCTCTTTACTCTCTCTTTTGCAGCAACGGAAAAGAATTTCGAGAGCGAGGTATACCGCTTCGATCCGTTCTTCGCCTCATTCACCACTTTCATCCAACAGACACAGGAGAAGGCCGAGCCCACGCGTTCCGACAGGCGTTCCAGGATCACCCGACTCCGCAGGAGGCCACGGCCGTAAGGTCGTGCCTGCACGCCGGAGTGCGTTTCGGCACGCAGGCGTGGAGCTTCACTGGCGCCCGGTCGAACCGCGCACCATCTGTGATACAGGAAGGAGATGAGGTGCGACAAGGTGTCCCCTCCGGCGCGCAGAGTCGTACGCAGGAGCGGAGGCAGGGCAGGTTCCGGCAGCGCTGAAGGGAAATGGAGGAGGGAGATGCCGGTATGAGCAACTTTTCTATTCAATCTGCCTTGTTTTCTCTTTCTGTACATCTGCCCTCTAAGAGTCAATTTCCCTTACTCCACATTCCCTGAATTCACGCTCAAATAGCTTATTTGGACATATGCAAAGAGGACTTGTCAACCGTGAAGAATGGACTACAATGTATAACAAAGTACACTATGAGATTTGAAATGGGAGCACTCTCACCCTCCGACTTGTCCCCCGAAGCCCAAAGGGCGAAGGGGGAAGGCACCCGCAGGATAGAAGGCGCTGCAGACGCACGGCCGCAGGCAGAGGTGGACACCGAAAGCAGGCGCGGATTTCTGCGGAATGTCTTTGCTGGTGCAGGTGCGGGAGGAGCCATGGCCTACGCGTACGGGCGACCCGCAGAAGCTGCAGCGTCTGAGCTCCCGGAGCTCGCCGCAGATGATCCCAATGCACCGGAAGAAGTCTCCACTCTCCTTACAGAAGGAAACCTTGATAGACTCCAGCTCGCTGAGCACGTTGCTGATTTGATTGAGAGTGGCGCTATTACTCCTGCCTATGCAGAAGAAACGCACGAGGCACTCGCTGCAACGGGTGTGCTTGCCGTTGCAGCCACGGGAGAGGAACCTAGAAGGACGAACATGAGCAGGAGAGGTCTCATTGCAGGCCTCCTCGGCGGCACCATCCTTGTGAGCGCTCCTGAGTTTGCGAGGGCACAGGAACTGGCGTTTGTGACGTACAATATTAATTCAAATGAGCGTTCAAGAGGCGAGTATTCGGGGGAGGAATTAGCAAAACTTGAGATGGCACGAAGGCGGCACATAACATTAGAAGAATTCACACGGATGCCCGAATGTGAATCTCCCCGCGGAGCCCGTCTCTTCGCACAGTACGAAGCATTAAGAAAGTACAATGCCGAAATTCTTGAGAAGAGGAAGAGAGGTGAGAAAACGAGTGAACTTGTGCCTGTTCCAATTTGGCCGTATTGGTATCGCAAACCGAGCGAAACGGGCTCACGCATGCAATACTCCTTTTTCAGGCTGAAAGATCAAGTTCTTGTTCCAAATGGGAGAGGAGAACATGAAAAGGTCTATAAACATTACGGTGTTGCTCAAGGCTTACAAATGCAGACTAGGGAACCACACTATTTGGTGTGGAGCGGATACCTTGGTACAGATAAAGAAAAAGCACAAGAAGCCATGGAGAAAGCCCGCCAGAATTACTGAATCAGTGCGTAGAGGCACATATTGTGATATAATATCCAGATGGATTTTGGCGATGCACCAAATACCGCTCCGAGCCTAGGAAATAAGGAAAATGAGCCGCTTGAGGAAGAGCAGGAGGGACTTTCTGGTCTTCTCGGGGAACAAGCTAAAAGGGTAGAAAAAATACAGAGTAATTTAGATGCGTTTCCGGAGGTTCAGAATAGAGCTTCTACGTCCTCGGAAACAAAATCTGACCGCCCGGGGGGATTGGGTGGTTTGGAAATCGGGAGATCACGTCTTGCCTGGGACTCTTGGAGAACAAGGTACAATAACAAAGTTGACAGTCCCGATGCGACATTGGGACAAGGGAACGAAATGCCCCGAGACAAACATGGAGAGGCCATCGAAAGAGATACAGAGAACGACAGAACCAAATGCCATAAAGGTATTTCAGGAGTTGAGGAGTCTGATTCCAGTGAGGTTGCAAAACAGAAAGTGGACGAATTCAAGAAAGCTCTTGAGCGCCTTACGGTGGAGATGGGTTTGGATCCTTCCAAAGACCCTCTCCCGCAGTTGAATGACAAGCTGAAAGAAGACAAAATTAATAAAACAACGGAGAACAGGGACAAAATACGAAGTGTCCTTCGAGAAAGTTATTCGGAACAGGAGATCGAAGATATTTTTGCGAGATTTGAGAACAAGGAAACACAGCAGGACATCGAGATGGTCCGGATAGGTGAATGGATGTTGAGAGTGAATGATGAAGACCCAGAACTCTTCGGTAAGATGATGCGGGCAAAGGACATCGATGCTTTCATAGAAGAGCATAAAAAGGAGTCTGCTGCTCTTCGTGAATTCTGGCGCGACCAGCAGCGCGTTAATGAATTGAATGAAAAGTATCAGCAGGCAGTGCAGCTTGAGCACGCCGAGTCCGCCCTTCAAGAAGCAGCTCCCGGTGCTCTGAGCGCCGCAACCACAGTCCTGCTGCTGGAGTTCGGCGTGAACTCAGACGTGTTAAGCCAGCTCCCTCCGGAAGGAGTTTCAGCCGTAGAGAGCGTCGTGGGCCGAGGGGGGGGGAGGATGCTAGGAGCGCTGCTCGCCAATGGAGTCTCGCTCGATAGCGAAGCCTTCACGGGGCAGGTTTCCGGCCAGTTCGTCTCCCTCGATTTTGCAGAGGGGGATCTGTTCCTCACGGGCGAAAACGCGGCGGACCGCGGGAACCAGAGCGAGTACCGCATAGACCCGCCCACTCCCGCAGGGTTTGAGAAAGTGCTCATCCACTCCATTGGAGAGCAGAACCGCATGCCGTTCATTGCGAACCACGGCGCGCAGGCCAGGGCGATGTACGAAGAATTCGCAGGCAGCACGGAGGACGAAGCGCTGCCCCGGCAGGAGGGCATAGACGGATTCCGCAATTTCCTGGTGCTGCTCATAGGGGAGGGCGGACCGGGCGAGGCGGAGGAGGAAGAACGCCTCCGGGATCTCGGCATTCTCGATGCGCACGGAACAGTCAACCGCTCCCGCATGCAGCTCTTTCGGCAGGCGCTGGAGAAGTACGTGCCGAACGGCCTCGTGATGCACGAGGGGGAGAGCCCCGTAACGGGGAGTCCCGAAAGTCCGGGCTTCGCCTTTGAGGATGCGATGACACTCGCTGCGCTCTGGGACGGCGATGTCCGCCGCATGCCGGATGACATCAACGAATTGAAGAAACTCACGAAGATCCGCCTCACGGGCGGCGATATTTACAGTGCGCAGCATGTCTGATACCGCCGGTTCCCGCACAGGGCCGGCTATTCCTTCTGCAGGGCGCATCCGGCTCCTCCTGGAGGAACTCCCTCCCGCGCGTCCGGGCGACTACCGTTCCCACGGGGCATTCGCGGGAGACCTCTTCTCTGTCCTCGCGGAGGCGGGTATGCGGAAAGCGGTGCCGGAAGAAACGGCAATGCGCATCCGGGGGCTCATTCGCAGGGACGCATGGTACGAAGCAGCCGTGCTCCACGACCTGAGCATCATTGACCGGAAGGGGCAGTTCAGTGCCTCTCTTCTCCGGGCCTGGATGCTGCAGGCTGCGGCGCTGGAGCGCTGCCCTCCGTACGGTATCCTCCGCTCCATCGCCCGCGCGTGGCAGCACGCCGGAGACGGAACGTGCCGCCTGTTCCGCCCGGGGAATCTGCCCGGGGAGTCTGAGCATGCCACCCCGCCCAGGCCCGCGTGGCTGGCGTTCATAGAGGAAGAGCCTCCGGCAGCCGCACGTCCTCCCTATTCCTATTTCAGCGGCTTCCTGCGCATTCTGGAGAAGTACCGTCACGATCTGCGCTTCCTCCATTACCACTGCTTCATGGACGCGCACGAGCGCGACCTCCTCTGATACAACCTTCCGGTGCTCCGTGACCAGTGGGAACAGAGCTCCGGCGCGCAGCAGGAAGAACGGCCGCGCCGTTACGAACGGGCAATCTGCAGCTGGAATGCGGCATACGCGGAATTCTGCGGCCTGCTCCGCTTGCGCTTCTCCGGCGCGCTCCGCATGCTTGAGGAACTGGCAGCCGGCCGGATGAAGGAGCAATCGGTCTCTGTTCTTCTTGGGAGGCTCAGGAGGCAGCAACCGGGGATCGTGTAGCTTACTTTGCGCTTCTGTAAGCCAAATTCCCGGTTCCAAAGGGCCGTAGAACCGGCACTTGTGCCCACTTCTCCTCTCCATGTACTATTTCCAGATGCATGGGTGAAAGCCGCAATTGCGCTCTCAGGCAAGGGCAGAAAATAGGATTTGACTTTATGTAATATTGCTGTATATTACACGTTTGCTATGAATTCTTTACCTTCCAGCATCGAGAAGTATCTCACGGAAGAGGCCGGGTTTTCCAGTACAGAAGTACTCGCTCTCCGGCATCTCCTGCATGGGGAAGCCATGACGCTGCGGGAACTCGCCACGAAAACAGGCAAGAGCACGGGGGTGCTGGACCAGGCGATGAAGAAGCTGCTCACAAGGAAGATTCTCCGGCGGGAAATGGTGAATGATACGCCAAAGTTTGCCCTTGCTTCCCCGGAGGACATCCGGCTCTGGATGAAGAAGGACATTCAGGAGAAGCAGAAGATTCTCCGGAGGAAGGAGCAGGATTTCGAGTCCTTCGTCCGCTCCATCGAGCAGGATATCGCCCGTCCCCAGATTGAGTATTTTGAGGGGGAGGAGGGCCTGAAGAAAGCCTACGGGAAGCTCCTTGATCTCTCAGACAAGGAGCTTTTTTTGTATCTGCCCATGCTCTGCAAAGAGGAGGAAGATCCGCTGGGGGAGTGCCGCGCGCAATTTGCGCGTGAGCGCAAAAGACGGAAAATTTTCCTCCGGGTCGTCGGGCACGAATGCCCGCTCGGAAAGCGCTACCAGTCCAGGGACCAGTTTGAGTTCAGGAAGACGGTGCTGGTGCCGCAGTCCGCGTGCCCTCTCTCGTTCGAGAAGGCGATAGCAGGGGATTCCATTGCCTGTTTTAATCATGAGCAGAAGCGGGCGTGCTTTATCCATTACCCGGAGCTGGCGGAGGCGGAGAGGGAGATGTTTGAGGTAACTGCAAAACGTCAAAAAGGAGCAGATGAATGTCCATTGGAAGAAGAAAATACACTCACAAATAGTTCCGTTCATTCAGGTGTCAAATGGTTATTCCGGAGTAAGAAAGGTTTGGTGGGGCTTGCTGTGTGTGCTGTTATTGCGGGTGTCATCGCACAGTCGCTGCATCTGTATATGTATAGGACTCTAAAGCAGCAAGTAGGTGAGCGGCTCCTCTCAATCGTTGCCACCGCAGCGCCCGAGCTGTCGGAAAATGATATCCAGAAAATTCATTTTGCGCGCGATATGGGTACTGCAGAGTATTCACGAATTTTTGAGAAGCTGAACCAGATTCGAGATCAGAATGAGAATATTCGATATGTTTATGTACTGAGACCTACAGATCAAGAAACGCTCTGGCAGTTTGTTGCTGATGCAGATTCCAGTTGGGAATTAGTGGCTATGCAGGAGGAAGGGATGGCTGAGGTTGATGTAGTTGCCCCCGGTACTTTTTATGATATTAGTTATCCAGAATCATTACTTAAATACGCTATTCCGAATGAGCCCTTCGCAGAAGATGACTTTGTAACAGATGAGTGGGGGACTAACTTAGCTGCCTATGCCCCCATCCAAAATGAGGGTGGCGATACTATTGCGATTCTTGGGGTAGATATGGATGTTACCGATGTGCTTCATTTGACGAACAAAAAAAGCAGCATTTGGCGGTGGTTTTCTCTGTTCTTTGTGCTTTTTCTTGGTTTTATGATTTTCCAATTTTCCAGTCAAGAAGAGCCGAGATTACGAAACCAAAGCGATGCCACAAAGCTGGTAAAGTAGATGAGCAGCTAGGATTGCATCCCAGTCATTGTTTTTTAAAGGGGAAACCTCAACAAGATCAAAACCAACAACTTTTTTCCCGGCACTAACAAGCTTCTTAAGAAGAAAAATTGCTTGCTGGTAATCCAGGCCTCCGGGGATCGGTGTACCTGTACCAGGACAGAGTTTGGGATCCAATCCGTCTACATCAAAGCTTATGTACACCTGCTCAGGTAAATCACTGATGATTCCATCGCAGAGTTCAGCCCATTTGACTCCTTCAAAAAGGTTTTTTTGGATTTCACTGTCAAAATAAGTCACAACTCTGTTATTCGAACCAGTAATTCGTATGAATTCTTCTTCGCAAAATCCTCGCACTCCAACCTGTACTAGCTTCTTGATATTTGTTTCTTTGAGCACGTTGTACATCACAGAGGCGTGAGAATAGGTAAGTCCCTCAAAAGCTGCTCGAAGATCGGCGTGTGCATCAATTTGGAGAACTCCCAAATTAGGATATTTTTCTGTGTGGGCTGCAAGAGACCCAAGTGTAACAGAATGGTCTCCGCCGATGATTCCGACTTTTTTCCCGGCACCAATCCATGTAGCAACCTCTGCTTTAATTTCCTCATTTGCCCTTTTGCAGGACATGTAGGCAGAATGAGCATTATTGACGAGTTTCGAATCACTCTTGAGCAATCCACCTTTCTTAATAATTGGTTCTGCTGCTTTCCGCGCTTTTTTGTTCAGCGTTCGGATCATTGGTTTTTCTGGAGCCAGAGAAATGCCTTTCTCGAAGAAATTTCTTAGATCGAAGCTAAAAAGCTCTACAAACATACTTGCCTTGAAAATTGCTTCTGGTGCTCTGGAACATCCGGAACCATAGGATGCTGTTGCTTCCCAAGGGACTGGAATGAGAACAAGGGCAGATTCCTCTGGAGTGAAGAAAAACCCAAAAATGCCAGAATCTTCTGTTGCTGCCCCATTTGGATCAAAAACTGGCATAGAAAGCACTGGAAAACAGGTCCCATTCTAGTGCTATTTGGTAGTTCGTTAAAGAATTTGATGGTGATTTGCAAATGTGATATAATATTAAGTAATGGTGAATACAGAAAAACAAACGCAAGAAAGTTCTGGGCTTGTTGCCGATATCATGCCCCATTTCCGCGTTGTGGCTGTTGTAGTTTCCTGCGCTCTGTTGGCTGCTGGGATTACTTACATTCTCTACAATTACACTCAAGTGCTGTTGAAGGAGAGAATGCAGGAGAGGTTAGTTGCGATTGTCTCGACGGCTGCCAGAACTTTTGAGGTATCGGATATCCAGGCTATTGAAGGGAACGAACTGGATATCGGGAAGCCTGAATTGGAGAGAATTGTGGGCCAATTAGGTGCTATGAGGGAAGCAAATCCAGATATCACATACGCATACATGATGAGGAGAACAGATGACCCAAATGTTGTTGCATTTGTGGCCGACGCAGATAGCCTTCTCAGTGCTGAAGAGCTGGACATTAATGACGATGGAGAGGTCGATGACACAGAGGTTGCTCCTCTGCCGGGTGACCTGTTTGATGTGAATGAATATCCTACTCTTAATTACGAAGCCTTTTATCATCCTGTTGCAGCCAATGAACTGGAAGAAGATCAGTGGTCTGTACAGCTATCTGCCTATGCTCCAATTTTTGATAGTGCAGGCGATACAGTTGCAATTGTAGGTATTGATGTAACAATTGAAAACTTTAAACAAAGGACACAGACGATGCTCTTGCCATTTCTTCTGTTCATCTTTTTCCTTATTGCTCTTCTCACTCTTCTCACTCTGCTTTTGATCCGATTCTACGGAGAACGTGTGAGAGCAATGCGGGAAATCGACAGACAGAAAGACGAACTTCTCAGCATCGTGAGCCACCAGCTGGCGACTCCAGTTTCCTCTGCCAAGTGGTACCTGGAGATGTTGCAGGATGGTGATGTGGGCAAGCTCACACCCAAGCAGGGGGAGCACGTACATTCCATTCAGGGAATTGCAGAGAATCTCACAGATCTTGTGAGCATGATTCTGGATGTGTCGCGTGTGCAGCTCGGCCGCATGCAGGTGGATAGAGAAGCTCTGGATCTCAGTGAGTTCTTTAAGGAAATCTTAACTGTCATAGAGCCGAAGGCGGAGGAAAAGAAAGTGAAATTCAGTGTTTCCCTCCCGGAGAAGCTGCCGGTTGCCATGCTGGATAGGCGCCTCATGCGTATGACGCTGGAAAACCTCCTGAGCAATGCCGTGAAGTACACACCGGAGAAGGGGAGCGTGGAACTCCGCGTGACAGTAAAAGATGATGTGCTTGAGTACATAGTCAAAGACACTGGTTGTGGTATTCCGAAGGCCGAGCAGAAGAAGATGTTCACCAAGCTCTTCCGTGCGAGCAATGTGCTGAATGTATCCGGAAACGGATTCGGGCTTTTTGTTGCAAAAGGTGCTGTGGAAGCACAGGGCGGATCTATCAGCTTTGTAAGTGCAGGGGGAGAGGGAACCACATTCACCGTTGCTATTCCTCTGATTACACCGAAGGAAGGGCAGAAGTAGTTTGGGAAACAAGAAATACGCCAATCGCCATGAGTGCGATACATCCAAACTTCCAATGGATTTTGTGTTTTGTGCGTGGGTCGCCAAGAGTTTTTGTGTAAGCAAGCAGGAGAAGTGCATTTATGAATGTGAAAGCAGGAATGGTTGTTTCAATTGCTGCTACCAGCGAAGGGTCTCCAAGGGAAATTGCTCTCTGCGCGCAGATAAGCGCGATGACATTAATAAACTCAACAAGAACAAAGAGTTTGCCGGCAAGAAGGATTTTTTTTCTATTGGAATAGATTTCTCTTCTTACATGTTGAAAGGCGAGAGGAAGGAGACCACCGGCAATGAGCCCGATCGATAGCAGGAGGAAACCTGAGAAAAAATTAATTTCTTCAAAAACAGCATCTTGTGCCAAGTACGCTAAAGCCTGAAAAAGACAGGCGGCAAGCATTAATAGGAACGTATGTATTCTGCTTCGCAGAGTTGAGTCTAGGATAAGCATGCATGTTGATGCAAAAATTAGTAATGCAATGCCGATGTATTGTTGGGTGGCAAGAACATGTCCAAAAAGAACAAAGCTCAAAGCGGGGAGTATCGCAGGGATCATATTCCAGTATGCAGCCACTATTCCTGCTTCTGAGTATGAGAGGGATTGAAAATATAGGATCTGGCTCAATTGGATGAGGAGTCCAGCGGTGAGCCCCAAAAGCAGAATGTGTGTGCTTGGAATATCGAACTCAATAAAAGGAAGGAGATAGGGGAGTGGCACGAAAATTACTACAATGGTTGCGATCGAACTGGTAATCGCTCCCATCCAGGGTTTGTTAAGTAATTCTTCCACGCAATATGCATCTATTGTGTGAACAGCGGCGAAGAAAAGCGGAGCCAGTAGCGCAAAAGCCAACCACATAGGAGGCGAATCTTAACATGCTTGACTAAATAGGAAAAGAAGTTATAAGAGAATTGTCTGGCGTTCTATTGAGGAATAGAACGCCAAGAAGGTCTTCCACAAGCCAAAAAGTCGTATCCATCTTCACGATATTTTCTCACCCCCCTCCCTTCGGGAGGGCATCTGCGGTGCAATGGGAGCGACGTTTTCCCCGCTCCCACCCATGCGCGAAGCTCCCTCCTCTTCACCGGAATCCGCCGGGAACCGGTCTTCCTCTGTTTCCGGGCTCCTAAGCTCCCTCTCCGCGGGGTATCGCCGCTTCTTTGGCAGCAGCCCGCAGCGCAGGCGGCAATCCCGCAGGTCCCTGCAGATGGAACAGCTGGAAGACCGCACTCTCATGAGCGCGGCTCCGCCGGAACCCGTCATACTGGAGAACAACTTCGGCCATAACACTGCTTCTGAGGTGTTTTTTGTTTTGAGCAACCACGAGAGCAAGCGTATTCATATGGAAAACGAGGGGGTTGTGATGGGCGTGCGGGATTCATTGGTGACGGAAAAAGAATACAAGCCGACTGCCGAAATGCCGCTGGAAGTTTCTCTCACAGTCAACTTCACGGAACCCGATTCGCTCTACGTGTTCACCCGGTCAGAAGGATCCACCGCAGTCGGGGGATACAGGAGCAACAACGAGATACGGGTGGAGCTGGATATGGTGAGCAAGCTTCTCAGAATCTTTGAAGTGCAGAAAGGAGGCATGCGTGTCATCGGAGAACTTTCAAATGTGGATTTGCCGCTCCGCCAGGATCTCACGCTGAAGGTGAAAGACGATGGTACTGCCATTGGTGTTTCCATAGGGCAGTACGCTGTCTCCGGTGAGAGCACCGTTCAGAATGCGGTGAACAGGGCGGGGTACTCCAACTGGTGCAGGCAATTCGCTACCGATAATTTCATGGTTGCCCACGGAACTGCAGATGTGGCAGGTGACCCGCCGGAAGATCCTCCTCCCGGAGAAGACCCTGTGGATCCCATCGATCTCATTGCCAGTGAGACGGTGCGCCGGCAGCTGGAGCTGAAGCAACTGGCCTACGATCTCGATCAGCAGTACGGGTTCCGCATCAATGGAAAGCTGTACTTTAACGAACATAAGATGAGCGAGAAGGAATTCTGGTCAGACACTTTAAGCGATTGGGTGATCATCCTCCCGAATGGAAACATCCACCGTCCCGGGGGCGGGTATCCGTTCCTCGTCGCGTCCGATCCTTCATTGTACGAAGACATCTCTCTTCTGCTGAATGCGCAGCCCCTCACGGCGCAGGAGCGCGGACTCCTCACAGACCTGGATGCTGCAACGAGCCCGGTGCTGCAATCGCTGAATCTCGTTGCCACCCCGGTGCAGTCCACCTCCGAAACGCTGCTCACAGAATCATTTGAAGGAGGGTGGGATACATCAAAGTTCCTTAACCAGGAGAGCACGTGGGCAAACGGCAATACGGCGGCGCAGGGGGATATGCTTCTGCTTGGCAACCGCGACCGGTTCCGCACGGTGGAGACGTTTACAGGCACGGAGACGGATCTTGTGGACTTCTCCGGCACATTCTCCTTTGTTGATGCGGAGCAGCTCTTCATCAACGTGTACACGGGGAGCACCCTCGGTTACGAGGGGCACCGGCCAAGAAATGAACTGCAGTTTGCGGTGAATATGCTGGATACAGGACATCCCGTTCTCACGGCGCACAGCATCCAGGACGGCGCGTACACGGAGCTTGCACAGGCGGAGATCCGTCTGGAGCAGAACGTGCAGTACCAGTTCCACGTCGTCTGCGATGCTCAAACGGCTACGCTCACGATCCTGGATGAAGCAGGCACCCGCATCCGCCAGATGAGTGTGCCCATTCCAGGACACCTCTCCGGAGGCGGGCACATGGGCGTGAGCAACGAGCGGCACCCGGTGCTCGGCGGCGTGCGCGTCCACGATCTTGCAGTGGAGCACACGGATCTCCAGAAGCTTGGGAGTGCATCCGTGCTCCCGTACACATCTCTGAGCGTGCTCCGCCTCATGGACCCGGAAGCTGCCGTTGCGCTGAAGTTCGGGGAGCTGCAGCGCGCATATGAATCCGTCGGTGCGCGCAGCCTTGCCATGCAGCAGGCCGATGTTTCTCTGCTCAGTACGGAAGATCTCACGCTTGCGGTGGACCAGCTGCGCGATACCGGTTCGTTCTTCCAGGTCCAGCAGCAGGAGTTCGAAGAGCTTATGAATATGAACATGCCGCACACAGTCACGGGTTCCGTGGCGCTCAGCGGCATGGCCGCGGAAGCAGTGGAGTACGGGCAGCGCGTCTCGCTCATACTTACAGAGCTTGGCGGCACTGCGCAGCTGCGCGCATGGCAGGGGACTGCCGCATCCGCCACCGTCACACCGGGGCAGCTCCCCGATGGCACAGAATCCATCACCGGGACCGGAGGTGCCCTTGCACTGGATCTTTCTGAGAGCGATTCGTTCGTCACGGGCGTTTCCTTTACCGTGCAGACGGGAGATGCCTCCCCGGTGCAGGTCGTCTTCCAGCGCGGGGACCGCGAAGCACATGTGCTGCAGGCGGCTTCCGGGGAGACGGTTTCCTACGAAGATGCCGCCGGCATCACCGGCGTCGTCATCCTTCCTGCGGGAACCGGAACGCAGGTGACGCTGAGCGCGCTCACAATCACGGGTACGAAGAATATTGACCAGCTCGACGTCGCATCTCTCAATCCGGTGAGCAGCTCTGCGCTCTCGCAGGCGGCATTCCCCATGGGGAACACGGCATCGTTCGATCTGGTGCCCGTTGCGTACGCAAACGGCGTAGGGTTTTCCATGGGGGATTACTGGTGCGGCCGGCAGTACATCCACCACAGTCCCGGCGCGTACCTGCGCCTCTCCATGCCCGAGGAGCTGAATGGCCGGCCGGTGAACGCCATTCTCGGCTCCCTCTACTACCTGGATGCAAACGGCATCCACACGCTGCCCCCGGAGTGGTACGAAGTCATCGATGCCCGGCGCATCGTGGTCGGTCCCGGCGCACCGGAGCACCTGGCGATTGCCGGGGGCTACAATCCCGCCCTCGGCGTCACCCCCGGGCAGTTCTATAGCGAGGTTGCCCCGGCGGAGGATATGAACCTCACCGTGAACATAGAGCAGGTAAGTAACGGCTTCACCGATCAGGCGGGTTTCGGCGGGAGAGTCCAGCCACCCAGCCGCTACAAGAACCCCGTCGTCTTCGGCGCAGCCCATCTGCAGGCCAATATCGTGAATGACGGCCAGGCCGGCGGGCAGGTGATTGTGAACGTGTACAGCGGGTATCTGGAGGGCACGGCCAATCCTCTGCAGGGCACATACGTCTCCGAAATCCAGGCCAACGAAACAGTCGGCCTCACCGCCAATTTCGCGCTCAATGGCACCCCTCCCACGGACCAGACGCACGGCAAAGTGGTGCTGGAGGTCATCTACCCGGATGGCCATACCCAGATCGTTCAGTACGAGACGGCACTGTCCCAGAGTACCTTTGGGACTGCCCAGAGCCCCGATGGGGGAGATGGCCCCGGCCCCGAGGTCGTCCGCACCGCTGCTTCGCAGGCCGCCCGTATAGCCAACGATCTCCTTGCCCGTGCAGGAGAAGCCTCAGGCACAGAGCGTGACGAGAAGATGCAGCAGGCCATTGCCTACGTGAACCGGCAGGAGAACCGCTTAGAGATCATCGCCTCCCTCTCCCCGGGCAGCCGCAGCCTCTTTAACGCCATTCTGGTAAAGCAGGTGTACGAGGCAGGCACAGATCCCCGTATCCGCAATATCCTCCTCGCCCGCGAAGACGGGGATATCTCAAACGACCCCCGCTTCGCCTGGCTCGCGCAGGATCTCCACACCGAAGTCCGGGACGGCATCCAAGTCCTCGTCTACACCGTGGAAGGCGTGGAGCACTCCTTTCCCGTTGCCCCTTCCATTGCCCTGCATGACAGCCTGAAGGATGCGGCGCAGGTGATGGGGGAGGGGGTTCAAAGTGAGTTATATGCAGCGACTGATGCATTCTTTGGCACTCTGGCTTTCACGGGAGGCCTCTCCCGCCTGTCCGTAACAGGTGAGTCTCTCCGCGAAACACTCGCTCTCCACCGTGACCGCCTCGCAGGCATCCCCTATATCGGCAACCGCTTCGCGGAAGAAGTCTGGAACGATCTTGATGGCACGCAATCGGAGGTGATCATCCTCTCTGCCTACGACGTGCGCACGGCAAATCCCGAAGTACAGTCAGGAACTAATGCCCTCGACCGCTGGTATGCAACAAGGGGAGAAGCTCCCATCGAGATCACCTGGAGCACTTCTGTAGACCAGGATGGCACCTACTCCCTCCAGCTTCAGGGATGCGACAACTGGGACCTCGACCGCGCCATGGTCATCATCGATAACCAGCATGCCATGCCGCTTGTAAGCCAGAATTCCCGTCTCAACTTCCACCTCTCCGCCGGAGGTCACACCTTCCGGGTCATCGGTCTTGGTGTGCCGCAGGAAGCAGGGGTCTCAGATGCCTCCTTCATCCTTTGGAACATCAATGGCTTTGCCCCTTTCGCCGCATCCAAGTTGGAAACTATGCTCATTGCGGATCATCCGGAGGAGTTCGATGAAACCACCCCATTCACGGTGAATGTGGATGGGCAGGTAGATTCTCTTACGGGAGTGACCGCGCTCATCAATCACTTTGCTCCGATACTGCACTTTACGGGAGGAGAGAGATTTTCTGTTCCGTTCGCAGTTGATCCCAACATCATCCCTTCGGATGGAAAAAGCGATACAGAGCTAGATCTCTCTCTATACGAGACAGGTATTTTTGATAGCAGCAACACAGAGAGTGCCGTATATGCTTCTGTGCTCGAGAATGAAGAACTCGGCGAGATTGCAATTACCTACAACTTCTACTTCCCGAGGAGCAACTGGGAGGAGCATGGTGGGGCCAACACGCACGAAGGGGACTGGGAAGCAGCAACTGTATTCTTGAAGATGAATGGTGATATGAAGTGGGAGCCAGATAGAATCGCAGTTGGGCAGCACATTCAATTTGCGGGGGGGCAGACTGATAAATCTGATGGCGGAGAGAATAGGCTCTGGAATGCTGTGGAGTTGCAAGGAGGAAGTCAACCGCATCTCTATGTTGGGCTGGGAGGGCATGCACTCTATTTTGAGGCAGATGAGACTGTGTGGCCTACTCTAAGCCCGGATGTATTTAAAACAGAAGTACATGATGGCAGTGGGATTACTTACGATGCGAGGGGAAGTGCATTTTACATACCTAGAGCTGCAGCTATAGGTGCACACTCCGATCTTTCATGGTTGCTGTACACGGGTTATTGGGGTGATAGCAATTTAGTGGACTGGGAGCTTGGTGATACTGCACCAAGAGGGCCCCTGTTTGTCTCTTCCGGATTCCCCGAAGGTATGAGATGGTTAGATCCATGGGATTGGTCCGATGATTTCAATTATTAATCCTACTGCATCCTATGAAAGCATTTTCTTCCCATATCTCTTATAAGCAGCTAGCTGCTTACTTGATAGGCTTTATACCATTCGTATATTTTGAATTCTATCTGAACGTGTTCAAATGGTGTTTGGATAGACCTAATCATCAAAAGACAATGAGCGAGCCGCCAACCGGCCTGTTGGGATGCATGAATGACAGGTTTTTGGAAATTATTTTTACTTTTGTAAGTTTATTTTGGATTGTTTTGTTTTTTGCATCATACAAACTCATTAAGAAAAGCTCGAAGCCTGGAACAATAATTTTCACCTTTGTGTGTTGTTATGTTATTGGTGTCATTGCATTCTGGCTAATTAGCGGGCTTCTTTCTTATGGGTAGACGGAACAGTTCTTTAAACTATAAAGGCAAGTTTTGGATGAGAGTAGTGCTTTTCTCTCTTCTCTCGCCTTTAGCCTTCCTGCCGATGCTTTACATAGAGGTACTAATTTCAACCTTTTTAGAACCGTCTGGATACACCTCAAGGTTAACTGGTTTCGAAAGAATTATTAGCATTTTCAGTTCGACAGCGTTTAATACAAGGTACAGGTTTGTGTGGCTGTATTTAGTACTGGCGTATGTTAAATATTATATTTCGATACCCACAATATTTGTATTGAACTGGGCAGGTCAGAAGTTATTAACAATGATCCCTTTAAACCGGTATCTCTATTACGTTGTTAGTTTGATATTTTCGGGTTTAGCTTTTTATTTGTTTGCATCGATATATGTAAAATCTTAATTAAACCCGCAAATGCTAGTTCAACTCCCATCACAGTTACTGCCCTTTGCCACATTGGTACTGCTTCTTTGGATTGTTAGTCATAAGAGACCAGTACTACCTTTAATTCTTTGGGCGATTATCGGATGCCTAGCGGCTATTATCGAATACAGTTTAGTTGCGGCTGGTTCAGGACTTGCTTTGCCATTGCTGATTCTGGTTCCGATGTATGGGCTTGAACACCTGTTACGCTCTTCTTGGGGACAATCGGAAATTTTCTTTTCTTTGAGTACGATACCTTTTTATCCTTTACTCTTTGAATCAATATCCCAAAAGAGATACTGGTTGCTTTTTCTGGTCATGATTCCTGTAGCGATTAATATCGGGATAATTTTTATAATCCTTATGTTTGCTGGTCTTGATGCATAAAATCCTGCAGTGCAAAGGCTCTAACCTATCTGTATATGAGTGCTGATTTGATAGCATCCAAGTCCATACGAGTGGCAATACTGACTGTATGTACTCCAATTTTATATTTTCCTTTCCGTTACATTTTCAGATTGTATTGGGCTTTTCATGATGTTCCTGGCAGTGCCTTGAATATGACCGCGGAAGAGCAGTTCTTCTACAATTTTATGTGGTCTTTTAAGGCGACCATATTTGATTCTTGGATATATGGGATCATAGCTATTTCAGTATTTTACATTTCAATTCCCGTAATATTTTTGCTGAATCTGCTCGGTGAATTAGCTATCTCGAAGCTTCGTCTAAAATGGCATCTTCATTTTGTCTTGAACTGGACGATCGCAGTTGGCGCATATGCTCTATTCTGGTATTTTGCTTTCTATGGAAGAATGAATCCTATTTATGCATTTTAACTTCTGTCGCTAGCTTCTCCCTACACCTATGATGTTACCACTCCCCCTCGGCTTCCCGTCCAAATGTTCTTCTGTATTCACTGCGGCTTGTTTGCTTCTTGTTTCTGGGATTTTGCTTGCACCGAAAAGCACCTTTGCGTTTAGCGACCTCTCTCCAGATCATGAAAATGCAGCAGCTATTGAGTACGTCCGCGCAGCAGGCATTGTGGATGGGTATCCGGATGGAACCTACAGGCCGGATACACCCATCAACCGGGCGGAGTTCACCAAAATCCTCATGGGCGCATCGTCTCTCCAGGTGGAGGAGTCTGCGCAGAACTGCTTCCCGGATGTGCGGGATGAATGGTTTGCATCTTTTGTCTGTGCAGCCAAGAACAATGGTGTAGTAGGGGGGCATCCGGATGGCACATTCCATCCGGGAGACAACATAAATACGGCAGAAGCTGCGAAGATTTTTGTGAATACGTTCGGGCTTGCCACGCAGGAAGCAGAAGGCCCATGGTACGAGCTCTATCTTGCTGCGCTGCAGGATGCGGGCGCATTGCCGGACTCTGCCGCCGATCCATCGCACTTTGTTACTAGAGGGGAAATGGCAGAGATGATTTGGAGAATTGTAGCCCCTTCCGGTGTAGCAGAGGAATCTGCCTCCTCATCTTCTGCCATATCACAGGTTGCGTATACACCTTTGCCATTTGAGTTCCCAATGGGGGAGGGCTGGCAGGACAGGTGGGGGCTTCTCACAGTAGATATTCCTCCCATGTATCGGACCACAAGGACGACGAAAATTGAGGCGGCCTCATGGTATGAGGAGGTCAGTACCGAGAATGTTGAGCCGCGACATGATGACGAGATATTCGACACGTATTTTAGGATTCACATACCAAAAGGTTCCTACGATCCGGTGGAAGCGAAACAGCACCACAAACCTGCAGGAGGAGTGAATCTGTACGCCACGGGGAATATAGAACCAACGCGCAGACTCTACTTGCAGTACTACGTTCGTTTTCCGAAGAACTTTGATTTTACGAAAACAGGTATACTCCCCAGTCTGGGAGGAGGTCTGGCGGGAAGTGAGTATGGTGTGTTTGGCGCCGGGGATTTCCCTACGGTTCTGAGTTGGGATTCCCGGGGGCATTTGTCCATGTTCATTTCCGGTCGTGACCGCATGGCGTATGCGTCCGATCCGTTCCCGACGGATGGCGAGTGGCACAAGATAGACTTATTCCTCGAAGTGAATACGGTTGACCCTATTCATCTCAATGGCATCATCAAATTATCTATGGATGATGAACTACTGATATACAGCGAAAGAGCCGGGATTCGGAGCGGAGCAGATGACCTGGTTGAGGGAGTTGCTTTTAATGTAATTTTCGGGGCTGCTCGATCGCTCACTTCGCCGAGCATTGACCAGTACGTAGACATCGCAAAGGTCAGGATTGGGCAATATCCCTTCTCAGACTGAGAAGAGACCTACACCTCCACCCCCTTCTTCCGTGCGAGTAAATTATAGCCGATTGTGATCTTGCCATTTCTTTTCCGCCTCCGGTCTCTATAGATAGCGGAATATCCGGTCACAAGTGCATAGCTATTCACGACTTTGCCTAGGAACGGCCGATTATACAGGTCATACCTATCGATCAGGTAACGTATCTTCTGCTGGGCCTGGAGCGAATAGTAGCCGCCACGGGGTTCCAGGACCAGCACGTCGCATGTGCCGCCGACGAGCTTGGTGAGAGCCTCACCTGAGAACCTCCAGTAGTCGCGGGGTTCGTCATGCAGTTCGGCCACATATGACTCGGTCAGCATAAGAAGGCCGCCCGGTTTCAGCACCCTGATGATCTCATCGACTGCCTTTTGGACGTCCCACACGTCGCCGAGGACCTGCGTACAGATAATCCCGTCAACACTATTGCTCTCAAGAGGAATGCTCTCCACGCTGGCAATGATGTCAGGATTCTGAAGCGCATCCTTGTCGAGGATCACGTACCGCTGCACATGGCGGAATAATCGCCTGTAGCGCCCATTCCCGCCGCCGACATCCAGTACGAAACCTTCAAACCGGCTGGCATGCTCTTGGACGAACTGCAGGAGGAGGTGCCTGTCCGGCTGGAAGATGGTCATACGGGCTTGCGGGCGACGACGTAGACGTTCGCGTACACGACGCTCCGATCGGCTGCTCCTCGTTGTATTCGCAGCAGCAGGCCGTAGAGCATTCGGAAGATATTCCGTCGGACAATGCCGGGCTTGTGAGGCGCGTATGGGTTGCAGAAGAGGAATTTGAGCGTCTCCGCTGCCACGACGTTCGCCCCGCCGTACTTGCCGCTGGCGACAATCTCCAGACCGGCGCGACCGCACAAATGGCGCACGCCATCAGGCGTGTAGCGGTAGAAGTCGTGCGGGTCCGCGTGGTGGGGCATCATGAACGGTGTTGTCAGGAGGCAGTGTCCGCCCGGCAGCAGCACCCGCGCGATCTCCTCCACCACCCGCCATGGCTCGCGGACGTGCTCGATGACCTGCGTGCAGACCACCGTCCCGAACTTACACGGGTCGAACGGCAGATTGTGCACGTCGCCCACAACATCGATGTTCGGCCCGTCCACCATGTCGAATGCCGTGTAGTCCGTAGCGGTCTTCTGCAGAAGTTGCTTGTACTTCGCGCGGCCGGCTCCGAGATCCAGAACCCTTCCGCGTATCACCTCTGTCCACACCTCAAGAACTCCGCGCGTTGTTTGCGGCCGGCGGCGGGCATTCATGGGCATATGAGCAGAGTAATGCAGTCGGTCTGAAATTTTTCTCTTGTGGCGGCAACGGGAGAAATGTTCTCGCATTTTCTCAGAAAGTATTATTAGAATAAAGTATTACAATTTGCACACCAACAATAAAGTTGGTGTAAAATACGGTTGCCAATCCCGATACTCATTGGGATGGGCATTTTGGTAAAAAAAGTGGCGAAGAATTTAAAAGAACTCCGCAAACAGCGTGGGATTACTCAGGAAGAAGCTGCTGACCTATGTGAGATGGAGTACAAGCAGTATCAACGCTACGAAAGCAACACATTGAAGGACATGCGGCTCAGCTCGATTGAGAAACTCGCGAAGGGATTCGGCATTGAGCCGTCTGATTTATTTGCAGCTTAATTGAGCCTGCACAGGAGCGGAGACGGGGCAGGCTGCAGCGGCGCTGATTCTTTGTGCTGTACCAATTGAACGAGGAAACGAGAGAACGAGCGAACGAGCAGTTGCCCTACACCTCCACCCCCTTCTTCCTCATTTTCCCCTTCCCCAGTTCCTCCGCCTTCCCGGCAGCCACTTCCTCCATGTGCTTCTCGAGCAGGTAGGAGAAGATGAGGGGAGCCACGATGCTTGCGTCGGAATTGATGGTGAAGTTTACGGTGCCCGGGTCCAGCTTGTACCAGGAGACCTTCTCGTTGGCGGGGCAGCCGGAGTAGCTGCCGTACGATGTGGTGGAGTCCCCGATATGGCAGAAGTACTTCCAGCACTTGCAGTCCTCGTGCTTGTGGTCGAACACCAGCCCCGGTATCACGCACATGGCAAAGTCTCCCGCTATGCCTCCCCCTATCTGGAAGAACCCGATGTCTGCCTTTTTCTGGTTCTCGTAGTACCAGTTGGTGAGGTGCTCAAACTGCTCCGTACCGGATTTGATGACGTTGTGGCTCCCGACGTGCCCCTGCATGACGTCGGCGCAGAACATGTTGCCGAGGGTGGAGTCTTCCATGCCCGGCGTATAGATGGGAATGTCCATTTCGCAGGCGGCCACTACCCAGGAATGCTCCAGGGGGACGTCGTGCTTGTCTGCAAAGAACCCGCTGCGGATGAGCTTGTAGAAGTACTCCCAGTGGAAGGAGCGCTCGCCGCTGCGCGCCGCCGCCCAGAGTTCTCTCATGGCTTCGTGTATCTGGATCATTACGTCCTCCGGAATGCAGGTGTCGGTCACGCGGTTGAACCCCTCCTCGCGTGTGCGCAGGTCGTCTTCCATAGTCAGGTACCGCCACTTGGGCTGGAGCTTGTAGCGGGAGTTGCCCACGAGGTTGAAGAGATCCTCCTCCATATTGGCTGCGGTGGAGGAGATGGCGTGTACCTTCCCTGCGCGGATGAGCGGGGCGAGAGTGATGCCGATCTCGGCTGTGCTCATGGCTCCCGCAAGAGAAACGAGCATTTTCCCTCCTTTCCTGCAGAACTCATGCCATGCTTTTGCCGCAGCGAGCGTTTCGCGTGCATTGAAGTGCTTGTAGTTTTTCTCGAGGAACGAAGCGATGGACATGGCAGTGCTTGGGAGGGGACAGGAACGGTTGGTAATTGTACCACAAATCGCGATTTATGCAGAAGATTCTGGCCAATTTCTCATTTTCTTGCATTTTCGTTCTTTTTCTTTTTCTCCTTCTTTCTTTTGGGCGACTATCCCCTGACATAGAGGTGTCATCCTGAGCTCTGACGAAGGATGGCACCGATGGTATGGTTCCTGCCTGCCGGCAGGCAGGAACTGCGACAATTTGGCGCATGTCGTGGTTCGGCAGTGCTCACCATGACATGCTTTTGGGTTTTTCAGAGTTTCCTTAGGCAGTAGCACCCACCGTTTCCTTCTTTTTCGCGGCTGCGACGCGGGTGAGCAGGGCCTGTGCTTGGAGTGTTGCTTCGGAGAAGATGCGGCTGCCCTCTCCTGCTATCTCGAGCATGTGCCGCGGAATATCAGGTTCAATTTGCCGGTCAATGAAGGTCGCTCTCCAGTCGGCGAGATTCAGGTATTCGTGGATGATTTCGATGCTTTTCATCCAGTTCACGCTGCAGCAGCTGTAGATATCCATGTGAATGTTCGGCCGCCTTCCCGGCTTTTCAAAATAGTGGCCGCTGATGTGGCTCGTAGTGATAGGTTGTATGAATGACCACCCCGGAGCGCGCAGGTCCGTGGCGGGGTAAATCTGCAGTTCGCCCAGTTCTTCCATGCGCAGCGTCGTGAGCAGCGTATCGACGAGTTCCCGGACGAGAGGTTTGGGGTTGGTTGCCTCCAGCGGATGCTTGAGATGCGCGTCGAGGACGAGTATCTCATGCAGGAGCCCGAAATGAGAAGCGGCATTCATTGTCAAGAATAGTATACTCAGTAGGATCCTCAGTGCACACAAAACGTGCAGAAAATAAGGACAGCACATTTTCCTTTTTTGGCTTCTGTAAAATCAATCAACCCTTCTGCCAAGTATGGTATGTTCTGTTTTCCATTCTGTACTTATTTTGTATTCAAAAAATGTGATTATGGTCACGTTTCTTTGGTTTTATTGCCATAATATTGGAAGGTTTGGGGCTCCTGGCTGCGAATTGTAAGTGTTTGACAGGGGAGAGGTGATACGTCATAGAGAATGCTTCGCGAGTGTACAAATAATGTGTTCAAAAGAAGGTATCCCCGCAGAGCTCTGCCGAACTCAGACCACGTTCTGTTGATCGACAACCCTTTTATTATGTATTTCAATAATAACTGCTAACACTGCGATTGCTCCGCCAAACAGGAAGGGGGCCCATGGTTTTTTCCCTTCGGGGGTCCTGTTGTCCCTGTCGTCGCACGCATCGCCGATGCCGTCCCCGTCCGCATCTTCCTGCATGGGGTTTTCTGCGGAAGGGCAGTTGTCCTCCGTATTGAGGACACGGTCTCTGTCCGTATCTTCGCAGAGGCCGCCCACCCCGTTTCCGTTGCTGTCTTCCTGCTCCGGGTTGCTGTGTGCCGGACAGTTGTCCATGGCGTCAGAAACGCCGTCACGGTCCGTGTCAGAACACGCATCGCCTCTCCCGTCGGTGTTGGTATCCTGCTGGAGAACGTTGCTCTCCTGCGGGCAGTTATCGCATGCATCCCCCACACCGTCCCCGTCACCATCCTCCTGCCCGGGATCTGCAGTGAAAACGCAGATGTCCCTTTCGTTCCCTATGCCGTCCCTGTCCGCATCCTGCCCGCCCGCGCCGCTCTGGCACCGGTCGCCGGTGCCATCGGCATCCCTGTCCTGTTGCGGCGGGTCGTAGAGGAGAGGGCACACGTCGCAGGCATCGCCCACGCGGTCTCCATCTTCATCTGCCTGGTCTGCGTTGGGGACTTCCTTGCAGTTGTCGTTCTCAGTGGAGATGCCGTCTCCGTCGGGATCACCTTTGCAGGCGTCTCCGAGGGCGCTTCCGCCTGTGCGCTGCTGCCCGGTGTTTGGCACCCCGATGCAGTTATCCGTTCCATTCATGACCCCGTCCCCGTCCGCATCGTCACACATCCAGCCTGTTCCGTCGCCGTCGATGTCCTTCTGGTCCGGGTTGGGGAAGGAAGGGCAGTTATCGGCGCCGTCGTGAATACCGTCTCCGTCCGTGTCCGGTTGCCTGGTATTGGAGAGTGCGGGAGCGACGTCGCAAGCATCTCCGATGCCGTCGCGGTCAGCATCCTTCTGGCCGGTATTGGATTCCCGTGGGCAGTTGTCTTTGGCATCGGGAATGAAGTCGCCGTCCGCATCTGCCCCCTGCTTTCCGGCATACAGGGCGGTGCTGAGCTTCGCTTTCACTGCGCCGGCAAAGCGAAGGTTTGTATCTGTGGGCGGCTTCTCTTCCGAGGCGGAGAAGTCATACGCGAGCGTGTAGCGCTGCCCGGGCTCCGCGGTGAAGAGGATCACCTTTGTCGTTTCGAGAAGTTGCAGTTCTGCGATTTCCAGCGTGCCGGATGTTTCGAGGACAATCTCGAACACGGTTGCAGGAGAGCTAAAGACGGGAATCCGCGTGCCGGACGGTGTTCCCTGGAAGCTCTGCGTAAGGAGGTCCTCGCTCCTGCCGTAGCGGAAGCGCATGCTGTCGATGGCGCCGCTTCTGAGCTGGCAGAGGAGGAACTGGGGTGATGCCGGTTCTTCTGTCTGGAGGAGGAAGCGGTGCTCTGTTGTGGCTGCCGGTGTGAATGCCGTCTCCGGGTTGCCGTCGAATACCTGTGTGAGAGAACTGCCCTCCGAGGCAGCATCTGGCCCGGAGAGGATGCGCGCTGTATGGAGGACATCAGTCTGTATGTCCACTGTCTGTATGGGGACAGGGGTATTGCTGTTATCCAAAATCCAGTATGGCCTGAGGAGACTGTGTTCCTGCGGGCGCAGCTCCACTCCCGCTGTGACAGGGTTTTGCAGAGGGGGCACTTCGATACTCTGACGGAAGTCAAAGTCCTGCGCAGCGAGGGAGACGGGTATGAACGAGTGCAGAGCGAGGATCAATGCCGGCAGAGAATGGGATACACGCATGTTTATTCGGTGAGCATGAGGACACGGGCGATTGCTTCCGCCACCTCCCCGCGTGTGAGCAGGATCTCCGGGCCAAGCTTGGCCGTACGTTTCGGGAAGAGGTTCATCAGCTCCGCAATACCAACGTACCGGGCATACCACGCGTTCGGGGGTACATCCGTGGAGTAGTAGGGGAGTCCTGTCTCGAGGTCGAATGTCTTCACGAGCATCTTGAGAAACTCAGCCGTATTCACCGTTGCCGCCGGCCGAAAGGTCCCGTCCGGGTATCCGTTGATGATACTGAGGTTCGCTGCGCCAATCACGTACCGCACGTACCATTCATTGTCCTGCACGTCCCAGAACTTTCCGCTGTTGCCTGTCTGCGGAAATTCCCCGTAACGGGCGGTGAGCAGGAACTTCGCCGCCTCTGCCCGGATGACCGGGTTGCTCTCGCGGAACGTGCCATCGGGGTAGCCGCTGATGACCTTGGCGTCGCGCAGGAGGTTCGCGGCTTTCCCGGTTTCACTTTGAGGGTCCGTATCAGGGAACCAGTTCTTTGCCGGTTCGGGGAGCAGTTTCTGTGAACGGTGTGCGGTGATCGCACTCTCCTCTGGTGTCTGGGAAGAGCTGGACTGCTGTACCTGCACCTGCTCTGTGAGAATGCAGGTTCCCACGCACACGTCGCACCCGGGGCAGGAGGGATCACTCAGGCAGTCACCCAGTTCCACCGTGCAGGTTTTCCCTGCGTCGCACTCGGCAGACGAATGGCAGAATGTGTGTCCCGTCGTGCAGGGATCCCCAAAGTAGTTGATGGGTTTGCCATCCCCGGCACATCGTGGTCGCTGCGATCCGTCTGCGCAGATGTACGGGTCGCAGGGTATGGCGGGAGGGGGGAGACACAGGCCGTTCACGCAACCGTACGTGCAGAATTTGCCTTTGCAGAGGTCTTCGCTTGCGGGGTTCGGGAGGCACTGCCCGTTCATGCAGCCGTAGGGGCAGAAGAGATTTGTGCAGGGGTCCGGGGGAATCACGATAGGCGCATCCTCTTCCAGCGTGCAGTCCAGCTCACAGATTGGCACGCACTGGCAGAACTCCGGAGGCATGCCCTCGAGGCAGGGGGGGCACAGGGGGGTGTCTTCGCCTGCCTCGCAGATACCATTGCCGCACGCAGTCTGTGCGAGGAGCCATGCTCGTTCCTCTGTTCCTGCCTGCATGGCAGCGACACTCGTCAACGTCACGGAGAGTACGAACGCAGTGAGAGCGAAACCCGGTCGTCTGAAGGGAGAACGGAGAGCAATGTGTCTTTTTCGCATTATCCTATTATTTTAGCGTATTTTGCCATTTTGGGCAATTGCGTGCGTCGTTACTGCTCACTGACCTCACGAATTCTCTGCTCCCGGAATTGCGCCCTCTCCCCGCTCGTCCGCCCCGGGCGGACTCGCTGCCCCTCCCCCGTTCCGGGGGAGGGGCAAATGCAGCAGCATTTGGGAGGGGGCTTCAGCGCGAATTGCGATACCAGTGCGCAGTCGGTGGGCAGTTACCGTGCGTCTCTGCCATCGGATGTTCCATCAATGCGAAAAATGTGCTATAATATTCATTGAAATGACACAAGCAGCAGAAGGAGAACCCAGTCAGGAATTTTCTCTCCCCACGGTTGTGGAGGGGGATCTCGAAGAAATCCCCGGCGTCGGAGTCGGCACTGATGTGACCATGGGGAAAATTGATCCTGCGACCGGGGAATCCCTGGCAGTTTCATTTGATTTCAACGGGAAAGTGGCAAGTGGGCAGTTAAACATACAAGGCAGAGCGGGCAAGGGGTGTGCACTGTACGTGCGTCCCCCAGATGCAGACCGGTCAAACCACACCTCTTCCATTCTGCGGATTGACAGGATGAGTGACGGTTCCTACTGGTTGCACACGAGGAACAGCATCTACCGTCTGGTCATTGGAACAGCAAAAAAGCTTGATTTGAGTGATGCTAAAGAAGACGGTGCTGAGCGTGCTGCACCCGTCATTGAGGCAGACAGGGAGCAGGGGGGTACTCCTGCAGGAGGGCAGAGGGTGAAGAACCGGAGCTGGTTGAGCTGGATCCTGAGGCGCAGGAGCTGAGGAAGTTCTGAGGAATTATGGAAGCACGTCATGGTGAGCGGAGCCGAACCATGGCGTGCACGTCGTCCCTCGTCCTTCGACTACGCTCAGGATGACAGCTCGGGATGACGTGCTATTGGGTGGCTGCAGCAGTTCGGCAAGCTCACCATGCTGATTAGTTTTACAGAGCTTTCCTAAGAGGCGGTCAGTCTCCTGTGCTGTGTGCTCCTCAGCCAAGCAGAGGAAACCCACGTATGCTGCGCGAGACACGGCGTCGTTTGTCGGTGAACATCATTGCTGCGATAACGGCTGCGCAGAGCCAGTGAAGCTCCACGCCTGCGTGCCGAAACGCACTCCGGCGTGCAGGCACGGCCTTACGGCCGTGGCCTCCTGCGGAGTCGGGTGAAAGTTCGATTGGAAACGGCGCCGTGTCGAGAAGCTTTTGCATTCTCTGCAGTCGCTGCTACGATCACTCCACTGTGTTCCTCATACGAAAAACGAACAGAGTGGCGCTCGCAGGTATTCTGTTCGCTGTCATCCTCTCCCAGACGAACCCCGTCTTCACGAAGCTGCTCCTGAAGGAGGAGTGGACACCTCTCGGCATGTACTTCCTTGCGCTCCTCGTGATGGCCATCGTACTGGCTCTGCATGAGTTCATGCTTCTGGAGGCGGGGGAGAAGTGGGAGATGGACAGAAGGGACATTAAAGGGACGCTGCTCACGACTCTCACAGGTGGCATTCTCGCACCCATACTGTTCCTCAATGGCCTGCGCTTTGTGCAGGCATCGGAGGCAGTGCTCATCTCGAGCCTCTCACCGCTCTTCATCGTCATGTTCGCGGTGTGCATGCTGCAGGAGAAGTTCAATCGCAACATGTTCGTGGGAGCAGCTTTTCTTCTTGCAGGCACAGTGGTGCTGCTCTGGAAGGATGTTTTCCATGCGGAGCTGAGTTTGGGTGCTCCTCTCATCCTCTTCTCCTCCCTTGCCAGCGCGCTCACGACGACGCTCCACAAGAAGTATGTGAGGCACCGTCACCTCGATTCCGTGGTCCTCGTGCGCACATTCCTCAGCCTGGTGGTTATCGGGATCATCATTGCTCTCACTGAACCAGAGACATTCCAGATGCTGCGTAATCCCCCAAGTATCTGGCTGGTGCTGGGGCTGGCCATCGTGAGCTACATTCTCCCGTACTTCCTGTACTTCCGTGCGCTCGCGAAGATCTCCACTCTCGATGCGGGGATCATCGTCGCCTCGGCTCCGGGCATTGGGATCCTCATGGCAGTTGCATTCCTGGGTGAGCAGGTGAGCCCCACGCAGCTGGCGAGCCTGGGACTCATGGCGTTCGGTATCTTCTTCATCAATGTCCCTCTCACGAAACTGCGCATCATGCCATCACGCCTCATGGAAATTGGGCCTCTGAGGCGGTAGGTTCTAAGGTTAGGGTTAGGGCTAGGGTTAGAGATGAGAATGTATTGATCTGCTCTTTGAGTGTTGATTATTCTCCTATGTCCTAACCCTAACCCCAGCCCCAAATCCTCATTCTAGAACAGCCGTAGCTGCAGCTCCTCTGCTTTTCTCAGCGCCCGGTGCACGAGCGTTGCCGCCTGCGCACGATTGAGGGTGTCTTCCGGGCCAAAGAGCCCGCTTCCGTACCCTGTCATGATTCCCGCACGGTTGAGCACGACGCTCTCATAGAACATGTAGTGGTCTTCCGGCACGTCCGGGTATAGCGCTCCTTCCTGTGCTATGTCGCCGAGTGTGAGTCCCCAGTGCCGAAGGAGCGGTGCGCCGAGAATGCTGTGTATGAACTGAGCCGCCTGTGCGCGGCTCGCCGGTGCATCTGTGTCAAACTGACGCAGGCCGGAAGACCAGCCCCGTGCGTAGAACACGCAGGCGGCATCGTAGGCGAAGTGGTCCGGCGGCACGTCGTCGTAGTACTGCCGGCAGTTCGCTGGTGCTGCGATGAGTTCCAAGTGCAGGAGCATCCTGTAGATGAGCGTGATGAGTTGTCCTCTCGTCAGGGTGTCCGCGCTCCCAAAGCGTCCGTCCTCGTATCCGTGGATGATGCTGCGCTGCCGCAGGTCCAGTATCGGGCGTTCTGCCCACGGGGGGAGTGTGTCGGTGAATGTGTTCTGCACGGGGGTCACGGGCCCGCGGATATCCACCGTCACATGGGCGAATTGATCATGCGCCTCCGCCTCTATCACTGCTGTGCCGGGATTCGTCGCAACGAACGTGCAATCCGGACTTTCCCCGCAGTCCATCAGGTATCCCAAGTTCTGATCTCCAAGAAGGTTCCACTGCGCTTTCACGACAACAGGTGATGTCCCGTAGTACCCCTCTGCTGTCAGCCGCAGGTTCTGGCCCACCTCCATCTCCGTGCTGTCCAGTGGGCGAATTCTGAAGTTATGCAGCGGAGGGAGGATATCTGCTCTCGTCAGTGATTCATGTGTGATGACTCCTGTCGCAACCACCATGCTCACGACGAGCACAGCAAATGGATGCAAGATCTGCGCGAGTTTCCTCCTGTGTCTCTTCCGGTGGAAGTGGAGTTTTGTGGCCCTGAGCCGCCGGTGGAGGATGTTCTTTCTCAGCAAAGTATCCTAGTATTGTACCATATGACGCCTTCTGGCAGAAGTGCCGTGGACCGCTGGCTTCTACTCCTGTTTGGGGCTGGCCTCGTTCTCGCATCCTGGTTGGTGGTGCCACTCCCATCCCTTGCATTCGGACTCCCGAAGATTCTCATTCTTGGTTTTGTCACACTTATTTTCTGTGTCTCTCTTGCTTTCCACCCCTCACTGGGCGTGCTTGGGAGGCTCGTCTCGCACTGGGCAGGATGGTGCCTGCTGCTCTTCGCTGTCGTTGTGCCCCTTTCGCTCCTGTGGTCCGTAGCACCGCTGCTGAGTTTCTTTGGTTCTGCTCCGCGCTACGAAGGCGTGCTGACGCACATGCTCTACGTCACCATTGCGCTCCTTGCCATGCTTGGGGCTACGACGGAGGAGGGGAGGCGCATTCTCGTGAAAACCATTGTCATCGCCAACGTAGGTATTGTGGCATACGGAGTGCTGCAGGTTGTTTCGCTCGATCCTCTCGCGTTCCTCTGGGGGAGCGATGTGTTCCTCGGGCGCACGTTCTCGCTCATCGGGCAGCCAAATACTCTGGGGCTTTTCCTGGTGCTCACTGTTCCCTTCGTCATTCTCTCTGCACGGCTCGGTCCCCGGTGGTGGCGTATCGCAGGACTCATCCTCTTTCTGCTCAACATCGTCGTACTCCTCTCCACCGCCAGTCGCAGCGCCATCCTCGGCCTTGGCATCGCATTTCTGTTTGCCACGGTGTGGATGCACGGCCGTGCACGGATTCTGAGCAGGAAGCAGTGGGCTCTGCTCGTTGTCTGCGCACTTATCCTGGCCGCACTGGGAACGCATTACATGCTCAAGCGGTTCTCCGTTCCCACAGAGTCTGAGCGCTCCGTCGATTCCCGGCTCCTCATCTGGACTGGTGGCATGCAGATGCTTGCTGAGCGCCCGCAGGGGTATGGGCTTGAGACGGTGGGCATTCTCTCCGCTCGCTCCATGAGTGACTCTATCCTGCGGTTCGAGTCGCTGACCACGCGCATTGATCGTGCGCACAGCAAGCCGCTCGATCTTCTCCTCACGCTCGGTCCGCTCGGCTTCCTCGCGTACTACGGTCTCCTCATCGGTCTCTTGATCCAACTCTGGCACAGGAGGAAAGAGGAGATGCAACGGTACTATCTTGCAGGTTTTCTCTCTCTACTCGGTGCGAGTATCGCTCTTCTCTTCGGGTTTGATGTCCTTGTCACTGCCTCATTCTTCTGGCTCATTGTCGGGATGATGCTGGGGGCGGTTCTTCCAGAGCGAGAGTCATTGCAGAAATGGGATCGTCCTGTGCTCCTCGTTCTCTCACTCCTTCTCGTTGTTCTCCTCGTCACAGCCGGGAAGTGGACGCGTGCGCAGATCATGATGGAGAGGGCGGAACAGTGGTTTGCTGCAGGCAATCTGGTCCGGTCCATTGCGGGGTACGCAGAAGCAGCCAATACGTTCCGCTTCGACCGGCAGATGCTCACGCAGGCCGTAGAAACGGATCTCTTCGCGCTGGAGAATGCAGCGAACGAAGAGACAGCTTCAGGACTGAAAGTGCTCATTGAGCTCCAGCTGAGGCGGCTGGAAGCCCTCACGGGAGGGGAAGATGGCATGGTGCTGTTGCTCTGGGCATGGGGGAGGGCGATAGAAGGGGATGAGGAGAGTGTGGACGTTCTTCTCGCACAGGCGAGCGGGAAGAAGCCCGCAGGTGTGGTGCACTTCCGCATTGCACTCCACTGCTACGAGCTTCTTCAGAATCAGGAGAAGAAAGAGCAGATCTACGAAGAACTCATGCAGGTGCTGCCACCAAGCTGGGAAGATCCGGAGTCGCCGTACGGCAGGATCCTCTGGAAGGAGCACCCGTGGCTCTCGGAGGTTCTGGAGTACACCGAGAGGGCATCCTGAAGATGGGCGTTTGTCTCATGGATGACTCACGTTGATTCGTTCGCTCGTTTCCTCGTTGGCTTGTTCGAACGAGGAACGAGCTAACGAGAGAACGGGTTATCTCACTTTATCCAGTTCCGCATCTTCCACCAGGTGGTGAGGAGTGAAACCCCGATGATCAGGAGGAACGTGGCGACGAGGAATGCGAGTAAATCGGGATTCGTGAAGATAGCGATGGAGAAGAGAACGCAAATGAGTCCATTGAAGAGGAGCCCGGAGCCGGCTGAGCGTGCCTGCTGCTGTGAGACGTATGCGATGGAGCGCCGAAAGAGGTGAAACATAGGAGGCAGTGTACCACTTTTTCTTTTTTCGCGTTTTCACATGGTATCCTTTTCGCAAATGCAGGGTGTTTCCGCGCATGTCCACAGTTACTACGAGAGTCCGATTGGGCTCCTTCTCGTCCGTGGATCCGAGCGTGGCATTTCCAGTGTTCTGTTTGTGGAAGGGGAACGGGAAGATGCAGGTGTCTACGAGATTCTCCAGCCCTGCATGGATCAGCTCCATGCGTATTTTTCGGGGTCGCAGCATAATTTCCACTCCCTGCCCCTCGCAATCCAGAGTACGGATTTCCAGCTTCAAGTCTGGGAGTATCTTATCACCATTCCCTACGGGGAAACGAGAACGTACAGCCAGGTGGCTGCCGGTATTGGCCATCCAAAAGCGGTGCGGGCAGTAGGTTCCGCGGTTGGCCGCAACCCGCTTTCACTGCTTATTCCCTGTCATAGGGTTGTTCCTGTTTCCGGGGAGGTAGGGGAGTACGCGCATGGCGCATGGAGGAAGGAGTGGCTCCTGAGGCACGAGCACAGCGTTTTGGGAGCCTGATCGGGGGATTGAATATGGAATGTCGTATATCGTATGTGGAATGTGGGCTTTTTCCCTTTGGTCTTTACTCATTTGCTCCTTTCCCGATATACCACATTCCATATTCCACATTCCTTACAAAAAAGACCAGAATGGCTGGTCCTTTTTGTTTGTGTGTGTGACCTTCTGACTATCAATAGCTAGTCTAGGAAGCTACTGAGTCAGTGAAGTAGGTCAGTGAGGGGAGGAGCCCTCAACCCGCTGCCGAGCTCTGGTCTCTTGTTTCTCCTCGTGACCGACGAAGTCCCCGTACCGGCTCTTTTACACTGTGCACGAGGGCGACAGAGAACACTGGGGAGCAAGGGGGTGCATGCCACCAGCTCTCCTCTATTGCGGCGGCACGAACATTGCACAGCAGAGAGAATGGTAATCACGGACACATGCGGGAGAAGACAAGGACTTCTGTGCCCAACATAGGGAGTTGGGAGAAGTATGTGCTTCGGCATGTGCATGATCACCATTCTCTCTACAGCATCGGTGGTGGGAAGGAGCGAGATGTGTCCGGTCGGACAGAGACTGTTTGTCTGTCCGACCGGACGTGTGTTTGTTTGTGTGTATCTCTTGAGACCGCAAGGGTCACTAGGCTGACGTGTCGGCCGAAGCCGTGGTAAGTCCGTAGTCAGCGCTGAAGGATCGAGGGTGCCCTCTGTACTGAGGGCGTAGGCTGATGGCCTTGATTTGCGTTCCGTTTTTCGGAGCAAATCTGGGCATCGTACTCATGGCATGCCTGCTATGCAAGAAAGAGCCCTAGCCAAAGCCAAATACTGTTTCTTGAATATATTTTTTGTACGAGAGTGTTATCTCATTTTTGGCTTACAGTAGGGCTCGGAAGAAATTCATAGCTTATACAATGTCTTTGCGAAGATGGCGAGGAGACTGCAAAAAATTACCTTCTGCAGCTTAGGGTGTAGGTATCTGGCTACAGGGGGTTTCTGTCTGGATAGTTTCTCAGGCAAGTGCTGTGACCATTTCCTCAATATCAAATTGTTCAATGTACTGCTTCAGACTCTTGTAGATTTCTGCGCGCGTGCCGACGTCTACGTCCCGGTCTGCATAGTAGGCAAGTCCCTGCTCTATGCGCTCAAGCTCATCGCGCATATGCGTGAACGGCCCCTCGTATCCTGCCACAATGTGATCAGGGAAAACTTGGAACGTGGAGAAGAGCCCGTTCATGTGGTGCACGAAGTCCCGGATACGGGCTATGGGGATACGCTCTCCATCAATGACGTATTGTTTGATTTGTTCAAAGCAGGTGCGTACCTCCTGGAATTTCCCGATGACATGCATCTGCACTACCGCGTCTTTGGCACCACGCTGGTTGCGTGCTCTTAAGGCGGATCCGAGTGCACTGCACTTCTCCCGCAGTTTTCCGGCGTACACAGTGAACGGGCGCAGCTGCACCCCGTTCAGGTCGTCCGGGTGGATGTGCATCCTGCGCAGTACGCCGGTTGTTTGGGTCTCCACTTGCGGTTCTGTGAGCGGTTTCCCCCCAAAGAGAGCCAGACCATTGTCCAGAACAGGCGCATTCTGCTGCACGTGACCACGGAATTGCCGCATGCAGCGTTCGTTCCGTGTGATGTGCGTCCCCAGGACCATCTGGTCCTGCTCGTTATACCCTCCTTTGGGGTACATCTCTTCGAAGCGGCTCTGCAGGCGGTTGATAACAGCGACCATCTTACTGAGAGAAGCACTGATTCTCTGCTTGTGCTTCTCCGGTCCCAACTCCGTGAGGCCTGCGAGGAGATCGTCTGCCCGCACTTTGTATTTGTTCTCGCAGGCTGCGAGCAACTTATGTCCCTGTGCAACCAGTGTGCGGGCTTCGGCAAGCATGCGATCCTTGTCTTCCTCTGGCGTCTCCTTTTTCCACTCACGGTCTATCTGAGTATTCAGCAGCTGCAATTCTTCCTGCAGTTTGCCGAGCTGGTCGATCTCTCTGTTGTATGCTTTTGCTTCGTGGAATGTTTTCCGATGTGCGGAATACACGCTTCTGAAATGTTGCACAGAGAGCTGCCGCGGGGGTTCTGTTGCTGCTTTGGCCTGCTCTCTCCCGTTCTCCTCTTCCCGCGTATAGAGGATGGTGCCAGCGAGTCCATCTCCCGGTTCTGCCACACCGGGGTAGCGGGCATCCACTGTGGTAGTGGATTGCTGGATGGCGAGAATGCGGTGATGCCCCCTCTGGAGCGGCACCGCCGATTCCCAGATCTTCTTTAAGCGTGCGATGGCATGTAGTTCCGCTTTCTTCTTCAGTCTCTCGTACGGGTGGCTCCGGTCCGATTCCTCCAATTCCACCAGGCCAAGGTCTTCTGCCAGTTTCTCCGGGATGCGGTCCGCGCTCACGAGGCATGGCTCCAGACTTATCGTATTGAAGTCTGGGTTGCCGGTGAATTCCACCCGGTTTCCCTCATGAATTTTGAATGGGGGGGCAATGAACTGGTGGGGGTGGCAGAATGCCTCCTGGAACCGCCTGAAGCGTGAGTTCGGCACGGCATCCCAAATGCGTTGCCGGAGCTCGTCTCCTTCCAGCGTGGAGTCCGGATGAGTTCCCGTATCGCGCAGACGCACGAACTGACTGTGCCAATGCTCTATGCCGTACGATTCCCTCTGATTTTGGGTGGAAGCGAGATCTTCCAAATGGGCACGATCGGTCAGGAGCTGTTGCACTCTCCGCCGCTGATAGGCGGTGAGAACGCTGAAGTCACCTTCAGGAGTGTAGTTGACTCGTGTGAGTGCGTTCTCATTTCTCTCTCGCAATTCCTCGAATGTGATGGTCTTCAGAGGGGACATAGGATAGTCATTGTTGACTTCCAGGATTGTTCTGTCAAAGCCTTACAGTACGTTCATAAGAAAGAGGAGGACAAGGGCGGAGTACGCTCCTGCGAGCACGTCGTCCATCATCACCGAGAGCGGAGTATTCTTTCGGTCGATCGCGCCGATTCCGAGGGGTTTGACTATGTCGAAGAAGCGGAAGAGCCCGAGAGCAATGACGGGGGTATACCAGACAAACTGTCCTGTCATCATCATGGGCAGGAGTGCCACCATCATGCCCACCATTTCATCCAACACGATGAAAGACTGGTCCACGTTGTCTTTGGGAGCCCGGGAGCAGTGGGAGATGGCAACAGTGCCAAACACCATGAGCACCAGGAAAATGCACCCGTACAGGAGGAATCGTTTCGGCTGAGAGGAGGGGAGGAGAGGGTATATCTGCAGAATAATGGGGATACTCAGGATGCTCGCGAGCGTTCCCTCGATGCCGGAGATGAAGCCAACACCAAACAAGCTCAGGAAGAAGGTAGTCAGACGCTTCATGGTTCTATGTTAAACACAGCGCCGTTTCCAATCAAACTTTCACCCGACTCCGCAGGAGGCCACGGGCGTAAGCCCGTGGAGCTTCACTGGCTTTGCTCAGCCGTCACCGCAGCAATGATGTTCACCGACAAACGGCGCCGTGTCTAATCCGATTCCCTAAGAAGATACAGATTCTCTCCGAATCATTCCGCGCACACATTTTCTTCTGTAAACTGTTCTTTGTTATGGCTCAAACTATTCTAATAATCTTCCTCAGTGTTCTCTTTGTGAGTGTTGTTTCACTTGTGGGGATCATGTTTCTTCTGCTCCATGACCGCGCACTCAAGAAAGTGCTCCTGTATTTTGTGAGCTTCTCCACGGGTGCCCTGCTCGGGAGCGTCTTCCTCCACTTCCTCCCGGAAATTGCCGAGCATGCTCCTCATTTTCCGGATGCGATGTTTATTGTCCTTCTCGGTATTCTCGGCTCGTTTGTCATTGAAAAATTCATTCACTGGCGGCACTGCCATGACCTCGATTGCACGGCCAACATCCATCCCGCGGGGATGCTCGTTCTTGTTGGCGATGCTGCGCACAACATTCTGGATGGCATCCTCATCGCCACGAGCTACCTCGTGAGTATCCCCCTGGGAATTTCGACCACCATTGCGGTTCTTTTCCACGAGATTCCGCAGGAGATAGGGGATTTTGTTGTGCTCCTGCACAGCGGTTTTCCCAAAGGGAGAGCGCTCTTTTTCAACTTCCTCTCCGCACTCACAGCACTCGTTGGAGCGGTGGTCGTTCTTCTGCTGAGCACGCATGTGGAAAACATTGAACAGGTGCTGCTGCCGCTTGCCGCAGGGAACTTCCTCTACATTGCGGGGGTCGACCTCATCCCCGAACTCCACAAAGAAAACCACCCCCGGAAGGCGTTCATTCAGCTGCTCTCCATGGTTGCAGGCATCGCACTCATGTACTTCCTGGCTGCGGGGCATGCGCATTAGGACGAGGTGGTGGATGATTAGCGTGTAGCGACTAGCCGCTAACCGCTTACCGCTAAATAATCGGTTCCTCGAACTTCTCCTCCACCATAGCGAGCTCTTCTTTGGAGGGAGGTTTTGCCGCCGCTTCATCCCATTTCTGCAATACCTCTTCTACTTCTGCTTTGGGCCGGCAGTACTTCCTGCGTGACTGTTCTATGATGCGTGCAGTGTTATCCTGTGTCACAGCTGGCACATCCAGCGTTCTCCCGGAGAACGGCTCGCGGATTTCGCCATTCACCGACATCTTAATGTAGAACTCGCGTACGCCGAGGTTAATGATATCGCGCTCTTTGAAGATGGGAGAAAACTCTTCTGCCATGACCGATGCGTCTTCCGCGCCGACCCGGAAGCTGATCATGGAGCCAATGTTTCCAAAGACCGTCTGGCGGATCTTCTGGCTGAGCTGCCCCATGTACTGGTGTGCGATGGTGAGATTGAGGTGGTACTTCCTCGCTTCCGACATAATCTCGTAGAACGTGTCTGTGGCGAAGTTCTGGAACTCATCCACGTAGAAGTAGAAGTCCGGCCGCTGCTCCTCCGGCGTATCGGCGCGGCTCATAGCAGCCTGGTAGATCTTAGTGATGATCATGGCGCCCATGAGCTGTGAGTTTTCCTCTCCCAGAAGCCCTTTGGAGACTTTCATGAGCAGGATTTTGCGGTTATCCATGATATCCCGGATGCTGAAACGTGTGAGCGGCTGTCCCACGACGTTGCGCATCATGTTCGTTGCCACGAACTGTCCCACTTTGTTGAGGAGGGGAGTGATGGCGTCCGCGTCGAACTTCTCGGACCATGCGGCGAACTCCGAGACCCAGAAGCTCTTCACCACGTTGTCCTCTATACGCGCCACAATTTTCTGGCGGTAGTTCTTATCGGAGAGCATTTTCAAGATCGATATCACCGTTGTATCCGGGCTGTCGAGCAGGGCAAGGATGGTGTAGCGCAGCACGTGTTCCAGGCGGTCGGACCAGTTGGTTCCGAAGAGTTTTTTGAAGATGTCCAGGATGCCGATGGTGAGTTGCATCTTGTAGGCAGGATCCACTTTCTCCAGCGGATTGAACGCAATGGGGAAACCGGTGTCAGCGGGATCGAAGACAATCACGTCATTCACGCGTTCCGGCGGGACAAAGCGGAGAATGGCATCCACAAGATCGCCGTGCGGATCCAGCACGGCGACACCGTGCCCGGCCTGGAGGTCGTGATTCACAAGGAGCTCTAAGAGCTTGCTCTTCCCCACGCCGGATTTTCCGACGATGTACAGGTGCCTTCTGCGGTCTTCACGCCGTATGCCGAACGGAACGAAGTTGTTGTGGTAATTCGTAATGCCGAATGCGCTCACATTCTGTTCCTTCGCGTGTGGCAGGTCCTGCGGGGGGTCGGACTTCCGCGCGAGCACATGCACGATGTGCGGGACCGCATCGGCATTGGGGAAGTAGTAGAGCGTCGCAACCTCTTTGGCGCTCAGGATGAAATCCGTTCCATGCTTGCGGCTCTGGTACTGTTTCACGAAGGCAGGGCTTGTGGTGATCTTGCTCACCTGGAACCCGTTGATATCCGTGTCGTTGAAGTGGTAGAAACTGTTGGCGACGGCTTTCAGCTTCTGGCGCGCCTCTGCTTCGTTCCTGCCGACGTACGCGCAGCGGATGCTCACGCGGAAAGGTTTTGTTTTCTCCTTCTCCTTTGCCATATCAAACCGCACCTGGTTGATGCCTTTCAGTCCTTCCTTGCGCATGCGATCTCGGATGGAGAAGAACTTCTTGAGACGCACGAAGACGAAGCGCCAGTTGCGGAGGAAGTGGAACCGGGCGGTGTCATCGTGGGGTTCCACGATAATCTGTACCCAAACCTGCTCCCCGCTCTGGATTTTTGAGATGACAGAGAAGAGCCGGGACATGCTGTCTTCCTCGAACTGCTCGTACGTGCGGATGGGGTACACGTCCTTTTCCCGGAGTTTGATCTGTGCACCTGCCACCACTTGTTTCTCCGGGTCGAATTGCAGGGTGTAATCCTGTGTTTCGGAGATTTCCGCTTCCGGGAACAGGGAGTAGAGGAGGCCTTCAATCGTTTTTTTGAAGTTTTCCTCCACCGTGATGTAGAAGTAGGTGTACTGCTCGTACCCGAAATACTCGAACGCGAAGCGTACTCCTGTGACCGTATTGCGCAGACTGATGAGCAACTCCTGGAATTTCGGTTCCATCTTCTCTTTACTCTCTATGCCCTGGGGGATGATGATATGGAGGTGGCGCAGGTCTGCCATTGGAGAGATATTCTACAGGAAAGGGTGCTTTGGTAAACGAATTACGCGGCGAAGCGGTAAGCGGTATGCGGTAAGCAGCTTACCGCTTCCTGCTTCCTGCTTACCGCCTCAATACACTTCCGCCAGGTAGCATTCTTCGCCCTTCGACTCGTTTCACTCGCTCAGGGCGAATCCATATTAGTAGACTGTCTTAATGTAACAGGATTCGCAATAGATCGTTTCAGGACGATCAGGTGCAGAGGTGCTCTGCACAGCTTCTCTGCACTTCGCGCATGTGCGATTCCAGAGCCTGCGGGGGTTCCTGAAGTGCATTCTGTCCGTATGACGGCATTCCTGGCACTTGCGGGGGATGGGGAGAGCCTGCCTGCGGTAGAAATCCAGTTCCTGCGGAATAATCCGGAAGTTCTTGCTGCAGTCGCTGCAGCAGAAAATTTCCTGCGTAATGCTGTCTGCTGCGTCCGCGATGCTGTCCGGAAACGCAGCTGTTTGCGGTTTTCTGTCCTTTGCGTCGGAGTCCCTCCACAGAAATCCCTGCTTCAGCGCTTCTTCTTTACTGAGAGGAAAATATTCAAATGCAAGGGATTCGTTGTATCCGAATGGGGCGTACCGTGATGGGAAGTACAAGCCCCATTCCCCGGTCAATTGCATGTGTGCGATGATTTTCGGCACAAGTGCTTCGTACTCCTCCTTGCTGTACTGCTTATTGAAGATGCAGTGCTTCTTGTGGGTGAGCCCCGTGCAGGCGAAGCAGTCTTCGCTGTGGTAGCAGAAGTCGCAGTACAGCATCCGCTTGCTGTGGAAGATGAAGAGACAATACGCGCTGCCATACACTTCTATGGTTCCCAGTGTCTCGTAACAGAGCTCCGGTTTGATGTACATGTTGGAGCAGTCGTAGTTATCCTTCACCTGCACGCCAACCTGCACGTACCGGCAGTCTTCGCTCTCATTCACATCGTAGCAATCGAGGCAGTTCTTGGAGTGTTCTACGTAGTCGCCGGTACAGTTTTGGCAGCTCACGATGTTGGCGTACTTGCGGACCATCGTGCCAATCGTCTTCCGGTAGAGATTCCGCATTTTCTCCGTGAGGGGATAGCTCCCGCGGAAATCCTTCAGCCGCTTTTCGTACTCCTCCTTGCTCAGAGGCTCATTCATGAAGTGGTACTCCTTCTGGGAGAGGTTCGTGCACAGGCAGCAGTTTGTGCAGGACTTGAGGTTGCTGGAAAACATGCAGTCCGAGCAGTTGGTACTGAAGGAGACGTACTGGCAGTTATAGCACTCGTAGCAGCTGAAGCACTCGTAGCAGAGCTCGGAATTGTAGAGGTAGCTGCAGTCCACGGAGTCCTTACAAGTCTGCAGGAGCTTGCCGTAGTAGCAGTCCTCACAGTACTCCGAGGAGTTAATGAGGTAGCAGTTCTTACAGAAGCCCGTTCCCGTTGTGAACCCCGAGTTTTCGTTGCTGATGGAAATGAGCGCTTGTCGGGGGACTTGCTGCTGTAGCTCTGCAAACTGATCGAAGAATGGGCGGGTGAAATCAAAGTTCCTCCCATACTCCATAGGATCCCACGCGTCACTCCGCCACTCTTCCTGGGAGTAGATTTTAAAGGGCTTGTCTCCCCAGGACTGTTCCTGTGCGTACACGGAGATGATGTCCTTCCCGGAGAAGGAGGAGCGGACTTTGTACATGTTCCGTTCGTTCCTGTGGCAGGTACGTAACTGGCACCGGCAGTCCGGGCAGTAGACGGGGAGAGGAAGATGCACCTCCGTTTTCCCATACTTGAATCCGATCTTCTGCAGGAAGTCTTCTTCGTCTTTGTGGACTATGAAGTGTGCCTGGCAGCGTTTACATATGCGTTCCATAGGAAGAACAGGAAAACTATGTAAAATCTTCATCAAAATAGCTGTATGTTTATAAATATTTTAATGGAGCTTGTAAACTGTTCTTCACAAAGAACAACAGAATTGGTATACTTAGGTCATGCAGGACCTGCATGCCCTCTTGGAAAACAGCCCCACAGGTGTTGTATCGTTAGCTCGTTTGCTCGTTCACTCGTTTTTCGTTTAAACGAGCCAACGAGGAAACGAAGAGGACAGTGTACAACGCTTTATTTCCTCCTTTCTGATGCTCTCGCAGTACCTTGCCAAACTGGATTTTACCGAGAAAGAGCGTGCCATCTACCTGGTTCTCGCAGAACTTGGTGTGCAGCCGGCATCGGTGATTGCCCGCCGGTGCGATCTTGACCGCATTACAACCTACAAGCATCTCAAGAAACTCGCTGAACGTGGATTTGTGAAAACGTATTTTCGGGAAGGTGTGCAGTGTTTCGGGATAGAGAGTTTCGATGCCATTGAGGAGCATCTTAAGGACGGAGTGGAGAAGTATGAGGAACTCATGAAGCAGTTCCCCACGGCACTGAATATCCTTCAGTCCCTGCGGAGTCAGGAGGACATCATCCCCAAGCTCCAGATGTTCGAAGGTGAAGCGGGCATTAAAAGTCTCTTTCGCGACATGCTGCATGAGCTTCTGTCCAGTGAGCTGAAGCAACTCCGGATGCTCAGCTCCAACACCTTTGAGGAGCGGGTGGAGGATGAGCCACTGAGCAAAACCGTGCGGGCGTTCTTCGAAGATCTGCGAAAGCGGAAAATTCAGGTGGAATTGTTTGAGGCCACCGGTGGCCTCATACCGGAACACCTGAAGAAAGTCCCTCCCGCGGAACTCGATCTTTCCCGGCTCCCCATTGCGCGGGGGACGAGCAACATCTTTGTTGCGGGGCATGCGGTCTACCTCGCGACGTACAAAGGCGGTCAGGTAGGCCTGAAGATCAAGCAGGCGGAACTGAGCCAGATTTTCCACTTCATTTTTGATTTACTGGGGAGAGGATAATAAGCGGGTAGCGCATAGCGGTTAACGGCTAGTTGCTAGTACACCTCTTTTAAATAGCATTCCTCGCAGAGCACCTTCTCCGGCCGCTCGGGTGCGTAGCTTGTGGTTATCGGCTTCCTGCAATGGGCACATGCGCGGTTCCAGAGCCTGTATGGGTTCTTGAATCCGTACCGGTCAGCGTGGCGCTGGTTCGGGTGGCGGCGGGGGAGCGGTAACCGGTGATCTCTATAGAATTGCAGTTCCTGTTTGATGATTTTGAAAGGCTTTCCGGTCACTTCGCAGAGGAGAGCCCAGTTGAGCACGTCATCCGGGGTATCATTCGCATCGTCGGGCAACTGGCTTGTCCTGATCGTACGATCGGCTTCCACCGGTGCCTCGAAGTCACCCCACTGCCATCCGCGTGCTAGTACTTCTTTTTTTTCCAGAGGGAAGAAGGTTTGTGCCATGGTTTCGTTATAGCCGAATGAAGAGATGGTGGGAGGGAAGAACTCCCCCCACTCACCTGTGCGCTGCATGTGCTCAATAATTTTCTGTGCGAGTTGCTCAAATTCTTCATTGCTGTACTGCTTATTGAAGATGCAGTTGCTCTTATGCCTCAGGCCGATGCATCCGAACAGATTCCGGCTCTGCCGGCTGCAGTAGATTGAATAGAATACATTATCGCATCCTTCCGAAACGTAGTAGCAGCTGAGCAGGTTCCGCACCCGGACGCCGGCAACGCAGCAGTTGTAGCTGAGTTCCATTGCGTCACCCCAAATATGGATATCGCAGCAATCTTTGGCGCCGACAAGGCAATCGGTGCAGTACTGGCAATCCTGCATTCTATAGCAGTCAAAGCAGGATGATGAATCTTTGGACTGGTAGATATTATCTCCCATGACGTCAATGTTCTGCTCGCCCCGTACTGCTTTAACTGGTTGTGTGAGAGAGAAGGCATCGGATTTCTTCTTCATCTCCTGGGCTGCGGGAAAGGATGAAGTTTGAAACTGCCGCATGAACGCTCCATATTCTTCTTTTGTCTTCTGTTCATTGAAGATACAAAATTTTCTCTGCCGCAAATTTGCGCACCCAAAGCAATATTTGCAGCTGATACAATCTCTTAAAAACCAGCTATCGCTGCAGTTGATGCTGTATCGGGCATATTTACAATTGTAGCAATTCTCGCAGTGTATGCACTCGTAACACAGCTCACAGTCGGTTAAAACTACAAAATCCAGGCAGGATTTTATGCCGGCAAAAGTGTGTCCGTACAGGCACTCTTCTGCACGCTCACCATCAAAAATAAGGTAGCAATTTTTCAGTGCCAGGTTATCATTGGTAAATTCACTATTCACGTTATCGCTTAATACTGCCAATGAAAGAAGCGGCACGGTTTCCATCAGTGCTCGGAACTGATCACAGAACGGCCTGCTAAAATCAAAATCCATTCCATACTCCAGGGGGTCCCATCCATCGCCATACCATGCGCGGCGCTCATATACCGTGAATGGTTTGTCTGGTGAATAGATTGAGACAATTGGTTGCTTTGTGAGATCACACTTCCGGTGATACAGCGATCGGGCATTATAGAAGGCCAGCCGTCTCTGCAGGCGGCAGTGAAAACACATGGTCGGGGGAGGGAGTGCGAACTTTTTATCCCCGACAACGGGAGAAACTTTGTCGAGGAGAGCGAGATCTTCGTCGGTGATGTCGAAGGCCGAACCGCACTGAGCGCATGTCTTCAGCATTGGAGCGACATTGTACAACTAACTCAGTGATTCCTGGTAGCAGGGTTCGCAGTATATTTGCTCGGGCCGGCCTGGTTGGTAACTCGTACGAATGGCTGCACCGCACTTGTCACATTTCCTATTGTGGAGGATGCGCTTGTTCCGCATGGCGAGCTGGTTTCTGTACCGCTTGAAGAAGCTGGTACGGGGGAGCGGTACGTGCAGTTTCTTATGAAATTCCAGTTCCTGCGGGATAACTTTGTACTGCCTCCCGGATTCCTCGCAGGTCAGGATCTTTCCGCATATATCTTCGGGGGTGTCATCTATGCTGTCCGGAAGTTCCGCAGGCTCTCCCGTTTTCTGCTCCTTCTTCTCCACATCATCAAACCACTGCCAGCCCCTGCGTTTCACCTCATCTTTCGTGAGAGGGTAGTAATCCTGCGCGATGGTTTCGTTGTACGCGTATGTGGCAATGGAGACAGGGAAGAACTCGCCCCACTCTCCGGTGCCGCGCATGTGTTCCACAATCTTGGGTACCAGCTCCTCGTACTCCTCTTTGCTGTGCTGCTTATTGAGAATGCAGTATTTCTTTCGGCGCAGGCCCACACATCCGAAGCAGTGGTTTGAGTGGTGGCAGAGTGAGCAGTAGAGCATGTCGCTCATATTGGCGAGCGTGTGGTTGCAGAAGCAGCAACTGTTGATCTCATAGCCTGCCACGGAGCATTCGTACAACCGTTCTCCTTCACCGCACTCGTGGATGTCCATGCAGGTCTTCAGTGGCATGAAGCCCTGATAGACGTATCTGCAGTCCCACAAGTCTTCGCTGTCGAAACAGTTGAAGGCATTTTTGCAGTTCACCAGGTAATCGCCTTCCACATCTTCATTCTGTACGCCGTGCATATACTTCTGCGGGAATTCAAGCTTCAGTTTCTCGAACCGTCCTCTTGCGGATTCCACCGCCGAGTGGCTGCCCAGCATTGCGCGGAGCTTTCCGAATTCTTCTTTGCCGACGGGCTTATTCTCCACCCAGTACTCTTTATTCTTGATGTTGCTGCACATCAGACAGTTCTTGCATCCCGTGCAATTTTTGAGGAAGACCGAGTCGGCACAGTTATCGCAGTCTTGCAGGTACGCAGAGCCGTAACACTTCACGCAGTCGACGCACTCGTAACAGAGTTCCGACTTGCGGGTCCTGTAGCACCCGACGCAATTGACACAGTGGTTTAGGCTGTAGCTGTAGAAGCAGTCCCGATTCTCATCACTGTCAAATATCAGGTAACAGTCCTTGTTCTTCCCGGCGTAGTTTGTGTAGTCGCAGTTCTCATCGAATTCGTATCCGGTCATCAGATTTGGTCGTGGTACCTCATCTATCAGTTCCTTGAGTTGCTCAAAGAACGGTCGGGAGAAGTCGTACTTTCTCTGGTACTTATGTGCATCCCATTTGTCGCTGTACCAGACTTCCTGGTCGTACACCGTGTATGGGGCAGAGGGGTGCGTATTGGAGATGATGGGTGCTCCGGAAAGATCGCATGTTCTCTCGTAGAGGTTTACGTGGTTCACATGTGCCTGTCTTCGTTGCAGTCTGCAGTCCGGGCACATGGTCGGGGAGGGGAGGCTCAGCTTCACTCCTCCGATGACGGGAGAGAGCTCATCGAGCATTTGCAGATCCTCATTGTGAACGCTGAACGCTGCCGAGCACTGTGCGCATGTTTGTTGCATACTTATGGTGTGTGAAGGAGAAGAAGTCCTGCAATACACAGGAAGATACCGAGCATATTGGCTATGTTCAAATACTCGCGGAAAAAGATGGTGCCGATGGGTATGAGTAGCAGGATGACCACCACATTGCACACGGTGACGCCGGTGCTCATGTTCCAGCCGTTCCTGTACGAGAGCAGGAATCCTGTTTCCATGACGAAGACGGAAAGCCCTATGCCATACACTGCCCAGTTGGCGTATCTGGAGGTTCGAAGCGCCGTTGCGGGATCTCCTGTGAGGAACAGGAGTACAAGGCCGAAGAGCAGCCCCATTCCGTACGCCATGATGATGGCGGCAATCGGATGTACTCCGGCAGGAACCGACTTCTGGAAGATATGGTAGGTGAAGTAGCCGAGAATGGTGAGAGCCATGGAGCTCTGGAGCGGATTCACAGGAGCATATTGACGGAGGTATCTAAAATTGTCTAATGTATTTATACAAATAGTATAGGCTTATATTAGGTCTCTATTTACATTAGAAGATAAATTGTCTACAATTATAGACAACATCCTCCGGGGGTCTGCATGTCATGGTGAGGTGGCCGACTTATCCTTCGAGGCTCCCCCTCGCTGCGCTCGGGGTCGCACCTCAGGATGACAGTCGGCCCTCGCCCTTCGGCTCCGCTCAGGGTGACGCTCGGGATGACGTGCTTTGCACCTTTGCATACTATGACCACCTCACCACATATCTCCGGCACGCAGGCAATCCGCCCGCTCCTCAGGCAGCTGGGGCTGGAAGACAAGGAGATTGAAATATATCTCGCGTTGCTGCCGCTCAAGATGGCGCGTGCGAGTACCGTCGCGAAAGCAGCACGCCAGTCGCGCAGCCACACGTACCTCATTCTTCGGGAGCTCAAAGAGAGGGGACTTGTGTCCGAAATTGAGCGCGGGAAGATCATCCACTTTGTGGCGGAGTCACCGAAGCGGCTACTCGGGTACCTGGAGGATCGTGTGCAGAAACTGGAAGATCTGCGCCCTCTGGTGGAAGGGGCATTGCCACTGTTGGATAACATGAAGGCACCGCTCCCAAGTACGCCGCGGGTGACGACCCTCAGCGGTCTCAGCGGGATGCGCCAGGTGTACCGCGAGATCCTCGTACAGGAGTTTGTTGGCATCTACAACCCGGAGGTCTCCTACAAAACATTCGGAGGAAACATTGTCACCATTCTTTTCGGGGAAGACGCAATCATCCGGGGTCGTGATTTACTTGTGGATAACGAAGGGTCGAGGAAATACCTCAAAGAGGTTCCAATGCATGAGGGCTACGATGTCCGCCTTCTTCCAAAAGGAATCAGCTTCGATACCGACACGGTCGTCTTTGGTAATACGGTTGCTCTCTTTGCCTTCGATGACGAGAAAACCATCGTGCGCATAGAGAACAAGCACCTGGCAGATACGTTCCGGGCATGGTTTGAGGTGATGTGGGGGGCGGCGGTGATGAGCGATGAGCGGCTAGTCGCTACACGCTAACCGCTAATACACCTCAGAGAGGTAACAAGCTTCACAATACACTTTCTCCGGTCTCTCGGGTGCGTATGTGGTCTGTATCTCCTCCCCGCACTTTCCGCATGTTCTCGGCCAAAGCTTTCGCGGATTTCTGAGCGAGAGTCTTCTCCTGTGGCGCTCATCCGGATGGAGGTGAGGGAGGGGGAGCCGCATCTGACGGTAGAAGTCCAGTTCCTGCCTGATGATCTTAAAAGGTCTGCCGGTTGCCTCGCATCGTATGGCCCAGTGCAGCACATCGTCGGGAATATCCTCGATGGCGGCAGGAAGCTCTCTTGCAGCAATCACTTTCTGCACTTCAGGCATGTCGTCTTTCGTATCCTGCCATCGGTATCCCTTACCCAATGCCTGATCCTTCGTGAGAGGGAAGTATTCCTGGGCGACAGTCTCGTTGTAGCAGAAAGGAGAAATAGCGGTAGGGAAGAACTCCCCCCATTCCTTTGTGGCTTGCATGTGCGCTATGAGCTTTGGGACCAGTTCTTCGTACTGCTCCTTCGTGTACGGTTTGTTGAAGATGCAGTAGTCCTTATCACGCATTCCGGAGCAGCCAAAGAGGTACTTGCTGTTGATGCAGTAGTCGGAGCAGCACACCCCGTAGGTATGGCGGCAGAAGTTGGAGAAGAACGTGTTCTTCGCCCCGTACATGCCGAGGTACTCATAGCAGAGCTCATTCTCTTCCGTGTAGTTGTTGTCGTGGCAATCCTTCAGATCCACCACCTGCATGCAGTACGCGCAGTCTTCACAGCGGTCCACGTAGAATGACTGGAATGTGTTCTTGGAGTTGTAGATGTGCGTGCCGCTCACGTTCTGCACGTTGGTACTTGGCATGTAATGGCGGACAATGCCGAGCTTGATACTCTCCAGTTGCTTCCGGAGTTTCTCTGTCTGTGCCGCGCTGCAGAGGTCGATCTTTCTCTTCCTTTCCTCATATTCACTTTTGGAGAATGGTGTGTTCCCAATGTAGTACTGCTTGTTCCGGAGTCCTGCGCAGGCGATGCACTCGCTGCACCCCTGCATGTCGTAGCAGTAGAGGAGGTGGTCTGAGCCGTAACAGTCCTGACAGAACAGGCACCGGTAGAGTTTCCTGCAATCCGAGCACTCATAGCTGAGTTCACACTCACGAGTGACGAGGCTGTCGACGCAGTTTTTGGAGTAGTACGCCGATCCGTACAGGCAATCCTCAGAGTAGACGGAGCCAAACGTCAGGTAGCAGCTTTTACAATCGCCAACGAAGTTGCAGAAGTCACAGTTCTCCGAGTTCACCAGGTACAGGCTGATGCGCGGAACGCTGCGCTGCAGTTCGGCAAACTGCTCGAAGAACGGTCTTCCGAAGTCAATGCCCCTTCCATAGTCAGCTCCGTGCCATTTGTTCCCCCACCAGCATTCCGGGCAGAACACCGTGAAGGGTTTGTCCTGAGAGTACATCGAAAGAATGTTTCTCTTGCACATAGCACAGTTCCGTCTGTGCAAATTGCGCTCATTGCGGATTGCGTAGCGGCGCTGCTGACGGCATTGCGGACAGTGTGTCGGTGGTGGGACAGGGTAGTTCTTTCCGTAGCCTGCCCTGAGCTCAGTCGAAGGGAACACAGGCGAGATTTTGCTGTAGTACGCGAGATCGTCATCGGTGATTTCGAACGATGCCGAGCAGTGGGCACAGGTCTTGTGCATGAGTTTTGAAGTATACAACGGCAAGCGGAAAGCGATAAGCGGTAAGCAGCTTACCGCTGCCCGCCCCCTGCTTACCGCTTCAATACACCTCAGAAAGGTAACAAGCTTCGCAATACACAGTCTCAGGTCTTTCCGGAGCGTACGTCGTCTGCATCTCCTTCCCGCACTTTGGACACTTCCTCTGCCACAGTTTCCGGGGATTCCTGCATGCCATCCTTCGTCGGTACCGCTCGTCCGGATGCAGGCGTGGGAGAGGGAGCTGCATCTGGCGGTAGAACTCCAGTTCCTGCTTAATGATCTTGAAGGGACGAGTTGAGATTCTGCAGAGAATAGCCCAGTTCAGCACGTCATCAGGTGTCTGGTCGATAGTTTTCGGGAGGCTGTCACCTGGAATGACCTTCTCCATCTTTGGCATTTCATCCGTTTCTTCTCTCCACCCCCAGCCCCGGCTGTTCGCTTCTGTTTCTGTGAGAGGGTAGTACCCGTTCGCAATCGTTTCGTTGTACGCGTGCGGGCTTAAGCATTGCGGGAAGAACTGCCCCCATTCCCCACTGGATTGCATGTGCGCAATCACCTTTGGAACAAGCTCCTCGTATCCCTCTTTGGTGTACTGCTTATTGAGGATGCAGTACCGGTTTTTCTTCCTCAGGCCTATGCATCCGAAGAGATCGCTGCTGTGGTGGCAGTTGTCGCAGTAGATGAGGTTACTGCAGCTCCAGCTTGCCGTGCAGAAGAGGAAGTTATAGCAGGTGACGCCCGCACTCATCGTCTCGTATACAAGTTCCGCGGGCCATCCGCTGAAGGAGCTATCCATGCTGTCACGAATATCCTCGCACGACTCCAGGTAACTGCAGTCTTCTGCGCGCTTCACGTGGTAGCACTCGTGAAGATTGTGGCTGTCGCAGATGTGGTCGCCGCTCACGTTCTCCGAGTTGGAGATGAAAAGGTTCCGGTGTGGCTTTCCCTGCTTATACTCTTCGAATTTCATCCGTGTCTTCTCTATCCCGTCCGGCGTATGGAGTTGCAGCTGCTTCATTTTCTGTGCATATGTTTGCTCATCGAGCTGTTCGTTAAAGAGGCAGTACTCTCTGTTGCGGAGGCCCACACAGCCAACGCAGTGCGTGCATCCCTTACAGTCGTAGAGGAAGGAGGAATCACTACAGGTGGAACAGTCCTGTGAGAAGCGCAGGTTGTAGCATTCGTCGCAGTCTATGCACTCGTAGCAGAGGGTGCATTTGTTGAGCTGCAGGCAGTCCACACAGTGCTCGCACCAGTGTGTGCGCCAGTTGTGGAAGCAGTGGTCGACGTTGTGGCATCCGAAGCAGAGGTACGAGCTTTTTGAATAATTCGTGTAATTGCAGTAGTCGCAGTTCTCGTTGTGCCCTGTCACTATCCCGAGTCTCGGTACGCAGCGGAAGAGTTTTTCGAACTGCTCAAAGAACGGACGGGCGGGATCGAACTCCCTCCCATAGGAGAGCGCGTCCCAGTCGTCCCCCCACCATGCGTCGTAGCTGTACACGGGGAAGGAGACATCGGTGTTGTAGATGGAGAGGAGAGGTTTCCCGGTGAGATCACATGTGCGCCTGTAGAGGCAGCGCTCATTGCGGAATGCCAGGCGCCGCATGTTGCGGCAGTCCGGGCAGAGTGTCGGGGGAAGGAGGGGGAAGCTCTTTCCGCCGAATCCCGGGGATATTCTCTCGTAGAATGCCAGATCGGCTTCCGTGACCTCGAAGGGGGCCGAGCATTGGGAGCAGACCTTTTGCATGGACAGGAAGACAGAAGTCAGTAGGCAGTAATTTTAAACTGCCTTCTGCCTTCTGCCCACTGCCTTCTGGACCGTTCCTTAAAAACCTTGCCCTCATTGTTGACATGCATAAATAAAAGTAGTTAAATGCGCACAAGTTACCCACAATACCTATGACAAAAGCAGAGCAGGTTGGATCAGGTGAGCAGCTTCCAGAAGCAGCTCCCGGAGGGGTTGAAGGCGCAGCAGATCCCAGAGTTGTTACCGAAGTGTCAGATGCTCTCAGAGAGCATGGGGCGACCTTGGGGCTTTCGGCAGCGGATTTCCGTCGGGTATCCCCAGGAGTAGGTGCAGATGGTCAGCCACTGGAGCGCCGCTCGATGTTTGGGGAGTAATGAATCGAAATGATAAGGCTTTTGGTTTGTTTTCGAGGTACACAGCGAATAGCGGTTAGCGATTAGCGGCTAGTCGCTACACGCTACACGCTAATAAACCTCAGAAAGGTAACAAGCCTCACAGTACACCGTCTCAGGTCTCTCAGGAGCGTATGCCGATTGCATCACTGTCCCGCACTTATCACATGTGCGTTCAAAGAGCTCCTTTGGGGTGCGCAGAGCAAGTCTCGTGAGGTGTCGCTCTTCGAAGGAGAGATGCGGTACTGGGATTTCATGTGTGCGGTAGAAGTTCAATTCCTGCTTAATGATGCGGAAGGGTTTCTTGCTCTTCTCGCAGATCACCGCCCAGTTGAGGATATCGTCCGGAATGTCCTCGATAGCATCAGGGAGCTTTGCAGCGGGGATCGATTTCTCCACAGAAAGCTTCTCTTCCGAAGCGTGATACCAGGAGAATCCCTGAGCCAGCGCCTCTTTCTTCGTGAGAGGGAAGTAGTCGTTTGCCGTGCTCTCGTTGTATCCGAAGCACGAGCATTCCTTGGGCAGGAACTGCCCCCATTCTCCTGTTTCTTTCATATGATCAATAATCTTTGACCGTAGCTTCCCAAACTCCTCCTTTGAGTACTGCCTGTTGAAGATGCACTCCTCGTTCCTGTGGAGGCCGACGCATCCGAAGATATTCTTGGAACTCCCGATGTGGTCGCTGTATTCCACATTACTGCTGTTGTACACGAGGTAGGAGTGCGAACATTCGTACGCGTCTACTGTGGATTGCATATTGAAGCACAGCACCGAGTCGTCCCCGATACAGGTGGAGTGGAACGTGTCTTTCGTCTTGCTTGCGAGAATCACATCCAGGAGGTCCTCGCAATCCCACGTGTCAAAGCAGTTTTTGCAGCCTTTGGAGTTCACCACGTAGTCGCCGGTGCAATCCTCGCAGTTGAGGATGTGCGCATACTTCGCGATGCGTTTGGCGCGCATAGCGAGAAATTTCTCCCAGTTGCGCTGTTGCTGGGAGTATGTGCCGTTCAGGAGTGCCGCTTTCTGCTTCCTGTACTCCTCCGGAGAGAGTTCCTCATTCTCTATACAGTGTTTCTTCTGCACGAGATTGGTGCAGAGAATGCACTCTGTGCAGCCGGTACAGTCACTGATGAACGCGCAGTTGCTGCAGTTCTTGGAGTCGAAGGCGAACTGGCATCCGTAGCACTCAAACGAATCGCTCATGAAGTAGCAGTACTCGCTGTCATTGCTCCCGTCACAATCCATGACATTGCGGTTGTGCATCCCGTAGATGCCGTACATGCAGTCCTCGTTAAAGTCCCCGCCGCAGATGAGGTAGCAGTTCTTGTTCCCCTCGCACATGTTGCAGAAAGGGCTGTTCTCCGGCTTGATGTTGGCGAGTGCCGGGCGGGGGACCTGGAGCTGCAGATCATGGAATTGCTCGAAGAAGGGGCGGGAAAAATCAAAGTCTCTGCCATAGTCGAGAGGATTCCACTGGTCGCTCCACCAGATGTCCGTGCGATACACCTTGTACGGTTTGTCCGGTGCGAACACGGAGACGGTACTCTCCCCCGAGAAGTCACACTTGCGCCGGTAGAGCACGCGGCCGTTCCTAAAGCTCAGCCGGTGCTTGTGCCTGCAGGGGAGGCACTGCGTCGGGGGGCTTCCCATCCCGAATTTCTGAAAGAGCGACAACTGCTCTGCTGTGTGGGCAAACTCGGTGCCGCAGACGGTGCAGGCTTGCCGGCCGGAGCCTGTGCGGAGGCTGGTTTGCTGCATGAGATTCCGAGTATACAACGATGAGCCCTTCGACACAGCTCAGGACAGGCGGTGAGCGGTTAGCGATTAGCAGCTAGTCGCTACACGCTAACCACTAATACACCTCTTTCAAGTAACATTCCTCACAGTACACCCTCTCAGGCCTCTCAGGACCGTACGTGGTCTGCATCTCCTTCCCGCACTTATGGCACTTCCTCTGCCACAGTTTCCGCGGATTACGCTGTGCCATCCTTCTCTTATGCCGCTCATCGGGGTGGAAGTGAGGAATGGGGAGTTTCATTAACCTGTAGAACTCTAATTCCTGTTTGATGATTTTAAACGGCCTTTTTGTTTCTTCGCATTCAACAGCCCAGTTGAGGATGTCATCGGGAATATCATCGATAGAATCCGGCAGTTGCATCGCCGGAATGATTTTGGAAACCGTCGGCATCTCATCCGTCTGGTCCCGCCACTTCCACCCTCGCTTCAGAACTTCTTTCTTTGTGAGGAAGAAGTATTCCTGTGCCATGGTCTCATTGTAGGCGAAGGGGCTCGATTCTACCGGGAAGAACTCACCCCACTCTCCATCCGCTCGCATTTTCTCGATAATCTGAGGAATGAGCCGATCGTACTCCTCCTTGCTGTATTGCCTGTTCAAGATGCAGCATTGCTTGTGTCGCAGACCCACACAACCGAAACAGTCCTTGCACTCGAAGCACAGATCACAGTAGTGGCTGTCCGTGAGATGCTCGCTTGTAGTGCAGGCGATGGAATGGAAGGCGAAATCGTTGCTCATGCTTTCGTAAGCGAGTTCCCCTTTGCCACCGCCCTCAAAATCCCACGTATCCTTCTGGTCCATGAGTCGTGCAGAGTAGGCCATGTCTTGGCATCTGTAGGCAGAGAAACACTGGCGGACATTCTTACACTCGAAGAGGAAATCCCCGGAACTCTCGTCGTTGTTCGACCCGGTCAATGCCTGATGCACGGCGCGTTCCCGTATCATCTGACCGTATCGCTCCCGCAGTGTGCGCAAGCCTCTGTCGGAGTGCATTTGGGCGAGTGTGGTATCAATCTCTCCTTTGGTTGCAGGTTTGTTGAACAGGTAGTACTCCTTGTTGCGGAGATTCCAGCATCCAACGCTGCTGCGGACGTTTTTGCAGTCGAAGCAGAACATGCTGTCAGAGCAGTTGGAGCAACTGTGGCAGAAAGACGTTCGGTAATTACTCGCGCAGTCAACGCACTCATAGCAGAGCTCAGATTTTTCCAGGAAGAGGTTATCGAAGGATGATTTGCATTCTGTGAGTGTTTGGCCGTAGGAGCAGTCGTGGTTGAACCAGGAACCGAAGAGAAGGTAGCAGTTCTTGCAGTGAGGTGCGTAGTTCACGTAGTCGCTGTTTTCCGAATCTACGTTGAAGAGGGGAAAACGGGGCACGCGCTGCTGCAGCGCGGTGAATTGCATGAAAAAAGGGACGGACGGGTCGAATGACGCTCCGAAAGCGAGTGGATCCCACGCGTCGCTCCACCATTCCTGTTGTGTGTAGATGATATATTTCCGGTCAGGGTGGTACATGGAGATGGTTGCCTTCCCGGATAGGTTCGAGGTGCTGTGGTACAAGCTCCGATCATTCCGGAACGTCAGTCGTCGCTGCATCCGGCATTCCGGACATTGGGTTGGTGGCGGAATGGATTCTTTCTTTCCATTAAAGACCGGAGAAATCTTCTCGTAGAAGGCGAGATCCTCATCCGTGATCTCAAAGGAGGACGAACATTGAGTGCAGGTCTTCTGCATGAGGATTTGAAGTATACAGCTATGAACGATGGGCGGTAAGCGGTCAGCGGAAAGCGATAAGCAGCTTACCGCTAATACACTTCTTTCAGGTAACATTCCTCGCCCTTCGACTCCCCCTCGGCTTCGCTCGGGGTCTCTCAGGGTGAGTCCTGTCTTGAGAATAAATGCCTTAGTACACTTCACTGAGATAGCAGGTCTCACAGTACACAATTTCAGGACGATCAGGCGCGAAACTCGTGGCAATGGGCTTTTGGCATTTGGCACAGGTACGGTTCCAGAGGCGATACGGTTTCTTCTTTGCAAGGCGCAGCCTGTGGCGTTCATCCGGATGCAGCCTTGGGACGGGAAGTTCCATCCGCCTGTAGAAATCGAGCTCCGGCTTGGTGATGCGGAACGGTTTCTTCGTTGCACTGCAGATGATGGCCCAGTGCAGGATATCGTCGGGAATGTTTCCAATGGTGTCCGGCAGCTGCTCGCCCGGGATTGTTTTCTTGGCATCCGGCAGAATGGCATCTTCTGGCCGCCATCGGAACCTGAGTGCCAGCGCCTGTTCTCTTGTGAGGGGGAAGTACTCCTGTGCGATAGTTTCGTTGTAGGCGAAGTGCGAGAGATCCGGAGGAAGGAAGTGCCCCCACTCGCCGGCTGCCGTCATTTTCTCAGCAATGCGTCCGGCAAGCACTTCGTAGTCCTCCTTCGTGTACTGCCTGTTGAAGATGCAATATTTCTTATTTCTTAAGCCCACGCATCCAAAGCAGAAATCGCACTGGCGGCAGTTGATGGAGTAATACACGTCGTTCGTGTACCAGCACATGTACGTTCCCAGGCACCGGTGGCCGATGGTGCAGGTCACGTTGTTGCACCATTGCACGCCGTCCGGCGCTGAATATGTACTGTCGTACGAAGAAACTCCATTGGGAGTGAATGCCGTGCAGTGGCAATCTTCGCAATGATTGATATCAAAACACTCCTTGCACCCCTTGCTGTTGTAGATGGCGTCCCCCGTACAGTCTTCACTCGCATAGATATGGGAACCGATGTGTGGGAGATTTTTTTGCAGTTCATTCAGTTGCTGTTGCATCCGTCCGATCTTTTGGGAGGTCAAAGGATACAACGCCGCTTTCTGCGACAAAAATTCCTCTCTAGTCAGTTGTTTGTTGAGGATGCAGTATTCTCTCTGCCGGAGACCGAAGCACATAATGCAGTTTTTGCATCCGCTGCAATCTTCGATCATGAAACAATCACTGCAGTTGTGGCAGTTCAGGAAATAGTGGCATCCGTAGCACTGTTGCGATGCCACACCCTCGGAGCACCACTCGCAGGAATAGACAGACAGGCAGTCCGTCGTGTTCTTGGAGAAAATGACAAATTTACCATAGAGGCAGTCTTCGTTGTCGGCGGCTCCGAAAATGAGGTAGCAATTCTTCTGGTTCAACGCGTAATTCGTGTATTCGCTATTTTCCACATTCGTATTGTTCAGCCCCGGATGGGGCACGGCGAGATTCAGCGCGCGCAGCTGATCGAAGAACGGATGGGAGAAATTACATTCCTTCCCGTATGCCATTGGATCCCATGTATCGCTGAACCACTCTTCCTGAGAACAGGTTTTGTAGGGATTATCCGGCGCAAACATCGTCACCATCGGTTTCCTGCTTATGCCGGAATTCCTTTTGTAGAGTTTTCGTTCATTGCGGAAGAGCAGCCTTCTCTGCAGCCGGCAGGCAGGGCATTGCATAGGTGAAGGTATGGGGAACTGCTTCCCGTTGAACACCGGCGCAATTTCTTTGTAGAACGCAAGATCGTCATCCGTGATTTCAAACGATGCCGAACATTGGGAGCAGACCTTGTCCATAGGCATGTTGTATGTGGTATATGGTATGTCGTATGTGGGGAATGAGAAGGGGAGAGAAACCTAAAGATCTTCAAGAGGCTCATCTGACATACGATATACGACATTCCACATACGATTCAGTATACCTCTGCAAGGTAACAAGCCTCACAATACACAATCTCCGGTCTCTCGGGAGCGTACGTCGTCTGTATCTCCTTCCTGCACTTATGGCATTTCCGCTGCCACAGAACCCGGGGGTTTCGCAGGGTCATCCTCCTCCTATGCCGCTCATCCGGGTGGAAGTGGGGAATGGGGAGCTGCATAGTTCTGTAGAACTCCAGCTCCTGCTTGATGATTCTGAACGGCCGTTTCGTTGTTTCGCAGGTGATTGCCCAGTTGAGGATGTCATCGGGAATACTCTCAATGGAGTCAGGAAGTTTCGCTGCGGGGATTGTTTTCTTCACTTCCGGCATTTCGTCGACGGTGTCTCTCCAGTTCGAACCTCGTGATGCAGCCTCTTGCTTCGAGAGAGGGAAATACTCCTGGGCAACAGTTTCATTATATGCGAAGGGTGAAAGACAGAGAGGGAAGAATTCGCCCCATTCCTTCGTCGATTGCATATGCGCAATCACTTTCGGTACAAGTTTTTCATATTCTTCCTTGCTGTATTGCCTGTTGAGGAGACAGTACTGTCCTTTCTTCATGCCCACACATCCGAATAGATTGCGGCCGCTGTGGCAGGAGACGCAGTACAGGGAGTTCTTGAGACCGATGTGCGATGTGATGCACCAGATCACTTCGTAGCCGTACGCAACGCTTACAAGCTCATACGCAAACTGCGTGTGCGTGCACCCGCTGATATCCATGACGTCGCGGGAACCTCCTGGGCTGTTCTCTACGAACTTGGCATCCTGAAGGTCAAACGAATTAAAGCAATGGTCCGCCCGGCTGCAGGAAGTGAGGTAGTCACCGGACACATCTTCGCAATGGAGCAGGTTTGCGAAGAGCCGTGGCGTGCGGAGCTTCAGTTTTTGAAACTTTTCATACACTTCCTGTGTGGGTAGCTCCTTGATTTTCTTCTTGTATTCCTCAGGACTGTACTGCTCATTGAGGATGCAGTATTGCTTGCTGCGGAGGCCGCTGCACGCATACAGATCATGGCAGGAACGGCAGTCATAACAGAGGGAGCAATCGCGGCAGTCGTGGCAATTCTGTGAGTAGCGGACATTGTATGTACCGCTGCAGTCCACTGCTTCGTAGCAGAGCTCCGCCTTCTCCACGTTGTGGCAATCGCAGCAGGAAATGCTGTCCCAGATGTAGCTCGAGTAGTAACAATCTTCATTGCGGTTGCTTGCAGAGAGGAGGTAGCAGTTCTTGTCCTGTTCGCTGTAGGTGGCGTACTCGCTGTTCTCGTTTCTCGTGTTGAAGATGGCGAGCTGCGGCACGCGCTTCCAGAGCGCATCCAGCTGGTCGAAGAACGGGGTGTTAAAATCAAATTCCCGGCCGTACGCCAGCGGATCCCAGGCATCTGAGTACCACGAAGCATGGCCATAGACAGGGTAGGGGGCATCCGGTGCGAACAGCGCAATGATCGGTTTTCCGGTGAAATCACATTTGCGCCTGTAGAGACGGCGCTCATTGCGGAATCCGAGCCTGCGCTGCTGTCGGCAGTCCGGGCAGAGCGTGGGAGGAGGAATCAAGAATTTCTTCCCTCCAATGACCGGCGACACCTTCTCGTAGAACGCAAGATCGCCATCCGTGATTTCGAACGATGCCGAACATTGGCTACAAGTTTTCTGCATGAGGATTTGAAGTATACAACGACGAGCGGTTAGCGGTTAGCGGCTAGTCGCTACACGCTAACCGCTAGTACACCTCCGCAAGGTAACAAGCCTCACAGTACACAATCTCAGGACGATCGGGGGCATACGTTGTCTGTACCTCCTTCCCGCATTTCCCGCATTTCCTCTGCCACAGAACCCGGGGATTACGCAGGGCCATCCTCCTCTTATGCCGCTCATCAGGATGGAAGTGGGGGATAGGGAGCTTCATTTTTCTGTAGAACTCCAGTTCCTGTTTGATGATTCTGAATGGGCGTCTTGTTTCTTCGCAGGTGATTGCCCAGTTGAGAACGTCATCGGGGATGTTTTCGATGGATGCAGGCAGCTTCGCTGCGAGGATGGTCTTCTTCACTCCGGAGAGAGAATCTTCCGGTTTATGCCATCTCCATCCGTGCTGAAGCACTTCTACCTCGGAAAGGGGATAGTAAAGCTGTGCGTTCGTTTCGTTGTACGCGAAAGGACTGAGGGTAACGGGGAAGAACTCACCCCATTCTTTCGTTTCCTGCATGTGTGCAATGACCTTGGGAACGAAATTCTCATACCTCTCTTTGGTGTATTGCTTATTGAGGATGCAGTATTTTCCGGGTTTCATGGATACGCACCCCATCATGTCCGAGCCGGACTGGATGATGTCGCAGTAGAGAAGATTTTTTGCACTCCATGATCCGTGTGTAAAAGCAGTGTTATATGAGCCGTAACCAAGACTGAGGGAGTCGTAGCCGAGCTCTGCCTCAGTGGTATGACATACATCACCAAGGTCTTTTACCTGGAATCCTGTGTACACGTATGTACAGTCTTCTCCGTATGAGACATCGAAACAGGTTCGGAGATTGTGAGAATTCTTCAGATAATCTCCGGTGACATTCTCACAGTTCACGATATCTGCAGCACGGTGCAGGCATGTTCGTTTGAGTGAAGCGAATTCTTCCTGGTATTCTCGGAATTTTCCCTTGGCAATCTCTTCGGTAATCCGCTTTTTCTCTGCTGCGAACGCCTCTGATTGCATCTGCTGGTTGCGGATGCAGTATTTCTGGTTGCGCATATTTGTGCAGAGAATGCAGTGAGCGCATCCCCGGCAATCAAAGAGGAACAGGCTTTCCGAGCAGGCACTCACATTTTGTGAATACAGCACAGAGTGGCACTTCTCTGCATCGACTACTTCGTAGCAATATCGGGACTCATAGCAGTCGAACGCATCCACACATCCTGTAGATTTGATTACCTGGGTGCCGTAATGGCAGTCTTCGTTGTACTCTGCGGCAAAGAGGAGGTAGCAGTTCTTGTTGTATCCGGAGAGGTTGATGTACTCGGAATTCTCGTTACTGACGATGTTGAGAGACAGGCGCGGTACCTCTTCTTGCAATTCCCGCATCTGTTCAAAGAGAGGGCGGCCAAAATCCATCTCTTGCCCGAAATCCCGTGAATCCCAGGTGTCACTCCACCAACAGTCGGGGCAGAAGACAGTGAAGGGACTTGCCTTGGGATAGATGGAAATGATGGATTTGTTGCACTGGTCGCAGGTGCGACGGTAGAGGTTCCGTTCATTTCTCCACACGAGCCGTCTCTGCTGTCGGCAGTCTGGACAGAGCGTCGGCGGGGGAATCGGATACTTCTTCCCTCCAATGACTGGCGACACCTTCTCGTAGAACGCGAGATCGCCATCCGTGATTTCGAATGATGCCGCACATTGGGAGCAGACCTTGTCCATAGGCATGTTGTATGTGGTATATGGTATGTCGTATGTGGGGAATGAGAAGGGGAGAGAAACCTAAAGATCTTCAAGAGGCTCATCTGACATACGATATACGACATTCCACATACGATTCAGTATACCTCTGCAAGGTAACAAGTCTCACAATAGACAACTTCAGGCCGCGAAGGCTGGTACGTCGTCTGCATCTCCTTCCCGCACTTATGGCACTTCCTCTGCCACAGTTTCCGCGGATTCCTGAGAGCCATCATTCTTCTGTGCCGCTCGTCGGGATGGAAGCGGGGGATGGGGAGCCGCATGGTTCTGTAGAGGTCGAGCTCCTGCTTGATGATCCTGAACGGTCTTTTGGTTGCTTCGCATTCGATTGCCCAGTTGAGAATGTCATCCGGAATGTCATCGATAGAGCTCGGGAGCTTCTCAGCAGGAATCACCTTGGAGACTTTTGGCATTTCGTCCTTCTCTCCGCGCCATGGCCAGCCGCGCGCTTTCGCCTCCGCTTCCGTGAGCGGAAACTCATCCTGTGCCACAGTCTGGTTATAGGCATTGGGGCTGATGCTGATGGGAAAAAACTCCCCCCATTCGCCGTGCGTTTGCATGTGTTCGATAATCCGGGGAACGAGTTCTTCGTACGCTTCCTTGGTGTATTGCTTGTTCAGGATGCAGTACTGACCGTGGCCGTGGAATCCATCGCACCCGAAGCTGTCGGGCTGGTAGAAGCAGGAACTTAAGTACAGGGAGCGCGGGGAGGCGATGGTGCAGTAACAGAAGGCGGTGAGGTAGCTCTTCTCCCCGCCGGAGCATATTTCGTAACAGAGCTCAATATCTTTGTCGTGCATGGAGAGATCCATGGAATCTTTCACTCCCTCACACTCAAGGAGATACATCGAATCTTCGCAATTGAAACAATCGGAGCAGTGCAGGGCATTTTTGCAGTTGTACAGATAGTCTCCCGTGGAGTGCTCGCAATTGAGCTGAATCTGCGCTCGTTTGGGGACAGTGCGACTGAAGTCTTGGTATGTGCGCAGGAGTTCCTCCGGTGATTTGCGGGCGGCGTCCGCAAGCACCTCCCCGTAGGCTTCCTTCGCGAGCGGCTGATTCTTGTAATGGTACTGCTTCTGTACCATCCCGCTGCACATGAAACAATTCGTGAGCCCCGTACAATCATTCATATAGCTTGAAGAGTGGCAATTCCGGCAGTTGATGAGGTGGTGCGAGGAGGAGCAGTTGTCGCAATTGGTGCTGTCTGCGATGGTCTCGCACCGGTTGAGCTCGTTACTGTTTACGCAGTCGCGGCAGTACTGGCTTTTGCGCACGTAGATGCAGTCTTCAATGAAGTAACTGCCTGGGCACAAATAGGAATTTCTGCTGAAGGCGAGGAGATGGTTAAACTCGCAGTTCTCATTGTTCATCTGCAGTGCGCCGGCTTTCGGGACATTGCGGAGGAGTTCCTGAAACTGCTCAAAGAACGGACGGGAAAAATCGAAATCCCGGCCATAGTCCTTCGGATCCCAATGGTCCGACCACCAGCATGCCGTACAGTAGACGGGGAACGTATTCCCTGCAGGGAAGGAGGAAATGCACGGTTTCCCACACAGATCGCAGCGATGCCGGGAGAGATGCCGCTCGTTGCGTACAGAAAGTCTCCGTTGCAACCGGCAGTCCGGGCAGAGCGTCGGCGGGGGAATCGGATACTTCTTCCCTCCAATGACCGGCGATACCTTCTCGTAGAACGCGAGATCGCCGTCCGTGATTTCAAATGATTCCGGGCATTGGGCACACGCTTGCCGGCCGGAATCTTGATGAAGGCTGGTCTTCTGCATGAGGCTTTGGAGTATACAACGATGAGCCCTTCGACACAGCTCAGGACAGGCGGTGAGCGGTTAGCGATTAGCAGCTAAACGCTACACGCTAACCGCTTCCTGCTTACCGTCTCAGTGCGCTTCCTTGTGCGTCTCCATTTTCGTGCATACAGTAGGGAATACATGCATTTCTTTCTCTCTCCGCGTCGGGCAGGCAGGAAGGAACTTCCCGGAAAACTTGCTGTTCTCACCCCGTACTTCAACCCCGCCGGGTACCAAAAACTGAAAGAAAACTACCTGCGGTTTGCCGAAAGCATGCGTTCTCAGGGTGCAGATTTGTGGACGGTGGAAGTGGCATTTGGAGAGCAGCAGTTTTTTCTTCCTTCGTCCGAAAAAACGCTTCAGATACGTACGCCTGATATTCTCTGGCAGAAGGAGCGTGCATTGAATGTTCTGGCTGCATCTCTCCCGGTACATGCGTATGACAAAGTTGCATGGGTGGATGCAGATGTGCTGTTTGAGAACAGTCACTGGATGGCAGATCTGGCCCGCATTCTTGAAGACGTACCGGTGGCCCAGTGTTTCTCGAGTGTTTCAATATTCAATCGGAGCAACACGTTTGCTGCGCTCCAGCGGCTATCGCTCGCGCAAGCAGCCGGTGCACACCATGCTTCCATGGAAGATCTTCGTGTGTTCCAACCCGGATTTGTCTGGGCCGCGAGAAGATCTCTGCTCTCCAGGTGTTCTCTCTACGATTATCTGGTGGTGGGAGGAAATGACGTTCTGATGGCGACTGCATTTCTCGGGTGGAATAACCATCCGGATCCCCGGTTGATGCTCAGTACACAGATGTACAGGCACTATGCGCATTGGAGGAAGAAGGCACAAAAGATGGCCAAAGGCGCCGTAGGATGCGTGGAAGGAAGAATTTTTCATCTGTGGCATGGCCACTCCGCAAACAGGCAGTACTTGGAACGCTATGGCTACCTGAAAGAACACGATTTCGACTGCACCAAGGATATTGCCATCGGTAAGGACGGGCTTTGGCACTGGGCTACAGACAAGCCAAATCTCCATGCGCGTGTGCGTCAATTCTTTCTGGATAGGAAAGATGACGGTTGATTGATGCCTTTGAAGTGGGGAGTTCACCACTTTGAGCGGTTAGCGATTAGCAGCTATACGCTACACGCTAACCGCTAGTCGCTAATACACTTCAGCGAGGTAGCACTGCTCGCAGTACACAATCTCCGGTCTCTCGGGAGCGTACGTCGTCTGTATCTCCTTCCCGCATTTCGCACACTTCCTCTGCCACAGTTTCCGCGGGTTTCTCAGAGCCATTCTTCTCCTGTGCCGCTCGTCAGGGTGGAAGTGGGGGATAGGGAGCCGCATAGTCCTGTAGAGATCGAGTTCCTGCTTGATGATCCGGAATGGTCTCCCCGTGGCTTCGCATTCAATTGCCCAATTGAGAATGTCATCAGGAATATCATCGATGGAGTCCGGGAGCTTTTCTGCGGGGATGATTTTCTTCACTTTTGGGACTTCATCGCGCACCTCCCGCCACTGCCAGTTCCTCCTCAGTACCTCTTTCTCTCCGAGAGGGAAGAATTCCTCTGCGGTGGAATCGTTGTAGGCAAAAAAGGAGAGATGTGAGGGGAAAAACTCCCCCCATTCGCCAGTGGCCTGCATTTTCTCGATGATCTTTGCAGCCAGCACCGTGTATTCCTCTTTGATGTACTGCTTATTGAAGATGCAGTATTTCTTGTGGCGCAGAGCAACACATCCAAGGAGGTCAGAACTGTTGTGGCAGCTGTCGACGTACGTCACATCATTCACATCGTAGGAAACGTGCGCGAAGAGCGTATGAACGCCGCGATTGCATGCGTGTGATTCGTACTGAAGTTCGCAGTTGAATGCCGGTTCGTACGCGTCGTAACAATCTTTCATCCCTTCGCAGTCGTAGCAGTACCGGCAATCCTGCGAGTTCATGATGTCGTAGGAGTCATGCACGTTCTTGCACTGCATCATCAGGTTCCCGGAACAGTCCTCGCACTGCGTTAGGCGCTGGTCTCTGTGGATGGCCTTCTCCTCCACAAGGCGCTGGAAGTCAGTCCATGCCTTCTGCATTTTCCCGTAGGACCCAAGGATGTCCTGCGCATGTTTTGCATAGGCATCCGGCGATACCGGCTCATTTCGTATGCAGTATTCACGGTGGCGCAGATTCCAGCATTGGAAACAGTGGTGGCATCCGTCGCAGTCAAAGAGGAAATGAGAATCGCGGCAGTTGTTGGAGTGCTTCACGAAGCTGCAGTTGCTGTTCCAGTCCGAGTACGAGCATTCGTAGCACTGAGTGGATTCCACCATCTGGTACGAGTCACAGATGGAATGGCTGTCTATAATCCATTTCGAATAGAACACTTTTTCTGAACCTGCCACACAGACATCCATGTAACAGTCCTTGAGGCCGTCGCTGTGGTTGCAGAAGTCGCTGTTCACAGCGTTCTTCCTGTAGAGAGCGTTGCGGGGAACTGCATGCTGCAATGCGTTGAATTGCTCAAAAAATGGCTTTGAGAAGTCAAAATCGCGGCCGAAACTCAGAGCATCCCATCCCTCTCCCCACCAGCACTCATTGCAGTACACGGGGAACGGTGTGGGAAGGTGGTAGATGGATACTGTCTCTTTTCCGCAGAGATCACAGGTTCTCTTGCAGAGACTCCGCTCGTTTCTCCAGGAGAGCCTGCGTTGCTGCCGACAGTCCGGGCAGAGCGTCGGAGGGGGAATGAGGTACTTCTTCCCTCCGAATGTCGGCGAGACCTTCTCGTAGAACGCAAGATCCTCATTTGTGATTTCAAACGATGCCGAACATTGGGCGCAAACCTTATCCATAGTCGTATATGGTATGTGGTATGTCGTATGTGGGGAATGAAAAGGAGAGAAAATCAAAAGATCTTCAAGAAGCTCGTCCGACATACTACATACGATATTCCATATACGATCAATACACTTCCGCAAGGTAACAAGCCTCACAGTACACAATCTCCGGTCTCTCGGGAGCGTACGTCGTCTGTATCTCCTTCCCGCACTTTGCACACTTCCTCTGCCACAGTTTCCGCGGATTCCTGAGAGCCATCCTCCTCCTGTGCCGTTCGTCGGGGTGGAGGTGGGGAATGGGAAGCCGCATGGCTCTGTAGAGGTCGAGCTCCTGCTTGATAATCCGGAACGGTCTTCCTGTGGCTTCGCATTCAATTGCCCAGTTCAGGATGTCATCGGGGATGTCGTCGATCGCATTCGGCAATTGGTGCGCTGGGATGATGCGGTCCACTTTCGGAGGCTCATCTGTCCGGTTCTTCCACTTCAATCCGCGGCGTAGAACTTCCTCCTCCGTGAGCGGGAAGTACTCCATCGCCGTTGTCTCGTTGTAAGCGAAGGGGCTCTGTTCTGCCGGGAAGAATTCTCCCCACTCGCCGTCCTGCCGCATCTGTTCGATGATCTTCGGAACAAGCGTTTCGAACTCCTCCTTCGTGTACTGGTGGTTGAAGATGCAGTACTGTGCGTTGCGCAGCCCTACAGAACCGAAGCAACTCCTGCAGCTGTGACAGGAATCGAGGTAGAGACCGTCGCTGCAGTAGTAGGAAGTGTGGGAGAAGCAGATGCGTCGGCTCAAGTCGCAGGACTGAGCATCGTACTGGAGCTCGCAGTCCACTGCAGCCTCGTTGATGTCGTAACAGTCCCGGATGCCTGCGCAGCCGTAGCAAAACCGCGCATCCTGCCCGTCCTCCACATCGTAGGAATCGTGGACATTCTTGCAGCGAATGAGAAAATCCCCCGACACATTCTCACACTGTCTCGAGAACATGGAAACACGAACAGCGCGTGCTGCAATCAAGGAACGGTACCGTGCCACGGAATCCTGGAACACGTGGTACGATCCCAGGTCGATCGCATTCCTCCTCTGTCGGTACTCCTTCTCCGTGTATTGCACGTTCTCGATGCAGAACCGCTTGTGCCGGAGGTTCCAGCAGCAGAAGCAGTCGCTGCAACCTGTGCAATCGTAGAGGAACGCGCTGTCCCGGCATTCCTCGGATCTCTCTGCGACGATGCAGTTGTAGCAGGCGTTGCTGTAGAACGATTCGTACTGGAGCTCGCAGCCGATGAGCTGGTAGCAGTCACAGAAGTTTTTCGACTTGATGATCCACTTGGAGTAGTAGCCGTCTTCAGAATTGTATCCGACACAGACGCAGAGGTAGCAGTTGCGGATATCGAGCGAGTGATTGCAGTAGTCGCAATTGACAGTATTCTTGAGATAAAGGGCGTTTCTGGGCACGACGGCTCGGAGTTCCTGCATCTGTGCGAGGAACGATCGAGATGGATCGTACGGGCAGCCGAATACCTGCGCGTTCCACCGATCGCTCCACCAACACTCATTGCAGTAGACGGGGAAGAGAGCTGAGGTCTCGTGGATCGAGATGATGCTCTTCCCGCAGAGGTCGCAAGTGCGTTGGTAGAGCGTCCGCTCATTTCGCCAGGTGATGTGACGCTGGCGGCGGCACTCCGGGCAGAGCGTAGGGGGAGGAATCTTCAAAATTTTCCCTCCAATCTTCGGCGAGAGCTTCTCGAGGAACGCGAGATCTTCAGCGGTGATTTCGAAGGACGCCGAGCATTGGGCACACGCTTGCCGGCCGGAATCTTGATGAAGGCTGGTCTTCTGCATGAGGCTTTGAAGTATACAACGATGAGCGTTTAGCGGTTAGCGATTAGCAGCCATACGCTACACGCTAACCGCTAGTCGCTAATACACCTCTTTCAGATAGCACTCGTCGCAGTAGATCTGCATTTCCGTTCCCTCGGGGAATGTAGTGATGATGCTCTTGTTGCACTTCCTGCAAGTATCTTCCCGCAGTTTCAGCGGATTCTTGGTCCCGAGCCTGCGCATGTGGCGGCAGTCGGGGCAGAGGCGGGGAGCAGAAACGGTGTGTTCACGGTAGAATTTGAGCTCCTGTGGAACGATCTTGTAATTCCTTCCGCAGGATGAACAGGCAAGCATCGTGTTTGTCACCTCATCGCCAATATCGGCAATGTTTTCGGGGAGGGGATGGGTCTGCTTCCGATAGTCCTTCGGGTCCTGTTCTTTCCAGCGGTATCCCTTTTCTTTTGCCTCTTTGCTGGTGAAGGGGAAGTACTCGTGTGCCACTGTCTCGTTATAGGCAAACGGGCAGAGGGAAGGCGGGAAGAAATCTCCCCACTCTCCGGTACTTTCCATGTGTTCCACAATTTTCGGGAGCAGTTGCCTGTATTCCGCTTCTGAGTACTGCCTGTTGAGAATGCAGTACTTTCCCCGCCTGAGTCCGATGGAACCGAAAACATACTCCGATGAATTGAGGAAGAAAGAGTACAGCACATCGTGGCACTCGGAAGTACGGAGGCAGAACTGCACCCCGTAGGATGCCGCCCCTGCAGTGGTGTAATAGATGAGTTCGCTGTTTCTCCCTCCGCTGTATGCATCCATGGAATCTTTGTACAGCTTCACGTCCCAGAGGTACCGGCTGTCCTGTGAGAACTGCGTTCCGAAGCAGAGGTGGCAGTTCTTGCAGTCAAAGAGGTTATCGCCTGTTGAATCTTCGGCATTCACATGGATGAGAGCCCTCCGTATGGTTTTCTTCTTGATGTCCGCGAACATCCGATAGGCCTTCTGCACGTGATTCTCTGAGCCGAAATCAAACTCCGCAAGCCTCTTCTTGTACTCGTTTTTTGTGAGTTGCTCATTGAGGAAGCAGTACTGCTTATTGCGGAGGTTCGTGCACATGAAGCACGACATGCAGCTTCTGCAGTCGAGCAGGAACGAACAGTCCGTACATTCGCTGCAGAAGAAGAGGTACCGGCAGTTATAGCACTTCACGCACTCCACGCACTCATGCATGATTTCCGATTTTGTAATCTGCGTGCAGTCCACGGAATTTGAAGACTTATTCCCGCGGTAGGTGTAGAGCAGATCCTGCGATTCGTGTGTACGTGAGCAGAGGTAGCAGTTCCTGCAGTCACGCATGTCGTTGTTGAAGTCGCAGTTCTCCGAGCGCTCTATGCGCAGGGAGGGCAGGGGAATGGAAAGTTCCAGATCCTTGAATTGTTCGAAGAATGGCCGGTTGAAGTCATATTTCCTGCCAAAAGGAAAAGGATCGAACTTCTCGCTGTACCAGTAATCTTTGTCGCAGACTTTGTAGGGAGAGTCCGGCGGGAAGATGGAGACGATGTCCTTTCCTGTAATGTCGCACTTCCTGCGGTAGAGTGTTCGCTCATTCCGGAACGACATGCGGCGCTGCTGACGGCAGTCCGGACAGTCTCTCGGCGGTGGAAGATCGAATTTTTTTCCGTCGAGCGTGAGCGAGAGTCTTGCAAGCAGGGCAAGATCTTCATTGGTTATGTCGAAGGGAGCCGAGCACTGTTCACATGTTTTCTGCATGATGTGAGAAGTCAGAAGTCAGTAGGGAGTTATTCTAAACTGCCTTCTGTCTTCTGCCTACTGACTTCTGGTCAGTACACTTCAGAGAGGTAGCACTTTTCGCAATACACAATCTCCGGGCGATCAGGTGCATAGGAAGTCTGTATCTTCTTCCCGCATTTCGCGCATGTGCGGTTCCAGAGCCTGTGTGCACTGAGCATATTGCTCCTGCGCTGCATGCGCACATCGGGGTGCTTGCGCGGGAGGGGGAGACGCGTGTCCCGGTAGAATTCCAGTTCCTGCCGGATGATTTTGTACTGTTTGCCGCTCGTCTCGCATGTGAGCACCTCGTGGCAGATAGCATCCTCTACGTCAGCAATACAATCAGGAAGCGGCTCTCTGCGGGTATTGCCCTTGAGCTTCTGCTCCAGGGGTTCTTCCCACTGGAATCCCCGTGCTTCCGCTTCTCTTTTGCTCAGCGGGAAGTATACCTGTCCGAGGGAGTCACTGTATGGGAAAGGGGCAAGGGAAGGTGGGAAGAACGTTCCCCATTCTCCTGCTTTCTTCATGTGTGCGATGATTCTGTCTCGCAGCTTCTTGTATTCCTCTTCCGTGTATTGTTTGTTGAGAATGCAGTAGTTTCCTGACTTCATCCCCGCACATCCGAAGAAGTTTTTACTGTGGTAGCAGTCGATGCAGTAGGTCATTTCTGAGCACTTTCTGCACTGCGAGCACATGCGCATGAAGTAGTTGCCTCCGCCGAGTCCTGTGCAGTTGTAGAGGAGCTCTCCAATTCCTCCGCGGGTGATATCCATGGCGCTCACACACCGCTCGCTCGGCGTGAGCATCCAGCAGTAGCGGGCATTCTGGCAGTTGAAGCAATTAAAGCACTGGTAGCAATCCGCAGAATTCACGAGCCCGTCTCCCACACAGTTCTCACAGTTCGTATTGGTCAGGTCCTGCCAGATGGTTGCGCTGTAGACCTCTCCGAATTTTTTCAGATTCTCTTCGAGGGTGGAGTGGCAGCCATCCTGCAGTTCTGCCTTCCGTGCTTTGAACTCCTCTTTTGAAACGGGCTTGTTCTCTACGTAGTACGACTTGTTGCGGAGGTTATGGCAGAAGAGGCAGTTGCTGCAGCCGCGGAGATCGGTGCTGAAGTAGCTGTCATGCGTCTGGGTGCAGCGCAGGAGGTAGGCACTCTGGTGGCAGTTGATGCAGAGGATGCATTCGTACAGTTTCCCCGATCTCTGGCATCGGAGGCAGTCACAGAGGTTCTCGTTGTAGCCGGTCACCATCTCGCTAAAGTAGCAGTTCTGCGAACGGTGGACTGTTCGGCAGTAGTAGCAGTCCTTTGCCGATCCTGCGCTTGCGCAGTACTCGCAGTTCTCACATCCTTCGTTAAACGTTGCCATCTTCGGAACGGCGGAGAAGAGTTCGGCAAATTGTTCGAAGAATGGGCGGGAGAAGTCGAACTCTCTCCCATATCTCAGAGGATCCCACGCGTCGCTCCACCATTCATCAATGGAGTAGACGGCGTAGGGCTTGTTCGGTCGGTAGAGGGTGAGGATGGGCTCTCCGGAGAGGGCGGATTTCCTCTCAAAGAGCACAAGGGAAATCTGGAACGCCGCTCGTCGCTGATGCCGGCAGTCCGGGCACATCGTGGGTTCAGGAACATCAAACTGCCGGAAGAGTTCACGGTCCTCCGGGAATAGTTCGAATGCGTTCTGACACCAGGAGTTGGAGCAGGGTTGCTGCATGAGGATGTGGAGTATACAGCGGATAGCGGTTAATGGCTTTCCGTTGCACGCTAAACGCTGTTGCTAGTACACCTCTTTGAGATAGCATTCTTCGCAGTACACAATCTCCGGTCTCTCCGGTGCGTACGACGTTCGAACAGCCTTCTCGCATTTTGCGCACGTCCTGTCCCAGAGCACAGAGGGATTTTTAAGGGAGAGTCTTATTCTATAGCGCTCGTCGGGATGGATATGCGGGACAGGTATGCGATGTGTTCGGTAAAATTTCAACTCCTGGTTAATCAGTTTGAATGGCTTGTTGGTTTTTTCACATCGTATAGCCCAATTGAGAATGTCATCCGGTATATCTTCAATAGAATCAGGGAGGTCACTTGCAGGTATCACTTTCTCAACATCCAACTTGATATCCTCTTCGTCTCTCCAGTTAAATCCTTGCCCCATTGCTTCTTTCTTTGACATCGGGAAAATTTCTGAAGCAGTAGATTCATTGTATCCAAAACATGAAAAGCTCCTTGGAAAATACTGTCCCCATTCTCCGGTACTCTTCATATGTTCGATTATTTTTACTCTCAAATCCTTATACTCTTTTTCAGAATACTGAGTATTAAGTATGCAGTATTTCTTCTTCTTTACGTTCGAACATCCAAACATGTACTCGGAGTGGAAGATGTGTTCACTGTATTCAATGAACTTTGATTCGAACACTGTAAATGAATGGGTTGAGCCATAGGCAATTGCAGCCTGCATGTTGTAGCAGAGCTCGGAAGTATCTCCAATGAATCCAGAATTGAATGAATCTTTTGTCTTACTCAAGAAGATCATATTCATGCAGTCCTCGCAGTCGCTCGCATCGAAACAGTTCACGCAGTTTTTACTTCCTTTTATGTAGTCACCAGCACAATCTTCACAGGAGACGTTGTGTGTCGCCTTCACAGCGCGTTTTGAAAGCAGCTTAAGAAACTCCTCCCAGTTCTTTTGCTGCATACTGTATGTGCCGTTCATAAGGTCGGACTTTCGCTGAGCAAATTCTTCCTTAGTCAACTGCTCGTTGAGAATGCAGAAAGACTTATTTCGCTGATTTGTGCAAAGAATGCAGTCACTGCAGCCCATACAGTCAGAGACGAATGAACAATCACTACAGTTTTTTGAGTCAAATGTGAATCGGCAACCGTAACAGTCAAAAGAATTCAGAATGAAGAAACATGCTTCATTGTCATTTGATGTATCGCAATCAACAACATCACGATTGTGCATGTTAAAGTTTCCGTAGAGGCAATCTTCATTGAAGTCGCCACCAATAGTGAGGTAGCAGTTTCGGTTTCCCTCGCACATATTGCAGTACTCGCTGTTATCGGGATTGATATTGGTAAGTGTTGAATGGGGTGACTGGAGACTGAGTTCTTTAAATTGCTCGAAGAACGGTCGGTTAAAATCGTACTCTTTACCATAGGTGAGTGGATCCCACTGGTCGCTCCACCAGATGTCTTGCTTGTATATCGTATATGGAGAATCAGGTGCGTACATTGAAACGATAGTTTCACCTGAGAAATCACATTTCCTTCTGTAGAGAGTCCTTCCATTTCGAAAGCAGACACGTTGCTTTTGCGTGCATGCAAAGCAAAGAGGGGGCGGATCATATCCGAATTTTGCATAATTTTTCGTTTCTCCTTCTGAGAGAGAGTACTTTGTACCGCACACTTTGCAGGTCATTTGCATGTGTGCTTAGTATACCTCAGAGAGATAGCATTCTTCGCAGTACACAATCTCCGGTCTCTGCGGGCCATAGGTTGTTTGGATCTCCTTCCCGCATTTATCGCATGTGCGATCATAGAACACGCGTGAAGGTCTGAGCTCCATGCGGCGCCTGTGACGTTCATCCGGGTGAAAATGAGGCACAGGAATTTGCATCTGCCTGTAAAAATCCAGTTCCTGTTTGATGATGCGGAAAGGGCGGTCTGTTTCCTCGCATGTTACAGCCCAGTGGAGAATATCGTCGGGAATATCCTCTATAGACTGGGGCAGCTTTTTCACTGGGATTACCTTCTCCACCTTCGGTTTCTCATCCACTGGATCCCTCCATCTGTAGCCCTGCGCGAGTGCCTCCTTTTTTGTGAGAGGGAAGTATTCGGCAGCGAGTGTTTCGTTGTACCCGAACGGGCAGAACTGCTTGGGAAAATACTCGCCCCATTCGCCGTGCTTCTCCATATGTTTGATCAGCTTTTTCCGGGTGTTTTCATACTCCTTCTTGGAGTATTGCTTGTTCAGGATGCAGTGCTGCTTCTTGCGCATTCCTGCGCATCCAAAGCAGTTCTTGCATCCCGTGCAGTGGCCGCAGTACTCAAGGTCGGAATTATTGGTAGCGCATGTCGTGCAGAATTTCAGATTGTAGGCATTGTCCCCGCAGGCTCCGCATTGGTACATGCGCTCGGATTTATCTCCCCACGAAGTGTAGTCCAGTGCGGATTTTGCATTGAAAACGCGTGCGCAGTACTTGCAGTCTTCCAGGTCTGTGCAGTCTACGCAGTCATGTGCATTCTTCGAATTAAATAGGTGATCCCCGCTGCAGTTCTGCACCTGCTCCATCTGGACGAAGCGGTGTGGTTGTGTGAGGAAGAACTCTTTGGCTTTTCCCCGCAGAGATTCCACACCTCCCGTTGTATGAAGTGCCATTTCCTTCTTTCTCTTCGCGTACTCTTCTTTACTGAGTTGCTCATTGAAAAGCATGTACTGCTTCTGGCGCAGATTCATGCATCCGATGCAGTCGTGGCACCCGATGCAGTTTCGCATCGCGAAGCAATCGGAACAATTGAGGCAGTCTATGCAGTAACGGCAGCTGTGGCACTTGGTGCAGTCTATGCACTCGTAGCAGAGTTCTGACTCGTAGATGTTGCTGCAGTCCACAACACTTATGTTGTGGAAGACTCTGTTACCGTACAGGCACTTCTCGTTATAGTCCGTTTCGGCAACCAGGTAACAATCCTTCAGGTATCCGGCGCAGTTCACATATTCGCTGTTCTCCAGTGTGCCGGGGCAGATGAATTGCCCCTGGTGGGGAACGCAGTGGAAGAGCTCGAGGAGCTGATCGAAAAAGGGACGGTTCCAGTCGATGTCTCTCCCGTACTTCAGGTCGTCCCAGTCGTCCGAGAACCACACGTCAGGATGGTACACGGGGAAGGGGACATCGCTATAGGGAGAGATGAATTCCTTCCCGGTCAGATCACATTTCCGTCTGTAGAGATTCCTCGCGTTGCGCTCATTGAGTCTGCGGACGAAGCGGCAGTGCGGACACTGTTTTGGGGGAGGGACTCCCATATCTGCGTGAAACACCTGTTCATCCTCCGGAATTTCATACCGGGCTGAGCAATCGGTGCAGGTGTGGGGCATGGGTGTCAGTATACTTCATTGAGATAGCACTCCTCGCAATACTCCATTTGTCCCCACCTGTGCTTGTCTTTCATATCAGGTTGACGTTTGGAAAGGGCACGGGGTATAAAGTCACTGATAAAGCAAGCACATATGCGACGAACGGAGAAATCTTTTGCCTTCTGGTTTCTCGTGGTGGTCTCACTCCTCTTCTTTTTTCTTCGTCTGCCCTCGCTGGCTGAACCCTACTGGTACGGTGATGAGGGGATTTACCAAACAATCGCTTTAGCGCTGAACAGAGGATACACGCTCTACAGTCAGATCTGGGACAACAAACCGCCACTTCTCTACTACACCTATGCTCTCTTTGGCGGGGATCAGTTTTTTCTCAGGCTTCTCTCACTCACCTTCGGACTCGCCAGCATTGTTCTGTTTTTCCGGCTTGCTGTGCAATTGTTTCAAGAGAGGAAGGCGGTGATTGCCTCCACGCTTGGGTTTACCCTTCTTTTTGGCTTGCCAACTTTTGAGGGCAATATCGCAAACGCAGAGAATTTTATGCTGCCGTTCAGTATCGCTGCAGGTTATCTTGTCTATCTTGCAACAGAGAGAGCACAAAAGCAGAGGTATCTGCTGCTGGCAGGCATGCTCCTGGGTATCGCCTTTTTGTATAAGATCGTTGGTATCTTTGATTTTGCTGCTTTTTTGGTTTTCTTCCTGATTGTATCTCTCCCCGGGCAAGTATCATTCAGACCACTCGTTCGTGCCATGACCGATTCATGGCGACAGTTCGCAGCGCTCACCGCTGGCTTTGTTCTGCCATTTATTCTCAGTATCATCTACTTTCTATCGAAGGGAGTACTCGGCGACTACATCCAGGCAACGTTCCTGAGTACTGTCTGGTATGTTGGATGCAACAATTTTTTTCTTTTCCCTCAGGGGATGCTGATCAGCAAATTGCTGTTGCTCTCGGTTATTGTGATAGGGCTGGCAGTCAATAGAGATACAGTATCAAAGCCCGTCCTCTTTATTTGCGTATGGTTTGTTTTTTCATTGTTCAATAGCTTCTTCTCACACCGATCCTATACGCATTACCTGATCGTTCTCATCCCCAGCTTTGCGCTTGTATTCGGCATGCTGTTTTGCTCCAAAACGCAGTATAAGTATTTTCTCACCGGAGGGCTGGTTGTGATGAGCTACCTCCTCTTCACCTTTTTCACTCACTGGAGTCTGACAAAAACAGTTGGTTACTATGCAAACTCCGTTGACTTTTTAACCGGTCAAAAAACGCTTGCTGCCTATGAAGAATTTTTTGATCCCCGAACGCCAAGGGACAGCAGGATCGTCAGATTTATCCTTGGTCGTGCGAAAGATGAGCCAAGTATGTTTATGTGGGGAAATGCTGCCCGGCTGTACTACCAAACCGGCACCCTTCCGCCAAGTCGCTTTACTGTTTTCTACCACATTCAAAGGAAAGGAGGATATGAGCTGGAACTCACTGACGCTCTGCAGAAAAATCCACCGCAGTTCATTGTTCTCATGCCGGATGTTCCTCCTTTTCCCTATCCGCTCGATGATTACATCCACGTCTCAACCATTGGTGGCGTAGATATTTATGAGCGTGTCCATTGAGCAGTAATCCTCAGAAAAATACCGACTTCTCATCTAATACACTTCCTTCAGGTAGCACTCCTCACAATACACTGTCTCCGGTCTCTCGGGTGCATAGCTTGTCTGAATCTCCTTCCCGCACTTCCCGCACCTCCTCTGCCATAGTTTCCGCGGATTTCGCAGGGCGAAACGCTCTTTTTGTCGTTGCATGAAGCACTTTCGGGGGAGTGGCAGATTCATCTGCTGGTAGAACTTCAGTTCCTGAGGAATGATTTTGTAGAGTCTGCCGGATCCTTCGCAGCGCAGGATCTGGTTGCAGATAGCATCCGGAACGGCGCGGATGTCGTCCGGGATCGCAACCTGGGTTCCCAGATAATTCTGCTGCAACTCGTCCGGTTGCTCCTCCTTCCAGCGCCATCCTTTTTCATGGATTTGTTCCTTCTCAAGCGGAAAATATACCTGCGCAATTGTTTCATTATAGCCGAATGGAGAGAGTTCGCGCGGGAAAAACTGCCCCCATTCGCCGGCCTGCCCCGTACCGACGCCCCCAGGCGTCTGGTATGGAGTCTTCTTCATGTGCTCAATGATCTTGGGTACGAGCGTTTCATACTCCTCTTTCGTGTACTGCTTATTGAGGATGCAGTAGCGCTTCTTCTTCAGGCTGATGCACCCGAAGCAGTCCTGACACCCATGGCATGTATCGCAGTAGAAGAGATTGGCGTTGTCGTTCTGCGAGGCGTGGCAACAAAACATCCGGTAGTTGGGGCCAACAGTGAGACAGTTGTAGCAGAGCTCGGCGTGCTTCCCGACATTGATGCCGCAGAAGTTGCAATCCATGCTGTCTGTGAAACTGTCGAGCGTGGCGCTGTACAGGCAATCCTCACAGTTCTTCAAGTCGTATCCTTCAATGACATTTTTACAATTGTAGAGGTAATCCCCGGTGACATTTTCACAGTTAAACCCATGATAGTGCTTCACGATTTCCTTCCCGATGAGCATCTGTACTCTCTCCTTCGCAAGCGAAACAGTGCGGATGTTTCCGGTGTTCAGTGCATCGATCTTTTTCGCGTACTCTTCCTTGGAGTGCGGCACGTTGAAGATGTGATTTTGCTTATTCTTAAGACCGACGCACCCGAAGCAATCACTGCATCCCACACAGTGGACGAGGAACATCGATGAGGTGCAGTTGTCGCAGTCACGAGAGAAGGAAAGCGTGTGGCACTGCACACAATCGATGCACTCATAGCAGAAGGCGCTGCGGTAGGTATAGAGACAGTCGTAGCAGTTCTGGGACTGCCAGACAATGTGGCCGTACATGCAGTCTTCGTTTCCGACGTTTCCGAAGACCAGGTAGCAATTACGGCTGCCATTGGACATGTTGCAGTAGTCGCAATTCTCGCAGTTCACGTTCATGAAACAAATGCGCGGGACGATGTGGTGGAGGACTGTCATTTGTCCGAAGAACGGGCGCGAGAAGTCCGGATCGACGCCGTATTGCAGCCCGTCCCAGCGGTCGCTCCACCATTCCTGAATGCCATAAACCGGAAACGTCGCGTCCTCATCGTACATGGAGATGATCTTTTTCCCCGTGAGATCGCACGTGCGATGGTAGAGATGGAAGAAATTGCGGAACATCAACCGTCGTTGCCGCCGGCAATCTGGACACTCCACAGGGTTCAACACATCGAGCGTGCGATAGAGCTCCTGTTCCTGTGGGGGCAGGGGAAATGAAGAGCCGCAGTTGGTGCAGGATTTCTGCATCAGTGGACGGTTTGTAAGTAACACTTCTCGCCCTTCGACGAGCTCAGGGCGAATCCTGTGTTATCGATCATGATTCGTAGAGCATTCATATCAATGCACAGTTGCAAGGTAACAGGATTCGCAATAGATGATCTCGGGTCTTTCGGGTGCGTAGGTGCTTTGCAGTGCTTTTCCGCACTTCGCACAGGTTCGGTTCCAGAGTCTGCGAGGATTGAGCCGGTTCATCCGGTCGGTGTGGCGCTGGTCAGGACATCTCTTCGGCAACGGCAGGCCGAGCGTGCGGTAAAAATTGAGTTCCTGCGGGATTATTTTGAACGGCTTCCCCGTTCCCTCACAGAGGAGTATTTGCTCGCAGATTGCGTCTTCAACCTCCTCGATTGAATCAGGAATTTTTATCGGGGGCCCCAAATATTCCTTCTCTGATTGCATCTGGCGCCATTTCCATCCTTTCACATGGATTTCTTGTTCTGTGAGAGGGATGTAGTCATTTGCTACGGTTTCGTTGTATCCGAATGCAGAGATATGGGGAGGAAAGAACTCTCCCCATTCACCAGTTGACTGCATGTGGGCGATGATTTTGGCTGCGAGATCGTCGTACTCCTTCTTTGAGTACTGCTTATTGAAAATGCAGTATTCGTGTTTCTTCATCCCCGTGCAGCCAAAGAGGTATTGGCTATTGAAGCAGTTCATGGAGTACAGCACATACTTGCAGTACCAGATGAGCGAGCTGAACATGATGTTGTAGTTCTTCTCATTATTGCAGCTCAAGTACTGCAGCTCGCAGTTATCGCAAAAATTGCAGTCCGTACAGTCCTTACCATTTTCTCCAATGCGTGTGTATGCGCAATCACGGGAGTTCTTGAGCGTGTAGCAGTTTGTGCAGTCTTTGCACTGCCAGAGTTGGTCACCTGTGATATTCTCGCACTGCACCTGCTGTGCGAATCGATGGGGGACTGTGGCGTGCAACTTCTCAATATCCGGTTTCACAAGTTTCAGGTTCTTTTTAAGTTCAGTGACCTTTGAGCGGTAGTTCTCTTCGGAGAATGGCTGGTTGTAGATGTAAAATTGCTTGTTGCGGAGATTCACGCACCCGAAGCAGTTCTTGCATCCTATGCAGTCTTTGCAGAGGACGAGATCGAAGGAATTGAAGCAATTTGTGCAGAAGATGCAGTTATAGAGATTCCCGGATTCCGAGCATTCATAGCACCGCTCACATTTGTAGATATCATAACAATCGCAGATGTCTTTGGAATAGAAGACGCGATAGCTGTAGTAACAGTCTTCGGCTCCCAGTCCTCCAACCACCATGTACAGGTTCCGGTTTTCCGCTGAATAGTTCGTGTATGTACTGTTTTCGCTCTTTGCATTGATGAGGGCAAGTTTAGGAACAGCGAGCTCCAGTTCTTTGAATTGCTCGAAGAATGGCCGGCTGAAATCGAACTCCCTTCCATAGGCAAGAGGATCATACTGGTCGCTCCACCATGCTCCCTGCTCATAGACTAAAAACGGCTCTTCCGGACTGTGCATGGAGATTATTTGTTTTCCGGTCAGGTCGCATTTTCGGTGGTAGAGATTCCGCTCATTCCGGTGGCTCATGCGGTACTGCTCACGGCAGGGAGGGCAATGGTGAGGAGCAGGAATGTGGAACGTTTTTCCACTGAACATCGGTGAAATTTTCTCAATGAAGGCGAGATCCGCATCCGTAATCTCAAAGGAGGAGCCGCAATTGGCGCAGGATTTGTGCATCAGTGGACGGTTTGTAGGTAACACTTCTCGCCCTTCGACGAGCTCAGGGCGAATCCGCTTGTGCCATCAGAGAGTGGAATAGTCGTCATTAGTGGACGGTTTGTAAGTAACAGGATTCGCAGTACACGATTTCCGGCCTCTCCGGTGCGTACGTCGTCTCAATCTCCTTGCCGCACTTCGCGCATTCTCTCTCCCAAAGCTGCCGGGGATTGCGCAGCTGTAGCCGTCTCCTGTGGCGTTCGTCCGGGTGCAGGCGCGGGATAGGGATGTTCATCTGCTTGTAGAACTTGAGTTCCTGCGGAATGATTTTGTAGGGCTTTCCGGTTGCTTTGCAGTGCAGAATTCTGTTGCAGATGGAGTCTGTCACTCCATCGATGGTATCCGGCTGTTCGAAGGGCGGTCCCATGTACTGCTTTTCCTGTTCCTCTTCGTCCAGCCATAACCAGCCGCGCTTCAGCACTTCTTCTCTGGTGAGGGGAACCTGTTCCTGCGCCAGTGTTTCGTTGTAGGCGTAGATGCTCAGGCTGGGCGGGATGTACTGCCCCCATTCATACCCCGCGAAGCTCCCCGAAGGGGAGCGGAGTGGGGTTTTCTGCATGTGTCCGATGATCTTTCCGGCCAGTTTCCCGTACTCTTCCTTGGAATACTGCTTGTTGAAGATGCAGTATTCGTCCTTGCGGAGACCTACACATCCAAAGCAGTTTCTGCAGGAGAAGCAGTGGTCGCAGTAGAGGAGATTGCTGCACTCAGACCAGCAGATATTGGAGAAGAGGATGTGATAGCAGTTGTATCCGCATGCCTGGGTGAAGTAGATGAGTTCCGTTCCCTGTCCCCAATAGCTCTGATCCATGCTGGTTTTGCAGTTCTGGAGGCACTGGCAGTAGCTGCAATCCTCGATGTTGTTTGCCTCATAGCATCGGTACGCATTGCGGCAGTTGCGCAGGTAGTCACCGGAGCAGTGCTCGAGGTTCGTTCCGTGGTACTCCTTCACGATAGGATCCCCGAGCAGTGATTCGATTTTTTCCTTTGCCTGCTCCATTTCGCTGTAACTCCCAATATTCACCCCCTTCAGGAATGCTTTATATTCCTCTTTCGTCTTCTGTGCATTGAAGACCATGTACTGCTTATTCACCTGGTTTGTGCAGCCAAAGCAGTTGCTGCATCCCTGGCAGTCGCGCAGGAAGAAGCTCTCGCGGCAGCCGATGCAGTCCCTTCCGTACCGCAGCGCATAGCAGTCTCTGCAGCCGACGCACTCATAACAGAGTTCGCAGTTCTCCACATTCAGAGAGTCCACGCAGCTCCTGCACTGGTTCACCCACGACCCGAAGTAGCAATCTTCATTCTGATTGCTGGAGAAAAGAAGGTAGCAGTTCTTCACCTGGCTTGCCGTATTGCAGTAGTCACTGTTTTCGTAGGGCTTCTCCAGGATGCGCGCGAGCCGCGGCACGCGGGCGCGCAATTTCCCGAACTGCTCAAAGAACGGCTGGGTGAAATCGAACTCCATTCCGTACTCTTTACCATCCCACTTATCGCTGTACCACTCATCATTCTCGTACACGGGGAAAGGCTTATCCAGTGAGTAGCAGGAGATGATCTGCTTGCCGGAGAGGTCGCATTTCCGGTGGTAGAGGAAGCGCTCGTTGCGCTGTGCCAGGCGCACCTGCATGCGTGCGGTCGGGCAGAGATCCGGGGCCGGGAGAGGGTATTTCTTCCCCTGAAAGACAGGGGAGATTTCCTCCAGGAACTTCAGGTCTTCCTGCCGGATCTCGAAGGGTTGGCCGGTGAGCGTGCAGGTACGAATCATGCGTATGTGGAATATGGAATATGGAATGTCACATGTTGGTCAGTACGTATGAAGCTTTGGGTTTCTCCCCCTTGGGGATTTCCCGATATACGACATACGACATTCTCAATGGAGGGAATCGAGGTAACACTTCTCACAGTAGATCTTCTCCGGTCTCTTCGGATCGTAACTCGTCTGCACGCCTTTTCTACACTTGCTGCATGTCCGTTTCCACAGTGTACGAGGATTGCGCAGCACATTGCGATCTTTGTGGCGCTGGAGGGGGGAGCGCTTCGGAACGGGGATTCCAAGCTTTTTGTAGAACTTGAACTCCTGCGGGATGATTTTGTAGGGTTTCCCGGATAGTTCGCAGATGAGAATTTTCTCACAGAGATCATCTGTGGTGTCATCGATACGGTCCGGCACCTCCACCTTCGGTCCCATGTACTCCTTCTCTGCCTTCTGCTCTTCTGCCCATCGCCACCCGCGTGATTCCACGTCTTTTCTTGTGAGCGGCATGTACTCCTGCGCCACTGTTTCGTTGTAGCCGAACGGGCAGATACTCAGAGGGAAGAACTGGCCCCATTCCCCGGTTTTCTGCATGTGCACGATGATTCTTGGGACGAGGTCTTCGTACTCTTTTTTCGTGTACTGCTTGTTCAGAATGCAGTACTCCTTGTGGTTGAGCGCAATGCACCCGAAGAGGTTCTTTGAATTGTTCGTGAGATCGCAGTAATATACATTGACACAGTAGTGCGAAGCCATGTTGAAGGCGCTGAACTTCATGGAGAGCGTGGAAATGAGTTCGTATGCGGCTTCGGGCTTGTAGAGGGAGTAGTTGAGATCCTGGCAGTCTTTCGCGTCAAGCACGTCGTAGAGGTACTTAGAATCCTCGCAGTTTGTGGCGTTGAAGCAATGGTGGCAGTCTCTGGAGTTTTTGATGTCATTCCCCGTGCAATCCTCACAGCTGAGGTTGTACATGTCGCGATAGATGCCTCTTTCTATGCGCATCTTCTTCCAGATATCGAAGACGCTCCTGAGAGCATTGTTCGATCCGAGATTCAGTTCGGCAAGCTTCGCCTGGCACTCCTCCTTTGTGTGCTGCTCATTGAGAATGCAGTACTCTTTATTGCGCAGATTGGTGCAGAGCAGGCAGTTCCTGCATCCTTTGCAGTCAAAGCAGAACGCGCAGTCGCTGCAGTCATCCAGGTACATGGAGTTGCGGCAGGTATGGCAGCCATAACACTGAATGCATTCGTAGCAGAGTTCGGAGTGGTACGCGAAAGTACAGTCGATGCAATCCCTGCTGTATTTGGTGAAGAGATCAAAGAAGCAGTCTTCGTTCGCCTCGCCGGCGATATCGAGGTAACAATCTTTATCATCTCCGCAGTAGTTGCAGTAATCACTGTTTTCGCAATTCACAAGATCCATGCCGAGTCTCGGTACTTTGAGCATGAGTGCATGCCATTGCTCAAAGAAGGGTCGGGAAAAATCGTATTCCTGTCCGTACCCCATCGGGTCCCACTTGTCTCCGTACCATTCACTCTGATGGTACACGGGGAACGGTGTGTTCTCCGGGTAGATGGAGATAATCTGCTTGCCGGAGAGGTCGCATTTGCGGTGGTAGAACGTCCGGTCGTTGCGCCAGCCCATTCTCCTCTGCACGCGGCAGTCCGGGCAGAGCGTGGGGGAGGGGATATGCCAGTACTTTCCTTTCAGTCGCGGCGATGCTTTTTCGTAGAGCTCCAGATCCTTGTCTTCCGTGACGAAGTTTGCCGAGCACTGGATGCATCCTTTGCCCTGAGCCTGACGAAGGGTTGTATTCATAGAAAAATATTTCACAATATAAAAAATAGCGTACACATTCCGCCGTTGTCATTGTCCATCACTTCGTCAACTTTGTCCAACATCTGAAGTGACAGTATTGATTTTAGCTTTATTTAAAGCCAAAAAATCAGTTCCAAATACTGTAGAAAAAAATCTACAACACACGGGAAAACCTGCTATACTATATGAGAAAGCACGTCATCCCGAGCGGAGCCGAGGGACGACGTGCAGATCATTACGCCATGGTTCGTGGTTCGGCTACGCTCACCATGACAGCTCACCATGACGATATGATTACCGATCTGCTCAAGCTGGGCTTAAGCGATGAGGAAGCAAAAGTCTATCTTGCCTGTCTGGAGATCAATGGCGGTCCTGTTTCCACCATCGCACGCAAGGCGGGTGTGCACCGCGTGAGCTGCTACCACACACTGGAGAACCTTCTTGAGAAGCGTCTCCTCTCCCAGTACAACAAGAATGGAGTGAAGTGTTTCGCGCCCGAACCTCCGGAGCAGCTGGAGCAGCTCGCGAAGGAGCGGGTGAACATTGCGCGGGGGTTACTGCCGCAGCTCAAGACGCTCGCGAGCTCTCAGCGGTTTAAGCCGAAGATACGCTTCTACGAGGGGCGGGATGGGGTGGAGCGCGTCTTCTCCGAATCGCTCTCGGCAGAGGAAGAAATCCTCGGCTACACAAATTTGAAAACGGTGACGGAATTCTTTCCTTCATTTTTCCGCAGCTACACGCACGAGCGGTTGCAGAAGGGCATAAAAACCCGTTACCTCTCGCCGAATACCGTGGAGACGGTGCATGTCATCGATCCTTTCCTCCCGGCGAGCTACGATCCGAATCTCATCGAAATCCTCCTCGTGAACAAGGAACAGTTCCCGTTCGAGAACGAAGTGCTCATCTTCGGGAACACGGTGGGTATCGTTTCCCTGAAGACCGGTGAACTCCTCGGTCTGCTCGTCGAAAGTTCTACCTTCGCGCGCACGATGAAGGCGGTATTTGATCTTGCGTGGCTGGGTGCAACGGCGTTTGTTGCCAAATAATCGTTTGCTCGTGAGCTCGTTTTCTCGTTGGCTCGTTTGAACGAGGAACGAGTAACGAGCAAACGAGTCAACAAGAGGCACGCTACTTCTCTGCAAGACTCACTGTTTGATGTTCTGCCACGGGTTCCGATGGGAGGAACAGGTAGAGCAGGGAGACAGCTCCTGTGATGATGCCGAGGAGCCAGAGAAAAGAGACGAAGCCAAAACGGTCTGCCAATATGCCTGCGAGGAAGTAGAACACGATTGCAACCATTTCCAGGAGCAGGCTGTTGATGGAGGACACGGTCGCGCGCTGGTGGGAAGAGATGGCGTGCTGCAGGCGTGTTTGGAACAGCGTGAATGCTGCTTCGAGGATGAAGATCGACACGAAAGCAAGCACGATGGCAAACGGGCTTCTTAGGAGTGCCAGGAGCACGGAAGCAAGACCGCCGATGATGACGAACGCGTAGGCTCGTTTCCCCTGGAGAGGGAGGTACTGCACGGAGAGGCAGGCGAGAGCCGAGACGGTGTTGCCAATGGCGAACAGGAAGCCGATGGTTGCGAGGGTGAAGCTCCGTTCACGGAAGAGGAGTTCCCAGAGCTCATCCGATGCGCCCATGGAACCGAAGGTGATTGCGAAGAAGATCATGAGACGGAGGAGTGCAGGGTTGTTCTTCGCTTCCCGGAAAGCATCTACGAGAATGCGGAAGTATGCCCGCTCTCCCGTGGAGCACATGGGTGCCACCGAGGGAATGCTGAACAGGACCAGTATGTTCAGGAACGGCACGATGCTGCTGGGGATCAGTGCTGAGTCATAGCCGTACTCGGCAATGATTCCTCCGAGGAGCACAGCAATGGTGATTCCAATGAAACTTGATGCACGTATGCGGCTGACCACATTCTTAAAGCTTTCTTCTTTCCCGCAGTGCTTGAGCTCGTCGTACACGAACGATTCAAATGTTCCGCTCATGAGCGTGGACGAGATCCCCCACAGGAAAAATCCCACACCGAACGCGAAGTAGGTCTTGCTCGCGAGCCAGCAGAGGAAGCACCCGCCCTTGAGCAGCTGTGCAAAGACGAGGATGTTCCTGCGCTTATACTTATCCGCCAGCACGCCGGTTGGCACCTCGAATACGACCGTCACTGCGGACCACAGCATGAAGAGTGATGTGACCTGGATACTGCTGAGTCCGCTCTCCTGAAAGAGAATCGCGTACACGGGGTAGATGAGGATGCAATGGTTGAGGCACGCGAAGGCGTAGATCCTCCGGAGGAACGTCTGCATAGGCGAAGTGTAGCATTGCCCTCTTCACGGTGTGGTGTTCTTCAGTATCTGTTTTTTCTGAAGGCATTAAAACTATTCTGTATCAAAACCGGAAAAAATACCCGCGAGTTCACCCGGAGTTTTCTTTGGAGCTTCTAGAGCCGCTTTTCCTCTTGTCCTGTCAGTTCAAAGACGGTCCCGCGGGACAAGATGCCTCTCCTTCCTGATCATAGACGCAGTATTCCTTTCCCCATTCATAACACATGGAAGCAAGTGCGTACACTCCGGCGGCTGTCCGGCTTACAGAGCCCATCGATCAGTTTCTTGCAGAGTACACACCAGATCCGGAGCACATACCGGATATCCGGAGGGCGCTCACAAGAGCAGGTATTCCACTGGACTGCCACCAACTCGGAGAACTCATCTACTGCTATGAGCACACCATAGGGCCGCACCAACCATTTGATGGATTTGGGGAGACGTTTGCCGCGCACGCGAAGGCGGCGACATCGCTGCACGCCATCATGATGATGACGAAATCACACCACGATGAGCCATGGGGGGAGTAGGAACTGAGAACAACCCCCCGCATGCTCTGAGGATTTCCGTACCGTTCCATAGTCTCTGGAATAGGAAAGTACAGTATGTTCCTACTCTTCGATGAAGAGGGAGACGGTGGTGAGCTGCGGTTTTTGATCCCGAAGTTTCTTCGCTTCGCGGTAATCGGTCCCGCTTTTTACGTACACTACATTTCCATTTTTCTCACTGAGACGATGCCAAATTCTTTTCCCCTCCAAAAGTTGCATGAGCTTAGCTGCCTCCGGCGTGGCAACGACTGGTTTTTCTACCTCATTTGCCTCTGCAGATGTTTCCTGAGGGGTGTTGCCCTCCACAGGCTGGAGTGCAGCTCTGTGGTAGGGATTCGCCGTGACGCCTCGTATGCCCCGCTGCCCGTGTCGTTCCGGCAGGCGCACGGGTACATCGAGTTTCTGGTCTCCGAGGACTTTCTTTGCCTCTCCGTACGTTGCAGTCATGCCCAAGAGAATTGCATGACCGCCGTACGCGATCTGGCAGGGAATACCTGCCCCTTCGAGGCATTGTTTAGCTTCTAGGACTTTAGGATCTGGCTCCTGCTTTTGAGGGGTTTCTGCCACTAGTGATATTATAAAGCATTTTGGTGGTTATTGTCAATCATGGCTTTCCAGGCTGGATATTTCCAGAATGCCAAACCGTTTGTCCTCCTTCTCAGAAGAACCTCAGGGTTTTCTCTGCGGTATGAAATGGAGAAACCATAAGAACCAGAGCAGCCACAGTGAGCCAAACAGGTCTTGTGTGAGCACCTCAGGAATTCCGTTCAATCCAAGGAATCCAAGAAATCCAAGGTACCAACGAGGGTTTTTCATGAACACCATAGTACCGCATTTACACTTTCGTGTGTGTAGCTGTTCATATCTCCTCCAAATCCCCCAAAAAGTCGGAGGAAGAAAGTGCGTAAACTGCATAGCGTTCGGATCGGCAGATGTTGATTACTTCAGAGGCGAAAGACTCTGGATATCTTTGGTCCGGTGTATGGCGGAAAAAACCCGGGAAGACTCTGGCTAATCGCAGGAGTGTACGAGTAACAATTTGCTGTTCCGGGCGCTTTGCACCGAGTGAGGCAATGACTTCGTCTTCTGTTACTGCGCCGGGGTTCCGTAGTGCCCCCTGGAGAACTCCATCGGCAATCTGCAACTCGCGAGTGTACGCGGGTAATTCTCCATTGAGTACTACGCTTGGTCTTTTCCCAAGAAACTTCAGTCGTTCGAGGTACTGTCGCGCCCGCGCGATAGTGGTAATACCTGACTGCACCGCATCGTTCTGCGCCACATGAACGGTCTCATGGCATGCGACGATGCCATCGATAGGACACTGGGAGGAGAAATTTTCAGCGGCAAACATCGTGCGATCCCCATCACGAAAAGAGGCTGCAACCCTCTGTCTGTTTTTTCCCGCAAGCATGTAGAAAAATGCGTTCATGGGTATTGGATACTGTGGGAGGTTTTTCTCAAGTGCCGCAAGATACAGTCGATATTTATTCCGGAGAGGATTCTGAGCATTTCGCTGAACTCTATTGAATGGTGACAAAATATGTGGAGGATGGTTTTGTGTACTCTGCAATAACTTGCTACGAAGAGCTTCGATGCCGCTTTCAATATTTCCAATGACTGTATCTGCAATGGCAGCTTTCTGTCGGAGATCCGCTTCATCTGATGGAAGATCAGGATCCCCTCTACCAGAGACACATTGAAGCAGAAAAGGAAACCGAGTAGTTGCCGCAACAATTTCATCAGAAGTGAGTGTCTTCCCTGACTGAAAAGCATCGAGTGCAGAGCTGCAAACCTGATCAAATTCTGTGGGATGAGGTCCACTCATATATTGTATATAACAACTATCTATTAATATTGTCAATTTATGGCTCCTCGGGCTCAGCATGACAGTCCTCGGATACTTCTCATCCACCCCTCGTCGCCATTTTCACTTCGTGAAAATTGGCTCCCCATCCTTGAACGTATGCGAACGGATTGGGCGCAGGAAATCATAGAGCTTGGCAGGGAAATCAAGCTCGTCAGTATTGTCCTGCCGATGCAGCCAGATGAAGTGCTACGCGCTGCTACCGCTGTTTAGAATGTCGGCATTGAGTTAGTGGCTGAAAAGCCACGCATCGCCAAATCAATGACTATGATGACTGTGATGATGAACGTAACCGCCGCAAAGACCTTCCCGAAGGAAGACACTTTGCCGTCCTTGTTCCGCTCAATCGTGAGCATCCTCGTTAGGATGTAGAAACCGATCATGATACCAATTTCAGCGAGCATAAAGGGAAGGGGAAGATAGAGGCGAAAGAGTCATTACATTTTCGTCCAAGTACCACAACCTGCCGACTTGAACCCTTTATCGCTGTCAGAAATGGTCACGATTGCCGATGCGCTAGTCAGTTCATTGGAAACGATGTCATCTAATTCGCCGCTAAAACCGCTCAAACGCGAGTAGTAGCAACTTGAACCACCGCTATTCTTGTAGGTTCCAGCATCAATGTCAGTTCCAACGATGAACATGCCATCGCCAAAGGATGTTCTACTCGTCGTGATTGCAGACAAGTCTTGCGTCCATGTTCCACAGCCTGACGATTTGAAGCCTTTATCACTGGCATCAATCGTGACAATGGATGGTGCGTTTGTCAGTTCATTGGAATTGATGTCTTCCAATTCACCGCTAAAACCATTCAAGCGCGAGTAGTAGCAGCCGCTCGCTGCTTTTCGGGTTCTATACGTTCCAGCCTGAATGTCTTTGCCAACAACAAAGGTTCCATCCTTGAACTGCACAGCCGATGTGTTCGTGGGCGGCGGCGTTGTGTTAGTGACCTTTGATGGTTGCTGCCAGTCACCGTCGTGCGTCATCAGTTTCCACACAATCCATACAACATCCTTGCGATTCATATCCTCGCTCACCCTTGCATCGGATGTGAATAATACGCTGTTGAGTTTTGCATGCTGTAGGAAGCGCTCGTACCAGTCGCTGCCTATTTCATTTGTGGTGATACCTAGGGCGTTGTAGGCCATCTTGAGAGCTTCAGCGAAGTTCACTGCCTGTTCTGGTTTAAACATTCCATTTGGGTATCCCTGAACAATACCTTGCTCCTTTGCATAGCGGACATATGGGGCGTACCACGCATTTTCGTCTACATCACTAAAACCGCTGCTAGTACTACTGGTAGCCACGCTAACGCCCTTAGCTTCAAGTACAATTTTCAGGAATTCGGCACGGTTTACCTTTCTATCAGGCTTAAACGTTCCATCGGGGTATCCCTGTAGAACACTGCTATTTTTTGCCCAGCTGATTGCAGGGTAGTAATTATGTGAAGCACTAATATCCGTAAATACAGACACATTGGTTGTTGTGGCTTCACTGCTCTGTTGGCTGCTACTGCTCTTTGTGGCTTGTGACTTCTGGCCAGATATTTCCCAAGTTTCTGAGCCTAGCGCCGTGTTGTTTATCCTTATGCCTTCCAGTGCATCACCAACATCTGATTTATTCAATGTTACAACGATAGTGTTACTGCTCCATTCATCTATGTCGTCTTTTTCAACTTTGCGTGCAGAATAAGGGGTGACCAGAAAAATATCGCCACGTTCGCCAAAATATGTGCCCTGTATTTCGTACCTTCCACCTTTTCGAAATATTTCTGCTTTTGCTGTTTTATTTAGGTCAATTACGGTTTTTATGAAAGGTTCTGCCATGTAAGTACCCAGTTCTATATCTTCTTCCTCAGTGGATTCAATACAGCCAGCGGAACCAAAACACTTTTCTACTTTAATGGCTCTGTGCAATGTCACCACACCATTCGCAGGTATTTCTTCGGGTGGGTAAAATTCAATCTTGCTACTGCTCCATGTTTCAAACTCAATTTCCCCATTGTATTCATCTTCTTCGTAACATTTCTTTTCATCTTTCAACGCAGCCGGGGCGATACAAAACTCTTTGTATAACGGTTCATCACCCTCAAGATTCTTGCCAGTTATTTGTACTTTTTCATCATGTTTCCAAGTAGTTGGGAAATCACTGGTCAAAGATTGTACGTTTGTTGGCAACAGTGCCAAAAGTAGAAGAATTGGAATATTACGGTTTTTCATGATTATCAGGAATGAACGAATGAATTAGAAGGTGGGAATTTCAGCGGAAGCAGAAAAGCCTCTTATAACTAGGTCTATAACTACCAGTGCGGTAACAATGAATGTTACAGCGGAAAAAACACGAGCAAAGGATGATACTTTACCTTCCTTGGTCCTTTCCAATGACAGCATCCTTGTCATTATGTAGAAGCCGACCATGATACCTATTTCTGCAAGCATATTAGTGAGCGTTAAAGGATAATGGCTCTTGCATGCATGATAGCGGTAGAAAGTATAGAAAAGCTAACGCTAATTAATTCTTCCAACCTTGTCTCTATTTTTCACTTCGTGAAAATTGGCTCCTCGGGCTGGATTCGAACCAGCAACCATTCGGTTAACAGCCGAATGCTCTACCATTGAGCTACCGAGGAACGTATAAGTGGAGAAAGACCGAACGAGAATAGGATAGCAGCTGAGTTACTCGTCCCGCACTTGAGCGCATGCGAATAGTGCGGGGCCGAGGAACAGATCAACGCTGCGGCATTATAGGCAAACGACGCTTGTTTGAAAACGATTCTCTCACTTCTTCTCCTCTGCTTTTTTCGGTTTGAGGAGGACGATCTCGCGGCCGACAAACTGGTCTTCTCTGCGGTAAAAGAGCGTTGGCCTCGCCGGATCTTCCGGTTCCACCGGCAGTACCACTTCGTACGGGAGTTCCCCGAGGACCTTCCAGATTCTCTCCAGGAAGATGGGCTTCGCCTTCGTGCGCCATACAGGCCATGTGCAGACAATGGGGATGCCGGGGAGTGTCGCTGCGATGTTGCGCAGGAATCCTTCCTGCAGCGCTTCATTCTCCGTCTTCTCCTTCATGGCATCCTTCTGGGTGGGTCGCTCTTTCAGGGGCGTACCCAGACTCGTCTCCGTCACAATGGCGTCGGGCGGGTTTTTGAGTTCGAAGGGTTTCAGGGCATCCTGCTTCCAGACGGCGCTCGGCACGTCCTTCTTGGCTATCTTCTCCTCTTTGCGGAGCCAGTCGAGATTCTTGCTGCAGCCGTTCACCCCCTTCATGACCTTATCCGATGCCAGTACGGGCCATCCACGCAGGAGAGCTTCCATGGGGATCACACCGGTGCCGCAGAAGGGATCGAGCACGAGGAGTTGCGGAGTCTTCTTGAATGCGCCTTTACATCCATTCTCCCTTGCGAGCCACAGGCCGAAATTGAGCATGATCTGTGCGAGCTTAGGCGGCAGCAGACCCACCGTCGTGTCGCGCACGGGTTTCTCCATATCCCGTTTGGTGTAGGAGTCCACATCCTGTGCTGCAATGGTGCGCCCGACCCAGAAGAGTTCCTCTCCTGCGATGATCGTGAGTTCGCATCCATGGCTGCCATCCAGCAGGCCCGCATCGTGCAGGAGCACCGTTGCCGCCGGCTTCCGGTCGGTGCCCACGTACCGGTTCGCTCTCCCCTCATGGCGTAATGTGTCTTTGCATTTGCGATAGAGATTACGGATAGTTTTCGGAGGCAGTCCGACGGTGCGCAGACCGAATGTTACTTTTCTCCCGCGGGTTTTCTCGAGTGCCTGCACGAGCACTTTGGGGAGGTTGCTGATATCAAGCACACTGTCGCTTAATTTCTCTGCGAGGACAACCGTCCCGCCGAGCGTGGAGAGAATTTCTGGTTTCAGGGGTTCAGGTGACTCAAAAATGGCAACTTTCTTCTCTACTCGTTTCTGCAGTGTAAACCCGGGCACCACTGCTGCGAGTTCTGCGATACTGATATGGGGCTGATGCCCCAGGAATGCGACGTAGCTTGGCATAGTGAGCCACAGTCTATGCAGAAGCCCCTCAAAAACAAAGAAATGGAAGTGGACAGGCGTCCGGAGCTCATTGGCTTTCAGCTTTCAGGTGCTTGCTTGGTTTTTTCTTAAGGATTGATTTCTTGAACCTTAGTGCTTAGGGCTTAACTCAAAGCTACAAGCTACAACCTACAAGCTATTCACTCAGTTTTTTTGCAGATCCTTCCCTTGGAGTTGTATCTGGGAGAACCACGAGTTCGTGAGGAGAACGAGTAAGGTGATAGCGACCGGAGCCAGCTGTACAAGCCCCCTCGCGTATCCAGTCTGATTCACTGCCTCTGTTGAGAGTCCGGTGAAGAAGTACAGGGGGAGCTGGCCGAGCAGAATGATGAGCAGAAGGGCGCTCATGATCACTGCCTCCGAGCGGAATGCATCTTTCCAGCGCACGCAGAGCATGCAGAGGAGGAAGGGGAAGAGGAAGATCCAGTTTCCCTCGAAGAAGGTGTTGATGGTGATGGCGTTAGCAACACCCTGTTGCCAGGCAATCGTGAGGTTTGAGACGGGTTTGGCATTGCCAAAGTTGAGGTGGTGGAACCATTTAAAGAGGATCCACGGAATGAGCACGATGCCGATGAGGACTATGTAGTGGAGCAGCGCGGAGCGGATGTCGCGGGCTTCGAGCTTGCCGGATTTACGGAGGAACCAGAGGCTCACAAGCACGAGGAGAACCAGCACGGGCAGGTACATCAGGAGCCCTTCATTCTTCGTGAAGACGAGGAGGCCCATGGCGAGTGCGCTCAGTCGCAGGAAGGAGAGCCTGCGCAGCCGGTCTGTGCTCTGCACTGCTCCGTAGAGCAGTGAGATGGCAGCGAGAATGTGCACTGAAAGAAAGACATCCGCATAGGCCACCGTTCCGTGGAGGAAGTACAGCGGGAGACTGCAGAGCCCATAGGCTCCTATCAGCGCCCATGCACGGGAGAGCCTCCGTCGCAGCGTGCAGTACACGAGGGAGAGCGAGGCGAGGAACCACACGAAATGCACGCTGTTCACCAGTCCCTCGTCCCATTCTCCTGCCAGCGACGCAAGCCAGGTTTTTGTGAGGGGTACTGTCACGGGGTACGAGTGCACCCCGCCGGTACTCAGCGCCTCGTTGCCTGCTTCGTATTCCAGAGAAAGCTTCTGCGTGAGGAAGAAGAGCTTTCCCCGCATGTTCCAGTTGTTGAAGACGTCATCCTCGTAGGGGGGAGTGCCGGTGAGCACGGCGAATCCGCCGAGGAGTTTGAGTACTGTCCATACCATGAGGAGGATGAGCACCATTTTCACTGCTCGCGGGAGTCGGGGAGAGGCAGGGAGAGTGGGGAGGGGAGAGGGGGTCCACAGGGTTCTCATGCGCATCCACACGAGCCCCAGTACCAGCACTGTCACGATTTGTACTGCAAGTAACCCTGTGAATGTGAAGCGTATGATCCCCAGTATGTGGGTGATGAACGACAGGTACATGGTCAGAGTCAGCCCGAACACGGTGCTGAGTGTCCAGCGCTCCAGAGACTGCAGCACGGGGTGATCCCGTTCGAGGAGCGTGAGGGCGAGCCACCCGCACACGGTGGGGAGGAGCAGGCCGACGGGGAGCAGCAGGAGTTTCATGGTTGTTCGCGGAAGATGAATGTTCCTTCAGAAAATTCATGGAGAACCGTTCCGGGAGAGGAGAGAACTGCTCCTTCGCTCTCGAGTTCCCCTTGCTTGTTCACAATGATGTCGGGGCGGTCGTACACGACCCATGTGTCGATGTTCCGGTCCTCCTGGAACGGGTGGGTGGGGACACTGGGATACGTGTAGTACCGCATGAGGCCGAGGAACGGCCAGCGGTGCGTGGCGACGAAAATGTATTCCTCGCGGTCCTGCACCATCGGAGCGATGGCCGCGGCAAAGTCGTTAAAGTACGAGCGCTCGCGGAATGTGCGTTCCCCCACAGGCCTGCTCCAGTACTTCCGGTAATCGCGCTGCAGATACCCGAAGAATTCGCTCCCCATCCGGACATCGTAGAAGATCCACAGAACTGCCATCAGTGTGAGCAGTGCAGTAAGCGTCTTTTTCTTTGATACAGGGTGCTTCCGGATTTTCAGCCCTGCCCAGGCTATTCCTGCGGCCATGACGTAGTAGAAGTACCGGTTCACGGATTCGGCGGCGGGGGCAGAGACCCTGAACATCATCTCCCGGGCGAGGGGATTCCAGACGATGTGCGGTCCCCAGAGAAAATTCACAGACGAGGGTCTGCGGACATCGAACGTCCAGAAGGATTTGAGACCTTCGATCAGTTTCTCCCTGGGGCTCCAGCTCATAAGCCTGATTCTCTGGATGAGGAGCTGAGATCCTTCCGGGAGTCCTATGCCAACGAAATCCGCATTGCGCTTCCATTTGTCATACTTCGTCATATCCACGTTCACTGTGCCGATTCCTTCCGTGGGGGAGAACAGAAACGGTGCACGCAGGAGATCATCCGGGTGGTCGCCAGGCTTGTGCCAGTACACCCACCCCTCGATGGGGTCGTACCCCATGTAGTCGATGGCGATGACTTCTATAGGGTGGGTGAGCTGAATCGAGCGGCCAAAGAGTGTCTGGGCAAGAGTGGTGATGAGTAGTCCATCCGGGCGCCTCTCGAACGAGGGGTTCCCTCCTGCTTCCCAGCCCTCGTGGAAGACGCCATCGGAAAACTCCCATTCCGTAATTGTTGCGCTCAGAGCACTGCATGGTAGGAGCAGCAGCGCAAGGAGGCTAATGGAGAGCAGATGCCGTGGGGACACTCTTCCATAGTACATTCTTTTGAGTGTTTGGAATATTTGCTCTTCGCGGGGGGGGCGATGAGCGGTGAGCGGTTAGCAATGAGCCTGAATGCTAAACGCTACACGCTACTCGCTCATCCTTCCGTCGCAAATTCAATCTCCTCCGGTCCGCCCTCCACTACCGCCTTGATGCGCCGCACCCCCGCAGAGGAGCTCTCTTCTTTCTTGATGGTGAACTTCCCGATCATTCCCGTGCGCGCCACGTGCGGGCCTCCGCAGATTTCCCGGCTGAAGGTGATCTTCTCGTTGCCGACGACGTACACCTTCACTTCGCTCTCATAGCGCTCGTCGAACACACCGATGGCATTCTCCTTCTTCGCCTCTTCCACTGAGGTGATGTGGTAGCGAATTGGCAGATCTTCCTCAATCGCTTTATTCACCAGGTCCTCCACCTGTTTCAGTTGCTCGGGGGTCATCTTCGCATCGTGCGAGAAGTCGAACCGCAACCGCTCGGCTGTGATATTCGAACCCTTCTGGAACACGTGCCCTCCCAGCACTTTGCGCAGTGCGGCATTGAGCAGGTGGGTGGCGGTGTGCAGCTTGGTGGTTTCGGCAGAATGGTCGGCAAGTCCGCCGGAGAATTTCTGCTCGGCTCCCTTGCGCGAGAGCTCCTGGTGTTTCCTGAATGCTTCCTCAAATCCTTTTTTCTCCACTTTCATGTGGTTTTCTGCCGCGAGTTCCTGCGTCATCTCTATCGGGAAACCGTATGTGTCGTAGAGGTGGAATGCCGTCTCGCCGTCGATGGTGTCTCCTGCTTTCTCCACAGCCTTCTGGAACTGCTTCAGTCCTTCCGTGAGCGTTTTGCTAAACTGCATTTCTTCGTGGCTGAGCGCATCGCGGATTTCCCGCTCCTTCTCGTGCAGATTCCCATAGAAGTGTCCGTACTGCTGCACTATCGTCTCCGCGATTGCGGGAGTGAACGCACCGCTGTGTTCAATACCGAGGGACCGTGCCGAGCGGATGGCTCGCCGGATGAGGCGGCGCAGGATGTACCCCCGGTCCACGTTGCTGGGCTTGATGCCATCTCCAATGATGAAAACCGCTGCTTTGAGATGGTCGGTAATGATACGCGCGTGGCGGATTGTTTCTTCTTTCAGCCGGCCTCCCACTTCTTCCTCCACGTTTTCATGGAGACGGAGGACGTGATCCAGAATCGGTTTCACCGTGTCAATTTCATACACGTTGCTCACGCCTTGCATCACGGCCGCAGTGCGTTCCAGTCCCATCCCCGTATCCACGTTCTGCTGCTCGAGCGGCTCGAATGTCCCATCCTTCTTCTTGTTGTACTGCATGAAGACGTCATTCCAGATCTCCAGCCAGTCCTTCTCATTCTCCCTGGGGTTCCCATGTGGTTTGCCTTTCCCGATCCAGTAGAACATCTCCGTGTCCGGTCCGCAGGGGCCGGTCCGGCCTGCGGGTCCCCACCAGTTTGCGACTTTGGGCAGGAAGGCGATCCGTTCCTCGGGAATGCCAACCTCCTTCCAGCAAGCAGCGGCCCCCTCATCCTTCGGTGCATCGTCATCCCCCTCAAAGCAGCTCACGGCGAGCATGTTCTTTGGGATTTCCAGCACTTCCGTGAGGAACTGGAAGCTCATCTCTATTGCCCCCTCCTTGAAGTAGTCACCCAGGCTCCAGTTGCCGAGCATCTCAAAGCACGTGAGGTGGGAGATGTCTCCCACTTCGTCGATGTCCTGTGTGCGTATGCAGCGCTGCACATCCACGAGCCTCTTGCCTGCCGGGTGCGGCTCCCCGAGGAGGTACGGCACCAGCGGGTGCATGCCGGCGGTGGTGAAGAGGACGGTCGGATCGTTCTCCGGAATGAGCGGGGCACCGGGTATGACGGCGTGGCCCTTCTCCTGAAAGAAGTCCAGGTACGCCTGCCGGAGATCGTCTGTGGAAGTAGGAGGCATTACTGATGCCGGGGAAAAATCATCATTGAGACCCTGAGTGAGTCGAAGGGCCGGAGATCATCGGTCGAACGAGGGGGCATTGTGGCAGCTACAATAGCAGAACCGCTAAAAAAACTTTCTTCCTTTCTCTGTTCTTTTTGTAATCCCTCTCTTTTTCTTTTGGGTGACCATCCCGCCACATATAGGTGTCATCCTGAGCTCTGACGAAGGATGGCACCGATGTCATGGTTCGTCCAGTCTTCGCCCTTCGGGCTACGCCCGGCAGGCAGGCTCACCATGACATTCTCGTTTACTATCCTTCAGGGGATAGTCACCTCTAATCTAAAAAAGTGCCAAAGCCGAAGGCAATCTGAGGAAAGGCGTATCCCAGGAATCCTTCGCACGGGTTCAGGGGCAGTGAGTTTTTGGCTTTCTCTTCAGCATGGAGTCGGGATGTGTCGTTTTCCGCTTCCCTCAGCGGTGTTCCAGGCATTGACAATTCCAGAATGTAAGGAATACATTACATCCAATGTTAGAAGAGTTGGATGTACATCCGGCGTTCAGCCGCAGACGCTCCTGGAAGAGCGGCGGACTCACCGGAGACGCACTCGAGGCGGCACGGGCAGATATTGCAGCAAGGACAGAGGAGCGTGAGCGCCAGATTTGGAAGGACGAAGCGGAGTGGTTCTTTCGTTCTCTGGATCAGGATGCAACTCCGGGAGAAATCACTGAAAGAGTGTTCCTGTTCATTCGTAGTAACAGGCACGAGTACCTGGGTCCTCTCGGTTCCGATCTCCTGAGCGTGCAGGAGGATCTTTTTGGTGCGGTAGATGAGGTACTGATTGAGCTGGGGCTGGAGAAGCTCACTGAAGCTCAGCGCGTTCGCATGGGGATAGTGTTGGAGGAGGCTCACAAGAATGCTGCGATGCATGGGAATCTCCGTGATCCGGAGAGAATCATTGAGACACGTCTGCAGGTAGCTCTTGGGAGGACGGAAGCGGATGTGATTGCATGCGTGACGGTCGTCGATGAGGGCGACGGGTTCGATCTTGCAAGCGTACCGGACCCAACGGATGAGGATCATCTTGAGATGGTAACAGGGAGGGGATTATTGCTTTGTAGGGATATGAGCCGCGGCATGCGGCACGATCCTCCCGGCAATACGATTCACATCTGGGATACCGTGGGGCAGATGTAGAGGAAGACGATTGCATTAAGAGAAGGACTTCAGTACTTTCTTCCCCATTTATGGCACCCGAAGGAGATCCCGCCGCGCAATACAAGGCACTTGCGCTTGAGCTTGCCCGTAAGAAAACGGAGTATGCAATGAACCCGGATTCCGAGAAAGATCCTGCGATCGAGGGGGAGCTTACCCGGCTGCGCGATGCGCTCGTCGTGCTACTCGACGATCCGGCGAACCTCGAGCAAGTCGCAGCAGGCATGGGGAGGCCCAAAGAAGGTTTTGCGAAAGCGCGGGATGCGATCCGCGACAAAGACATAAGAGACTGGAAGAAGATGTCCTAACAACAAATAGTACGCCCACCGGCTCTGCCGGTGAGACATCCCGGTGTTCTACCGTTCCGGCGTGTATGTTCTCCTCCACGGTAGGTTTGTGTTTGTTTTTCTCCTGCCTCTATCCCCTAAGCCCCTTCCTCCATCCTCCTTCGCTCCTTCGGAGCTACGGTAGGACAAGTAGGAAGAAGGGGGACAAAAAACATCACACAAATATTCCCCTCCTCCTCTGGAGGAGGGGGTAGGGGTGGAGGTGGAACAGGAAACACAGAAATCAGACAGGTGGAACAACATCGAGCAAGCCCCTTCCAGGGGCTCTCCTCAACGCTACCGGCTTTGCCGGTAATTCCCTGCCCCCTTCTCCTCCTCCTTCTTGAGTTCCGCGTACTTGTCGTAGAACGCATCGCCGGCATTCCCAAGGAAGCCGAGTGCTCCTTTGCCAAGCTTCTTGAGGCCGTACACGTACTTGTTCGCTTCTTTGTGCTGTTTTGGCAGTTTCTTCTCACTGGCGGAGCGCATCTTCTTAAATCCCCACCTGCACACGTCGTCTATGCCGTCCTGCAGGCATGCAAGAGAGTGCCCTAAGCTCTCTGCCCAGAAGTTTCCGGATCTCTTTGCCATGCATTCAGACTACCACAGATGCCAAATTTTTGCTAGAATAGAACGAAAGACACAATTTACCATGAGTACCTCCTCTGCAGAGCAAAAAATACGGCTTCCCTTCATTCTTGCGGTGCTTGTGGTCGTTGGCATCTTCCTGGCTGCCTCGGTCCAGTACGTTCGTGTGCTAAGGACGATGGAGAGGGAGGTCAGGGAGCGCCTGCGGTCGGCAGCTGCAGTGGCAGCCATGCAGTTCCAAGGTGAGGAGCTGGAGGGCATTCACTCTCCGGAAGATATGGAAAAGCCGCTCTATCACGAGCTGGTGGACAGGTTGGACCGTATCCGCAGCGGGATCCCGGATGTCAAATTCGCCTACATCATGAGACGGGCAGAAGGTCCATACACGCTTGAGTTTGTGGTGGATGCCGATTCGTTCCTTTCGGAGGAAGAATGGGATGAGAACGGAAACGGTATCATCGATCCGGAGGAGGAACCCTCGTACCCCGGGGATCCGTACGATGTAAGTGGCATAGAAGCCATGCAACATGAGGCATTTGAGCGGGCAACAGTGGATGAAGAAATAACAAACGACCAGTGGGGTGCTTTCATTTCCGGGTACGCACCTATCCGCAATGGCGCAGGAGAAGCTGTTGCCATCCTTGGACTCGATATGGCCGCAGAGGACTACATGAGGATTTCTAAGAGCGCATTCTCCAACATCCTCATCATCCTCTTTGCAGTGATGACTATTCTCTTCGGTGTCTTTGTGCTCGTTCTGACGTGGATACACCGCATGAATACTCTTCGTGAAGTAGACAGGGAGCGCAGCGCGCTCGTGGGTCTTGCACTGCATCAGCTCGGCACCCCTCTCGCCATTTTCCGCTGGTGGATGGAGATCGTGAAAGAGAAGTACGGGGATCTCATTTGCAAAGAAACGGATGCATGCAAACAGCTGGAGGAGGGGATCGCTCTCCTGCAACACGTGTACAACGATCTCCAGCAGGCGCATACGGTCCACAGCAGGAGGCTGTCTTATAGCATGGAGAGAGCATCTCTCGGGAGCATCATCACAAGGGAAATAGAGGTGTTCTCAAAGAAGCTGGAGCAGAAAAAGCAGGTGGTGGAGTTGGAAATACCGAAGGATGTCATCATGCAGCTCGACAGCAAGCTGATCGGCGCGGTGGTCAACGAGCTTCTGGAAAATGCCAGTGCGTTCTCTCCTCCGGAGACCACCATCACCATCTCTGCCCAGCGCAGGAAGCATGATGCGGTGGTTTCCGTGCAGGATCATGGATGCGGAATTTCCGAGAAGGATATGCAGTATCTCTTCAAGGAGTTTATGCGCGGGGATGATGCCTACAAATACAAGCCTATGGGGAACGGTATTGGTCTCTTCGTTGCGAAGAACATCATTGAAGGGGCGGGGGGAAGGATTTGGGTGGAGAGCAAGGAAGGGGAGGGGACGACGGTGTCATTCTCGCTCCCACTCTCAAGGAAAAAGTGAAAGTAGGGGTTCTTCTAGAGCCAAAGTGCTTTTTTGAGGTAGAATATGGAAGTTCTTTGGAACCACGGGCTGCTTTAGGGGTTTACCTCATCTTGTCCCGCTGCGCTCCTCGTCACTTCGTTCCTCGGAGCTGCGGGTCCAGTGAATGGCATGTAGTTCACCATTGTCCCGCTAACGATGCTTCGCATCGTGCGGGACATCGGATCTTGGGGTTCCGTGAACATCCGGTTGCTTTACAGTTGTCCCGACTCGCTCCTTCGGAGCGACGGGACATCGGATCTTCGGACTCGCTTGTGCCCATGGGCACAAGCTCATCTCGAATTCACCGATGGGGATGAAAGGCTTCGACAGCGTGATTTCTAGCGTTCGATCGCTTCTGTTCGGGATGGCAACGGTTCCCGTTACCCACATGTTGCACCCAATAATTGCCGACAATCTTGTTAGCAAGGCCAACCGCATTGCTGAGGGTGTCCTGGCTCGTCTGAGTCCGGTTCCTCTGTACGCGATGGCCGCTTAGTCCGCCCAGCGCGGACACGTCTCTCCTCTTACCCTCGCTACGGGGATGAGGCGTCATCAGCGAGGTGTACTGCGCCCTGATGTGCACGCAGTAGACATACAGCATCACCCCTCTCTGCCGTTCTTCGTCTCTTTCTTATGGCAGGGAGTACCGAAAGAGACATGACAGTACGGGCACGTTCTCTACACGTTGGACCCGGGTTCAATTCCCGGCATCTCCACCAATGTTTTACTTCTCCGATCTCTTCCTCTCGTATCCCTTGAGGATCTTTTTGCGCAAGCGGATGCTTTCCGGTGTCACCTCCACAAGTTCATCATCTGAAACGTATTCTATCGCCTGCTCGAGTGTCATCTTCTGCACGGAGATGAGTTTCATCGCCTCGTCCGTTCCCGATGCGCGGACATTGGTGAGCTTTTTGTTCTTTATCGGGTTCACATTCATATCATCCGGTTTGCTGCTCTCACCGATGATCATTCCCTCGTAAACAGGGGTCTGCGGAGTGATGAAGAGGATACCACGCTCCTGCAGCTTCCAGAGCGAGTAGGCCATCGCCTCACCGTTTTCCATGGAGATGATAGAACCTCTCGTGCGGCCTGGCATGTGGCCTTTGTGCTTCGCATAGCCCATGAATGCATGCGTGAGGATTCCCTCGCCGCGCGTTTCGATGATGAACTCTCCGCGAAATCCCAGGAGCCCCCTCGTCGGGACATCAAATTCCATCCGCACGTGTCCTTTTTTGCTTTGCATCTGCACCATCTCTCCTTTTCGCTGTGAGAGGAGGGAAATGATGCGTCCGGAGCAGTCTTCCGGCACGTCGATGATGACCTGTTCTATTGGTTCGCGGCGTTCCCCGCCGACGGTCTGCATGAGTACCTGCGGGCGCGACACCTCGAGCTCAAATCCTTCCCGCCGCATGGCTTCGATGAGGACTGCGAGGTGCAGCTCCCCGCGGCCGGAGACTTCATAGGCATCTTTTCCTCTGACCTGTTTCACGTGCAACCCAACGTTTGTTTCCACCTCGCGTTCCAGCCGCTCGCGGATGTGGCGGGTGGTGAGGAGCGATCCTTCCCGTCCGGCGAACGGCGACGTGTTCACGCCGAAGGTCATGGAAACCGTCGGGGGGTCGATGGCGATGGCAGGCAGCGGATCCGCATCGGGATCGGTGGTGATGGTCTCGCCGACATCGATATCCGGTATGCCGGAGAGAATGACCATGTCGCCGGCAATCGCTTCGGGGATCTCGACCCGCCGGAGCCCCTCTGCCACAAGAATTTTGGTGATGCGGCCGGTGCGTGCTGTGCCGTCGGGGGATTTGATCGTGACAGGCGAGCCTGTAGCTGCTTTTCCCTCATACACGCGCCCTATGCCCATGCGTCCGATGTAGTTGTCATAGTCCAGTGTGCATGGCTGCATGCGGAATGGCACATCCAGCCGCTGCGGAGCGGGAGGGACGTGCTTTTCGATCGTCTCGAAGAGGGGAGTGAGATCGCTGCTTTCATCTTTGAGTGCGTGCTTTGCCACCCCTTCGCGTGCGTTCGCGTAGATAATGGGAAAATCCAGTTGGTCGTTCTTCGCGCCGAGGGCGACGAAGAGATCGAAGACTTCATCGATCACTTCCGTCGGACGGGCTGCGGGTTTATCGATTTTGTTGATCACCACGATCGGTTTCAGGCCCAGTTCCAGCGATTTCTTCAGGACGAATTTCGTCTGGGGCATGGGGCCTTCCTGTGCATCGACGAGGAGGAGCACGCAGTCAACGGTACGCAGGATGCGCTCTACTTCGCTCCCGAAATCCGCGTGGCCGGGTGTATCCACGATATTGATTTTCCCGCCTTTGTGCCGTATCGATGTATTCTTCGCGTAGATGGTGATGCCGCGCTCTCGTTCCTGGTCGTTGCTGTCCATGGCGAGCTCCTGGATCTCCTCGTGTGCCGCATACGCGCCGCCCTGCTTTAAGAGCGCATCCACCAGCGTGGTTTTGCCGTGGTCGACGTGCGCGATGATGGCGAGATTGCGTATTTCCATTGTTATGAGGATTCGCAAAATCCTATCCCGTAGGGGGCCTTTCTCCTAACATTTTCGCTTCTTTCGCATTTCTCACCCGACTTCGCAGGAAGCCACGATCTTCAGATCATGCCTGCATGCCGGAGTGCGTTTCGGCACGCAGGCGTGGAGGAATGCGGGATCCGATGTTGGCGATCCTGCTTCGCCGGGTTCCGCGTTGTGCTCGTTACGAACATTTGGGAAGCCATGACTTTCAAGGTCGTGGAGCTTCACTTGCCCAGAGAAAGGAGTATTTCTGGGGTTATATGTACCCCAGCCAGTGGAGCCCCCACAGCATAAGCAGCGCGTCGGCGCATGCGTGGCTCCACCATGCTGCGTGGATTCCTCCCCGCATCCGCGTGAGCAAACTCCAGCATACACCGGCGATGGTGAGTGCTCCGATAATGAGGAAGAGGGGGGTGGGAGGTATGCCGGGGATGCCGTAGAAGATAAGGCCGTGCATGCAGCCGAATGCCAGCGCGGAGATCAGTATGCCAAGAACGTTGCCCAGAGAGCGGGAGAGTGCCGGATCCAGCCATGCGCGGAAGTGCAGTTCCTCGATGGCGGAATTGAAGCACGAGAGGAAGAGCACGACTGCCACGGCGCCTCCAATCTTTCTGGGAGTGCGTTTGTGTATGAGGGGAAGAGGAAGTCCTAGCGCCACAAATCCTGGTGTCTTCACCACTTACACTGCATGCAATTCAGCTCTGAGATCTGCGATGGTTTCGTAATTCTTGCCGCTTATTGCGGCTTTGTGTATTGAAGCGAGTGTCACCCCAGAGAATGCTTTTGCCTCTTTCCCTTGGACCTGAAGAGTGGCTCCAATCTGTCCCATTCTTACCGCTTCAACAGCATCTGCAAAAGTAACAGTACCGTTTTGCCATGCTTCTCCCATTTCTCGGGCGAGGTAGAGCCTCTGCAATCCAAATCGGACATCCCCGGCACCAGTTTTATTGATCGCAGGAATCTTGGCACAGGGGGAATCACAGTAGCTGCTCTGCAGCTTGCCATCTGTGGATTGGAACATTACGAAGCAACCTCGCTTGTCTGTAATCGTAAACATCCTTGGTCGTTGTGTTGTTTCCGATACATATTTTTCCTGCACAACTTCTTGGATCCTGCGCAGAAGTTCGAGCTTGTCTTCAGGGGGCAAATCGTCTGGTTTTTCGATTTTTTCGCCGAGGAATATTTTTGCCGCTTCACCGAGATTCGCATTCCACATATCAACGTGTGAGAGAGCTGGTTCAATGTGCTCAAGTTCTGTGAAGCCGTGGACATCGAAACTTACCATTGGGCAGACCTTTTGCACTTGTCTTATGAAACGGCTCAGTGTTTGTCCTTTGTCTTTGTCCATACCTTCGGCAAAGAGGCCAGGGTAAGAGATGTTGAAGTTGATAGGGCGCCGCTTGGCAATTTCAATGAGATCTTCTTCCCGGGGAACAGTTGCCCCGCTCAAACCTGCACGGAAATAAATTGCGCGGTCACCATCGCTCGGTCTTACTCTGATGTCTGAAAGGCCGCTCGTTTCAGCACTTGTAGCAGGCGGCATGGCGTTTTGATCAACTTCGGGGTGAATTTTGCCCTTCCATACCGCACCCACATCATCATCCCCAACGTAAGCCATGATGGCCCAGACGCGTGTTTGTGTTTCCTCTTGCAGCTGTTCCACTGCTTGTGCGGCGGCAGCCTGCTTCTCATTTGCCACGATTTCTCCAGCAGCGTTCGCTGCGTTACCTAATCCTCCTGCATGTCCGTCTGGCAGGTTGAGTGGCTGAATGAATGTCTCTCCGCTGCCGATGACAATATTGTCACGGCCAACCAAGGCGAGTCCTCCCATGTACGGATCTGATTCGAACTCACTTCCTTTCCTTGCAACATCGAGCGCTGTTGTTCCGAAGTCAATAACGATATTCCTGATGGTTGCTTCTGCTTGCAGAGCAGCTGTCGTTTCCCTCTGTGCGTCATCTATGCTCCATTCTCTGGCAGTTTGTCGATCATTGGCTTCAGCCGGGGCAGGAGATACTTCTGGCATAAAAGGAGAGAATCCTAATAACGGATCCTGTGGGTTGTCAACCAATCTTTCTTCAGGGGAAACAAATCTACAGGTACTCAAGCCACTTTAGCCCCCACAGCATCAGGATTGTATCGGCGCATGCGTGGCTCCACCATGCGGCGTGGATTCCTCCCCGCATCCGCGTAAGCATGCTCCAGCAGACACCGGCGAGCGTGAGTGCTCCGATAATCAGGAAGAGGGGAGTGAGAGCGATTCCGGGGATGCCGTAGAAGATAAGGCCGTGCATGCAGCCGAATGCCAGCGCAGAGATCAGTATGCCAAGAACGTTGCCCAGAGAGCGGGAGAGTGCCGGATCCAGCCATGCGCGGAAGTGCAGCTCCTCAATGGCGGAATTGACACACGAGAGGAAGAGCACGACTGCCACAGCGCCTCCTGAGCTCACAGAGAAGCGGGCATCAAACCCTGCACGTATGGTTTCAGGGCGGATGTTCCACAGTGGGAGCATCAAAGGAGCTGCGACGATGGCGTTCCCAGAGAGCAGCAGTGCGGCAACCGTCGCAAGCAACCATGTGCGCAAATGCGGAATTGGTTCTGCGATGGGCCAGAACAGAGCCAGGCCCCTGCGTCCTTCTTTTTTCCTCCAGAACACTGGCACCAATACCTGGAAGACTTTGTACAGTGATTGCGCTATGTATCCCTGCAGTCCGAGCGCGAGCACGGCGATTTTCGCCACGAAAGGGAGACTGGCGGTGAGAAAGGTGAGGAGAAGCGGCATAAAATGAGTGTAAAGATGCGGTGATCTCCTGCATAGAGAGATCCGCTCGCACCCCAAAAGCAAGGAGTGGTATTGTGAATGTACAGATGAGTCTTTCAGGCACGCTCCGTCGGCATCCTTGGCTTCTCATTCCTGCTGTTGCTGCCCTCTGGGGGGTGTTCCTTGTTCTGCAGCGGTTCCTTTTCGAGCTGCAGGGTACCCTCCATGACGATGTCTACACGTACCTTGCAGTGGGCAGGGGCATTCTGAACGGGCTCACTCCCTACACGGATCTCTTTGAGAGCAAACCGCTGGGTGTCTTCCTCCTTGCGGCATTCTCTCTCGTTCTCTTCAAAGGTCCTTTTCTGCTCAAGTTGCTCCAGGCAGCATCCGTACTCACTATTCCGGTTTGTGCGTATCTCCTCGCAGAGCCGCGCATGCGGGATCTGGAGCAACCACATCGCACGCTCTGGCAGTTTGCATCCATCATTGCGGGGTCAGTGTTCACCGTCTACGCCTTCGCGATCAGCGGGGAGGGACTCATTGAACCGCTGGGTGCTGCTCTCTGTCTCGTTGCAACAGTCCTCTTTGACCGTGCGCCGGAACACCGCGAGCGTTGGCGCATTGGCCTGCTCAGTTTCCTGTTCCTCTGTGCGGTCGGGCTCAAGGAGCCGTTCGTACTCGTGCTCTTCGCCATTGCACTCTTGCTCATGCGCTCGAGGCGCCATTTCATTATGTTTTTTCTCCTTCCCCTTGGCATTGCGAGTGTCGTGGGACTGGTTGCTCTCCTGCTCCTCGGGTATCTCGGGCCATACTTTTCTGTGTATCTGGTGCATATGTTCGGGTATCACTTGGGCCAGCTCTCGGATGCAAACGGATCGTTCTTTGTACGGGGGCTCCTTGTGCAGAGGACGTTTCTGAACATGTTCTACTACTCCCAGGCGCTTGCCATTGCTGTTACTCTCATTGTTGCGGGCAACGTGTGTGTTTCTGTGAAGCAATCCATCAGATCTCTCATTCTCTTCGTCGCTGCCTTGTATCTCCTCCTCCTCGCCGTAGGTACGGGTGGAGATTTCTATGCACATCATTTTGTCTTTGCTGTGCCGGGGTTCGTTGTGCTTTTTGTGCTTCTCATCAACAAGCAACGCGCCATCGGGTGGCTAACTATCTTCTGCTTTCTTGTGGCTGTTTTCCTCCACCAGCACATCGATTACCGGGAGAAGCGGGAATGGTGGAGCGAGCGCCGGGCTGTGTTGGTCCGTGCTGCGGAGACCATCGACGAGGTCATGGATCGCTGCGGATGGGAGAGGTATCTCCATGTTGTGAACAAGGGAGCAGGGGCGTTCGGGTACACGAAACACTCGCCGTACGGGCCTATCTTCGTGCAGTTCAACAGGTTCATTGAAGGAAGCAAGATGTATGAAGAGCGGTTTCGCGAAGCGCTGTTTGAAACACCTCTCCTTGTACTCTGTGAAGGGCAGGAGACCAATCTCACTGATTCAGCGAAAACGTATATCAATGATAATTTCACCTTCACTCCTCCATCCTGTGCGGGGGAGTTCCAGCAACCGGTGCCGTACCGGCTGGTGTTCCGGAAGCAGACCGGGTAGAAAGTAACTTTCAATACCAGGTTATAGCTGGCAATGAGTAGTTTGTAGTAAATCCTAAAGATCAAAGGCTGCAGTACTACAAGCAACAATCTAGTACTCCGCCCATTCAATGAGTTTCCCGATGTTCTTGTGCCATTCCGTTTCCCATTTGGACGCAACGTATTCTGCGGGAGACTGCTCATGAACGAAGATGTACTCCTTGATCGGTTCCAGAAAGATCGATTCATCCTGTTCATCAATGTTTCTGTGCCCCAGTGAACGGAGATTTTCGGTTGCAACATTCAGAGTCTGCTTAGCGAGATCGAGTGCTGACGTACGATGGATTGTTGCACGGAGCGCATACTTTGCGACATCGTTGCGGAACTGACAGTACTCCTCGTATGTCCAGTGTTTGGTGAGTTCTTCGATGAACTGCCAGCCTTTCCTGTTGTACATGAGCCCTTTCACGGTTGCAGCGACTGCCGGGACGAGGGGAGTGGGAACATTATCCACGGAACGGAATTCTATGTAGCGCTTCAGACGGACATCGGTGTAGACGAAGGAGATTTGTATGAGGAAATCCTCGAGTGTGGCGGAGTATCTCCCGTATCCCCTCTCCATGAATTCTCTGAATGTCATTCTCTCCACGGGGATATACGTCTGTTCCCGCTGGATGTAGACGACAGGAAGATCGAGAGCATACTGCACAAATTTCTCAACAGTGAAGTCCTGCTGGAAGAATTCGCGTGGGGGGTTATACCGCTTTGGGACTGCGCGTTGTGCGATAGAAGAGCGCATGGACATGGAATGTCCGAGTCTCCCGCGGTTAATAGGTGAGTTCGCGAACATAGCGGTCAGCACAGGTGCAATGCGGGTGAGGAGGGAAAATTTCCTCTGCAGGTTCACGCGTGATGTGAAATCAAGATTCACCTGCACGGAATTGCATTTGAATGTCCAGCTTCCGAAGAGTGTGTCACGGCCGAAGTGTTCTATGACCATCCGGTACCGTGGTTTCTTCACGAGCTCGTGTTCCTGGCGGGAACTCACAGGCTGAATGCCATATCCCAACCATTTGATGCCGAGTGCGCCGGATATTTCCCGCAGTTCGTGTACATGCAGGTTGTACTCGAGGGCAAGATCGTGCAAGGACTGGTGTGTAGAGCCAGCGAATTCTATAACGCCGCTCGTTTCGAGTGAGAGAACAGTTCTTCCTCTCCGTATGACTGCGGGGTATCCGTCTTCCTCTCTTGTGATTTCCCAGCCGCATTTTGAGACAAGCATGTCGACCACTGCGCTGTAGCTGCGCGGTCCGTTGCTGTACTTCACAGTACGGCCGTTTTCGCGCAGCACGCCGGGTTTCTCCACTTCTATCCCGATGCGGAGCTGCCGCCGGGGGCGGCATCCGGAGAGGAAATACGCCACAAGGTCGTCTTCAGTGAGTGGCTTTTTAGCGGACATGTATCATGAGGAAAGAGAAGAACAGTTCTGCCCAGCTTCCTTTCCCTGCCTGTGCAAAGCAGTGTTCGTACATGCCGGGGAAGGTGTTCTCATCCACAATGAGATACGATTGTTTCTCTGTGGAGTAGATGCAGTCGAACCCGATGATATCTGCGCCGAGTGCATTCTTTGCTCTCATGGCCATCTCTGCGACTGGTGCAGGATCGATGTAGTCGGTGGCGCCGCCCGTTCCCTGCTCGTCGTAGACTTTCCAACCCCCCACGATTTTTTCCGCCTTTTTCCGGTATCCGTACACGAGCGTATCACCGATGATAGTGGTGCTGATCCACTGTTCTATGTCATTTGGCTCGAACCGCTCCATGAAGATTGGTGTTGGTTTCTCCAGTGCGGGAGAAGCATACTGAATGATATCGAGCAACTGTTGTTCGGATTCTACGCGGACAATGCCCCTCCCGAGATTCCCAAGCGAAGGCTTGAGGAGAAGGGAGCCCCATGCATGGAGGAGATGTTTTGCTTCCGAGAGCTGGTCAGACCGAAAGAGGGCAAAGTCTGCGGTAGGAATGCCGGCAGCCCTGAGCAGCGTGTGTGATGTAAGCTTGTCGAGGCCCCTGTAGAGCCCCTCAGGATTGGGGATGACGGTTGTCGTGGTGGCGAGTGTGCGCAGGATGCTCATCTCATATCCTTCTCTGTCCGGGATCATCGGGTAGTACCAGAAGAAGACATCTATGTCAGAGAGGCATACATCGCCACAGTAGACCTTTCCATTTCGTACGGTTGCATTCATCGGGTGTAAATTGGTTGTGTACGCCAAACCCTCCTTATCCAGAAGTGCGTAGAATTCACTGAGCACCTGCTGAGGCACTGCTCCAGTGGAGTGCAAGTTCGGTGCAGATACATCTTTTGCCGGTAGATAGAGGCCAATGCGTTTTTTCATGAGTTACAGTTCTCCTATGCCCCTCTCGGAGGGTACACCCTGAGGATGAAGATGCAACAAGATAAACAGAGAGGTCCATTCGTTCATTCCAACAGCGGTCAAACGCGCGAATTCCCACGATTTTTCATTCATCTGAGAGCTTTATGCTAGGCTGAATGCCAATGAACTGGCCACCGACCACCATGGCAACGCAGCATCCGGATAATGCGACTGCGCCCTGGTGGAAGGCAGACGGGTCTGCATTCATTTCCACGCAGGATGAAATCGGAGAACTCATTACGCTCTTCTCTGAGCTCCCCATAGACGAGTACATGTGGGACTGGGAGGGGAAGTATGTGGATGAAGCGGTGGGGGAGAAGCTGTATGCACAGGCCGCGGAGCTGCTGCAGAAGAGGCCTCTGGGGAAAGAAATCCATCTCACGTTCCGCATTCCGGCCTTCAATGGCGGCAAGATGCACCGCATGGCCCGTGCATTCATGAACATGCTCAGTCTGAGCGATCTTGCGCAGGATATCGGGGCGCCAGTGCCTCCGGTGCGGGAGATGTTCCTTCCGTTGACTGTGTCTGCTGATCAGCTCATCAAAGTCCGGCAGGCGTTCATGCAGGTTGCGGAGTACCATCGGAACATTTTTCACGACGGCGCCCGGAAGCACGATGCGCTGCTCTCGGCGGTGCGGGTGACGCCGCTCGTGGAGGACATAGATTCCATGTTCAGCATTGAGCGAATTCTACAGCCGTACTGGAAGGTGCTTCTGGAAGATGGAGTGAATGTGCAGGAAACAGGGTTGCGGGTGTTCCTTGCCCGCTCGGATCCCGCGCTTAACTCGGGGATGGTGGCGGCAGTGCTCGCCATTAAAGCGGCGCTGAGCAAGAGTGATGAGCTCAGCAGGGAACTGGGTTTTGAAGTCTTCCCCATTATCGGCACAGGCTCCCTTCCATTCCGGGGGAGCGTGAATCCCAAGTATACGGAGGTATTCCTTGAGCAGTACTCGGGGGTGCGCACGTACTCCATCCAGTCTGCGTTCCGGTACGATTATCCGAAAGGAGAGGTGGAGCGCGCACTAGAGCTCATAAAGCGGGAAGCACCGAAACGGCCAGTGCAGCATGTGCCGGAGGAAGACCGGGTGAAGCTCCAGGAGATGGCCAAAATCTTCACCAGCTGCTGGGGGTCCAGCATTGAAGCGCTGGAATCACACATCAATACCCTCGCGCAGTACACGCCCTCACGGAGGGAGCGGTTGCAGCACATTGGACTCTTCGGGTACTGCAGGGGAGTGGGAACAGTCAAACTCCCGCGTGCGATCAAATTCACAGCAGCGCTGTATTCCATTGGCGTTCCTCCGGAACTCATCGCCACGGGGCGCGGGCTTACACGTGTGCGGGAGGAGGGGCTCCTCCCCGTCCTGGACCGCTACTATCCCGCACTCAGGGCAGATCTGGAACATGCAGGGAAGTACCTGAACCGCGAGAATGTGGAGCTCGCGGCACGGAAGGAGAACGTCTTTCAGGAAATCAAGAAAGATATCGAAGCCATCGATGCGTACCTCGGAACGCCGCTCGGTCCGCGGCAGCCGCGCCACATGGTGCACAGGAATCTCACATCCACCATTTTCCATCGCATGCAGGAGGATCCGGTGGATGCGGAAGCGGTGGAGCACGACATTGTCGAGGCAGCCGTAATCCGGAGGAGCCTTGGATGAGAAGTCAGAAGTCAGTGGGCAGTATTACACTGCCTTCTGCCTACTGACTTCCTGTCGTGCGACATGCAGCTCTCATAGGTACTCGTATATCTTTTTCACGAGTCCCTCTGTGGTCATCTCACTCTTGAGGAGAAAGTCCACTGCACCGAGTTCTTTGCACTTCTCCATGTCTATATCCAGACTGAGGTTCGTAAGCACAATGACAGGGAATGTGTATCCTTTCTCATGAATGTATTCCAGGACTTCAAATCCGTCTTTTTCCGGCATAAGAAGATCGAGAATGAGGAGATCTGGCTTCTTTTTGTCGATAATTTCTATCGTATCAGTGCCGTTATGTGCGGTAACGACTTTGAATTTCTCATCCTGCAGCTGTATTTCATACATCTGCGTCAGGAATTTTTCGTCCTCTGCTATCAAGACGGTTTTAGCTATGGGGGGGTGGAGTAGAGGGTAGAGAGACCGTGAAGGTCGTGCCTTTGTTCTCTTCCGAAGAGAACGAAATGGAACCGGAGAGGATGCGAACTAAATTATACACGAGGTACAAACCCAGGCCAGTACCACTCGTTTCGTGTTTGATGACATTCCCCCCGCGGAAGAACTTCGAGAAGATCTGCTTCTGCTGGTCTGCAGGAATGCCATACCCCGTATCGCTCACGCGAATGCTCACAGCATCCCCCTCCTGTTTCACCTCGAGGGTGACAGAGCCTCTCTCGGGTGTGTACTTGCTCGCGTTGCTCACAAGGTTTGTGAGTATCTCATACAGGAGGCTCTCGTCTGTCATCAGGGAGAGTTCCTTGGGGCAGTTGATCGTGAAAGACTGTTTCTTCACTGCCAGGGCTGATTGGTATTCCTCCTGAATGTCTTCCAGCAGCCGCCCTATGGGCACCTTCTCATCCCTTACCTGAATTTTCCCTGCTTCTATGCGGGAAATATTGAGGAGCGTACTCACGGTTTGGTTCATCTGCGTGATGAAACTCTGCGCCCGCTCAACAATCTTCTGCATCTCATCCGGTAATTTCCCAATCTTGCCGTGCTCCAGCACTTCAAACGCCCAACGCAGGTTGGTGAGCGGTGTTCTGAGCTGGTGCGAAGCGAGCGACACGAATTCTGATTTCGCCCTCTCCGCGCGCTTCTGTGCGGTGATATCAGTCTGCAGCCCGACGAGGAACTGCACCTTCCCATGCTCTGTGATGGGGTATACACGCAGATCCGCTGCATATTCAGTGCCATCTTTCCGTCTGTTCACAATTTCGTCCGTGTGGAATTCCTCTCCGCTGAGGATTTTCCCCCACATCTCTTCATACACCCTCCGTGGCGTATCGCCGCTCTTTGAAATATTGGGATTTTTACCGAGCACTTCTGCTTCTGTGTGCCCCGTGAGCTGTTCCCATGCTGGGTTTGCGTAGACGATGGACGGTTCCGGAGTCGTGATGATAGTGGCGACGCTGGAATTCTCTACCGCCTGTAAAAACTTCTTCGTGTTCATGGCTTCTACTTCCAGGTGGCGTTTCGCCTCCCGCAGTTTCTCCTCCGATCCCTTCTGCTTTGTGACATCCTCCATTGCACTGTCTATCCACACAATGTCACCGTTGTTGTCGTACTTCACCTTTGCAGTGACTGACCCAAGAAATGTCGTTCCGTCCTTCCTTTTGAGCTTGAGAATTTCGTCTTTCACCAGTCCCTGCTTCGCAATCTTCTCAATGTATTTTGCCCTTTGAGCCGGGTCCTGGTAAATATCGGAAACTGCGAGCTTCATAAACTCCTCCACGGAGTCGTACCCGCACATCTTCGCGATGGCGGGGTTTGCCTGGAGGAATTTCCCCTTTGGTCCGCCCGTGTTTCTGTAGATGCCAAGATTGATGTTGGAGACGAGCGTCCGGTACTCCTCCTCGCTTTTCTCGAGAGCCCGTTTGAGTTGCTGCTGGGAACTGAGGGTGTAATGGAGCAGCCATACCCCAATGCTGCCAAGAATTACAATGAGAATGTTGGTGGTGATGAAGAGCGCCTCTTCCCCCGATCTCTGTTGCAGGTAGATGATGGAAATAAGAATAGCGATAGCAAAAATGGAGAGATTGAGCATGAGGACTGCAAAGGAGAGGCGCTCGAGCGGCGCCGAAGTCTTCTTTGGTTTTTTCCCTGTACCTTGCGACATTAGGTCCAAGCATACGCAGGGCGTTCTTCCGGCACAATGCGTTGCAGTTTGACCCGTTCGACAAAGCATGGCTGCTTCCATTTGGGCCTGAGAGGTGACTGTGGCCTTCGAAAAGCTGCGGCTGTGCGTCAGGAAGCTTTGTTACGGAGGGGAGCTCAGGGTGAACAAAAAGGCGCCAACTGCTGGCGGTTTTTTGGGAGGAGGGGTAGAGTGAAAAATTGCTTTCTCCCCCCACCGCATATGCTCAAAAAAGCTCGCAAGAAAAGCATCGGCAAAGTAGTCCATTACTACGACAAGATCGGTGTGGCCATCTTGGAACTCGCTTCACCGCTCAAAGTCGGTGATGCAGTGCTCTTCCAGCATGGAGAGCAGGAATTCACACAGACAGTGGATTCTCTCCAGGTGGACCATGAGGGGATCAAAAAGGCCAAGAAGGGGCAGGTTGTGGGCCTGAAGGTTGGCGAACCAGTGAAGGAGGGGACAGTGGTACTGCCTGCTTAGGCACTTGCACTAATTAAAAATAATTGTATAGTGTTACTATGCAATCAAGTGATTGCATACGGTCTTTTGGGCACATGCTCGTTAGCGAGGACGTGTGGTTAGCTCAGTGTGCATACAGAGGGAGTGCACAGTGGGCTAACCACAAGTAACCAAGAAGAGGAGAGAGAAAGATGAGTTTTACAGCCATTGCGTTACTCGGGATGCTGCTAAGCATGGGGGGGCTACTGGTGGCAGCAGCGATGGGAACTATCTGCGCTTGCAGGCTTAAGAGGCTCTGCAAGTGCGGTGGAGGCGATACGACGAAGTCGGACGACCTGTGCGGAGCCATGTTCACGTGGCTCTTCGCTTCGGCCGTCGCAATCATTGCCTTCGGTTTCTTCGCCTACTGCTACTTTGGACAACCTCCTCCTGTGTGAGCCCAGAAGACCAAGGACCGGCATTTCCCACCGGTCCTTTGGTATGGATAGAAACTTGACAATTTTTCCTTATTCAGTAGTATGTTTGCGCATTTCCCCCTCTTCCCATGGCAGAAAGGATTGAAAGGCTTGAATCCGAGGATGAAGCACCACAGTCTGTCCAGACTATTCAGGTAAAGGATGCAGGGAGCGGAGAACAGCTCACCGATTCGACGGGAGCACTGAAGAGAGAAGGTGGTGTGTCTGTGATGACAGGAAGTATTGGCGATGCACGCTTCAACAGAAAAGTCGATGCTGCAGCTGCGGCGAACGACGTGGTTGCGGTTGAAATGGGCAACCTTGAGGGAGGACTCTCAACAGAGCGTGTCAGGGAGCTGCTTCTGCAGAACCGAAAGGTTCGTGCAGAGGGTGCGGAACTTGTTGTGCGCGGTGTCGCTGCTGAGCAAGTCACTGCCATCCGCGAACTTGAGGGTGCAGGGATCCGTGTTGAGACGGAGGAAAAGATGCGCAGGAATGTGGGTTTGGATGTTGGGGAGAAGCTTGCCGCTTAATGTCGATGTCAGCTGAAAAGGGGAACGGGCAGAACGCACTGCCGCCTGTGAAGGCAGAGAAACCCATGCCGTCCCATCTCGTACGCAGAGGATATCTTGCTGGATCCTATCCTGAGATCCTCATTCAAGGGAGCGGGGGAAGGGCATACAGTTTCCTCCTCCATGCGCAGCGTGCACCCGGGGTTGCTCCTGAGCAAGCAGCGGATTTGATTGTAACGGGACGGGGTGCAACGGGGAGCTCCGGCTACGTGCAGAGACAGGCACAAATCCTGTTGCGGGAAATATTCGAACGGTGCGAACAATCGGAGAGGCGGACAGCCTGAGCTGTCCTGACCGTGTAGCAGTGGCTACCGATTTTCCTGATTGAATTGATACATGAGCCCCTCGCGTGCATTGGAAATACAATGAGAGAGGCGAATGCGGCTGATACCCAGGTCCAAGCAACGCTCTATGAGTTCTCCTACCGTGTAGTTGTGGTTACTTGTGGCTGCAGCATGTGAAGGCTGTTCGTCGTTCACGTACGAGGTGGTTTCAAAAACCCCGGCATCGCGGCGGCGTACATCATTGCGGTTGTAGTCGCGGATGATGTGAGCATTCTCTGTGTCTGCAGCACTGTTGGGGTTGCTGCCGCTGAACGCATCACTGGAATTTACGAGGATCATGGTGCCGGCGCCTACGGCCATGCTCGCGGCTGCCACGAAGGCACCCATAACAAAGGAATGTTGTTTCTTCATACGTATGATTGGGTATGTATATACAGATAGTATTATAACATATTTATTAAATATTTCAAATACAGAAAAAAGGTGTAACTGCTGCGGAAACTAAGAAATCAGCCTCTGTGCAGATTAGATGACGATCAGCACTTTCAGTACCACATTCATCATCCAGTGGATGAGGAATGCGGGGAGGAACGATCTGCAGCGGTAGGCAACACATTCAAGAAGGAGCCCTCCCGGCAGAGATGCAACGAGCTCCAGCGGGGGCTTGGTGATGTGCATGCCTGTGAAGAGGACGAGATGGATGACGATCGCGTAGACGCCGAAACGCGGCACAAGTCCGAAGAGCAGAAATCCCCGGAAGAAGAATTCCCATGCGAAAAGGTACAGCCCGAAGACGACAGTGATGAAGAACGCCCTCCACCCGCTGCTCGCCGGGAGCCTGGCAATGTAGTAGCTGTTAAACTGTGGCAGGAGTGACGCGAGAACAAGGAGAGACAGGACGAAGAGCCCTGTGAGTACGGTGATTCTCCAGGAGAACGGCCAGTGCCATTCTTTGCGGAAACCAAAATCTCTGAGGTTCCCTCCGTAGAGAGAGATAATCGCGATGGGGATGACGAAGAGGTAGAAGAGCGTGGAAAGTACGAAGAGCATCGGCTCTTCAAAGAGAGGAGAGAACCAGTTCAGGAACAGGAGCACGATGCCGGCCCCAAGGATGATTGCCTCTCGCGGAAAGTATCGTGTCATAGACTTCTCAAAATTTCGTATCATTATAGCATTTCTTTGTCATGGAGATGAGAACGGTGTCATTGACAATTGTGCGTTCAATTACAGAACATCCGAAATGAGTCGTAAGGATACTCCGGGAATTACGGATACCACGCGATGACGCATGCGGGGGAGCCAGGTGGCATGAATTCCGCCCAGAGTAATTGTGCACGGCCTTCTTCGACGTCTTGGAGAAGGTTGGTTTCTTTCAGCAGAGTGGGGTGCTTCTGAATAAAGGCATAGGGAGGGGCTTCCGGCCTTGAAGTTCTGAAATGGTATTGGCGTTTGCGTGGTGTCCCATGCAATGGTCTCCTTTGTTGGTGTAAGACTTCCATGGGATTGTTATAGATGGTGACAGTTGCGCCGTGAGGGACATGATCCTGCAGTGCGTCAATCGCGTTTGTGATGCAGGCACCTCTGTAATCCCCGTTAAACTGATCCGGTTTTGTGTTGAGAATGACCGGGCTTTTGTACACGTACGAATATTTTCCCCAGTATATGTAGGCACCGGTGCTCCATACCATCATGATCGCAAGGATTGCGTATTTTGTTTTTACAGTGAGCGTATCCAGTGCCAGAGTTCCCACAAGGAAGAAGAGTGGATAGAGAAAATGGATGTGGCGATCTTCTCCGTAGTCATACGGCCGGATGATGAAGAAGGCAATCCAACTCGAGACGATGATTATGGTAAGCCAGGTCATGAGGGAGAAGCGTATGTTCCCCCAGCGCAGATTCCACTGTGTGGTATTGCAGGAAGGGATACTCTTGCGGAAAATGAGCAGGTACCATCCTGAGAATGCTGCGAGGAGAGTTACTGGTTGTACGATGACTGGTATCCATGCAAACAGGTACCACCATGGAAGGTTTGTATGTTCCATCGGAATGCCAAACATATAGAATTTCCAGTACCATGCTGGGAACCGGGAGAAAATGCGGAACGGCTGGAGCCATCCGGACACCGGAGTGTGCCAGAACATGGGTGAGAAGAGGCCAATGGTGAATATGCCAGCGAAGAGTGGAATGAGAACATGCAAGATCCTTTTGGGCGGGGAGAGCTTTGTGTTTCCAACCGCGTAGAATGTCACCACTGCGAGTATGAGGCAGAAGTGGAGCAATTCCGGTGAACGGGTGAGGAAGGGGATGGTGGAGATGCTCCCGAGTACAAAGAGTGTGAGGGGGCTGTATCCTTCCTGGACGCTGCGGTGCCGATGCAGCAGCAGCCAGAGTCCCAGGCTTACAAGCACAAAACTTGCTGCGTGCGGGAAATCGCGGAGATTCACAAATGCGTGCCCCCCAAAGCGGATGATGCCAAGGAGGCTGGCAATCCCGAGCAGTGATGTGGAGCGGGAGAAACCTGCCTTTCTGAGCATGATGAATACTCCAAAGACCGTGACAGGCAGGAGTGCGAAGGTTACCGCGTGCCGCACGATGTAAGGGTCAGGGAAAGATGCGAACACATACTCGCTCGCGAGGCCGAGTATGAGTGGCCAAAGCGCGGCAGTCCACTGTCCGTTGAGGGATGGAGTGGGGGATTCCCCAATGAGACCGTACTGTTTCAGGATCCAGAGGCTATGGCTATGGAGATGTGTATCGTCGATCATCCAAATGCCTTTTCTGCACAGGAAGAAGCCGAGCCATAGCGACAAAAGGAACAGTAGTATTCCTGCTACCCACAGGAAGAGCGCTCTTTGCCTCTGCTTTGGAAAGCTAGTGTTCATGAGAAGGGGTGAGAGCTCTCTCCACGAGTGTATCGAAGATTTCCAGGTTTTTTTCCGCAAGCTTGCGCAGACGCATGCGGCATTCTTCTCTCATTTGCATCTTCTCCTTGCGGAGTGCCACACAGCGTCGGACGAGCTCTGCAGCTTTCTCTTGCCCTTGGGGGGTGAGGAACTCCTCGAGCGGAAGGACATAGTCTTGCATTCCTGCTGCCCGGGAAAATTCCTCTCCCTTCTTTTCGTAGACGATGTGTACGCATGGTGTGCCAACAGCGCATGCAACGATGCAATCATGCATCGTCCCTGAGAGCAGGCACGAGAAGTGATGCCACAGCGAGAAGTACTCCTTTGGTGCATAGGTATCTGCTTCTATCAAATACACTCTCTCCGGATGTTTTGAGGAACGTTTGAGTTGCCGCAGGTAGGTGATGTCCGGCCAGGGATCATTTGCGTAGCGGGGGAGGAGAAGAATGTTGCAGTTAAGGTGCTCGATGAGCAGGTCCATGGAAGCTTGATATGCGGAGAGGAGTTCCATGATCTTCTTCTGCCCCCGGTGCTTCCTCAGTCCCCATCGTCTGGCGATTGCATAGGGGAGGAGATCATACGTTCGGTGGTACAGGGGCCAGAATGTTGGTGTGACGCCGATAAGTGGTTTGTCGGTTGGAATGCCCTGTTCCCGGAGAATGCTCTCTCCTTTTTGGAGAGATGTTCCTTCCAGCAAAATAGCAGGATCTGCTGTTTCCGTGATCTGTACTTTTTTGGCTGATAACCTTTTGGCTATGAGGTAGCTGTCGTGGTCGCGCACGGTGGCAATGTCCACAAGAGAAAACACTCTTTTTGCGAAGAACGCACCGAGTATTGTGTGAATGACGAGGCCCTGTGCCCAGGCCATCACTGGTTTGTGGAGGAAGATTTTTATGAGCAGCAGGAGGCAGAACCAGTAGGGGATGGAGAGGATGCCCGTGTGGTCCGTGAGAAGGGAACCGCCACCCCAGATGATGATGTCCGCGGAGCGCATCGCCTTCCATTGGCTTGCGCTGAGTATACAACCTCTTTGCACGAATGTTGCATCGTACCAACGTGCGTCCACCTCCGGCCGGAAGGAGCCAACGGTGATCTGCGCATCCGGATACACACTTCTCAGGAGATCAAGCTGTGCGGTGAGGTTTGCGCGGTCACCTCTGTTGTATGTGGCATTGCCGCAGAGAATGTAGATAGAAAGGGCTGTAGTCGTCCGCAACTATCTGAAGTGGAAAAGAAAATATTGTCTCAGATTCTACAGGTATCGCAGTGGAAAGCGATGCAACGCATTCGGTGAGATTTGTTCCTCTGTCAGGCGAGTGTTCCGTTGTAGAGTGCTCTGTGTTGCGCCTCAGGATCCAATTCTTCAAACACTTTCCCCCCGGCACACTGGATGTCCTCGCACACGCGGGCACGGATGGTGAGAATATCATCCACTTTCAGATCGACTGTCCCGCGGATGGAGTTTCTCTTGCCGCATTGATCGCAGAGTGCCACTCCTCCTTGGCACAGCAAATATTCAAAGACAAATACGGTGCTGTGTTCCAATGGTGAGCCGTTCTTCGGTATTGCCTCATTGCCTGATTCAGGAATGGTTGCCTGAGGGTTTGCCTGTTGCACCTGTGCGACAACTGCACGGTACCAATCGCCGTACAGGCGGAGGTGCGCGGGGACTCGCCGCAGGAAATCAGGATCGCGTCTCGTTCTTTCAACGATGTAGGTGCCGAGATCATCCAGAGCGGGCCCATCGGTGGCGGGGTGATCACCACCTTGCGATGCTCCAGGAGTGCCGTCGCCTGTTTCCGTACGTGCTGCAGCGTGAAGAGTGCTTAAACTCATTGGGGAACATCATTGGCATTCTTTACATGACGTCAACGGCATGCAAAAGTGCACTCCAGAACCTGTTCATCATTTGAACGGCAGCGAATATCCTTCGCAGTTCAGCGGAGCAGCACAAGCACAGGTACCGCTGCTACTTGTGTTCTTTCCTATAACAGGTTGCGGAGCGGCGGATATCTGTTCTGGGTGTCAGCGTGTCTTCTCGATGAGAGAGAAGGAGCGCAGCAGTTGGTCAAATTGGATAGACTCTGTTGCATTGTTGGTTACGCAGAGTCCCGTGAGGCGATACACGTATTTTGATGCGATGACGAGTGCACGCTTCGAAGAGCATCCCTGGCTGGCGTCTTCGTACACGAGTGTCCAGAATGTGTCTTCCAGAATGTCCTCGAGCACAGTGATGCCGCTCTCGTTGTAGAAGTCGGTAATGAGCTGGTCAAGATTCATTCTGCTGTATCCATCGAGGTAGAAATTTCGTTCCTGGCAGTCTCCGTGCCCGAGGCACTGCTCATCCGTGTAGCCGAAGTAGATGCGCCAGTCCGACCGGACAACGGGGACGCCGTCTTGCGCAATGCCCCGTTTCTGGAAGTACGGGGCGTGCCAATTCTTGGGGTATGAGAGGGCAAATCCATAGTCTTTGCTGATATACGGCGTGCGTGGGATGGTTTCTGCCAGGTCCGGGTATGTGAGCGTGCGTCTTGAATTCAGGGTTTGGCCTATGTGCGCATTCGCGAGGCGGAAGATCATCTCTGCCATCTCCCCGCGGGTGATGGGGTACTCAAACCCCCGGATTGTCGGAGGAATGGCATTGAAATCCTGCAGATCTTCCACATACGGCTTGTACCAGATTTCCTGCTGTGTCCGGATGTTATGGCGTTCGGGATTTAAAATTCCATAGGCATTTGCGAGGATTTTGGCTGCTTCAGCAAAATTCACCCCGTCCTCCGGTTTAAAGGTGCCGTCGGGGTATCCGCTGAGTATTTCTGCCAGGATTGCAGTGCAGAGGTACGGCCCATACCAGTCTAAGTAGCTCACATCTTCGAAGCGGATAACGTCGAGAGCTTCTTTGTTCCCCGAGAGATTCTCCACACAACTCTCTATCACCAGGGGCGAGAAGAGCGATCCTACGACAATCTTCGTGAATTCTGCGCGAGAAACAGGGAGATCCGCGCGGAAGCTGCGGTCCGGGTAGCCGCGCACGATTCCCTCGCTCATGAGGTAGTCGATCGCTTCTCCGTACATGTGATCATCCGGCACATCCCAGAAACGGGCGTGCGCAGGAGATACGGAGAGCAGCAGCCCCCCAAGGAGGGCAAGTGTGGTGGAAAGGGTCCTCATTGCTGAGGAATGCATCATACCAAGACTTGTGGGCAAGTGGTATTGCAGAACTCGTTGAGGGGGTTGCTCTCCTCTCTCTGTCATGCGGAGAGGCAAGTCTCACCAGCCTTCGCTCCTAAGGAGCTACGGCCGGCGAGGTTTGTCGTTCTTGGATCTCCTGAGTTGCCAGAGACGTAAGTCCATGGATAACTACTGGTGGTATGATGGTGCCATCTTTCCCTTTGTTGAGTTATGGATGAACAAGAAGTGCGCAAGAAGTGCGAAGCATTTGTGAAGGGACTCGGTATTTCCTGCTTCATTGTCTTCGGCTGGGAGAAGGGCAATCAGCAGTACGGCATGGTATCTTCCTACCACAGGATGCCCGTGCAGGCAGTGATCAAAGGCATGTCATGGGCGCTCAATGACATCGTGAATAAATCCATGTGATTCTTTAGTGTATAGCTTTGCTAGCTTCATTAGCTGCATTAGGATCACGGATCTCACGAGGGGGTTGAATTCTACGGATCATTGTATTCAGCATTTTCATAACTTCCTCCAGTAGGTTTTCTACTTGTGAAAGATTAATGAGTTTGCCCATGCCGATTCGCTTGGCAATTTCTATCTGGGTTTCGAGTTCAGCCCCAGAGCCGAATGCAATTCTCAGAAAATGGAGGAATTCATTCCGAGTGCGTCTGGAGCGGCCCTCGGCAATATTGGATGGAATGGAAACTGCGGAACGTCTCATCTGAGACGTGAGACCGAATTGCTCGCTGAGAGGGAAATCGCTTGTAAGCTCATAGCACGCAACAACCAATTCCATTGCTCTCTGCCAGACGATGAGCTGAGAATACGAGTAGTTTGCCATGTTGTCATTCTACAAATGATGGTTATGTTTGATATTGGTTACCAGTAATTGTGTGCTCATGAATCGAGTTTTTCCCATCTAATTGAGCACAAGCCGGTTCTTTCGTCGTTAAGAACCAGTCAGAAAGAACCGAGAAACAAGTGCCCTAATGAAGCTAATGCAGCTATCTCCTATCTACCCGCATTCAGAACAATCTTCATCAGCCAGTTTCCTGTGCCCAGGATCGTGGCCACCACCACCCACCCCCAGAGCCTGTTGTGCACTTCCAGCGTCACGAGGCCGTCCTGCATTTGTTCCACGATGTAGATCGTCAGTTCCACGAAGATGCCGTTCACGATGATGATGGCAAGCAGGGTGGCGAAGAAAAGCTTGATGGGAATCGTGATGACTTCCAGAAGCGGACGGATGAAGAGATTCATGAGCGTGAGGAGCGAACCCACTATGACGTATGCTGCAAGGCCTCCGGTGAGTTCAAAGTAGGCGTAGAAGTACTCTGCAAGCACCCACACGAGGACAATGTTCAGCACTGCGCGCAGCAGCACGCGGGCCGGGAGGGAAAGGCCGCCTTCAGAAGCCATGCGTTCAGCTTACATTCTTTTTAGGTGCGCCTCTAGGTCCGGTTCAGCCTTATGGAATGTGGAATGTCGTATGTCGGGAATTCCTGAGGTAAGACAATCGAGAAGTGAGATGAGCATCCCACATACCACATACGACATACCATATTCCAAACCGTTTCACTGCTTCACGAAGCGTACCGTCACCTTGCGGTCTCCGAGTGCCATCGTGTGATCATCACCTCCTGCACTTCCGAGCGAGGAGTGTGTTTCCTGCTCAATGAGTTCCCCATACTGTTTCAGAAGCTCGTCTGCACCCTGTACCTGCAGTGTGATGCGGTCCGTGAAGGAGAGTCCTGTTTCTTTGCGCAGGCGCTGTACGGTGCGAATGAGGTCGCGCGCATCGCCTTCGAGCCTGAGTGCATCTGTCACCGTTGTATCTAAACTCACCACCACACCCTGGTCCGCAGCGATGTTCTCGCCTTCCCGGCCCCGGTACACCACTCTTGCCTCGTCTGGTGCCAGCTGCTCATCGAGCACAAAGATGCTCCCGTCTTCCTCCGCTTCGAATTCCCCCTGTTTCCCGGCCTGAATGATTTCCTGCACGCGCGCACCCAGCCGTGGACCAACCTTCCTTGCATCTACCTGTACGTAGCTCTCTGCGATTGCTCCGGGGTCATCGACGAAGGCAATTTCCTTCACGTTGAGTTCCTGCCGCAGCAGTGCGAGGTCTTCCTCCAAAAGCCGCACCGTGCTGCGGAGGGAAGGAGGAAGGGCTGCGGTTGCTTTCGCAAGCGGTTGGCGGTTCTTAATCTTCTGTTCTGCGCGGATGGAGAGGCCCAGTGAGACGAGCAGTCTCATCAGGCGGTTCTTGGCTAAGAGTTGTTTTTCCTGCTTCGAGAGCTCACGCGGTTCCGGCCAGTCTGTCATATGGATGGAATGGTGCTCCTCCGGGACCAGATTCAAGTAGATGGCTTCCGTGATGTACGGGCAGAACGGTGCGAGGAGCTGGGAGACGGTCAGCAGCACGTCGTAGAGCGTTGCGATCGCATCATGCTGCTCTTCTTCCTCTATGTCTCCGGTGGAATCCACTACGTCTCTCGCCCCCTTGCCGGCAAAGCGGCGGCGGGAGAGGCGGATGTACCAGTTCGTGATGGCATCGATAGTTTCGTGGAGTTCGTTGCAGGTGGCGGAGAGGTCGTAGTTGTTGAGTTCCTTCGTCATCCTGTTCACCAGATCCTGCATCTCGGCCCGGATCCACGTATCGAGCGGATGGCTGGAGTGCGTCCTGCTCACGACAGGCTCAAACTTTGCCGCGTTTGCGTAGGTGATGAAGAAGCTGTAGATATTCCACAAGGGCAGAAGCACGTTCCGCACGGTCTCTTCCACGAGTTTCTCGGAGAACCGCAGGTCTTCCGCGCGCACAGCCGGGCTGCTCATCAGCGTAAAACGCACGGCATCCGCCCCGTGGCGCGACACCACCTCCATCGGGTCCGGGTAGTTGCGCAGTCTTTTACTCATCTTCTTCCCGTCTTCAGCCAGTACGATGCCGTTCACCACCACATGCCTGAACGGCGTTTCATTGAAGAGGGCGGTGGAGAGCACCATCAGCGTGTAGAACCATGCACGGGTCTGGTCCAGCCCTTCCGCAATGAAGTCGGCCGGGAAAGCGGGAGGAGTCTTGCGGTCTCTGTCTCCCACTTCGAAGGGATAGTGCCGCTGGGCGTAGGGCATGGAGCCGCTCTCGAACCAGCAGTCCACTACCTCCGGGATGCGCTTCACGTAGGGATCAATGCGAATTTCGACCTTCTCTGCATTCCCGACTCGTGCAGCAACACCTTCATCGTAGCTTAAATTGTCTGCGAGCACGGAGAGGCACTGCATCATCCCCCCGTGCCCGACCAGAAGCACTTTTTTTCCTGCATAATCCCGGAGAAGCTGATCGGTTGCCTGCTCAGCGCGATGGAGGAATGCGGAGAGACTTTCACAATCATCTGTCGGTGAGTGATGGAAGGCAGGTTGTACTGCATCATTCTTTGGCGGATGTGCTTCCAAGAACTCTTTGAACGGCTTCCCGCTCCATTTCCCAAAATCTCTCTCACGAAGGAGAGGGAGTGGGGGTGCGAGAGGAATGCCAAGTTCCTTCGAGAGGATGGCGGCGGTTTCCGATGTACGTTTGAGGTCGGAAGAGATGACGATATCAAACTTCTGTTTCTTCAGTTTCCTCGCAAGATCACGCGCCTGCTCCCTGCCATTTTCATTCAGAGGCAGATCGATTTGTGATCCCTGGATTGCGCGGTCTTTGTTCGATGCCGTCTCCCCGTGACGTACCATCGTCACGTACATGCTCTTCTCGCATGCAGATCCCTGCCACCGGATCTCATCCACCTTGTCCTTGTGCAGGTCCATCTGCTCGCAGCGGTCATGGTCCCAGAAGAATGTGTAGGGTTGCAGGTAGCGCGGGTACGGCTGGTGCGAGAGTTTCATAGGATCCTGTCCCGTGAAGAACGAACGGATGTTCTGCACAGGGTCTGCATGCGTTACCACGAGGATGTGTTCGCTCCTGTGTCTGGGGAGCACGTCGTTCATAAAGCTTTCTATGCGCTTCGCCACGGAATTCCATGTTTCCATTCCCTCGAAGTGGTAGATACTCTCCGGTTTCCCGGAATCAAGCTTGTGCGCACGCCGCGCCTTAAGGAAGGAGAGATCCGAGAAGTCCACGGTCTTCCCCTCGTACTCGCCGAAGGAAACTTCCCGCAGGCGCTCATCCACTCTCACCTCTGCGCCGAGCTGCTTCGCGAGCATCTCCGCCGTCTGCTTGGTGCGGGAGAGGGGGGAACAGTAGACGGTCCGGATCTTCTCGTTCTTAAAGTGCTTGGCGATTTCTTTTGCCTGCTTCCTCCCGCTCTGCGTTAAGTTTGTACCCGGAACCTTTCCCTGATAGATGGGAATGAGGTTCCCCTCACTCTCCCCGTGGCGCAGTGCAGTGATCTTCGTGAAGCGGATGCGCTTCTCATCCATCAGTTCGTCGCGGCTGCCGATGACATCCATATCACCGTGTTCATTCCGCCAGATGGGCAGCGGCGTGCCCCAGTACCGGTTGCGGGAGATGGCCCAGTCACGCGCTCCCTCCAGCCACTTCCCGTAGCGGCCGTCCCGGATCGATGCGGGCATCCACTCGGTCTTGGCGTTGTTGCGGAGCATCTTTTCCTTTATCTGTTCCACCTTCACGAACCAGGAGCTCGTGGCATAGTTGAGGAGAGGGGAGTCACAGCGCCAGCAGTGCGGGTAGCTGTGCCTGTAGGTTTCCCTGCTGAAGAGTTTTCCTTTTTTCTCCAGCCAGTCCGCCACCATCTTGTCCGTCTTCATCGGGTCGTTCTTCGGCTTCACATCCATGCCCGCAAAGTCCTTCACCGCTTCCGTGAACTTGCCGTCCATAGTGACGTGCTGCAGGAGTTTCAGATTTTCCCGTTTGCCAACATTGAAGTCATCCTCACCGAAGCCGGGAGCTATGTGCACGACGCCCGTGCCTTCATCTGTGGAAACAAAATCTCCTTCTACGATACGGAAAGCAGCATCTCCATACTCTTTCTCGAAGTAAGGGAAGAGTGGTTTATATTTCAGTCCAACAAGTTCCTTCCCGCTAAATGGATTTGCGATCACATGAGCTATTTCCTCAAAATCCTCCGTTCCGGAGTAGGTCACTGGGCGGAGGATGCTTGTACTTTCTTTCCGATGATCCCAAATTTCTTTGGCAACGATAAGTATCTCGTTTTTATACTTGAATTTGATATATTCAACACTTGGATTAATGGCCAGGAGCAAGTTCCCTGGCAGTGTCCACGGCGTTGTGGTCCACGCGAGAATGAATGTTCCCGGCTCATCGGTCAATTCAAATTTCACCGTCACCGACTGATCCGTGATATCCGCGTACCCCTGCGTCACCTCAAAGTTACTCAGGGGGGTCACGCAGCGCGGGCAGATGTGCATGGGTTTATGCCCCTCGTACAAGAGGTCTTTTCTGTGGAGCTCGGAGAATGCCCACCACATGCTTTCCATGTACTCCGGGTCCATGGTGCGGTAGTCCCAGTCCATGTCCACCCACCGCCCCATCCTCTCTACTATTTCCCGCCACTCCTTCGTGTACCTCTGCACGGACGCGCGGCAGAGATCGTTGAACCAGCCGACGCCGCGTTCCTCTATCTCCTGCTTGTTCTTAATGTTGTTCTCCTGCTCAATCATGTTCTCTATCGGCAGGCCGTGACAGTCCCACCCGAAGCGGCGTTCTACATACTTCCCCCGCATCGCCTGGTACCGCGGGATTACGTCCTTGATGGTTCCGGCAAGCAGGTGTCCGTAGTGGGGGAGCCCCGTGGCGAAGGGGGGGCCGTCGTAGAAAGAGTACTGCTCAGCGTCTCCGCCCTGTGGGCTGTCCCAGGGTTTGTTCGTCGTCCCGCGGCTGCGCTGCTTCAGGCTGCGCTTGAAGATGTCTTCCTCGCGCCAGTAGCGGAGAATTCCTTCTTCGAGACTCGGGAGGCTCTGCTTGGGGTCGACAGGGTCAAACATCGCGGAGAGTCTACAGAAAAACTCCCGTTCTTACATGGTTTTCGTCTACGAATCGCCGCCTAGTGTTTCACGGATGAGCCTGCGGACTTCTGCAGCTTCTTCGGGGCGTGTCTCTTCATCCAAATACTTTGCCCAGAGCTGTAGCGTGTCGGGAGACTGCATTCTGCGGGAAGCTTCTACACCAAGTGTCAGCCATCCTCTGTACATGCAGTATTCCACCACTGTTCGGAGAATACGTTGCAGGTCGAATACTCTTGTAGGCAACTGATCAAGGATGCTAATGGGCGGTTCTGTTTTGCTATATTCTCTCTGAAGCACCGGGCCAAGCATGCGCAGCTCATCGTCATTGAAACGTGCCTGAATTGGATCTCCATTCTGTGTTGCTGGTGCAAAAAATCGCCGAGCTTGGAATCTACTCTCCTTCAGGGGTCCCTGGCTTGTGGTGGCACACGTTCTCCCTAATCCATACCTCTCCAATTCCGCACGTTCTTCCGCGGTCATGGGAATATCCACCTCTGTAGAATCGCCATCTGCTAATTCAGCCTCAAGTGTCATAATGCTATTGTAACTATAAATAACAATAAGTCAAATCTTTAGACCGGAATCATTTACCGCCCTTTTCTCTACTTCAGTGGTACTCAGTCAGGGATCGTCACCTCTCCTGCAATGTTCTTCGCGAATATCTTCTCAATCTCCTTGCCGTCCTTTGTCTGCCCGAGTGCCCACTTCAGCTTGACGTACGCGGCTTCCGGCGTCATATCTCCCGTGGGAATCACACCCAGGTCCATGGCGCTCTGTCCTACTTCATAGAGGTACATGCGGGTGGTGCCGTAGATGCACTGCGTGGAGATGAGGACGGGAATGTCCTTCTTCCGTGCCTTTTTGATAGGTGGGAGGAGATTTGTCTCGCGGTTGGGGATGTTGCCGGGGCCGAAGGATTCCAAGATGAGTCCGTCGATCTTGGAATCCACGATGGCGGAAATAGTTTCCGGATGTATGCCCGGCGTGATCTTGAGGACAACAACGTTTCCTTTGAACGCATTCTTAAAATCCAGCGGGCCTCCATGCCGTCGCGGGATGGACTGGTATGTGATCTCGGGCTGCAGGCGGATGGAGCCGAGCTCCGGGAACACAGGGGAGATGAATGCATTGCGCTTGCTCTCGCTAATCTTCATGCTGCGGTTTCCCCGGAGAATATCTGTTCCAAAGACGATGGCGACTTCCGCAAAGTCCATGGTGGCGGCGAGGCAGGCATTCACGAGGTTGGAGACGGCATCCGTGCCGAGAATGTCCGGCGGCACCTGCGAGCCTGTCAGGATTACCGGCTTGCCGAGGTTCCCGAGGGCGTACGAGAGAGCAGAAGCGGTGTATGCCATGGTATCTGTCCCGTGGATCACTACAAAGCCGTCGTAGTTGTCGTACTCTCTGTAGATGGCATCGGCTATCTCTTCCCAGTGGTGCGGCTGGAAATTCGTGCTGTCTAAGTTGGTAATGGTCTGCATCCGGATGTTGAATTCTTTCGTGAGGTACGGGGCGTACTCAATGAGTTCCTCTGCGGAGAGTTTCGGCTGCAGTGCGGAGGTGCGGACATCCTGCCGCATGCCGATGGTCCCTCCGCAGTACAGGATGAGCAGTGATGGCTTGGATGCACTCATACAGTCTTCACTTAAGGGGAGATACGGACAATCCTTTCGATATCTGGCTGGCTGGAGAGGTACTCATACGCTATTTGCAAGGTTCCTATGCGATCCGTATGGAAACCAAGCGTGAGGGACGAGCGGTTGAACTCCCGGAGTTCGAGTGGAGTATCCAGAAGATTCTGGAGATTCGCAATTGTTTTCAGAGGGTTGCTTCCCTGCGCGAAGAACCACATCAGTGCGAAGTGAAATGGGTGCTGAAGCAAGTCGATCTTTCCAATGGTGAGCGGAACCAGTTCTCTGATGTGCGCATGCTGTCGTATTTCCTCATCATCAATAGAGAGGATGTCTATGACGTCTGGGCGAATCTGCTGGCCGATCACTAGTTTATCTCGCAAGTTCTCCAGTGTTGTCCGGAGGATGAAGCGCATTCGCTGCTTCGGCGTGAGCCGGGAAGTGAACTGAAAGAGGTGCGGATCGACGAGGAAGAAATCGGAGGCTATGCATTGGCCCCCGAGAAGATCGAACGTATTGAGCAGACCGCATCCGACGTGTTCGATGGTCCGTTTATTGCTGCAGAGGCGGTTCGCAATACCCTTTTTCCAGGCAGTAGAGAGGAAAGGATCCATGGTGACATCGAGTGTATGGGAGACGATTTTTCTCCCATGTTGCAGGAGTTCTCTCCTGGGAAGAGCACAGAGGTTCCCCACGAGGAGTTTCTGGGCAGCTGACGTATGGACGAATACGAGATCTTCCGCACTCCGCTGGTTCCTGTGTTTCGCATACGCATATTCGATCACATCTCCGTCCTGGATGATGCGTTTCAGGCTCGAAGGCTCACTGTTGGCAATGACATTCTTCACGTACATGGCTTTTCTGTCTCCAATATGGAATGCAACATCCAGCATGCTGGAGTGGCTGGGCAGATCAATGAATTTCTGTTTCTCGCCTACGATATGCACGCGGAACCGATCGCCGAAAATCTCCGACTGGACTGCCTGGAAGAACTGGGGCAGATCCTGGGTGTCGTGCTCAAGGGACAGGAGTTGGTCGATCCACGTCGGCAGACGCTGCCACTTTTTCTCCATGTGCTGCTGGTAGGGAAGTGCCGCGCCAAAAAGTCCTTCCTGATGCATTTCATCGGTCTGAATGATAATTTTGATGGGATTACCGAGAGACGACATCACGGTGGTGTGGAGCGCCCTGTACCCGTTTGTTTTGGGATGGGCGACGTAGTCCTGGATGTGATGGGGGAGTGATGACGCAAACTGATGCAGGTAATTGAGCGCACAGTAACAATCATCCTGGTTTCTGGTGATGACAGAAATGTGGAAGAACGTTTCAATGTGCTGGAGAAGCGCAGTTTGCGTATGCGTCGATTCGCAGATGCTGTAGAGATGCCTGGGGAGCAGTACGATTTTCAAGTTTTTAAATCCGTTGTCGCGGAGGTACGTTCGCATGCGCTGTACCCAGTTCTGGAGGTGCTTGAGATTTTTATCTGTTGCAGATTTTCTCTTGCGCTCGAGGAGGTCGTACTGGGCGGGATCGAGTACTCGGAGTGCCCTGTCCGAGAGTTCCTGATACCAGAGCCGGATGCCGAGGAGATTGGCGAGCGGGCAGAAAATATCGAGGGTTTCGCGGGCTATACGCTGCTGTTTTTCCTGCGGGAGGTGCCCGATGGTCTGCATGTTGTGCAGCCGGTCTGCAAGCTTGATGAAAATGACGCGGATATCCCGCCCCATGGCTCCGAACATTTTGTGGATGGATTGCATGCTCCGCTCATGCGGATCGATGTCTTTCTCGACCTTCTGGACTTTTGTCACCCCTTCCACCAGCTTGGAGACGACAGGTCCAAATTCCTCCTGCAGCTGTTTGAGGGTGACATCAGTGTCTTCCACCGTATCGTGCAGCATGGCTGCAATGAGTGTTTCATTTCCTGCGTGGAGGTATTTCAGGAGTTCTGCCACTGTTTTGGGATGTTCCACATAGGGTTCCCCTGATGCCCTTTTTTGGCCTCTGTGGGCTTTTTCAGCCAGTTCTACAGCTTCTCGGAGTGTGCCGGGTGGGGGAGACTTCATCTTGCTCACAGTGAAATTATACAGAGAATGCTCTTGTCATACAGATTGTATATTCTGTACTATAATTTACAATTAGTCTAGTTCTTGGTTATATTAGTGTCTAGCAATGGATTCAGTCACCGGCATCCTCTCGAGGTTCGGGTATTCGGAGGGACAATCTCCTGTGAAGAGCATGAGGCAGATGATTCGAGGAGAGGCAGGAGGAAGAGAGTGCTGCTTCCGCAGCCCGGCAAAATTCGTAGTCTGATCGAGAACCAGGTACCCGACAGAGTGATGAGCATGGTTGATCTTGTAGCATATTCGGAAGCAGATCCCATTGTTGACAGCGCGGAGTTGAATGTAGGTCTGCTCATGCAATCTGTGGAGGACATCCGCAAGAGGACCAGGAGGGGTGCCAATCTCCTCATTGCCAGTGGCACGGATAATGTTCCGTATCTCATGCATGCTCTTGCCGAAGGGGTGCCGCGGGAAATGCTTGGGGATCGGAACATTATCGTTGTTGTGTCCCAAACACATGCACCTGCTGATCTCCCAGTAACGAGGTATGATGAATCCCCGCCGCCTGCATGTGAACCGGTGGACAATCTGACCAATGCCATCTACCTCTCCACCAGGGATGAGATGCGCGGGCGCATAGGTTTGTACTGCGGAGGGGTTTTGTTCCCTCCACGTGGCCTCGTAAAAATAGACACGAAGGATCCACAACCGTTCCACTGTCGGTTTGACCAAATGGGTATATCTGAAAGACCTCCGCAGCGTGATTGGCATATCGTGGAGAGCGAACCCGCCCATTTGCCACGTGGTATGAAGCATAAGTACGAGCTTGCGGATGGCATAGAGAGCTGGGGATTTGATCCTCTGTCCCACTACGGGAATCTCCCGGCGGCCATGGAAGGAATGATCTGCCGCAAGCAGGGAGGTGGGCTACTAGAAAAGTCTCCGAGGAAGACTGATTTCAATGCTATGGTGGTGCAGGCTCCGGGTTCCAGCAATCTGCGGCAGAGCGAAGAGGAGCTTGCTTGCGTGAATGAAGCAGCAGAGATCGGGCTGGAAGCGGATGTGCCGGTCGTGCTCATCAGCGATCCTCTGCAGCCGCACAGTTCAGGAGAGGATGAGGGTGGGAGAGGAGGTTTTATTTATGGCGGTGATTTCGCTCTCATGCGCGAGCACCTGGATAAGGCGGCCGGAGGCACAGAGAAGAGCCCGGTGCTCAGCGGTGGAAAACTGGCACGGCCGGAAGCAAAACTCCTCGTTTCCCAGGCTGTGCGCCGGGGAGTGCAGGTACACGGGCATCATGGCAAAAAACTTCTCGAGTATGTTCAGCTTGCGTTTGCTGATTACGAGTCGTACCTCGCTGGCAGGAGGAGGTAGCGGATTTCCGGTTTCCTTTTCAGCCATGGAAGAGACAAAAACGGAAGGATATTTTCACCTGAAAAAGATTGCCAAATGGTGAAATATTCGTAAAATTTGTAACTCCTTGCCAAATTGGTGCTTGGGACTACCGGTGTGTTCCTGGTTCCTCTCCTGTCATGTTCTCACTTCTGCCATCCTATGAACATTCCAGACGCTGATCCCCCGGAAGAGTTGTGCGAAAAACCGCGTCTCGCAGTTCTCTGTGAGGGTGGCTCCATATGCTCTAACGCTTCTCACGAAGCCTCAAAGGGGGTGGTGAAAGGCATGGTCAGCACCCTGTCTCGTGACCTGCGCAGGCGCTTTCATCGAGTGGGGGTGACAACGTATGAGAGAGAGCTCGTTCAGAGTAGCGAAGTCACGCCGGAGCGCATTGAAGATTTCGTGCGGGTTCTACGGAGGCTGCTCGAGACAAGACAACATATCATTGCTCTTGTGAGCACGTTCCACGCACCGGCCTATGCCACCGCAGTCTCCGAAGCTGTCCCCTCCGAGAATCTGCAGTTGGATCCTCCGGAAGGTAGCCGTACGCACAAATCACTCATTCTTGCCTGTGCGAGCGGAACCGCTGAGGATAATCGCACTGATGCTTTCAGTACGTTCAGGGATGCTGTGTGCCTTTCCAGTAAGCCCGAGATGGCAAACAGGGCAGGTGTTGTTTACCAGGGGAGGCTCTTTGCCCTCCCGGGTCTCTATCGGAGGGGAGAACCGACAACGTTCGAATCTCGCTTCTCATCTATAGCCCGAAAGCAAGGAGAGAAGTGGTATTTCCACGAGCGGAAACCTGAACAGCTTCCTATAGGAGAGGAGGGGGAATACCACTTAGATCCTTCTGTGCAGACGTTTAATCTGGAAGATGCCGCGGGACAGGTTGTTTCGTCTGTGGAAGCGGCGAGAACCGGGGGGCTCCGTGGCATGGTCCTGCGGACTTCCCGGGGACGGGACCGGCAGAGTCGTTTCAAGGAGAACGAGCAGGTGCTGGGGATGCTCAATGCGATGGCAATACCGGGTATTCTCGTGGGTTCTCAGCTCCAGCAGTCAGGGGGGAATGGGAAACATCTCCACGAGCCGGAAGCGGAGAGTCCCTATTCGTACATTAGTGATGGCGGTGCATTCACGAGCACAGAAGCCCGTATGCTTCTTTCTCACTGGGTATCGCTCTTCCGTGATCTTCACCTCGATGAAACCCGGGAGCAGGCTGGCTTTGTGAGCCAGATGATTGAGAAGCATCCGTTCAGAAATTAGAGATCATTTCCCTTTAGGAAGAACGGAGAGAATGTACGTTTTAACATTGGAGAACATTTCTTTGCGTTCATCGAGTGCTTCTATGTCCTCCCGCGTGAACCAGCGCATGTCTTCTCCCTCTTCCTCGAGGAGTGAGAGTTCCTGCTCTTCATTCAGAGGGCGTGCGAGGTAGAGGAAATCCATGTGCTGGTGGGCAGGCTCCCCCCGCTCCTCACTTGCGGGAATGTTCTCCAGCAGGAGCGCGATCGGCTTCTTCAGCATGTTTCCTTCCCGTGTATTGCCGGCGAAGAGATCTTCCTGCGCACTTGCCCCTCGTAGCCCTATGGGCGTAGTGGGGTCTCCCACGATCTCCACATCGAGTCCCGTCTCTTCCTTACACTCCCGTCTCGCTGTCTCTTCCGGCGTTTCATCCTCATCCACGTGCCCGCCAGGGGGCATCCAGCGCCCCAGCCGCTTGTGCCACAGAAGCAGTGTGCGGTTCTGCGAATCTACGATGAAGGCGGTGGCGGTGAAGTGCTTTTTCACAACGTACAGCTTAGAGCTTGTAGGTTGTAGCTTGTAGAGAAAACCTCTCTATTGGTAAACTCTATGTCTCGTTTCTCTATCATCTACCAGCCACTACCTACAAGCTACAATGGTTCTCATCAACGACAACTCCGCAGTACTGAAGATCGGGGATGTGCTGCCGGCCTTCTCCCTTCCTGCCACAGATGGGACCACGGTAGATTCCTCCCTCATTCGTGATCCGGTTCTCGTTGTAGTGTTCACATGCAATCACTGTCCGTATGCCCAGGCGTACGAAGACCGGCTCATCGATCTCGCGAAAGATTTTGACCAGGAAGGGGCGCAGTTTGTGCTGATCAACAGCAATGATGCAGGAAGCTACCCCGAGGATTCCTTTGGGAGGATGAAGCTCAAGCACGATCAGAAAAGCTATCCCTTCCCGTACTGCTATGACGAGTCGCAGGAAGTTGCCAAGGCCTTTGGCGCACTGTGTACACCCCATTGTTTCGTGTTCGACCGGGAACGTACACTCCGGTACAAAGGGCGGGTGGATGACAACTGGGAAGAGCCTTCCGCTGTTTCTCAGCGCAATCTCTACGATGCGCTCCGTGCATTGGTAGCGGGGAAGGAACCACCCGTGCGCGAGGCGAACGCGCTGGGGTGTTCCATCAAGTGGAAGGAGTAGCCTCCAAAAGACGCAGAATGGGGCCGCCCTCCCGTGCAATGTCTGTGAATTCCTCGAGGGAAATGGCAACTTGCATTGCCTGCAATGCATGGACGTTGAAGAAATTCCCCATGACAAGATAGCCTGGCCTGAAGTAGAACACCCACTCATCAAAATTCGTCCATGCTTCGGGGGATGCCTCCATATCATCCATCGCCATTTGTCTCTCCACTATTGCAGTGATGCGTTCCTGGTACGGTGATTCTGAGCGGAAGAGTGATGCGAGGTCGTACTCTTCCCCCGAGGGGGTGTCGAGCGTTATAGCATGGAGCACATTGGTTGGATGTGCTGCTCCTTCCAGGTAGTGGGTAGCGAAATGCGTGATGCTCAGGAGGTTCTGCTCATTGAGTTCTACGCGGAAGCCGAATTGTGTTGTTTCCGTAAGGGAAGATCCCGGCTCAGTCATATCGCGGTAGAGTGCGGGACAATCCTGAAAACCTGTAACGTATGCATCGTTTAGTGCTTCGTGAAGTATTTCGTTGAGAGAGTCCACATTTTTGCGTGATTCTTCTTCGCGGACACGGGGGTATTCTCCTTCGAGGATGCAGGTGATTCCCTCGGAGGAAACTTCCCTGCGCAGAGGAACACCTTCGATGTCCAGTGGGAGCTCTGTCGAAGAGGAGGTACAGCCTGCGGCCAGGATGGAGCCAATGATGATGAGAGGGTAACGCATGGACTTATTGTACCGTAAGAAGAACAACCTCAGGCCAGGCAAAAAACCTCGCACGTCCCCAGGTTTCTCCTACGCCTCTTGTGACGAGAAGTGTGGCATCACTGTCGGTGGGAATGATGCCCTGTTCGAATCTGCGGGGAATCCCGACAGGCAGGATGAGTGATCCCAGGGACGGGAGCCGGACTTGCCCGCCGTGCGTGTGGCCGCTCACGATGAGGTCTGCGGCTCTGCTCCTGGGGTCCTGCACGACGTTCGGATTGTGGGAAAGGAGGATCACCGGCACAGAATCAGGAATATCTCTGAGTGCAGCCTCTATGTCCGCATCGGAAGTCCACAGGTCATCTATGCCGGCGATAACGAGAGAGCTGTCACCCAGGGGCAGCACCCTGTTTTCATTCCGGAGCATCTGAATTCCTAAGGACTCAAGAAAGTCCGCAATGTCTTCCCCGCGGTTGAATGTGAAAAACCGGTTACCAAAGATGCTTGCGAGCTGGCCCTGGTCATGGTTCCCAAGCACGCCGAACACTCCGGCAGATGCGCGGAGATTGCCGAGAGGTTCGAGATCGGAAAGACGTGCGTCTTCGGTGTACAGGTAGTCTCCAGCGAGGAGCACAAGATCCGGCAATCTATTGTTAATTGTCCGGACGACCTTTTCAACGAAGCGTTTATCCTTGTATGGGCCAACGTGAAAGTCTGAAACAACGGCGATAGTCAGCGGCTCTGCGATCTCCAAGTCGATGGTGTGCTCTGTCACGGTAATGATCCGTGGTTCGATGAAGGCGCCATACACGATGATCGCACCGGCAAGAGCGCTGACGGTTGCTACAGCGGAGATCAGGAACTTCCGGCAGGGGCACTGCGATTTCCTCCGTATCCATACGGTGCAGCCGAGAGAAGTGCATCCGAAGAATGCGATGAGGAGCACTATGGCGAGGTCCCAGAAGAAGATCTGGGGAGAGAGGAGGAACATCGGTGCTATTCTAATTGCGAATAGAAAATTGAAAATGGAAAATGGTAAGAAGAAAAATGAAAAATGCATGAGAGATTAAGGCAACGGATGATCTGAGCATTGTGCGTTTCATTTTTTATTTTTCATTTTTAATTTTCCATTTGGGGGGGCCCTACCGTTTCTGCCTCTCGAACATGCGCTTGAGATACTCTCCTGTGTAGCTCTTCGTATTCTTTGCTACTTCTTCAGGGATGCCGGTAGCTACGATGAGGCCGCCGCCGTTCCCTCCGTCGGGTCCCATATCGATGATGTAGTCGACAGATTTAATGACATCGAGGTTATGTTCGATGACCAGAACAGTATTTCCTTTGTCGACCAGGCGCTGAAGCACAGTGAGGAGTTTTTCGATGTCGTCGAAATGGAGGCCGGTTGTCGGCTCATCGAGAATGTAGAACGTGTTTCCGGTTGCACGCCGCATGAGCTCTGTTGCGAGTTTGATGCGCTGCGCTTCGCCGCCGGAGAGAGTTGTGGCGCTCTGTCCAAGGTGAATGTACCCGAGCCCCACGTCTTCGAGGGTTTGCAGTTTCTTCTTGATAGCGGGGATGGCGGAGAAGAACTCGAGTGACTCGCGTACGGTCATATCGAGCACGTTGGCGATGTTTTTCCCCTTCTGTGTGACTTCCAGTGTTTCGCGGTTGTACCGTTCCCCTTTGCAGGATTCGCATGTGACGTACACATCGGGGAGGAAGTGCATTTCAATGCGTTTCAATCCGTCGCCCTCGCATTCTTCGCATCGTCCGCCTTTCACATTGAAGCTGAAGCGGCCGGGCTTGTAGCCCCGGAGCTTCGCTTCAGGCGTGCCTGCAAAGAGATCACGCACGTCGGTGAAGATGCCAGTGTAGGTCGCAGGGTTGCTCCTCGGAGTACGGCCAATGGGTGACTGATCTATCACGATGGCTTTATCCAAGTGGTTGAGTCCTTCAATCTTGCCGACATCCTGCGGTTTGCTCTTTGCATTATTGAGCACACGCAGCAATTCCGGTGCGAGGATGCCGTGTACGAGGCTCGATTTCCCCGATCCGGAGACGCCGGTAACCCCTATGAAACATCCCAGAGGGAATTCCACGTCGATATGTTGCAGATTGTGGTGGTGTGCGTCTGCGACAAGTATCCGTTTCCCACTGCCTTTTCGGCGCTTCTTGGGGATGGAAATAGCTTTCTTGCCGCTCAGATACTGGCCGGTGACCGAATTTTCATTCGCAATCAGATCCTTCGGCTCACCTTGTGCCACGATCTCACCGCCGTACTTTCCGGCTCCCGGTCCTATCTCCAGGAGGTAATCTGCATGCAGAATTGTCTCTTCGTCGTGTTCCACCACAATCACCGTATTCCCCAGGTCGCGTAACTTGGTCATGGTGGCAATGAGCCGTGCATTGTCCCGCTGGTGCAGGCCGATGCTTGGTTCGTCGAGCACATAAAGCACTCCCTGGAGCGCGGAACCAATTTGTGTGGCAAGCCTGATGCGCTGCGCCTCACCGCCGGAAAGGGTGGTGGCAGAGCGTGCTAGTGTGAGGTATGTCAGACCGACGTTCTCAAGGAAAGTGAGCCGTGCAATGATCTCACGGAGCACTTTCTTCACAATGGCGTACTCGTAGTGAGTGAGGGGAGGAATCTCTTTGAATATTCTCATGTCCTCTCTGCGTTCTCTCTCCGGGAGGAGTGACTGGAAGAATGCCTTTGCATCGTCAGTGCTCATGTCTGTTACGGAGACGATGTCTCTGTTTCCGACTGTGACACCAAGTATTTCCTTCTTCAGCCGTTTCCCTTCGCACTCGTGGCAGGGGAGTTCCAGCATGTAGTCTTCAATCTGCTGCCGAACGTAGCTGCTGTCTGTTTCCCGGTGGCGACGTTCGAGGTTAGGGATGACTCCTTCGTACATTGTTTCGTACGTGCCATCGAATGACGCGGATTCATACTCAACGCCCAGTTTCTTTTCATATCCGTACAACACAATGTTCTGCACCTCTTTAGGAAGGGTGTCCCAAGGTTTATGCATACTGAATCCCGCGTCCTTCGCAACTGCATCCAGAATTTTCATCATGTATCCCATCCTGCTTGCAGAGGTGGTCCATGGGTGGATTGCTCCTTCTGCGAGGGAAAGTTTGGGATTGGGCACGAGTGTTCTCTCGTCAACCTGCAGAATTGTTCCGAGTCCATGGCAGGTGCTGCAGGCACCTTGGGGGGAATTGAAGGAGAAACTGCGTGGTTCAATGCGCGGAATCTCAACATCCGGGTGGTCCGGGCAGGCAAAATCTTCGCAGAAACGGTGTATGGCGCCCGTGTCCGCTTCGAGGACAATCATGGAGCCGTCTCCCTTCTTCAAGCTCAGCTCCACCGAGTCGGCCAGCCGTGTGCGGTTAGGATTCACCTGCCCCTCTTTCACTTCGAGATCCTGCACTATCATGCGGTCCACGACGATTTCAATCGTGTGTTTCTTCTTGGGGTCGAGGGAAATATCCTCGTCCACCGTGACGATCTGCCCGTCGATTCTCATGCGTACGAATCCCTCGCGGCGGATCATCTCCAGCACCTTTATATGTTCACCTTTCCGGTCTTCCACCAGGGGGGCAAGGAGGAAAATTTTTGTACCTTTTTCCATGGCGGCGATGGTTTCGACAATTTTGGAAGACGGTTGTTTCTCCAGAGGAGTTCCACAGATAGGACAATGTACTCTCCCGACCTTTGCCCAGAGGAGGCGCATGTAGTCGTATATCTCCGTCACAGTTCCCACGGTAGACCGGGGATTCCGTGGCGCGGTTTTCTGGTCAATGGAAATGGCGGGACTTAAGCCCTCGATGCTCTCTACATCCGGTTTTTCCATTTGAGCGATGAACTGGCGGGCGTATGCAGACAAACTTTCCACATAGCGCCTCTGCCCCTCAGCGAAGATGGTATCGAATGCGAGAGAGGACTTACCGGAACCAGAAAGCCCGGTGATCACAGTCATCTTATTGCGCGGAATCTCCACGTTCACATTTTTCAGATTGTGCATCTTTGCGCCTTTGATCACGATCTTGTCCATCTGCGAGAGGTCAAAAAAAACGCCCTGCGCGAAGCACGAGCGAGAGCTCGAGCTTATCAGAAAAAGAGCCCCTTGTCTAGGGTCTAGGGCACGGGAGAGAGGGGAGGGAAGAGGAAAAAAGAGATTCTTTCCACACATTTGCTTCCCTTTTTGCTTTTGAATCTCTTCTCTCTTTCTCTCTTCTCTCAGGAGGGAGGTATATACTTCCTTCCCATGTTTACGGGGATTATTGAGGAAACGGCAATAGTGCTCTCTGTCGGTGGTGGCAGGCTTACGCTCTCGCGCCCTGCGTCCTTCGTGGATATTGCCGTGGGTTCCAGCATTGCAGTAGCAGGTGTGTGTCTCACAGTGATCAAACTGGATGCGGAGTCTTTGGCATTCGATGTGATGGGGGAAACCCGGAACAAGAGCACGCTTGGGACCATCCGGGAAGGGGAGTGCGTGAACCTCGAGAGGGCTCTGTGTGCCGGCGATCGTTTTGAGGGGCACATGGTCCAGGGGCATGCGGAGGGGGTGGGAAAGGTGGTCTCCCGAGAGCGCCATGGAGAGTGGGCCCTGCTGGTTGTTCAGTTGCCGGAGGAGCTTGTTCCTGCCGTGACGCACAAAGGATCTATAGCACTCGATGGAGTGTCTCTCACCGTTGTCTCTCTGCAGGGAGCTCAGTGCTCCGTCGCACTCATCCCACACACGCTGGAGCACACAACCCTTGGCTTGCGAAAAACGGGCGACACTGTGAATGTTGAAACAGATGTCATTGGTCGCTATGTTCGTTCCCTCACTTCCCGAATCGCATGATGCAGCGTGCTCAATCTCCGAGACTGCCGGAATATATCGATACCCAGTGGAGGGTGGGCATAGTTGCGTCTTCCTTCTATAAAGAGGAGGTTGATTCCATGGTGGAGGCCGCAAGGTCTCTCTTGGTTGATGCGGGGATACGCGGAGAGAATATTCTGGTGCACTACGTTCCGGGATCATTCGAGATACCACTGGTCGGTCATGTCCTGATTACGGAGAAGAAAGTCGATGCTCTCATTGGCCTTGGCATCATCGTAGAAGGGGAAACAGAGCACGCACGTCTGCTTGCGGAGCAGACTGCGCGGGGAATCATGGATGTGCAACTGCGTGCAGGTATTCCGTTTGCGTTCGAGGTTCTCTATGTTCAGGACCTGAAATTTGCTCGTGCCCGGATATCGGGAGAGCGCAACAAGGGGAAAGAAGCTGCGCATGCTGTACTACATTCGCTTGCAAAGCTCCATAGCATTCGTTCATGACACCTTGTCAATGGTGGGAGGGAAACGGTAGCATAAGCGTCAACCTTCCCTTTTATGCGACGCTTCCGGTCGGTTCTGGCCGTACTCGTTGCCTTCCCGCTCACCGTGGGAACGGCTGCTGCTTCAATTTTCTTTCCGGATGTACCGGTGAGTTCTGTGCACTATCAGGCAATAGAAGCCCTCGTGAATGCCGGTGTCATCGACGGAAATCCGGATGGTACATTCCAGCCGGAGCAATTGGTGAATCGCGCTGCATTCCTCAAAATGCTCTACAAAGCCAAGGGGAAAGTGCCGGATCCTTCGAGCGTGCGCTGCTTCCGGGATGTCATTCCGGAGAGCTGGTACGAGTCTTTCGTCTGCGATGCGGCAGCGAACGGCTATGTGAACGGATATCCTGACGGCAATTTTCGTCCTGCACAGGAAGTGAACCGTGTGGAGGCCCTGAAGATGATTATGACGGTGTTTGGCATCGATGTGCAGGAGATCAGTGCTGAGGCAAAAGATGTGGTGAAGTTCGTCGATGTCTCCACTTCCGCGTGGTACACCAAATACCTCTACGCGGCGTATGTGAAAGAGATCCTCCCCATTCCTGGGCAGGAGGGGGCCCGCTTCTATCCGGAGAGCGCACTTCTTCGCGGGGAGGCGGCTGCGTACATTTACAACGCGCTGAATGTCGAGTTTTTCGAGTCGCGGTCCTCATCGTCGCAGACGTCTTCCGAGCGAGCCCTTTCTGAGAGCGAGGGGGCACAATCGGAGGGCAGCGAGCAGAGTTCCTCTGCGGCAAATATACTCTCTGTCAGTTTTCCTTTTGAGACGGGCGGGAAATTTGATGGAAAGAAGCCATTTGCATATGTCTTTGACATCGATACTCCCACAACGGCATTCACGGAGGTCACTGCCGGTACGGGCAAGATAAGCTGCAGGCTCTACCTCCTTGAAGAGAGTGGTTTTGCAGACGAATACTTTCTCGGCCATCAGGAAGGTGGCAGTTGCTATCTGCAGACGGCACTGAATGCCGGTTCCTACCAGCTGCAACTCCAGCCGACTGTTGCAGACGCAACGTTCACGGTCTCTTCCGCGGTGAAGCAGGGCGATGGGAACGACGGGTTCCGCGAGGCAAGCCGTCTCTATGAACGAATTCCTCAAACTGCAGTCCTTGGGCTGGATGATCTTCATGACTGGTATTCTTTCGTTGTGCCCTCAGAGGCGAGTATGACAGTGGAGGTGACGAATCCTCTGGAAATCAGTTGCCTTGTGTATGCCATGGCTGATGTGGATCTCTTCGGCTTCTCTGGTCCGGAGTGCGGCCAGAGTTACAGTTACCCGCCAGGCACGTACTATGTCGCAGTGAGCCGTGCCGTCGCTTCCAAGCTGAGCCGTAAGACGTACACTATTCAGCTGCGATAGCTTGTAGGTTGTAGCTTGTAGTTAGTAGAAGGCTTTTAAGCATTAAACCTCTAAGCATTATAAAGATTTGCACCCTGAAAATTACACACCTTACTACAAGCTACAATCTACAAACTCGAAGCCCCAAGCCCACAAACCGCACTTCTTTCTTTATCATCCAGCGTTCCCGCCTATACTTTCCCCTGCATGGCGACATTTGCTCCCATCCCAGAGGCCGTAAGCGCGTTGCAGGCAGGCCGCTTCGCCATCGTTGTGGATGACGCAGAGCGGGAGAACGAAGGAGATCTTGTCCTTGCTGCTCAGCACATGGTGGAGGAAAAAATGGCATTCATGATCCGTCATACTGGCGGGGTTGTCTGCCTTGCACTCAGCAATACCATTGCCGATCAACTCGATCTTCCTCCCATGGTGGAGGAGAACACCTCTGTCTTTGGAACGCCGTTCACTGTGAGTATTGAGGCTGCGGAAGGAGTAACGACCGGCATTTCCGCACGAGACAGAGTGCACACAGTACTCGCAGCAATGAGTACTGTCGCGAAACCGCAGGATTTGCGCAGACCGGGGCATGTCTTTCCACTCCGTGCACAAGACGGAGGGGTACTCGTTCGTGCCGGACACACAGAGGCATCGGTGGATCTCTGTCGCCTCGCGGGTTTGCGGAATGGTGCGGTGGTGAGCGAACTGATGCACGACGATGGTACGATGATGCGTTTGCCCGCCCTCAGGGAATTCGCGCGGGAACATGATATTCCACTCATTTCCATTGCAGATCTCATCGCGTTTCGGAGCCGTGCCGAAACGTTCATCCGTAAAGAGGCGGAAACGGAGCTCGAGACGGAAACAGGAATGTGGCGGATGATCGTGTATAGCGACGTACTCCAGAAACAGGAGCATGTTGCTCTTGTGAAAGGAGCTATCTCCAGTACGGAACCAATACTTGTGCGTGTGCATTCTGAGTGCCTCACGGGAGACGTATTCGGATCCAGACATTGTGACTGCGGAGAGCAGCTTGGTCTTTCTCTTGAGAAGATAGAACAGGAAGGAAGTGGAGTGCTCCTGTATCTCCGCCAGGAAGGGCGAGGTATTGGTCTTGCGAACAAAGTGCGTGCCTATGCGTTGCAGCACGAGGGTTTTGATACGGTGGAAGCGAACGAGAAACTGGGATTTTCCGGAGATCTCCGCCGGTACGGGATAGGTGCACAGATACTCAAAGACATCGGTCTCGGATACATCAGGTTACTGACGAACAATCCGAAAAAAATTGCCGGTCTCCATGGGTACGGGCTCCATATTGTGGAACAAATTCCGCTCGAATGTGCCTCACTCTCTCTGCGTCAGCGGAAGTATCTTCGAACAAAAAAAGAGAAGATGGGACATTGGTTGCGGCATGTGTGAACGTTTTAAAAAAAATTCTGTGCAGTTTTTTTTGGAATGCTTCCGGAACGGCACATTGTTTTTTTTGCTAGCACTTGAGGAAAACTTACTGCTACAGATTTTTGCCTTTGTCGAATAGAGCACATTTTGATTTGTGCGCTTCAAAAAAAAACTTTTGCATTCAATGAAACGAAGTACAATTCAAACAATCCTTACTTTCTAATTTTTTCCTTCCCCCATACTTTATGCCCGCAAAGAAAAAAAGGAAGGCGGCTAAGAGGAAGCCAGCCAAGAAGAAGACAACAAAGAGAGCCCGTGCAAAGCGCAGGACTGCCACAAGGAGGCGCTAGTTTTCTCTCTTCGTATGAAGCACCCGCATTTCCTGAAGTGCTCAGGCGCGGGTGTTTTTTTAACGCAACTATCCCCTCATGACTAGGAAGCCAGGTGTCATGGTGAGGTGCGAGCGGTGTGCATGGTTCGAGGCTTTTTGCTGAGACAAAAAGCACCTCACCATGACACACCGCGAGCCTCGAACCATCACCTGGCTTTCAAGGGATAGTCACCTTTTTTAAAACATAGTATCTCTTTGCTACAGGACGGATTACTGGTGCAGGAGGAGTGTTGAGCGGATGTCATCCCGGACATCATCTACCATCTCTTCCGGGATACGTATGACTTGCATGCCGAGTGCAGCAAGGAGCCTGTCTCTGAATGCGTCTATCTCCCGGCGGTCTTCGTGGTGTGGGCCATCGATTTCCACATTTACTTCTGTGTCGTTACTTAAGATATCGCACTGGAATCCGTGCAGTGGCATATTGCTCAGAAAGTGTGGAGCATCCTCTCCCGTCCTCAGCCATCGCACGAGTGCATCTTCTTTGCTTCCTGTGAGCATACGGTTTCCGAAGAGTTCCCTGAAATCCTGTTCGCAAACCCTGTAGTAGAGAGGGATGTTGATTGTATGCGTGAGAGCAAGATTTGCATGGTTGAGCTGCCTCACGCTCTCGGGACGATCTGCATCGAGGAGTTCGGTCGCGCGGTCGAGGAACACTTTTCCCTGCCTGGGAACAGTGTATCTATGGGAGAGCACTGCAAGCCCCCAGCAGCTGTTGTTTGCATTCTGTTCGCTGAAATTGCTGATGTTCCTCTCACCGTATGCGTATGCGGCATCAATGAATTGCTGTACTTCCTCTCCTTCCGTTCCGAGATGAGCGAGTGCCCAGAGACACACACTAATCTCCTGAGGTTGGAATATTTTCACAGAGTCACCATTCTGGGCGATTCTTGTTGCTGCTTCTCCGCAGAGCGCGCGTACAAACAGATGCATGTCTTCCGCAAATGCATCTGTGAACGAGTGCCCCATGGTTGCCAGTGCCCAGAGGATTTCTGTCATGTCGCGGGCATTCATGCTTGTAACGGAGGCTCGTTCACATAGTGCGGCGAAGAATGCCTGTGTTTCCCCCCACTGTCGGATGTGTCTGTCGCCGCAGAGCACTACCCTCTTTGCGAGTGCATGCATGGTGCCGGCGAGGTGCCGTGGCTCTGCAGCTTCCATCTGGTTGTGCATTTCCTGCGTTGCCAGGCGTAGGAAGGTATCCACTGCCTCACCTCCTGTGCCGATTTTGGCAAGCCCGCGCAGGCTGCTGCTTATTTCCTGTGTACTGAAGGTCATTTTCAAGCTTTGTTCCCTCTGCCCGAGTATCTGTACTCCGCGTGTACAGAGTGCTTCGACGAACACATCCACGGCACTGCCTTGGGCACCCATATCTCCGAGTGAAGCGATGCAGTTGCTGGATGTCTGGGGAGTGTGGAATTCCTGGATGCACTCGATACCCTGGCGGCAGGCGTACTCCACGAACGTACGAACTTCCCCGAAGGGGTACCCCATGCGCGCGAGTGACCAGAGACTTGTTCGTATGGTGGCCGCGTCGAGTGTTCTGGATTGTTCCACAGTGTTCTGCAGGAGTGAGAGCACGAATGGTTTTGATTGTCCGTTCACGGGGTACGGCATTTTGGCGAGGCCAAGAAGGCTGCTGCTTGTTGCTGCGGGTCTGAATGCGCCAGCCATTCTCTGGCCGGCTATGCAGAGGCGCTCAACGCGCGCCGCATGTTCCTGCTCTGTTGCTCCATTCACTTGCGTTGTGGAGAGAATGTAGAGGGCTCTGGAAATGAGAAGAGGGCTTCCTTCGATACTCGGCTGCGTGTGGCTGAGGAGCTGGAGGAGGGGGGTGGCATCGTTTGCTCCTCTGAATCCTGAGAGTCTGTAAAAATGATCAGGCTCCGCACGCCCACCATTGTCTTGAGCGGGTGCGTCGCTGTCCTCAGGAGGCTCTCCCCGGTCGTTGCCGGGTTCATCAGCACTCTCCCGATCATAGTTGGCAATTGCGATGCTCGCATTCGTTGCGGTTCTGCGGATGTGTTTGACTCCGCCGTTACGGCATGTGCGCTCAAACTCTTCAACAGCCTGTACTATAGCGAGTAGATCGTGGACGGAGGCTGTAAATTCTGCGGGTGTATCGGGTTGCACCATATCCAACACCTCACCAGGTTCCGCGCCGAGATCATCACTGAGGAGGAGTTCGCGTACGTTTTCTGCTGGCTCATGGCAGGTCGTGAAGCGGGAAGACAGATGTGCATCTATACAGCGAACAAGCGTGTCACGGAGTTTGCCGAGTTCCCGTTGGATGGTACCGACACTTGGGGCAGCTGCAATGCGCCCGAAGCGCTTGAGCAGTGCAGTACGGTCACCAGGAGCCATGACACCGGTACTGCAGAGGTGCTGCAGCCGTTCGCTCATGCCGACATCAGAGTGCGGACTCTTTATAGAGAAACTGGAAATAGAGGCCAAGAGGTGATATATATTAAAATATTTATGTATTTTTGTCAATAATCGGAAAATGCCAAAATAATCACAGGAAAGGCATAGAAATGACAAATGGTTGGTTTTCCTCCATGGCGCAGAGACAGGTTTGGTCTGCCTGTTGCGGATCGGGCATCAAGGGGGCTGATACATGGCTTCAGGAAGCCAAAAGCAATGTATGTCTGCTGTTTGTGTTCCCTTTTAGATGAAGAGGGGCGGAAAAGGTGGAACACTGCAGCATCTTTCTTTCCCTATGGCGAAATCCCAAGCAGACATTGGTTCTCTCATGGATGGACAAATCATCGAAACCCTCGAGGGGGAATCGGGGATTGCCGCTTCCCGTGCGCGGGAGTGGCTGGAGAGAATCAATAAGATCCGTTCTGCGGAGGTGTATGCAGAGGCCAGCCGGCTGCTTCTGTCACGTTCCCGGGGGAGGGAGGATCATTCCACGGGCAGGCATTTTTAGATGGCTTGCCTCAGTCGCACATGCTTGGCGGTGCTTGGCATAAGCGAAGGCTCTTCGATTCGATTTTGCTGCGCAAAATCTCACTCAGAGTCATTCGACTCGTTCAGAGAAAATGGTTTACCATGAGCAAGGAGCCGTTGCGTGAGCAATGGCGACGAGTCGAATGGTGCCCGCGGCGGGACTCGAACCTGCAACCACCAGTTCCGAAGACTGGTGCTCTATCCAATTGAGCTACACGGGCATTACTGAGTACAGAGGAGGGAAAGAACAGTGCTCTACTTGCCCATCCGAAGCTCCGTAGGAGCGAAGGAGGGTCCAATTGCCTGCCCGCCGAAGCTTGCGGAGGCGGAAGCTACACAGGCATGCTTCCAGCCTATCACTCAGGAGGAACAGGCGGTAGACCACGGCAGTCGCGACTGCCGTGGTAGAAACTCTGGTAGAATACAGGCATGGGTATACGCGATGACGACGAAGATCTGTTTATCTCACGCTCGGGTGAGGGCGCGTTCCAAAATCCCGAGCAGGCAAAACGTGAGGCGCGTGAACGGAAGGCGAAAAGCAAAGGGAAACTTCTCAACTTGAAAAAGTTTCTGCTCATGAGGCAAGTGGGGAAGAATCAGAGTCCAGCTTCTGCGGAAGCGGATGCGGAAGCGAAGCGCCTGCAGCAGTCACGTCAGGAAGAGAAAAAAACGGAAACCTTTGGGACAAAGACGCACATGCAGATGGAAGAGGAAAATACTTTGGATGCCCAGGAGAAATTCTCCTCGGAAGAGATGCAGAGGGAGGAACAGAAAGCAGAGGCACAGAAAAAGCAGTCAGAGCAGGAATATGCGAGTGACGATGCATGATCTGCTATCATAGGTCTATGCGCCGCATGCTATGGAGTGGTGTGCTCCTTATTGTTCTGGGTGGCAGTGCCGAGGCAGTGACACTGCAGGACATTGCAAATCACCCCTATCGCGAGTCCATCCAGGAGCTCGTGAGCCGCGGCATTGTGCAGGGGTACGCCGATGGCACATTTAAACCAGACATGCCCATTAACCGGGCGGAGTTCCTGAAAATTCTCATGCTGGCGGTTTTTGGCGAGGAGGTTTTTGATGTCACGAGCACAGCATGCTTCTTTGATTTTAGCACCCAGGTGCAGTGGTACTACCCGCATGCGTGCACCGCAAAAGACCTTGGTATCGTCGAGGGGTACCCCGACGGGACATTCCGGGGGGAGAGTACGGTGAATCTCGTCGAAGCGCTGAAGATGAGTGTGGAGGCGTGGGAGATGCCGCTCCAGCAGTATGTTCGTGCCCCGGGCCATTGGTATGATCCCTACATTGATGTTGCCGCGTCTCGGGGGGTGTTTGCCACCATCCCACTGGTTCCGGACTTCCCGCTCACCCGGGGGGAGGCTGCGGAGCTGCTCATCCGCTTGGGGCAACCGCTGCAGGCGCTCGATCCTGATTTTGCAGAGGAGCAATTGCGGATTCTCTCCCGCCAGGATCTCGAGGATGCGATTCAGGGGCTTTTCACGCCGGATCCCGTCTGCGGCAATGGGCTGCTTGAGAGAGGAGAGGCATGCGACGATGGCAATACGGAGAATGACGATGGATGCAGTGAGATCTGCATCATTGTGCCGCAGCCGGTACGTCATGGTGCTCTCCGCATCGAGCAGAGGCCGCTCGGGACGCTGAATATTGCACGGGGTGCGGAGGATGTGCTGCTCCTTGCCTTCGATGCCATTGCGGGCCGGCAGGATATCTTCCTCACACAGCTCAAGTTCACCGTTGGAGCGGGGTCGCTCGATAGTGGACGCAACTACCGGTTGTTCTATGACAGGGATGGCGATGGAAACGCGAAAACGGACATTGGCAATGCAGTACCACAGAATGGAAATCTCACGTTTGCCAATTTGAGTATTCCTGTGAGTGATGGGTTCTACACACGGGTGGAAGTTCATGGGGACATAGCCTCGAGCGGGACGGTGGATGACTTTAGTCTGCAGTTCGATATCAGCGAACCGGATTACATTGAAGGAGTGGATGCGGTAGATGGTGAAGATGTCATTGGCATAGAAACGGACGATGTGACCTGCCAACTTGTTTCCATCTGTTGGATTACCGTGTACACGGACACACCGCGCCTCATCTCTGTCGGTACACAGGGGAGTCTGTTTGTCACAAAAGATTCCTCTCCGGTGCGCAGCAGGCAGCTCCTCGCAGGGGAGCTGAGCGATGTGCTTCTGCGCTTTAAGCTTAGAGCGGCAGAAGAAGATGTGGCTGTGACGAAAATCAGCGTGAGCGGCGGGAGTGACAGTATCGATTCCCTGGAACTCTTTGAACAGGGGGCTTCTGCACCTTTCGCCACGGCCCGCAAGTCATCCTGCGATACTGTTTCCGCTGGGTACTTCTGTGCGGACACGGATTTTCTGGTCATGCGGGATACGGAGAAGCGCTTGGAAGTACGTGCGCGTGTGAATGCCGATACTGCAGGGGGCATGAGCGGTGACAGTGTTGCTCTCGCGCTTGCAGCGAATACTACAGGCAACACCGCCATAGAGGCATGGGGAGAGGCGTCGCTCATAGAGCTCAATCAGAACAATGGCAATGCGACTGCAGAGGGAGAGATCATCATTGGGAGGGATACTGCCGGACCAAACAGTACTGTGCAGGGGGAGACGCACGATGTGACGTTTGCCAAGTTTTCCTCCATCAGCGACGAGAACTCCGATGCGGACAATTCGCCTATTCCTGCGGGGCTTTCCACCATTGCAGAGTTCCGGTTCACGGCAAAATCCCATGCGAACAGCTTCAATGGCTACAATGATATCGTCATCGCATCCATTGTGTTCTCAGTGACGGCAACAAATGTGCAGTTCGACAGCTCTTCCTTTGAACTCTACAACCCCTCGAATCCGGGCGTTGCGGTTTCCTGCAGCGGAGGCAGTACCGGTGTCATCACAGTCACGTGCAGCGGTCTTTCTTCCAGCGCCATCAGTTCAGTTGTTACGCAGGGTGGTGCGCTTGATCTTGCGCTCCGTGCGGATATCACCAATACCCAAATCACCGCCGGCTCGAGCACGCTGCAAGCGCAGTTAAACGGACTGGGGAGCAGGAGCGGCGGTCCCATCACCTGGAATGACGAAGAAACTACGTTCCAGTGGGTGGATCTGACTACCTCGAGTGTGAAGTCGACGCTGTATAGAACGCAGTAGGCCCTCTCCCTGCCCCGCGTACGCGGGGCACCCCTCTCCCATTGGGAGAGGGGTTAGGGGTGAGGGCTTACCCTCCGAAGATCTGCCCGAGAATTCCTTTCCCCTGTGAGCGCTCCGGAGCACGCAGGAACGGATTGAGCGTCTCTGCGAATGTGCGGAGGTTGCGGCTCTGCATGTAGATTGTTCCGGGACCTTCAAACACACAAGCGAGGCCCTCTCCCGTCGAAACCATGCTGAAGATGCTGTCTCCAACCTTCTGAATGTTGTATTTGATTGATGCGGGGAACGCGACGATGTGGCCGTTATCGACGACAAATGTTTCGCGGGGAGCTATTTCCTTTTTAATGATTCCCCCGAAGCTGGATGCAAAGACTTTTCCCGTTCCCTTTACTTTGATCATGAAGATACCCTCGCCGCTTACAAACCCTTTCCACCCTGTGAAATGCGCGTCGGAATCCACGGTCTTCTCCGATGCGAGGAATGAGCCTCCCTGCATGATGTACTCCTCTCCCCGGAGCTCCAGGATTTCAATATCTCCCACCGCTCTGGGAGCGAGGTAGACCTCAGTCTGTGGTCGGGTGGCACGAACGGTGGTCAGGAAGAAGCTCTCGCTGGTGAGAATGGTCCTCTTTATCGCCTTCCAGGCTCCGCCCTCCATTCTGCCTTCTATCTTCGCAGTGTTATCCATTGCGAGCATAGCCCCTGTTTCGGTGCGTAGTTCCTCGCCCGTATCGAGTACGCAACGGAGTGCCGAGTAGCTGGGACGCATGAGAATTTCGTACTGCATGGGAGAGGAGAGGAGTGTCGGGCATAGGGTAGCATTGGGAAGGGGTAAGGGGTAAGTAGGAAGGGGGAGGGGAAATCCTTTCGAGGTATTTGCATATCTATTCGGCAACAGTACACTTTGTTGCAGAGCGTATTGGGGAGTCGCCACCCTCCTTCGCTCCGCCTCTGCGGAGCTACGGAAGGGCAAGAATGAGTATCTCCAGTGCTCAGGTCGTCTTTCACACTATTGGGGAGTCGCCAAGTGGTAAGGCACTGGGTTCTGGACCCAGCATTCGGGGGTTCGAATCCCTCCTCCCCAGCCAATCAGAACAAACCCCGCGCCGCGCAATGCGGCGCCAGCCTTTTTGTGCTTCCCACTGCAGCGTTTTCCCTGTCAAAAGAAGGTTCGAGCCGACGCTTGATAGAAATGCCGGAAGTTCCGGCATCTTTTCTGCCGTGAGCAGGTTTTTGGCATCCCGACTGGCACGAATGAGTTTCCGTACCGGTTCGAGCCGATCATCATCCCCGCGCTGCACTTGCTTCATTTTCTGCCCGATGTCCGCTTTCTCATTGAGGAGCACATTCTTCTTTCGCACATACTCATCCGTTTCCAGTGCTCCGTTCAGCTTGAGATCGAGGAGCGTATCAAGTTTCTTTTCAAGTTCCTCTTTCCGTGCAGCAAGGCAGCGCGTTTTCTCCTGCCGGATGCTCTGTGTATTCTCATCTTCCTGCTCAAGATGCCGCAGCATCTTCTCCGCCCACGCATCCGGCAATGACAGATTTTCGACGATGGTACGGACTTGCGTGAGCAAGTCCTCCTCACGCAGGTACTTTTCGCCACACAATTCTTTCTTCTTGGTGCAGCGATAGTACGCATGCCCCTTTTGACTCTCTGCGGTTATCGCGCAGCCGCACGATCCGCAATGCAAAAGGCCGGAAAAAAGAAACTCGTGTTTGCGTTTGCGCTTCTTCCTGCGCGATTTTCCCGCAAGTACCTGCTGCACCTCGTCGAAGAGAGCCTTCGTGATGATCGGCTCGTGAGCACCGTCGTACAGTTCGCCGAGGCGGTGGATCATCCCGTAGTACGCTGGATTCTGCAGAAGTCTCTGGATGCTGGACACGGAGAGCACGTTTCCTTTGTGGCTGCGCAGACCAAGTTCTTTGAGCACATTTGAGAGAGCGCGAAGCGCATAGCTGCCTGTCGCATAGAGCTCAAACGCTTTCTTCACGAGTGGCGCACGCATCGGATCCACCTCGATTTGCTTCGTCTTGAGATTGTTGTTGTAGCCAACCGGAGCAAGTGCGGGCCACTCGCCTCTGTGCAGCTTCTGGCGGATACCGCGCTTCACGTTCTCGCTCAGGTTATCCACGTAGTATTTGCTCTGCCCGAAAGCGATATTGAGCATGAACTTGCCCTGTGGTGTGGATTCAAACCAGAACGTAGGGAAGCGAAGGTTTTTCAGTGCTCCCGTGTCCAGCAGATAGATGATCCTCCCGCCGTCGACACTGTTTCGTGCCAGTCGATCGGGATGCCAAGAAAGAATGCCAGCGGCATCACCTCCCTCGATCATGGAAAGCATTTCGCCGAACCGGGTTCGGCCAGGTTCTTTGGCAGTTTTTGCTTCGCAAAGCGAGGCGACGATTTCCAATTGTTCTCTCTCCGCAAATTCCCGCAGCTCCCGGAGCTGCGCTTCGATCGAGAGCGCTTGTCTTTCCTCCGACTCGGTGGATTTGCGTGCGTAGAGTATGTATTTCATGGCGTCATAGGGAGGGAACGAGAAAACGGGTGCGCAGGGTGTGCGCGACGCACACACAGGGAAAACGCTGCAGTGGGAAGCACAAAAAGGCTGGCGCCGCATTGCGCGGCGCGGGGTTTGTTCTGATTGGCTGCGATTGCTGAACGAAATTCGAACGGATTTGGGCTGCACGGCCGGCGGCGGCTGATTCCCAGGCGCGCGCAGCCGCCGCCTGCCGGCCATAGCCGCTGCGACGGCTGGCCATTTCGGAAAGACTGCCAAAGAACCTGATCAAGCGTCGGCTCGAACGTTCTTTTGTCCTGCGCACCCGTTTTCTCGTTCCCTGTGATTGAGAAAAGAAGACGACCATAGTACCCTGTTGGTGGCAAGTAATACTTGCTGAATATACTAGCAATTTATGGATAGAACGCAAGTGAATAAACTCGGCAAAAAGATACAGAAACTCCGCAAGGAGATGGGGCTTTCGCAGGATGAATTCGCACGGAAGGCCGATGTGCCCTATACGACGCTCACGAAGGTCGAGACAGGTGTAATCAAGAAGCCGTCGGTGTTTGCGGTGGCGAAGGTTGCGAAAGCTCTGGATATTTCTGTTGATGATTTACTCTCATAAGTTATGTCATCAGATCTTACATTTATCACCAACGAGAAAAATCAAAGCCTGCAGAAGCGCTTTGCAGCCCTGATAAAGGACACTCGTTTCTTCGATGTGCTTGTTGGCTATTTCTATGTCAGCGGTTTCCATGCTCTTTACCCTGTACTCAAGAAAACTGAGAAGATCCGTATTCTCATTGGCATAAGCACCGATCCGCGAACATATGGGTTTATAGAAGAGGCGCGTATTGGATCTCAGACCGCAATTGATTTCAGCTCAACGCCAAAGATGAAGAACATTGTTTCCGAGGGAGTGATTCAAGAAATGGAACATGCTCCGGATACGTCAACGGTTGAGGAGGGTGTGAATGCATTCCGGGAATGGCTGCGTTCTAAAAAGATGGAGATCAAGGTATACCCCTCGGAGAAGATTCACGCCAAGGTCTACATTATGACGTTTAGCGAGGGTGACAGGGATAAAGGGAGAGTTATCACCGGTTCGAGTAACTTTTCCAAATCAGGTCTTTCAGAGAATCTTGAATTTAATGTGGAACTGAAGAATCGCTCAGATTATGACTATGCTTTGGGAAAATTTAATTCCCTCTGGAAGGATGCTGTGGATGTCTCCGAGCAATATGTAGAGACGTTGGAGAAAAGAACACATTTGAACGACACAATTACTCCCTACGACTTATATCTCAAGTTTCTCTATGAATACTTCAAAGATGAATTGGGACGCAGTGATTCGCTCATCTACAAGTACCTACCGGAGCGATTTAAAGAGTTAGAGTACCAGCTGCAAGCGGTGCTGAATGCCAAAAAAATTCTCGAGGAGTACGGAGGAGTATTTCTATCCGATGTCGTTGGTCTCGGAAAAACGTTTATGGCGGCGCTTCTTGCTCAACAATTACCCGGCAGACACTTGGTACTTGCGAAGCCTGCACTGATTGATGTGAACAATCCGGGGTCTTGGAGAAATGTTTTCAGCGACTTCAAAGAGGCGGCAGATTTCGAATCGATCGGCATGCTTGATCATGTCATACGGAGAGGAACGGAAAAATATGACAACGTCTTCATTGATGAAGCACATTACTTCCGTTCAGAGTCGAATCAGACATATGAAAAACTTGCACGAATATGTAGGGGAAAACGGGTCATCCTTGTCACCGCTACTCCATACAACAACAAGCCATCGGACATTTTGAGTCAGATAAAACTCTTTCAGAAGGCAAAGAGCAGCACCATCCCGAACCTCCCCGATCTCGAATCGTTCTTCAAAAAACTTGAAAAGAATCTCAAAGGCTTGGATAGAAAGAAAGATTTTGAGGAATACATGCGCATTGTCAAAGAGAATTCACGATCGGTCAGAGAGAAGGTTTTGAAGTACCTCATGGTGAGGCGGACCCGTAGTGAGATCGAAATATACTATGGTGAGGACCTCAAAAAGCAGGGAATGGCATTCCCAAAGGTCACTGATCCGGAAGCTGTGTATTACCAGTTCAATAGCCATGAGAGTGAAATCTTCCAGAAGACAATCTCACTGATCGGACACGGATTCACCTACGCACGTTACATGCCGATGCTCTACTACAAGGGCAAGATAGGGCAGGCAGAGCAGTTGGCCCAGAAGAACGTAGGAAAGTTTATGAAAATACTTCTCGTGAAGCGACTGGAGAGCAGTTTCTATGCGTTCAAGAACTCGCTGCAACGATTCATTCATTCGTATGAACAATTTCTGAAGGCTCTCGAAGGCGGACGTGTCTACATCAGCAAGGACTATAGCAATAAGATATTTGAATTTCTTGAACAGGACGATGACGCGGCAATCCAAAAACTCATAGATCGCGATAAAGCCCAGGCATACGAGGCGAAAGACTTCAGACCGGATCTTAAGAAGGACGTAGAAGCAGACCTTGCAGCCCTGCGGTCAGTTCTTAAGGATTGGGAGAGTATTACACGTGATCCAAAACTGTTGAAGTTTTTGGATGATCTTCATGGCAGGAAGATTTTTCAGGAAAATAAACTCATCGTCTTCACGGAGTCGAGGGAAACCGCAGAGTATCTTGCAAAAAATATCGGATCCAAAGTTGCGGGCGGGGTCCTCTGCTATCACGGATCATCCGGTGCGCCAACGAGGGATAAAGTAATTGAAAACTTCGATGCAAGAGTGCGAACACCGAAAGATGACTGCAGGGTGCTCGTGACGACGGAAGTCCTTTCCGAAGGCGTAAACCTTCATCGAAGCAATGTTGTCATAAACTACGATATCCCCTGGAATCCAACACGCCTTATGCAGCGCGTTGGTCGTATCAATCGCGTAGACACCGATCACAAAACCATTTATACGTTCAACTTCTTCCCGACTGAGGAGTCAAACGATGAAATAAAGCTCAAGGAAGCCGCTCAATTCAAAATACATGCCTTCATCGAAATGCTTGGAAATGATGCACAGCTTCTCACTGAAGGAGAAGAGATCAAATCTCAAGAACTCTTTGAAAGGCTATCGAGCAAGAAAACCCTTACAGGAGATGATGATGGCGAAGAGAGCGAGCTGAAGTATCTCGAAGTCATCCGGCATATACAGGCAGAAGATGAAGATACGTTCGAGCGGGTAAAACATCTGCCGAAGAAAGCCCGAACTGCCAGGAGCAATGCAAAACACAGGGGATCACTCTTAACGTTTTTCAGGAAAGGAAAACTCATGAAATTCTACCTCTCTTCGTCTTCCGGGAAAGCACAAGAATTCGATTTCTTTCAAGCGGCGTCACTGCTTGAGGTACAGTCTGATACCAAGCGCACGAAAATGCCTGCGGCATTCTATGAGTTACTGGAGCGTAATAAGCACGAGTTTGAGATGGCCACGACTGAGGAACTTATGGAAGAGGATGCGCGCTCCGGCAGAGATAGCGCCATGAAAGTGCTGCGGATTCTCCGGCTGCCCGCTATTCGACAATACAAGGGATTCCCAGAGGAAGACGACATATTTCTACAAAAGGTTATTGAGGAGCTTGCTCAAGGGGGCATACCGAAGCAAACGACTAAAAAGCTCTCTCAAGCCCTTGAGAAAGAACTTGATGCAGGCATGAACCCCCTGCGCATCCTCGGCATCATCAAGTCGGGAATTCCCTCGGAATTTCTGCAGGAAATGGTGACCGTATCCGCTGCGCAAACCGCAGGTCCCCGCCAGGTCATTCTCTCCGAATTCTTTACCGCTTAAATTCAATGAAGCGCGATGAAGCAAAGCGGCTCATACAGGAGACATTTGAGCATCCATTCGACAGAGCACGCTTTACTCGCTTTGCATCGGAACTTTTCAATACCCTCGAACTAACGCCGACAACGAGACAAGCAGGAAATCTGCTACCGGATGCGTACAAGGAACGCGTGCAATCCATGGAACGTATCGGGAAGTATATTGACCCCGAAAACATGAGCATCGATGTGCTTGTCGTGAAACTCATCAAACCAAGCTCCCTATGGAATGCGCGTACGATGCAGCGCAACTTCATATCCCGCTACCTCAATGGCAGCCGCGGAGGAAAACTTAAGGATGCAGCACTTGTTGCCTTCTATGCGGAAGGATGTGACGAATGGCGCTTCTCGTTTATCCGGATGGAATATGCGTTTGATGAGGAGAAAAAGAAGATTACCCAGGACTTTACGCCTGCGCGACGTTCTTCGTACGCTGTTGGTCCCAATGAGAAATCGCATACGGCGCAGGTGCAACTCCTGCCCATTCTTGAAGAAGAAGCTGTCAATCCGTCGTTCCAGCAAATGGAGAAGGTCTTCTCTGTTGAGAGGGTCACCAAACGTTTCTTCGAGCAATACAGAGAACTTTTTTTCTGGCTCATGGAATCGCTCGACAAACTTATGTCCACTCACGAGAAAATTCAAAAGGATTTTAAAGAGAAGGGTGTTGATCCTGCCGATTTTGGGAAGAAGCTCCTCGGACAGATTGTGTTTCTCTACTATCTGCAGAAAAAGGGATGGTTTGGCGTACAGCGGGGAGAAAAATGGGGATCAGGTTCAAAGAATTTTCTCAGGGAACTATTTGAGAGGAAGCATGGCGATTACAAGAATTTCTTCAATGATATTCTGGAACCGCTCTTCTACGAAGCGCTGCGCCTTGAGCACCCAAAAGATTACTACGACAAGTTCCATTGCCGGATTCCTTTCTTAAACGGAGGGTTATTCGATCCTCTGCACGATTATGATTGGCAGGATACGGATATCATGCTTCCCAATGATATTTTCTCCAATACATATAAAACCGATGAGGGTGACATTGGTAATGGCATCTTAGACATTTTTGATAGATACAACTTCACCGTCAAAGAAGATGAGCCGCTTGAAAAAGAGGTTGCCGTTGATCCGGAGATGCTCGGAAAGGTCTTCGAGAATCTGCTGGAAGTGAAGGACAGAAAATCCAAAGGAACGTACTACACGCCCCGCGAAATTGTTCATTATATGTGTCAAGAGAGCCTGATCAATTACCTGGATACCGAGATAAATCCGCATATTGTTACATACCAGGACATCGATAGCGAACAAAAAAATATGTTCGGCAATAGGGTGCGCACCGGCCAGCTCAAACTTGAGGAAGAAGAGAAAAATTTAGAGGGGCAAATGTTCGTACCGAGAGAAGATATCGAAATACTCATTAAATACGGTGAAACTGCCATCGAACATGATAACCGCGTGGTCCATGAGGGACACGAAACTGAAACGTATGCATACAAGCTCCCACCGAGCGTTCGTAAAAACGCCAAACTCATAGATGAAAAATTAGCTTCAATCCGTGTCTGCGATCCCGCCGTCGGTTCCGGAGCATTTCCGGTAGGTATGATGAATGAAATCATCAGGACCCGAAACGCACTCACGCCGCACATACGTGGAAACGGAGAACGATCCCCATACAACTTCAAGCGTCATGCGATTCAGAATTGTTTGTATGGAGTGGACATAGACCCCGGTGCCGTAGAAATTGCCAAACTCCGCTTGTGGCTCTCACTCATTGTAGATGAGGAAGAACGCGAGGCAATCCAGCCATTGCCGAACCTGGATTACAAGATCGTGCAGGGTAATGCACTCTTGAGCGTTGAGAAGAATCTTTTTAATCAGGAATTATTCAACCAGCTTGAGGAATTGAAGCCGCTGTTCTTCAACGAAACCAGTGCAAGCAAAAAGCAGAAATATAAAAAGCAGATTGATGAACTCATCAACCAAATCACCAGTGGGCATAAGGACTTTGATTTTGAAGTATATTTCTCGGAAGTGTTCCACGAGAAGAAAGGTTTTGATGTGGTGATTGCGAACCCACCGTATTTAAGCGCTTTGGAATTTTCGAAACTTTACGGTTTGGAAGAACGCAAAACCCTTGGCAAACTATTTCAATCTGCGAAAGGAACTTACGATCTCTATATTTTATTTGTTGAGAGAGCGATCACTCTTTTAAATTTGCACGGCAAGTTGGCATTTATTAATCCAAATAAATATCTGTCGGCCAAATACGCAGAATCTTTAAGGGAATTCATATTGCAAAGCGCAAAATTAGACTGCTTGGTTGATGTTTCTGGTATCAGGATTTTTGATGAGGCATCGGTTTATCCAGTACTGAGTTTTATGAGTAGATATGACGGTTCTCCTTACCATGTGAAACTTGTGCTTCCTCGAATTCGGAGGGCAGAGTGTTTCAAACTCAACAACTATGTAGTTCACAATTTACCATCAGAAGCTTTATCCAGCTTACCGGAGAATATATGGGGATTCTTATTATCTGACAAAATTGAGTTGCTTTTAAAGTTAATAGAAGGGACTAAGCCTCTGTCACAATTTGGAGATATTAACGCTTCGACGACCGCTTCAGAGTCTGATGAATTTGGTAAGTGGATATCTAATACTAAACAACAAGATTCCTTGAGGGTCTTGAATACGGGATTAGTGGATTCCTATGCTTGTCTTTGGGGAAAATCTGTAATTAAAGTCAATGGCAAAAAGTTTTTAACGCCCTATTTGTCTTTAAAGATGGTGAATGAGAGACGAAAATCCATGTATAAAAGGCCGAAGGTGATTTATGCGAAACTCGCAAAAGAGTGCGAGGCATTTCTGGATACATCTGGGGAATATGCGTCTTTAAATACAAATATCTTCTACAACCCTCATAAAGAAGTTTCCTTAAAATATATCGTTGCTTATTCTAACTCGCAGCTTTTCATGTTTTTCTACAACCAATATTTTGGTTCGTTACGCATGGGTGGAGGATTTTATCAGTTTCAGGCTCCTCAATTGCGCGTCATTCCTTGCAAGCCGGTTGATCAAAAAACATCTAAAAAAATTGACAGTGTTGTTGATAAAATCCTCTTCGTAACAAAAGATGAAGATTACTTAGATAACGCCACTCAACAAGCCAAAGTCCGCGACTACGAAAAACAAATTGATCAGCTTGTTTATAAACTTTACGACCTTACGGAGGAGGAGATTGAGATTGTGGAGCACTCTAAAAAATGACTATACGATTCCTTGTCAACGATGACGGCTCTCCATTTGAATCGTTTGAGATTCAGACATTGCGCACGGCATTAGATTCGCTAGGGGATAAGGAACGGGAAGATTACCGCAATCAAAACGCTTCATCTATCGCACAGCATGACGCTGCCAAAATTTTAATTGTCTCTGGCCCAGGAACAGGCAAAAGCCGCCTTTTTCTAAACAGGATAGACCATTGGTATCAGAAGGACCAAGACGCAAGCGTTGTTGTAACGAGCTTTGTTCGAAAGTTAGTGGCGGATTTGCAGAATGACATTGAGAGCGACGAAAAACTAACCGCCGAACAAAAAGGCAAAATCACCGTATCCACCTTGCATAAGCTTGCTCGCAGCATTGTCGAAAAAAATCATGGGACGACCGAATGGCGGTTTAGGTCGCACTCTCGGATCATTGGGCAGTCTTGGAAGGAAGTAGTGTGGGGTGATGTGCTTGTTTTTTATCCTGCCATAGACCGAGGCGTCTATACATGGAAGAAATTTGAGAAACAGTTGCATGACAGTAACTTTGAGGAATCCAATGAATGGAAACGACTTAAAGAAACCTATTTCAAGCTCTGCCAATTTTACAATGCGGCCGGTTTCGCTGATTTGATCTTGCGCGCCACGAAGGCGTTAGTAGAAAACTCTGATCTAAGTGAAGATAACTACTTCATCATTGATGAGTATCAGGATTTCAACCTTGCCGAAGAAGCCCTTATAAACCAACTGGTGGGTAATCCCAAAGGCCTACTTGTTGTTGGAGACGACGAGCAAGTTCTTTACGAGAAGTTGAAATCAGGCCAATCTACGCTGATCCGCAATCTGTATAAAAACACGGATTATACCAATGGAATGCTCCCATTCTGCGGCAGGAGCAGTTACCACATCACAAAGACCTCCGATCATTTTATTCAACAAAACAGAGAAGCGGAATGCATAGAAAAAATATACTTGCCGTTAAAGACCAACACCGATGAACTGAAAGTCCAAGTTATTGCGTGCGCCACTTCGCCTACCGCTGTCGATTACATTGAAAAGTTCGTCGCTGATAACAGAGAATTAATTGATGAGCGCAAGAGACAATTGGCGGCCGGTGAGGCAAAAGATGCATTCTTATTGATTTTAACACCAGCGAAAGAAGTCAATTTTTACGGACAATCGAAGGAGGAAATAAAAAGAATCGCAGCAGAATATCAAACGGAGACGCGGTCGTTTTCGGAAGATTATTATCAATTACTAAGCTATTATTCGCTTGCAAAGAACCCCTATAACAATTTCACTTTTCGAAAAGTGCTCCACTACGAGGGAGTATCGGAAGATAAAGCGCATGAGTTGATTGCCAATGCTATGCAGGATGACAAAAATCTTTGCGGCTTAGATACTCAAGAAATCAAGGACGCATTGAGCAAGTGCAACAAGATTAAAACTATTTTGGATGGAGGGAATACCGCTGCAGAAAAAATGGAGCAAATCTCAAGTCTTATCTCGGTAACCGATAAGGAGAAGCTTCAGCAGGATATCGAGCGAAAAGCTATCAATCAGGAAGGGGTTGTGAGAATGGAGCACCAAGAGGAAGAAGAAGCCGAATTGGAAGAAATTGAAGTAAAGCGAATGGGAGCTGTGGAGTTAATGACAGTTGTCGGCTCCAAAGGACTTTCAGCAGAGCACGTCATCATTATCGGTTTTGATAACGTAAACATGAAATGGGTAACGAAAAATGCTTTTTACGTTGCGATGACAAGAGCAAGAAGGAGTTTGCACATCCTTACCGCCCTACAATCAGGCGGCGCAGTAAAAGCACACGATTTCTTGGATCAATTGCCGGATGATCATGCCGAATTTTACAGCTACAAGAAAAGCACCCGCTCAAAAAATCAATTGCAAGGCAAACGAGGATTGAAGGGCTATCTCAATAACCTAAATTCAATGTCGAGACGGGGTTGAGAGAATTTGCGGAGAGAGAACAATTGGAAATCGTCCCGAAATGGCCAGCCGTCGCAGCGGCTATGGCCGGCAGGCGGCGGCTGCGCGCGCCTGGGAATCAGCCGCCGCCGGCCGTGCAGCCCAAATCCGTTCGAATTTCGTTCAGCAATCGCAGCCACGAACCACTCGCCCTTCGGGCTCGGGTTCGTGGCGGCGCCATCAGGAAACACACAAATTCCATAGCGAGTGGTGAGTGTCCAGAACCCGACCGGGTACCCGAACGGAGTGAGTGGTTCCCGGGAGTGGTGCTGGGCTGGTGCGGGGCAAACAAGGGACATACAATCCGCTTCCTATGTCTTTCTGGTATGTCTACGTTCTGCGCAGTCCAAAAGATCACGATTTCTATGTAGGGTCTACCAATAATCTGAAGCGCCGGATGCAGCAGCATCGGCAGGGAGAGAACGTTTCCACAGCAAAACGACTACCTGTCGAACTCATGTTCTTTGAGGGGCATCGTTCCAAGGATGATGCACTACGGCGCGAAAAGTATTTCAAGACAACAGAGGGGAGAATAACGCTACGACAGATGCTACGAGGTGGTTTGGGGAGTAAAGTGTAGGTGCTCGTGGGAATAGACCTGCTTGTATCTACCAGTTCTTCACTTCACTAAAGTATGGATGTAATCCTCAGTCAACTAAAGGAAATGTTCATGGGTCTTTTTGGAATGTTCAACAAATCAGGCGAGAAAAATATGGGCCTAGCAGCTGATTATACAAAAGAAGAGACCTATCGCGTTTCCAATCTATATATCACTTTAAATGTTGGAGTTTTGTCTGCCTCTTCATTCATTTTCTCCAGCATCAATCTGGCTAAATCTGCGAAGATTTTTGTACCGCTGCTTTTTCTTTCTCTAATCTCGATTATTCTTGAAATTTTTATTCGGAAAAATACTCTTAAAATTCTCAGAGCTGGTAGCGCCGAGAAAATGAATCATGCCGATAAATATAACACAAAGTTAGCGGAGGCATTTCGCAATAATGCAAATGATGCTATCAAATGCAGTGAAGAAATGGCTAAAGTTGCGATTGCATTTAATGCGGAAAATTTGGGGACGAACGCTAGTATTAGCTCAAAAATTCAGCCTTATCTGAGGTTGCGAGTATGGTCAGAAGTAATGATTTTTACAGCTGTGTTTTCGCTATTGCTTGTCGCTTTATCTCAGCTTGGAATTTTGCAAGCTCTGCTAACTTGCGTGGCGATCCAGCAGTGACCCACGTGCTTTCCTTTGTCTGGGTGTCGTCCTTTTATAACCCCTAAAAAATCGCTGAGGTCTTGTTGCCAGACCCGCCCACCCACCTACTCATCCCCGCCCTTTCACTCCACTGCCATCGCTGGCTTCTCGCCCCCCACGCCGAGCGCGTCGAATCCGCCGATCATCTCGTCCAGGATTTCGCCGTACCGTGCGGTGGAGGAACTGCGGACATGCGCGGTCGAGACAAAGATCCTGCCGTCGCGCAGCAGGTCTCCGATCTCCTTGAAGCGGTACTCCGTCCCGTCATCGGTAAAGCCCCCGCGTGCGATGTACATCCCCGCGAAGGTGCCATTCTCCTCCCTTTGTTCCTCGTACCCCTCGAGGGAGTAGCGGGCATCCTGGTCAAACCCTGCCCGGATATCCGCGAGCACGGCATCCAGACCGCCCTGTTCCGCGAGGCGTTGATCGCCGAGTGAGGAAACGATGAACACCGCCTCCCAGTCGGGCGATTCGATGCGCAGGGGCGGGCCCTCGGCGCCCGTGTCATCGGGGATCCATGTGCTTGGGTACCAGAGCGCATAGCCGTGCGATGGGCTGCGGTAGAGCGTCCATTCCGCCGCCTCGGGCGCCACTTCCGGCGCTGCATCGTCTGCACCGGGGCCTTCCTGTGTGGGGGCGCAGGCTGGGAGAAAGAGGAGCATCCCGAGTGCGAGCATCGTATTCCGGATAGCGGTCATTGGTGCGAGTATACACGATCTCCGGGCCCTTATTTCCAGATGGTGAATTCCACCCGGTCCGTGTCGCTCGGCCCCCCCCGCATCTTGCCGACGACGCCGTCGTCCGTTTTGAAGCAGATGACTGTCGCGTTGTAGCCGAAGATGATGGCCTCGTGACCGCTCGCGTAGTCGGGGTTATCCCGGCAATCTGCCTCGGTCAGCTCTTCGTAGCGCTTCGTGGGCATGGCGAATAGTGCGGCACTGCCCTCCCTGCTTGCAGCCTCCAGGTAGGAGTTGCTGATGCCTGCAGCGGGCTGCATGCTGAAACGGAAGTCCCAGGGGCGGTCGTTCTGATCCCGCCGGTAAACGCCGGCGGAGAAATCATAAAATTTTGAGACCCGGGATAGTCCCTGGAAGAAATCCGAGAGATCGATGGCTCCGGTGATCTGCTGTCGCACGGGTACGGAGGAGACTGGTCGAGATACCACGGAGGATGAGGTCCCCGCAGGCGTGGGTGAAACCGCGGTCTGTGCGCTGTAGTCGATCTCCCCCGGCCAGCGCTCGTACTCCATGTACTGGCCGGACCAGTGGCGCGTCATCTTCACGATGTAACCGTCCTCGGTATCGATGCAGACGGTATCGCCCGCGCCAATTCTCGGTTCGTCGAAGCGCCGCGTCGTCTTTAACTGGCGGATGCAGTCGTCGAGGCGGACGCGGGAGTAGTCCCGGTCTGCCTGGTTGATGCGGCTGATCCAGCCGTCGCCGTTGTAGACCCAGACCTTCGTCTGATCCGCAACGGGCCCCGGCTTCTCTACGCGGATGTCATAGGACCGGCCATCGGAATAGGACATCATCACTTCCTTCGAGAAGTCGAAGTAGATGGTCCACTGGCTGAGGCTGAAGGTACCGGTCCTCTGTGTGCGGCCGTCTACGGATGATTGCGCCGTGTTCAGAACAGACGAGGGTGCCTGGGAGCTGGAACTCACAGGAAGGGAAGCGGAGGATGGCTGGGCTGTGTTCTGTGTGTTCGCTGTCGGAGCCTTCTTGCAGACGCCGTTCTCACAGCCGTACTGGCATACTTTGCCCGTATTCAGGATGCTCCCGTATTCACCGCAGTAGAACTCCAGCTGATGTACGGCTTTCCCGTAATCGACGCATCCGTCCGTCGAGGAGGACTCAATCTCTCCCGTATCGGCATTGCGGATGGAGACGGTGCCCTGCACGTCGAAGTTCTGCCCGTCGTCGCTGTCTTCGCAGGCGGTGCGCGTGCATGCCCCGTTCCTGCACGTGCTCGCTTCGGGGCATTCCTGTTCGCCGTAGCCGATGTAGAGACCGCGGTCGCAGGAATACTCCTTCACGGTCCTCTGGGTCAGGCATTCGTCCTGGAACTCCTGTGCGCGGTCCGGCTGGCCATGGAATGTGCCGTAGATGATGCCCTGTTCAAAGAGGTTCTCCCCCCCGTCCGAATCATGGCATGCGATAGTCTCGGCGGCACTCGATGCAGCGCCCGTCTGCGGGCACTCATGGTATGCGCTCCCGCTCGCGGCGCCCCCTCCGGTCTTCACCGTGCCATCCTTAGCGAAGAGGATTACGCCCCACTGGACCCTGCGCTGCGCATTGACGGGTTCCGAGCAATAGGTATCCATCAGTTTCCTGTATTCCGTATCCGTGCAGCGTGCCCGGATGGATGCGAGACTGTGGTCATCGGTATATGTCACCTTCGCGTACCCGTCTCCGAAGTCCGACTGATCAGCAGTCGGAGTCGTGATGTTATCCGCCTGTACGATGCAGGCCGCGGTCGGGATGGTTGCAGGCGGAGGAGGGACAGAGGAAACCGGCGCAGCACTGTGGACAGAACCGCTGAAGTCTCCCCCGGAGAACTTCTGGAGCAGCCGGTCCATCACCACTGCGACCGCCGCGCGGTTGATGGGGTCCTGCACGCCGAAATCCCCGGTGGGGTACCCCGTCATGACGCGGAGTGCGTTGACGACGGCTACGTCGGCGAAGAAGGAGTTGCCCGGAGCGACGTCATCGAAGACCTGCGGTCCGTCAGCCAATTCCTCCCTATCAATCTGGGATTCTCCGATGAGAGGTTCTGCGACCATGGAGACGAGTTTCGCGACAACTCCGCGCAGCGCAGGGTCGTTCGGCAGGAAGTATGATTCATCGAATCCCCATCCGTTCGCGGCGAACGCGCAGACGGCTTCCTCCATATATTCTCCGGGGAGCACATCCTCGTAGGCATAGCAGCCGGTTTCTCCCTTTGCGATGAGGTCGGCAGAGCGCAGCATGCGGTAGAGGAGCGTCACCACCTGGCCGCGGGTCACCGGATCTCCCGGGCCGAACCTTCCGTCGTCATATCCTTTGGTGATGCCTGCCCGGTGCAGCCGTACGATCGCGGGCAGAGCCCACTCCGGCAGAGCATCTGTGAAGGGATTCGTCAGTGTCTCCGTGATCTCCACCGTCGCAACCGCGCGGTACCCCTCTGCTTCAGCTTCGATCTCTGCCGTTCCCGGTTCCTCACCGGCAGTGACAGTGCACTGCTTCGACTTCCTGCACCCTTCAAGTGTCACGGGGACACCCCCCCGTGCGGACCACCGCGCCTGCACGGGCATGGTCATGGTGCCGTAGTCTCCTTCGGCGGTGAGCCGGAGGCTGCCTCCCGCCTCCACGGAGAGCGGATCGTCTGCGTTGATCTGAATGCCGATGAGCCCGTCAGATACCGCGGCGCGGAATGTGTGGAAAGTGACAGCGGACGCAGCTGTGAGGACGGCCGCAAAGCCGAATGCGACTGCAGTGACGGTGGTCTTTTTCCGGGGACAATGGTGCATGGATGTGGATGGGAAATGTTGAGAACGAGTATTGTGATTTGCATGGCTCCGCGAGCCACGGCTTGTGATTTCTCTATGTTCCATCTGGTGCCAGAGTAGGAGAACGGCGACGTTGGAGCAGAGGAGGAGCAGTGCCGCGGCAAAGGGAGCTGTTTCTGTCAGGGAGGAGATGACGATGTTTCCCGGGAGCATCCGCAGCATGGCGGCGAAGAGGAGAAAAGTGGCGAGAATTTGCATGCAGGCCGCCCCCTTGAGGAACATTGCATGCCGTGCGGTGCCAAGCAGGATCAGTGCGACGGCGACGCTGAGTGCGAAGGCGGCGAAGAGCGCATTGCCTTGGAAAAGTACGGTGATGCCTGTCACAGGGCCTCCCCGGCTTGCCGGAATCCATGGGAGCAGCAGGGAGAGGAGTACGAATGTATCCATGGCGGCGGTCGCGCGACGGAGTTCCGCTGCGCGCTTTTCCCCATGGGCGTAGTAGTACCGCGGCAGGAGCCAGGCGCAGAGGAGGGAGAGAGCGATCCAGAAGCCGATGGTTGGCAGGAGCGACTGCATGGTGGTCCGGGGATGACCTCACTCGCCGGAACAAGGCGGAATGTTGGCAGCTTCGTATTTTGCCGCCTGTTCCTTCATTGCCCTCGCAATGAGGTCGTTTGTGGTCTGGAAGATTTCCTGGCTGGAGCGCAGCATGCAGGAGGGGTCTTGGATCGTGAAGGCGTCCTCGTCATTGAATGGTCCGCATTCATAGCGCCTGGTCACCGTTGAGGATTCCTCCGAGGTTTCCGAGGAATGATTCCAGGGGACTTCCGCACACTGCCCCGCACTGCGCGATGTCCAGGTGTCCACTGTGCGCCGGATCGTCACGCGGACGGGTATGTCCATCCCTTCGAGAATCTTCGGCCAGCTGTCAATGAGTGTCTGCAGTGCGTCGAGGACGTGGTCCTTGCTCAGGTACGACGGGTTCGCTTCGATGCCGGCGAGTCCCGCCACAAATTCAGCGACCATCGCAATCCGTTCGCCGGGACCCTCCAGCCCTCCTGCAAGGAGGCTTGCCCAGTCGATGGCCTGCATCCACTGCCGGAAGCCGTCGAACGATTTCTGATCGAAGTACTCCCCGTATCCGCCCCAGTCAATCTTTACGCCGGTTTCGCCCGCGAAAGAAACTTCGTAGCATTGTTTGACGAACGTGCGGACACTCCCTGCGCAGCAATCACTGCCTGCCTGTGTGCCCGGCGGGATCTCGCCTTTGTCTTCCCGCACATGTGCGGCCGAGCGCATGCGCTTCCATTCCAGCTCGTGCTGATTCCACTCCTCCAGCCGTTTGATGCGCGCTCGTTCGTATGCTTCCCTCTTCTGCGCCTCCTGTTTCTGCTCACAATCGTAGAGGCGATTGTACGCGGCTGAGGCTGCGGCTTCCGCTGAGCTCAATTCCCGCTTGAGAGCCTCATACTGCTCGATCAGTGAGTTATATTCGGCATTTAATTGCTGAAGTTTCTGCTGGAGCGATCCTATTTCATCCAGCGCTTTCACGTATTCGGGGGCGCGTTCTGTCTTTCCCTGGTTGTCTCTGCTCAGCGGATACCCTTCGTTGTCCAGTAAGCCGAATTTCGCATAATTTTCCTTGAGTTGCTTCCAGTTGCGTAGATTAACAAGGCGTTGCAGCGCTTCTTCGACGATGGAGAGTTCTTCCTCCAGATGCTGTCCGCGGGCCACAATTCCGTCCCGTGCAGTATTCTCCCGCTCGAGTGCTTCCCGGGCGCGGCTCGCGCGTTCTCCCGCCTCACGCGCTGCCTGCTTAAGTTCGCTGCAGTCAATGAGAGGTTCTGGAGCGCCGCCGCCGGCTTCTCCTGCAGCTCCGTTTGCTGCACGGTGTTCCATCTGGGCGAGGAGCTGGCCGTTCTTGCCGACCGCATTGAGGGCGACGTTCTGATTCTGCCATTGCTGCTGAAGGAGCGGTCCGTTGACACTGCAGCCGCTCGGGCCGCGGCAGACGAATTCCGGATCGCCGGAGATCTGCTCCTGCCACACCGTCTGTCCTTCCACGGAGAGCGTGACGGTGATGGGGAGCTGCTTTGTCATGTCCGTTCCTTCACTCCCGACGATGAGGTGTGGCCTCTGCCCGAATGGGAGGTCGGAGACCGGCTGCCCCTGCCTGTCCAGGAGTTCCCACGCCCCGAGTGTCTGCGGACGGTTGGGGCAGCGGGATCCGTAGGTGATGGGCAGGCGGTCGGTTTCTTCCATGAGTGGATTCCCGCATGCGTTTCCTGTGAGGTCGTCCCGCCGCACGTCGCCTGGCTCGCAGGTGTTGCCCGCGAAGGGGATGTAGAAGCGGTCGGCATCGGTGGCCGGGCATGCCTCGCAGCAATCTGCCGGAGTCAGAGGCGCGGAGTCCGAGGGTCTCTCATCTGCCGGAGCATCGTCTTCTGGCTTGCACTGATCATCAGTCGGCGCAGGAAGGGAAAGGTACTGCTGCGCGTCCACTGGTGCGAGGGTTGGTCCCCCTGCAAGCGGGCGCGGTACCACCGACGGTGCTCCCTGGTGTGTGGGAGGACCCGGCTGGATCGCATTCACATCAAAGTCTGCGTTTGGCAGCGCCTTGAGGGCGCGGTCCACGACCGCGGCTGCCGCTGCTCTGTTGAGCGGATCTTCACCGCCGAAGTCGCCGTTCGGGTACCCCGTCATGATGCCTGCGCGCTGCAGGAGTGCGGAGGAATAGAAGTAGGGGGATTCCACCGGGACGTCCCCGAACACGGGGGAAGAGTCCGGCTGTCCGAAACTTTCTATGAGAGTCTGTCCAATGGATACCGCAAGGAATTGTGCGGTGTCTGCGCGCGTCGCGATGTCATCAGGGCGGAGAGCCACCTTCGGTTCTATCCACCCGCGGTTTCCAAATGCGCACGCGGCGGCGTAAGCGTAGTGGGATGTTGGGACATCCTTGAGTGTCCACTGGCAGGGTTCATCCGGCTGCACGGCTCTTAAGCCTGTGAGCATGCGATGGATGAGCGTGACGATCTGCCCGCGTGTGAGCGGATCCCCCGGTCCGTAGCGGCCGTCGTCATACCCGCGCACAATGCCCCGGCGATGGAGGCGCACGACAGAAGGGAGCGCCCAGGAGGGGAGCTCATCGCTGAAGGGATTCTTCAGCGATTCTTCGATGGTGATCTTCGTGATGGCGATGGCTTCTCCGTCTCCCACCTGCGCCTGGATCACGGCGACCCCCGCCTCATCTCCCGCGCGGAAGTCGCAGGTTTTGCTCCGCTCGCATCCTTCGAGGACTGCAGGGACTTCGCTCTCGAGGAAGAACCAGTCCGCCCGCACGGGCATGGTGGCGGTGCCGAAATCCCCTTCGGCAGTGAGCCGCAGAGTGCCTCCTGCTTCGATGCTCGGCTGCTCCGGTGTGATCTTGAGTCCCCGCAGGGAATCATCGATGACCGAAGCGGTGCGGAATGTCGAGGCGGTCTCAGTTGTCGGGGTCGCGTTGTCCTCATACACGGACCACGCTGCTGCACCTGTCGCAGCCGATGCGACGAGTGCCGTGAAAATCCACGCGCGGCCGGATCGCAGAAAAGCGGTCTTCTTCTTCATACGGGAGATGGGAATGGATGTGGAGAACTGCTAACCTCCCATTATACATGAATACACTCACCCGTTCAATTCCTGCTCTGCTTCCGGCAAAAACCTTCGCAGCGGCACTCGCGCTCGTCGCCATCGTCTTCCTGCCTCTCGATGCCGTCGGTTTCACCCTGCCGAAGATCTTCTGCATCTCTCTTGCGGGTTTCCTGGGGGCGCTAGCCGCTTTACGCGATCCGGAACGGGACATTCTTTCGATGCTCCTGACCACCTGGACGGGCCGGTTCTTTCTTGCGCTGGCCGCCATCACGGTACTCTCGCCGCTCTGGTCCATCGCGCCCATCCTGAGCATCGTTGGCTCGCCTCCACGCTTCCAGGGCGCCATCACGCAGGTTGCGTATTTCTCCATCGCGATCGGCGGGCTCGTTTCCGTGCAGCGGGAGGGATCGCGCTCCGCACTCGTGCGGGCCATCGTCATTGCCAATGCGATCGTTGTGCTCTACGGGATGCTGCAGGCGGCAGGACTCGACCCTTTCGCAGGGGTATGGAGGGGTGAACTCTTCCTCGGGCGCGTCTTCTCCACCATCGGCCAGCCGACGATGCTTGGGAACTTCCTGCTCCTCACTTTGCCGTTCGTTGCGTGGCAGATGCGTGAGAGCACCGGGGACAGGCGGTACGCGGGTGGTGTGCTCACATTCCTCAATCTCGCCATACTGCTTGCGACCGCCAGCCGTGCTGCGGTGCTGGGGCTCCTCGTTGCCGGGGTGCTCTGGATGCTCACGATGCCCTGGCCAGCCGATATCCGGCCTGACCGTCGGGTGTTTGTGGCCTGTGTGCTCATCATCGTTTCGCTCGCCGGTATCGCTACATGGTCATTCTCCAACCGCTTCAGCAGTGCAACGCAGCAATTCCTCTCGTTCGGAGTCCGCGGTGTTCTCTGGGAGAGTGCGGCATCGATGGCGAAGGAGCGGCCCTCCGGCTACGGTCTCGGGACGGTCGGGCTCGTCTCGCCGCGGTTCCTCTCGCCGGGGCTCTACGAAGGGGAGTCGCTCACGGTGAAAATCGATGACGTGCACAGCGAGCCCCTCCAGATCCTCGTTTCGCTCGGCTTGCCGGGAATACTGCTCACTTTCGGATTCCTCGCGCTCCTGCTCGCCGGGCTCTGGAGGAACCGCACAGGGCACCCGCTCCTGCCGGTTCTCCTCGTCGCGCTCGCAGGAACGCATGCGAGCTTACTCTTCGGCGTGGCCGGTCCCGCGACGGGCGCGTTCCTCTGGCTGCTCTCGGGCATGGCGCTCGGATCGTTGCCGTCTCCGGCGTGCCCAGCACCAGGTGGAAGCCTTGGTACTGTGGCGCTGGGACGGCATCCGTCTTTCACGAGGTGCCTGCTCTCTGCGGCGGTGGCCGGTTCCTTCATCACTGCTATTGTCAGCGGTTGGTGGCTCGTTGCCCGTGTGCACCGTGAGCGCTCGGAAGCAATTCTCCGCGGCGGTGCGACGCTGGCGGCGGCGAATGCTTCGATACGTACTGCAGTGATCTTCCCCTACGACCGGCAGATTCTCATCGAAACTGCGGAAACAGCCCTGCTGGCGTTGGAACGCACGGAGGACCCTGTCGTGGCCGATCATCTCCATCGCGCGGTCCACGAAACCATGGAACAGCTCTCGACGTTGACAAGCGGTCAGGATGGCATGGTGCCGCTGCTTCTCGGATGGCAGGCTGCAATCCGCGGTGATGTCGGGAGTGCCGATCGGTTCTTCACGGAAGCGCGGGTGATGCGTCCTATTGATGTCACCGTCTATCGCATCGCCGCGCACGGGTACTTGCTCCTCGGTGACAGAGTGCGCGAGCGGGAGACCCTCCAGGCTCTCGCAGCGCTGCTGCCGCCAGCATGGAACGATCCTTCGTCTCCGCGCGGACGGATCCTGCGCAAGGAAAATCCCTGGCTGGAGCCGCTGTTCCAGTAGATGCGTGACTGATGTGTCGCCCTAGCTACGCCGGTCATGCGTTGCTCGTTGGCTCATTTGCCTGTGCTCTCGTTTCCTCGTTCGGTCGTTGTAACGAGGAACGAGCCAACGAGTGAACGATCCAACGAACTATTCCGGAAACTCCGGTGCCACCACCCCCGTCTCCTTATCCACGCGGTACCAGTTGAAGGTGGCGGTGTGCCCGTCTTTCACCTCGTACACCTGCACCAGCCACTCTCCGTTCTCCAATTGCACATCGACGTGTGCCGCGGCACCCGCTTCTATGAGGGTGCGTTCGTACGCCTGCACTTCCGGCAGGGCGCGCACGGCAGCGACGGCCGCTTCCTGCGGGATATCCTGTCGGGGTTCTCTGGGTGTGGCTGCAGGAGCACAACCTGCGAGCATGAGGGTGCAGACACACCCGAGCGAGTACACCATCGGTCTGGACATGGGGTTGCTCATTGTTGAGTTCCAGCATACTCCATGGAGGACAGATGTCACGTCGCGCGGGGTTCGCAGCAGGGGATCGGGGAGTGCGGAACTTGTGGTATCCTGTCCACTGTCACCCTCCGGCAAAGCTCGTCGCTCGTTTGCGCTGGGCATTGTCGAAGTGCTTCCGCGTCATCGAAAGAAGTGTTTCCTTCGGGGAGGGGCTCAGGGTCAAGCGCGGAGGCTTGCCCCCCGCGTGTGTGACAGAGCTCCACGGAGGGGGAATGAGGAGCGTACCTCAATACTGATGGAGAAACTGCAGCCAAGCACAGAGTTCTTCTTCATCAGAAAGCCAAAAACTGCTATACTATACCTACAAACTCACATTCATGGTTGTCCTGCTGCATTGCTTCTTATTCCTGCTTTCCGCCGCAGTCATCTGGGGGCTCTCGGGCATGCTCGTGAGTGCGACGGATCGCGTTGCCAAGCGCTACAAAAAGCCCGGGTTCGCCGTTGCTTTCCTTGTTCTTGGCATCATGACTTCGATCGGCGAGGCCTCTGTGTTGGTGAATGCGACCCTCGAGGGTGTACCACAGGTGTCAGCGGGGAATCTTGTTGGTGCCTCGCTTGTGATCTTCCTGCTCATCATCCCCCTGCTTGCGGTGCTGGGCGGCGGCGTTCCCATGAACGGGTCTCTCAGGACGAGAAGCCTTGTTCTTCTGCTCCTGATCGTGGCATTGCCTTCGTTGCTTGTGCTGGATGGTGGATTGGACCCGGCAGAAGGCCTTGTGATGATCCTCCTCTATTGCACACTCCTCTACGCGGTCCAGAAGCGCAAACCGGCCGAGGAAGTCATTGAGCAGACCATACAGCAGGTTGGAGTTGAGCTGTTGCACACACAGAGGTTTCTGCACCGCAGAAAGGCCACAATGTTGGATATCGGGAAGATCGCGATCGCAGGTGTTCTCATCTTCCTCGCGGGGAGGCTGCTTGTGGATGAATCCGTCTATTTCTCAAATTTACTTTCTATTCCGGCTTCGCTCGTCGGGCTTATTCTGCTGTCTGTCGGAACGAATATTCCGGAACTCGTCATTGCCATCCGTTGTGTCGTGGGGAGGCACAAGGACATTGCTTTCGGGGACTACATGGGATCAGCTGCGGCCAATACGCTGCTCATGGGGTTCCTTGCGCTCGCCAATGGATCATTCAGCCTGGAGCGCAGCGAATTCATTCCCACGTTCTTCCTGCTCTCGCTTGGCTTGGTGCTGTTCTTCATTTTCTCCCGTTCGAAGCACAATCTTTCGCGCAGAGAAGGCATGACGCTGCTCAGCATCTATGCGGTGTTTTTAATTATGCAACTCTCGAATGTCGCGCGGTTTGTGGGTGACTGATCATTGCTCTCAGCGTTCGTGCTCTCCTCGGAAACATGGAGGCGTCTGTGATGCCAGCCTTTCTCCATCTCATTGCCCTCTTTGGCATCTTCCTGCTCATGCGGGCGAAGAGCTCCCCGCCAGATCAGCATCGGCAATGCGCGATGCTGGGTATGTACATTGTCATGCTGTTCCTCACAGCCTCTGTGTACTACCTGACCACCGCCTCGGTGGAGGTCTACATGGGGCGCTATGCGGCAGCGACGGGGATCGAACTGCATCTCATGGTGTTGCTTGCCTTCTTTGCTGTGCCGGTGCTGTTTGCCCGTGACACGAAGTGAGTCTACGGTTCTCCTACGAGTGCCGAGACATTCGTCCCGCCAAAACCCATAGAAGTAATGATTGTCTTACCCTTTGGAGCAAGTTTCTCATTTCTGCGGCACAGCATTCCGTCTGCAGTGGCACAGAGGTCTTCCGGGTCGATGACCAAACCTTCCACTCTGCTGATGTCAGGATTCAATTCTTTCAAGCGGGGATCTACCTTCTCAGTACTCGGGAGCCCTGCGATGATTCTTTTTCTCATTGCTTCCACAGCGTCTATCACACTCATAATAAACGCAGCACCAAGAGTATGCCCGATTCTCTCTTTATTTCCTGTTCCTATATACAATCCCTCTCTTGCCACTCTTCCAAGGGCCTTTGCAGTGGCATTGAGCTCGTTGATTGCTCCTGCCTCCGTTCCTGTGCCATGTGTGAAGTGTACGAGCTGGTCATGAAAAGCGGATATTTGCAGGCCAATGTTTTCAAAGAGTTGCTCCATTAATGCCGATTGGCCGGTGACGGTTCCGTCAGCGAGAGTTTTTCCAGTGAATTCAAGAGGCTGGCAGGTATTTGTAGAAACTCCATGGACTGTTGCCAGAGGTTCAATTCCCAAATGATCCGCAAGGTTTCTCCGCATGAGTACCACGAGCCCCGCAGCGTCCCCAGGCACAAATCCGTCCCGGTCGGCTCCGAAAGATGTTAATGCATGCTCAGCACCTCTTCCTTTTCGCCAGCCACGCGAAAGAGCTCCCATGGAGTCGAAGGGGATCATTGTTGTGACAGATCCTGTCACATATTCGCTCCCGCCTACGATGGCAATATCAGTATTATTTCCTGCAGCTCTTATCGCGTTCATGCCGTTGATCATGGAGATGCCCGAAGCCGAGCAGGCGGAGTTGGAACTGTTTTGGGAGCCTTTGATCCCAAAAGCCGAAGCCAGTTGAGCGGCGGCCATATTCCCGAGGTTCTGGAGCAGCCACCTCGGCCTGTAATTTTTCCCCAATCTTTCGTTGTTTGGTGCGTCCAGGAAATTCATGAATTGCTCTTCGAGTCCTGTGACGCAGAATCCTGCGCCGCTGGCGACGTCTATCATTGCCCTTTTTGCCATGTCAGATCGCATCCTCCCGTTATCCGCGAATAATTCCGGCAGGAGTTCCTGAATCTGCTTCAGTGCAAGGTAGGCCTGGACGATGGGGGTTCCAACAAGTTGATTTTTCCCGCGGAAGAACGAATCAGGATACGGTTTGTGGTTCTCTTCCGGATTCGGGAAGAACTCAGCAGGAATAACTCCTCCTGCGCCGCATTTAAATGTGTTCCGAAAGAACGCTGCTCTCTCCTCTGGTGCTGTGATCCCTTTTGCCTCTGCCATTTGGTCAAAATTGGGCAAATCTTCCGGCCTCAGTTCCCGCAGTCCGGTTTTGTAGGTGCCATCTTCAATAGCTGCAACAGCGGAGTCGTACGATTCTTGGGGATTCCTGCCAGTGGAACAAATGCTGCCTGTGGAGACAATGACAACGTCGTTTCCATCCCGGTCAAAGGGTGATCGTTCTGGCATATATACATCAATACGTGGTTAAAGAGTACATGTCAATTCTTCTCTTCGCGAGTCTCTGACTGAGAAAAAATAGAATACATGTATACTTTCACATGTGCATACTATGCTTAGCACTTTTGCCAATTTACATCCGGTTGCCCAGGCTCTCATTGCGACTCTGTTCACATGGGGGCTCACTGCACTGGGTGCGAGTTTGATCCTCTTCGTCAATACGATGAACCGGAAGATTCTGGATGCCATGCTTGCATTCACCGGGGGAGTGATGATTGCGGCAAGCTTCTGGTCTCTGCTGGAGCCTGCCATCGAGATGTCTGCCAGTGGGCCGTTCCCGCGGTGGGTGCCTGCTGCGGTAGGTTTCACTGTTGGTGGTCTTTTCATCGGCATCATTGATCGCACCGTTCCGCATTTGCATCTGTATTTCCCTATGAAAGAGGCAGAAGGTATTCACACGACATGGAGGAAGACTACGCTGCTCATTCTGGCCATTACCATTCACAATATTCCGGAGGGGCTCGCGGTCGGAGTCGCGTTCGGGGCGCTCGCAGCGGGAGTGGAGTCCGCAACGCTTACGGGAGCAATTGCGCTCGCGGTCGGCATAGGCATTCAGAATTTTCCTGAGGGGTTTGCTGTGGCTGCTCCCCTCAGGCGCGAAGGAATCTCCCGTCGCAAGAGTTTCTGGTATGGCCAGCTCTCTGCCACAGTGGAACCGCTTGCAGGAGTACTCGGTGCTGCTGCCGTTATTCTGATGCAGCCGCTCCTACCCTATGCGCTCGCATTTGCAGCCGGGGCAATGATCTTTGTGGTGGTGGAGGAGGTGATTCCGGAGAGCCAGCGTGCAGGGAATACAGACATTGCAACCACAGGAGCAATGCTCGGTTTCCTCATTATGATGACGCTGGATGTGGCACTCGGATAGGAGTTACTCCTGCATGATGCGGAGCAAACTTTCAAGCTGCATTTTCTCTTTTGTGCTCAGTGCCCCAGAGCTCCGTGCAATCCTGTACTGCTCCAGAGCTTCTGCCATGTAATGTGTCTGGGCATAATCGAGGGCGAGTCTCGCATGGATGTAAGGGTCTGAAAGCGTTGAAAGCACATTGTTGTAGAGGGCAATGGCCCGAGTATATTGCTGCTCTTCTTCGTAGAGTTTCCCGAGTTCAAGCACGTATGCGGTGGCTTCCGGTGCATCTGCTGTAACCTTCTGCAGGAGTTGCACTGCCTGGTACTGCTGCCCATTTGCTGCGAATGTCCGTGCGGACTTCACCTTCTGGTAGCGCAGTCGCTCTGCCTCAAAGTTTTCATTGTTCTGGAAGTCGTTGTTCTTCTCTCTTTCTTTCCAGTACGTGAGGTAGAGTTCCTCGCCTGACTCCAGTTTTTCCCAGTACTTCTGGTCCATCTTCCCACCTGATCTGCTGTAGAAGTATTGCTGGAGGTAGCGCACGGCGTTTAGGAGCGGCTGCTCGTTTCTTGCCCATTGGGAGAGTTGTTCGTATTCAGTGAACATGGCCGCTGCAATCGTTGCCTGATCCTCGTCCACTCCCGCTTCTTTCCCGTATGAACTCACGAACCCAAAAGGCCTCTCTGCGTAGAAGTGCTTCTCTGCGATTTCTTTCAAGGGTATGCGGGTTTCCCACGGCATTTCTCTCCCTTGGTTTTTTGCCTGTAACCAGTCGTAGTTCTCATTGCGCATTCCGCCGTCCGAAATATCCATGATGTGAAAAAGTTCGTGGTGCAGTACGGATTCCACGGAGGAAATTCCTATACTTCTGCGGTCGAGGAGGAAGCCGGCAACCTGAACGCCATCGATTTCCCAGTCCTTAAACAGGTACAGGAACTGCAGTCCGCTTCCCCAGACGTATTCAACGGGATACTTCGCAAGCCAGCGTTCAAGCTGTTCCAGGTGAATTTCGAGTACAGAAGGGGAGTAGGCAGTGGCATGCACATCGTATAAATCTGTCAGTGGGTGCGGATTAAACATTCTGATGCTGAAACCGTATGTTTCTTCTATGCGATTCCGCGTGCGATTCAGCTGCTCGAGTAACAGGGGATCTATATCCGCTTGTGGCGTATCTACAGCTTCTGCAGATGTAATCTCCACTTGCTGGAAGTAGTCCAGCTCTTCTGTTCTGTCGAATGGAAAAAGCTCCGTGGCAATGGCATTTCTTTGGTACTGTTTCGACGTGTAGGTCTGTGGGGTATGTTCCAGGATTTGCAGGCCGAGGAACCCAAGTGCTGCCAGCAGAAGGATGCTGAGGGCAGAGAGAATGGCCAGAGAAATTGCACGTGGGTCGAACATGAGTGTTTATTCGTACGTTGATTCTTCTCCGGCATACCTTATGGTGTCTTTCAGGCGGCTTCCTGCCTGTGCGCAGGCTTTGCGGATTGTATGGAGGAGATCCCGCTGAGCAGGATTCAGAGCACCGTACTGCCCATCGAGCAGGAGCTCTGCCAGTCCGTCTACCGTCACGAAGTTGTCGTGGATACGGAGCATGTCTATGCTCATGTGGGCCTGATAGCGCTTATGGAGCTTGAACGTGTGTTCGTGCCAGAGTTTCCAGCACAGGTACAGCACGAACATCTGCGCAACGGCTCCAATACTGACAGCAAGAATGAGGGCTTGCATAAATCTATCTATTATATCACAAATTTGGGTTGTATTGAATATTGGGGATATCGCGCCCGAACTGTGATCCTGATCACTGCGGTATAGTTCTCTGTCCGTATGATAGAAATGCTTACTCCTTTCCTCTTTCTCACTATGGACGGTGGATGCTGCAAATGACACGCAGAACGTTTCGGACGGTAGGGTGGATGCACTCCACAGGAAAACTGGGCAGGAACCGGTTTTCCTGTAGATCATTCGAAATCAAATTCTCTGAGAAATGGGGGCCGCTTTGCGTGCATTGCTTCAAAGAAGGCGCGCCAGAGCGGCACGACAACTGTGAGGCCATCGGCTTCCCCGAAGAGGGGAGTGTTGTCTGCGTTGCCGGCCCATACCGCTACGAGCATTTCCGGTGTGTAGCCGATCACCCAGGTATCGTTTGCGGAGAGTGCCAAACACTTCCCCTCCCGTGTCATGACTGTACAAGTGCTGCTCGTGCCGGTCTTCACTGCCGCGTCGGTTCCGGAGAGCGTGGTGGCGTCCCGCCAGTATCCTTCGGGTCTGGCTCGGACATCGCTGAGGATGGACGTAAGATCGCGTGCAATCTGAGGGCTGATGACCCGTGAAGATGTTCTTTCCGGTGTGTGCAGTTCGTTGCCGCTCCCGTCGCGGATGGAACGGATGGAGAGGAGTGGGAGGAACACCCCTTCTCTTGCCAGCGTTGCGTAGCCCTGGGCCATTTGCACCAGGGGTACTTCCGCGCTGCCAAGCGCGAGGGGCCAGCCGTACTGGAATGATTTGTCTTCCTGCAGTTTCCGTTCTCTTGGAGCAGTGATGCCGAGTGCGGATGCGATGTCCAGCACTGCCTCTTCCTCTCCTCCCCAGTAGAAGGCCTTAATTGCCGGAATATTCCGTGACCGTACCAGGGCATCGCGCATCTTCATCCGTCCAAAGTATCCGCCTTCGTAGTTCCGTGGTTTATACTTGCCGATGTGGATCGGTTCATCGCGCACGTAGGAGTCCGGTGTGTAGCCGTTTTGAAATGCAGCAGCATAGACAAATGGCTTAAAGCTTGAACCGGGTTGCCGGGGAATCTGCACCATATCAATTTTTCCTTCATCTCTCTCGTCAAAAAAATTCCAGTTTCCCACGTATGCCACAATCTCATTCGTCTGGAGATCCACTGCTATCAGTGCGAGATTCTTCGCACCGTACTTCTGACGTATGGAAGGGTAGAACGCAGCGACAGATTCCTCCGCAAGCTGCTGGAGCAGGGGATCGAGTGTTGTGTGGACCTTCAGTCCGCTGGATGTGAGAGAAGCGTTTCCCTCAAGGAGTTCTGCAAGTTGCTTCCGTATCCAGAACACGAAGTGCGGTGCAGCGATGGTGTCCCGGTCCGGTGCGAAGCGGAGTTGCAGCAAGTCCTTTTCCGCTTTCGCTCTCTCCTCTCTGGAAATGAACGACTGTTCCTCCATTTTCCCGAGTACGATGTTGGCTCTGCCGCGCAGGAGGAAGGGCTGCTTCGTAATTCTTGTCTTTGTTCCGAGGAGCCCGGTTGTCACTTCTTCCGGCGGAATATCTGCTGCATACTTGAGCGTGCCGGACCGGATCTTCTGCCGTAGGTCCTCCGATACGGTGGTGTGCGTATTTGGGCCGTAAGGACTGAAGTGCGTCGGCCGTTGCGGTAACGATGCGAGTACCGCCGCTTGTGCTACGGAGAGTTCTGCGGCAGGTATGCCGAAGAAGCGTTTGCTTGCCTGTTCTACACCATAGATGTTCTGTCCGAAGGAAATCCAGTTGAGGTAGAGATCCAGTATGTCGTCTTTGGAGCGCATGTGTTCCAGCTGGCAGGCCAGCATGAGTTCGCGCACTTTGCGCAGGATGGTTTTTTCCGGCGAGAGTATTGCCGTGCGCACAAGCTGCTGCGTAATGGTCGATGCACCCTGCGATGGAGCATCATTGATCCAGTTCGTCCGCAAAGCCCTTCCCAGTGCACGCACGTCAATGCAGGGCCGTTCATAGAACCGCTTATCTTCTATGGCAATGATCGCATGGCGCATGTGTGCTGGGATTTCGTCCCTCTCCAGTGTTGTGCGGTCTTCCTCCTGCACGATGCGGTAGAGTTCGTTTCCTTTCCTGTCCAGAATGGCAATGCTCTGCTCTGCACTGAGAGCCTGTGGGGTGGTGATATCCGGCAGTGCGTTCCAGATGTCCTGCAGGAGGAGGAAGAGGAGAAAACCCAGCGCGGCTGCAGTTGCCAGAGTGGAATGGAACACAACAGCAATCCGGTGTATCCAGAGCCGGAAGACGGACGGTGCTTCTCTCTCAGGAACCATAGAAAGGGAGTGAGTATAGCATCCGTTGGTGTGCCGCGTCCCTCCGATTCTTTTGACTACACGCTAGTTGTGGCAGGTGCCGGTGAATCTTCCAGGGCTCTACGCAGGGGTTCAAGAAATCTTTCGTACTCAGCATCATCCATCTCTATGCACAGGCGGTGCAGTTTGCCGCGCACCTCCGCGACGTGCGCACGGTCAATCATGAAGGTCATCACCTGCTCGTTGAGGCCCTGCGTCATGAAGTGGATGTCCGCGCCTGCAATGTGCATGGCCATTGTTGCCCTGGACGCAGGACCCGTCTGCCCCATGTTGTTCCCGAGGCAGAAGATGAGCGCCTGGTCCCTGAGCATTTCCAGTTTGAGTTCCTCGTCCGGTCCGAATGTATCCTGGAGGAAAGTCTCAAAGTCTCTGAGTATCTGCTCTTTGAATTTGCCGTTGTTGAACGTGAATGACGTCGTGCGTTCGCTGGTACTCACCTGATCAATGGAGATCTTTCGATCGGCGAACCACGTGGTCACTGCGCTTAAGAAACCGGGTTTCCCGAACATCTCGGTGGAGCTGACCTGAATGGCCAGTGGCACTTTCCGGGATGCAATAATCTCGATCCCACTCGGTTGAGGTTCGTAGTGATGGATGTATGTGATACTGTCGTCCCGCTGTTCTCGCGCAGGGTTGAAGACGACAGTATCAATGTCATCCTCGGCGAGCATGTTGAGTGCGTCCGGGTGAATGGCTCCTCCGTCCGCTCCGCGCGTATTTCCGAAGAGCTCCATTGCAAGTGCAAAAGTCATCTCCCGTATGACGCGGGCACGGTCATTTTTCTTGGGATCGTCACTCATGATGGGGTACTCCTTCTCTATGAGGTACGCCACGCGCTCGCCGAGATCTTTTGCCGCCTGCGCGAGGAGCGCGCCGGTCTTGTCGCTGTACCCGCGCTGGCTCGCGATGACCGGCAGGTATCCTCCTGCAATGAGGATGGTGTGATCTTGGAGCAGCGATTCCACTCTTGTGCGCATTTCTGACCGCAGGGAAGCGATGGCAGCAGTCGATTGTTGCTCGTTCTCCACCACTTCCGCAGGGTGTGTTCCGTACAGATCCCCGGCCATCTCCTCTGTTCCGATTGCGCCTGTTTCCAGGTTCCGCAGGGCGGCATACTTCAGGTAAATGGCTTGTGCAAGCTGCTCGCCCACGCCGGTGACGGAGTAGTATCCATCGGCGCTCTCAAGCACCCAGTCCTTCTTCAGTTCATGGAGTGTGCTTGTATCTGCCCCGTCAATCCGTGTACCAAGCTCATCGAGTATCCCATCGATCACTGCATCGAGTGCTGCGTTTGCGGATGCAGCATCGAGCAGGGGATCAGCTTTCACTTCAGTGTGAACCACTTCTTTGAGAAATATTCGGGTACGCTCCAGCATGTCATGTGCGATGGCGGTATCACCGTTCCGCAGGCATTTTGCAATGGCAATAAGGTGCGAGGTTGTATTGAACCCTTCCTTCAGGTTGTCGTCGGAGTCCCGGTCCCGTGCGTCCTTGTGCGCCATCGCGGTGAAGCTCCTGTCTGAGCTGCGGATGGCGGAAATTGCGAGAATCTGCTTCTTCCCGCGCGTCTGGCGGTCAAGGACGGTTGCGAAGTTCTCCCGGAGCTTCCCGGCATTGTCTCCGCCGATCTTTGTGACGTACACATCCGCTTCTTGCAGGACATCGAGGCCGGTACGTTGGGGGGATTCCATGGAGTGAGGAGGGATATGATACAAAAAACCTCCTTGTGAAGGGAGGCTTTATTTCATGTAGATGGAGTCTAGCAGTCGCCCTTCCTGTATGAGGAGGTCTTCTTGGTCTTCATGGTCTTCGTGTGACCGAGGAGCTGCATAACGAGGAGAGAATAGAAGGCTTCGGAGGGAAGTCAAACTATTCTTCGGATGCCTCCATCATTGCTTTGTAGTCATCCATGGCTTTCATAGCATTGAACGCTTTGATGAGGGCAGTCCGCTCCGCGACATGCGTGTCGCGATGCGTTGCACTGTGTGTCACTTCGAATCCGTTCCGGATGGTGAAGCTGGAGACGGCAGCAGTGCCGGATCCCTCTCCCACTGCGCGGGTGTGGAATCCGTCGCGGGGCATTTCAACGCCGGGAATAATCTGTTTCATACCTTGCATGATGGCGTCGAGCTCTCCTTCATCTTTTGCGGAAGCGACGCCAATGATTTGCTCACCATCTCTGGTAGTGATCCGTACGGCGAATTTTCCATCTACACGATCTATTTCCGTGACATCTGCAATGTATGCTCCTCCTGTGATTTCTATTACAGAGGGGTAGTATGCTTCTTCCATCACCTCGCTGTCCGAAAGCCCCTTCCGTCGCTGGAGTCTGTCGGCAGTTGCGGAGACTGCGTCGGTGAACAGCTGTCTGTCTGTTTCCCGGAAAGGCAGTTTTTTCCCTTCAAGGTAATCTTTGATCCCGCCCCATCCTGAGTGCTTGCCGAGGATGAGCTTGCTCGTGGCGCCGTACCTTTCTGCCGTGAGTATCTCGTACGCTCTCCTGCCGCTGCCGCTCCGTTTGGCCTTCAGGTGGCCATCCTGGTGGATGCCCGCCTCGTGGGCGAATGCATTCTCTCCGACAATCGGATGTTCCGGGGAGATGTCTTTTCCAAGGATGGAACTTAAGAGCAGTGCGGTTTTCATCACCTGTTTCCGCACAATAGGATCAGTGATCCTTCTCCCCGTTGCTTCCTCATAGTAGTGGAGATTAGCATCCAGCCCTGCGAGGAAACCTTCGAAGGAGAAGTTGCCTGCCCGCTCTCCAATGCCAAGAATGGTCGGTTCAAATTGCTGTGCACCCGCCTCGAGCGCTGCGTGGGCATTGGCGACTGCATTGCCTGTGTCGTTGTGGCCGTGCCAGGAAATCACCACATGCTGGAAGCCGTGTTCATCCAGAAGCTTCCGTACATGTGCGACGCGTTTCACGATCTGCATCGGGACCGCAATACCCACTGTATCCGGCAGATTGATAATGTGTGCTCCCATCTGTGCGGCGGCGAGTATCACTTCATCGGAGACGCTCTCTTCCGTGCGCGTCCAGTCTTCCGGCGAGAACTGGATGACTGCGTTCGTGTCCTGTTCGCGGATGTACGGTATCTCTGTTTCAATACCCGGTATGACCACTCTGTGGATGAGACTGGAGAGATTCCCGGGTCTGCCACCTGCTTTTCTGATATCTCCATCAAACTTGTCTATCTGATCCTGGGAAGTGGAGACGAATGTATGCACTCCATGATGTGGTGCTCCACCTACGGCATCCAGAACACGCTGGATGTCCTTCCTCTTGAGGCGTGCAAGGCCGGAGATGCGCGGATACACAGATTCGTGCGACGGGCGCGGGAGCTTCTGCGATCCGACTTCGTTCGCTATACGTTCCACCGCTCTGAAATCGCCCGGGCTTGCAATGGGGAATCCTGCTTCGATGCCGGGTATGCCCATGCGGACGAGCTGTTTGGCGATCTCCAGCTTCTCTTCTTCTGACATGGTGTTCCCTGGAGCCTGTTCGCCGTCGCGCAGCGTGACGTCGTTGATGAAGAGGCGTGTGGTTGCCCTTCGTTTACCGATTTGCACTTCGTAGGCTTCCCGCATGAGCCTGTCGGCTGCAGTCTCGGCTCCGGGGGTTCTTTCGGCGGTTCTTCTTGGCATGGTCTTGTTGGGTGAAATACAAATACAAAAATTCTGGCTCGCAGAAAACCTGCCAGCCTTCGCTTGGAAGGATGGTCCGTACGCTCAGTTCAGTTTCCTACGCACGCGGCCGTCCTTCCGCCGTAAGGAGGAGCCCTTCGATAAGGCTCAGGGCAAGGAGGGAGAGGCCGAGACTCAGCTGTCTCTGGTGCATACTGTGAGCAGCATTTTAAGAGTGTTCTGAAGGGTGTCAAGTTTATTTTGTGTAATCGCTCACTACTTCCAAACTCTTTTTACGACTCCCTGCTCTTTCTTTCCACCTTTTTCTGGCGAAAAAGGTGGAGCCAAAACGCCGGCGCGCCAACGCCCCTCCGGCCTTCGTCCCGCGTGTCATCCCGAGCGTAGTCGAGGGACGCGGGACTACGGCCGGCAGGCCACCCGGCCCTGTGCCTCCTCATCGGCTCCTGCAGGCATTCGGAGCCGACTCGTCGGCGTGCCCCGCTGATGCGGGGCAGGGCCTCCCCTTCACCCCCCGTGGCGCGCTCCCTCTCCTTTGAAAGGAAGTCCAGAGTAGTGAGTGGTTGCTATTTTTCCTTTCTACTGCATGTTTCCTGCCAGTTGCACATTGAGCGGTATCCGGGGATGTATGCCGAGCGATGCCATTTCTTCCTCGCTCTTCATATGGGCGAATTGCAGGAGGAACTTGGCTGGTGCAACGTCGTAGCGGGGTTCCACGAACTTTGCTATTCCCACACCGGGAATGATGCTCATGGGAACTGGTTGCCCCGCACTGTGCTCCCTCACAAATTCAGGGAGGTTCCCATGCCAGAAGACACCATCCTTTGCCTGGTCCAGCACGAAGAAGTACCGGTCATCCAGTTTGCAGATGGCCATCTGGTGCCAGTCGTGGAAGAGGCGGTCTCTCGGTTGCGTCGGCCAGGTGGAGAGGAAGTGCATCGGTATACCCGGCTGTGAGAGCTTCTCACATGCGTGGCGGGCGGGATCGTTACAGTCGAATTTGTCACCTTGCATCTGTGCGGCCCTCTCGTAGGAGATCTGGTAATTACTTGCCCAGTCGTAGGCGTTGCAGGCGACGTCGATGAGGTTTTCCTGCCGCAGTCTCTCTGCCGTTGCATGTGCCATCTGCCATGGAGCGATGCCGGCGTCTTCTTCCATGGCGGATGCAGAGTAGCCTTCCTGGAATGTCACACCCTCGAATGAAGACTGGACGAGTCGTTCGAAAGAGTACTGGTCGAGTTTTGGGATTTCCCGGTGCAGTTCTTCCGGATACTTCGGCTGTAAAAGCGTTCCTATGCCTCCCAAGATGGATGCATGAACGACGAGAATGTTTCTCAGGCTCTTGTCGAGGAAGGACCGACGGTCAAGTGTGTGTCTGGACGTGCCTGCACGCCGTAGTGCATTCCGGCACGCAGGCGTGCTTGCGGATTCGAGTCGACGAGCGCGCATTGGGCACATTAACTCGCACTCCCAGTCTCATTGCAAGTTCACGTTGACTTGAAGTATCTAGAATGTAAGTTTACTTCCATTGTAAGCCGAAAGCAGGATGTCTGATTTCTTCGTCACCACTCCCACCTGCTTTGCCTGGATGTTCTGCTTCTTCAAACCGTTCACAGTGGCATCTGCATCGGCGGGGTCCACCACAGCGAGCATCCCTGTGCTCATGTTCCAGACGCGGTACGCTTCCGCCGTCTCTACGCCCCCCAGCTCCATGAGATCCTTGTAGAAGTCGTGGGGTTCCCAGAGATCCGTGAGTGCGGCACCCAAGCCGGACTTTTTGAGCGTGCGCCGGAAGTTCCCGGCAATCCCTCCGCCTGTGATGTGCGTGAGCGTCTTGATCTCCACTAAGCGTTCTTCCCCGAATCGTCCAAGCAGCGTGAGGAGCGCGGCATGGTAGACAATACTCGGGGTCAGGAGCATCTTCCCCCATGTGCCGTCTTTCCACGGCTGCTTGTGCCAGTCCTCCCCGTAGCGGGTGGAGAGGATCTTGCGTATGAGGGAGAAACCGTTGCTGCGTGCGCCGGAGGAGTACAGGCCGATCACCGCGTCGCCTTCCGCAATTGTCTCTGATTTGAGTTCTCTTCCTTTTTCGATAATTCCCACGCTTGTGGCATTCCATACGGGGGAAGTGGTGGCACCGGGGACTTCGGCAATTTCTCCACCGGGGATGATGATCTTCTGTTCCTGGCATGCTTTGGAGAGTCCTGCCATCAGGGAATCGATCATCTTCTCATCCACCTTCGGGACATCGATCGTGTTGCTCACGCTGATCACCTCTGCGCCGGTGCAGATAGCATCATCCACTACCATTGCCAGCAGGTCGTACCCCAGTGTGTCAAACTTGCGCATGGCACAGGCCAGTTCCATTTTCGATCCCGTTCCGTCATCGTTCTGCACGAGGTAGAAGCCGCCCATATCTATGAGGCCGGCGAATCCGCCCTCTTCCGCTACGGCACTGCCCGTCATGCCTTTACGGCTTTTGAATGTTGCCATGGCGTGTGCGTATGCTTTGCCGGAGGCACGGTCTCCTGCTTCTATATCCACGCCTGAGTCTTTGTAGGTCGTCATAGATGAAAATGGAGATGAGAGCAGTGTACAGGAGAAAGAAGACAGAAGTCAGTTGGCAGAAATCTGTATTGCCCACTATCTTCTGTTCCGTTTACCATGTGGCTTATGGAAACCTCACATCGCCCCCTCCGCATTACCCTGCTTGTGCTCTTCATCATGAGCCTCGCGTTCGCGTACCTTTTCTTGCTTGATCCTTCTTCGCTGAGCCGGATGTACGGGAGAGAAGCGCTCGATACCATGCATCTCTTCCTTGCCATGGGATTCGGTTCTCTCATGGTCACGCTGGCCATCGGGGCGTTCCTGGCATTCCTGAATCCCGTGAAAAATGCAGCTATTGTGCTCCTTCTCGTCGTCGCGTACTTCTCCCTCTTCCTCACAGACGTCATCGTGCTTGCGCGTGCTCAGATGCCTCTGCGGAGTCTGATACCGGAGATGGTGTTCTACCTTGTCATTGCAACACTTCTCATCCGTTTCTTTCCCTCGAAGGAGAAGCAGAAGAAAGAGAAGAATCGGGAGGTGGCGGCGGTAAAAACAGTGAAGGATCCCCTGGAAGCGGTAGTGGAACCACTGCCGGAAGAGAAATCAAAGGTTCAATACAAGTAATGGTATATCGAATGTGGAATGTCGTATGTAGGGAACCCCACATACGATATACGACATACCATATTCAAAGTATCTATGAGCCAATAGGTGTTATCCGCACCTTCTTGGCTGTGGATTTCTCTATTCTCTCTTTATCTTCCTCAGCGAAGATCCTGTGCTTGCTCTGCTTCGTATCTTCCGTGCTTGTTTCGGTCTTTCCTTTCTTATATCCGCCGACGCTGTCACGGATCACTCTGCCCTCTTCCAAACGGATGACACGGGTCTGGAGGGAATCGACGATATCGACCTCATGCGTGGCGAGAATCACAGTTGTTCCCTGCTTGTGAATCTGCTTAAGGAGTTCGAGCACCATTGCTGTTTGCTCAGGGTCCAGGTTTCCTGAGGGCTCATCGGCAAACAGAATAATAGGTTTGTGCACAATGGAGCGGGCGATGGCTGTACGTGCCTTCTCTCCGCCGGAGAGGGCGTTTGCCATTGTATTTGCACGGCGGCTCAGCTGCATTTCCTTCAGCACTTCTGCCACACGTTGTTCCATTACTGCATCCGAAGCACCTGCCACTTCGAGCGGGAAGCCAACGTTCTCCGCAACAGTTCTGTTCCAGAGCAGCTTGTAGTCCTGGAAGACAACGCCGATGCGGCGGCGGAACAGTTGCAGGATGGCAGGGGGGAGCACGCGCAAGTCGACGCCGTCGACGAAGACGCTGCCTTTGCTTGCTGCCTCCGCTCCGATCATGAGGTGGAGCAGCGTGGACTTTCCGGCACCGCTGGGGCCGGTGATGCAGACGAATTCCTTCGGGTGAATCCGGAATGAAATGTCTTCCAGTACTTTGTTGCGACCATACGTCTTACTGATGTTCTTCAGTACGAGCATGGAGATGAGCGTATCAGAAGCTTGCTCCAAGCTCACTTGCGTCTTCCCCCGGGTTTGCGCATGACGATATAGACTTCTCGGCTGCGGTCGCGGCTTGCCCGTACGTGCTGGAGTTTGACGAAGTCCCACGTGCGCTTTAATTTGCCATAGAATGCGTCAAAATCTGCGCCGCGCAGCACTTTGATCACGCAGAAACCGCCGGGAGTCAGGAACCGGTCTGCAAGTTCCGCAACCGCTTCCGAGAGTTCAATGGAGCGCCACTGATCGACATCTTTCACGCCGCTGGTGTTCGGGGCGAGATCGGAGAGGATGAGATCCACTTCCGTTGCGTTTGCTTGCTCCAGAATGTCCTGCACCGCGGCGATGTCTGTGATGTCGGCCTGATAGAGATGCTTCACTCCTTCAATCGGCGCTATTTCCTGCAGATCGATTCCAACCAACATTCCTTTGGGTCCAACCTTCTGCACCGCATACTGCAGCCAGCTCCCGGGCGCGGCACCGAGATCGAGTACCTTCATCCCGGGTTTGAGCAGTCGGAACTTCTCATCCAATTCCTGCAGCTTATACACGCTGCGGGCGCGGTAGCCCTCTGCAGCCGCTCGTTGGCTCCATTTGTCGTTGGGGGTGTAGGGCTTGGGCAGAGAGAAATGGAAAATGAAAAATTGAAAATATAAAAGTATGTCTTTTTGCAGTGTACTGCAATTATCCATTTTCCATTTTTAATTTTCCATTAAAGGAGTGGTTTCTTTTTCGGCATGCCCACCGCACGGGGATATTTTGCGCTAAGAGGTCCGCGTTTCACAAAGACCAGCAGCTGACGTTCCCCCCACTTCTCAGGCAGGGAGTAGCGGTGCTGGGTTTTGAGCTGGCAGGAGAGTTCTGCACGGGCAAGGAGAGAATCCTTGAGCTCTTGCTCTGTTTTCATGCTCTTCCAGCAGATGATGTATCCGCCCGGTTTCACAAAGGGGGAAGCATACTCGAGGAGTGTGTTCAGCGCGGCGAGCCCGCGGACAGTCACGATATCATACTGCCCGCGGTGCTGCGAATCCCGCCCGAGTTCCTCGGCGCGTCCGCAGAGGAGGGTGACGTTGGGGATGTTCATCGCATTGACGATACGCTGAACGGCATCGATTTTCTTCTGCGTGGAATCCAGACCAAAGTGGCGCGCTGCCGGGAAGCTGAGAGCAAGCGGAAGGAGCGGGAACCCTCCGCCGGTGCCAATGTCCAGGACGGATGTCCCGGCATTTGCCTGCGAAAGGAAATCGAGTTCGAGTGCCGCCAGCGAGTCCAGCACGTTGCCGTTCCAGCAGTCTTCTTCGCTCCGGAATGCCGAGAGATTCAACTTCGTATTCTCTTCCAGAAAGAGATCTACAAGCCTGTGGAGGCTCTTGTCCAATGTTTCATCCAACATGGAATTGCAGCGTGCTCGCCTCTCATGGTAACGTCAAGATGCTTCAGTTCGATTCCTCCCGCCTACACATATGCCACACGGAAAACGGATAGCAGAACTGCTCATAGACATTGGTGCGGTGCATCTTTCGGTGAACCCGCCGTTCACATGGACAAGCGGCCTCAAGGCACCCATCTACTGCGATAACCGCATGATCTACAGCCATCCGGATGCCCGCAACTTTGTGGTGGATGCGCTCGTGAGCAGGGTGAGATCTCTCCCCGTGGAGCCGGATGTCATCGCGGGTACGGCAACCGCTGCCATCGGCTGGGCGGCGCTTGTTGCCCAGAAGATGAACCTGCCGTTCGTCTACGTGCGGCCCAAGGCGAAGGAGCACGGCGCCAAAAAGAGGATTGAGGGAGACCTGAAGCCCGGGAAGGATGTGGTGCTCATCGAAGATCTCATCTCCACCGGGGGGAGCTCCGTTTCTTCGGTGGAAGCGCTGCGGGAGGAGGGGAGAGCAACGGTCTCAGACATCGTTGCCATCTTCTCGTATGAGCTGCATGCTGCAACCGAGAAGGCGCAGCAGGCAAGAGTGAAGCTCCATCCGCTCTCCGATCTTGGAACACTCCTGGAGGTTGCAGTGGAACAGGGGAGGCTCACGGCAAACGATGCCGGCCTTGCGGCGGATTTCGCCAAAGATCCCGAGGACTGGTACGCGAGTTTGGCCGTCGTTTCCTGAGGTTTCCTGCCCAATGCTGGTTGTGAGAGGAGCCTTGCGGTGGAGTGTTGGTATTTTGCTTTGAAATGGTATTTCTAATGAATATATCTATAGATTGACAAAGCTATAAAGTATTGACAAATATCCTAAAAAGCGTACTATTTTCCGGCTTTTGTACCGTCGGTGTGAGAGTCTCAGTATTTTGAATGTGGTACAGGAGTACCGCTCTCTCACATCAACGGCTTTCGACAAAAGCGATGTTTTTCAAGGAAGGGTTGACGCCATGTCAACGAAGAAGTCTCTGTTTGTGGGTCGTGGTCGTCGTCAGGGTCGCCGGAGCCAGAGCGTCGCGCGCCGCCGCGGTCTGTTCCTCGAGCCCCTCGAGTCCCGTAATTTGCTGATGGCCAGTCCGTTGGCAACGATGGGGAACGTGGAGTTCATGAGGGCGGATGTCAGCACGGGTGCCGCGGTCGATATTGCCATCATGGCTGCGGAGGCACCCCAGGCGGAGGGCGAGTACGCTGCGAACGGTTGCGGGATCGGAGTGCCCTACTATCCGCCGTACTACCGCCCGCAGGCGCAGGTGGTCGTGACCACCCCGCACGTCTACGATCAGACCGTGGATCTGCGGTGGTGGGACAGAGCCACCGGAGCGGAGGAGCTGGTCGCGTCCTTGCAGCCGTGGACGAATCTCTCGTCCGCGAGCTACAAGATCGCCGGACCGAAGGGCGGAGTGGAGATGGGCATCCTGAAGGCCGACCTGACTGGCTACGATGATCTCGGCAACGAGGTCTGGGGTCAGCCCGACGGCCACTACGAGACGCCGCTGGCGAGCGATGACGGGACCGACGGCATGCTGCAGTTCAGCCTCGGCGGCTGGGGGTTCGCGGTTCCCGAACAGGGCCTCCCCCTCCAAGTCGAGCTGGATTTCAGCAGCGACGCGCAGGAGGGCGAGTACCGCCTGAGCGAGCCGAGCATGTACTTCACCAGCAGCATGGGAAGCGTGCAGGTCCGGCAGTTCGGATACGCCAACCCGGACATTGAAGTGTTGGCGCAGCCCACCGGTGCGGTCCTGGACGCGTCGGTCAGCTATCTGAATCCCATCCAGGACACGGTGCCCAAAGGAAGCGCCGTGCAGCAATTGTTCGTTTCGCTGGCGAATGTCGGGGACCGCGATGCTACGATCAATGAGGTGACGCTGGTCCATAGCGGCATGGGAAGCGTGAAGGACATCGAAGCGGTGTACTCCATTGATACCGACGGGTTCCGGACGTCCATGCCAAGGACGTTTGATCCGGCGGACCAGACCGCAACCGTCCGCTTCGTGCAACCCGAAGTCATTCGCCCGGGCGCGCAGCACCACCTCGGCTTCGAGGTCGTCTACGCGACTGACGCTGCGACTGGCGGGGAGCACGTGATCGGGATCGAGTTGCCCAGCGACATTCAGGGTGGCATCGATGACATCGAAGGCTACTTCCCGCTGCTCGGCGAGACGTTCCGCGTCGCCGCCGTGCAGTCCGGTACGGTGCAGGTGCAGTACGATGACGTTCCGGTGTCGGAGGTGTCCGTCGGCATGACGCAGGTCGTGCTTGGGCAGTTCGACGTCGTCCTCGATACCGTCGAGGATCAGACGGCCTTCCGGGCACAGATCGAACTCAACGGGCCCGAGAACGCCATCACGAACGTCGGACTGCGGAGGAGTGACGGAACCATGCTCACCGGTACCTTCTCGGAGGCGCCGGGCGGCTACTTCAACATCGCCTACACGGTCCCGTTCACCGTCCTCGAGGGGGATCGCCTGAACGATCTTCAGGTGATCGGCGACGTGATTGGCGGGGAGGGGAGCCGCATCAGCATGGAGGTGGAGTTCGGGAACGACTGGCAGTTCGTCGGGAGCTTGTACGGGTACGGCGAGAACGGACAACACTACGCCAGCCCCGTGGAAGTGACCGGTGCATACCAGTTCATCGACATCGTGGAACCGAGCCTCGCAGTCGCCATCGACGGCCCGGTGAGCCAGGCGCATGCGCCTGGCGACGATGACGTGGTGTTGGCGAATGTGGAAATGGACGCCCGCGGAGCCGATCGGCTCTTCGTGGAGAATCTCTTCGTCATGGTCGTTGGCACCAACAGCGGCGGGCCCATCGTGGGACCGATCGCGGGTGCCGTCGAAGACGTCGAGATCCGCAATTCCGTGACCGGACGCACCATCGACGCGGTCCGCCTCACGGGTTCCACGGACGCGGGCATTGGCGTCGGCAATGAGTCCTACCAGGTCTATCGTCTCGATGACTTCTTCACGGGAGACGACGCGTGGCAGCTCAGGGTCGACTTGGCTGAAAACGTCAACTCGGGTGACCGCTTCCGCTTTCTCGTGAACACGGACGGCGAGGGCACCCCCAGCAATTTCGGAGGAGTGTTGCAGGCGGCCACCACCGCCTATGGCGCGCGCGTCGAGAATGCGCCCGGAAGCGTGGTGGAGGTCCTTCCCGGCGGGATCGTCGCGGGGAACTGGCAGGAAGTCAGCATCCCTCATCTGTACGTCACGCCGCGTACCATGGCCTCGAGCACCACGGCCGTGGAGAACCAGAAGGATCTCGAGGTCTTCGTCTGGGACGTCTACGCGGGCGGCCCGACGGATCTGGGCGTCTCGGGGTACACGTTCACGGGCGAGAACCCTGTGAATGGGTACAACTACGCCGTCTGGGTCGATGCAGACAAGAACGGCGCCCGGGACACGAAGCTCCAGGACGGCATTGCGGCCTCCGGGGGCGAGATCCGTGCGCACGACCTCGCCGGTGGCATCTACGTGGTGCAGATGGAAACCAGTGAGCGCTTCTGGCTCACGACCGACATCGGGAGCAGCGTCCCGCTGCCTCCCGATAACACGTTGCAGGTGTGGTTCGCTGCCGAAAGCCCCGTCACCGCGGAAGTGGTGAACAGCGGCGCGAGCCTCACGGACAACCAGATTACCCTCTCGCCGGGCGTGGGCACGCCTGTGGAGATCTTTGATCACGGGAACTTCCGCGTTGAGCGCGATACTACCCCCGTCCGGCCGCAGTACGTGCTGGGCGGTGCGCTGAGTGAGACGCTGGTGCGGGCGGAGTTCGGTGCGGAGATTGAGGCCGGTGACTTCTACTACGTCGGCCTCGACGTGGAGGGCGACGCGGGTAGCATCGACCGGTTCGAACTCTTCGTGTCCGGCGGCACCACCCCGTTTGCGTATGCTACGCAGGGCGGGGCCGAACCTGGCGACAGCTTCGGTGTCAGGATGCACTCCCGGCAGCTCGTCGTGGGTGCGGGCGAGGAAACGGATGTTCCGATCCGGGCGCGGATCAAGTCGGACGTCGACGGCGGCGTGTCGGGAGACACGTTCACCGTCGTGGTCGACACAGTCTACGTCCGCGGGGTCGTTTCCAGTAACAATGCCCCCACGATCAAGCCGGACATCCACAGCCCCCAGCACACGGTGGTGCTGGCCAAGCCCGCTGCGGCGGTCAATGCCCATCCGTCTCCCAACGGGTCGGCAATCTTCGTGGGCCAGGGCATGGCCCATGCCGCCAAGGTCAGCGCGAGCCCCCACAGCAATTCCAGGATGGGGCTCAACGATCTCCTCATGCGCGACCTGTGGTACACCGTCTACGTCTCGAACGTGGAACTGAGCACCTCCGGGTCCTCGCTCTACAACCGGAGCGATCCCACGGTGTGGATGATCCCCACGTCGGTGACGTACCTTGACGGCAGCCTGGTGACCACGCCGACGGTCAGCCAGTCGTTCCGCCTCTTCTTCGAGGATGTGCCCGACCATATCGCAGCAGCCATTGACCAGGGCACGGATCAGACGCTGGCTCTGGACCTCACGGTCCTGGATCCCAGCATCTCGCCCTCGTTGGGGTCCGCATTGCAGGCCAGCCTGGATCTCGTCGATTCGGTGTTCTCCGACGAGGAGAATGACTTCGGGGGGTTTGGCCTCCCGGAGACCGAGCTCCGCGGGCCGGCGTTCCGCAGTTAGTCGGCAGTCGAAAGTCGTTGAAGCTCTAGAGAGAGCACCCGCCGCCTGCCCCCTTTGTACCGGGGCAGGCGGCTTTTTACGTGCCTAGGTTATGTTCACATATCCGATTATTGCATATTCGGAAGCGATGTCACCCTGAGCTCTGACGAAGGGCGACATCGCGTGCCATGGTTCGTCCAGTCTTCGCCCTTCGGGCTACGCCCGGCAGGCAGCTCACCATGACACGCTTTCTTCCTACTACAAATAGTGGCAGATAGCTGAATATGTAAACACAACCTAGAATTGTCGCAGGAACCGCAGGTCTCCCGGGAAGAGCAGGCGGATGCTCGGGATCTGGTGCCGGATCATCACCATCCGGTCCACCCCGAAGCCGAAGGCGAATCCCTGCCACTCATCGGGATCGATGTTGCAGTTGCGGAGGACATTCGGGTGCACCATGCCGCAGCCGACGATTTCCAGCCAGTCGCCTTCCTTTGTCTTGTCTTCCCCCTGCCAGCGAACGTCCATTTCCAGGCTGGGCTCGGTGAAGGGGAAGAAGCCCGTCCGCCAGCGGAAGGTCGCATCTTTCGAGATCAGTTCCCGCACGGCGGTTTCCATCACGGCTTTCATGTTGGCGAGCGAAACGTTCCTGCCGATCATGAGCCCTTCGAACTGGTGGAACATGGGGGAGTGCGTGGCATCGGCATCCTTGCGGTACACCTTGCCCGGGAAGATGGCCCGGAACGGCGGCTTGTGTGAGCGCATGTACCGGACCTGTCCGGGGGAAGTATGCGTGCGCAGCACCTTCTTCTCCTTCCCTTTCATCTTCATCCAGAATGTGTCCTGCGTGTCGCGTGCGGGGTGATCTTCCGGGATGTTGAGCTGGGTGAAGTTCAAGTCCTCTGTCTCCATCTCCGGACTCTCCATGACGTCGAACCCCATGCGTCCGAATATTTCCTCCACCTCGGCATAGAATTCCGGAATGAGGTGCAGGTGCCCCTGCTCTTTCCGGGGAAGACGCAGCGTGACATCGAGGGCATCCTCTTTCCTAAGTGTGGCATCTTGCGGTGATGCCAGGGTGGCCTTGCGGTTCTCAATGGCATCGATGAGCTTCTTCTTCTTCTCATTGAGTTCCATGGCCTTCTTTTTGCGTGCACTCTCATCCAGTTCCTTCAGTTCCTTCATTGCGAGAGTCATGGCTCCGTCTTTGCGGCCGAAGAGCCGTTGCTCAATGACACTGAGTGCAGCGGCGCTCTGGGCCTTTTCAATCTGCTCCATGAACTCTGCCCATGATGAGGAAGTGGCTGCCATCAGCGCGGAGCATACTACAGGTTGAGTGCTCTTCACTAGGGGGCTGAAGAAAATTGCTCTGAGCCAGTTCGTTTGATCGTTTAAACGAGCGCACGAGCCAACGGGCAAACGTTTCTATCACCTGAAGTACATGTCAGGGATCTGAGGTGCTCATTAGTGGCCCAGAGCCAATTCTACGAAGAAGAATACCCCGAAGATCATCAGGCCCACCCACCAGTTGAGGAGTGCCAAGAGGTGGAAGAGGACGAGGAGCACCGTTGCGCATCCCAGGAAAATGCCCTGCCGCAGGGAAATGGAGAGCAGTTTTCCCATGTCCCACGTATGCACGGGCAGAGCTTTCCAGAGGCCGAAGAGTGCCAGGGCTCCCACAGTGCTCACACTCAGGAACAAGCTGACGAAGAACGCCGGAATGGCTTGTGCCGGAGCGGTGAGGGGGCTCACGCGCAGGATGACAATCAGGAGCGATGTTGTGGAGAGCAGCGCCGAGAAACTGATGCCAAACAGGAGGTTCTGCACAGGGGGGAAGAGTTATGATTTTCCGTCCAGGAATGTTTTCAGCGCCTGGAAGTCATCCTCGAGTGCCTGCCGGAGGCTGCCGTTGTGGAGCGCAGCGGCAGGATGGTAAATGGGGAACACCGTGATGCCATCAGTCAGCTTCTGAGGTTTGCCGTGTGCCTGGGTCATTCCCAACTTCGGGAAGAAGTGCCCGAGCGCGTGCCGCCCGAGCGGCACAATCACCTTCGGCCTGATGATGGCGATTTCCAGCTTCACCCACGGCATGCACTGTTCCTTTTCCTCGTCTGTCGGGTCACGGTTGTTCGGCGGGCGGTACTTCACCACATTGCTGATGTACACGTCTCCGCGCCTGAGCCCGATGGATGCGAGCAGTTCATCCAAAAACTGCCCTGCCGGCCCCACGAAAGGGCGCTTCAGTTCGTCTTCCTTCTGGCCCGGGGCTTCTCCTATGAACATGATGTCCGCCTTGGGGTTTCCTTCTCCGAGGACAGGGTTTGCCGACTTGCAGAGTTCGCAGCCGTCCCACGTTTTGAGTTTTTCCTGGAGTTCGTCAATGGTGAGCGTCATCACCTGCGAGCATACCATGCCTCACTTGGATGTGCTTTCAAATTCAGAGATCTCTGTCAGGTATTCACCCAACCGTCAGCGCAATGGCGGGGGGGCTGGGCTCGTGATCTCCTCCTCTTCCGGGGAGCGCCCACTTGCTGGATGGTTTTTCTGGTTCGTCCTCCAGTCCTATGACTGTGTTGCCCACTGCATCCGAAAGCACACTCCTCAGTTCCTGCAGCCGCATGGGATCGATATCCACATCTGCTGTCACAGGGGTGTTGTCGGGATTGAGAGCAGGGAACAGTGTGCTGGCGGTCACAGAGAGATCCTGCACAGGAAGAGCCCACGTTCCCGGGATATTTTCGAGGGGGGTAGGGTGCTTCCGATTTTCCAATTCGCCCCGGAGTGCGTGGTGCTCGTAGCGCACGGAGCGCGGGAGTGCAATGACCATGGAGATGCAAAGGGCGGTGGCATAGCGCTCGCCGGAAAGGATGTCCTCACACATGCCCCTGCGGCAGCATGCAAGGTAATGGTCAATTTCTTGTATTGCTCTGTAGAGATCCAAGCGGAATTCACGCATGTCTACACGCGGTTCTCTCGTGGGCCTTTCAAAGGGGATGGTGGCGAGTACCCCGTCTTCATCGAGATCCGGTTCTCCTGCAAAAATGCGCATTGGGGGGCATTCTCCCCCCGCGGTGTTCTTTGGGCAACCAACTTTACGAGTACTTTGCTTTGACCTTTGCGATGTGTTTTTCCACCTTTTCACGGAGTTCGGCATTGGACTGCGCGAGGATCTTCACCGCAGCCAGAGCGGCATTCTTCGGATTCAGCACAGTCATCACCGGCACGTCGGAAGGCATCCGAAGGCTCGAGTGCAGGTCCACCATGTACTCTTCCAGTGTCTCAAGCGGCGGGCAGTTCACGACGGGGTGAACACAGCTGCCGGCCACCACTCCTCCGAGGCCGTTGCTCATTCCCACCACGGTGATCACCACCCGCGGCTGCGGATCTTCGTTCAGTCTCTTCACTTCCTCTACCACTTTCTCGGGGACTTTGTGCGCAGAGGCGACAATGATTTCCGAGGGAACGGAAAATTCATCGAGCACGTCAGAGATCTTTTTTGCGTACTCGCTGTCTGAATCCGAGCCGAGGATGAATGTGACTTTCATGGTGCGATTATAGAGAGCAAATCGCAGGACAGCAACGTTCCAACGGTGTCGTGTTGAAGAGATATTTGTGCATCTACGGGTGGCTGTGAGTTTCGGAAAAAGCCGCCGAGACCGGGGCATTTGGACCGTGACCGCTACTTGACAGAATAGATTTCTAAAGCTTAGAATGCTCTTGAGATTGGTAAGCCTCACAAAAACTTCCCGAGATTGGTAAGTCTCACAAAAACTTCCGTTTTTGCCTTTTTCCCTCGGGATTATGTCTGAATATATTCGTTTTCCTTCCGGTTTTGATGAAGCTGACTTGCCGGGTCCAGATGACGTTGAGCGTTTGAGAACCATAGTGAATTCTTCCTTCCCGGCCACACGCCAAACAGTAAGGGAAGAGTATGGGTTCCTGCTCAGGGCATTTAATGCCGCCGCACCCAGTGTTCTGAAAAAGCACCTCGGTGAAGAGCTCAACAAGCAACTCATCACGCGCCGAAGAGAACTGCGGGAGTGGTTGGAGCGAAACCCGCTTGAAGGCACGGTGCATTGACCGCGAAAGGGAGTGGAATGTGGTGGACCACGGCACTCGCGAGTGCCGTGGTGGAGCTGTAGGGAACTGGTGGGAACGAAACTTTGATATGCTTGAAGTGGCCAAAAAGTTCACAGAACTCAAATACTCTCTCGATAACATCATAATGATCCTGAACAGCCAAGTTGAGAAAAAGGATGACCTAATCCTCTAATCATGAATCAGTCAATGAGCTGTCGGGAACGATCGGGAACTTTATTGATGTCATGCACACATTCCAAAGTTAGTTCAATTTGTTTAGCAAAAATGATAGGGCACAATGCAATACGTTCTTTTCAAGCCCAATGGGTGGACAATGATACACCCTCTTCATATTATGAAGTACTATGACATCCACGACACTTTCACCCGTTGTAGCGCTTACTAAAAAAGTCAAAGGGGAAGAAATGCCCGTTCGATTTTTCAATGTCGTCAGCCTGTTCAGTGGAGCAGGCGGTTTGGATCTGGGATTGGAAATGGCCGGATACAGTACACGAGCATGCGTGGAAATAGATCCCGTATTTAGAGAAACAATGAGGCGGAACAGGCCCGATTGGAATCCTCTTGATGATTTTGACGGAGACGTCACTTGTATCACATCGGATTTACTATTGGAGAGAGCGGATTTGACCAAGGGTCAGGTAGATCTTCTGGTCGGCGGTCCTCCATGCCAATCCTTCAGTAACATGGGGAATAGAAAGGGTGTGAAAGATGCTCGTGGCCGACTCTTCCGAGACTATTTGAGATTGGTTTATGAAATAAGACCGTTAGGGATCATTTTTGAAAATGTCGAAGGCATCAAACAACATGGGGTGCTCGATGAACTGCAAAAAGAGCTGGAGGCAATGGGATATAAAGTAAAATGTGAAACGGTGATCGCTGCCGACTATGGTGTTCCCCAAAAGAGAAAGCGAGTGATCGTGCTGGGCTGTCTGGGTGTTGAACCTCGATTCCCAAAGCCGACACATTCGCGCTTCGGAGACGTACCTGAAACAAAACGCTGGGTTACCGTCGGTGAAACTTTTCAGAAAATCACGGTGCAAGATTTACTAAGGCCGGATTGTCTTGGCATGAATCATTCATTGGAAATGGTGAACAGAATGAAAATGGTGCCGCCCGGGGGCAATTTCCACGATCTTCCGAAGAAACATCTCCCCGATTGTTGGAAGAGCGGCAAACATCAAGGTCAAGACACGTTCGGCCGTCTCAAGTTGAATGAACCCAGCGTCACAATTCGTACAAGCGGCTACAATCCGACCAAGGGTCGCTATATTCACCCCACGGAAAACAGAGGACTGAATACATTGGAGATGGCCGCTCTTCAATCTTTTCCGAAGGATTTCATGTTTGTTGGAAATCTAAAATCCGTTGGTGTGCAAATTGGCAATGCCGTTCCTCCTTTGCTGGCTAAGGCAATAGGAGAAGCTATGAAGCCTTGTTTAGTTGAGGCGCGGTTGAAGCTGCATTGATTATTTTCTTGATCATATCATTGACATCATTCGTAGTCGGTACATGGTAGACCTTATCAACAGCTCGAACAGATGGACTGAATACATTGACGATGCTGTGGGTCGCTGCTGTTCTGAATATCTCGTGGTCGTTGTCACTGACATTATCCGTCACCGCGCCGTAGAATTTGGTTTCAAATGAGGTATCCCAATAACGGGTCTGCAAATGTGCTATGAAGGCTTTTACTATGCTTCCTTCATGCACAATTTGATATCTCCTGTCACCACGCAGTGAAGTTTTAATAGAGATTCCGAACAGGATGCTGTTGTACGGACATTTGCCGATCAGATGTTTATAGGCATCGAACAGCATATGTGCATCGGCTGCCCCAAGACGGTCCAGACGTTTATGAAACTCAGGAGGTAAAGAGCTTCTGTCTATGCGAACTCCGATTAAATCAGGGTTGGACATGTCCAGTCTTGCATCATGCTCTTCAAGAGTTCTCATCAATCCTGATTGAATTCTCTCTTGAGCTTCCTCATCAAAGATTTTAATGAACTCCATTTTTGCAACATTCGGCAAGCGCAGCACAAGCATGTCGATATTCCTGTCGATCACCGCATTCCAGAAATGCGCTGCCAATATCAATTCCAACCAATCGCCACGAGCGTTGTTGAAGGCAGCCTGTGCAGGAATCTTCAATTTGTTCTTCTTGGCATAACTGATAACGGTTGTTTGAATGGACTGAAGTAATTCCTCGATATTCCCTTCAGGGAACTCATCGGTGAACCTTGCTCCGATTGCAGCTTCTTTCTTTACCCCGCCCTTGGCATCGACAAATTCTGCATCCATATGTACGGAGTATACAATTAATAGCAGCTGGCGTAAGCCCGTTTCTATGGCCGACATCTTTTCCAAGAAAAGGCGCAGTGAAATAATGTCCAATATCAAGGGCAAACTCACGGGTTTGGAGCAGGTTGGTTGGGAGATTTTGAAAGAGGCTGGATTTACATTCAGAAAACACCCAAAGGGAATTTTTGGAATGCCCGATGCCGCCAATAAGTCGAAGAAAATAGCAGTATTCTTCGACAGTGAGTTTTGGCATGGATATAAGTGGAAAATCCGCAAAGGGAACATTAAATCGAATCAAGTATTTTGGGTCGCAAAGATCGAACGAAATATCGCTCGAGATAAGGCGGTCAACGTTCGGTTGCGTTCCGAAGGTTGGACCGTCATCCGTCTGTGGGAACATCAACTCATGGCTCGGAAAAAAATGAAAACGGTTGAGGCACTGAAGGAAAAGTGGAAGCAGATACTCTGAAGATGACACCACTACAAATTCGCAACATGTACAACCCTCACGTCGAAACTAGGCCATCAAAAATAAGGATTGGGAACTCCAAGTAAATCGCCACCCGCAGCCACTTCTTGGATTTGAATGCAGCATAAAAGACAAGTTCATCAGGTCGTAGTCGACTGGTTGTTGGTACAGCATGGTGCCTATGTTTTTCCAGACGCTTGTCCAAATTCTCAGTGCAGCCGATATAGTGCTGACCATTTGCGAGATGAAGGATGTAGATGTAGTGCATAGCAGACCATGGTACATCGAAAAGCCCCACTTCGCTCTGTGAGTTGTAGAGAGTGGAACAAAGGTGTGTGAAAGTTATTGCCCAGGTCAGGGCAGAGCTTCGCGGGGCACACTTCGTAGTGGAATTTATACATTCTCGTTAGCTCGCCAGGCCACTTCGCCTGCGGGCTACGCGGCCTGGTAAACCACTACGCCTCTGGGCTTCGTGGTTTACCACGCGAAGCTCGCCGCAGCGAGCGAAGTGTGGTGGAGCTGAGGGGACTCGAACCCCTTGCCTCTTCCATGCCATGGAAGCGCTCTACCAGATGAGCTACAGCCCCGTACCGCTCATTTCATTCGGGTACGGGGCAACGCCCCTTTAGCTCATGTTAGCAACATGAACCCGAATGAAGTGAAACACATTTTTTTAATGAACATAATGGCGCTGCCATGAACCCGAGCGTAGCGAGTGGTTCATGGTGCGCCCGACAGGATTTGAACCTGTGGTCTCAAGGTCCGCAACCTTGCGCTCTATCCAGACTGAGCTACGGGCGCGCATGTAAATCAGAATGATCAAAGAGGGCTCATACAGAGCCACGAAAGGGTAGCACCGCGGAGAATGGCACACAATTGTTTACGGGAGAAGATCACTTCCTCCTCCTCTTCCTCACCCATCCCACACCTGCCGCGGCGCCTGCGGCCATCACAGCCAGCGCTGCAGGGCCGGTGTCTCCCACGGGAGCCTGCCTGGTTGCAGCAAGCGGGAGCGGGAGCTGGTACGGGAGCGGCTGGAGGTTTGCCATGGTCGGGAAGCCCTGCTGCGTGAGTTGCTGCTGCTGGAGCGCTGTGAGCTGTCCCGGGAGGAGCTGTGCCAGGGGGGAGGTTCCCTGTGCAGTGGTTGCCCCCTGTACCGGGAACTGCACCAGTGTGCCATCGGGGAGCTGGGCGATCATCATCTGCTGTCCCGGGGTCTGGGGGGTTGCGAAGTACTGCTGTCCTGCAACCTGCGTGGTGATGCCCGAAGCAGGAGCAGAAGGTACTTCCGGACGGCAGAAGCGGTCACAGCCATCTCCTGCACGGCGGTTGCCATCGTCACAGATCTCCTGGTCGGTATCCAGCGTGCCGTCTCCGCAGGATGCGAGGGAGCAGTTGCCGCGGCAGGAAGCATTGGGAGCATTGGAGTTGCCTGTCCCTTCATCACACTGCTCACCGGCATCCACCTTGCTGTCTCCGCAGAAGATGGAGATGTGACGGCAGTCTGAGCCGCAGCCGTACGCGAGGTTCGGAGAGTGCAGGGAAGGCTCACACTGCTCTCCAAGCAGCTCCTGAATCCTGCCGTCCCCGCAGAAACCGGTTTCCAGTTCACAGGAGGCAGTGCAGCCGTCGAAGTCACGGCGGTTGCCGTCATCACACTCCTCATCCGCACCGATGATGCCGTCTCCGCAGAGGTTGAGGCCTGCAATGCTCGTGATCTCCCTGCGGCAGACGGAGTTGCAGCCGTCTCCG
>Ga0208977_1000017_pt1 | contig 230774 bp, 196 predicted proteins | sample RifOxyA2_FD_184030 | JGI IMG/M metagenome (GOLD analysis project Ga0208977, IMG submission 184030) | Groundwater microbial communities from Rifle, Colorado - Rifle Oxygen_injection A2 (SPAdes) | ecosystem: Environmental > Aquatic > Deep subsurface > Groundwater | place: Rifle, Colorado, United... | reverse complement strand
ATTTCAGTCGCTTTCTCAGCCCAAAAGCTTGCGGTCTCAACTGTTGCAATTGCCACGACAGGTTTTACGCAATTAATTCCTTTTTCCTCTACCACCTTCTTGAGCTCGGGCTTGTCCTCAACAGCGCGAACAACCCACAACGCGGTATCAACTTGCGACTTACTCATTCCCGCCAATTTCGCTGCATATTCGTAAATACTTCCGAAACCTTTTGCACGCCAAATCTCTTGGCGAGCGATCTCAGGCAGTAAGAGTGCACATTGACGCAACCAATGCCGCGCGTTCGCGCCATACTTAACGAATTCTTCGTGCAGTTTTGTCATAAAATAGAATTATCAAATGGTACGACCAATATATCGTACCAACAGGAGAAATCAACCATTCCAGCTAGACTTTTTGGCAAGTGATTGCGCGCTCACCCTTTTCGAATTGCGCGGAACGAAAAACGTGTCACGAATTCGCCCCGCCCATGTCGCCCCACCACCCCCTCTATTCCATCACCGCCCGAATCTCTTTTTCCAATTCCTCCGTAAACTTCACATTAAAAGGCACCTTAATCCTTTTCGCAGCCTCTCCGACTCCGACAACTATTTCAACAGGCTTATCTCCACCGCTATTAGCTGTAAGAATTTCCTTAATTCGCGGCAAAATATCAACTCGCGACTGATCGACCTCTATAACATAAGGCACCACGCCGGCAACCTCTTCTTCTTCGACAACAATATCTTCAATCACGCCTTCTTCGGGGACCTCTTTTTCATCAGCCCCTCCAAACTGCTCCATTGACAATTTTTTAACAATTCTTGCCGCCTTCTCATCAGCGTCAAAAAGTCCGGCATTCTTCGCATTCTCTATCATCTTTTCAAGCGAAACAACTTTTGCTTCATCGCATGCGAATTGGATATCGCCACGTTTGTTATCAATCCGCCCGCCCATTACAACAAGCACATCTTCTTCAAAAACATGCCCGTATTTCTGGAACTGTTTCGGAAATATTATACAATCGACTCGACCAACCGGATCTTCAAGAATAAAAGAAGCCATATAAGAACCGCTCTTTGTCATAATCTTACGATAAGACGTGACAATTCCGACCATAGTAATTCTTTTACCCATCATTTTTTTATCAACCTGATCGACAAGCACAGCCTTTTTCTTGATATATTTGCGCAAGCCTTGTAACGGATGACCGGAAACATAAAGCCCGAGCAGTTTCTTTTCCCATAAAAGCCTTTGATAAGGAGTCATCGGTTCGATCTCTTTCAACTTGAGAGAAGGGGTGACCGACTCCATACCTCCGAATAAATCCGACTGACCTTCGACCTTTGCCGCTTGAATATTTTTCGCAAAATCCACAATATCCGGAATACTCTCGGCAATTTGCTTGCCTTCGCCAAGGCAACTTAAAGCTCCCGAATAGGCGAGTGCCTCCATTGTTTTTTTATTCAATAACTTCACAGGAATTCTTTCCGCAAGATTTTCGACAGACTTGAAATGACCTCCGTCCTGGCGAACACTTATAATCGTTCTGGCAGCATTTTCGCCAAGACCTTTTATAGCTCCGAGACCGAATCTTATAGTCATATCGTCGACAACCGTGAAATTAGCCAACGACTCATTAATATCTGGGGGCAAAACCTTAATTCCCATCTCCTCGCATTCGGTAATCTCAATAACGACTCGCTCGGTATTGTCAGAATCACTTGTGAGCAAAGCCGCCATAAAAGCAACTGAATAATGAGCCTTCATATAAGCGGTCTGGTATGCAATAAGCGAATAGCAGGCTGAGTGAGATTTGTTGAAGCCGTATCCGGCAAAAGGCTCAATTACATTTTCAAAAACATCCTCTGCAAGTTTCTCCGTATGTCCTTGAACCACAGAACCGCTAATAAATTTCGCTCTCATCTGCTTCACAATCTTAGGATCTTTCTTCGCGATACCTTTTAGAAGTAAATAAGCCTCGCCAAGCTCAAGTCCGGCAAAAATCTGTGACAATGTCATAATTTGCTCTTGGAAAACAACAACACCATAAGTTTCTTTAAGAACAGGCTCGAGCGACGCATGGAGATATTTAATCTTACTCGAATTATGTTTGCCCTTAATATAGTTAGGAATCCACTCCATCGGACCGGGTCTGTAGAGTGCATTCATCGCAATAAGATCGCTTAATTGGGTCGGCTTCAAATCCTTCAAGTACCTTTTCATACCTCCCGATTCGAATTGAAAAACACCAGTCGTACATCCGTCAGCCATAAGTTTAAACGTAGCTTCGTCATCAAGAGGAAGCGTCTTTAGGTCGATGGTGATTCCTTTGGTTCTTTTTACAATCGCAAGCGCCGTCTGCAAAATCGTTAAGTTCTTCAGCCCCAGAAAATCCATCTTAAGCAATCCCAAATCCGCAATCGGTTTCATTGAGTACTGGGTAACAATTCCCTCCTTGTCGCCGGCAGCTTTCTGCAAAGGAGTATATTCGGTCAATGGAGCATCCGAAATAACAACCGCGCACGCATGAGTACCGGCATGCCTTATCGTTCCCTCTATTTTAATAGCCATGTCTAGAACCTGCTTGGTAGTCTCTTCTTTCTCGTAAGAATTCTTAAGCTCGGGATCGTTTTTTATGGAAACCTTAAGCGGGACATGCTTGCCAAGCACAGGAGGTGGAACCATTTTTGCAATTCGATCGATATCTGCATAAGGATGACCCAGTGCGCGACCGACATCGCGAACAGCGGCCTTCGGCGCCATAGTTCCAAAAGTAATTATTTGAGCGACATTGTCGATACCGTATTTATTAATGACATACTGAAGCACTTCATCGCGCCTGTTATCTGCGAAATCCACGTCTATATCGGGCATGCTGACACGTGCGGGATTTAAGAATCTTTCAAAAAGCAAATTGTATTCAAGCGGATCAAGGTCGGTAATTCCTATGGAATAAGAAATGATCGAACCTGCCGCAGAACCTCTTCCGGGGCCAACAACTATACCTTGCGACTTGGCATAACTTACGAAATCATGAACGATTAAGAAGTAAGTGGAAAAACCAAGCTTGCTAATTATACTAAGCTCGTATTCAAGCCTTTCGGAAGCCTTTTTTGGCACGGGGTCGCCATATCTCTTTTTGAGACCTTCTTCGCATATTTCACGCAAATACAAATCAGAGTTTTTACCACCGGGAGTTTTGAAAGAAGGAATTTTATTTTCACCAAACTTAAGTTCGAGGTTACACATATCGGCAATTGCGAGGGTGTTTTTCATGCAGTCCTCGGAAATTTTATCAAAATATTTCTTCATCTTGGCGGGATCTCTCATTGAGAAATCGCCATTGTATTTCATACGAGTCTCATCATGAACGGTAGTTTGAGTCTGGATACAAAGTAGCAGGTCATGCGCAGCCGCATCATCAGGCCGAGCGTAATGACAATCGTTTGTAGCAACTAGGGGAGCGCCGGTTTCCTTCGATAAGATTGGCAGCATATCATTAACGATAGACCACTCTTCGATTTCGGGATGGTTCTGCATCTCGAGGAAAAAAGAGTCTTTGCCAAAAATTTTCTGAAATTTCTTAATAAGTTCACGTGCCTTCATGTTATCTCCCGACAATATCGCCTTAGGGATGTCTCCGCTTATACAAGCCGTCAAGCCGACAAGCCCATCGCCATATTTTTCAAGCATTTCAAAATCTATCCTCGGCTTGTAATAGAACCCTTTCAAATGCGCCAAGGTAATCAGCTGCATCAAGTTTTTATAGCCCTTCTCGTTCTTCGCCAAAAGAACCAAATGGCTGTATCTGGCGGAATTATCCTTAACGCCGACATCACCTGTAATATAAGCCTCGCATCCGATAATAGGTTTGATTCCGGCGGCTTTGAATTTCTGATAAAACTCAATCGCGCCATACATAACTCCATGATCGGTAATAGCCATCGCTGGAAGCGAAAACTCCTTGCAAAGATCAACGTACTCGTTAACTTTGGCGAGCCCGTCTAGAAGGCTGTAATGGGTATGATTGTGAAGGTGAACGAAAGACATATTCTATTTTTGATAACTCTGAAGATTAGTAGCAAGCCAATCATTCAGCCATGCAAAAAACTGACCGACAATAGGTACATTGGCAAGCACATTCCCCAAAATATAAGCAATTATTGTAACAAGCAGAGCGGCTCCGATAATGAATCCGAGTCCATAAGCCGTACCGGCCAAGAAGTTGCTAAAAAAGATTTTCCACGGAGATGAGTAATATCGAACAAAATCCGTAAGAACCGAGAATTTTTCAAGCTTAAACTCGACATTAACAGGAGTAAGTGTCTCAACTTTTGTTTTTTTATTTTGGGACATATGTGGAGGTTATTTGATCGAATTAAAAGTAACATTTTGATTTAAGTTTGACTAGTTCAAAACTAAAAAATAATATGCCTTCGCATTGAAAACATGCTGCGGTGGTGGAATGGTATACACGCTGGTCTTAGGAACCAGTGGGGAAACCCGTGAGAGTTCGAGTCTCTCCCGCAGCACCAGAATGGGCGTTCAGGATCGAACCAAACGTTTTTTTATGATAAATTGATTGTGAACACGCTCTATTAATAAGATATTTCTTTTTAGATAAAAACAAATATAATCATATTATGAAATTTATAGATTTATTTGCAGGAATTGGCGGTTTCCACTTGGGACTTCACAACATTGGCGGTGAATGTGTTTTTGTATCTGAATGGGACGACAAAGCACGCATAACTTATGAGGAGAATTTTAAAACGATTTCTCCAAAAGTTTTCGAAACGGGATTGTTTTCAAAAGGAGTTAATTTATTTGAAGGCGACATAACAAAAGTTGACGAGAAGAACATACCAAAATTTGATATTCTTTGTGCGGGGTTCCCTTGTCAGCCATTTTCTAACGCCGGATTGAAAAAAGGCTTTGAAGATTCTAGAGGAACTTTATTTTTTGATGTATCCAGAATTATAAAACATCACAAACCAAAGGTCGTTTTTCTTGAAAACGTAAAAGGATTTAAAAATCATAACAAAGGAAATACTTTTCATATAGTTAAAGAGACTTTAGAAAATTTAGGCTATAAGGTTTATGCCGAAGTTCTAAACGCTAAGGATTATGGAGTGCCACAAAACAGAGAAAGAATTTACATTTTAGGATTTTTAGACGATGTTGATTTTAAATTCCCCAAGCCTACCAAGAAAATAAAAGTTGGTGATATTTTAGAAAAAGAGGTTGATGATAAGTACACGCTATCTGATAAATTATGGGCTGGTCATCAAAGACGAAAAAAAGAACACAGAGAGAAAGGAAACGGTTTCGGATATTCGCTGTTTGATGAAAATTCAGAATATACAAGCACGATTTCAGCAAGGTATTATAAAGATGGATCTGAAATCTTAATAAAACAGAAAAATAAAAATCCAAGGAAGCTAACTCCAAGAGAGGCAGCTAGACTTCAAGGTTATCCAGAAACATTTGAAATTCCTGTCAGCGACACATCTGCATATAAACAATTTGGAAACAGTGTTGCGGTCCCTGTTATTATTGCAATAGCAAAAGAAATTAAGAAGGCCTTGGATTCATTTAAAGATAAAAAACTATGAAAATAAGAAAACTACAAGTCGGCAAGGAAAAACTAGATATAAATTTAAAATTTTATTTTTTATTGAAGCAATTAGTAAAAGCTAAATTATCAGAAAAACAGGCACTTAATTTCTTGGAAATTCACACGTTATTCAAAGATTCTAAAATCGAGCCATGTAATGATAAATTCCGAGAAATTACTCAGCAAATCGGAAGCGAAGAAAAGAAAAATATTTTATATACAATTATCGAGACACTAGAAAGCAAAACAGAATTAGATCTTTTTATATTCAGTTTGAGATTATATCTGATAAAAGATCTTCTTTTGGAAGAAGCAAAGTTAACAGATGTAATAAGGCTTGAGGACTTGGAAAAGCTGGACCCTTTATCATTAAGTTATGACAAGGTTTCAGTATATAGACCATATGCTACAAGAGTTAACGGAGCGCTATTGGCACTACTTTTCTTCTCTCAAATTGAACAAGGAAAGACAAATTTTATGTCAGATGATACTCGTAAGTTTATTAAAAAGCTGTCAGAATTTGCTATTAAGCTTAAGAAAAACGGCGTTGAACCGAATCAAATTTTCATGTTGATGTTTTCAGAAAGCGTAAACCAATCAATTATTGCCGATTCCGGAACGAACTATGAAGATAGGATTCTATCTGTACTTACAAAAATAGGAATACCAGAAGGAAAAATTACGAAAACTCATGATAAAAATGATTCAAGCACTGAATTTGATTTCTTTTTTGAGCTAGGTAGCAAAACATTTGGGATAGGAGCAAAGAGAACACTTAGAGAAAGATATAAACAATTCATAAAAACTGCTCAAATGAGCAAGATAGACATAATGATAGAAATAACATTAGGATTAGACTTGAACGAAGAAAAGGCTAAAAGTATAAGAAATCATAATGTTTATATTTTTGTTGCAGATGAAGTTTATAACTCAAGAGAGTTTTTGAGAAAAATGAAAGGAGTCTTCTCTGTTAAAGAGCTAAATTTAAACACTTTGAAAAGTCTCAAATAGAATTTACCTCTTATATATTATTTTATGCCGGAAAAAGTAATATTCAGAGCTAAATCTGATTTTCAAAAAACTGATTGCATCAGGCATGGCTGCACGGAAATATCTACCCTTGAGGCAGTTTTCGGTAACGCAATGATTCGTTGTTGCGAACAGGATGAATACAAGAAAATAGCGGCCGAACAAGCAATTACATACGGAAAATTAATGGATAGAGTCTTCTTTGGACAAATAAACTAGTCTCTATAATCTTCTTCTGTTACCTACGGCTACTTGCTGTTTGCCGATTTTCATTCTATAATCACACTCCCATGGTTGACTTAAACGATTTTTGATTTTGTAGTTGACAAACTATCACTACGGAGATACAATCCACCCCTTTATAGATACAAGACTTAATATCTAACCTATGACATCCAACACTCAAAACAACCCGATTGCAGAGATTAATCTCGCAGAAGTACTCGAAGAACTTTTCATGGTTTTATCAGAAAAAGAAAAGGATGTCGTAGTTAAGAGATTTTCCCTCAATAACAAGCCTAGACAAACTCTCGAAAGCATTGGAAAAGGTCTGTCAGTCACAAGGGAACGCGTCAGGCAGATCGAGAAAATCGCATTAAGCAAACTAAAGAGGACATCTAAGAACACCAAGTTAAACCTTATCGCCGACATTACATTAGCGCTTGTTAAGAAGGCGGGTGGTGTAATGCTTGAAGACGAAATAATCGCCGGCATATTGAACGAAATCAAGAATCCAACCGAAATAGATAGATACATCATAGTTCTCAGCCTTTCTGTAAACGAAGGAATCGAGAAGAACGAACAGATCAACATCTATCATCCTTTCTGGTACTCGAAAGGTATGAAACAAGAGTCTCTTGAGAAGACTCTTACATTGGCAAAAGCAAAATTGTCCGAAAAAGGAGATGTAATAGCTGAAATGAAACTCGCTCGCGATATCCAAGCGGATTTGAAAGCGGCGGGGGAGGATTTGGAAGAAAATTTCATCACTTCATGCTTAAAAACAGATAAGCAATTGAAAAGAGTAGGCTCGGAATACGGACTTATGACATGGAGACACGTCAATCCGAAAAGCATAAGAGATAAGGCTTATATTGTATTGAAGAAGGCGGGAAGATCTCTTCATTTCGTAGAAATCGCAAACAAGATTACAGAAGCAAGATTCGATAAAAAAGTTGTCACTGTTCAAGCCGTACATAACGAGCTTATCAGATGCGAGAAATTCGTTCTTGTCGGTCGCGGATTATACGCGCTTAGAGAATGGGGATATAACGAAGGAACGGTTGCAGATATTATAGAAAAACTTCTTGAGAAGAATGGCAAAATGACAAAAAAAGAGATAATCGAAGGCGTACTCAAACAACGCCAAGTAAAGATTGGAACAATCTCATTGAATTTACAAAAGAGGAAATCTTTTGTTAGAGTTGGGCGTGCAACTTATGCGCTCGATCTAACAAAAAACTAAACATGTGCATCTTCTGCAAGATTATCTCGGGTGAAATCCCCGCGTCAAAAGTCCACGAGGACGAAATTTGCATTGCCTTCAAGGATATCCATCCTAAGGCACCTATTCACTTATTGATAGTCCCGAAAGAACATATTGCCATGATTTCAGACCTTCAAGAAGGCAAGCACGACCATCTCGTAGGTCACTTGGTAAACGTAGCCAATAAGCTGGCAAAACAAGAAGGCGCGGAAGGCTACCGCCTCCAATTCAACGTCGGTGAAAAAGGTGGCCAAGAGGTCATGCATATCCATATGCATTTGATGGGGTGGTAGTTCACTTCCTGCTGTCTGTGTCTTGTGTCTTGCTGACTACCTCCATCCCCAAATCCATCGCCTTCGCATTCTGCGTCAGGCTTCCCATCGAAATAACATCGGGCCTGAATTTCGCATATTCAACAAGATTTTTCTCGTTAATCCCTCCTGAAATTTCGACTGTAATACCTTCCGCCCGCAACTTTTTAATCGCCTCGGGAATTTTTTTAATATTGAAGTTATCAAGCATCACAACTTTTGGCAGTTTTACGCTCTTAAGTTTCGCCATAGCCTTGTCGAGCTGGCGTAAATTTTCCACCTCAATTTCAACAAACTTCACATTCTTCACTCGCTTCAAATCAAATCCCATTCCAAAATGATTATCCTTGATCATCACAGCATCCCAAAGCCCAAGCCGATGAGTCAACCCTCCACCGACCGCACACGCTTTTTTATCAAGCATTCCCCAATAAGTCTTGCGAGTACAAGCCAACTTCACTCCATACTTGCGAACCTTTGCCGATAGGGAAGCGGTACAAGTCGCAATTCCGCTCATTCGCTGAAGAATATTGAGTAAAATCCTCTCGTATCGCATCAAAACCTTATAATCTCCCTTAATTCGTGCAATTACTTGTCCTTTTTTAACCTTATCACCATCTGCAATCTGCCATCTGCAATCTAACTTCTGACTACCACACAACCATTCGATTTCCTCAATGCCCGCGATAATTCCATCACTCTTACAAACAATCTCCACCTCGGCCGTCTTAGGACAAGATACAACCTCAATAGTGGCATCACGCTCGGACTTGCCAAGATCGGACATTAACCATAATTCAACAAACGCACGCAAATAATCGGAATACAATTTATTTGTAACAGTAAGTGAATTCGTATCTGTAAATTCCTTAATCATTCCTTCCAGCTTTAAGCATTCTTCTCGTCTCTCAAGCACTCGTAAACCCTTTCAAGATTAACCTTCTTCTGCTGAATGCATTGACCTCCAACGCCGTAAAAAACTTTATCCGGCGCATGTGAAGTCAAAACCTCGAGCATTCCTTCTTCAGTTCCAATTATAAATTCACGGCGATCAGACTTAAGAACATGATTCAACATTCCTGCAGTACTCAAAACCTTATCGGCCAATTTAAGCGTTTCCGGCGGACATTCTGGATGGAGGAGGACTTCTGCTTGCGGATGCGCGCTCTTGGCTGACTCAACCGCAAGAGGGAAAATCTTGCTGTGAACATAGCAAAAACCTTCCGCAGGTATGATTCTTTTTTTGGTATGGATCTGGACATAATCGGCAAGGTTTTTATCAGGCACCATTATAACCTCATCTTGAGGAAGTGAGTTAACTATTTTCACGGCATTAGCTGACGTGCAACAAATATCGCATAACGCCTTAACGTCGGCGGTGGTATTCACATAACAAACAACAGCGGCATTAGGATGAGCCTTCTTAAGCTCAAGAACACGCGTTACATCTATCATCGCAGCCATCGGACAAACCGCACCGAGACTAGGCAACAAGACCTTTTTCTTAGGAGTTAAAATTTTGGCAGTCTCAGCCATAAAACTCACTCCGCAAAAAACTATAATATCGGCATCCGTTTCAATTCCACGCTGCGCAAGATTGAAAGAATCACCAACAAAATCGGCAACCTCTTGAACTTCCGCGCGTTGATAATTATGCGCGAAAATCACTGCGTTTTTCTCTTTTTTGAGAGCCAGAATTTTTGACTTCAAATCTGTATTCATAACACCGTTAAAAAGCCGACAGAATTATAGCATGAGAACTGGTAGCTTGTAACTGGTAACTTTTCCACTATGTCACTTCTCCTACTTCCCCGACTTCTTCAAACTTTCCTTTCATTCTGCACATACTTCATCCAGAAATTCTTAAGCGCTTCATAAGTGGCCTTGGCCAAATCGGCAAGAATAAACCTTATTTCCCTTATCTTTTGCAGAGCGATATTTAAGTTGTGGAAATTCCCATGTCTTCGGTATTTGCCGGCCTCCGCCATCAGCTCATCTTCCTGTTTCAAAAGCGCAACCCTAACCTGTTTTTTCATAATATGCCTTGGTGGGAATTCTTGAGGTTCAAGCTCACCAATTAATGTTGCGGACTTGTCATCTTTTGCAGCCTGTCCTCCGGAAGAAACTACTGCGGAATCCTCGGAAGATTTTTCTCCGGCTTCGCTCGGCAATTTATCGACAAATTCAGAGGCATCACTTGACTCTTGAATCGAAGCATCAGGTGAAACTTCTGTTTTAGTAGAGACAGATGTTTTTATTTCGGCGGATTTTTTTGATAATTCGTCAGCCATTTGCTGTTTATTTAACTCTTGTTAACTATACACCTATAGGATAGGATTGTCAAACTTTACTCCTGATAGACTTTTCTGATATAAGTACCATGAGTTTACAGAATTTTCGTTGTTAATTAACAATTCTGTAACTCTGTAATTCTGTAACTCTAAGCTCCCCATGCTCGAAAAAGCTTATACCGCAAAACAGTTTGAAGACAAAATCTATAAGAAATGGGAAAGTCATGGCAGCTTCAAACCATCGGATGCAAAAAAGACATTTTCAATAGCAATGCCGCCGCCAAACGCAACCGGAACTCTTCATCTTGGACATGCGATAATGCTAGCTATTCAGGACATACTTATAAGATATAAACGCATGGATGGTTACGCCTCTCTGTGGCTACCGGGAACTGATCATGCGGCAATAGCGACTCAAAACAAAGTGGAAAAAGTGCTTGCGGAGCAGGGAATATCAAGACACGACCTTGGCAGAAAGAAATTTCTAGATGAAGTGAAAAAATTTGTTGCAAATTCTCAGTCTACGATAAGAAATCAAATAAGAAAAATGGGCTCAAGTTGTGACTGGAGCCACGAGAGATATACGCTTGACGATGGGCTTTCCGAGGCGGTACTTGAGATATTTACAAGAATGTACGAAGACGGACTTATCTATAGGGGAGACCGCATAGTCAACTGGTGTCCGAGATGCGGATCAACGCTTGCGGATGACGAAGTCGATTACAAGGAAGAGAAAGGCAAGCTTTATTGGCTCAAATACGGCCCTTTTTCGCTCGCTACGACGAGACCAGAGACAAAACTTGGTGATACGGCAGTTGCAGTTCATCCGAAGGATAAAAGGTATAAGAAGATGATAGGTAAAAAATATATGATACCGGGAGTACTTGGCGATTTCGAGATAGTTGTAGTTGCAGATGAAGCTGTAGATCCGGAATTCGGCTCGGGAGCGATAAAAGTTACACCAGCACACAGTTTTACGGATTTCGATATAGCAAAAAGACACGGTGTTCCTCTCAAGAAAATAATAGACGAAGAAGGCCGCATGATGAAGAATTGCGGTAAATACGCCGGAATGACAACTCTCGAGTGCAGAAAAGCTATTTTGGAAGACATGGACAAGATGGGACTTCTTGAAAAAACCGAAGATTACAATCATCAATTGTCGGTATGTTATAGATGTGGAACATCTGTTGAACCTTTAACATCAAAACAATGGTTTATAGATGTTAATAAAAAAATCAAACGTCTTGGCGGCAAAACATTGAAAGAAAAATCAATTGAAGTCGTAAAAGATGGCTCTGTGAAAATTCTGCCAAACAGATTTAACAAAACTTATTATCACTGGATGGAAAATCTTCGCGACTGGTGTGTTTCCAGACAGATATGGTGGGGACATAGAATCCCTGTTTATTATTGCGAGGATTGCAACGAAATGATGGTTTCAGTACAAGCTCCAAAAAAATGTACCAAATGTCACAAGTCGAATCTCAGACAAGATGAAGATACTTTAGACACATGGTTTTCTTCCGGTCTTTGGACTTTTTCAACTCTCGGTTGGCCAAAACAAACGGAAGACCTCAAACGCTTCCATCCCACGTCAGTTATGGAAACAGGTTACGATATATTATTTTTCTGGGTTGCAAGAATGATTCTCATGACAACTTATGCGCTTAACGAAATACCTTTCAAGACAGTTTATCTTCACGGACTAGTTCGCACAAAAACAGGAGAGAAAATGAGCAAATCCAAGCCGGAGACCTGCATAGATCCTCTGGATATGATTCAAAAATACGGAGCAGATGCACTTAGGTTGAGCCTTGTAATAGGTTCAAGTCCGGGAAACGATATAAGGCTTTATGAGGAAAAAATCGCCGGATATAGAAATTTTGTTAATAAAATCTGGAACAGTGCAAGATTCGTACTGATGAACATTGAGGAAAAAGATTATAATGCGAACGAAAAAGACGTGCTTAATTCGGAACTATCAAAGACCGACAAATGGATTCTTACGCGTTTAAACGAGGTCATAGAAGACACCACCAAGAAGCTTGAAAAATACGCTCTTTCAGATGCGGGAACGGAAATATACGATTTCCTCTGGGGCGAGTTTTGCGATTGGTATCTTGAGATGAGTAAGGTCAATAAAAATCCCAAGGTTTTAAGTTTTGTTCTGAAAAAAATCTTAGTATTACTTCATCCTTTTACGCCTTTTGTAACAGAGGTTGTTTGGGAGAATTTAAATCAGAAAAATCTTCTTATAAACGAACCGTGGCCCAAGAAAAACAAAGATATGTTATTCAAAAAAGAGAAATCGGAAATCAAGATCGTAAAGGATATCATTACAAACATTAGAGCACTAAGAGTTGAGAGTAACGTTGATGTTACAAGGAAAATAAAAGCTGTGATTTACGCAGGGAAACACGAAGGACTGATGAAGAAAAAATCGACAATTATATCCAGAATGGCGAATCTGGGAGAGCTTGAAATATTGAAATCCGGCTCTAAGCTCAAAAACGCCCTGATGTCTGTCGTAGAAGATGTAGAGATATTCTTGCCCTTGGAAGGACTTATGGATATCGATAAAGAGAGGAAAAGAATGCAAAAAGAGATAACCGAGATGAAAAATAATATAGATTTTATCGAGAAGAAACTGGCAAATGACGGATTCGTAAACAAGGCCCCGAAGGAAGTTGTAGCAAAAGAACGTGCCAGAAGAGAAGATTTGATTGCGAGGCTGGAAAAACTAAGAAAACAATTAGAGAGCTTGTAGAAAGAGTGCGGAGCCTATAATCCCATTCTTCTCTGTAATTCTGCTTTCTGTGTTTTGTTTTCTATGGTATAATTTAACGATGCCTAAAATAAACAAGAAAAAACTGGCAATATCGGTATTTGCAACAGCTGCACTGACAATAACATTTGCAGCTATTCTTAGCTTGAAAACGGCTGAAATATCTGAGAACTCAATAGCGGCTCTGAAAGAGCTTAATTCCGATTACGGGATGGTAATGACAGAAAATCTTTTAGAGGAAACCACGTATCCTCAGTTAATGGTGGATATATTTAAGGCGGACGAATATTCGACTGAAAACAGAGGTCTAATCGCCAATACCGGCGAGGACATGGTACTGCTTCAGCCGATAGAAGAAATATCTGATAACGAGCTGAATGAAATTGCACGAAAATACAACGAAAAAGTGCCTGAAATTCATTTCGAAATAGATCAAGAAGTATCGATTACGGAAGATGGTATGGCGGATGGATTAATAGAAGAAAATATTGGTGCAATCATAGATCCTATAAATGTATATATTGAAACATCAGGAAATAGCGTAAGAGTGGCGGTAATCGATACGGGAATTCAAGAAGACCATCCGCGATTCGCGAATGCTTCATTGGAAATAGAAGAAAACAGTAATGTCATGGATGGAAATTCCGAACCGGCCGATGACGTAGGGCATGGAACCCATATAGCCGGAATAATAGCGAAAAACGCAGAGAATTCGATAATAATACCGTTCAAAATAGTGAATAAAGACGGAGGAAAACTATCAGATGTAATAAAAGCTATTGACCAGTCTATTGATGCAGAAGTGGATGTTATAAATATCAGTCTTGGAGTACAAGAAGCTTCTTTTTCTCTTGAAGAAATAGTGGAAAAAGCTTCCGAGAAGGGAGTGATAATCGTCGCAGCAGCAGGGAATTTTTCATCTTCAGAGAAATTTTATCCAGCAGCTTATGAGGAGACTATTTCCGTAGCGGCAACATACTACAGCGGAAAGAAACTTGAGAGCTCAAATTACGGTGATTGGATCGACGTAGCGGCAAAGGGGTATCATATCTATTCATCAGTTCCTTACAACGATTACGGATTCAAAAACGGCACATCTCAAGCCGCCGCAATCGTAACCGCAAAAGTTTCAAAACTGTTATCTGATAACCCCGACATGACATTTGATAGCGTAATAGAAGCACTATCAACAACAAGCAGTTTTGTTAAGGATGACGAATTATCAAATGTGCCGATCGTAACACTATATTAATTTTATAAAAAAAGCTCCGCTGGATAATTATCCGAACGGAGCCTTTTTAAACTTAAACGAAATCCTTCTTAATCAGAGATGTATTGATCCATGAATTCTATAAACCTTCCTCTTGAAACCGTAGAACCATTGTCGCTATAAGCTGATAAATCAACGGATCCACCAACTATTCTTTCTATAAGAGTTTCAATATCGGAAACCGTCATAGCTTCATCAAAATCGAAACCACCTTCTTCGTTTTCATAACCTTCAAGCAATCCAACCTGATTCAATACCAATACGTAAGGAGATAGGTCTTGGCTCGGATCGACATCTGTATATGGAGTCCAGTCAAGAGATGTAACAGGAGGGTATCCGAAAGTAAGAGCAACTACCTTTGCAACTTCACCTCTTAAGATTTGATCTGACGGAGTAAACATAGTAGGAGTTCTTCCATCAACTATTTCCTTGCACCAAGCATTGTAGATTGCATCATAATAAGATGCATTTGGATTAACATCAGTGAAAGGCATTTCTCCGCATTCTCCGGAAGCCGTACCTTCTTCAGCGATTACAACACCCTGATCACCAGAAGATGAGGAACTGCTACCGCCAGCGCTATAATAACCACCTGCACCACCTCCATAAGTTGCACTTGAAGAAGATAAAGAAGAGCCGCTGCCGGAATCGGTAGTACCTCCGTCAGTCGTACCACCATCAGTAGTACCTCCATCGGTTGTGCCACCATCTGTAGTACCACCGTCAGTTGTACTGCCATCTGTAACGGTAATCGTAAGCGTATCTGAAACAGTACTTATATCAGCATAATCGACATCATACTGAGTAGCCTCAACTGTAACGACATAACTTCCTGTAGCGGTATAAGTATGAGTTTCTGTAAATGTAACGCCCGAAGCATCAAGGACACCTGTCGAATGAGTCAAGACACCATCAGCCCAGTTAATATTTGCAACTGCTCCCATAGCTGTAGCATCAAGAGATGTTGCTATAGCTGTAACCGTGACAGTATCGCCAAGAGTGATCGTCTGATCAGCTCCGGCTTCAACAGTAAAGGACGTAGTAGTATCTCCATCGTCGTCACCATCATCAGTTTCAGGAAGTTCATTTACAACACGAGTTGCACAGTTGTTTTGTTCGCTACTTTCAAGAACCAAGTCGCTAGCATCAACACAAATCTCTATCGTATAGATATTCGTAAGATCCATTGTACCCGCACCGAATTGGAAATCCGAAGATCCTTCTGCGGACAAGAAATCCAGACTGCCTAATGTAGTCCACGAGAAAGCACGAGTGATTTCTGTTCCATCAAGATTTGTAATGTTTACATAATTACTACCTTCAGTAGCAGAATCAACACTTACAAGTCCTTCGTTTGAAACAGTATAGCTCAATACGCCTGATGTAGCGTCGTAATCAGTAATTTCGACTGAAAGATCAGGGAGTAAAGAGATAGACATACAGTTATTGTCTTCATCATTTTCAGAGACAACATTCAAAGCGTCTACGCATATCTCAACAGATGAAAGCTGGGTAAAGTCAAACGCACCCATTCCATAACTGTAGCTAGAAGAACCTTCAGCAGATAAGAATGATATATCGGTAAGAGTGCTCCAGCTATAAGCTCTTGAGTCTGTAGTACCATCTGTATTTGTGAATACTAAGAATGTATGTCCATCAGTAGCAGTATCAATATCGACAATACCGTTATTTACAACAGTATAATCGACACTATTTGAAGTTTCATCATAAGTAAGAGATGTAACAGCCAAATCAGGAATCAATGAAAGATCCATACAGTTGTTATCCTCATTGCTTTCTGTAACGATATTGTCGTCATCTACACATACCGTAACAAGCTGTGTACCTTCAGGTATTATACCAGATATAAATCTAGTCGAACCTTGAGCAGCCAAGAAGTCATAATCTCCATACGAAGACCAATCATATGCAGGCCCTTCAACACCATCATAGTAGAATTGAGTAACACCTGCAGTATCTTCTGAAACAGAGCCGTCGCTCTGATTAGCCAAGGTATAATAAACCGTAGAGTCATCGGCATTATATTCGATAGCCGTAACTGTCAAATCAGGCAAAGGTACTTGCTCAACAGTTACAGACAAAGTGTCGCAAACCGTGACAAGTCCGTCATTTGCACAAACCTCAACAGAATAACTACCGGCAGTTGCATATGAATGAGTTGGCGTAATAGCCAAATCTCCGGCAGGCAAAGCATTATAAAAATCATACATAGTACCATCATTCCATTCGACTTGAGCCCATGAAAGAGTACCGCTTCCGCCTGTAGAAGTTGGAGCGATAGAAACAGTTTCACCTTCGTAAACAGACTGATCGGAACCGGCTTCAACAACCAATGGAAGGTTGGAAACCGTAATTGTAATAGAAGAAGACAAAACAGTAGAAACCGTTCCATCAACATTGTATTCGTACAATTCGGCAGACACAGAATAATCTCCGGTTGTTCCATACTGATAAGTAGAAGAACATTTGAATGTTCCTGTGCCATCATCAGAACATGAAACGGCGGCAACATAGCCATCGCCCCAGTTCAAATTTCCGGCAACAGACGTGACAACAGTAGTGTCAACGCCAACATCGGCGATCTGTACGGTTACAGTATCTCCGACATAAACAGTGGTCGCATCAGCTGTGATTTCTACACTTCCAGCAAATGCCTGAGGAACTGCGATCGTGGCGATAAATATCGTCCACAATGCGATTTTCGAGATGATTTTTCTCATGCCTTAAATGGGTTAAAATTTAGAGAAAGGGTGTAATGGTACTCGAAATTGACAAAATGTCAAGTATATATGGCGCGATAAGTAATTTTCTGGTATAATTAATGGATGAAAAATGAAATAAAAGAATTTACAGAAAGAGGTATAAAAATAGCCGAAACCCTTATGAAAGAGGGGAAGTATCTCGATTCATTACAAGCTTGCAAAGAAATATTGCAGGTCGATCCGGACAATGCAAAAACTAATCAAATCATTGCAGAAATTGGAGACAGAATGTTCAAAAAAAACTTTCCGCTTTTAAAAGATTTATATAAGAAAGGACATTATGAAGAAGCCATAGCAGCAGGTGAAAAAATCGGAATAATTATAAGAAACAATCATCTTTCAAAATTCATAGCGAAATGCAAATCAAAACTCGCCAAGAAACAGAATCAAGAGATTGGAATTTATCTTAGAAACGGAATTAAGAATCACAAGAGTTTGGCCAAAAAAAAAGACTGGTTAAGTGCCATAGCGATTTTAACCGAATTACAATCGGTAGATCCAAGAAACGAAAAGATCAGGGAAATGCTGAAAAATGACAGAATCAAGTACATAGACAACCAAATGCACTCGGATATAAAACAGAACCTTTTAAAAGAAAAAAAATACGAAGAATTGTACGGATTTTACAGAAATCTTTTTGCAGTATTCCCAGAATACAAAAAACTCAAAAACGAAATGCAAAAGCTCGAAGAAGAAATTGATAAAAAAAATCAAGAAACGAAATCCGCATATACAGAGGAGAATTTGAAAAAAATAAAAACCATGCTTGAGAATAAGCAGTTCGAGGATGCGGTAAAAGCATCTCAAGAAACAGTAATAACAACCAAGTTCAAGAACAAAAAAGCTATAACTGCTTACAAAAAAGCTATAGCCTCAAACGAAGCCGATACAGATCGAAAATTAACAGGCATGATAGACAAAATAATCACGGATTTAAAAGCCGATTCCTTGGCAAATCCGGAGAACTTCATTCGTATTTAACTACGTCACTTCTTCTACTTCTTCACAATCATCTGATCCCTTCTTTGTCCAACTCCTATAAATGTAATCGGAGTACCAATTAATTCTTCAAGTTTTTTAACATAATTTCGCGCATTCTGAGGCAACTCTTCAAGCTTAGTAGCACCGGAAATATCCTCATCCCATCCGAGCATTTCAATGTATTCAACAGTAGATTTTTCGAGCATATCAAGATCGGCGGGGAAGGAGTCGAGAGTCTTACCTTCATACTTATACGCAACGCCGATTTTCACAGTCTTAAGCCCTGTCATAACATCTAGCTTTGTAAGATTTATACCTGTATATCCATTCATTCGAGCTGAATACTTGGCGACGACAGAATCAAACCATCCGCATCTTCTTGGACGACCTGTTGTTGCGCCATATTCTCCGCCTTTTTCTCGAAGCATATTGCCGGTTTCATCAAGAAGTTCGGTAGGGAATGGTCCTGCCCCAACACGTGTAACGTAAGCCTTCATTATACCCGTTAAGCTTGTTAAATGGCTGTTTGGTATACCGGTTCCGGTTCCAAGACCTCCAACCATCGGATTGGAAGATGTAACATACGGATAAGTACCATGATCAAGATCGAGCATAACTCCATTCGCACCTTCGAACACGATAGATTTTCCACTTTCAAGAGCTTCATGCAAATAAACAAAAGTATCCTTAATCATAGGAACGATTCGATCACGAATAGTTCTGTAATAAGCGATTTCTTTTTCAACATCATATTCAAAACCATACTGCTTCATTAATCCGCCAGAAACTTCGCGCAATTTAGCCTCGAAAACATCTTGTTTCAAGAAATCACAGGCGCGAATGCCTTTGCGAGAAGCCTTATCCATATAGCAAGGTCCGATTCCACGATTGGTTGTGCCAACCTTTTTATCGCCCTTGCTCGCCTCCTGCAAACCATCGATCACTCTATGATAATCAAACAACAAATGAACGCGATCAGATAATAATATACGACCATCAGTCTTAAGTCCGCTTTTTTGAATAACATCTATTTCCTCAAGTAGGGTAGGTAAGTGAACAACGCATCCATTTCCGATTACACAAATAGTATGTTCATGAAGAGCACCTGAAGGCAACAAGTGAAAAACATATTTCTTGGTCTCGCCGGTTTGAGGATCTTTTACATAAACCGTATGTCCGGCATTTGCACCACCTGTAGCACGAGCAATGATGTCGTATTCTGAAGAAACTATATCAACGAGCTTTCCCTTTCCTTCATCACCCCATTGAGCACCTATAATTGCCGTAACTCGACCAAGTTTTTCTTTTATCATATTTTTAGTTTTAAAAATCTTGTGCATTTAAAAAATAACATTACGATTGCCAGCAGGCAAATCCTTATCTAAAATAACAGCGCAAGGAAGCGAAGCGATCCTAGCGCAATATTATAAGCCGTTTCGCAACCGCGAAACTCAATACAAATCAATAACCAAAAAATACATGCTTACAAAAGAACAGATTGCCAGCCAGATAAGTCACTGTTTGGCGGGTACGAATTTCACGAACCTTGGCACGAGATATGAAGGAAAAGTTCGCGACAATTATACGAAAGATGAAAAAAGAATACTCATTACAACAGATAGACTATCCGCATTTGATAAAGTGATCGCATTGGTTCCTTTCAAAGGACAGGCACTAAATGCACTATCGAAATTCTGGTTCGAACGAACAAAAGATATTGTCGGAAATCATGTCGTAGAATATCCGGATCCAAACGCTGTAGTAGGCGAGGAATGCACCCCGTTGGCAGTTGAAATGGTTGTTCGAGGCTATATAACCGGAAGCACAACAACATCAGCTTGGTACAATTACCAAAAAGGAGTTAGAAACTTTTGTGGCAATCCTTTGCCGGAAGGGATGAAAAAGGATCAAAAACTCGATCACGCAATAATCACTCCTACCACAAAAGCGGCTCATGGAGATCACGATGAATCTCTTGCACCTGAAGAATTAATCAAGAGGGGACACATAACAAAAGACGACTGGGATAAGCTCGCAGCAATTTCATTGAAGCTATTTGCACGCGGACAAGAGATCGCTGCTAAACAAGGAATAATTTTGGTAGATACCAAATACGAATTCGGGAAAAATAAAAAGGGTGAAATAGTCCTTATAGACGAAATCCACACTCCTGACTCCTCAAGATTCTGGAAATCCGCAACTTATCAAGCAAAATTCGATAAAGGTGAGGATCAAGACAATATAAACAAAGAGTACCTACGCTTATGGCTATCCGAAAAAGGTTTCATAGGCGAAGGCGCAATACCAGCTATCCCAGAAGATGTAATAGTCGAAACGGCACGCAGATATATAGAAGCTTATGAATTGATAACAGGCCAAACATTCGAAGGAACTCCGGGAGATCCATTGCCAAGAATCGAAAAGAATCTCGCGAAATACATGTCTTAATAGCCGCAAAGCGGCCTCTTCTCTCAAATCTCTAATCTTTTATCTTTAATCTATCACCCCATGCTCGTCTCAATCATAATGGGCTCAAAATCAGATCAAGAACACGCAGATAAGATTACTCAAAAACTGGATAAACTTGGCGTACCTCACGAAACGCATGTTGCATCAGCACACAAGGTCCCTGAAAAGGTTCTAGAAGTTCTGAAAACAAACGAATCAAAAAGGGAAGCCGTTTGCTATATCACAATAGCGGGTCGCTCAAACGCACTCTCGGGATTCGTGGCTGCCAATACAGCCTATCCGGTAATCGCATGTCCTCCTTTTGCTACAAAAGAAGATTTTATTATAAATATAAACTCAACTCTTGTTATGCCATCAGACACGCCGGCCCTTACAGTAATAGATCCGGGCAACGCAGCTTTGGCCGCAGCAAGAATACTAGGAGTATCAGATGCGAAATTACTAGCAAAAAACCGTGAATACATCGCAACAGTAAAAGCAAACTTCTAACTACGTCACTTAACTACGTCACTTCTTCTACTTCCCCTACTTCTTCACACTTCCCCTATGCTCACAGCAATTTCTCCTCTCGACGGTCGCTACGCACGCAAGCTCGATCCGTTACGCGAATATTTTTCCGAAGCCGCTCTCATTAGGGCTAGGATTTATGTCGAATGCACATGGCTTATGTTTTTATGCAACGATGCCAAGCTGAAAGGAACGAGGAAGATTACAAAAAAAGAGGAAGCAATATTAAATTCTTTCTGGAAAGATTGGGATGAAAAAGCCCTCAGTTTTTATATGCGAGCAAAGGAGATAGAAAAAGTGACAAACCACGACGTTAAATCGATTGAATATCTCATGAAAGAAGAGATGAAGAAAACTTCACTGAAAGACCTGCTCGAGTTCGTACATTTCGCCTGCACATCCGAAGATATAACGAACTTGTCTTATGCAGTTTTGCTTAAAAAATCACTCGAAGAAGTTTTCCTTCCGAAACTGCATGGACTCAATAAAAACCTAATAGACCTTTCTAAGAAATTCCAAAATATTCCGATGATGGCGCATACGCACGGCCAACCGGCAAGTCCGACAACGGTAGGGAAAGAACTAAAAGTATTCGTACGCAGACTTGAACGACAAATCATACAACTCAAGACGCAACCGCATTTCGGTAAGATAAACGGTGCAACAGGCAATTACAACGCTCACATGGCCGCATATCCTGAAGTAGATTGGGTGCATGTTAGCGAAGGAATGGCGGAAAAACTTGGACTGACCGCCAATCTCCACACTACTCAAATTGAATCACATGACTACTTGGCGGAAATTTTTCATAATATAATCCGTATAAACACGATATTAATAGATCTTGACCGCGACATTTGGAGCTATATTTCCAAGCATTATTTCAAGCAAAAAGTAATAGCGGGCGAAGTCGGCTCTTCGACCATGCCACACAAGGTAAATCCGATAGATTTTGAAAACAGCGAAGGGAATCTGGGAATAGCGAATGCAGTTCTGAGCTTCATGGCGGAGAAACTGCCAACATCTCGAATGCAGAGAGACCTCACGGATTCCACAGTATTACGAAATATGGGTGTTGGAATAGGGCATAGCTACTTGGCTTACGACAGCACTATGAAAGGATTGAGCAAGCTTGAAATCAACACGCCGGCAATAGATGCCGATCTTAACGACAACTGGGAAGTCCTTGCCGAACCGATTCAGACAGTAATGAGAAAATATAAGGTTGAAGGTGCTTATGAAAAATTAAAAGCACTTACAAGGGGTAAGAAACTGAATCAGAAAGCTTTTCATAAATTTATCGACACCCTCAAGATTCCGGAAAAAGATAAGAAGTCATTAAAAAAACTCACACCTCGTACATATATCGGACTTGCCGACAAGCTGTAAGCTGTTATAATCCAACTTGCTCTTTTGAAATTTCGTTATTAAATGCGCATTCAAGCGGCAATCACCGCTTGGCAGGAAGAAGAAAGTGTCAGTTCGCAACAAGGATTTAATCTCTTTCGCATCCCTCTGCTGTCTGCTCCTTGTGTCTTGCTGTCTACCCTAGACCTTCCCGGCGACAAAACGCCGTCAATAAATGCAATTAAGAACTATCCAAGGTGGTACCTGTCCCGCTCTGCGAGACCCATGGAAAAACGTACCTCTTTTTTTATGTTACAAGTTACTAACTACTAACTATATACCCATGTTTAAACCGGTAGATCCGAAGCAGTCTTTCCCTATAATGGAAGAAAAACTCATAAAGCATTGGAAAAAAGAGAAAATATTTGAAAAATCCATTTCTACCAAATCCAAGAAAAAAGAATATGTATTCTATGATGGCCCTCCGTTTGCAACCGGCCTTCCTCATTACGGCCATATACTTGCAGGTACGTTAAAGGATGTCACACCAAGATACTGGACAATGCGCGGATATAGAATAGAGAGGAAATTCGGATGGGATTGCCATGGCCTTCCTGTCGAATATGAAGTCGAGAAAGAACTTGGACTCTCCGGCAAAAAAGATATTGAAGAAAAATACGGCGTACATGAATTCTGTGAGAAATGCCGCTCGATAGTTCTCCGTTATACAAAAGAATGGGAAGAAACCGTCGATAGAATGGGCAGATGGGTGGACTTCCGAAACGACTACAAAACAATGAGTCCGGAATATATGGAAACGATCTGGTGGGTTTTTCGTCAATTATGGGACAAGGGACTTCTTTATGAAGGCCATAAGCCGATGCATATATGTCCGCGTTGCGTAACACCTCTTTCCAATTTCGAGGTAACACAAGGCTACAAAGACATCACTGACCAAACAGTTACAGCCAAGTTCAAACTGGATGGAGAAGAAAATACTTACATATTGGCATGGACGACAACTCCTTGGACGCTTGGAGGCAACTTCTTTTTGGCGGTAGGGAAGAATATAGAGTATGTAAAAATCGAACTTGATGGCGAAAAATTCATTTTAGCAAAAGACTTGCTAGCAAAAGTTGTAGGTCAAAAAGAATACAAGCTGCTGAAAACCTTCAAGGGCTCCGAACTCGAAGGCAAAACCTACGAACCTCTACTTCCATATTACGCCCATACCAAGAAGGAAGGCGGATTCAAGGTTTTAACTGCGAATTTTGTTTCAACCGAAGACGGAACTGGAATCGTACATATTGCTGGAGGATTCGGTGAGGACGATATGCTTCTAACGCAAAAACAGGGATTCCCGATAATTCAACACGTCGGAATGGATGGGAGATTCAAGCCGGAAGTAAAAGACTTCGCAGGCGAAGAAGTGAAGCCAACAGACGATCCAATGAAAACAGATCGTAAGATGGTCGAATTCTTAAAGTCCAAAAACAAAGTATTCAAAGCCGAAACTTACCGCCATTCATATCCACACTGCTGGAGATGCGATTCGCCGCTACTCAACTATTCGACAACATCTTGGTTTGTAAAAGTAATGGACATAAAAGCAAAAATGCTAAAAGCGAACCAAAAGATCAACTGGGTTCCGGATCACCTGAAAAACGGCCGTTTTGGCGACTGGCTTGAGAATGCTCGCGACTGGTGCATCAGTAGAAATCGGTTCTGGGGCGCACCTTTGCCTATATGGCGCGCTGAAGATGGAGAATGTATATGCATAGGTTCGATAAAAGAGCTCGAGAAGCTTTCTGGCAAAAAAGTAACAGATTTGCACAAGCATTATGTGGACAAAATAGAATTCAAAAAGAATGGAAAAATTTACAAACGAGTTCCGGAAGTTTTGGACTGCTGGTTTGAATCCGGTTCAATGCCTTATGCGCAAGAACATTATCCGTTTCAAAACAAAGCGAAATTCGAACGCAATTTTCCGGCTAAATTCATAGCTGAAGGCTTGGATCAAACAAGAGGATGGTTCTATACGCTCGTCGTACTCGGAACTGCACTTTTCAATACAAGTCCTTTCAAGAATGTAATTGTAAACGGACTCGTGCTTGCCGAAGATGGCAAGAAGATGAGTAAGAGACTGAAAAACTACCCGGAACCCGGTCTTGTATTCGACAAATATGGCGCAGACGCACTTCGCTTCTACATGATGAATTCACCGGTAGTAAAAGCCGAAGTATTAAGGTTTTCGGAAAAAGGAGTTGAAGAGGTTGTAAAAAGTACGCTACTGCCATTGTGGAACTCTTATAGTTTCTTCGTGACCTATGCCAATATCGATAAATGGACACCTAAGAAGACAGCGCGCATAACAAACAAACTTGATAAATGGATTCTTTCAGAACTGCAAATTTTGATAAAAGATGTTACAAAACAAATGGATGCCTACGATCTGCAAAAAGCAACAGATCCACTTCAGCAATTTATAGACAATTTAACAAACTGGTACATAAGAAGATCCAGAAGGAGATTCTGGAAAAACGAAAATGATTCCGACAAAAATTCCGCATACAAAACCCTTCACGAAGTTCTAACAACAGTATCAAAAGTATTGGCACCTTTCTGCCCGTTCATAAGCGAAGAAATATTCCGCAATTTAACCGGCAAAGAATCTGTTCATCTTGAAGATTGGCCGAAAGCAAAAGAAGCACTAATAGATAAGAAGCTCAGCCAAGAAATCGCAGTAACTCGCGCAATAGTCACTCTTGGACACGGAGTAAGAGCGCAGAAACAGATAAAAGTTCGCCAACCTCTGAAAAAAGTCAGAGTCGCCCTGCCGAAACACCTGCATACAAAGTTCGAAGACAATGTGATCAAAGAAGAGCTCAATGTAAAAGAGTTCGAAATCCTCAAAGATGCTTCACTTGTTGCGGAAATGAAGGTAACACCAAACGCGAAAATTCTAGGTCCGAAATTCGGAGGAAAGGTACAAGAAATAATCAAACTTGCTCGCGAGGGCAAATTCGAAATCAAAGGCGACAAGGTGAAAATTGCCGGAATCGAACTCTCAGGCGAAGAAGTCCAACTCGGCTACCAAGGCCGCGAAGGATTCGATGTTGCAAGCGAAAACGGAATCGTAGTTGCACTAGACACAACAATTACGGAAGAATTGAAACAAGAGGGGATAGCGCGCGACATCATTAGATCAATACAAGACATGAGAAAAGAAGCCGAATACGAAGTATCCGATCGCATATTCGTAGCCATAGACGCAAAAAACGAAGTCCTAAAGGCCGTTATAAAATTCGAGCACTATATAAGCGGTGAAACTCTTGCCAATAAAATAGCCGATACCATTCAAGGCAGCGAATGGGATCTCGAAAAAGAGCTCGATATCGAAGGTGAAAAAATCAAAATTGCTCTTCGCCGATAAAAGTCGCATAAAATTCCCAGTCCAAAATATCCTTACCGGCATTATCTCGGCATGATGCGAATGCAATTTTCTCTTTTGCAACATACTTATCAGAATCAGCAAAAGTAAACTCGCCAATCGCTATACCAAATGGTGTCGACAATACACCCGAATCAACAACAGAATCGGGACGATAAGTCCTTCTACCAATAAATTCAGCCCATTTCCAAGGGGGATCCATCTCGGTTATCGGATTCCCGTTTGGAGATGGATAAAAAAACTCTTTTCTTATGCCAACAACAGTATTGCCTCCATTAATAAAAGCACCCCATTTCGGATAAATAGGTCTGCTTAAAAGACCTCTCCTGAAACAAATACCAGCAGGCTTTCTATCTATAACAGGCATATAAACAGGGTGACTGCTGTCTGAACTTGGCGCAGCCGGCAAGACCAACGAAACAGCTCTATCAACAAAAACTTTTCTAAAAAAATCCGTCTTATCGTCAATCCTGTCCGCAACAAGAAAATAATTACTCAAAGCGCATCTAAAAGCAGCACGCAAATTTCTTACCTTCCCGTCATCTAAATTGCAAGTATTAACATTATGATCAAGAAAAGCTCTTCTTGTGCGGTCCTTTTTAAGCTTGTCTAACGAAGGTCTTTGTAATTTAAACTCAATTCCCAACTTTTTGGATTTAAAAGATTCAAGAGTCCATCAATTTAATGAAAACCAATAGAAATTGCAATCCGAATCAATAACAAGTAAAATCCAGACAGACAATAAAAACAAAATCTATGCTAAAAAGAACAGCTTTAGCAGTCGGCATGAATATGGGAGCGCTATGGGCGGTATCCATGATTCTCGACAAATTCAACTACGAAGGAGGATTGGTATTCCTATTGGTATCGGGAATAATTATGGGAATATTAAATTCCTGCATGAAACCTGTAATAAAACTGCTTTCATTCCCGTTAATATTCTTCAGCGCAGGATTGTTTTTGATGGTAATTAATGCACTGATTTTGTGGATGTTGGACTACGCATTGGAAGTTCTGGATTTTACAGGAGTAGACCTAAACATTGAAGGCACCTTGACTTATTTATGGGCGGCTATTATCTTTGGCGTCGTGAATTGGTTCGAACGATGGGTCTTAAAGGAGTAATCCACAAGTCTCCATTCTGCATTTCTACAATCTATAATCTCCAATCTTCCATGAAAACAGCTTTACTGGCAGCACACATAACAGTTTCAATTCTATTGATATTCGCAATACTCATACAGCAAAGAGGTACGGGCTTATCTGCAACTTTTGGAGGCGGAGGAAATTTCTATGCGACAAAAAGAGGAGCCGAGAAAATTCTAAGCAAAATCACAATAGTTTTAGCAATCCTATTCGCAGGTTTGTCACTTGGAATGCTTTTTGTATAAATACTCGAAACATTCCATTAATAGCTTCGCGCTAGTATGAAAAAAATCAAAAAACTCCTAGACTTCTTTAAGGCGATTTTCCGCTTGTGCATCAAGACGATAAGATCTTTTTCAAGTAAGGAAAAAATATCTTCAATCGTAGTTATACTAGTGATGCTTGTTATTATAATACCGCCTATATTCAGAGACGAACGGACTTCGGACGTAACAGAAGGAACAGACAATACGGCAACCCTATACTCGGAAGGCTTGATAGGACAAATAATACATCTCAACCCAGTATTCACGGAATTCAACGAAGTTGATCAAGATATAAGCAACCTTATTTTCTCAGGTCTTAGTAAATACAATCAATCAGAAGGGACTGTCGTTGAAGACATAGCAACACATACGCTAAGCGAAGATAAAAAAACCTATACTTTCACTCTCAAAAACAACATTTATTGGCACGATGGAGTAGAGGTAACGGCAGAAGATGTATATTTCACATATAATGACGTAATTCAGAGTACCGACTTCCAGAATCCAATACTCAGAGCAAATTTCGAAGGAGTAGAGATTGAAATGATTGATAGTAGAACAATTACTTTTACTCTCGATCAGCCTAACTCTTTCTTTTTTACGCATACAACCGTAGGACTTCTCCCAAAACATATACTTGGAGAAACTCCGATAACAGAGCTGGATACAAGCGATTTTAACAAAAATCCGATTGGAACAGGGCCTTATAAGGTAACAACAGGATACGAAAGCGTATCTGATACCGAACAGGTTGTCGAACTGGAAATTTTCAATCAGTATTATGGGGATATGCCGAAGATAACAAATATAAGATTCCACACATTCCCTGACCTAGAAACATTGCTGGAAAACGAAGGTCAATGGCATGGAACAGCAAGAATACCAAAATATTTGCTTATACAGGCTCAGACAGACAGATTATCCGCATATCAATATGAACTTCCTCAATACACAGCATTGTTCATAAATACAGATGCGCAATATCTTACGAAGAAAAACGTAAGACTCGCCATCTCGAAAGCAATAGACAAAGGCTATCTCATAGAACAAATAGGATATTCGAAAGCAATAGACACTCCTCTGCTAGAGCTGAACCAAGAAGACTGGATTCATCAAACGGACATTGAACAAGCTCAAGGGGCATTATATGACGCAGAATGGTATTTAAACGACGAAGGAATCAGGGAAAACTACGAGGGAGAAACTTTAACACTAAGATTACTAAGAAGAACTTTTACAGATCCAAACCAAGAACAGGTATCGTCTATGACAGCGGAAATCATAAAAACTCAATTGGCGAATATCGGCATAGAAGTCGTAATAGAAGCCTATGATAATGAAACCTTACAGGAAAAAATCGAAGCAAGAGATTACGATTTGCTTTTATACGGCCAGAACTTAGGCTATAATCTCGACACCTATTCTTACTGGCACTCAAGCCAAGCTACGGAATACGGATTGAATCTTTCAAATTACAGGAACCCGAACGCAGACGCGACAATCGAGAAGATCAGACAAACATTCGATGAAACGGAAAGGACGGACCTCATGAACGACCTAGCTGAAACAATCGAAGAAGACGTACCGGCGGTATTCCTATACACCCCAAGTTATTACTTCTTAGTGGACGAAAGAGTAAAAGGGATAGAAATAGACAACTTAAGATTCCCTTCAGACAGATTCAGCAACATATCAAATTGGTACTTTTAATCTAAATAATATGCAAGCAATATTCATTCGCGACATCAAAGGCATCGCCCGAAAAAATGATGTCAAAAACGTAAAACCGGGCTATCTGCACAACTATCTTATACCAAACGGTTTGGCTATTCCTGCAACACCTGAGAAGTTGAAATATATCGCAGATAAGAAATCAAAAGAAGCTCTAAGAATAGAAGAATTGGAAAAGAACGCAGCAGATGTCGAGAAAAAACTTTCTAAAGCAAAAATCGTAATCAAGGGAGATGGTACGGAAAAAGGCAAGTTGTACGCATCTATAACGGAAAAAGACATCGTAAATGCTGTTAAAGAACAGGCAAAAATCGAACTGGGTATCGACAATATTAAGATGGGCAAACACATCAAGACAACAGGCGCTCATGAAATAGAGATCGTATTACCTCAAGACCACAAGGCAACCTTGAAGGTTACAGTAGAGACTAAATAACCACGCCCGAAGGTCGCTTATTATAAGCCTGTTTGCGCATGCAAACACCACTCGAAACTTGCGCGATATTATAATTCCTTATGGATAAAATTCTTGGCTTAGATTACGGGAAACGCCGAACGGGCGTCGCAATAAGCGATGGCACTCATAGCATAGCGTTCACACGAAACACGATATCTTTTAATAAAGAAGAGGCTGTTCTGAAAGAAATCGAAAAAATTTGTAAAATTGAAAATGTATCAAAAATCGTAATCGGATTACCTTGCAATATGAGCGGAGAATACACCCCTCAGACTGAAGAAACATTGGCATTTGCCGAAAGACTGAAGAAACATACCGGAGAACGAGAAATAGAAATGTTCGACGAACGCCTAAGCAGTCTTCAAGCCGAAAAAGCATTGGTAGATAAAAAAATGAAGAAGTACTCTGAAATAGATTCAATAGCGGCTCAAATTATTTTGCAGGCTTACTTAGATAAACATAGATCTTAAAACGATATATATATGACAATAAACGGCGTACCAGAAGGAGTAGACGTAGAAATTTATCATTCCGGATTTCAGAATCCAATTATGACTGCAGAATGCGCACAAGGAAGACCTGAAACGACAAGAGATAACGCACCAGATGTACTTCAATGTATGAGAGAAGGAATGGGCCTAGGAATGACGGCCTCATGCTTTGACCTTCCGGAACATCTTAGAGATTAATAAGACCGGTAGAGATCCATAAATCATCAAAAGACCATAATTTATAAAATCTATAAAATCATTTGTCGTATAAGTAAGTGCATCGTGAAAATCACTGAAACCAAGCTGATACCCACCATCCCAATAATCATTAGGTCCCCATTCTTCCCAGAAAGTATAGCTGATAAACACTGGGAGTTTTCGTATGAAAAAAATCGCAATAATAAATACAGCCAGTAGACCTACGGTTTTCAAGATTTTCATATCTATTTCTTAAGTATCTTTACTCCGGGAAGTTCTTTCCCTTCAAGAAACTCCAACATCGCACCGCCTCCGGTAGAAATATGCGTGAAGCTCTCTTTTGGTATCCCAAATTTATTTATGGCATCAATAGTATCTCCACCGCCAAGAATCGTCACACCCTTACAATCGGCAACAGCTTGGGCAATCTTGCACGTCCCATTTGCGAAAGGGGAGTACTCATACAATCCAACCGGACCATTCCATATAACAGTACCGGCGGTTTTAATCACTTCGCAGAATCTCTCAATGGATTTTTCACCTATATCAAAAATCTTCATATCTCCATCTATATCATGAACCGGAACATGAATAGTTTCGGCAACTTCACTAATTTCACTGGCAACAATACTGTCTGAAGGAAGTATAAATTTTTCCTGCGCCTTTTCCGCGCTCAACATAATTTCACGCGCAATATCGGCCTTATCGAACTCGCACAAAGACTTCCCGACATTATGCCCAGCAGCATGAAGGAATGTATTAGCCAATCCTCCACCAATCAAAAAAGCATCAGCCTTGCCGATAAAATTCTTAAGAACACCTATCTTCGTATCTATCTTCGCACCTCCCATAATCAATACAATAGGCCTCTTAGGGGACTCAAGAAGCGCAGAAAGCACCTCTATCTCCCTTTCGAGGAGCAACCCCGCATAAGCAGGCAGAAAATCAGCAAGACCGACAGTTGTTGCATGCGCCCTGTGAACAGTCCCGAAAGCATCGCTGACAAAAACATCACCAAGCGCAGCTATTTGAGAAGTAAACTCACGATCATTCATTTCCTCACCATGATAAAAACGCGTATTTTCAAGAACCAAAATTTCACCATCTTTCATCGTATTAACCATATATTTCACCCCTTCGCCTATACACTCATGAACTTTTTTAACAGGCATCGCGATAATATCGGATAATTTTCTCGCAACTTTATCCAGCCTTAAATCATCCATAACTTTACCCTTGGGTCGTCCCATATGTGACATAACAATCACTCGCGCACCGCGCTCAACAAGATGCTTGATAGTGGGAACAGCCTCTCGAATCCTCGTATCATCGGTTACATCACCGTTATCATCAATAGGCACGTTAAAATCAACTCTTAGAAGAACTCTTTTTCCTTTCGGATCTAAGTCGTGGAGAGTTTTTAGCTTCATTTTTGTTTAAATTAAGGAGTTTAAAAGCCACCTGAGCGGCATTATAGCCTTTTTCAACACGCATAAGCGCATCTCCCATTTTTGTAACCATCAAAACCTCAAAAACAATCGGAACATCTGTCGCAAGCTGAACTCTCATTATTCCGTCCACACAAGACCTGCAAACCATATCGTAATGATCTGTTTTACCTTTTATGAGACATCCGAGAGCAATAATTACTGTACATTTTTTGGACAATTTTTTAGCCATCAAAGGGATCTCAAAAGCTCCGGGAACTCGTACGATCTTATATTCAAGCTTAAGCTCGCGAAGCCCACGCTCGCAGCTCTCAAGAAGCTTCTCGGTAACGAAATCATTGAATTCTGAAACTATTACGCCTATCATATAAAATTTCTTTCTTTAAGCCATAGCGCATGGGAAGCAAAGCGTTCCCTTGCGCCATATTATCAAGTTTGTTTTGCGTAAGCAAAACTCCTCTCATACTTAGTCTGACCTGCTTGAGCTTCCAGCAACCTATTCAAATACCTGGCGATCATATCAACCTCAACATTAACTTTATCATTTTTCGCAACTTCGCCCAAATTGGTATTTTTTAGAGTAAAACTAACCAGCGAAACCTCGAAATAATCTTCTCCTAGTGCGCTAATCGTAAGGCTAACTCCATTAATGGCAACCGAACCTTTTATTGCAAAAAACTTGCTGTATTCAAGTGGGAATCGAACCCTTAAAACACCTTTGTTAAGACTTAATACTTCCGCCACGAAATCAACATGCCCAGAAACAAAATGCCCATCGATTTTGCCATTAGCCGCAACTGCAGGTTCAAGATTAACCTTCACGCCTTTTTTAAGTAGCCTCAAATTAGTTCTTTTCAAGGTCTCTTCCATAACATCAAAACTAGAATCATTCTTTACAGTCAAACAAACACCATTAACGGCCAAACTATCTCCGGCACTCAAAACGATCTTATGAGAAATTCTGACTGTACCTGCGGCAAAACTATCAACAACCCCAACTTCTCTTATAATTCCGGTAAACATATTTAATTCTTTTTCTTAATAAGACCCGCCAAATACGCAACAACAGCATTTTTCATATCGTCACCCTCTCGAAATTTCATTTTTTCTATAGGGATTCCTTCTTTTACAACTCTAAGAGAGGCCTGCTTTACATCATATTCCCATTGCTTCTTCGGATCGTTCGGAAACTGAACCTTGCGATTATCCGCAAGTGGCCACCAAGTCTTCTTAACAGGAGATAGACTCTCTACATCAACTTCATCCATATCAAGCAAATCCATAACATATCGTCTGGTTTCACTAGTATCTATCGGCAAGCCGTCAAGCACAGCCTTGCACATCGCATCATGAAAGTTTTTTTCGAGCATGGGATAAAATTAAATCGAGAGAATCATAGCATAATTTAAAGCTTTATTGTACTTGAACGACCTTCAGGCCGGAACGGCCCATATTATAGGCATATTTGCGTATGCAAATTCCTTTTGATTCTGATCACGGGAGTGAAAGTGCAATAAAGCGCGCTTTTCCACTTTTTTTTAATGTCCGCATGTTAAAACGGGTAAGCTTTTATATTTTAACCCAACAAAAAATGCAGTACCTAAACAAAGTCATGCTGCTTGGGCACCTCGCGAGCGATCCCGAGAGTAAAAAAACGGAAAACAACCACACTCTCACCAAGTTTTCCGTAGCAACAAACAAATCTTTTACAAACCAAAACGGTGAGAAAGAAGACCGCGCTCAATTCCACAGAATTGTCGCGTGGAGAGGACTGGGTGACATATGCGCCAAACATCTTACGAAAGGAAGCCTAGTGCTTGTCGAAGGAGAACTTACTTACAGAAACTATGAAGACAAAGAGGGTAAATCACACTTCATAACAGAGATAAACGCAAGCAAAGTCATTTTCTTGAAAATCAAGAAAAACGAAATAGAAATGACATCTGCGGAAGCCGAATAGCTGAAAACAGCAAATTTAACATATACAGGTAGGGGTAAAGGTCACCTCCATATTGGGTGGTGACTTTTACTGTAAACTGTCTATAATACTCTCGATGCAAACGCCGTTTTTTACAGTAATAATTCCAACCTTCAATCGAGCAGAGATTTTGGATCGAAATCTCGAGGCTTTAAACAAGCAGACAATTCCTCAATCCGAAATTCAAATCATAGTAGTAAATGACGGAGGGAATGACAAAACGGATGAAGTAACCAGTAAATGGTCTAAGATTTTCAAAAATCTCAAATACATAAAGCAGCAAAACCTCGGCCAAGGCATCGCACGAAATAACGCACTCAAATACGCAGAAGGCGAGTTAATTTTGTTTATCGGCGACGACATAATTCTTGAAGAAAACGCCTTGGAGGAACACAGAAAAATACACGAAAAACACCCTGAATTAAACGTAGCAGTACTCGGCTTCACAACATGGCATCCGGAAATAAAAGTGACACCTTTCATGAAATGGCTTACCGAAGGACGAAAAGGTGGCCCTCAATTCGCATACGACATGTTAGAAAACAAAAAAACCGCAGACTATAGATTTTTTTACACATCAAACCTTTCTCTTAAAAAATCCATACTGGTCAAACACCAATTCGATCCGGACTTCAAGAACTACGGATGGGAAGATATCGAACTCGGCTATCGTCTGACAAAAAAAGAAAATTTAAAAATCTACTACAACAAGTCCGCAATAGGATATCATTATCACGAAATAGACGAATCAAGTCTTGAGCATCGAATGATTTCGATAGGGAAATCGGCCAAGATTTTTCAAAAAAAACACCCAGAACTGAAAATCCTGCCTTCACAATATAAGAAAATAATCTTTCAAGTAATAACATCAACTCCATTCCTAACATTTGTAAAAATTGTAAACAAAAATTTTTACTACTACTGTCTTTCCAAGAAATTCTTCCTAAAAGGCATTGAATCTTCCTCTTCTATTACTCCTCATGGTATAATCACCCTCGAAAAATAAACAAAATAAAAATGAAAAAACACATAGCAATTCTCATGCTGACAACACTCATGGTGCCAACCGTAAGCGGTTGTCTCAAGAAAACAACAACCTCAACAACAAGCACTACGAACGTAGAACTGACTATGTACGGACTTTTTGACGACTCAGATGTATTTCAACCTCTAATTCAAGAATACGAAAGCACTCATAAAGGCGTGACAATCAACTACAAGCAATTTACAGATCCCAGCGAATATCTCGACTTGGTGGTTAACGAACTTGCAGAAGGGGAAGGCCCAGATATTTTTGCAATGCATAACAGCTGGATTTACGAGCACTTCAAAAAAATAAACCCGATGGACGCAAGCCTTATGACCGCTCAAGAACTTGAAGAGACTTTTGTCCAAACGGTTTCTGATGACTTCCTCCGAACATATACTGACGAAGAGGGTACGGCTGTGAGCGCAATATACGGATTACCGCTTTATGTGGACACGATTGCCCTATACTACAACCAAGACCAATTCGAAGACGCAATCCCTTCGCGAGGAACACCATCGACAACATGGGACGGCATAAAAGACGATGTATTCAAATTAACAAAAACCGATAATAGTTTCGAAAGATTCGAACAGGCTGGTATAGCAATGGGCAGGTCGGATAACATATCGAGATTCTTAGACATTTTATATACGCTATTCCTTCAATACGACACTCAATTCTACGACGACAATTATACGATGTCGACAATAACCTCAACCGAAGTTTCAACGACAGACGGAGTTATGGCTCCCGGAAAAGAGGCACTGGATCTCTATACTTCTTTTGGAATACCTAGCAATAAAAACTATTGCTGGAACGAATACATATCAGACTCCGAAAGCGCAGAACAAGAGATGATGTCATTCATAGAAGGAAAAGCATCTATGATTCTCGGCTACTCATATCTATATGAACAACTTACGAATTTAATATCAACCGAGAGCAAAAAAGGAACAAAAACGATAGACGCGGACTCTATTAAAATAGCGGAAGTTCCACAAGTTTATGACCCTGAAACAAGTACAGAAAAAAGAGATGTATACGCAAGTTATTTTGCATATACGGTATCAAGAACATCTGAAAATCCGGATGAAGCTTGGGAATTCTTGAAGTTCTTAACATCAGCAGAAAGCGAACAATATTATTTTGATCAAACACATAGGCCATCTTCAAGAAGAGATCTCCTTGAGGAACAAGCAAAAGATCCGATATATGGAGTTTTTGCAGAACAGGTTGGCTTCGCAGAAACAATACCAATAGCCGATGCTGAAAAATATGAAGAGATCTTCAAGGAAGCTATTGAATCAGTCTTATCGACTGTAAAGGTTGATACGGCACTAAACACAGCTGAAGAACAAATTAACGCAATAATGCCAGAAGATGGTCTTTTCCCCAACATTCTCACAGAAGATTGATAATATAAAAGTTGCCAAACTGCTGTTTTACGGAGCGATCTTTCTTTTGCCATTTCAGATCTCAACAATAATATTCCAACCGGATATTTATTTGAGCGGTCAGGCAAATCAATTCAACAACGCAACACTCTATCTGACAGATATTCTAGTCATTTTAAGCGCCATTTTTTTCTTCCCGAAAAAATCCAAAAAAGAATTATCAATAGGGGATAAACGGATAACAATCGTACTCGCAACAATCGCAGTAATAATACTCGCGTTAAATTTTTCAAACGATATTTTTCCCATGCATTGGATGTTGTTCAGAATTCTTATCTTCGCAATAATCTACCTTCTCTTAATAAATAAAATAGCTACACAGGATAGCCTAACAAAAGTATTAATACTTGCAGGAACGTTCCAATCAATAATTGCAATAATGCAATTCGGAGAGCAGAAGAGTATCGGCCTAAGCTTCCTCGGAGAACCGAATCTCGAAGCCAGCAATATAGCAAAAATAGACGTAAATGATAGTAAGATAATAAGAAGTTACGGAACAATGCCTCATCCAAATATTCTAGCCGGATTTCTAACTATATCGGTAATACTAGGCATGAAATTCAAGAAATGGATGCCACTTATAGGGCTCTGCATAGTTGGGATCATACTTACATTCTCAAGATCAGCCATGGTTGCAATAGCGATATGCATGCTGTTATTTACAATAGCAAACATCAGACAGTTAAAAAAATATTACATATATGCATTGATCGGAGTAATCGCTGTAAGTATTGCAGTTTTCTTCACATATCCATCACTCAAATCACACATATTTAGTACTTATGAAATAAATGAGCGATTAGAATCGATTCCAATAGCAATATCAATGATTGAAGGAAACCTGCTGGGCGTAGGATGGCAAAATTCATCAAATTTGATGCAGCAATATACGGAAGAAAAAATAAAACCATGGGACTATCAGCCAATACACAATATATACCTTCTTATAACCGCAGAATTGGGGATCTTCGGCATAGCCTTAGTACTATTTTTGATATTTTATTCTATTACTAGCGGAAAAGACCCAACAATAAAATACGCACTCATAGCACTATGCATAATAGGACTATTCGACCATTACTTATACACTCTTTATCAAGGACAAGTAATCGCAATAATAATTATCTCTATTCAACAACTTGAGAGGAAAACCTACCATTCCCAGCAATGAAAGATTTTGCATCCATCTCCTTTTTTCCCTCAAGCTGCAACCTGCGAATCTCCAATACTCCATTTTTCGACTGAATATAGATTTTATTATTATCAAACTTAACCTCACCTGCTTTACCAAAATCAGACAAAGAGCATTTTGAAATTTCATGCAATATAAGACGCTTACCGGAAATACGAGTAAAAATACCGGGCCATCTGTAAAAAGCGCGATATCTTCGGATGATCTCATCGGAATCCATATTGGCAAAAGAAATTTCTCCACTCGCACGATCTATTTTCTTACAATAAGTCGCATCAGAATCTTTTTGAACCATAGGCTGCTTAAAAGCGCCGAAGTTGATAATAGCATCTATGATTAACTCTGCTCCGACACGAGCCAATTCTTCACTCAAAGAAATTGCATTTTTATCTCCAATAATTACCTCTCGTACGGTATAGACAGGCCCATTATCCATCTTCTGGCGCACACCCATTACGGACACTCCTGTCTTCTCGCATCCATCCAGAATAGCAGATTGGATAGGGGAGGCACCTCTATATTTAGGCAACAAAGATGCATGCAAATTCAGAATCTCTTTTTTCGCCAAAGAGAGCCATTTATCCTTAAGTATTTGTCCATATGCAACAACGATAATAAAATCGGGGTCAACCGCCTTAACCATATCTACAACATTATCACTATTAACATTATCAGGTTGAACTATGGTGACATTGGACTGTTGAGCTATCACTTTTATTGGAGGAGGCGTCATAACGGCATTCCTGCCAACCGGTTTATCGGGTTGAGTTACGACAAAAGATACCTCTATTGACGGATGCTCCAATAGCAACTTCAAAGAAGGGATTGCAAACTCCGGAGTACCTAGAAAAACTATTTTTATTTTATTCATACTTTGATTTTAACATTAATACCAATTCGCAATCAAAACATTGCGCATTGTTATTAATTTGGTAAATTAAAAAACAGATAATAAAAATAAAACATGATAAGAAATATTTTCGCTTCGATTATATTGCTGTTTATATTATTGATCACTCCGTTATTAAGCATGCTTTGTGCAGCATTCGAAACGTATTTGAATCCGGATTTTTATCAAAAAGAAGAAGTCCTAGAAGAGACATATGACGCAGCAATATCTTATGGCAGCGCAATATTGCAAACATATATCGCTCAAAGCGGAAATCCTGATCTTTTCACAGAAAATGAAATAAAAGAACAGCTGGAGAAACTAATTACGCTTGAAACTTTTTCAGATATTAACAAGGATTTATTCTCTCAGATAAGCCAATCCCCGTTGCCGGACCAAATCATCGTGGATTTAACTAAGATCAAGGAAACACTACCGGAAGCAATAAGAGAAGTGGCGAACGAATATGTTGAGAAACTGGAACCATGCACGGAAGAAGAACTTATGAATATCTCAACAGGCATACAGACAGTACCGACATGTATTCCCGAAGGTATATCGAAAGAAGAAATTACAAATTCTATCGCTGGGATAGAATCATCAGATACATATAAAAACATACCTCCTCAATTAAGTTTCGATTTAAGCACTTTGCCGGCACAACCGAAAATGCTTATCGAATTTATGATCCAAAAAAACAACCTAATAAGAGCAATATTAATAGCGCTTTTCGTAATTCCAACGTTACTAATGGGTCTTATAATATTTAAACCATTTAAAAGCGTATTGCGATGGATAGGGAATGCATTTTTCTGGGGAGGATTGCCATTGCTATTCATGAATATGACAATAGACGGAACTGTAAAGGTTGTAACAACCAACATAGCAGCTCAAAACCCGAACATTGACTTAACGCAATACGAACAAACTACTCAATTCATAACAACAATTATAAAATTCCTTACAGGCAATATGGTTTTTCATGGAATAGTAATGGTAAGCATAGGCGTTGCACTATTTATCCTTAGCCTATTAATATCAAGAAAAAATGATGACATTAAATGAAATTGAGAACACATGTAGAAATTGCAAAAAATGCATACTTTGGGAAGGCAGAACTAATTCAGTTCCGGGAGAGGGTAGTCCTCGTGCGGAAATCATGTTTATCGGCGAAGGCCCAGGAAAAGATGAGGATGCTCAAGGGAAACCTTTTGTTGGTGCGGCAGGAAAATTTTTAAATCAAATCATCGAAAGCATAGGTCTTAAACGTGAAGATGTATTCATCGCCAATGTTGTAAAATGCAGACCTCCAAACAACAGAGACCCAGAACCAGAAGAAATACAAGCTTGCTGGCCATATCTAGAAGAACAAGTAAGAATAATCAAACCACAACTGATTATAACTCTTGGAAGACACTCAATGGGAAGGTTCCTTCCGGGCTTGAAAATATCTGAAGCTCATGGCAAGCCAAAAAGATACAAAGGTATAGATGGAGGTAAGCAAGTTTATTATCCTATGTATCATCCGGCTGTAGCGCTATACAACGGCTCATATAGAAAAGTTCTGTTGGAAGATGCAAGCCGAATCCCAAAACTTTTAAAAAAAATTAAAGAAGAAAATCTAAATGAACGAAGCTGAACCAATTCCTTTCAACCCCGAGAAGAGATATCTGAAACCACTAATAACAGCAGGTGCAATAAGCTGGGCGGGATTTACCGTGGTATTAACAAAACTTGATCCATATGAATCAACAGGGCTAGCTCTAGCGCTTTTTTTCTTAAGCTTGCTTATCGCGCTAACATGCACATTTACAGTAACAGGATTCTATCTTCGCAAATGGATTACATCAAACGAAGTTGGAATAAGCTATGTGAACACATCAATCAGACAAGGACTGCTTTTGTCTCTTTGTACACTTATCTGCTTGGCATTCTTACTCCTTGGCGTGCTTACATGGTGGAACGGCCTCCTTGTTGTAACTGTAATAGTCCTGCTCGAATTCTATGTCACAAGCCGGAACTATTAACTAAATAACTACGTCACTCCTGCCTACCGGCAGGCAGGTCCCATACTTCTTCTCCTTCCGCCTTACATTCCATAATCATAGTCTCCAACCAGCCTAATTCTATCAACAGGCCAAACGATTACGAGCCCTTTTCCCTGTATGAGATCTTCCTCTAGAAAAGCACCTTCTTCAGTACAATCACTTACACCGAAACATCTCCTCGAATCACTACTAGCCCTCCTGTTATCTCCCATTACGAAATACATTCCCTCCGGAATTGTAAATTCACTCAAAGAGGTATCAAAAGCATAAGTCTTTCCATAATTAGATTCGTTTAAATACTTCTCATCAAGTTTAAAACCATCAGGATATTCATCGTTATAAATATAGACTTCTCCATCAACAAGCTTCACGGTTTCTCCGGGTAAACCTATAACTCTCTTTATAAAAAACTCACCATCATCACCTTCAGGAGGAGTAAAAACGATAATATCACCACGCTCATAATCGAACAAAGACCAACCGAAAATTTCAACATAAGGAATCTTATTCACGATAATATATTCGCCATTACCATGGACGCATTTGCCATTGAAATTATTAAGAGTATCGCACATGGAAGGACCGCTAACCTGAAAAGGGGAAAATATAAAATGCCTTATTATAAAAACCAAAACTATAATAATTGCCGCATTTATAGCCACATCTAAAAGAAACATCAAAACACCCTTCATGGCATACCCAACCTTAGAAGACCCGTCATACTCGACTTCGTCTTCTTTATTCTCCGAAACAGAATCTTCGTCCTCGGATAACATATTATATTTTTATTAGCAGGGAGTAATCTACAAGAAGCGCATTTACAAGGCAAACCTTTTTAGGTAAATTTAATGATGTAAAAAGTAAAAGGTAAATAAAAAAACAAATGATATTTGCCCATATAGCTTTCAGAGGATGCCTCAACAGAGGAGAAACAATTAGATTTGTCGCACACGTTCATCCTTTTATAACCTACGCAGAATTTTTCAAACTTATATTTTTGGGAATCATCCTCCCGCTGGGATTCAATCTGATAATGCCTCCTTTCCAAGTTGTATGGATGGGATGGATTATATGCGGATTGATCGCGCTCATTTATGAAATTTTTAATTGGTATCTGGACGCATGGATAATAACCAACATGGGTATTATAGATTATCAATGGGATGGTTTTTTCAAGAAATCATCAACCAGAATCGAATACAATACGATTGAAGGCGTCACATATAACATACAAGGGTTCTGGGCTACAATCATGAATTACGGAGATATAATGATAGAGCGAATGGGATCCGGAACGGTTGTCACTTTGAAAAACGTCACAGCACCAAAAAGTGTAGAAAGAGAAGTTCTGAAGAATCAAAAAGAGTTCCTTCAAAATAAAAACATGAAAGATCAGACCGTTCTACGGGATTTACTGGTAAGCATGGTGCAAGATAAGAAGCTTGGGAAATAGCAGCGCAAAAGCGATCTCAATATGCAAAAAAAACATATAATAGGATTGATCGGCGGTATATCTTGCGGAAAATCATTTGCAGGAAAATTTTTCGAAAACCTCGGGTCAGGATTCATAGATTGCGACAAAATAGTTCATGAATTATATAAACCAAACGGATTAGGAGCCAAAAAAATCGAAACATTCTTCGGAGAGGAATTTGTCAAAAAAGATGGATCGGTAAACCGCACGCGTCTCGGCATATTCGTATCCAAAGATGAAAAAAAACTCCGAATTCTCGAAAAAATAATACACCCAGTTGTCCTAAGCGAATTACAAAAAAGAATCGATAAAAGCGATAAAGATGTAGTATTTGTAGAAATCAACACCCCTGCAGAAAAATTCTTAAACTTATGCGAGAAAATAATAAAAATAACATCAGATAAAAAAAACGAAAACATACCAAGGTACATATCAAGAATAGATAGCTTCAAAAATCTGAAAATAAAACCCGATTTCACAATAGAAAACACCTTTGACCCAAAGGATTTCAAAACACGCCTTGCCTCAATACATAAGAATCTCCTACAATCTTTTCGTTACTAGTTACTAACTACAAGTTACCAGTTACCCCATGTACGAACCAATAATCGGATTGGAAATCCACGCTCAGATCAATACAAAGACGAAAATGTTTTGCAGTTGCAATAACGACTCTTTTCGCGCAATACCGAACACAAATGTTTGCCCTATATGCATGGGATTTCCGGGAGTATTGCCTGTTATCAACAAAGAAGCTTATTTAAAAGGTATAAAAGCGGCATTAGCGCTCAACTGCTCAATTCCTAAGTTTTCTAAATTCGATAGGAAAAATTATTTTTACCCAGACCTTCCAAAAGGATTCCAGATATCCCAGTACGATCAACCGATATCCGAGAAAGGATATTTGGAATTTGAAGTTGAAGGAAAAATAAAAAAAGTTGGCATAACAAGACTGCATCTCGAAGATGACGCCGGAAAACTATCGCACGAGAGAGACGGAACATTGTGCGACTATAACAGATCGGGCACTCCACTGATGGAAATAGTTTCCGAACCTGAAATATATTCGACTAGCGAAGCATCCGCATATGCAAGAGAGATACAAAAAGTATTGAGACACATAGGATCATCCGACTGCGATATGGAAAAAGGAATGATGAGATTCGACATAAACATCTCAATAAGAAAAAAAGGCGAAAAGAAATTCGGGACAAAAGTTGAAGTCAAAAATCTAAACTCATTCAAATTTCTTGAACAAGCACTTGATTACGAATTTGAAAGACAAGTAAAAGCACTCGAAGCGGGCGAAAAAATAGTCCAAGAAACAAGAGGCTGGAATACAGAGACGGGAACTACGGAAAGCCAGAGATCAAAAGAAGAAGCCCACGACTACAGATATTTCCCTGAACCGGACTTGCCACCAATGACAATAACAGCAGAAGAAATTGAAAATATTAAAAGCTCGATAGGGGAGTTGCCATTAGTCAAAAAAACTAGATTCATAAAAGATATGGATCTAAAAGAAGATGATGCAAGACTGCTAAGTGAAACTCCGGAACTTGCAAAATATTTCGAAGAAGTAGCTGCGAAATCAAAAGATCCTAAATCCGCAAACTCATTCATTACAACGGTTTTAATTGGCAAACTTGAAGGCAAGCCAATATCCGAATCACCTATAACAACAGACAATTTAGCAAATCTAATAAAACTGATAAACAAAAACGAGATCTCAAACAATATGGCAAAAACCGAAGTCTTCGACGAAATGTTCGCAACAGGCAAACCTCCGTCGGAAATAGTTGAAGAAAAAGGATTGAAACAGGTTTCAGATACAGGGGAAATAGAGAAAATATGCAAGAAAATAATAGAAGAGAATCCAAGCGTAATAGCGGACATAAAAGCCGGCACAAACAAAGCCGAAGGATTCCTAGTCGGACAAGTTATGAAAGCATCAAAAGGCAAAGCGAATCCAAAAATAGCAGCCGAAATAATAAAAAAATTACTGCAATAGCTTTACACAACTATCAAGTCCAAATTATACTTAGCTAAAGAATCCTTAAACAAAAACAAAAATGCTAACACCAATAGACTTGCTCTACATCACATTGGCAATTGCCGCATCCCTTGTGACACTTTTTCTATGTATAACACTGATTTATCTGATACTGATACTGAGAGACGCAAATAAGGTTGTATCTTCGGCAAAAGATACTGTCGAGAAAATAAATTTATATGTAATGAAACCGGTAAGAGCCGTACAAAACATGGGCAAATACATGGGTCCAATAATAAAGATCGTCGAAAAGAAAATCGAAGAAAGACTCGAAGAAGACGACAAGCCTAAGAAGAAAAAGTAATCCTGATCTTATTCACCAAAAGAACATAAGGGAATACGAATACCGCATTCCAAATTCTTTTTATACGCTTAGGTTCCATAACAAGCCTCCAAAGCCATTCAATCCTTAATTTTCGTAAAATCTTTGGAGCACGCGCAACTCTTTCGGCAATAAAATCAAAAGCTCCACCAACCCCGACAGCAACTCTCACAGACGGCATTTTTTTCAAATTGCGATAAATCCATTTTTCCTGAGCAGGGCTGCCATAAGCAACAAACAGCACGTCCGGCTTGGCATGATTTATCAATTTAATAATATTATCTTCTTCTTTCAGGCTTGGAGAACCCTCGTATGCGCCAACAACACACGAACTGAATTTTTCCATAACCTCTTTGCCAGCACCATCCTTAGCACCGAGCAAGAACACTTTATAATCAAGAGACTCTTTTGAAACTTTATTCAAAAAATCATCCATCAAATCCGTACCGGTAACTCTTTCCGGAAGAGGACATCCGGCCTTTTTCGGAGCAAAAACCATGAGAAATCCTTTCACAAAACCATTTACAAGCGATCTGCGTTCACCAAGACTTGCCGCCCATAAAACACCATTGCCATCTGCAATACTAAGAGAAGCTCTATTCAAAACCTGACGATATTTATCATCTTTCCGAGATATCAAAAGTATCTCCGGATTAGGAGTTACAATCTGATGTTGACCTTCGCGAAGCAAGAAAAACATCTTATCAAGCGCCTCCTTTTGAGTAACGGAATCAAACTTCACACCCATTACTTTTACCTCTTTTGCCATTTTTAGAGAAAATTATTACGAAATTCTTTTTACTTGGAGATAACGACACGTTTTCGAGCTGTAAACCACTCTTCTGGAACAGATTCACAAGCTCATGTTGAGTAAACGCATGGTAGTATCTCTTAACCTTCTTACCCCATGTAATAAAAAAGTCATGCCTATCGTATTTACCAAAACTGAACAAAAAACGCAATAAGGACTTGATATAAGCCAAAAAATACCTTTTCTGCCATAAATTCCAAACCAAAAAAACGCCAACTCCTCCATCCTTCATAACTCTCGAAACCTCATCTAACGCCTCAACTCTTAACTTACGAGATGGTATGTGGTGAAAAACCGCAACGCTAAGCACTAAATCAAATTCGCAATTGGAGTAAGGAAGAGCCAAAAAATCACCGATCTTAAAGAAAGAACCCTTCTTTTTAGCAATTTCTATAAATTTCTCATTATTATCGACACCTTTATAGCTAATACGCGCTTTTTCATTCAAATAATCCAAAAGCCGCCCGTTTCCACATCCTATATCGAGAATTTCATATCCATCCTTCAAATACTTATCGAAAACCGAGAAATCCTCCCAGTTCCCACGTCTTGTCATATCAAAATCAGAAGCTATAAGCGCATAATCTCGCTTCACTTTTTCCAACAATTGTTTTGCAGTAGACTCCTTCATAAGATAGATTAATCGAAGAAATTATACATTTATCATGCGAAACGAAAAGCTTTTACTGGAAATACTGAAAACAGCAATAGAAGAACGTCCGAAAGATGCAAAAGAGTTTCAGCGAATAAAAAACAGATTTTCAGGCGAACTTCAATCTTATTCGGCATCCAATTACGAACTGAATAAGTTCTATCAGGAAGCCGTAAAAAAAGGATTGCTGAAAGATGATCAAGCAATAAAAAAACTCATAAAAAAACGTACCGTAAGGTCATTATCAGGAGTCGCGATAATAACAGTACTGACTAAGCCATATCCATGCCCGGGAAAATGTGTATTTTGCCCAAACGAGAAAGGTATGCCAAAAAGCTACCTCTCAAATGAACCGGCGGCAATGAGAGCCCTACTTAACGACTTCGACCCAACCAAACAGATAGGGAAACGATTGATAAGCTTGAAAAACCAAGGCCATCCAACAGACAAAATAGAGCTCATAGTACTTGGTGGAACTTTCTCTTTTTATCCAAAAAGATACCAAAAAGACTTCATAAGAAAATGTTTCAACGCCCTAAACGAAGGAGCGCCCGAAAAAACACTTGCACTGGCTCAGAAAAAGAATGAAAAAGCACTCCACAGGGTCGTTGGCCTAAGCCTTGAAACAAGACCGGACTTCGTCACAAAAGACGAAATTAGGTGGCTCAGAGAGCTGGGATGCACCAAGATTCAACTAGGGGTACAACATCTGGACAACGAAATCCTTAAATATGTTAAACGCGGACACCTGAAAGAAGACTCAATTCGCGCGATTAAGCTTGCAAGAGACGCAGGCCTAAAAATCTGCCTGCACATAATGCCGAACCTACCGGGCAGCACACCTGCAAAGGATATAGAAGTTTTTAAGGAACTATTTGGCAACCAAGATTTTCGACCTGATTATCTCAAGATATATCCATGCACAGTCACTCCGTTTAGCGAACTAGAAACATGGTTCAAGAAAGGCAAATACAAGAGTTATACCGATAAAGAGTTACGAGATTTGATAGTAAAAATAAAAGCACTGATTCCGGAATATGTAAGAATCGAACGACTTGTCCGCGACATACCGGGAGAAAGCATCCTTGAAGGAAGTCGAGTTACAAACCTTAGACAAGAATTACAAAGGGAATATCCGAATATGAATTGCCGCTGCATACGTTGCCGCGAAATAAAAGGAGAAGAAATAGACCCGTCAAAGCTGGAACTTAAGATTGAAGAGTTCGAAGCATCGAATGGAAGAGACTTTTTCATCTCTTATAACCAAAACGACAAAATCTGCTCGCTCTTAAGATTAAGATTTCCCTCATTAGATCAAGTTGTTCCGGAAATAGATCCACATACAACTTCAATAATCCGCGAAGTACACACTTACGGTTCCCAACTAAAAATCGACAAAGAAAGCAGGGGAGAGGCGCAGCACATCGGACTTGGCAAGAAACTCATACTAAAAGCGGAGGAAATCTCGCGCAAAAACGGATATAAACGCATAGCGGTAATAAGCAGTATCGGAACAAGAGAATACTATAAAAAATGGGGATTTAAGCTGAAAGGGACTTATATGGTGAAAAATCTAGGCTGACGGATTGCAAAAACAACCAAAAAGTGGTAAAATTACAAGATATAAAAATAAAAAAATGCCACTTTTCAAAGAAAACAGACTGGTTTTTAAAGCTCCACAGCAAAAAGGTAAATCTGTTGAAGTTCCAAAAGAAGGTTCTGGCGAATCAAAGGAATCAAGTTTTCAAGAAGAAAGAAGAAGTCTTCTACTTGATACCATTGCCGAAAATATAGAAAAAAAAGACATATTGAAAGAGGCTGGCAAAAGCAGAGCTGAACAAATAGAACTGGTTACAACAATAGACCTAGATAAGACTGAAAAAGAACAACAGTCCAATATAGACACGATGGAAGGATTTTTACTTACCGGACTGCCAAAATTATTTGAAGCCGGAATCAAAATAGAAAAACTGACAGACGTACCAACTGCAATAGAACAAATAAATGAAAAAACAGCTGAAAAACTAGATCCGTACGGAGAAGTTCAGTCAATGATAGTACTGAGAAAAATTGCAAGCAATCCTTCATGCAAATTAGGAACTTCATGGGAATTTGAGAAGAAGATATTACCAAAAATCAAGGAGGACTACGAAAGAGCGGTTAAATTACGAGATACAAAAGTCGAAGATGTAAAAGAAGAGGAACCAAAAGACTTTTTCGGCAAAATGATAAAATGGATAAAAGACAATAAAAAAGCTGTTATAGGAGCTGTAGCTCTGGCTGGAGCAATAGGAGCAGGCGTATATGTTTACAAGAAAATCAAAAACAAAACAGATTCAAATCTCATAAAATTCGGCGCAACAGGATTGAGTGCCATAAGCACCGGCCTTGTACTTGGATCAATACTTGGAACAGATGGATGGAAAGAATGGATTAACGAAAAACTTGGAACAAATTTCGCGCTTACAAACATTCTCGAAGCAATTCCATACCTTTTCAAAGGAGAATTCGTAAAAGCTTGGGAAATTCTGAGAAGAGGCGAAGTGGAAATCGATCCGGTATCAAAACTTATAGCCAAACGTCTTGATATAGATGCGGAGAAAGTAGCACTTCTAAGAGATCAGGATCTTGATAAATTTATGAGCAAAGGGAACGAACTTTTAACAAAAACCATCGAAACCGGAACAGAAATAGGAACATCTATCCTGTCTGTGATTTCACCATCAAAAGAACAAACATTCATCGGTGAAAATCTAGAAGAAAAAGATAAGTTGGTAAAAGCTGAAAAAGCATTAATAGAGTATTTCAAAAGACCGGATATAGAAAAAGCAATTTCGGAAATGTCTCCAAAACCAAAAACAATAGGAGAATTACTGGACGAATTATCAAGACAAGGCTATCTAAATACTGCCGGAGTCGCCGCAGCTCCAAGAACACCTGACGAATCAAAAGATTCCAAAGAAAAACCGGAAGATCAAGAGCTTGGAATATTTGTAGATGGAGGAAGCTGGGAAAGATTCAAAGATCTCGGAACAGATCATTTCCCAAAAACAGCAGAGCATTTGGGAAGCTTCATCGAAAGCCCAGGTAAAAGCTTAATAAGCATGGATTTTTATTCAGGATTGATTACTTCGGTAAAAGAAGATGGAGGAGCTTTAATGTCGATAGGCGGAATCCTTTATTTGGTAAAAGATGGATATACATTTTTTGCTCTCGGCTCATCTGAAATAATTTTAAATTCGCTTAAAGAACTTGGCGAAGCGTTCATGTTTGAAGACGAATCCTATCTTGATGCCGGAAAAAGCTGGGTAAAAGACAGCATGGGATTTGTTGTAATAATGTCAGCCTTTAGAATAACAACAGGGTTAGCAGAAGCTATTTACAATAACATAAAACATTCGGAAGCAGGCAAGCAAAGACCAATAATCAGAAGTATTGGAAGAGGCGCGTTGCAAGGCACATTGGAAGGCATAGCCATGCCTGTAACGGTAGTAAAAGCACACGTATTCGGCGGTCAAGCCTCATATAGATTTATAAAAGATACAAAACTTGGACGAGATATTGCGGCGGCAGATGAAGCCCTGAAAACGCTTACGAGGAATGGTATTTCAACGGAATCAGATCAGTTTAGATCTGCCGTAGAAACAGCAAGTTCTGCAAAAATGCAAAGACTTAGATTCTATGCGGAAATATATAAGAAATATAACGACATATACGAACAAACCAGAGGATTAAGCCTATCAAACCCCGGTAAAAAAGCATGGGCGGAAGCGAATCTGGCAAGAATCGAATCATTAAGGAAGTCATACGCATTAAAATTTTCAAAATTATACGGGGAAATGCATCAAGCAGGACTATTACCTGAAGAGTTTGAAGCAATCAACGAAGATATGTCAAAAGAGAATCCAAGCAAGGTAAAAACACACACGGAAAAAATCATCGAATTGGCAAGACAAAAAGAAGCACAAGCTAGGGAAACAAGAATCACTGAGCGTACTCAAGAAATCAGGAAACTAAGAAAAAGTGGCAAACTAAACGAATCGGGAATAAAAGGATTATCGAATATAAATACCGATGAAATCCTTGAATCTAGGGGAATAGATCCGAACAGTACTAGAGCGGAAGCCTATTTGGAAGAATGGGATAAACGCATGGCTGAACAAATGGAAACAGGACGTAGTGTGAATCCAAGACTCGATTTCAAATTTGAAGGCGCAAAGCCATCTATAGAGTTGAGAATTGGAAAATCCGGACAAATGACAGCGAGATACCTTGGCACAGAAATACCTATGGAAGGAATCAAAGAATCGGCAATCACAAATCCAACACTAGCAGAACTCGCTGATGTTAGAGCTCAATGTGAAGCAAAATGGAAACTTACAGCGGAAGCCCTAACTCAAGCGGATTATGTTTATAAAAACGGAAAATTCGAATTAACATTAAACGGACAAGAACTTCCGGAAGGAATTCTTGATGGAGCGGATAGTATAGAAGCGGCAACAAAGAGATATGTACAAGCATTGGAAGACGGGGGGATGGAAGTGCCAAAAGATTTCGTCAGAAATATGGCTAAATATGGAACATGCATCCCACAATTGGAAATAGCTCTAGGTACGGCAGGTGCTGCATTCATGTTGTATGAAATAGAGACAGCAGAAGACAAGAAGGCAACATTGATAAAACAAATGACTCTTCTTGGAACAGGCCTGTACGCAGCAGGAAAATTTGAAAAAAAATGGGGCTACAAAATCAAAAATCCGTGGCTGAATTTTTTCGGCGCATTATTGGCAGGAATTATTGGTGCAACTCTTGGCGATAAAATGATAGAGCCGATCGTCCAAGAAATAACACCTAACATACCTGGAATTAACGGAATAAGCTTAGAACTTGGTGAAATACTCTCAAGATATGTAGGATATAAGTTCACGATCAAGCCGGCTATAGAATTAGCATCAAGGAAAGGCTTAACAAGAGGAATCGAGCGTCAATTGGCAAGATATATGGAAAGAACAGTTATGAAAGAAAGCACAAACAAAGGAATTCGAGCCGCAATAAAAAGAATCGTAACAAGCCAAGTAATAAAGAGAGTAATCATAGCGGCAGTCGGACCAAAAAGAGCAGCTGCAATACTCGCATGTTTCGCAGATGACGTCGTAGGATTCTCTCCATACGCACCCGTAGCCATAATAACAGATATAGTCGGCGCAGGCATGTTGATATGGTCAGGATGGGATATTTATCAAGCTATAGCTGTTTATATGAATGCTGTTAAATTAGACAAAGAACTAACAGCCAGAGACGGCTTAAAAATAAAAGAAGATTCAATAAGAATAATGGAGCCTGAAGTGATAGAAGAAATTGAAGAAAAAGGAATATCTCTCGGAGATTTAAGTCAAAACGAACAAGCATTTTTCGACTTCTTAGCTCGCCAACCAAAAGTAACAATAGAAATGGGACGAGAGGGGAGAGTAGGCTTGGAAAGATGGACTTTTGAAAACGGCGTAGCTACAGGTATAGAAATATGGAATGGGAAAGAAAAAATAGCATCGATAACAGGCATGGATGCGGAAATGATGGAAGAAGGCGCTCATGAAATAGAAAGACAACATCCGGAACTAACGTCAAGTGGCGGAGGAGATCTATTGTCAGAAACAGACACGGCCGGAAACAAACAAGTGGAAAAGATGGCCGCATAAATAAACACTCAAAACAAAAAATCTCAACCCAAGCGGGGGAACACACCCATTCATCCAATCCCGCACAATATATCTTGTGCGAGCTATAGTGTGTTTGGAATAGATAACCCCTCTTTCAAACCTCTTAAGTCGCAAATACAGGTAAAAACAATAACATCACACCTCCCTATTCTGGCTTACACTAGCCAAGAACCTAAAAACCTTCGTTTTTAAGCGTCCTAACTAAAAAGACGACTTTTGATACGTCTAACCGGCCATTTAGAACCTCCGTTTTATCCAAACCGCCCATTTTATTAAATTTTTAAAAAATTAAATTTAATCACATTATTTAAACAATTTTTCAAAAAAATAAATCTTCAAAAAACAATTTTGCATAAAAAAACATACAATATACAGAAAATATTCAAAACAACACTTTTTGACCGAACCGGCAAAGATGTTGTAATTAAAAGTCAGATTTTCAATATTCCATCATTGTGCCCACCAACAAACTTAATTGCCATATCTCTCGACAATTTAATAAGCTCACTATCGGCAAAAGACGCAACTTTTAAATCGGGAATTCCACTTTGACGAGTTCCATATATTTCACCGGGTCCGCGTAATTTCAAATCCGCTTCAGCCAATTCAAATCCGTTATCGGTCTTCTGAAGAGCCGACAATCTTGTCATACCTTCGGGCGTATATTTAGAAGGGAACAAAAAGCAATAAGACTGTTTTTCACCGCGTCCAACGCGACCACGAAACTGATGCAACTGAGATAATCCGAATCTTTCAGATCCTTCAATCATCATAATAGTTGCATTCGCCACATCGATTCCAACTTCAATAACAGATGTAGAAACAAGTACGTCGATATCATGATTCTTAAAAGCCATCATAACTTCATCCTTTTCGGCACCAGACATACGACCATGCAACAAGCCAATACTCAACCCCTTAAAAGGCCCTTCACGCAAATACTCAAACTCCTTAATAACAGATTTAACTTCTGTAAGTGCATCAGATTCGTCAATCAACGGACAAATTACATAAACTTGGTCGCCATTATTCGAAACTTGGGATCTAATCCAATCATAAGCCGACTGCCTCTTGTCATCAGTAATAATACGAGTCACAATTTTCTTCCTACCGGGAGGCAGCTCGTCTATTAATGAAATATCCAAATCGCCATAGACAATCATGGCAAGCGTCCTCGGTATAGGTGTCGCAGTCATGGATAACAGATGCGGAGTACCATGAGAAGCCAATTGCCTTCGCTGATCAACACCGAATCTATGTTGCTCATCAACGATCGCCAACCCAAGCTTTTTAAAAGAAACCTTATCCTGAATAAGCGCATGCGTGCCTATAACCAAATCTATATCACCAACCTTTATGCGGTCATGAATTTTCGACTTGCCCCCTACCCCGCCGATCAAAATTTCACTTCTAATCCCAAGCCTGTCAAACAATGGCTTCAACTTAGAGTAATGTTGTTTAGCCAAAACTTCAGTCGGTACCATAAACGCAACTTGCGCACCTGACGAGACAACATTAAGAGCAGCCAAAGCCGCAACAACGGTTTTACCCGAACCGACATCTCCCTGTACCAATCTTAACATTGGCACTCCCCTACTCATATCATTCAGCACCTCTACCAGACTTCTCTTTTGGGCTTGTGTAAGCACGAAACCGAGCTCTCCGGCGAACCTCTTCATGGCATCATTATCAAGCTTAACTTGAAAAGCGGAAGAAGCCTGTCGCCAAGACGCTCTCCTCTTAAGAGCCGATACTTGTAAGTAAAAAAGTTCATCAAAAGCCAACCTCCTTTGAGCCGACTTAAGAGCATCAGGAGACTCAGGGAAATGAATATTCTTAACTGCGAAACCCAAATCAAAAAGTTTCAACTCTTGCTTAATCCATTCAGGTAATTCATCGGGGATTTCGTTCGCGAATTTAATAAGAGAAAAAATCTTGTCTCTAAGCCACTTTGACGTAAGACCTTCAGTTTCATGATATACGGGAACAATTCTCCCTGTATGCAACATATTCGCCGAAACCTCTTCAACCTTCGGACTCGCAAAGACACTCCTGCCTTTATCATATTTAAGCTTTCCGGAAAAATAATATTTCTTACCAACCCTGAGCATCCCAGCAAGAAATCGTTGATTAAACCAAATAACCGGAACACTTCCGCTGTCATCGCTTATAATTCCTTCACTCACATACATTCCATTTCTACTTTTTCTGGAATGAAAAGCCGTAAGTCTGCCACAAACCACATTGTTAACATCAAGTTTCATATCGGCAATACGAACACTCTCTCGTTCATCGGTATAAGCTCTGGGATAATATTCAAGTAAATCCCTAACAGTATTTATATTAAGAGAAGCCAACAAGCTCAAATGCTTTTTGGTAGTTTTCAACGCCTTGCTTAACTTCATGTCCAACATATCTAAATCGTATCACAACCAAGACATGAACACATCATTTCCTCTCCGCTATCGCCGAAAGTCCTATAACATTACCGTTATTATCTTTGATTGGAGACAATGTAAGAGACATATCAACTATTTTCCCATCATCTGCAACTCGCTTTGCACTAATGTTTTTGACAACATCACCTGCCATAACACTTTTAACCAAATCAGATCTCTGCGTACGCCAGTTTCTAGGGATTACAGCAGAAACGTCTCGACCAATAACCTCAGAAGACTTGTAACCGAATATATTTTCAGCTTCTTTGTTCCACAAGAATATATTCTTATTCGCATCAACACCTATAATCGCTTGTCCTGCAGACTCTATTAGATTCCCTACATACCTTCCATCTCGCTCAGATTCGATTCTCCTAGTAACATCTCTCAAAACACCTTCTATACCCTTAACCTTGCCATTTTCATCTTTAAGCTCGTTAGCCGTAACGGAAACCGAGATAGTGGTACCATCTTTCTTCCTAAGATGCACAATATAATCTTGAACAAAACCGTTTTTAGAAACAGCATCCAAGAAATCTATTCTTTCGCTCGGATCAATATAAAGACCAACTATATTTCTACCTATTACATCGGAAATATCATCGTATCCGAACATATTGAGAGCGGCTTTATTAAACGCTCTAATAGTGCCCGTATTATCAACCATATAAACCCCCTCCCTCATCGAATCAAAAAGTTCTTTGTATTTTTCTTTCGCATCCCTCATTTGAGCCTCCATTTTGATCGAGTGATCTATATTGTGCAAGAACCCATCTATCTTTTGCAAATCACCATCCTGATCATATGTAGCATTACTGTTAAGTTCAAAATAAACAGGATTTAGATTCTTAGACAAAATCCTGAATCTAAGCCCCTTAGTCTTAGCTTTCATTTTGCCTTTTAATTCCAAAAAAGAGTTGTTAACAATCTGCAAATCATCCTTATAAACAAATTCGGAAAAATGTTTACCAACAACATCTTCTTTGCTATATCCAATAGACTCCACGCAAGCATTAATATCAGTAAAAACACCTGAAGAATCAACCGTATAAATTATATCGAGCGCATTATCAAAAATACTTCTATATCGCTCCTCCGATCTGCGAAGCTCATCCGTCTTTTTCATAATTTCTTTCTCCAGAAGCTCATTCAAATGCAAAGCTTCGGTAGCTTTGCTCTTTGCAAGTTGTCCGGAAACAGCAAGATTGGAGATAGTATTTGCAATAACACTAAGAAGCTCCATCGATGCATCAACTTTCTCCTCACTAAAAAGAGGAATAGCCAAAAACATTTCCAAATAAGTATCAAAATCCAACCCATAAGTATCAGCCAAAGTTTTGCATTTAACGATATCGGGATTAGACAATCTAATTTGCCCACCCTTAAAATAAGCAACAATCCTACCGCTAAGCATAATCGGAACGGTGAAGCCGTATAAACCGGCATGACATTCGAACACAGAAGCCTTATTTGCATTCAAACAAACCTGTCCACAATGAAGATCGTGTTTATTACACTCTCCTATAAAAGATTCTATATTACGCATATGAGCACAGAAAATACTCATATTACTGCGTTTAGTAATGGGCTCTTTCGAGAAAGCGTCGATAATAACCAATGAAATACCAAGTGCCTGAGCAAAAGTATCCTGAATTCTTTGTAAAGTCTTCAAAGACACAAAATCGGACAGCAAAACTTTCTTATCTTTGCCGACAACATGAACAGTTGATACTGTCATATATAGAAAGATGTTAGTCAAATGGGTACCTGAATTATCACACAACTACTTCAGCTTAGCAAGAACGAATTTGCGTTTTCCGACTTGCACAAGCCTTCCTTCTTTATTCAACTCAATCGAATCTTCATGAGAAGAAATCTTCTCATTATCAACCTTAACTCCACCGCCCTGTATAAGCCTCCTAGCCTCCCCTTTCGAAGAAACCATTTTAGCTTCATTGATCAACTCAACTATATTCCAATCTTTTTTGTTAAATTTCACCTCTTCAATCTGATCGGGAGTCTGCTTATTTCTAAAAATATTTATAAACTCTTCTTCCGCTTCCTTCGCGGATTTCTCATCATGATATAAAGCAACTATATCTCGAGCCAATCTCATTTTCAAATCTCTCGGATTTGCACCATCATCAAGCTGTTTTTTGATAGCAACAATCTCTTCCATGGACTCATCTGTAGCCAACTCGAAATACTTAACAATCAAGTTGTCCGGAATCGACATAGTCTTCCCATAAATCTCCTTCGGACTTTCGTTCACGCCAATATAATTGTTCTCCGATTTACCCATCTTCTTTTTCCCATCAAGCCCTTCAAGAATCGGAACTGTCAAAATATTCTGCGGCTCTTGGCCATAAGCTTTTTGCAAAATTCTTCCAGCCAAAAGATTAAAAGTCTGATCGGTTCCGCCGATCTCAACATCAGCCTTAAGAGCAACCGAATCATAACCCTGCATAAGAGGATAAAAGAACTCATGCATCGAAATCGGCTGATTATTCGCAATCCTCTCCTGAAACATATCTCGCTCAAGCATTTGAGCGACAGTAAAATGCGTAGCCAATTTAATAACATCTTGAAAAGTCATAGAAGCAAGCCAATCCGCATTCCACACAACTTCAACCTTTTTAACATCAAGAATCTTACCAACCTGCTTCAAATAATGTTGCGCATTCTTCTCCAACTGTTCCTGAGTCTTGGGAGCACGAGTCTCCGACTTACCGGTCGGATCTCCTATTTGCCCTGTAAAATTGCCAAATAGAAGCAGAATATGATGTCCAAGATCCTGAAACTCCTTTAATTTCTTAATCACAACCATATGTCCTACATGCAAATCCGCCCCAGAAGGATCTATCCCCAGTTTTATCCTTAATTTTTTTCCACTCTTTAATTTTTTCTCCAAATCATCTTTAACAATGGCATCAACAACACCTTTATTCAGCAGAGTTAATAACATGTTTGAATCTGACATAATATTTTGATTTTTAAATTATCGGATTAAATTCTATACTAAAAGCCACTAAAAACGAAATTCTAATGAAAAAGACAATAAAAGCAAAAACAGACGGGCGACTAGATAAGATCTTAACCGAATCACTAGAAGGAATAACTCGCCAAAAAATTCAACTGCTAATAAAAGACGGTCTGGTAAAGGTAAATCATGAAAAATCAACAAAGCCTAACAAACAGATCAAAGAAGGAGATTTCATAAATGTAGAGATAATCAAGAAACCTCTCGAATGGGCCAAACCGCAAAAAATGGACATAGAAATAATTCACGAAGATGGAAACTATCTTGTTATAAATAAACCTGCGGGACTGGTCGTCCATCCTGCTCCGGGACATAAAGAAAACACACTTGTAAACGGCATCCTATATCACCTCAAGAACTCTATAAGTAAAAAAGAGGACTCGGTTCGCCCTGGAATAGTCCACAGATTAGACCAAGACACTTCCGGAATACTGGTAATAGCAAAAAATGATGAATCACATTACGACCTATCACGCCAAATAGAGAAACGTATGGTCAAAAAAACCTATGTAGCACTAGTAAACGGCATTATAGACCACAAAGGCAGGATAGAAGCTCCAATCATGAGACATCCGATCAAGCGCGAAGAAATGACGGTAGATTCAAGAGGAAAAGAAGCTATAACGGAATTCAAGCCTTTGAGAATCTTTAGAGATAAAAACTGCACTCTTATAGAAGTTGATCTGAAAACCGGTCGAACTCACCAAATCAGAGTACATATGGCATCAATAGGCCATCATATAATCGGAGACCAGAAATACGGCGATAAAAAACGTAACGAAGAGTTCGAGAACTACGGACTGCACCGTCAATTTCTACACGCACAAACACTTACATTTAGAAATTTGCAAAAAAAACAGGTCTCCTATGAAGCTAAGCTTCCAAAAGACCTGCAATCTATAATATCAAGCCTATAATTTACTCCTTGCTCTTTACAGCTTTCTTAGCCGGAGCCTTCTTTGCCTTTGCCTTAACAGGTTCAGCAACCTCTTCAGATTTAACAGAAGCAGCAACCTTACCTGCGACCTTGGTTATCTTAAGAACTTTAACCTTAAAGTATTTCTGTACATGGCCTTGTCTTTTCTCATAATGATCCTTCGCTTTCATCTTAAAAATCCTTACCTTATCTCCCCTAACCTCTTCAAGAACCTTCAATTCAACAGTAGCTCCTCCGACATAAGGCATCCCGATCTCGACATCCGACTCATCTTTAGCCAAAAGAACAACAGTCTTAACTGTAACATTTTTGCCAATCTCAGAATCGAGTTTTTCAATAATAAACTCGTCTTTCTCAGCAACTTTAAACTGTCTACCGCCCAATTCAATTATTGCGAACATTTTGTATCTGATTAAACCTTAAAAAAATAACGCGCTTAATTTACTGGCTTTCCCGTTAAATTGCAAGCGTATTTTTGATTTTCGCAACCGCATCTTGAATAGCAGGCTTTATTTTTTCCATATCCTCACCTGAAAAACGTCCCAAAACATAAGAACTCAAATCATCAACCTTAAAACCGTTATTTATACCTATTCTCAATCTTCGCACCTCCTCCGTACCAAGAATTTCCACGCAAGACTTCATACCATTATGAGTTCCTGCACTTCCATTTTCCCTGTAACGTATTTCACCCACAGGAAGGTCGTAATCATCATAAACAACCATTAAATCCTTCAAATCCACTTTGTAAAAAGTCTTAACTGCAAGAGCAGCCTCACCTGATTTATTCATAAACGTATCCGGCTTAACAAGAACAACCTTTTCTCCATCAAAAACACCTTCAGAGATATAAGATTTAAGCTTAGATTTAGCCCCAAAATCATCAAATCCAAACTCCTCACGAATCTTATCAAGAACCATAAAACCGACATTGTGCCGTGTCTTAACATATTCGGGACCTGGATTTCCCAACCCTATTACAATTTTCATCCTCTGAATTCAAAAAATACATTTGCGATATTAACATAATCACCCTTTTTAGCACCAAGTCTTTTTAATAATTTATTAACCGCAAATTTATCGAAAACATCATAAACCCTTCGTACAGCACCCTCATTGTATATATCAGTCATTTTAATAATCTGCTCGAGTCTTTTCCCTTTCACCTTGAAATATTGTCTGACAGGTTTCTCTTCAGGCATCATTATCTGTCCAACCAAATAATCGACACAACCGGCCTTCACCTCCCCTTCTAGAGTCGCTGTAATCGATCTTGGATCCAAATCAAGATGAGGCTGGTACAACTTAACTTCATCAGTAACGACAACGACATCTTTTTTGAGCTTTTTCCTGCTTTTCTCAAGCTCTTTCCATATCCTGAAAACTAACTGCTTAATCCCCTCTCCGGAAACCGCAGAAACAAACATAAGTTTGGTTTTCAACTTAGGATAAGCCTCAATAAAAAGATCTTTCAATATACTCCTAGTATCTTCATCCAAAACATCTATCTTATTTATAATAATTACATGAACCTTTTTTATAAGATTGGCATCATAAAGTTCAAGTTCTTTCCTGATAACTCGATAATCATTTACCGGATCGCCGGAAGTACCATCAAGCATATGGATAAGAATTCCGGTTCTTGAAATATGCTTAAGAAAATCAACACCAAGGCCTTTTCCTTCGTGCGCACCTTCTATAAGTCCGGGAATATCAGCCATAAGGAAAGATTGACCCTTGTCGCCTCCAAACTTCTTCAAATCAACAACTCCGAGATTAGGGATTAAAGTAGTAAAAGGATAATCGGCTATCTTAGGCTTCGCATTTGAAACACGAGAGATAAGAGTCGATTTACCGCAAGAAGGAAGTCCTACTATTCCAACATCTGCAACCATTCGGAGTTCAAGCCTTGCTTCAAGTTCCTCCCCAGGCTCTCCAAGTTCAGCAAACTCGGGGGTCTGTCTTACACTTGTGACGAAATGTGAATTACCAAATCCTCCCTTGCCTCCCATAGCTATAACGATTTTATCACCATTACCAACCAAATCAGCCAAAACTTCATTATCAACATGCACAATAGTCCCTACAGGCACTTTCAGCACCAAATCCTCACCATTTTTACCATAGCAGTTATTTAGACCACCCTTTTCACCATCTGGAGCAAAAAATTGCTTCCTCGAAGCAAAATCAGAGAGAGTATTAAGATTTTCATCTGCAAGCAAAATAATATTTCCACCTTTTCCACCATTACCGCCATCAGCTCCTCCCCTAGGAACAAACTTCTCTCGATGATAGCTGATAGATCCATTACCACCATTTCCAGCCTTGAATTTCACTTTTACTTCATCGCAAAACATAAATTGAAATATATAAATAAAAAGCGCGGAGAGATTTTAACAGCTCCGCGCCTTTAAGGAAAGAAATACTTAAGCCGTTCGCCCTGCCTACCGGACAGGCAGGTTCGCTTCCGACCTGCTACTCGCCAATCATTTGCATCAAAATAGTCTTGAATCCTTGCTTGGATTGACCATTTTGATCAACATAATCTTCATAAGGCATAACACCCATTATCTTTTCTCCGTTAACAAAGAACGAAGGAGTACCTTGTACACCGGCATCTCTTCCGTCACTCATATCAGCCTCAACTTCGTCATAGTAAGTACCATTGTCCAAACAAGCCTTAAACGCAGTTGTATCAACACCTTCAAGAGTAGCGGCATAATCTGTCAACAACTGATTTACATCACCTGTATAAGTAGACCATTCATCATAATTCGCAATAATCAAATCTTGATATTCATAATACATACCATAATCATCGGCGCATTCGGCAGCTTCGCCTGTTATATGAGCCATTGGATGCTTGGAAGTTAGAGGAAAATCTCTATAAATAAACTTAACCTTGCCGGTATCGATAAAATCAGCCTTTATAGAAGGGAATATCTCCGTCTCGAAGTAATAACAAGCAGGACATTCATAATCGCTGAACATAATCATCTCAATAGGAGCATTCTCATCTCCTAAAACGGCATCGTCATCTGCGTCAGGCAATACATAACTGGTAGTATCTTCAGTACCACCGGTTGAATCGGTAACATTTGTTGTAGTTGAAGATCCGTCCAAAGACGATATACCCAACCCTACAAGAACGCCTATAAGCGCAAATGTACTTAACATCCAAACAATACCGCCACTTTTACTTGAGCCACCTGTGTTTTCCATAAGAAATTTAGGTTAAATAATAAGGTCAATGATGGTGCCGAAGGAGAGAATCGAACTCTCACTCCCTTGCGAGAACACGATTTTGAGTCGTGCGCGTCTACCAATTCCGCCACTTCGGCTAGTACAGAGATTCTACCTGAAATTTTTCTATTGCAAAGAGAAAATTTGTAATGTAAATTTGCGCACGCAAGCTACAGGAAGCATTATCGCTTTCCATAGCCACAAAAAATCGCGGAGCGGTAGTTCAGCTGGTTAGAACGCCACACTGTCACTGTGGAGGTCGCGGGTTCGAATCCCGTCCGTTCCGCCAAAAATCAGAGATAATATAGCTACTCGAATATAGTGGAATAAGCCACTACGCTAATTTTCTTGTGTAAAACAGAAACTTCCAAGTCTTCCCCATCAAACAAATCTCCATCAATCTGATACCCTCGTTCACGCTCTGAATGGACTATAACGTGCTTCCCTTCGAAAAACTTAACCTTAGGGTGTTTCTTCGTTGTCCTTCTTATTACAAAAAACACAAGCATCTTAAACAAATCCCAAAAACTGGAAGGATTAACAGCGACAACCTCAAGCAATCCATCATCAGGCTTGAATCCAACTCCAAGTTTTTCAGAACTAAATCTCAGATAATTAAAAACAAAAACAACTTTCGCCACCACTTGATGTGAAATACCATCTACAGTAACAACATACTCGCGCCTTGGATGAGCCAGATAAGTAGTCAAAAAACTCCAAACATAAGCAAAAAAACCAATTTTACGCTTCAGTTCTCGAGGAGCACCTCTCATAAAAACATTATCATAACCTTTACCGGCACCAATCAGCATAATTTTTTTATCATTCACAAGTCCAACATCAACTTTTCTAACATCTCCATTCACAGCAAACTCGACCGCACTGCCAACATCAACAACCGGTACCAAAAAAGACCACGCGAACAAATTAGTCGATCCCAAACCGACAATTCCAATCGGTATATCAAGTTCGTTTTGAAACAAATATGTAGCGACCATAGAAACGGTCCCATCGCCTCCACAAGCCAAAACCAAATCATATCCACCAGTCTTGAGCGCTGAAAAATCATTGCCGTTTTTTCGCGTCTCATACCAATCATAAGAACAACAAAGCTTATCAAGTCGCGCACGAATAACGCGCTCAACATTACGAAGTTTCTTTGCCCCCGAAACCGGATTGTAAACAACAAAAACCTTTTTCATAAGCGCAAGTACACGAAGTCGTAAATCATAAACATAAGTCCGTCCTAACTATGTCACTTCTTCTACTTCCCCAACTTCTTCTACTTCTGCAGCAACTCTTTCACCACTTTATTCACCAATCCACCATCAGCCTTCCCTTTCACCTTCCCCATCAACGCACCCATAACTTTTCCGATATCAGCCATTGAAGTTGCACCAACTTGCGCAATAACTTGGATTGCAATCTCACGCACCTGCTCTTCACTCATCTGCTCAGGCATATAAACCTCAAGGATTTTCATTTCAGCCTGCTCTTTTTTCGCCAAATCCTCCCTGTTACCGGCCATAAACTGGTCATAAGAATCTTTGCGTGACTTAACCTCTTTTTTAATCATCGACATAACATCATCATCAGTTGCCTCTTTTTTTTCAGTACCAGAAACTTCAAATTTCATAACCGCCGCCTTAAGCATCCTAAGAGTAGAAACTCGAATTTCATCATGAGCAAGCATCGCCTCTTTTAAATCCGCAGTAATTTTTTCTTTTAGAGCCATTTGTTTATTTGGTTAAGAAGTTAATATGCTGCTTTTCACGCAAACCATTTGCAAACCTATGCGCTTCATCAATCACCCTCATCAATAAATAAAAAACATTGGAATCAGCCTTAATATCTGTCTCTTTTATCTCGCCGTCAAACACAAAAACTTTTTTACCACTCTTATCTAGCGATATAAGAGGAATTTTTGAGTTAAAAGCTCCCCAAACTTTCGCAACAGATGACAACTGCCCCCTACCTCCATCTATCAAAACCAAATCGGGTCGAACAGAAAAAGATTTATCAACCTTTTTTTCATAAACAAAATAAGCCAAAACATTGCAACTTATCGTACAATTACTATCAAGTTCCTTAACAAAAGACGGAACTTCTCTAATAAGTCTGAAACCGAATTTTTCATAAAAACCTGCGTTTTTCGGATGACAACCGATATAAATTCTTTTAGCCTTGGACCTTTTAACCAAAGCATGCAGAATGAGATGTCCCAATCCGGTACCTCTCATTTTTTTATCAACAAACAATGACGAAATAACATCCCTATTTCCAAAACGAATCAACCTGCCACATCCCACAATCTTCTTCCCTGACTCGACAACAACAAAATCTCTCATCACCATATTAACTGAATTCAATCCTTCACGATCGAGCATTTTCTTAACAACCTTCTCGTCTTTCTTAAGCCCTTTTCTTGCAATCACACGCGAAACCGAGGGCGCATATAAATACTTAAGCCTCCTGCTCAAAACTTCAATCAAAGAAGCATAATCATCAATCTTTTTATCCTTCAGGCTTTTAATATTAAAACTCCTATAATCACCATTCTTAGGCTCGCCATTCTCCATCACAGCCATCGACCCGACAGTAAACTCTCCATTCATATGAGAAATATCATATCCTTCTATTCTCTTAATCTTCCCGTTAATTTTCAACGCCTCAGCCATCTCGCCCAAAACCTCTTTCGGATCAAATTTATTCTCAGACTCCCACTTAACAGTCATCTTCTTGCAGAAATGTTCGGCATTCTTACAAGACATCTCAACGAGATCGCTCTTCTCTCCCCTCTTTGGTGCAACAATTTTAACTCCGAGCCAATCTTCCAATTCGCTTTTGTCCTCCATTTCAAAAGGCACTAAAACAGAATTCGGCATACTCTCGCATTCACTGTAGTAATTTTTCAAGAATCCGGACAAGATCTCTCCAATATCATCATCAGACGCCTCCTTCGCATCCAAAATAAAATTCTCACTGTCGATCAATTTACCGTTTCTAATAATAAACAAATTAACAAAAACCTTCCCAAGCCCGACATACAACCCAACAACATCCTGATTCGTATCCAAAACATTCGAAATCTTCTGCCTCTCCAAAATATCATTCATTGCAGTAATCTTATCGCGAATTTTAGCCGCCTCTTCGAACTTCCTATCCTTAACAGCACTTTCAATCTTCTTCTTCAACATATCAACAATCCAATCACTATCTCCATCCAAAAAACGCATGACACCTTCGACTAAAACCGCATAATCCTCTTTCTTGCATGTACCGGTACAAGGGCCAACACAAGCGTTAATGTGATACTGCAAACACGGATATTTAATCGTTTTGCGATAAACCTCAACCCCATTATCGAGAGCCTTAATACCCAGATCACAATCACGAAACTTAAAAAAATCCTTCAAAACTTCAAGCGTATGCTTTACCTTCGACATCGAAGTCTTGGGCCCGTAATACTTAGAACCATCTTTCTCGATTTTCCTAGTAATATAAACACCGGGGAAATCCTCACCTGTGGTAATTTTTATATAACAAAAATTCTTATCATCCTTAAGCAAGATATTGTATTTCGGCCTCAGATCCTTGATTAAATTCAATTCGAGCATCATCGCCTCAAGTTCCGAATCCGTACAAATGTAATTCACATCAACAACTTTGGAAATCATCTTCGAGATTCTTATCGTCAATTTGGCACTGCGCCTGAAGTACGAACCAACCCTTTTCTTCAAATCCTTGGCTTTCCCAACGTATAAAACAGCCCCATCTTTATCGATCATTTTATAGATGCCCGGCCGCGAAGGTATTTTATTTAAAAAATTTTGTGTTACCATTTGTATGTCATTTGACCTAAACCCATGGTAACGAATCCCAAGATAAATTTCAAACAAGCGATCTTGAGCACTTTTGCATTTTTCGACATGTTCGACTACCCGTTAACAAAAGACGAGGTAGAAGAATATTTATATAAATTACCGCTAGATCAACATCAAATAGACATATATCTTCGAGAGAGTCCTCAAATCAGTTATTCAGATGGACTCTATTGCTTAAAAGGTCGCGAAGAAAATTTCGTCAAAACTCAGGAAAGAAAAGAGATAGCAAGAAAATTATGGAAAAAAATCAGTAGATTCAGAAAGATCTTCGACACAATTCCATTTGTAAGAATGATTGCGGTAGGAAACAATCTGTCTTACGACAATCCGACAAAAAAATCAGACATAGATCTAATAGTGGTAACAAAACCCGGAAGGATGTTCATCGCAAGAACATTGTTAACTTTCTGGACTCATCTATTCGGATCAAGAAGATATGCAAACAAAATCAAAAATAGGTTTTGCCTAAGCTTCTACATAACAGAAGATAATTTAAATATGGATAAAATAGCTCTGGACGACCATGACATTTATCTTGCCTATTGGATAAAAAACCTCCAACCGATCTGCGGAGACTATCAAACTTATATAGACCTGATAGATATAAACAGGAAATACCTATCGGGATTCTTTCAAACACCTGTTAATTACCAAAAAAGACATTACAGACCGAACAATGGAATGATTAAATCTCTAAGGATTTTCCAAGAAAACTTATTGTCCGGAAAACTCGGAGATAAAATCGAAAAACACCTGAAAAACTGGCAAATCTCGCGTATGCACAGAAAACTTGAAGCACTCGACAAAAAAGATGCCTCTATAATCATAAGCGACCAAATTCTTAAATTCCATAACGTGGACCGAAGAGAGTATTACAGGAAGAGATGGGCGAAAAAGGTGGCAGAGGTGATATAGAGAACAGAAGACTTATAAAAGTTAATTATTGATTGAGGAAATATCTGCAACACTCATGTTTTCGAAAATCGTCCAAGCGGTAGCTGGACGGATGAAAAAACAGGAAGTGAAGCCATTTGCGAAAACAATAATTACCTAAACCTTATCCTCACCGCCGTCCCATTGAACCCAAACCTTTCCCTTAGTCTGTTTTCAAGATATCTCTTGTAAGAGAAGTGAACACTATCGGGATATCTTGTTCTAATAGTGAAAGTAGGAGGTTTAATACCATCTTGTTTTATAGATAGAATTTTATTTTTTCTACCATGGTGACTGCCTGCAGGTTCGTGCTTGGCAAGCGTTTCTTCAAGCCACAATTTAAGATCGCTAGCTCCGATTTTCTTCTCGCGCTCTTTATAACAACCGGCAATAACATCAAGAAGATTTTTAATACCTTTTCTATTTTTAGCGGAAGTAAAAACAAGCGGAGCCCAAGACAAGAAGTCGAATTTATACAAAACAGTGCCTATAAACCAATCTTCATTTTTCTTAGGGTCGTCCATAAGATCAGACTTGTTAACAACAAGAACAAGTCCATTTCCACGCTCGATAATTTCAGAAGATAGATGCATATCTTGACTAATAATACCTTTCGAATAATCAAGCACTAAAACGGTAACATCGGAATCTTCAATGGCACGTAACGAACGAAGAACGCTGAATTTCTCAAGTCCTTTCTCTATTTTGCCACTTTTGCGAACTCCGGCAGTATCAACAAAAATAAATTTATGATCCTTATAAGTCATTTCAACCTCGACAGAATCACGAGTAGTACCGGGAATATCGGAAACAATAACCTCTTTTTTACCCATAATCGCATTAACAATAGAAGACTTACCAACGTTCGGTACTCCCAAAAAACTTACCCTGATCGTCTTAAGATCATCAACAGGCACGCTTTTTTCGAACCCAAGGGTCTTAATCTCCTCTTCTATCGCACTCCTCAAATTATCCATACCCATCTTGTGAAGAGCCGAAACCGCAACGGCATGCCCAAAACCAAGTTCATACAAATTATATATACCATTCTCGATTTCTATATTATCGCACTTATTCGCAACAAGAATTATCGGCTTACCGGCTTTTCTCAGGATATCTACAACGTGAAAATCTTCCGAACTCAAATTCTTGGTCCCATCAACAACGAAAACAATCACATCAGCACCATCTATAGCAACCTTCGCCTGCTCACGTACATTTTCTTCTATATCATCACCATCTCCCGTGGTAATACCTCCTGTATCAACAAGATACGCATGATATTCATGCAGAATAGTCTTAGACATCAACTTATCGCGAGTCGTTCCGGCAATCTCGGATTCAATAGCAACCCTTTTCCCAAGCAATTTATTGAATATCGTCGATTTCCCCGTATTCGGCTTCCCTACAATGGCAACTATTGGCAACATCTGAAAAATTCGTTATAAAAACATCTGGAATAATAACATTATGAAACGCATAAAGCAAAATATAGACAGATTACGGTCAGAGATACCTGCCGAAATAAAAATTATGGCTGTCACAAAAGGGCAACCTCTCGAAGCAATAATTACAGCTATAGATAACGGAATAGACCTTATAGGAGAAAACCGCATACAAGAGGCTCGCGAGAAATTTCCCCAACTACCAAAACACATTAAAAAGCATCTAATAGGCCACCTACAAAAAAACAAAGCGAAAGACGCGGTAGCGCTTTTCGACCTGATAGAAAGCGTTGATTCCGAAAAACTGGCTCATGAAATAGATAAGCAAGCGAGGAAAATTGGCAAAAAAATGCAGATTTACATACAAGTGAACATAAGCCGAGAACATCAAAAAAGCGGAATACTCGAAGAAAACCTCGACAATCTGATAAAAGTCATAAATACACTTCCAAATCTTGAACTAAAAGGATTTATGGCAATTGCAGAAGACACCCCAGACGAGAAAAAACTTGAAAAACAATTCGCATCAATGCACAGGCTGAAAAACAAATACAACCTCCCTGAACTATCTATAGGTATGAGCCAAGATTACAAGGAAGCGATAAAACACGGTTCGACCGAAGTTAGACTTGGTTCTGTAATTTTCGCGAGTCTGCTATAATTGATCTCGCAAATAAAAAAACAAATATGAAAAAAACAATAATCGTCGCAACAATACTGTTATCGCTATTACCGCAGACAGTATTTGCAGCAACGACAAGCACATTGCTACCATCGGGAGCGGAACAAATGGATGACACGGATTGCGCAAAATACGTCGACAAAATAAATACATATAGTGAAGAGGCAAGAAAAGAACAAATGGCAAACGAATCAAGTCGCGAAATAATACTTTCTTGTGGCATCAAAAGTGGCAATATTCATCTTTGGATGATCCCTTTCTTCATCACCAGACTAATTGAATTTCTCATCAATATCGCAGGTTTGATAAGCGTACTGTTTGTAATTCTTGGCGGCTACTTCTATGCATGGGGCGGTCTTACGGAAGACAAAGAAAAAGGTAAAAAAACAATAATGTATGCATTAATAGGACTGGTACTTGCCACAATGGCATGGATAATTGTAAACATTGTCCAAACCACCTTATCCTCATAACAACTATTATTCCCCATCCGCTATTCGAAATTCGGTATTCTTAATTCCTCTTCCCATGCCAATCCACCATTTCAAAAAATTCATTTCAGGTTCAAAAAAGAAAATCCAAAAGATAAAAGAAAAAATCGGAGAACTCAGCAAAATGGAACAATATGAGGAAGATCATATAAAGAAAGTCCAAGCTGAAACAAAAGTAAAACAACCGGAAAAAATAACGGTTAATCTTTCACTCGCAAGCGTTACAAAAGCAACTCTCGTGATAATGCTTTTATATTTCGCAAGCAAATTTATTTATGAAATAAAAAGCATACTGATCATATTATTCGTATCCATACTCTTTTACGCGGCAATTGAGCCAACAGTTAACAAGCTTCAAAACAAGAAAATACCTCGTGCAGTAAGCGTACTTGGGATCTACCTCTTAATGCTGGGCGTAATAGTGTTTTTCATATCAAGTCTCATACCAATAGTTGCAGATCAATTATTGGAAATAGCCAGATCGGCAGGACAACTGATAACAAATTTCACAGAAGGAAAAGGCCTTGAGAACCTGCCTTTTTCGGAAAAACTTACTCCAATTATACATGATGCTCTGGCAGGAATAGACCAACAAACAATCATAAGCAATATACAAAGCGCACTTGAAAAAATAGGCAGTCAATTGCAAAACATCGCCGGCAACACGTGGGGCGCCATAAAAATCGTATTCAACGGGATTTTCAATGCAGTATTGGTATTAATCATCACATTCTTCCTAGTAACTGATAAAGGAAGTGTTGATGGATTTATAAAATCCATTTTCCCAATCAAATATACCGATTACATAATAGAAAAATCGGAGAAAATAAAAGGTAAAATCGGCCAATGGCTCAGAGGGCAATTAATGCTTATGGGCTGCATGTTCGGTTTATATTTAATCGGATTCTCAATACTGGGAATAGACTACGCAATAACACTCGCAATGCTGGGAGGTCTGGCCGAATTATTTCCGGTAGTCGGTCCGATATTGGCAGGGTTCCCTGGAATTCTTATTGCATTTAATGAATCCCCATGGCTTGTTTTATGGGTACTTGGATTAATAGTCTTAGCTCAACAAATAGAAGGCAACATATTGATACCGGTAATCATGAGAAAAGCTGTCGGATTAAAACCGGTAATAATAATAGTTTCAGTGCTTATCGGCTATCAACTGCTCGGCATACTTGGAATAATTCTTGCAGTGCCTGTAGCAACCACAGCCTCAATTTTTCTAGGAGACTACATCAGAAAAGACAAGTAAAATCTCTCTAGCGGTCTTCTCCCATGTAAACTCATTCGCCTTCGCGATTAGTTTTTCACGATCTCCAGACCAAGAAACAATTTTCTTCATACCATTAGCAATGGAATCAACATCTCCAGAATCGGCATAAATCGCTAAACCATCAGTTATCTCCTCCATCGGACTACCTCGACTTGTAAGCACTTGGCATCCGCATTTAAAAGCCTCAAGTACAGGCAATCCAAACCCTTCATAAATGGACACATAAATAAACCCTGAAGCCTCCTTGTATAAAGATTCCTTATCAGTTTCAGAAACGTGCCCGATGAACCTAACATTTTTTACGCTGGGCAATTTCAATTTGGCAAAAACCTTACTATCGCCCTCTCCTGCCAAAACCAATTCATAACCAAATAAACCTGCCAAACCAAAAGCCTCAATTACACGCTTCAAGTTCTTCCTCGGCTCAAGAGTAGACAACGATAATAAATACTTTTTCCTAACAGAATCCGAACCGCTAACAACACTGGGTGCCTCATAAACAACCTCACTATCAACACCTATCAGCTGTTTGAGCTCGCGCGCTGTAAAATGAGAAACCGCAATAACCTTTGAAGCTTTTCGGAAATACTTCTTAGGCCTGTTAAAAAAATACCAAATACGACTTTTCAAGGAAAAAAACTGCGGAAACCTCATATACGAAAGGTCATGACAAACAACAATCTTTTTAACATTTTTAGGTAGATTAATAGGCCTCATATCTGGCATAAAAAACACATCAACTCCCAAGTCCACCTTCGGCAAAGCTGTAAAAAATTGTAAAAAATTAAAAATCCTATTGGGTATACGCCAGAAAACCTTCTTCACATTCGGCCCGTCAAACTCCTCCAAAATCTTTTTATACTCACGACTCCAACCCGTAATAAACAAAACAAACTCATGATCACGCGAACGAATCATCTCACGCACAACCTCTCTCGTAAAAACAGGCACGCCACTAACCTTTCCGGATAAAAGAGCTCTTAAATCTATCCCAATTTTCATAAGAACTACCAGTTACTAACTACCAGTTACAAACTAAACCTCAACCCACTCGAACGAATCAGCAAACCTCTTAATAAACTCAAGATCCTTCTCTTTCGCCGAACCAATTTTCACAAACAACAAGTAATCTCCTTTTTTAAATTCACCTTCAATCACATGCCCGTCAATAACCTCCTCAATTCCTCCTTTAATTTGACCTAAATCCATACCTACACCAAAAACATGCACACCTTTATTTACAACGCCTGAAATAAATTTAAGCTTCTCCCCCATCTGTTTCTTGCAGCAAATACGACATAGAGATTTTTTACCCAAAACCTCACTTGCTTGAAAACCGAAAGAAACAATTCCAACAGAATATTCATAAACCAAACAGAAACCGATAACCAACAAAATACCAATCAAGAAACCAACAACTCCATTAAACAAAACTCTCGGCTCATGAGTCCAAATCGTAACCTCTGGATTCGCAATCTTATAAGCGGTTTTCATCGTCTCATTGTAAGAAGCCAATCTCTCCTGCAACTCTTGAACAGTCACATCAGCCGCAAACTCAGCAACATCAATATAAGGAGAAACAACACTGAAAATTATATTCTGCCTCTCCTGTTGTCTTGCAGAAACAGAAACGGGCTCATCAGCATCTATAACCGCATTGACCTGCTCACTGAAAGACGGATCCATAGTCCAGCCTTGTACAGTCTGTGCGAAATAATAATCCGCCTCCGTAACTCCCCTAGCCCCAAAAGCCTCAGCCTGATCAGGATAAACACCTTGCTCCATTCCAACAGACATAAAAACAACAGCTTCATAAGATGCAGCTGAAAAAACAAAAGTATAAACAAAAGCACTAACTCCGCACACAATTCCAACTGCAAGTGCTTTCCATTTAATTCTCCATAAAAAAGATAAATAGTTTCTGATGTCCATAAAATTATTTTTTAAATTCTAACCATTTCTTTTTGATAAAACCTGTAAGTTCATTCTCAAACCTCTCTTGCGAAAAATCTTTAACACTTTCTTTAATCTTAAAACTATCAAATTTTCGCTCTTTAAACTTCAATACAGCCTTGATAAGCGCCTCAGCAGATTGAGTCTTGAAAAACACTCCACTGACTCCATCTGAAACAGTTTCAAGCGCGCCACCTTCCGCATAAGCGATAACCGGCCTACCGGAAGCCATTGCCTCAACAGGAGCAATCCCGAAATCCTCAATTTGCGGAAAAATAAACGCCTTGCACTTGGAATACAGTTCACGAAGCTCTTCATCTTTCACATAACCCAAGAATTCTATATTATCCTTCGCAATTTTCTTCAGCCTACTCATTTCCGGCCCATTCCCAGCAATTTTCAGAGGAAATCCCAAATGATTAAAAGCTTCAACTATAATATCAAACCTCTTATAAGGAATTAAACGTCCAACCGCCAAATAAAAACTCGAACCATCTTTCGAATCATAAAAACCCGTCGTATCAACAGGAGGATAAATAGTCTTGGACTCTTTTTTATAATACTTACGAATCCTCTCCCCTATATAATTCGAATTGGAAACGAAGAAGTCCACTCTCTCAGCAGCAAGCCTATCCCACAAACGGATCTCGTGAAGCACATAAGGTGCAATCATTTTAACAGCCTTGGGCCACGGATATTCGCGAATATACCTATGACAATCATCCCAAACATATCTCATAGGGCTATGACAATAACAGATATGCATAGTCTCGGGCTTGGTAATAACACCCTTCGCGCAAGAATGAGAACTCGATAAAACAATATCGTATTCGCTAAGATCAAACTGCTCAAAAGCCATCGGCATCCATTTCAAATACCATTGATGTTTTTTCTTTGCCATCGGCCATTTTTGCAAAAAAGAAGTACGAACATCAGCATCCTTGAATTCAGGAAGATTTTTAGGGTTATAAATTGATGTGAAAATCGGAGCATCGGGAAACATCTTATGCATGGCTAAAACAACCTTTTCAGCGCCACCCGCATCAGTAAGCCAATCTGCAACTATCGCTATTTTTGCTCCGTCCATTTATAGAAATTATGTACGGAGAAAATATAAATCAGGGCGACTGATTTAGCAAACGGCATTCTGCATTCTGCATTCGGCATTCGGTATTCGGTATTCGGTATTCGGTATTCGTCCTTACACAACCGCCAGTTTCGCCTCTTCGACAGTAGGATAAGTCGTAATCAATTGAGTCAATCCGACAACCTGCAAGATATCAACGATATTGCTCTTAGCCTGCGCAATAACAACTTTTCCACCTCCTGCGGAAATCTTGCTATACCAATCAGTTAAATAACCGATTGATTTACTATTCATGTACTCAAGCCCGCTGAATTCGAATATCAAATTCAAACCAGCACCGCCTTGTTCTATAACGGCATAGATTTTCTTCGCCTCTTCATCGACATTGCTTTCGTCGAGCTGTCCGGCGATTTTGATAAGTTTTACTTTCTTACCACCGTTCGTTTGAACGTCTTCGAACGTGATTGTTGCTTGAGCCATAAATTTTATTTTTATATATTATTAGATTTTTCCATTCTTCTCTTCTTCTATAAGCTATAATCTACACTAATTGCAAATGCGTCGCCTTATTTTGCGCTTCCAAGAGTACCTGATCCTCTTTCTCCCGTAAATACTTCTTAGCCTTAACCCTAAGACCACCATCAGGTTTATCTTCAAAAATCAATTCATCTGTCCACTCCGCAACGATCTTCGGCAATCCTCTTCCTCTAAGTCCAAGATATTGAGAATGCATCATCGCAATTCTTTCTTTAAGCAAATTTGTCATCTGCTGCGCATTGTATTTATTCGGTCCGGTTCCGGTATCTTCAACAACAATTTCAATACTCTTCTTTGGATCACTTATGAAAGTAATCACAACATCCTTGCCTTTTGCAGATCCATGCTCAATCGCATTATTGCAAAGCTCATCAACAACGGTTTGGAATCTGTAAGCCCATTGATCTGAAAAGCCTGTCATATTCTTAGTTAGAGATAACGTAAAATCTCTTATACCCGACAAAAAATATGCATTCGTCGGAAGAATAATCGTTATCTTAACAGGTTCTGATGTTTGGTTTTCACCCGCCATGGCACAATATTTAGTTTTTAAATCATATTATTGTACCAAATTTTGAGACCTACGTCAACCCTGCCTTTTGCGAGACTCGACTAGAATAATTTTATAAATCTTCTCAATTACTTTTTCGCCGATTCCAACTTTTTTCGCCAAACCTTCAACCGACTTCATAACATCACCTTCCCTTTTCTTGTCAAAAACCTTCACGCCTTCACGCTTCTTAATCACACCAATCTGCTCGCTAATATAAAATCTCTTGCCAATCAGCTCAACTAACTTGGCATCTATCTTGTCAATTTTTTGCCTCAATAAATCAATTTTCATGGAAAAATTATAACAGAATAACTTAGTACATTGAAACAAAAACCTCTTTCTCTTGCCCTTTTCTCGATATACGACTAATATATCACCGCTTTAATTTTAGCTTGGTGTTCGATTCCGCAATCCTGCCCCGCCAATAACGGGGTTAAAGCGGAAGGAGACAACACTCAAGCGCTAACCCCAAGGATCTATGGAAAACCGACAAAAAGAGCTGAAAGAAATGCTCAAAAACGCAGTCCACTTCGGACATGCAACAGCAAAATGGAACCCATACATGAAGAAATTCATATATGGAGAAAAACAAGGCATCCATGTTTTCGACCTAAACAAAACATTCGATGCTCTTTCTGCAGCTCTCGACTACTTACATCAGGCTGCAAAAGAAGGTAAGGTAATCCTTTTTGTAAACACGAAGCAACAAGCAACAGACCTCGTAAGAGATGCTGCTGTTGAATGCAAAATGCCTTACGTTACTCAAAAATGGGTACCGGGATTGATCACGAACTTCCAAACAATCAAGCAAAGAACAAGATATCTGAAAAGATTAAAAGACGAAGAAGTTACGGGAGAATTCGCTAAGTACACAAAAAAAGAGGCTCTGGATCTTAAGAAAACAATCAATAAACTCGAAACAGCACTCGGAGGTGTACAAGATCTCAATAGAGTTCCTGATGTAGTATTGATGTTCGATGTCAGCCGCGACCAGAACGCAGTAAAAGAGGCTAAAAGAACGGGTGTCACGATCGTTGGAATCACAGATTCAAACGCAGATCCGAAGAATGTTGACTTCCCTATCCCTGCAAATGATGACGCCATCAAATCTCTTACATATTTGACGAAAAAATTCACGGAAGCCATTAAGGATGGAAAGGCTGGCGCTTCCAACAGCCCCGCAACAAAGTGAAGGGGCCTATATAAAAGCCGTTTTGCAAAAGCAAAACACCATACTTTAACACCACTATAAAATGGTAGAAGAAAACAAAAATCAGGAAACAAAGCCGGTAGAACAGATACCGGCAATAGAACCAGCTCCTCAGCAACAAACTGCGCCTGAACAAACACAGCCGACTCAAGAAACACCAACAGAAGAAAAACCGACAATAACTCAAGAAGAGAGAATCCTCTCCGCGCTTGCCTATATGAGTGTAGCTTTTATAATTCCACTAATTTTAAAGCCTGACAGCAAGGTATGCCAATTCCATGCGCGTCAAGGCGCCGGAATGTTCGCATTATGCATATTAGTGCTTATCATGCTTATAGCCATGCCTATACTTGGAACATTACTTTTTTTGGGATTTTTCGGACTATCGGTTTTAGCAATTTACAAAGCGTACATAGGAGACCAATGGAAGATCCCTGTAATTGGAGAATTTGCTGGAAAAGTCGATTTGAATAAATTCATCACACCAACCACCCCATCAGCAAGCAAAAAAACGGAGAAAGTTGAGAAAAAAGATGAACAAGCAAAGTAAAACAATATAATAACCATTATAAAAATATGACAGTAACACTTGAACAGATTAAGAAACTTCGAGATGCAACAGGCGTATCGACAATGGCTTGCAAGAAAGCTCTTGAAGAAGCTAATGGAGATCAAGAAAAAGCCGTAGAAATCCTAAGAAAAAAAGGTGAAGCAAAATCTGAAGCGAGAGCGGAACGATCAACCTCTCAAGGTGTAATAGCAATTGTAGAAAAATCAGGTAAAGCTGCCATAATCAATTTGGCTTGCGAAACTGACTTCGTTGCAAGAAACGAAGATTTCATAGCTTCTGCAAAAAAAGTGGCAGAAGAAACCTTGAAAGATGAAAACTTTGATGCAAAACAAATCGTCGCAGACTTGAATTTTAAACTTGGAGAAAAAATCGAAGTAAAAGAGAAAAAAATCATTGAGGGTAAAGTGCTCGGTTCTTATATCCATTCAAACAACAAAATCGGTGTTGTAGTGGCACTATCCGGAGGAGAAGTTGAAATGGCAAAAGATATAGCAATGCACGCAGCAGCAATGAATCCTTCATATTTAAATCCTGAAGAAGTTCCAGAAGAGTCCGTTGCAAAAGAAAAGGAAATATGGAAAGAACTGCTCAAAAAAGAGGGCAAACCCGAACAAATTTGGGACAAGATCATGATTGGCAAAGAAAAAAAATTCCGCGAAGAAAACGCATTGATCAAACAACCGTTCGTAAAAAATCCTGAAATAACTATAGAAAAACTTCTCGGAACAAATAAAGTCGAGAAATTCGTAAGATTGTCAGTTTAAAATGATTCAAACTAGGGAAAAAATAGAGAAAGCCATTGAGGATATAAAAGCCGGCAAAATGGTGATTATTGTTGATGACGAGGATCGTGAAAACGAGGGCGATCTTATGTTTGCTTCCGAACACGCAACACCTGAGAAAATCAACTTCATGATGCGCGAAGGACGCGGGCTTATTTGCATATCAATAACAAAAGAAATCGCAGATAAACTAGGACTCAAACCAATGGTAGATTGCAACGAAGAAAGCAATAAATGCAATTTTACAATTTCTACAGATGCAAAAAAAGGAGTTGCAACTGGAATTTCGGCAAAAGACAGATCAACTACAATCAAAACGATAATCGATACAAATTCGAAAGAAAGCGATCTGTCAAAACCCGGCCATATATTCCCTATTATATCTAAAGAAGGCGGTGTATTGGTTCGCGCAGGCCACACGGAAGCCGCACACGATTTGGCTGCAATGGCAGGCCTAATACCGTCAGGAGTAATCTGCGAAATAGCAAAAGAAAACGGCGAGATGGCTAGAATGGAAGATTTGAAAAAATTCAGTCAAAAACATAATTTGTCGATAATTTCCATAAAAGATCTTATCGAATTCCGACAAAGCAATGAAAGTCTTATAAAAAAAGAGGTTGAAACAGAACTGGAAACGGAATATGGAAAGATGAAAATGATAGTATATAGAAGCTTAACAGATGGAAAAGAACACATTGCCCTCATAAAAGGCGACATAAAAGGCAAAAAAAACATATTAGTACGAGTACATTCTGAATGCATGACCGGAGATCTTTTCAAGTCAATTCAATGCGATTGCAGAAACCAACTGGACACAAGCTTAAAATTCATCAACCAAGAAAAAGAAGGTGTACTTCTCTATATGCGACAGGAAGGACGCGGCATCGGCCTTATAAATAAACTAAAAGCTTACAACCTTCAAAAAGACGGATTAGATACGGTCGAAGCAAATAAAAAACTTGGATTCGGAGCGGACTTAAGGGATTATGGCATAGGAGCGCAAATACTTGCAGATCTTAGATTAAGTGAAATAAAACTTCTCACAAACAATCCGAAAAAAATTATAGGACTTGAAGGATACGGCTTGAAAATTACAAAAAGAGTGCCAATCGAAACAACTCCGACAAAAGTAAATCGAAAATACCTTGCCGCAAAGAAAACAAAACTCGGACATTTGCTCAAAAAAGTCTAACTGCCTAATGCGAGAAACTTTCGCCCTCGCAAAAAAAGCAAAATCATTGACCTACCCTAACCCACTGGTCGGAGCTTTGCTAATAAAAGATTCGGAAATAATAGGAGAAGGCTACCATAAAAAATACGGAAGTGCGCACGCGGAAGTTGAAGCTATCAACGATTGTATTCACAAAGGCAATTCACCCAAAGAGAGCACTCTCTATGTAAGTCTGGAACCATGCTCTCATTACGGAAAAACTCCACCATGCACGGATCTCATAATAAAAAGCGGCATTAAAAAAGTCGTCTTCGCCATGACAGATCCGAATCCAAAAGTAAACGGATTCGAAACGCTCAAAAAAGCCGGCGTGGAAGTGATACGCGGAATACTGGAAGAAGAAGCGGAGAATTTGAACAAAGCCTTTCTTAAATTTCAAAAAACAGGCCTCCCTTTCATTACACTGAAAATCGCATCAAGCATAGATTTCAAAATCTGGTCGCCAGAAGTCACAAACATAACAGGCGCAGAATCACAAAAGTTCGTACATGGATTACGTTCCAGATCAACAAGCGTACTGACAGGAATCGGAACAATTAAGAAAGATAACCCTTACCTCACGACAAGGCTTGTTAAAGGCAAAAACCCTACTCCAATCATACTGGACAGCAAGCTGGAAATATCACCAACAAGCAATGTTTTAAGACAAAAGAACGCAATCATCTGCACAACTGTAGAGCACTCTTCAAAGAAAACTCAACTCGAAAAACTTGGGGCAAGAATTCTAACATTCAAAACCCTTTCAAACCTAAAACCAATACTCAAAAAACTTGCATCAATTGGACACATAAACATCCTTGTTGAAGGAGGGCCGAAAATCACAGATTCATTCATCAAACAAAATATGACAGATACAATACTTCTGTTAATATCTAATATTAAACTTGGTGAATCAGGCCTTGCAGCAACCCTTCCAAATTCACTTCCAAATATAGAAATAATAAACACGAAAAAACTGGGGAGAGACATTATGTTGGAACTACATCAAGTTTGAGAGTCTCAATCTATTATCGCCCTAGACTCTTGCCATAAAAAATGGTATAATTTGCTGATATAACTGAAATTGAATGCACAGCAGCTTCCTAGGAAAACTCCTGAATATCAGTGAACATGAGTGGCCGCGCGTCATAGTTGCATGGGTAATTACATTTTTTTTGAGAGTGGGGTTCATAATCGGATGGACAGTGCTTATGTCTATGTTCATTAACAGAATGGGGATTGAACAATTACCGTTGCTTTTCATAGCAAATGCCATACTTGTCATAATAGGGACTGTTATTTTTTCAGGCTTTATAGAGAAAATACGAAAAGAGATACTAATAATTATAAATATATTACTTGCGGCAATTCTAATCATTTCCGCAACATTATTCGTAATTTATTCAGGATGGATATTTTTCGGCTTAATCCTGATAGCACAGTCGATAATCATATCTCAACTTAACATATCCATATCGATATTGGTCGAGGATTTATTTACACCATTGGAAAGCCAACGAACATTCCCGATAATAGAATCTTCCGAAACAATAGGAGCAATAATAGGAGGCATTATAATTTCAACACTCGCCTACTCAATACCTTCATATAAATTCTTCTACATATGGGTTTTATGCTTGATGCTGGTAATACCAATTATGTTGAGCTTCAAGAGCCTTGGAACCGACATCCCAACATTCGAACACAAGAAAGATGAAAATAACGAAGGAGGACTTAAAAAAATATCTCAAAGCTTCAAAAGAGCTCAGAAATCACCATTTTTAAAAGGTTTAATAGTAGTAATCTTGTTACAATGGATGGTAATCAATCTGGTTGAATTCCAATACATGAAAGCCGTCGAACAAGATGTTACAGGAACAGAAGAGGAAACATTGGCACTTGAAACACATGGAGAAAACCTACATGCAGACATATTAACAACAGAAGAAGCTCAATTTGCAACAGATGAGAAATCTCAAGAGTCAGAGACGTCAGGACACGGCAAATCAGAAGGAGCCCTTACCGAAAAACTAGGTATGTTGCAAATAATCTTCGGTATTGCAACTCTTGCCATGCAACTCTTCATATCAAGCAGAATCATAAAAGGACTCGGCATTATAAAAAGCATGGCTATCCATCCGATAGTTACGCTGGCAAACATGGTAAATATGCTTTTGAAATTCAATATCGTAACGGCGGCAACAACAAAAGCTTTCTCTGAAATGGGAGGAATATTGTTTTTGAATTCATACCATTCTTCATATTACGCATTTGAAGAAAACATAAGAGAACAGATGAAAGAACTGCTTGAGGGAATAATAAAACCGAGCGGAGCGGTGCTCGGAATGGGATTGATAATTTTACTGGAAAACTTCACAAAAGGCTCAAATCTTACATTTACAACAAACCTTATATTAATAGTAATCGCCATATTGAGCGCGGCGTTAATTTCCAGCCTGCAGAACAAATACACAGAACAATCACAAAGAAATATAGATAAGAATGCAAGCCACCATACTCGTATAAACGCAATAGAAATTTTGGCACAGAAAGGTCACAACATAGATCATAGGCAATTAATAAGAATTATATTAAAAGAAAGCGAACCCGAAGATGTTCAATTAAAAGCAATCGAAACCATCAAACAAAGGAAAGATCCGCAAACTATTCCTGATCTTCTCACATGTTTACGATCTGAAAATGCAAACATAAGACTTGCTGTTATAGAAACACTTGGAGAATTCAAGAATCTCGACAAGCATTTCTTCAAATCCGGATTCGGTCACTACAGAATACAAGAGGCATTAAAAAACATATTTGAACAAGAAGAACACGAAGAGATAAGATCATCAATAATAAAAGTTCTTGCAAAATTAGATCAGAGGGAACTCATACCTTTTATACTTAAAAACTTAAATTCGGCTAAGGAGAAAATCGTCGCAGACTGCATATACATTTGCGGTCTATTCAAAGACCCAAACTCAATATATTACTTGGAAAAATATCTTGATGATCCAAGCCCTAAAATTCGCGCAAATGCAATCATTGCATTATGGCAATTCCCCGAATTGAAGTCGAAACTAAACCATTACTTGGACCAACTCATAAACAGTCCAAAAGAAGAACAAAAACTCATGGGAATTTACATAATAGGAGAACTTCAACTAAAAGAGAAAAAAAAGGCATTATTCAATCTGTTGAAAGAAGATAGTATCGAAGTCGTATTGGCACTTGCAAAACTATCTGAAACATCCGCTATAACACGACTGCTGGACTACATAATTAACAATAAAAAAGACTGGTCCAAAATCAAGAAACAACTCAATCAATTACCAAAAAAATTCGTTGAAAGACTTAAGCAATACCTGCACCAAGAGGTATCACACAAAATACACAAAATACTCGTTGCACACAGCCATATGAAACCGGAAGAATTCGATCGCGATACCCTTGAAGAATTGATGTATTTATACGGACTAATTCAGGAATCAAAAGCACAATCTCAAATAGAGAACATCCTCAAAGACAAAAATGATTAAAAACAGCTTAAAACTCAAAATACTAACGGCAAATATAGTCATAATATTCGCAATATCGGGGCTGTATCTTCTTGCAAACAGAGTACTGGATTTACCATACAATCAATTCCACGCTTACATAGCGATGATACTGTTTCTTATAGTTGAAACTGTTTATTTAAACATAGCCATACACAAACCTCTGAAAAAGATTCTGGCCGAAATGAAAGCGCTTCTGGTCGGAAAAAACTTCAGAAAAATCTACACAACAAGAACTGATGAAATCGGAATAATCGGACATTTTTTCAACAAAATAACAGATAGCCTTGAAACCGTTTCAAACGACTTAAAAGAACATAAAAGAATAACTGGAGAATTAAACGTAGCCCAGAAAATACAACAAGACTTAATCCCGAAAGAAGCCCCTTACATACCAGGAATTGAAATAACTGCAAAAACAAAACCGGCAGCCGAAATCGGAGGCGACACGTTCGACTTCCTTCCTCAAGAGAATCAGACATATTTCTACATAGGAGACGTTTCCGGTCACGGACTACCATCAGGATTAGTTATGATCATGGTGGATAGCCTTACAAAAGCGTTATCCACAGCCGCAAAAACAGCGAAAGAACTGGTTATAAGCATAAACAAATTGCTAAAGCCTCGATTGCGTACAAACATGTTTATGACAATGGTAATGTTCAGATGGGAACACTCAACAAGAAAACTGTTCTATACCGGATCTGGTCACGAAAGAATAATTCATTACAAAAAATCCGAAGGCAAATGCAATGCAATGGTGTCGGGAGGAATAGCTCTTGGTATGCTGCCTGACATAAGCAAGGTTGCAAAAGATGAAGCGCAAATCGACTTCCAAGAAGGCGATTTCATAATCCTATATTCGGACGGCATTACGGAATGCAGAAATTCCAACGAAGAACAATTTACAATAAAAAGAGTTATCGAAACTGTTGAAGAAAAAGCACCTTCGGCCCAAACAACAAAAGAACTGTTCGATCATATAGCAAGACGCATAACCATTTTCGTGGAAAACGAAATACAAGCGGATGACATGAGCTTAATTGTAATAAAAAACGTCGGAAACCAAGATACAAAATCAACACCGAAAGAAACAACAAATTGGAATAACGAATAACGAATTCCGAATAACGGGATTCAGATATATACTATCCCTCGTTATTCTTAATTCTTAATTCGTACTTCGTGCAAGTATCCGACTTCAACTACAATTTGCCTCCCGAACTAATCGCAAAAGAACCGGTAACTCCTCGCGACTCCTCGCGCCTAATGGTTATTGATAGAAAAACCGGAAAAATTTCACATAAAAAATTTACAGATTTACCATCACTGATACCTCAAAACGCAGTATTGGTCTTCAATAATTCAAAAGTCCTAAAAGCGCGTCTATTCGGGAACATCGCTTCTTATCAAAAAGAAGTCGAGATTCTCCTAACAAAAGAGATCGAAAAAAACATTTGGGAATGCCTTGCAAAACCGGGGAAAAAACTGAAAGAAAACACCCAAATAAATTTCAAAAACAAACTGAAAGGATTAATTACAAAAGAGAACACTGATGGAAGTAAAATAATAAAATTCCCAGAAGTTAAAAATTTACACGATACAATAGATGAAATCGGAGAGACTCCCCTACCACCTTATTTAAAAGGGTCAAAAGCAACTCCGGAACAATACCAAACGATTTATGCAAACCCATCAGGCAGCGTGGCTGCACCGACAGCGGGACTTCACTTCACTCCCAACATTTTCTCAGAATTAAAAAAACGCGGAATAGAAACGCATTTCGTAACATTGCACGTTGGACGCGGAACATTCGAACCGGTAAAAACAGACAATATCGAAGAACACAAAATGCATTCCGAATGGTTCACAATCAACGAAGAAACCGCAACCGCACTAAACAAAGCGAAATCCGAAGGCAAAGAAATAATTGCAGTCGGCACTACAAGTGTAAGAGTTCTCGAGTCCGCAACAGACATAAACGGCAAACTCAAGCCAAAATCCGGAGAAACGACTATATTCATTTATCCTAGTTACGACTGGAAATTTGTGGATCATATGCTCACGAATTTCCACCTGCCAAAAAGCACACTACTCATGCTAATAAGCTCATTCGCAAGCAAAGAACTGATCGAACGCGCCTACCAAGAAGCAATACGGGAAAAATACCGCTTCTTCAGCTTCGGAGATTCAATGCTTATCCTCTGAAATTTCACCTGAACTTTCATCAAAATCATAATCACCATAAGCCGCAAGGTCGCATACTTTGCTATTTCCAATCTACCTCTGCTATCTGCTGTTTGCTGTCTACTGTCTACCCATTCATCCACTCCGGCAAATACTTCGCCTTAACCAAATTAGGAATTCCCTTAACAACGTCCAAATCTTTCAGATTGAATTTTCCAATATATAAATCTTTAACATCACCACCCGTACTCTCAAATTCCTTCACAGCCTTAAACCCTTTGAAATAAAGATAATCCTTGGTAAACGCTCCTTTAATCGCGGTATCTTCAAGACCACGTTTCACTTTAACCGCAACACGAAAAGCTCTATCAACCGAGAAGCCCATAGAACAAACGAAATCGAAAACTCCTCTGAAAGACATATTAAAAGCTTCATTCACCGCCAAAACAGATAAAGCCGGCCAATAATTTTTTTCCATATCTTTATCACACAAAATACTCTGATTCCTAACCGCCAAGCCCTCTTGAGTCTCAAGATATCCGGCAAGACCGCGACCAAAAATCTTATAAGGTTGTAAATTACCATTCTCGGCAGTCAAAACATGAGTCTCTATTTCATGCACAATCAACATATTCAATCTCTGCTCGGAAAACATTGCACCTTTCCTCACAAACAAAATATTCTCTTTCCCAGCCATGCAATCTGAAACCATAGATTCGCTAACCTTAACTTTCCAATCATTAAGACCATATTTTTTCAAAACGCTCTCGAAAACACCAACCGCTTTTTCGTATCCAATATCCAGTTTCTCGTTTGCAAACTTAGCAGGTTTCCCTTCAAGATACTCTTTCGCAGAGAGAATGATTGCCTCATCGGGTCGACCAAAAAGCTCAACAGACTTATATGAAAAAGCATCCGTACCTATATGCTCAACCAAGCTCAATTTTCTCAAGATTTCATCTTTTTTAGCCTTGAAAATCATTCCCAAAGGCGAATCATCGCAAACAATTGACTTAAGCCTTTCCCTAAGCCTGAAAGGATCGAATTTCAAATCCGGATAGACGAATTGTGGATTGTATTTTTTATCGCGTAAAAAAGCTGCCTTCTCAGATTCAAGATTCAGAGGATTTAAATGATAAACAAGTCTTGCCTGCCTATCTATATCTGCAAGCTCATTATCTATAACGGAATAGTTAATCCCAGAACCAGAATCAAGAGGCGTAGAATCACTCTTCGCAGAAACAGAGATTTTTTTCGTGCTATCCTTATATTTTCTTGCGGGATCTATCAAGAAATCCGATAAATCCCTTTTTCCTATCACAAGCTTGTATTGACGACCGGGTAAATCTTCAACAAGCGCAACCGTCTGAACGCGAACATCAGACATGCTGAACTTCAATTTAACTTTATCAATAACTTCACCTTCATTAATAAGTCCTATAGATCTGGCAAAATCGGTATCAATAACACTTCTTTTAACAACAGGATTGATAGACGCAAGCGCCTTGAAAATCCCATCTTTCATAATCACATCAACCATCTCTTTATCACCAATCACAGCCTTACCGGAAATATGCTGAATATCTTTCTCTATTTTATTTCCAAACATATCCTGCGCAATTCTTACACCTTTTTCAGGAGTATTAACCTTAACACCTCGAATACGCTCAAGCCTTTTCCTAAGCGGCGCCAAATTCGCAATCTGCACACCAAGCCCTGCACGAGCATTCATTTCAAGTAACACAGGTCCGTTATTCTTATCAATTGCAATATCGGCAGCTAAATATCCGAGGTTCGTAAGTAACTGAACCTTGGAAGAGATAAGCAAAATTTCATCCCAATAAGGAATTTCAAATCCTTTCAAGCCTTTAGGACCTTCTATAATCTTATTACTATGAACAACATAAGTTGTAACACCCTTAGCAATATCTATTCCGACAGCAATGGCGCCTTGATGAAGATTTGCGCGTCCTTTCGACTGCTCGGTCGGCAACCTAAGCATAGCCATAACCGGAATCAAATTATGCACAACCACTCTAATATCAGGCAATCCTCCATAAGAAAATCTGGAAATTCTATCATCGCAGAAAAGCATCTGTTCAAAAAAAGCTATATCACTCGAACCTGTTATAGAATAACGACCATCGATTATATCACTGATATGATCTCGAATCTGCCTTATAGGGATCCTATCGTCAGAAACAGTAAGAAAATCAGACCCCTCCCTTCCAACAACAGGAATAATACCTTCACCTCCATAACCAAGATTAGGCTTGATAACAAAAGCCTCAGGCAAAGAGTTGAAATCAAAATTCTGCAATTCATCACGATTCCTTATAACACCATATAATTTCGGAACGGGAATACCGCGAGCAGACAAGAAATGCTTCGTCTTCAACTTGCTATCCGCCATCCTTATCGCCTTCTTAGAATTAAAAGGTCTGATATAAAGCAGATTTCTCGCATTGATTCCTAGTATTCCTTTTGTGAGAGTCATATAGTTTATAACTGATAACTTGTAGTTTGAAGAGAAAATTTTTCTCCTTCACTATGTCACTATGTCACTATGTCACTATGTCACTATGTCACTTCTAATACTTCTTCAACTTCCCCTACTCTTCCTCCGAGTACTTAAATATCTCCCTAAACCTCGCATATTCGGTAAATCTAAGTCCCGTCCATCTTCCCAAGAATATATTAATAGCCAAAAACACCAATATAAGCTCAGGATGACCAAGCATAAGGGTTTTCAGAACACTCCACTCGGCAACATAATAACAAGCGGTGGAAACAAAAATAACTTCTAACATTATAATTAACGCACTCCTAAACCCTTTACCGGTCTGAATCGTAACAAAATTTTCCACCAACGTACTCATAATAAGCATCGGAAAAATCGAAATTGAAACAAGCTGCGATATATTCAAATAAGCACCGGCAAGCAATATCGCCAAAATAGTAACACTCACAATCGTAAGCACTATCGCCATACGCGGAATGTAAAGAAGCCGGTATTTTTTAAGCAAAATTCTTGATAACGTGCCAAAAAGCAAAATCATAAGCAAAATAAACGCCCCAAACTCAATTCCAAGCGCAATAAACGATAAAGTTATAATTGTAGGAATATACACCCCAAGAGTTTCCAATCCGACAACCTGCTTGAAAAAAGCAACAATAGTCACGATTATCGGAATCATCAATATGAGCTTAAGGGAACTGGAAGGAACACCTTTCTCCAACATGTAGTTCACGAAATAAGACATGAAATTGGTCACTCCGATACCGACAGAACTATTTACAACCTTATAAGTAACACCTCTCAAATCAAGATCCGCAATAAAATCCGCAATGGTACCGGCATCAACAAGCGGCCACAATGCCTCGGATCTGGTAAGAATTATTTGACTGGGCTGAATAGTACGAAAAGTACCTTGAGCGATATTCTGCAAAGTTCCAAGAGCTTGATCTGAAATCACTATAATATCATTACCTGAAAAAATACCACCTTGCTCAGATTCGGACACACCTTGAGCCAATGTAGATAAAATCGTCAAACCGGTACTACCGCTCGTCCAAACAACAACCGTATCGTATTCCTTAATAGTACTCAAAGACTCCTGAAGTTTCTGAAGCAAAACCTCCTCGGACAAGAACTCAGAAACACCATCAAAATCACCAACAAGATTCATATAAACACCCTGCTCTTTGGCATAAGAAGATAGAGTATCAAGTTTGTCAGCCTCTTCCGAACTATCGGTTATAAGCAGAAATGTCCTTTCGTAAACAAAAATAGAGGCGGTCGAAATATCTTGTTCTCCATCCTGATTCCTGACAACAAGAGTCACCTGATAATCTCCGGCTTCGTCATAAGAATGAACAGCTTCAACTCCATAATCACGAGATCCATCTCCAAAATGCCACTCGTAATTCAACTCGTCATCAATATTCTCGCTTGAAGACTCGGACGCATCAAAAATGATATTCCTACCTGTCATAACAACCGAATCGGAAATAACAACTGCGGAAATCGGTCCGGAAGATTCCTCTTCCGTAACTTCCGAAACAACTTCATCAACAGGAGCCTCATCGGCATAAGAAACGGAAAAACCCAAAAGAAAAAACGTAATAACCTGAAGAACAAGTAATGCGATAATTTTTCTCATAAGACTTTTATAAAAAACAACCAAAGAACTCTAGCAAAATCACCGAGAAACCTCAATCTAACCACAAAACAAAACCAAATCCTGCCAACGGATACGCAATTGAGGAAATACGGGAAAAATGATATAATTTATAGATTTAAAACAAACAAAAATGAATAAAATCATAGTTAGATTCACAACAATCGCTCTATTGCTGTCAGCAATCGTGCCACAAGCAATCGCGAGCACGACCACATCAAGCACTCTGGAAGTAGAGGCATTTGATTCGATAGCCGGATATACGACAATGGCACAAATAGAAGATGCCCTCCCGTATGAAGACATAGAAATAATGGTAAGCAAGCCAAATGGATCAGAAGTCGCCATAGAAACGGAGACCGATGAAAACGGCGAAGCAACCGTTGAAATCAACGGATATCATCTTAAGATAGCTGGAAACTATGAGATAAAAGCAAAATACACGAGCCTTAACGAAGATTATGGCCAAACAGATTCTTTCAAGGTTTATGAAGACTCTGTTTCAACAAATAAATCAACGCTTGAAGCAGAAAACACAACCGCCGAAGCGTCAGGAAGCGACCCTGTAAAACTAACGGTTTATCTCCAAGACAGATATGGGAATCCGATTAAGAATCATACAATAAGCATCATATCCAGCAGAAACGAAGATTACATAACCCCTTACGAATCAACAAAAACATCAGAACAAGGCAAAGTTGTGTTTTATTCATATTCAAATGAAGCCGGCATATCAACATATACGGCATATGATCAAACAAGCGGATTAACTCTTGATGCAAGAGCGAAAGTCGCATACATCAGCCCATCTTCTCTTCTTGAAGATATAGGTGGAGATAATTTGTTTACATCAGTATTTTTAGCTTCAGATGAAGATTCAAGCGAAGCAGGTCCAATAGACCACTTCAAAATAGAAGATTTATCAGAGGAAGTTACGGTAAACGAATTGTTAAATTTCACTGTAACTGCATACGATGAAAACGAAATAGTTGTAACAAATTACACCGGAGAAATCCGATTTTCGTCTTCAGACGACAACGCAACACTCCCAACCGACTATACTTTCAAAGCGGAGGACCAAGGAAGCCATACATTCAGCTTGAGCTTAAGATTCGCAACAACGGGTACTCAAACAGTTACAGTAACAAACACAAGCAATAGAGATTTAAAAGGAGAATTGGAAGTGAATGTCGCATCAACAAGCGGCTCAAGCTCCAGCTCAACAACAAACGGATCATCAACAAGTTCAACATCCAATACGGCAACATCCGACGAGATCGCAATAACAAGTCCTCAATCAGGAACATATAGTTCCGGCTCAATAAACATAACCGGAACAGCATCATACGGATCTATCGTAAAAATCTTCGATAACGACACTGAAATCGAAGAAATACAAACACAACAAGACAATACATTCGAAACAGATATAGATCTTGCAAACGGATCACACTCTCTTTACATCAAAGCCTTTGACTCAAGCGAAACGGAACTCGGACAATCTGAGACAATAGAAATAACTATTGATACCGAGGCAGCTACAATAGATTACGTCGAAACCGGTACTACAGGCGCCATAGAAGCGGGAAACACTTTTGACGTCACTCTATATTCGGAACCCGGATTAAGAGAAGTTGGACTTATTTTAGAAGATAAAATCTATGAATTGACCGAATCAATAGATCAAGAAGGAACCTATACGGGGATTTTGGTGGCACCAACAACTGAAGGGATATATCAACTCGATGCCGTATTGGTTGATGAACTCGGCAATGAAATTCAATATCCTAATCAATTGACGGTAAGCGTAATGGCAAAAACAACCGACTCGACAGAAATCATTGAAGAAGAAGTAGCAGAAGAAATTAATCCATCTATGGTGGAAGGAGTGGAAACAATATCTGGCGATACAAAAATAACTCTAACTTGGGAATCCGCAGAAGCAGGATCAGATACAACCTCAATAGATCATTACAAAATTTATTACGGACCAGAAGAAGATCTAATCTATTCAACAGTCGAGACATTAGATTCAAGTACAACATGGTATGTACCGAATCTAACAAACGGATCAACTTATTACTTCGCAATAACAGCGATCGACTCTGAAGGAAATGAAAGCCTTGAAAAAAGCGAAATCGTTTCCGGAACTCCACAGGGAACAACGCCAACAACAGATTCGACAATGGGCGAACTTCACGAAAGCGCACCTGAAACATCAATTGCCCAACTTGGAACGCCTGACGAAACTGCAGAGACGGGCCCAGGATTGCTATGGGTCGCAATATTCACATTCGCATTTGCCGAAATCTATTTCAAAGCGAGGAAATTGCTAAAAATTTCATAAAACAGTTAGCAAATGCTAAAATGCATCGCGTAAGTTTGTATAAAAACAAAACCGATGTATTTCATAGCAACATTCGTAACATATTTAACACAAATCCTTATATTCTTGTTAATCGCAAGAGTGGTTTTAAGCTGGTTCAGGCCAGCTGAATCGAGCTGGATAAACAGATTTTTAACCGAATCAACCGAACCGATGATAAGAATCGCAAGAAAAATCACACCAAAAACAGGAATGTTGGACTTTGCACCATTGATAGCTGTAGTCGGACTGGACCTGCTCAGAAGCGGAATACTATACCTCCTCTCTAATCTATAATCTTTTATCTCTCATCATCCATGACCTTAAAAGTAAAAAACACCCTAAGCGGTAAAAAAGAGGAATTTAAGCCGATAAAAGACAATCACGTCGGCATGTATGTTTGTGGCCCGACGGTTTATGATTTCGGGCATCTCGGCCACGGAAGATCGGCAGTAGTTTTCGACATAATAAGGAAATACTTGAAGTACAAAGGGTACGACGTGACATATGTCTCAAACTACACAGACATTGATGACAAGATGATAAACAGAGCCAACAAAGAAGGTATAACAGTCAAACAACTTGCAGAAAAAATAATCCCTGAATATCAAGAAGATTACGGACAATTAAAGATTGATAAGCCCGATACACAGCCGAAAGCGACGCAATATATCCCACAAATGATTGAGCTTATAAAGAAACTTATAGAAAAAGGATATGCTTACGAACTGGAAGATGGTGTCTATTACGAAGTTGAAAAATTCGCACATTACGGAAAGCTAAGCGGACAAAACCAAGACGAATTGAAAGCGGGAGCAAGAATAGAAAAAGATGATAAAAAACGCCATCCGCATGACTTCGTCCTATGGAAAAAAGCGAAACCAGACGAACCGAGCTGGCCAAGCCCATGGGGAGAAGGTCGCCCGGGATGGCACATAGAATGCAGTGCCATGAGTATGGATTTGCTTGGAGAAACATTTGATATACATGGAGGCGGAATGGACTTGATATTCCCTCACCACGAAGACGAGATAGCACAATCTGAAGCTGCAACGGGAAAATCTTACGTCAAATATTGGCTTCACAATGGCTTCATAACAATCAATAACGAGAAAATGAGCAAAAGCTTGGGAAATTTTTTCACGTTAAAAGAAATCTTCGCAAAATATAATCCAAACACAGTCAGATACATGATAATCGGCACTCATTATAGAAGTCCGATCAATTTTTCACATGAACTCCTCGACCAATCGGAAAACGCGCTTTCAAGAATAAAAGATTTTTTAATAAATCTTAAAAACTATAAGAACGAAACTTCAAAATCATCGCCGGCACTGAAGAAAACATTGGAAAACGCAATAAAGGATTTTGAAAAAAGAATGGATGACGACTTCGATACAGCAGGAGGACTTGGAGCGTTATACAACCTGATAAAAGAAGTAAATATCTTAATGAAAAACGGAGATCTAGCCGAAACAGACAAGGAAAAAATCGAAACAACTCTCAAAAAAATCGATTCTGTTTTATGCATATTACCGGAAGTCGAAACATCAGTTAATCCTGAAGTCGAAAACGCGATAAAAGCCCGCACAGATGCCAGAAAAAACAAGGATTTCGCACTTGCGGATAAGATAAGAAAAGACCTCGAGTCTCAAGGAATAATCCTTGAAGACACCCCTCAAGGAACAATCTGGAAGAAGGTTTAAACTAACTACTAGTTCTCCATGTGGTTTCTATACGCCATAACTTCAGCATTCGGCCAAGCGACAAGATTTGCGACATCCAAAAAACTCACGAAAAACTTCAGCTCCATTGTTGTAACTTGGCAAATGATTGCAATATCAATTCCTTTTGTATTGTTATTTACATGGCAATACGCAGGATCAATTCCTTTAAGAGATCCTAAATTCATAATCATAACGTTGATAGCCTCGCTTTGCTTCACAATAGGCTCTCTATTAATGACAAAAGCTCTCGAGATATCTCCGATGTCCGCAACAGTTCCATTCTTGGCATTAACACCACTTCCGGCAATACTTATAGAATTTTTAATACTTGGAACTGTTCCAACAATATACGGCACAATAGGTATAATAATTGTCGTTATCGGAAGCTATATGCTTAACGAATCGGAAAGAAAATACGGGTTTTGGGAACCGATAAAAGCCATAAAAAAAGAAAAAGGCAGCATCTACGCAATAATCACAGCTTTTATATTCGCACTAGGAGGAATTTTGGACAAATACATGATAAACATAGCGGGAGCAATGCCATATCTTTTAATGTGGACAATTTCATGCACTCTCACAAGCACAATACTTTTAATTTTCGATAAGAAACCGATAAAAATTTTAGACCAGAAAAATCTAAAATGGATATTTCTACTCGGATTTCTATCGTTCGCAACAAACATCTCTTACAATCTCGCAGCCTCGCTCACAAATGCGTCATACGCACTTGCAATCAAGAGAACCTCCGCAATATTCAGCGTACTTATCGGATGGTTGATATTCAAGGAACTCAAAATCCGCGATCGCATGCTCGGCGCGATAATAATGGTACTCGGCGTCACAATGATCGCACTATTGGGATAACCTTCCCCCTCTGTGTTCTACTCCACCAGCATCTTCGCCACCACGTTTATATCTCCGGTACCGGTCGTAAATATTACGCTATTTTCATCTGTAATTTCTTTAAGCAATTTAACAGTATTCTCAAACCCTTTCCCGTCTATCGCCTTGCATCCGCTCCCCTTCTCGACAACATTACAAAACATCTGAACATTAACAGCAGACTTATCCTCAGCGGTATCGCGCGCTTCATAAATATTAGGCACAACGACGTAATCAGCCTTCTTAAAAGCAGTCGCATATCTATCAAGCAGTACCCAAGTACGATTGTATTGATGAGGCTGAATTACCATGAAGATTTTTTTATCTGGGAAAGTCTCACGAGCGGCATCAAGGGTCGCCATAACGGCAGTTGGATGATGCGCGTAATCGTTATAAACTTTCGCTCCATTATTCATATCTCCAAGATAATCAAAACGCCTGTAAGTACCTGAAAACAACTCAAAAGTCCTAAACAAAACGCCCGACTCAACACCAAACTCTCTGCAAACTGCAAAAGCCGCAGCAGCATTGTATTGATTATGCCTACCGGGCATACCGACTTTTAATTCACCCAAACACCTTCCATTCTCCCACAATTCATTTCCTTTAAGCCTATAATCCGCTTTCTCGTCTTGCCCGAATGTAACAACTCTGCAAACCGCATCTTTTATAACCTCACGAGTCCATTTATCATCAATATTCGCAATAACCAATCCATTTTCAGGAATTCCTCTCACAAGCTGTTTAAAAGCCAAAACGAAATCTTCTTCGGTTTTATAATAATCCGTATGATCCCAATCAACATTTGTAATAACGGCAACTTGAACCTTTAAATTCAGAAAAGCTCTTCTATATTCGCAAGCCTCGATAATCATATTTTTGCTCCCACCAATAAGACAATTTTTTTTACCAAATTCCGGAACCGGCGCCCCCAAGACACAAGATGGATCTGTTTTCCCTTCCATCATTCCAAGTGCAGTCAAAAGAGTTGTAGTCGTCTTGCCGTGCGTACCTGTAATCGCAATCGTATTGTATTCGCGCGAAAGAACACCAAGACCTTCAGGATAAGTCAAAACCGGAACACCAAGTTCGCGAGCACGCTTCCATTCTGGATTTTCACTCGTAACAGCAAAAGTCACAACCATCAAATCTATATCATCGGGAACATACTCGGATTTATGCCCAACAAGACAAGTGAGCCCCTCTTTTCGAAGTTCTTTCATATAAGCGGAATCTTCTTTGTCAGATCCGATACATTCAACTCCCCTGCCGTGCAAAATACGCGCAAGCGCGCTAACTCCGCGCCCTCCTATACCAACGAAAAAGACCTTTTTAAGATCAGCGAATTTTATTTGGTCAACAAGCGTATTCATACTGGCGCAAGGATAATACATGTGGTAAATTTTTTACAGCAAAAATAAAAACAATGCCAAATCCGCTCGAACAAAACTCTCCTTTCAATATAGCGCGAATAATAATTGTCGCAGGATTCGTGATAGTCGCATATATGCTTTACAACCTTACAGTTTCTATTTACGAAAATTACCAAATCGATTCACACATAGCGGATTTTCAAGAGAAAAATTCCGAATTGGAAGAAGAGAATTTAGATAAAATCGAGAGCTATCAATATTATACTTCAGATAAATACATAGAAAAAATCGCCAAAGAAAACCTCGGGCTCGTTAATCAAGGCGAAAAAGTTATAGTCATAACTGCGGACGGCGAAAATCAAGTTTCCGAAGAAGAATACAAAGAATCTCAAACCCTCGCCATGCGCAACTCATGGTCCAACCCGCATAAGTGGTGGGAATTCTTTTTCGGAGAAAATCCGTTTAAATACTAGATTTGAGATAACAACTTAGGGATAAAAGAAAAAATCTATGCATCTTATCTATTATCTTTTATCTATTACCCCCTCTTCCATTTGTCTTTGCTATAAACCGTCAATTATGTTAAATATAAACCCGCTACTTTGAAATTATCGTCGCGGGGTAGAGCAGTGGCAGCTCGTCGGGCTCATAACCCGGAGGTCGGTGGTTCGAATCCACCCCCCGCAACCAAAGCCGGTAGTCCCGCAAAGCGGGACGGACGGCCTATACTATAAGCCGTTTTGCGTCAGCAAAACTCCTTATCCATATACTAGGCGCCTAAAGCCCTAAAAGCCTAATCCTCTATCAATGCTCTTCTTCCACAAAAAAAACAAATTATCTATAAAACCGCCAAAACATTTCTTTATAGATCTAGTGATACTGGCAGGTGTCGTAATGACATGGAGAGGAATTTGGCACTTAGCAGACTTGTACCTGTTCCCAAACAACGAAGTATTAAGTAGTATAATATCAATGGTAATAGGTATAATTCTACTTTATCTCCCCGAAGAAGAACTCAAAGACTTAATATAAATCGTGGCAGGATAGCTCAGCTGGTTAGAGCGCGGGACTCATAAGCCCGAGGTCGGCGGTTCGATCCCGCCTCCTGCTACCACAAACCAAATTGACAAGAGCACACACAGTTATACAATACGCACCGATGAATACTTGTTCCACAAAAACCAACGTTCGCCGCACACTTCGCTCAAATTAGCGGAGAGGTTTTAAGTATTCAAAAACAACACAATCAAAACACTCCGCTAAAAAGCGGATTTTTTTAAAATGCTCATATTCCAATCAACAACTCGTCGTATCCGAAATACTCAAGAACGTCGCCAGAAGTTCCGTCGATAAGTTATAAATGCAATCAACCGAACCCTGGCGAAAACTAGGAGTTTTTTCTAACCTTAAAAATCTTATGAATAAATCTTACAAAAAAATTGCAAGCCACGAAGCCTCAATCGAAGAAGCTAAGCACGTCCTATTATTATACTCTGGAGGCTTAGATACGTCTGTAATGCTCAAATGGATAAAAGACGAATATCAAGCGGAAATAACAACTCTAACAGTAGATATAGGACAACAAGGAGATTTTGAATTAATAAAACAAAAAGCCATAAATCTCGGTGTAAAAGAAGCAATCCTAATTGATGCAAAAGAAGAGTTCGCCAATTCTTACATAACAAAAGCAATAAAGGCGAATGCATCTTATCAAGGCGACTATCACCTGTTTTGCCCACTTGGAAGAGCTATAATAAGCCAAATCGCAGTAAAAATCGCACAAGAAAAAAACATTCCGGTAATCGCACATGGATGTACAGGGAAAGGAAATGATCAGGTGAGATTCGAAGGATATATAACAACTCTCGATCCGACCCTGAAAACAATTGCACCCGTCAGAGAATGGGCAATGGGAAGAGACGAAGAAATTGCATACGCAATCAAAAACAACATCCCCATTCCTCAGACAAAAAAGAAACCATATTCTTATGACGACAACCTATGGGGATGCTCTGCCGAAGGTGGAGAAATAGAAGATTTCGACCAAGCTCCCCCGTTACACAACATACTAAAAATCTGCAAACAGCCTGAAGAATGCCCAAATATTCCGCTAAACCTTAAAATCGGTTTCGAAAAAGGAATTCCTACGAAAATAAACGGAGAACCGTTTACTTTAAAAGATCTTATATCAACCCTAAACAAGCTGGGATCAGAACACGGAATTGGAATCACCTACCTTATAGAAGATAGACTTATAGGTCTAAAAGTAAGAGGGATTTATGAACAACCTGCAGCAGCAATAATAACGGAAGCGCATAAAAATCTGGAGAAACTGGTCTCAACAAGAGATCAAAACGAATTCAAACAATTGATAGACCAAAAATGGTCATACTTCTGCTACGGCGCTAAATGGCACGAGCCGCTTATGGAAGCCTTAAACAGCTCGATCGACAAGATAAACGAAAAAGTAACCGGCGAAGTATCGGTAAAACTTTATAAAGGAAAAGTTACGATCACTGCAGTCTCATCTCCATTCTCATTAATAAACAAAAATCTCTCAACATTTATGAAAGATGATTTGTTTAACCAAAATGCATCAGCAGGATTCATCGAGCTATATACATTACAACAGAGAATGGCAAAAAAAGTTAGCAAACAAGCTCATGACAAAATGGAGAAGCCGGACTTGAGGTTTTAAAAACGATACAAAGGCCGTTTTCGAACTAAACTTCTTAGACGGCCTTTTAACACCTAAGAATCCATCTCGCAATCTTTCTTCTAAGCGCTCCGGGCATCGCATTCCATTTTGACTGAAAACTTAAATCCATACTTTCTATTTGATATGGAGCAAAAACACCTCTCAAATGAGAAATCCAAAAATCACACTTCAAATGATCCCCTCCGCTCAAAGAAATAACATGATATAACGCATTTCTATGATCATGATCCGGAAACATGAATAAAAAAGCATCCCTCGGTTGCATCTCAAGAGCTTGCGCGTACGCAACAGCCACCTCGCCACCACTTGTAAATAAACCCTTCCTTATTTCCTTCACAATCGCTCGTCTCTCTTCCAAGCTTATACGATTCCAAATCTCGGCAACGCGTGATTGAAGATCAATGTTGCGCACAAAATCCAAACCTCTTAAATCATAAAAGGTCAGATCTTCGCTATTGATATGCTCATCAACCCCAAATCCAATCATAATTGAAATAGCATACCTCTCCGCATCAGCGGCAAAAACTCTATCAATAGCGGAATCAGAATTTGAAAGTGGAGCCTCCTCGTTGACCATAACTAAAATTAAAGGAGGAAAATATAAAAGAAAATCGTTAAGCAATCAAGTGCTCAATAAGCACCTTCACTCCAATCCCAATCAAAACCAACCCTCCAAACACCTCAACCTTCCGCCCAAAAAACACACGCAACCTCTTGCCAAAAACAAAACCGCAAAATGCAACGAGAAGAGTTACAACTCCTATAGCCCCGAGCGGCCACACAACAGATTCATAAAAAAACGGCAGAGTAACTCCGACAATAAACGCATCAATACTTGTCGCTACTCCAAGCACAATAAGAGTCCACCACGAATCACTGCTCGAAACTTCAGCCTTTTCTTTTCCGAACGCTTCAAGAATCATCCTTATACCAACAATCAAAAGCAAAACAAAAGCTATAAAATGATCTACTGATTCAACAAATGATTTAACTGAAACTCCCAAAAGAAATCCAAAAAAAGTTGTTCCAAACTGAACAACTCCAAACACAAAAGCGATTTTAACTGCCTCGGATAAAATCCTCCCTTTATTCAGAGCCCCTCTTGCAATCGAAACCGCAAACGAGTCAACACAAAGCGCCAAAGCTAGAATTAAGGAAGAAATAATCATGCGCGAATTCTATCTTTAAAAATTGAAAAAACCAACCGAAATTGCTATCTTCACTATGTCACTACGCAACCATGTAACTTCTTCAAATTCTCCTCCTATGCAAACAACATCTCACATCTGGAAAAACGGCAAACTTATAAAATGGTCAAAATGCCAAACCCATGTTTTAACACATACGCTTCATTATTCAGCAGGAGTATTTGAAGGAATAAGATTTTATAAAACAGAAAAAGGACCGGCGGTATTCCGACTAAAAGAACATATAAAAAGATTATTTTATTCGGCAGACTGCATAGGTATGCGTATCCCCTATTCCGAAACGGAAATTCGCAATGCAATAATTGAAACAATCAAAAAAAATAAAATCACATCCGGATACATCCGTCCAATCGCATACTACGGATACGGCAAAATGGGCCTCCACCCAAAAGGCGCCCCTATAGATATTGTAATAGCACTATGGGGATGGGGAGCTTACCTCGGAGGTGAAGCTGTAAAAGTAAAAATCAGCCCATATATGCGCATCCACCCGAAATCTACGGTCGCTGACGCAAAAATATGCGGACATTACACCAATTCGATCCTTGCAAGTATAGACGCACATAACCATGGATACGACGAAGCAATTCTTCTCGATTATCAAGGCAACATAGCGGAAGGTCCGGGCGAGAATTTCTTCATGATAAAAGATGAAAAAATTTACACTCCGCGCACAGGCTCAATCCTACCGGGAATAACAAGAGACGCCGTAATAACACTGGCGAAAGACCTTGGATTCACAGTAATCGAAAAAAGTATAAAACCATCCGATTTGAAAGGAGCGGATGAAGCTTTTTTCACTGGAACGGCAGCGGAAGTCTCACCTATCGCATCTATTGATAAAATCAAATTCCCAAAGAAAAATCCGATCTCAAAATTGCTCAAAGAAGAGTTTATAAAAATAGTCACAGGAAAAAACAAGAAATATACGAAATGGCTGACTCTCGCCTCTTAACTACGTCACTTCTTCTACTTCCCCTACTTCCGCCTCACTTCTCCACTATCCCCCTCACCCACTCCTTCACCTCTTCGTAGTTCCCATCATTCGGCAATAATATATATTGCCCATAAGTATTGTACGTCGAATACAAATAATTTGATGTAGTCAAAACATTACCGGTTTCAAGAGTGTAATCTTTATAATTGCCATAATAACCTATACCATCGAACAAACCGATATCACTATCGAGATTTTCGGAAATACTTTCGAAAATAGCCAAAACATCACCGGCCTGATCAGAAAAATCCATTCCAGCAAGCTTTTCCTTAACAGCAACTATAACCTTCTGCTGCCTGTTCGCTCTATCGAAATCATTGGTGCTATGCCTGCTGCGCGCATACTTAAGCGCGGTAGAGCCGTCCAAATGCTGCTGTCCGGCTCCAAGCGAGAAAACCATATAACCACCCTTGCCATTAGGATAAGCATTATCATAAATAGCTTTATCAACATAAACATCTATTCCGCCAATCGCATCAACGATATCTATAAACGCCTGCAAATCGATAACCGCATATTTATCTATAGAAAGACCTGTAACTTCAGTAACAGCTTCTTTCAACTGCTCAACACCATATAAACCATAATGTTCATTAATTTTTCGCCCTGAAACAAACATATCTCTTGGAATTGAAATCAAACTGACGGTTTCAAGCTCTTCATTAATACTCGCAACCATAATCGTATCGGTAAGAGTCCCATGCGTTCCGAGAATCAAGATATTAAAAGATTCATCATCCGCAACGGAAATATCTTCTGAAGGAATACCGACTTTTGCTTCAACAACGACAGGATTTTCAACCTTAAAAGAAACCTCATTAGTATCCTCACCTTGCAACAGACTCACATCTTGCTGAACATCAAGAACCTCCTGATAAAGATCAACCTTCTCTTGCTTCATATCACCTACTTCATCAATAAGAGCATTCACTTGCACATCCTTAAGACTCATATCCGTCATTACGGTAGAATACATATATAAGAACCCGAAAAAGACAGACATCATCGCTGAACACATTGATACCATCGCCATATGAAGCAATTTATGATGCTTCTTATGTGTATGATCTAATTGTGGAAAATTATTTTGTTCCATTCGTTTCTGTTTTCGGTTTAGATTCAGCGCTTCCCAAAGGAGGCGGTGGAGGTGGAACTGCGGGCTTTGCCGCAGGCGCTTTTTCAACCGGCTGATTTAGGATTTTACCTATATCTTTTTCAGCCACAGGAGCTGCAACAGCGACTGCTGCATCGGCCTTATTTTCGCCTGACAATAAACCCTTATCCTTTAGTTTCTGTTCAAAACTTTTATCATCCTTAACAGCTCCGGCAGATATATCTATACCTATTCTTGATGTAATTTCCTGATCGACAAACACCCTCTTCCTACCATGTTTCATACGAGAGTATTGCTTAACGATTTCACGAATCTTAGGATTCATTTCGCTCGTATCATAAACAGTTTCAAGAGAGAAAGGCCTTGAAGTAGAACTCTCAATGTTCAACTTAATATAAGCTTTATAGTTCGCAATTCCGATAATATCTTGTTCGGTCAAAACCGGAGCGTACTCCTTCGCCAAATACTCCGCATCTTCCGCGCCAACCTTAAAAGACTGCAAAGTACCAACGTTACCAAACACCGCATCTCTAATCTGCGAGCTGGTTGAACCGCCTTTTGTAACAACAAGCTGGTTTATATATTGGTGAGCCATAATAAGATTCAAGTGATACTTTCTGGCCTCTGACAAGATTGAACAGAAGCTGTCCGTCGCGAAGTTCTGGAACTCATCCACGTAGAGATAGAAGTTAGCGCGCTGATCTTCCGGTATATCGACACGACTCATAGCAGCCATCTGTATTTTCGCTACCATAACAAGACCGAGAAGCTGAGTGTTAAGCGCACCCAAACGACCTTTTGAAAGATTCACAAGCAATATCTTGCGTTCATCCATACACTTCCTAAAATCAAAAGCCGACTTGGTCTGACCAATCGTATTTCTCATAATCGTGTTCGTAATAAACGGACCGAATTTAGCCGAGAAATACGGAATCATTTCCTGTCTCTCACGATCACCCGTATTTGCATACTCATGCTCCCAGAAAGACTTAACTATTGGATTGGTAACTTTGGAAACCTTATATTTCATGAACTCATCATCTGTAAATATTCTAGGTACATCTATAAGGGTCGCACCCTCATCTTTGTCTTCCATAAGAGTCAAACAGGCATTTCTGAAATAATGCTGAATTCTAGGACCGAATATTTCGTCACCGAATATTTTAATAAAAATTTCTGTCGCCTCACTCGAAGCCATATCCTGTTGATCCGGCGTATCAGCCTCGAGTAGGTTAAGACCCATCGGACGCTCCTGATCCGCAGGATTGAAATGAATTACATCTCTAACGCGCTCTTTCGGTATATAAGCAAGAGTTTCCTCGATCAAATCTCCATGAGGATCAATTACACATACGCCATCACCATTCTTAATGTCCTGACGAATCATCCAACTCAAAAACGCAGATTTACCTGTACCCGTTTGTCCTATTACATAATGATGTCTTTGCCTATCTTTCATCCTAAATCTTACTTCTCTCTTTGCTCCACGATAGACGTTATATCCGAGCAAAATACCTTCTCTCGGCAAATTAACAGGAGGAGGAAGAACTTTGTAAGCAAGCCATTTGATAATCGGTGCAACATTGTATCTGCTGTTCGGAAAGTGATACATGGATGCCAATTCTTCAGGCACTAAGGTTGAAGATTTTTCTCCAACTCGAAACATCCTATTCATAAAATTCCACTTAATCCACGGAGTATTTATAGGGTTAAAAGGCAAAATTCTTCTGCCTTGAAACCAGTTTGAATTCGCATCTTTGAACACGTTAAAAGCAACAAACATATTGCCGATAACCTGTTCAGCCCTCACAGGATTTGACGAACTGGCAAAAACTCTAACAACAGTATCAAATCCAACCTGACCTGATTTCTCACCAATCCTCTTTGCAGTTTCTTCCTCAGTTTGCAACATACGAACATAAGAAGAACCAGGAGAGCCGGGAGCTCCTGAACTTTGCCCTTCGGACTTTTTCGCCTGATCATAACCAAAAACGAGGGAAACAAAAACCGTATTCAGATGCCCAATGATAGGAATTTTGCTCAAAAATCCTTTCTTTTTATTACCTTTGAAATACTCGGTACCGAAAGTAAGCGCCTTCTTCTGCCATTTGGCACTCTTAGGCTTAATCACGATCTGAATAAGAGCTTTTTCATTCTCCTCCAGTTTAGACATCACATTCGTAAGATCATTAAGAGGATCGTTCTCAAGAGTTTTATATGTCTTTAAAGGGAACCAAAACTTATTGAATTGATGCATATAATAACCCAAAATCCTGTTCTTCTGTTTAGGATCTACATTATCAAGCGTGTAAGGCTTGTCAAAAATCTGAACATCGGCAGACGAATAAAAAGAAGTAATCTGTTTCTCAACTATATCAGAGTAATACTCATCGGTAACAACATAAAAAGACAACTCTTTCTTCTCAACAAAAAGCTCAAAAGAAACAATCGCATGATCAAACAACCAAACCCTAATTCTATTAGTTAGCGTCAATTCTCTTATTTCATGCAAGCCTCTGAATAACTGCTCCATATTGCCCATCTTCTCCTTGAAATCCTTCTCCGTAGCTTGTTCCTTATCCTTCTGCGAATCTTCTCTCGGAAGAGTAATCTTCATGTATTTAAGATGTTTTCTTCTATGAAGCGCATACCAGAAACGAAGCAGCTTCCAAAACAACTTCCATCCGATATAAAACCCAACCAAATACAATACGGCAGATACAGGATTTGCATAAATCCAATTCCAGATATTCGACATTTGCGCAGCCAAATCCATTTATTTTTTGTTTTTAAATCTAATAATTATAGCAGAAAAAGCCCTTCCGGTAAACGGATAGAGCTCATTCATAAGACAACCTTGTCTTGACTGGATTAGAATTTATTCTTCAAGTAGCCGGCAAGCTCCGCAATCTTAATCCTTTCCTGCTTCATCGTATCCCTATCCCTAACCGTAACAGAACCGTCATTAACAGATTCAAAATCAAAAGTCACACAATAAGGCGTACCAATTTCATCCTGACGTCTATATCTCTTACCGATAGAGCCTGAAACATCGAATTCAGTCGCAAACTCTTTCCTCAAATCATCATAAACTTTATACGCCTCATCTTTCAATTTATTCGACAAAGGCAAAACAGCAACCTTAACAGGAGCCAATTTTTTATCAAACTTCATAACAACCCTAACTTCACCTTCAACCTCCTCCTCCTTATACGCATCGAGCAATATGACCAAGAGAGTCCTCTCGACACCAAAAGACGGCTCAATAACATGCGGAATAAAAGGCTCCTCTCCTTCTTCGAAATAAGTTAATTTCTCCCCGCTAAACTCGCTATGCCTCTTGAGATCAAAATCCGTTCTGTAAGCCAAACCCATCAGCTCGCCCCACCCAAACGGAAACTTGTATTCGATATCCTTGGTTTTCTTGGAATAGTGCGATAACTCTTTCTTGTCATGATCCCTAAATCTTAAATTCTCTTTATCAATCCCCAAGCCCAAATAGAAATCCCAACAAGCCTTCTCCCAAGCATCAAAAACCTCTTCCCATCCCTTTTCACGAATAAAATACTCAATCTCCATCTGTTCAAACTCACGCGTTCTGAACGTAAAATTCCCAGGAGTAATTTCATTTCTGAAAGATTTGCCGATTTGACCTATACCGAAAGGCAACTTCTTTCTTGAAGTAGTTAATACATTTTTGAAATTGGTAAAAATCCCCTGCGCGGTCTCGGGCCTAAGATATACAAGCGCAGCTGTCTCTTCGATTACACCCTGATAAGTCTTGAACATCAGATTGAATTTTCGCGATTCGGTCCAATTGCACTTGCCGCATTTCGGACACGCTATTTTATTGCCGTTAATAATCGTCGTAAGATCTTCCAAATTAAGCTTAGCCGCCGCCTCGATTCCAAGTTTTTCCTCAATCAACTTATCTCCTCTAAATCTCTCCTTACAGCTCTTGCAATCCACAAGCGGATCCGAAAAATTCTCAATATGCCCACTCGCCTCCCAAACCCGTGGATTCATCAATATCGCCGCATCAAGACCTACCATATCATCTCGACCCTGCACAAAAGTCTTCCACCACATCTGTTTCAAATTATTCTTAAGCTCAACACCGTAAGGCGCATAATCCCAAGTATTCGCAAGCCCACCATAAATTTCGCTTCCGGGGAAAATAAAACCTCTCCTTTTGCAAAGAGAAATTACCTTATCCATTAGAGTCTGTTCAGCCATAGATTGTAGATTGTAAGTTGTAAAAAATTCGCAACAAATATACAGATTTCTATCCACTATGTCACTATGTCACTTCCCATACTTCCTCTACTCTCTACCATTATCGTCACCGGTCCATCATTCACAAGTTCAACATCCATCATCGCCCCAAAAACTCCTCTCTCAACCTTCACACCAAGTCCTGCAACAATCTCGCAAAACTCCTTATACAACTCATTTGCAATCACAGGCTCAGCCGCATCTGTAAAACCGGGACGATTCCCATGCCTTGTATCCGCATAAAGAGTAAATTGTGAAACTATCAAGCATTCGCCCTTAATATCTTTTAACGAAAGGTTAAATTTCCCATCGCTGTCTGAAAAAACCCTCATGTTCACAATCTTATTCGCAATATAAGGAATTTGCTGGGAGGAATCGCCTTTCCCAACTCCCAACAAGACCAAAAATCCTTGACCGCACTTGCCGACAATCTTGCCATCAACAGATACAGAAGCCTTCTTAACTCTCTGAATTAAAGCCTTCATAAAATTTTCTTAATTTTCACTCATGCCTTCTGCCTTTTATGCCTTCCCCGCTTCCTTCTGCTTATTTCTGAAATCCAAAACAGCATTTTGGAAAACTTTCAAGAAAGATTCTGCAGTTCTGTGGGTCATATTAACTCTCTGCATTATCTTAACAACCTTCTCCTGTCCACCGGGCATCAAATATCCGAAATCAAGAACAATTTCATTAGGAGAAACATTTACAGAAACTGCGTTAGAATAAATTCCTCCCTGAACATCTTCAGCAATTGAAACTCTGATTTTCTTTGGATCAACTTTTGCGTCAGCCATATTGATACAATTTAAGGATAAAAAACTACTTATATTTAAGCACATATCGAACGATATTGCTACTAAACAAAGCAACAGATTAGAATCCTCCGCCGGCAGAACTCACAGCTCTTTTTTCAAACAGGTCAACCACTCGGCAAGACAAAAAAACAGAAAGCGAAGCCATTTGTTCGCTAATTACACTTTTCCGCCCGCTAACTGCCCACACGCCGCATCAATATCTTGTCCGAGACTAACCCTGATAGTCGTAGGGACCCTATAAGTCTCAAGAATTTTTACAAAATCATCCATCTTTCTATTAAGAGATCTCTTGAACTTATTCCCATCAGTCAAATTATAAGGAATCAAATTCACATGACACAATTGGCCTTCAATCAAATTCCCTAATTGATGCGCAAGAGACAAATCATCATTCACACCGGCAATCATCACGTACTCATAAGAAACACGCCTATGCGTCTTATTCGTATACTTGGTAACCGCATCCATCAGTTCATCAAGACCGTATTTTTTCGCAACAGGCATCATGCTTTCACGCAATTCCTGATTCGGCGCATGAAGCGAAATCGCCAAATTAACCTGCAACCCGTCATCCATAAGCTTAAGAATCCCCGGAACAACACCGGAAGTCGATAACGTAATATTGCGAGCACCTATATTAAGACCACGAGCATCATTAAGAAACCTAACGGCACGCATAACATTATCATAATTGTTAAAAGGCTCCCCCATCCCCATAAAAACAACATTACTGATAGTTTCACCATAACTCCTAATATCGGAAGCGAAATAGAGTACCTGATCGGAAATTTCTTCATAAGTTAAATTTCTCTTGAAACCCATCTTTCCGGTCGCACAAAACGAACACCCCATCGCACATCCTACTTGAGACGAAACGCAAACAGTCCTCCTTCCGTCCTTAAACCTCATTAGGACAGCCTCGATTTTCTTGCCATCTTTTTTGCACCTGAATAAAACCTTGCGGACAGAACCGTCTACAGCAACCGAAGACTGTTTCTCCTCAATAGATAATATCGGCAAGTTTTCATTCAAATAATCTCTAAGGGTAACAGGCAAATTACTCATGTCTTTATAATCGGCAACACCTCTTTGACAAACATCATGAAGAAGCTGATTTGCTCGAAAAGACGGATGCCCCTGCGCCTCAAAAATCGCCTTCAATTCAGAAAAATCTTTCATATTCGCAAATTTACTGTCACAAATTTATAACAGATAAATTATTTTTTCAATCCGTTATTTCTTGACTGTCAAAAATTCGTGACAGATTTTGGCTTACCGCACTTGCAAAACACACTTTATAAGCAAAAAATGGTCAACCTACCATAAAACACCAAATAACCACTCTACACATGCTTAACGTTTTAATTATTACTAAAACGCCGAGAGCAACAGGAGATGTCAAACAAGCTCTAAGAAACGTAAACATCAATTCGTTCATGAGCCATCCGGAAGATTTTGAAAAAATCTGGCTCACTCAATTCCATTTGGTTTATATCGAACCACCGATGGATGAATTCGAATACGAACAATGTATAAAAAAAGTAAGAGGGTCAAACTGGCAAATACCAATTCTACTGCACCACAAGCCTGAAAAAACAATTCACAACTCATGCATTCTTCCGCAATCAACAAAACCAAAAGAACTCGCCCTTCTAATGAGATCGATCGCACGACCAAAAACCATAACTCCAAAAATAAGAATCAAATATAAAGATCTGGTATTGGACATCGATAAAAGAACTGTAAAACGAGGCGAAAAAACACTGGAACTGCGCAATAAAGAATTCTGCATGCTCGAACTGCTCATGGAAAAAAAAGGCCGCACAGTCACCAAACGAGAATTGACGGAAATATTATGGGATAGCCAAACAACATTGCTCAGCAACACTCTCGAATCCCACATGTCGAAATTGCGTAAAAAAATCGACCGAGAATTCAAAAGAAAACTAATTCATACAGTGCCATTTGTCGGATATAGATTGGAGTGAGAAACACAGAATCTGACATTTCTAGCTCTGCAACTCTATTTTCTGTAATTCTGCAATTCTATTCCACAACAATTCGACCATTTACGCTTGTGAACTAGACTCCACTATTCCAATGGCACAAGCTCTTTACTAATTAAAAACATGATGCTAAAGTGCGAATACCCTTTGATCATTTAACATAAAATACAAAAATATGACCACACCAAATTTCACAGTAAGCACTACTGCAACGGCAAACGATATAAAGCTTAAGGATCTTGTTGAAAATCTCCTTATCGTATTGAACGAAAAAGAGAAAGATATTATCGAAAAAAGATTCGCGCTTCACAATCAGCCGAAACAAACTCTCGAACAAATCGGCAAGAAATTTTCTGTAACACGCGAACGCATCAGACAAATAGAAAAAAATGCACTTAAGAAGCTCACGCGAAACGCGCAAAACACAAATCTTAAGATTTTGAACGCATATGCAAAAGAAATTATAAAGAAAAATGCCGGAATAATGACGGAAGAATCAATCACCGCAGCAGTAATAAACACTCTTCCAAACATTTCCACAACAGAGATAAACGAGCTTAAACTTGCTCTTGCTTTGGATGCAGACTTAGACAAGATTCCAAACACAATCAATTACGAACCAAATTGGAGACTCAAAACAATTCCATTCCAATTAATAAAAGAGATTACTCAGGTTGGCATCAAGGTTCTAAATGAAAACAATGACATCATGGAACCAATTGGCTTGGCAACAAAAGTCCTAGAGAAGCTTTCTCAAAAGACAGATCCGGAACTTATCACGAACACGCTAAGAATCGACAAAAGAATAAAATTCACCGAGAACAATTCAATAGGACTAAAAACATGGAGGCACATCAACCCAAGAACACTCCGTGATAAAATAAATTTCATTCTTGCAAAAGAAAACAAACCTTTGCATTTCGTGGAAATTTCAAACCTTATTACTGAATATCAATTCGACAATAAGACCGTAAACACACAAGCTGTTCACAACGAACTTATCAGAAACAAAGATTTCGTCTTAATCGGCCGAGGAATTTACGCATTATCGAAATGGGGATATTCGGAAGGAACAGTATCGGAAATTATCGAGAAGATATTGGCAGGAGGCCGCGTACTTACTCGTGAAGAGATAATCAGCGAAGTGCTCAAACAAAGACAAGTTAAAACTATCACAATCTACTTGAACCTCAAGAACAAACCTTACTTCAAAAAAGTCGGAAAAGATTCATACACTCTGGTAAAATAACATCTACAATTCCTTAGCTCTTTCATAGGCCGCGCAAGCGGCCTTTTTTATAACTTCTTTAAACTTACCATCATCGAGAACTTTCAAAGCCGCTTCGGTGGTCCCACCTTTTGAAGCAACTTTTTTTATCATCTCGTTATAATCGTCGCCATTCGCAGCCTGCAATGCTCCATAAACAAGCTGATTCAAAACCCTTCGTGAAGTTTCCGCATCAAATCCAAACTCATTGGCGCACTCATTAAGAGCCTGCAAAAAAGCATACAAATAAGCCGGCCCAGAACCGCTTAGAGCTGTCATTTTATCTATTTCATCATCACTCAAAACTTCAATCGCAATACCGAATTTTTCAAGTAAATTTTCAACAAAAATCTTGTCTTCCTCACTCACGCGACCACACACAAAAGAACTCACACTTTTCCCAACTTTGGCACCAAGATTTGGCATCACACGAACAGATCTCTTCGGCAAATCGGCCAACTTAACACCCGCCATAATCGAAACCACCAATTTATCCTTAAAATCAACTTTCATCTCACGAAAAGTCTGCGGTTTAACGGCAAGCAAAATACAATCAGCCTCTCTTACAAGAGCTTCAACGGAATCTACAACTCTTATCCCAAGCGCTTCAACTTTTTCATAATTCGTATCATAACCAATCAACTCTTCACCATGAAGAAATCCCGCAATCGCACCACCCATAACTCCACAACCTATAATTCCAATTTTCATATTATCTTATTAAATAATCAGAAGAAACTTGCCACTTGTAAGTCGTCAATTCGCGTATTCCCATCGGCCCTCTGGCATGCAACTTCTGCGTGCTTATTCCGATTTCCGCACCCAGTCCGAACATACCGCCGTCGGTAAAACGCGTTGAAGTATTCACGTAAACAACCGCTGCATCAACTCTCTCGGAAAACTCTCTCGCATGAGACTTATTTGAAGTCAAAATCGCCTCCGAATGCTTGGAAGAATATTTGGAAATATGATCTATTGCCTCATCGATATTACGAACTATTTTTACAGACATTTTTAAAGATAGGAACTCCTTGCCATATTCGTTACAAACTTCAACTCCGACTTCCTTCAGTTTTGGCAATAATTCTTTTAAAAATCTATCTGCAACCTTCTTATGAACCAATAAGGTATCAAGCGCATTGCAAACCGATGGACGTGAAACTTTTGCATTAAAAACGACAGAAGCGGCTTTCTTAATATCAACCTCGTTATCAACATAAGTATGCACAACTCCAGCACCGGTTTCTATCACTGGGATTCTGGAGTTTTCACGCACCATATCTATAAGACCTCTGCCACCTCGCGGAATAACAACATCAATATATTTATTCGCCTTAAGCATCTCTTTAACAATCGCACGATCCGTTCCAAGAAGCACAACACAATCACGTGGCAAACCGGCGTCTACAAGCGCGGAAACGATAATCGAAACAAGAACCTTATTTGTTTGATAAGCTTCGCTACCACCTCTTAAAACGGCACAATTACCAGATTTAACACATAGAGCCGCGACATCCACAGTAACATTCGGCCTAGATTCATAGATCACACCAACAACACCAAAAGGAACAGAAACTTTTTTCAAATGCAGACCATTCACTTCACGTTTATCAAGCACACGACCAAGAGGATCTTCCATCTCAACAATCTCTTTCAGACTATCCGCCATAGCAAAAATTCTAACTTCATCAAGCATCAAACGATCTCTCATAAGATCATCCGCACACATTTTCGCGATATCTTTTTTATTCGCATTTATGATTTTATTCGCATTTTTCTTGAGATTTTTCGCCAAAACTCGCAAGAACTTATTGCGCTTTGCAACAGATTCGTTCGCAAGTTCCCTCCCCGCCTCTACAACTTTTTGTAACATTTTTTCCATAACTTACGACTTACGATCTACAACATAACAACATTGTCCGCATGAATCACCTCTTTTTTATTTCTCTTATCTTCCAATTTCAAAGCTTCGCTCAATTCATCAGAAGAATAATTCACAATCCCAACCGCTAAATTTTCTCCACGTTCATTATACACATCGACCGTATCGCGTTTCTCAAACTCGCCTTCAAGACCTTTAACACCAACCAAAAGCAAACTCTTTTTACTCAAAAGAGCTTCCGCGGCACCATCATCAACAACAATTCGCGAAAACGAAAGCGCACCTGCAGTAAGCCATCTTTGGAACCCCTTAAGACCTTGTTCTTGGGCAAAAAACTTCGTCCCTTCAAACGCTCGATCCATCACCGTATCAACCAAATTCTTTTTCTTCTTTCCATTTATAACAAAAGTCTCAATTCCGGCTTTCGTCGCCAACTTGGCCGAATTTATTTTACTCACCATACCACCAAGCCCATTTGAACTAACTGATTTACCACACATCTCATAAGTTGCTTCTGTTATAATATCAACCTCCTTTATAACTTTGGCATCTTTATTAAGAGTAGGATCGCAATCGCACAAGCCATGTATTGAAGAGCAAATCACAAGCTTCTTCGCTCCCAACATTACTGCAAGAAGAGTCGCAAGTTCATCATTATCACCAAACCGCAACTCTTTATCGGCAATCACATCATTTTCATTAACAATTGGCACAATACCGCTACTAAGAAGCTCGGACATGACATTTCTAACAGATAAAAACCTCTTTCTGTCCGAAAAATTTTCCCTTTCAAGCAAAATCTGCGCCACCTTAACGCCCTCATTGCCAAAAAACTCAGAATAATAATGCATAAGCCTAGCCTGTCCGATTGAGGCAAGAACTTGTTTTTGTAAAATCTTATCTTTTATAAGCGCCCCATCAAAAACCTCACGACCGGACCCAACAGCACCTGAGCTCACAAGCACAATATGCCATCCTTCACGCCTGAGAAGAGCGATTTCACTTGAAAGCATTCTTAAAACATTTAAATCAAGTTCATTATCGGAATCCAGCAAAACTTGAGTACCAACCTTAACAACCAGTATACCTTTTGAGCGGTTTTGTGATAAGTATTCAAAAAAATCTTCTTTCAGAATCTTAAAAGATTTACCGACTTTTCGAGCCGGAATCTTGCCCGACCTAACATACAAATAGACAGTTCTAACCTGCACACCAAGCATTTTCGCAACATCTTCCGTACTGAAAAATTCAAAATCAGACATGTGAGTGAATTAAGTGCTCGCCTACATGATAGTGATAAATAGTGACAAAAGCAACTTTTTAGATTTTCATTCCTGCAAAAAGTTGCCTAACTGTATGCAGCAACCCTTCATATTCCTCTTGCCACAAATGCTCTTTTCCATTCTCTATCACAACCTCTCCACCCAAAATCTCTTGGTATTTATAAGCATGTTCGAGCGGAACATAAGGATCGTTATCTGAAGCAAAAATTTTCACAACTCCAACCTTCTCAACGACATTCGCCCCAACAACTCCCTTCTTAAAAAACGGCCTCAAAGTCGGCCATCCCAAATCTGTAAATGGAGCTGCAACCAGAAACGCAGCCTTAAACTTCTCCCCTTTCCATCCACTCAAAACTCTCGGAATAAGAGCACCTCCAAGGCTATGCCCTATCAAAACGGTTTCCGAAGGATCCACTTTTTGCAAAACCGCCTCCAATGCAGAAGCCCACTTATCAAACATCGGCACCTCATCTTGCCCGAAATTTGGCACAAAAACTTTCAATCCATCATGCTTCAATTCATTCTCAAGCCACGGGAACCAATGCGAACTCGGCTCGCAGCCGTAACAATGCGCTATAACAACATTTTTTATTTTTGCCATTTCTGAATTTTATTGAAATCTCTATCCGGATCCCCATCCATCTGATCGCTATATCCAAAAACCATCCCAAACATTAACTCCTGCGACTCCTTCATCCCAACTCGAATCAACTCCTCACGCGAAGCATGACGCGCGTAACCGATAATACAACTCGCAATCCCCTGCTCGCGTGCATATAAACACATATTTTCAGCCGCCATTCCGCAATCTATCGGTCCATACTCAAGATTCGCTTTATCGACAACCACCATCACAACACAAGGCGCCCCATAAAAAACCGTATCCTCCTTCAACTCAAGCCTTTTCTTCACCCTATCAACACGCTCCTGCGAACCAAAATAGGAAATAGCATCGGAAGCGGACAATTTATCTCCAAGGTATCCCTGAACAGACATACTTAATCTGTTTATAGCATCTCTATTTGTAATAACGATAAAATTCCACGGCTGATGATTGTGAGCCGACGGCGCCAACATTCCTGCATGCAAAATCGCCTTTATCTGATCCTCAGTCAAAGGGTCCGGCTTATAAGAACGAACCGATCTGCGGGAGCGAATGATATCGATGATAGCCATAAAAAAAGGTTGCATTAAAACACAATCTTAATAACCCTTATAACACAATATTGTCAAAACCAAATTGCATTAAATATTACGCCTACCTTCACTTGTTCTACCACATGACCTACTCACAGCAACTCTCGGTTCAGATAAAGGAACACGTCTTTCACGTACAGACTGAACTACTGGTTCTCGAACCTCGACATCTATTGCATTAGCAGGACTAACTACAGCAGGTTCAACTGCCCTAGTAGTAGCAACTTCTGCGACGGAAGAAGGGAACCTTTGCACCGGCCTTGACCCAATTTGCCCAGAAACATCGGATGCAGCTTTTCTCGTTGCCAAAACCTGTTTTAACAAATCCAACACTTCTGATCCAAATTCTTGCGACCAACCACCTTGATCAAGGAATTCACTAAGTCTGATAACTTCAGTACTTGTTAAAAGCCTTACTCTTGCAGAAACTTCTCTTTCCTGTGGACGTCCTTTTCGCAACGCATCCAGCAAAGACGTTCTATGTTCATCTGTTAACGCAGCACGAATACCTGTCCTCGGTCTATCTAAGCGGTTTGTCATAACATTGTTTGTTAATTTTAAGCGTGGATATCAACCTAACTTGACAGATTTATTTTGTCAATATAGACTCGATTTCTTTTAATAAGATAGGAAAAAATGGCTTTACGTTTTGATGGATCAAATGACGGAAGACCGGAAGACAAACTTGATGATGAAGAACTTCATAATTGGCCACTTATACCATCTTCTGTCCCCGGAAAACGCCTTAATCCTTTTGAATTGTTGATGAGAACAGGTGTCGTTGAAGATATTATCACATATATTCGATCTCAAGTTGATAGATTAGGCAAAGAATTAGATGTAGATCCGGATTGCGCAGACCCTGAAAAAAGCGTCCCGTTTAGATTTTTGGTCGATGTTATGCTTCCAAACGCACAAACTCCTCGTCAAATGGAAACTACTGCATACGGTTATTTAACATACTGCATGAGAGAATGCTTGAAAGGAGAGCGCAGACACTCTGTTTTAGATAGACTGAGAGAAACAGATTATTATGATAGAGTACATGTCATTGATATGTCGTGTTTCTGGCCTAAGAAAAAGAGAATTTTGGAGGAAAAATTCGGACCACAAAAATGGAAATCTTTAACCGAACATTCTCGACATCCTATAGTAGAAACCGTTAGCCACGGTTTTTCAGAAGATTCCATTAATAGATACGGCGGAGAACCTTTTTACGACGGTCTGTACTTCTTATTGGCGGATCCGACTGCAATTCATCACGATGGTATGCCGGAAGATGACAATTTAGTTGAACGAAAAACACCACAATCCAAACGAATGACAGGTGAAAAACTTGCAAGATTCCTACAATTACCGGGATTAGATGAATTCGTTCGCGCAGATTGGTGTATGGCAGGACCTGCTATCGGTTCAAGTCTCGCTATCATTGCCGAATATTTTTGTGAAAATGACAGTGCAATTCACGTTAATTCCATAGATACAAAAATGGTTGAGAAATGGATTAGAGAGAAATTTGAAAGATATTCACCACGCTTGGAAGTTGCATATTATGTCTGGGCTAGATTCCAACAGACTGAATTTGAAAGTACAGCTACATTCATTGAAGATTACATATGTAAATGGTTAGCCGATCACGAACCATGGGTTTTCGAAGTGGCAGGATCCACCGGAGGAGTTGTTGCAGCGAAACCCGGACATACTTTTAAAATGTTTGTCGATGCAATACAACATTTCAAGGAAGGAGATCCAGATGCACCTCAGTACCAAAGATTACTCCAGATAATTCCGGGACGTGAAATTGTTCAGATTTTTACTAAAAGTAAAACCGCAGAATACAGGGAAGCCGCAGACTACTATTTGAAAAACACAACAATTCATCCATTACATTTTTGTCGAGATTACAATCAAGAAGGTTTCCGCCAAGATGCAGATGGCTGGATGATCTCTCTTTTTAACGATAGAGGATTTGAATTAAACGGATGGACTGCCAATGAAGGATTCGAGTTGCTGGATCCGCTTGCGATTAGAGGACTGAGCAGTTCTTGGCGAGCTTGGGGCCTTAACTGCTTGAAAGATAGAATACTTAAACAAATAGACAAACTTCCAATCGACGCACTTTTCCTGTTTAGAAACAAAGTTATTTCACAAATAAGAGACCCCAGAGTCCGTAAAGGGCTAGAAGAATTTATTCAACCTCTTATCGACAAAGCTTACATTGCTTCTGTCGCCGCTGTTACGTCTAGAGAAACTCTTATTGAAATTGCAAGAGGAAAAGATTTTGATGCTGGAGTTTTAATACCTGAAGTCGGTAACTTACCTCCGGAAATGCGCAGAGCTCCTAACAGAAGAGAATTAGCTGATATGGCAGAAGAGGCTCTCATCGTTAAGGAATTCAAAGGTGTTAGAGGTGAAGATGCAATTATTAAATTCTTATTGGCACATCGCCACAGTATGCGTGTTGCGGATTTAATATCACCTTTCCCAGATGCCCCTAATTTAGAAATTAAAAAAAGATTCGCAGAATCACCAAATTTATTGCTGTTTTTAGCTATGTCTACCATTATGATGTACCTCGGTTATTCCTATGACGAGATATTATTAAAAATCACACAACTAGCTGAACAGTCGGCAAGTGAAGAAAGAGATGAATGTGTTACTGTTGGCTTAGAATGGGAACAGGTTGCAGGACAAAAAGAAAGGCCGATATTAACTGATAATTTCAGCGAATTATTTAATGTTCTGCCTCAAGGCAATGATATCAGTTGCAATGAAATTTTAACTCATCCTTCAACTGGCATTACAGCCCAAAAAGCACTTATAGATCTAATTACAAATCCACGACATGGATATTTACAAGCAGGTGAAATGTGGAATCAACAAGCAGGTGTAGGACAGCCATTATCTTCTCTTCATGTAAATATGGGGATTCAAGACGATATTAGACTTCCCACTACGCAAATCAGAGGATATACAGCCCCTCTCATGCGCATTGCTAACATGATTCACGGCGGTTCATATACCGACAGCGGAAATGAAGGCTTTCTAGGAGGTGGACGCGTACGCGAATGGGCACACCATTCATTCCTTGATACAATAGGAGATAAACGTGGTGATATTAAACTTGAATGTAGGACTACCGCCCTAGAACCAAACGGTAGTCATAATGATGAGATAGAACAATTATTGTTGATAGCTTCAGCCTGTATGCAATATGCCAAAGATGCCAACGGTATTGGAACTACAACTAGAGGAAAGGTTATGGCACAAATCTTTGACGAATTTTCTCGCGAAGTAGAACTACTACGTTTAACCGTAAATCCAACCGTTGAAGCACGCAGATTAATTGCTACTTATGCTGGTAAAGTTAAGGAAGAGTTAGGTTTATAAGAAAAACCGTCCGTTCGACTCCGTCTCGATACACAATGGTAACACGCATGTTTCTACTTATTTTTCCGTTCTTTTTCGAATTTTTGCAGTGATGGAAGCGGAATTACAAATCCAATTCCTCATATTTTCCTTTTTGCAAGTCATCCAAGATAATATCTAGATTTTTGTCGAGAGCTTTTACAAAGTTTGGATTTTGCACAGTCATGTTTGCGCCAATCTTCTTATCCTGTTTCTGTCTTATCATTACCAACACCGACTTCCCGCTATTTAGTTTAAGTAAAAATATTACTCTTCCAGCTCCGGAAGAACTTGTTAAGTAAACCTTTTTCAAACATGTGCTGGGAATTTTATTTGAACTTTTTACAGTATCGCCTAACCCTTCCAAAGATTTTTTTGCCGCAGTTTTAATAATGTCCAGATCAAAAATGCTTTTCGCGGGCTCAAATTCGACTTTCTTAATTGATGCGGTAATTATAAGTTTCATTTCAAGATAATAATTCCCCTATTTTATCCATTTTCGACTGAAGATCGGATGTAACAATTACATTCTGAGGCTCCCCTATTACAATTTTCGGAGATTCGATGAAATTAATAAGAGCGCTTTTTATAATAAAAGTAAGAGGCACTCCAAGTTTATCGGCTTGATCAGAAGCTTTCATTTTGAGGGCTTCGTCTATACGAATGGTTAAAGTTGTCATTTCGGTTATAGTTAGGTATGTTCGATTACATCAAAATTATAACGCACTAACGGCGTTAGTGCAAGAGGTTTTTATCCTGTATTTTACCGAAAGAATATTTCATAAACAAAGGCTTGATGCTATTTTGCGTGTTTTCACCCTCAAGACTTCTATCTTTGGTACCTTTACACCCTTCAATTTTAGATAAATTATATTGTATTTTTTGCTTTCGGCAATGAAAATTTCGCAATTTTAAATCTCATTGTTTGTTGTTTTTTTACGGCTTAAGTTTAACAAAAAAAGAGTTTATTTGTCGTATTCATTCGCCTTTTCCCACGCAAGTTCAAACAAACTTCTCAATACTTGCGCCATATCTTTGTTGTAAATTTTTGTACCTGTTGGCTGTTCGCCATGTGATGTAAAGAGCGCAATCATGTCTCCGATAATATTCAATTCGCAATGTGCAGGAAATTTTTTATTCGGAACAAGTTTTGTTTTTCTTAATTCAGCCTTATCTCTCTTTTTATATTCTCTCGCTGGCTTCGTATCAGGCTGAATACTTCTAACATTCATCCCTATCGATGCTCTCTTTTTGGTATAAGCTTTCCATTCGTCCCAAAGATTATCCGTATGATATTTGTTTAGACCGAAACACAATTGCTCTTTTGGTCCTTCTTCAAGCGTTTCATTTATAAGTTGTTTTACCGCTTCAAGCCCTTGGTAATATTTGATTTTACCCTTTAGCTCTATAACAGGTTTTGACCTGTTGTTTTCAAGCTTTTTAAAAGCAGGCAAGATCAATTCCGCCTGTTTTTGTAACTCGAGTTCTTTTGCCACTTTTCTCTTGCAAACATCAATCAATTCTTCCGCAGGAACAGCTTCAAAATAAGTGACCTTATTTTTCTGGTAGGAATTTATTAAATTCTTTTTGATTAAAGCTTCCAAGGCAGGATAAACCGTAACCCTCTTAATCCCAAGTCTTTTACCTATCATACTTGCAATCGACTCCCCATACTCAAGCAGAAATAAATATATTTCAGTTTCATTCTTTGTAAGCCCGAATTTCATTAGAAACGATTCAATCATAAGAGTTGTTGTTATAATGACAACATATAAAGTATACACCAAGCTATATCTGTAGCGCAAGCCTTTTGGATATAGCGTCTGAACATATTGTTGTTGATGTTTTAACAAAAACTGGTATTATCTGGTCTCGTTTATTCCCGGGTAGTTGAGTTGGTACAACGCCACGCTGTTAACGTGGATATCGCAGGTTCGAGTCCTGCCTCGGGAGCCACAGCAGTTTTGCGCCAGCAAAACACAACTAAAATTTAACTCTATTTAAAATGAACACGCCAAAAGAAAATAATTTTTCAGCGGAGACTCCGTTGCCAGAAGCACTTGAAAAGATTAACGCACATCTCAGAGAAAAAGGATTGCCTGAGTTAACCGCAGAAGATTTAGAATGTATTTCGAGTCATCGATGTGGCTGTAGAACAATAGATGATCTTTCTACATACGGACACTGGAGTGATTTGATGGCAGTATTTAAAGAAAGTAACGCTCCATTATCAAAATTAGATAAAACCGCGTTAAGTGCCATAGTATATGAATTGAGTAATTGCCCATCATGGATTACAGGAGAGTGGGAATCCGAATAATTTTAAATAATTAAATACATCATGATTTTTCTAATAAAAGGCCTACTGATCGGCTTCACGATAGCGATGTCCATAGGACCGATAGCCTTACTATGTATAGCAAGGACTCTGAAATCAGGCAGGCTTGCCGGTTTTTCATCCGGAATGGGAGCGGCTACCGCTGATGGGTTTTACGCAATGGTTGCCGGACTTGGTGTTGCCACAATTATTCGGTTCTTAGGAGATTACAAGAGCTCATTCTTTGTGTTTTCAGGGCTGTTTTTAATGATTTTAGGTGTGAAAATATTTCTCTCTGAAATCCCCCCTGAAAAAATTTCCGCAAGCGGTAAAGATTATTTGAAGAATTATTTTTCAACTTTCGCGCTTACGATAGTAAACCCAATGACCATATTATCTTTTATAGCTGTATTTGGGACTCTTGGTATTGGATCAGATGGAGATGACCATTTTAGTGTTTTATCCATATCGATTTTCGTTTTAGGCGCTTTTCTTGGATCAGCCTTGTGGTATCTCATTTTGTGTACGGGGATAGAGTATTTAAGCAAAAAATTCTCTAGTAAGAGTCTTACTGTGATTAATAGGGTTTCCGGCATTGTTATTTGGATTTTTGGAATACTTACCATATTAAGTATCTTTTAAATCATCCATGCGTAGCTCGTTGGCATGAGCACTCGACGGTTAACCGAAAGGTTGGTGTTGCGAACAGGATTATCATGATCGCAACTAGGGTTCGATTCCCCCCGCATGGACTACCAAATTTCGGGAATCCAACAGGGTACTTTTTCGCCTTTGCCGATTTTTTTCTGGTGGGCGCTATAGGGGTCGAACCTATGACCTACTGGGTGTAAACCAGTCGCTCTAGCCAACTGAGCTAAGCGCCCGAACTAACACAACGAATCTTTTACCAAAACCAACCGAAAATATCAACCAAAAACTAATAAATAAGCTCTCGGAACTTGAACGACCTTGATTCTTATCACGGGAGTGAAAGGTCCGCAGAGCTTATGCTAATCTCCCAAACCTCAGATGAAACCATATAGAACGCATAAATCACACCTTTCTCTTTATCATAAGCAAACCTCGGCTTAACATACTGATTCGATGACAAATCCAACTGCCCCAAGAGCTCCCCATCATAATAACTTAAGGCATAAAGAGTCTCTTGATCATTCTTCTTGTCATTAACGGAAACAGTAAAGAGGATTCCCGCATCCCAATCCGCCAAAGCGACACTATTTCCATAAGCCAAAGATCCTATCAATTCATAAGTTTCTGCAGCATAAATTTTCGAACCGATATAAATTCTATCTCCAGTCTGATCAACAACAAGAGAATAAGGAAAATTCTCAATGTCATTATGTAAGTCGCCAACATCAATCACCTCATCCAACTCAAAACCGTTCAGTCCATCATAGACAAAGATTTTTGAAACTTTTTTAACATAAACCAACAACTTGGCGGTAGGCTCGTAAGTTGCAATAACCAAAACTCCGGCACCTCCCAAATCATCATAAGAACCACCTTGTAAATAATCTTCAACCTGAACAACTTTTATCGTATTGCCAGTCACCATATCAACAGCAACTACCGAATTCTGCTCAGGGATAGCAACATAAGCAACATCACGAGTGTAATCATAAGCCATATCCCCTATCCCATCAGTTGCACCATCATTCACAGGCAAATCGTAAACAGCTTCGAGTTCATCGGTCTCCGGATTAATCTGACTTATCGAACTGTTCAAAAAATCAAAAGCAAAAGCTTTTCCCAAATTCTCACTATAAGCTATACCGACAGGCCAAGGATATTCACATTCTATATTATTAAAATCACCTGTTTCAGGATCGAAACGCATAATCGAATTTCCACCAAGCCTGTTTCTCAAATAAAGACTTCCATCAGCCAAAACAGCACCTCCCTCAACAGAGCTGCCGGCATCAATTACAGCTTCGACTTCACCAGTAGCCAAATTGACACGACTTACAGAATTATCTCCGTTATTAGTCACATAAGCCATATTAGACACGTCATCCAGTTCAATATTGGTATGGTGTGTCGGAATTTCAACAGTATTCAAAACCTCTTTCGTCTTCGCATCTATTATCACGATACCTCCAAGAAAATCTCCATATCCTTCATAATCGAAACCGTTTTCAGTCATCGCAACAATATAATCATCATTCGCAACAATCCTATTCGGATCCTTAATACCGGTATCTATAGCGTAAGGCTTCTTATTCAAATCGTTCATGTCATAAACAAAAACCTGTCCTGTATTCGTAAGCATAAGAACTTCGCCTGAATTTTTATTATAAGCAAAATCTTTAATACCAAATTTATTCTCAACAAAATCAGAATCTTTTTTCGAGAAATCTTCGGAATCAAAAATATTAAAATCATATCCACTATCATCAATAACAGTATCAATACCCAATATCGATCCATCACTCATATAAAAAACCGCACCTTTATTAACAGGAATCGATCCAACCTTATCCATCGTCTCCAAATCATAAATCTCATAAGTCTCGCTATCGGGAACAGGGAATGCAACAACACCATTATCAATATCGAAATACGTACTTTGATAAAAAACTTTCTTATCAAAAGAAACCATATCCAAAACTTCAAGAGTGATCCCGTCTATTTTTACAACGCTATCCTCGGTAACAGATAGAACTATCCCGCCATCACAAAAAACATCTTTTATAACAAAACCTCCAACACCGACTCCGGTATCAACATAAGCAAAAGTTTCATCATCCTTAAATACGGCAATTTCAGAACTCATAATCCCTGCAATATAACCTTGCCCAATAGACTCATCATAACAAACGCTATGAGTCTTAAGAGTATTGCCATCGGGCAATCCCAAATAACTATTCATATCATAAACACCAGTTGTCTCAAGAGAGACTTCCTTAGCGGAAGACACTAAGTCAGATCCGTAATTATCCTGAACAGAGAACACGTAATCCGAAACAAGCATACTATCAACTTGCAAAACATCGCCACCAACATCCGCAACATCCTGCTGGCCCGTAATAAGTGGCTCACAACAGGGCACATATAAATAATCATACAATTTCCATCCACCGATAGCAGCAATAAGAACTAAGGCTAACCCCAATATATACTTTTTCATTTTTATGTTTTTATAGAATACAGAAGAAATTTAGCACAAAAATCACCTGATTCCAAAAAAGAGAGTACATTCCTGCCTGCCGGCAGACAGGCTTCCTTTGCTTCTTCAAGAGGGATTTGCTCGATTTTTTGCGAAATAAGTTGCCTCGCTTTGTTCGGCTTCCTTATTTCTTAAAAATCGTTGTACGCTCCGAGAGGTCTCGACGAAGCTCGCCCTCTCTACGCTTCCAAACGCAAATCTCGCACTTTCCTGGTGCCCGGGAGAGGACTCGAACCTCCAAGCTTTTGGCATACGCACCTCAAGCGTACGTGTATACCATTCCACCACCCGGGCATATTACAAGCAGCACAATTTTACATACAGATCTTAAAAAGGCAACTTATTCACTCATTCATTAGACTGACCAAGTGTAACTTTCACTTCAATCTCTTCCGAATCCCTCCAGACCTTCAAAACAATCTCATCTCCAATCGCGTACTCAACTATAACATCCTTAAGATCATGTTCCGCATCTATTACAACTCCATCAACCTCCAAGATTATATCTCTGGCCTGCAAACCGGCCTCTTCCGCCGGACTGCCCTCTGCAACTGCAGGAACATCCGCCTTGGGATCGCCAACAATCGCAGCCCCGTAATCAACGCCCAGATCCAGTCTTTCATTAGCCTGCGCATCAACCATTACATACATAACACCCAAATAAGGATGCGCTATATAACCGTATAAATTATAAGAATCAACAACTTTCTTAACATCATTAATAGGGATTGCGAATCCTATACTCTGAGCCTCGGAATCAACAGCTGTATTAACACCAATCACCTGACCGCTTAGATTAACAAGAGGTCCTCCACTATTACCGGGATTAATAGCCGCATCTGTCTGTATAAGATCATCAAGCTGTTCAGGATTTGCACCATACATACCACTCGCAACTATCTCACGACCAGTGGCACTAATAATCCCAGCCGTCGTAGTATTGTCATATTCGGCAAAAGCATTTCCAATAGCCAAAACCATCTGTCCAACATCCAAGGAAGAAGAATCCCCAAATTCAACATAAGGCAAAGATCCGATCTTGCCGGCAGCTTCGCTATCTTCCGCAGCGGTAAGCTGCAAAATCGCCAAGTCATTAGTATCATCAACATCAAGAATCTCTACATCAAATTCGGTGCCATCATCCATATAAGCGACATACTCGAGAGTTTCATCCTCTATCACATGACGGTTTGTAACAGCCATTCCGTCCTTGCTTATAATAAAAGCCGTACCACCTCCAACCTCCTGCATATTCTCACTTGAAGAATCACTCTCATCATAAGAATAATAATAATCAAGAGGTCCCCAGTATTCATTGTAATAAGCGTTCAAATCCTGAAGCGCGATAATACTTATAACAGCTGGTGAAACCTTATCGTAAGCGGCTATAAGCTGAGACTCTTCATTGTAAACTTCCGTAATAGTCGTATTAACTTGATCTCCCGAACCTAGATCCACATACCCGTTTGTAATCAAATACATACTTGCGCCCGCTCCGGAAAGCGCGCCGAATACAACACTTATCAAGATAACCATAAAACCCGAAATAACCTTCTTTGCTCCTGACATGTTAAGAATAGTTAAGAATTAAATTTACCAAAAAATTTTAGCCCTTAAGTCTAAAAAAAACAACATTGAAATATTAAAAATTTCAATTAAAATACTTGCAGAGGTCGCCAAGAGTCCAAGAAAGGTTCGCAAAGCGAACCGGTTCTAGGACCCAACTAGTATAAGATGTTTCGCTAAGCGAAACACAAATCCCCAAATTGAGCGTGCACGAAAAACACAACATCAGACAAGAAGTAAAAAAGAAACGAAAACAACTAGGGTTTTTCAAAAAAAGAATTCTAGACGCATGGATCTCAAAATCACTCCAAAACTTCAAATCGTTCAAAGAAGCGAAAACGGTTCTTTTTTACACCTCAATGCCGGAAGAAATCGACACCCTGAAGTTGATCAAAAAATTTATACACGACAAGAATATAATCCTTCCGACAGTCTGCCACGACACACACTCTCTTAAGCTCTATCACCTGACACATGTCAGCGAATTACACAAAGGCTACCAAGGAATCCTCGAAATCCCTCATTGCACAAAAGACACTCACGACCATTTAAAAATAGATCTATGCATAATACCGGGTCTTGCATTCGATATGGAAGGCAACAGAATCGGATACGGAAAAGGATTTTTTGATGGATTGCTAAAAAAAATCCACGCGCCTAAAATCGCGCTGGCCTACGACTTCCAAATTCACGAGCACATCCCATACGAAGAACATGATATTAAAATCACACACATAATAACCCCTACGCAAATTATCTCCATCTAACTACGTCACTTCTCCAACTTCTCCTACTTCTTAACTTCACATACATGCCCGCAATCTCAAAAGTGTTCATCCCAGCGCAGGATGACGCAATCGCACAAGCGATTCTTGGCGAAGAAAAACGCCAAGCGGAAGGTCTCGAGCTGATAGCATCGGAGAACTACGTCTCCCCTGCCGTACTGGAAGCCCTCGGAACGGTTTTTACGAACAAGTATTCGGAAGGGTATCCGGGCAACAGATACTATGGCGGACAAACTTACACAGACGTCGTTGAATCATTGGCAATCGAAAGGGCCAAGCAACTTTTCGGAGCAGAACATGTGAATGTCCAACCACATTCGGGCGCACCTGCAAACATAGCCGCATACTTCGCAATCCTCGAACCGGGAGACACAGTTCTGGGAATGGACTTGGCTCACGGCGGACACCTTACTCATGGCCATCCGGTCACTTATATCGCCAAGCTATTCAAATTCATAAGATATAAGACGACAGAAGAAGGCTCAATAGATTATGAAGAAATCGAGAGGCTCGCACGCGAACACAAACCGAAACTTATATTGGTCGGCTATTCAGCATATTCTCGAGAAATCGACTACGCACGAGTTAAGAAAATCGCAGATGAAGTCGGAGCTCTCACTATGGCGGATATCGCACACATCGCAGGCCTTATCGCAGCAGGGCTCATGAACAATCCGGTTCCCTTATTCGATATAGTCACAACGACAACTCACAAAACCCTTAGAGGACCAAGAGGAGGAATGATTATGTGTAAAGCGGCCCTTGCGAAAAAAACAGATAAATCCGTCTTCCCGGGATTTCAAGGCGGCCCGCACGAAAACACAATCACCGCAAAAGCGATTGCCTTCGCAGAAGCCCTAAAACCGGAATTCAAAGAATACGGAAAACAGATAATGAAAAACGCAAAAGTTCTCGAAAAAGAATTACGTGAACTCGGATACAAATTGATGTTCGGTGGCACAGACAATCACCTTTTACTAATTGATGTCAGCGGCAAAAACGCCACAGGTAAAGAAGCTGAAAAAGCGCTCGACAAAGCCGGAATCACCGTAAACAAGAATATGATTCCAAACGACCCTAGATCCCCAATGGATCCATCGGGAATCAGAATCGGAACACCTGCAATGACAACAAGAGGAATGAAAGAACCTGAAATGGTAAAGGTCGCCAAATGGATTGACCGCGCAATCCTCGCAAAAAATGACGAAGCGGAACTTGCAAAGATAAAAGACGAGGTAAAAGAATTATGCAAAGGGTTTCCGGTACCGGGAATAAAATAGACAGTAAGGAGTAAACAGTAGACAGCAGAAAAGAGGGGGAAAAATTCCCCTTCTTTCTATTTAATCATATACCTCTCATCCTATCCCCAAATCCATCAACCGCATCGGGAACCTCCGTATTATCTTTAACTAAAATCGAATACCCTGTCTCAGACAAATGCTTCATCCGACCATTATCCCCTTGTATTAAATCGGCAAACTCAGAATAAGGAAGCTCTCTATAGCCCCTCTTCAGTGCATAACCACGCATTGACTTGGTAACAGAAACTAAAATAGACCTCGGATCATTTGCCATAATGTCCGATTCAAGATTCGAAACAATATCATCACCAATTTTAAAACCACGATGAGAAGGTAAAACAACTATTCTTCGCCACTCACAAACCGACGCACCATCTTTTGTAACACCATCAACTTCCCACATACCAAAACCTATCAACTTATTACCATCAAAAACCAAAACCGTCTTGGGGTCCTTAATAGCTTTTTCAAAAGTCTCACGCACATCTTCTCTCTCTCTATCAGCCTCATCCGAAGTCGCAGAAACAGAGTTCACATAGTAATCCGCAATTTCATTAAGATTATCCGAATTTAATTCTATTACAGGATTACCTCTCTCGATCCTCAACTCCGGTTTTTCTCTCACCCCTTCCGCACCCATAAATTGATATTAATAATTCCACCATCTACTCTCTACATTCTTCCATATATCACTACGTCACTTCCCCAACTTCTTATACTTCCCCTCTGCTATCTACCCTCTTCACCACCACAATCGTCATATCATCCAACTGCACCGCAGTCCCCATAAACTGCTTCACATCGGCAAGAAGCGCATTTTTAATAGCCTCGGCGGTAAACAACTCGCAATAACTGCTTACAGCTCTCTTAAACCTTGGCATCCCATACATCTCACCATTCTCATTACGCGCCTCTGGGATACCATCGCTATAAAGAATCATCACGTCACCACTTTTCATCTCGACATCTACTTTATTAAGCGTCTTATCGATATCTGCGACCATGCCTAACGCAATACCTCCAGAAGGCATTTCATCAACCTTCTTATGCTCAGCGGTAAATTTCAAAATCTGATTATGTCCCGCACTTACATACTGAACACTCCCATCCTTGGCAATTTTCATAAGAACCATCGTCATAAACATATTTGACGCCGTTTTCGCATCAAGAATTTTGTTAACATTTATCAAAATATCCTTCGTATCGCTCGTAAATTCGGAAACGCTGTAAATAAGCGCATTAGCGACTGCTGAAACGAGACCTGCAGCAACACCATGTCCGGTCACGTCACCGATATAAGAATAGAAATCACCGTTTTTAGAATGAATAAAATCATAACAATCCCCTCCTATCTCATCAGCCGGAATCAAACCACCTGACAGATCAAATCCTTCAAGAACAGGCTTATCATCGGGCAAAATTTCTTTTTGAATTTTAGCGGCAAGTTCAAGTTCTTTTCCAACTCTTTCTTTATAAACCAAAGCCTTCGTACTAACTTCAAGATCTTCGGCCATTTTATTAAAAGCTTCCGACAAAACACCAAGCTCGTCTCTGCGCACAACCGGAACTCTTTGCTTGAAATCTCCGGTAGCAATTCTAAGAGCACCCATCTCAAGAGCCTTAACAGGCTTAACAACACTCGAAGCAAGCGCAAAACTCAAGAAAAATGCCACCATCACTCCAAACAACATCAAGATCAAAATTCTCACCTCGGTAGCACGAATTCTATCTTGTAAATTCTCATAAGTAACTCCATAAATAACGGCATACTTATCCGCATAAGGAACAACTATACTTACAATTCTGTCAGCCTCGGCAATACTTGGAATAATATTCTCATTTGCATCAACAGAATATTCATTCCCATCTGCATCTTTTTTAATATAAACAACATTCCCAGCCTCAGTCAGAAACGATATGTTTTTCGCCTTAACTCTAGAAAGTACTTGCTGATCGGCAACCTGTCTAGCATCTCCTGAATATTGCGAAATGGATTCCATTTCAGAATCGTACAAAATCTCACCTGCATAAGTGACAAGAGATATTGAATTAACATCACTATTTTTCTTGAAAATATCTTTTATCTCTCGATTAAAAACCAGAAAACTATCCTCCATCAAATAACTCTCACCAGACTCAGCAATATCGGCAACAGTAAGTTCGGCAAAACTCTTTGTGTTTTTATAGATATCATAAGATATCTCTATCGACTTTTCTTGTAGGAGCAAAAATCCGCCAACACCGAAAAGTGCGATTATCAATACCGAAACAACAACTATGAACTTGGTCTTTAACGAATAAATAAACATAGGAACTTATAGCAAAAATCCATCCCTATATTATACCATCATTTACTCGATATCGAAAGCCCAAAGATACCCATCCACTCTCGGACTCCAAGAAACTCCATCTTTGAATCCATAAATCGCTTGAGACTCAAACAACGGAACTCCAGCAAAATCATCAATTAAAATACTTGCGACTTCTTTCAGTATTGAAAGCCTATCCGAAGCATTATCTTCACTACCAGCCTCTTCTATCAGAGAATCAACTTCAGAATTGGAATATCCGCCATTATAAGCACCATACATCTCGGTTTTCGTATGAAAAACCGTTTCATATAAATCGGCAACATCGCCCAAATCGAATTTCCAACCCATAAAATAAACATCAAAATCACTATTCATAACACCATCTTGAAAACTACCGACATCCAAATACTCAACATTTACATTAACCTCAATCTCAGCAAACTGCTGCATCAAAAAATCACCCAACTCCTCCATATCAGAGACCATATAAATAGAAAATCCCACCACCTGATGCTCATCAAAAACAGACTTGGCATCAACAGGATCATAAGCAATATCATTAACCTGCGAATTATAACCATTCACCCCTTTGGCGGAAAACTGATCTATAGCACTGGCATATCCTCCAAGACTGGAGATCAAATCTTCCTTATCTATAGCCATAAAAAACGCTTCCCTTAAATCGGGATCAGCAAATATTCCGCCATACAAAACATTAAAAAGTATGAAATTTATATCCAAATTCGGCTGAGTCTGAATAATGTAGCCGGACTGCTTCATAGTTTCAACCGATTCAATCGGAACATTAACGAAAACATCCGCATCATCGAAACTACCGAAAACGAGCTTAACATCATCATAAACAGGTTCAAACCCCCAGTAATAAGGGAATTTCTTAAGCGTCATCCCGCCATCTTCAATAGAAACAGCGTAATAAGGCCCCGTACCAATAATATTGCTTGCAGCATCTTCAATTTCAGAAGGAAAAATGTAAACATGCACCAATCTGTTTGGCAAAATCGGATCAATACCATCTGTAACTATTTGAATCGTCTTATCAGACACAGCGGAAACACTCTCAATCGAACTCAACAAAGATTGTAATTGCGAATTCTCGTCTGTCATAGCCTTTTCAATGCTTGCAACCACATCCTCCGCATCAAGAGTCGTACCATCATGAAAATAAACAAAATCTCTCAAAGTGAACTCCCATGTCTCATCATCGATTTTTCCCCAACTGACCGCAAGTGCAGATTCAACGGCAAGATTCTTATCAAATCTCGTCAATCCTTCATAAATATTGCCAATAAAATTCCTATTTCTAACTTCATAGTTCAACGGATTCAACGAGGTAAAACCTTCAGAATAAGATATAACCAAGCTGGACTCTTTAACCTGCTCATCAACACCATCAAAAAAATTCACAATCGGATTCTTCAATAAAAACAAAACCCCAACCAAAACAATCACGCCGAAAAGCACAAAAACGAATTTAATAAGCCATTTGTGATTAGAATTTTCTACACTTTGATTTGTATTTTCCATGCGATTGAAAGTTTAACATTAGAGTTACAGAATTACAAAGAGCAGAACATAAGCAGAGATAATAATATTCTTGTTATATCTGCAGCGCTCCTGTTTTCGAAAGTCGTCCAAGCGGTAGCTGGACGGGTGAGAAAACGGGAAGCGAAGCCATAACAAGGATATTATTATCTCTTCAACACCGCCATAAACGCCTCCTGCGGCACATTCACCTTCCCTACCATTTTCATCCTCTTTTTCCCCTCTTTTTGCTTCTTAAGAAGTTTATCTTTTCGAGTTCTATCACCTCCATACAAATAACCGGTAACATCTTTTCTATAAGCCGAAATATCCTCGCGAGCAATAATTTTCCCACCTATTGCAGCTTGAAGAGTTATGAGAAAATTCGCTCTTGGAATCAAATCCTTAAGCAATTTAGTAACCTTGCAACCGGCGGCATAAGATTCGCTCTTATGCACGATCATCGCCAATGGCGGAACAGGATCGCCGGAAACAAGAATATCAACTTTCACAAGATCACCTTCTCGGAAATCAATGAATTCATAATTCATAGATGCATATCCGGAAGAAATACTTTTTAATTTATCATAGAAATCAACAACAATAGACGACAAAGGCGCTTCGAAGTCGAGCAACACACGTGATTCATTCAAGTAATTAATACTTTTATTAATTCCTCGTCTATCCTGCACAAGCTTCATAATCGCACCCGTATATTCCTTAGGCGTAAGAAGTTCCAACTTAACCCATGGTTCCTTAACAGCTAACACATAAGACCTATCAGGCATATCATAAGGGCTATGCACATCAACTTCCTCACCTGAAGACCTAACAACTTTATAAGAAACAGACGGAGCTGTAATAACCAAATTCAATCCATACTCTCTCTCAAGCCTTTCTTGAACAATATCAAGATGAAGAAGACCCAAGAAACCACATCGGAACCCATGTCCGAGCGCAACTGACCTTTCAGGTTCATAAGACAGCGAAGAATCGTTCAAGCTTAATTTCTCAAGCGCATCACGCAACAAAGGATAATCATCACCGGCAATACAGAAGATACTGGCAAAAACAAAAGGTTTAACTTTTTTATAACCTTCCAAAGGTTGAGCCTTCTCTAGCGGAACCGTTTCGGATTTCCAAATCGTATCACCAACCCTAACTTCGGAAATGGTTTTCAGACCCGTAACGACATATCCAACCTCTCCATGTTTAAGGATATCGGCGGGCTGATATTTTGGCTTAAAATAACCCACTTCAAGCACTTCGACATCAGCTCTCGTATGAAGTAGAAAAGCCCTATCCCCTTTCTTAAGACTCCCATCCATAACACGCACAAACGCAACAACTCCTTTGTAACTGTCATATACGGAATCAAAAATCAAAGCCTTGGTCTCTTCTTCGGTTGCGAATGTAGGAGGCGGAACAGTCTCAACAACTCTCGCCAACACGTCGGCAACATTAGTTCCTTCTTTTGCTGAAACAGAAATAATCTCAGAAGCCGGAATCCCAAGAGCATCTTCAATTTCCTTAGCTCTCTTCGGCACATCCGCCGCAGGAAGATCTATTTTGTTAAGGACAGGAACAATCGTCAGATTGTGCTCCATCGCCATATAACAATTCGCAAGTGTCTGCGCCTCAATTCCTTGAGTCGCATCGACTATAAGAATCGCACCCTCACAAGCCGCCAAGCTTCTAGAAACCTCATAAGAGAAATCCACATGTCCGGGCGTATCTATAAGATTCAAAATATATTTTTGCCCTTTATATTCCCAATCCATTCTTACAGGCTGCAGCTTAATCGTAATTCCCCTCTCTTGTTCAAGCTCCATCGTATCAAGCATTTGCGCATGCTTCATTTCGCGCTTGCTTATAGTACCTGTTACTTCAAGAAACCTATCGGCAAGAGTCGACTTACCGTGGTCTATATGAGCTATTATGCAAAAATTTCGGATATTATCTAGCATTTTAAGCGCTTCTTATCTGTTATACGCGCGAGATTCTATCAGGAAGTCAACTTCTCTGCAATCATGTAATTCCTCTGCTGTCTGCTGTTTACTATCTGCTGTCTTTCTGGTATAATTATTAGATTTAAAAGTGCCTAAATGCAATTCAAAGTACCACAAAACGTACAGATGGAGGACAAAATCGTAGGTCCTCTCACGCTAAAACAGCTCATAATTTGCGCTGTTGGCGGCGGCATAGCTTATTTCATTTATATAAGCACCTCAAAAGCATACGTCATATCAGTTTGGCTCCCAGCAACAGCAATTCCTGCACTTATAACAGTCGCAATAGCTTTCGTAAGAATACACGACATATCTTTCATCAAATTCGTTCTATTACAGATAGAAAGACTTATACGTCCGGGGAAAGTTTATTTTGAAAAGGGTGAAGCCGAAAACTACAGATCGGTTTTAACCCCTCAAAGCGATGAAGACAAAAAAACAGATAAAAAAATGAAACAAAAAGAAGATGATGCTCGAGAAAAAATCAAGAACCTGAATTCAATAACAAAAATTCTCGATTCCCAAGGCAAAATCAATTCCTAATCCGTAATTCGTACATATGGCGACACCTCAACCACCAAAACAACAGGTTAAAGATACAGTAAAAGGAAAACATCAGAACCCAATGATGAGCACTCAGCTCCATCTGAAAATCGCTGAGATTCACGACAATACTGTCATACTTAAAAACGGCGGCCTGAGAGCTGTGCTTAAAACATCAAGCGTCAATCTTCACCTTAAGTCGGAAGAAGAACAAAACGCTGTAATTTTCTCATACCAACATTTTCTTAACTCACTCGAATTCCCTCTTCAAATAGTTATCAGATCAAAAAAACTCGACTTGGATAACTACATCGCAAAACTCAGGAAAATCGAAGCGAAACAAGAAAACCGACTTCTGAAAGAACAAACCGTCGAATATATCGAATATATTCAGAAACTTATCGAGTACGCAGACATTATGGAAAAAGAGTTTTTCGTCATAATTCCTCAAAATCCATATCGAATCGGCGAAAACCCAAACTTCTTCAAGACAATGCTGGAGAACTTCAATTCAAAAGATACAGTCGCTAAAATAAAACAACGCAAAAACGAATTCGACCAACTGCAAAAACAACTCAATCAGCGAATTAACATTATAAAAACAGGTCTCGAAAACTGCGGTCTGCACGTTGACGTCTTGAACACCCAACAACTAATCGAACTCTTCTACGAAACATACAATCCGTTAACCGCACGCAGCCAAAAGATCGAAAACATCAACAAAATCAATGTAGAACTCGACTCGGATTCGAAACCGAATCTGAACGCTGCAATGACATAGGAAATATCAAGATTTTCTATCAGATTTTTCGCTACCATAAAAAAAAGGCACAATCTTGGCGACGCCCTACTCTCCCGACCCTTAATTGGTCAGTACCATCGGCGAAGGTTGGCTTAACTTCTGTGTTCGGGATGGGAACAGGTGTACCCCAACCTCTATAGCCACCAAGATTGTGCCTTTTTTTAAAAGAACAAATTTCCTAGAATTTTTTCAAAATATCAGACAAAAGGAGCTTTAAACCAGTGACAAAGACGATGAATCGCCCTTATCACTGATTAAAGCCTAAAGGAAAGTAAAAAATAAATCAGTCATCTGTTAGTACCTCTCGGCTGAACGCATCACTGCGCTTACACCTGAGGCCTATCAAGCCCGTATTCTTCGGGCAGATTAATTGGGAACTTTTTCTTGGGAGCGGCTTCCCACTTAGATGCTTTCAGCGGTTATCCGTTCCAGACATAGCTACTCTGCAATGCCGTTGACACGACAACAGATATACTAGAGGTCTGTCCATCCCGGTCCTCTCGTACTAGGGATAGCTTCCCTCAAAATTCCTACAACCACAGTAGATAGAGGCCGAACTGTCTCACGACGTTCTGAACCCAGCTCGCGTACCGCTTTAATTGGCGAACAGCCAAACCCTTGGGAGCTTCTCCACCCCCAGGATGCGACGAGCCGACATCGAGGTGCCGAACCGCTTCGTCGATGTGAACTCTTGGAAGCGACTAGCCTGTTATCCCTGGCGTAACTTTTATCCGTTGAGCGATAGCGGACCCACGTCCAACTACCGGATCACTTTCGCCTACTTTCGTACCTGCTCGACTTGTTGGTCTTGCAGTCAAGCTCCCTTATGCGAATACACAACCAGCCTGATTTCCATCCAGGCCTAGGGAACCATCGCGCGCCTCCGTTACTCTTTAGGAGGCATCCGCCCCAGATAAACTACCCACCAAACACTGTCCCCCTCTTTCGGAAGGGTTAGAACCAAAACATTTCAAGGGTGGTATCTCAACGTCGACTCCGGATCCACCAAAGTGAACCCATCATAGTCTCCCACCTATCCTGCGCAAAAAATGCCTCGGTTCAATGTCAAGTTATAGTAAAGCTGCACAGGGTCTTTTCGTCTTACTGTGGTAGGACAGCATTTTTACCGTCTTTGTAATTTCGCTGAGCCTCTCGTTGAGACAGTACCCATGATCATTCCGCCGTTCGTGCGGGTCGGAACTTACCCGACAAGGAATTTCGCTACCTTAGGACCGTTATAGTTACGGCCGCCGTTCACCAGGGCTTAGATTCGGAGCTTTCACCCCTCCTCGTGACCTTCTGGCACTGGGCAGGCGTCAGTCCCTATACTTCACCTTACGGTTTAGCAGAGACCTGTGTTTTTGATAAACAGTTGCAAGGGTTCTTTAACTGCGGCCTAGTCCAAAATGCAATCGAAACTGCACCAGGATTAGGCAAGGTTTCTCCCGAAGTTACACCTGTTATTTTGCCGAGTTCCTTAACGAGAGTTAACTCACACACCTTAGTATACTCAACCTATCCACCGGCGTTGGTTTGCGGTACGGTAACTCACATTTCTCACTACGAAGATTTTCTTGACTCCCGAACGCACCGGAATCTTCCATCACGAGGACGGAATCTGCATTACCACTCGCGAACCTCTGCGGATTTTCCTACAGAAGCCTAAGCTTGTGGCTTGCACTGGAATTCGTTTACCAGCTCCGATTGTCCAAAAGCGTCACTCCTTAGTTAGCGCCACCTTCACTTGATAAGATTCCTCAATCTATCCATCCGAAGACTTCAAGAAAGAGGAGAATTATCGCGCTCCGGTTTTGCTTGGGCGAAACGCAAGTTGTACGGGAATATTAACCCGTTGTCCATCAGCTTCGCTCTTCAGCTATGCCTTAGGACCGACTAACCCCAAGTCGATTGACGTGGCTTGGGAAACCTTGGATTTTCGGTGACCGAGGTTTTCACTCGGTTTACATGCTACTTATGCCAACATTTTCACTTCCCAACACTCCAGCCACATTTACATGTGACCTTCATCGCTGTTGGGAACGCTCTCCTACCAGTCATACACAATAAAGTATATGAATCCGTGTTTTCGGTTAAAGCCTTAAGCCCCGTTGAATTTTCGGCGCAGGATCACATAGACCAGTGAGCTGTTACGCACTCTTTAAAGGATTGCTGCTTCTAAGCAAACCTCCTGGTTGTCTAAACAATCCGACATCCTTTGCCACTTAGACTTTATTAGGGACCTTAAACGACGGTCTGGGCTGTTCCCCTTTTGACAATGGCACTTTGCTGTCACTGTCTGACTCCTGATCAGAAACATTGGTATTCGAAGTTTATCTAGATTTGGTAGACTTATTTCGCCCCCTAGTCTAAATAGAGCTCTACCCCCAATGCCTATAAGATCAAGGCTAGCCCTAAAGCTATTTCGGAGAGAACCAGCTATCTCCACGTTAGATAGGCATTTCACCCCTATCCACAGGTCATCTCATGATCTTGCAACATCATTGAGTTCGGCCCTCCCCCCGCGGTTAAGCGAGGTTCAGCCTGCCCATGGATAGCTCACGTGGTTTCGGGTCTAGTGCATACGACTAATCGCCAGTTAAGACTCGCTTTCGCTTCGGCTTCCCCCATTTTCCGGGGTTAACCTCGCCGTATACAGCTAACTCGTTGGCCCGTTCTACAAAAAGTACACCGTCACTCCACAAAGTGGAGCTCCGATTCCTTTTAAGCATAGAGTTTCAGGTTCTATTTCATCCCCCTCACCGGGGTGCTTTTCACCTTTCCCTCGCGGTACTTGTACGCTATAGATCTCGAGACATTTTTAGCCTTGGAAGGTGGTCCTCCCAGATTCAGACCGGATTACACGTGTCCGATCTTACTTAGGAACTTCCTAGGATTTAAACCTATTTTCGCCTACGGGACTTTTACCCTCTTTGGTATCACTTCCCAGAGATATTCGGCTAATAGAGAATAAATCCATATCGGAGTCCTGCAACCCTCCTTACCGAAGTAAGAAGTTTGGGCTGTTCCCGTTTCGCTCGCCACTACTAAGGGAATATCGTTTGATTTCTTTACCTTTGCTACTTAGATGTTTCAGTTCGCAAAGTGTCCTTACCGGTCGAAGACCGGAAAAATCCGACATTACTCGGATTGGGTTCCCCCATTCGGAAATCCTCGTGTCACTGTTTGCTTAGCAACTCTACGAGGCTTATCGCAGCTAGCCGCGTCCTTCATCGGAGTCTCAAGTCAGGGCATCCACTCTATGCCTTTTTTACAATTTATTCGAAATTACTTCCCACCTTTTGTCTGGTAACTTGAAAAAATCACCTAGACAAAAATTTGAAAAAAAGACATCAGAATTAATTATTTAATTCTGAAAATTTATTATGCTTAATATTGAACATTGAATTTTGATATATATGAATAATTCTAGTCACCTGATTTTCAATGGGCAGTTCGTTCCCCCCACAACCTTGTGAAGAAAAAAGAGTGCGACTTTACGCACTCTTCAACCTATCAACCGCCAAGGCTTTACCTTTTAAGTTACTAGACTGGAGAGTGCGAAAAAAACAAAAATATTAGAAGGGATTTGGAATGTAAAACTAACAAAGCGAAAGGATTATATTTATCACTCAAGATAATGTCAACATTATTTTTGCAAAATCTTAAAAGAAATTGACGAAACCATCATTCTCTTCGTTAATTCACACTCTTCACTTCTTCAATTCTTCGCCTCTTTTTCAGAAAATCCCTCCTAGAAAACCCCCAACTCCGGACTGCAAAGTTCCGGTCATCCACATAAGACCGAATATAAAAAATCCAATTCCCAAAAGAATCAAAAAAGTCCAGGTACCACCAACACCTATGTATTTCTCGGCAAAACCAATATCGCCGACCAAATCTTTTACTTTCGCCCTATAAACAAGTATTAAAAATCCTCCAATCATGGCCAGAAAACCTATAATATATCTACTCATTTGGAAGTTTCCTTATGAATTAAATAACCTATAAAAGCCATAGGAAGTAAAACAAATCCTGCAGCAAAAAACAACACTTGATATGAGAAATACGATATGAAAAAACCTGCCATCAACGGACCTACGAAATAACCGACTTGTCTCGCAGTTGCATAAATCGGGAAGAGATCATCTTCCTCTTCTTTTTTCATATGTCTAAACAGATAAGTTTCTTTGATAGGCTCAATATAAGCCGCACCTATACTGGAACAAAAAAGCATAGCTATAGAGAAATAAACATTATCCACAAACGCCATCATGAAAATAAACATAACCATAACAAGAAAACCTCTTTCTATATATAAACCCATCTTTCCATCTTTGGCAGTTTTACCAATCCAGTTTTCGAGAAGAATTAAAGGTACAAGCTGCAAAGACATAGCGACACCTCCTACAATTTCAGGCATTCCATTCTTAACCATATAAAGAGGCACAGACATTGTAGTAATCGACCACCAAACGAAAAGACCGAAATCCATTAAATATGCTTTTACAAGTGGCCATCTGCTAAAATACTCTTTCAAGCTTTGGAGACACTTTTTAACCTTTTTTTTCTCTCTAGTATCAACTTCCATAATATCTTCATGACGCAAAAAAATCACCGCGATCAGAAAAACCGCAACAGCAAACCAAAACATCAACAAATCATCCACATATAAAGCAAATAGACCTCCTGCAACAGGACCTATAACCCAGGCCAAATTTAACAAGAAATAATATACGCCTTCTTCATGAACAAGACTCTTCTTGGCAGTATAATCGCGGACCATCAACGGGATGACAACGAATAAAACAGCAATCGCAATACCTTTCACTATTTGCAACGCCAAAACGACAGAGAAGGAATCAACAAAAGAATAAAGAGCAAAAATCACAGCCATGCTCAAAAATCCTATGTACATAAGCAAAATCTTGGAAACCTTATGAAGAATCTTAGAAACAAACAAACTGGCAAGCAAAGTTGTAAACGAAGAAATAGCGATAAAAATACCAACATACATCGCCGAACCAGTAACTCGCTCCAAATAATCCGGAAACATCGGAGCCACAAACGCCACAGCCAAACAGTAGAAGAACATCATGTAACTGAACATTCTTCCTCCAGTAGAGAGTTTTGGCGATTTGTATTTTACTATCTCATTCACAACAGGATTGACAAAATGTATAATCGTTTAATTATACCAGAAAACGAGATGGAAATAAAGCCTTGAGCAATATACAATCAGGTCATGGAAATACTTTTTGAAGACAAAAACTACATTGGATTCTTTAAACCTGCCGGAACACCGACAACTTACGGAGCAAAATCCGGATGTTTCGTAGAAGAAGTTAAAAAATATCATCCGGAACTATTCACTTTCTCGGGATTCAAAGAAGAAGAAGGAGGCCTGCTTTACAGATTGGATAACGAAACCTGCGGACTAGTTTTATTTGCAAAAAATAAAGAAGCTCACGATAAATTCATTCAGGATAAAAATCTCAAGAAAATTTATCTTGCAGAAATTTCAGATACCGCACCTGAAACCAATGAAATTAACTTCCCTATCGTACACAAATCTTCAAAAAGAATGGCAGTATTAACTGTTGATAAAAAAATCGATTACAAAGGTAAACCTATTAATGCAAAAACTTATATAAAAAAAATCAGCGAAACACTTCTCGAATGCAAAATACAACAAGGCGCCAGACATCAAATAAGAGTTCATTTGGCTTCAGCAGGATGTCCAATAGTCGGAGACGAATTATATAAAGGCAAATATTCAGACTCCATGCACTTATGCTGCATAGGAATAGAAACGGACTGGGTGGAGATTGATACAAGAAAAGAAATCGGAAGAGAAATTGAATGGGTTAAATAGGAGTTTTGCATCCGCAAAACAACTTAATAATAAAGGTCGCTTATGAAGCGACTACTGTGGTGGAGCATGAGGGAGTCGAACCCTCGACCTCCGCGGTGCAAACGCGGCGCTCTAGCCAACTAAGCTAATGCCCCACAGTATTTTTTTATGATCCAGAGCGATTGAGCATCTGGTGGGCGGGAGTGGACTCGAACCACTGACCTCGTCGTTATCAGCGACGCGCTCTAACCAGCTGAGCTACTCGCCCAAATCATTTTTGTCAAAGAAGACAACGGACACTTTAATAAAATACGCTCATTGAGTCAAACACAAATACTCTATTTCAAATCCTCTTCAATCGAATAAGGTTCATCCGAATCGGCAATCTCAGGAGTAACTTCAGCACCGGCAACAGCAACGGCAAGTGCCGGCTGTTCTTTGCCTGTAACAACAGGTCCTGCCAAGAAATCTTTGAGTTTGGATTTTTCTTCAGCTCCCTGGGCAAAACTCTTATCAGTCTCAATGCTTTTCATATATGGAGAATAAATCACAATCTCATCAAACATTTGATGAATCTTAAACGCCACAGAAGATCTCACTGCTAACATATTTGAAGGCACGGAAACCCAGAATCTCAGCTGTACAATCATCGCATCTTGCGCAAACTTCTTAAAAACAACAGAAAACTTAGGCTTTTGCTGAATAGCAGGTTCGCTTTTTAAAATATTTTCAAGAGCAATAACAGCCTTTTCCAAATCTGTACCGTAGCCAAAACGAACATCTATTTCCATCCTGCGTACAGGCAATCTTGAATAGTTTTCTATAGATTCGGAAATGATATCGGAATTATAAATTGTAATATCCCTATTATCAAAAGTCTTAATACCGGTTGACTGAAAATCCATTCTATCAACCTTACCGGTAAACTTCTTGATTTTCACGATATCCCCTATCTTGAAAGGCGCTTTGAAGAAAATAATAATTCCGGCAACATAGTTCTTAATCACATCCTTAAGCCCATAGCTCAAACCAAGCACACCAACACTCACAAGAAGACTCACGTCCAGTCCGACATTCTTAAGAGCGAGGGTTACACCGATAACCAGTATGAATCCATTTATAATTCTCTCTAGAAAATTGAGAGCGGTCTTCTGTTGTTCATGCGTAGACTCAATCTTCGCAAAATACTTTCGAAGCCATTTCATTGCAAAATAAACAAAAACCAAAATTAACGCCGCCTCCATAACAGAAAAAAACTTTTCAAAAATCGCAACGGTTAAATCGGAAAATCCACCGCTACCGGTATCAAGAACTTCAGTATCCGATGATGCAAAGTCGACACTACTCGCCATTTTTTTGGTTTTAAATCTAATAATTATAGCACAGAAAGCAAAACACAGAAAGCAGAAAACAGAGGCAAAAGCACTCCAATCTGTGATTCTGCAATTCTGTAACTCTACATGCAAAAAACCCCTAGAGCATAAACCCTAAGAGCCTATAAAGAGAGACCGCCTTTTGGCGACTCCCCCTGACAGCTATGGTGTAATAGAGAAAACCCTATCTATAGGTTGCGAATTGTTACCAATCCGCCAATCCTGCAAGCAGGATTTCGACCTAGGAGGTCTCACCGAAGTGAGACGATTCTCCCTAGAAAGGAGGTATTCCATCCGCAGGTTCTCCTACGGATACCTTGTTACGACTTCATTCCAATCAATGATTTTGCCTTAGTCCCCCCGAAAGGGGCCTTTGGGCACTCTCATCTTTCAGAATGTGACGGGCGGTGAGTACAAGACCCAGGAACATATTCACCGCACCATGTCTGATGCGCGGTTACTAGCGATTCCAACTTCATGAGGGCGAGTTGCAGCCCTCAATCTGAACTGAGATCGGTTTTTAGGGATTGGCTCCGCGTTACCGCTTGGCTTCCCATTGTACCGACCATTGTAGCACGTGTGTGACCCAGAGTATAAGGGCCATGCTGATTTGACGTCATCCTTACCTTCCTCCCTAACTAAGTCAGGGCAGTTTCTTTAGAAAATGCAACTAAAGACAAGGGTTGCGCTCGTTTACGGACTTAACCGAACACCTCAAGGCACGAGCTGACGACAACCATGCAGCACCTGTCATCGGGTTCCTTACGGCACTCCCGCATTTCTGCAGGATTCCCGAGATGTCAAACCCTGGTAGGGTTCCTCGTTTACCATCGAATTAAACCACATGCTCCACCGCTTGTGTGGGTCCCCGTCTATTCATTTGAGTTTTAATCTTGCGACCGTACTTCCCAGGCGGGATACTTAATGCGTTAGCGACGGCACTGACTCGGTCGATGAGCCAACACCAAGTATCCATCGTTTACGGCGTGGACTACCGGGGTATCTAATCCCGTTTGCTCCCCACGCTGTCGTCCTTGAGCGTCAGAATTTGCCCAGCACGCTGCCTTCGCTTTTGGTATTCCTCTGTGTATCTACGGATTTTACCCCTACACACAGAATTCTACGTGCCCCTACAAATCTCTAGCGAACCAGTATCAGATACGATTCAATGGTTAAGCCATTGGATTTTACATCCGACTTAGTTCACCGCCTGTGGACGCTTTACGCCCAATAATTCCGGATAACGCTAGCACCCTCTGTATTACCGCGGCTGCTGGCACAGAGTTAGCCGGTGCTTATTCCTAGGGTACATTCAGAATTAGTCCCCCAGAAAAGATCTTTACGACCCGAAGGCCTTCATCGATCACGCGGCGTTGCTTCGTCAGGGTTTCCCCCATTGCGAAATATTCTCTACTGCTGCCTCCCGTAGGAGTATGGGCCGTGTCTCAGTCCCATTGTGGCTGGTCGTCCTCTCAGACCAGCTAAGCGTCATAGCCTTGGTAAGCCATTACCTTACCAACTAGCTGATACTACGCAGGCCCCTCTCGCACCGCAAAAGCTTTACCCTTGCGGGACCATCCGGTATTAATTCGTCTTTCGACGAGCTATCCCTGAGTGCGAGGCAGGTTCCAACGCGTTCCTCACCCGTTTGCCACTGTAGTATTGCTACTACCGTACGACTTGCATGTATTATACACGCCGCCAGCGTTAATCCTGAGCCATGATCAAACTCTCCATATAAAAATGAATTCATGCCGAAGCATGAAAAAATTTTGAAAAAAATTGACAAGGCTTCTCTACTACACCTTAGCTGTCAAGGAACAAAATTGCGCTTTCAAAACGAAAAGCGAAAGCATTTTAGCAGGGATAAATTCATTGTCAAACAAATTTGCTAAAAAAGTCCCAGAATAAAAACAACACGACAAATAAAGCCCTTGTACAAGCCAAAAACACTGCGCAAAGAAAAGTTGTTTGTATTAGGCCTATTAAGCCGTTAAAATATAAAAAATAATCACACGACCAAAGGGCGCACAACATAACCAATAGAAAAATGGCCAAAACAATAAAAAAGAAGATCTGGTTCAAGAACAAAGAAGTTCAACTAAACAAAACTGTTGAAGAGTTTAATGCGGGCGAAGATATACTATATGATCAAGAAATGATTCCGGACGACGTATGGTGTTCAAGATGCTATGCGCGAATGTTGAAAAAACATAATTTGCTCACGGAAAAAGAGCTGAAACAGTTAGAACAAGGACTTGATGAAATTTTAGACCTATATAAGAAAGGAGACTTCGTATTAAAACTAGAAGACGAAGATTGTCATACGAAAATAGAAGACTATTTAATACAAAGATTCGGAGACACAGGGAAGAAGATCCACACCGGACGTTCGAGAAACGACCAAGTATTGGTAATGATGAGATGGTTTCTCAAAAGAAAATCAAAATTCATAAGAGAAAAATCGCTGAAACTGGCAATGGAACTGATAAAATTCGCACGCAAATACGAGATGGTACCGATGCCGGGATATACTCATATGCAAAAAGCTATGCCTACAACAGTAGGCACTCTATTTGGAGCTTTTGCAGAGAGTTTAATGGATGATGCAAAATTACTTATATCAATAGCCGATAACATAGTTGATCAAAACCCTCTGGGATCAGGAGCCGGATACGGATCGCCTTTCGATTTCGACAGAGATTGGCTTAGCCACGAGATAGGATTTAAAAAAACACAAAACAACGTTATTTACTGCCACAACTCAAGAGGGAAAATCGAAGGACTTGTACTCGAAGCATGCTCTCAAGTGATGCTCACCTTGAATCGCCTAGCCTGCGACTTGCTGTTCTTTACTACACAAGAATTCCAATTCTTCAATATGGATGATTCAATAGCTACGGGCTCTTCAATCATGCCTCAAAAGAAAAACCTTGATGTTGCAGAGCTCATAAGAGGCCGTACGGCAACCGTACTGGCATGCAGAAACGAAACAACTATGAATATTTTGAATAAAATTTCCGGATATCACAGGGACGGACAAGAGATAAAAAGACCTCTTTTCCTAGGACTCAAATATACAGAGATGTCATTGGATGCAATGGGAGTAATCCTGCAAAACATCAAGCCCAACAAAGAAATACTGGTAAAATCAATGCTGGGATGCCCCGGACTTTTTGCCGCACATAAGGCTTTTGAAAAAGTTAAGGAAGGTATGACATTCCGCGATGCATATAGAGAAGTCGGTTCAAATATAGATAAAATAAAAGTGACTGAAAAAGACATCAACAGATGGTTGAAAATGTCTACGCACCAAGGAGGAACAGGAAATTTACAACTCGATAAAGTAGAGAAAGAAATAAACTCATTGATGAAATAGTCCCCTCTTCAATCTTCTATCTTTTATCTTTAATCTCTCCCCACATGCACCCTTGGGATCTACATTCCGTTTTACGCCAAAAAATTGCCGAAAAAGGCGGACTCGTTTCATGCCATGCGCATTTCGACAAAGCATATGTAATAACTCCGGAAACCCTTGAGATGACTCTCGAACACATGGAGGTTAAATGGGATTTATGGAAAAAAGTTAAAGAAGGATACACTCATAAAAATCTTATCGAAAGAATGTGCTTGAGTGCGGAAAACATGATCAAGCAAGGATGCAAAATGACAAGAACAAATATAGATGTCGATAATACCGTTGGGATGATGTGTATAGAAGCAGCGCTTGAAATAAAAGAAAAATACAAGTCTCAAATCGAGATACAAATATGCTCTCAGGTACTTGAAGGAGCACTAAATAAATCGGCTCAAGAATGGATCGAAAAAGCTGCTCCTTATGTAGATGTGCTTGGAGGACTCCCCTCTCGTGACAGACCGAAACAATCCGAACACCTCGATTATATTTTTGAAATGGCAAAAAAACATAAAAAGACCGTAGACGTTCATATAGATCAAAATAACGATCCTGAAGAACGCGACACGGAATTGCTTGCGAAAAAAGTTATAGAACACGGACTACAAGGTCGCGTAAACGCAGTGCATTGTTGTTCATTGGCGGCACAACCGGATGATTATATAAAAGAGATTGCTCAATTGGTGAAAAAGGCAGACATGAACGTAATCGTCTGCCCACGTGCAATGATAGACAATCAACAACCTAGACATAAAATGTCTCCCGTCCACAATTCAATCGCACCTGTACCGGAATTGTTGGAAGCGGGAGTAACCGTCGCACTCGGAGTTGATAATGTATATGACTATTTCTGCCCTTTTATAGATGGAGATATATTCACGGAACTACTATTCCTTATAGAAGCTTGCAGGTATTACGATATCGAAAAACTATCAGATATTGCGAGTACAAACGGAAGAAAAGTCTTAGAAAACATCTAAAGACAGCGTCAACCTCACCTAGTTAAACATTATACTGAAAAATGGTATAATTTATTAGAAAATTTAATAAAATCTCAAATGGCAACAAAAAACAAACACATACCTCTAACCTCAAGCATCTTAGTTCCAACCGTTTTGGAAAAGACCGCTCAAGGGGAAAGATCTTACGACATTTACTCTCGCCTGCTCAAAGACAGAATTATTTTCTTGGGTACGGCAATAGATGGAAACGTTGCGAACTTAATCATCGCTCAATTGCTATTCTTGGAAAATGAAAATCCAAAGAAAGACATCACAATGTACATAAATAGTCCGGGCGGACATGTAACTGCGGGATTGGCAATTTACGATACAATGCAGCACCTTAAATGCGACGTTTCGACGGTTTGCGTAGGGATGGCGGCATCAATGGGCGCAGTACTTCTTTGCGGAGGGGCTAAAGGCAAAAGATTCTCACTGCCAAATGCGGAAGTGATGATCCACCAACCTCTTGGAGGCGTAGAAGGACAAGCTACTGAAATCGAAATCCACGCTCGCCATATTTTGAAAACAAAGGCTAAATTAAATGGAATTATCGCGAAACATTCGGGCAAAAAAGTTGCCGATGTAGAAAAAGATACGGATCGCGACAATTTCATGAGCGCCGAAGATGCACTTAAATACGGCCTGATCGACAAGATCGTCCAGAAGAAGTAACAGCGCAAGGACGCGAAGCATTACTTGCGCCATATTATAAGCTGTTTTGCGAAAGCAAAACTCTTTTCTAGTGAAATCTTGCAACTGTAAACCTGCTTACTTCGAATTTCTCGTTCGCATAATCAATTCCAGCCTTACTGCAAGCAATTTTTAATTGCTCTTTTACGGTATCAACACCTTCCAAATCAGGAAGTAGTAGCCCTCGCCTACTACCGCAAGTAACAATCACTCCATATTTTTTCGGATCCAAATCCACAATTTTACATTTCTCAGGCTTCGACAAAACATCAACAGAAATATCCAAATCATCGAGCTCAGACTCGGTAACCGGCATAAATCTAGGATCTTCGGTCGCAGCAGAAATTGCATTCCGAATAATCTCTTCACCGAGACATTTGCGCGTAGGTAGAAACGTACCGATACAACCGCGAAGATCTCCGTTCTTAAGATGCAATGAAACAAATACCCCAGCTTTCTTAGTCTTAAGTTCAGCAGGAACATCTTTCGGCAAATCAATCACCTTACCCGTTTCCAAATAGGTTTTTATTGTCTTAAACGCAATTTCACAATACGCATTTCCCATAATCTATTATCTATTAGCTATTAGCTATTAGCTATTAGCTATAAGCTACTCCCCACCAGATACCCTACCCCATACGGTCCTTCATAAGACAAAACCTTAAACTTCTTCTCCCCCACAACCCCAAGCGCCGTACAAACAGAGCGCAAACCGCACTCTTTCACCTCATCAACCCAAAAAGGATCCAACCCAATCACACCTTCCACATCCCCTTTCTCGACCATCGAAACCAATTTTTTATCAAATTTCGCACCTTCTTTCGAGTATCCGCAAGGCGCATATGCCGTTAAAGCATGAGATAAATCACCAGATCCTATAAACAAGATTTTTTTATTACTTTTATCAAAAACCTTCCGGAGAACACGCCCGAAATCAAAATGTGTTTTATATCCTGCAAAAGAGATATTCATGCTCACCAATTTATACCCGACTGGAAGTCCTTTGTTTACATAAAACATAGGCGCCAAAACCCCATGATCCAACTCGCTATCATCAATGGGAATAACCTTAATCCCACCATCAATCGCTGCCGTAATTACATCGTCCGCCAAATCCAAATCAGCCTCCAAATCAAGTCCGTCACTCGAACCAAACGCACTCAAATCTCCGCTCAATTTGCCGTTCGCCGGCATGCGAATGCTTATTCTATCGGGATAAACAGAACCATGTGGCGTAATAATCACGACAGTATCGACCTGAAGCTTGGAAGTGATCTTCGCAACTTGAAGCATAGCCGAAACAGTTTTTTCGATAGGCTTAAGCCCTTCTTTACCACCAACAGAAGGAACCATAACAGGAGGATGCGGCAAAATAAATGAACCGACAAGAGACATAAAAAATCAATTAAGAATTACACGCTTTCCACCATAATTGATAACACGAAAATGATGGAAGATACTACATTTAACTTTTTTGTTTTCGAGTTTTTTGTATAGACTGGATTCGTGCATCACAAAAAATTATAAAACAAAAACGATGATAAAAGCCATCATATTCGATCTGGATGGGACTCTAATAGATTCCGAAAAACTTCACTTAAAAGCCGAACTTGAAACTCTCAAAACTTTCGGCATAAAAGCGAAAAAAGAAAAAATACTAGGATATATGGGGATGGGAATAAAAGATTATTTTCAAGTTTTGAAGGAAAAATTTAATGCACATTACAGTATTGAGAAAATTGTAAAAGCACATGTGAAAACACTCGAGAAGTATTACGGAGGACTTTTCCCAGCAGTTTCAAATACGAAAAAGACAATAAGAGATCTTTCAAAAAGATACACATTGGCACTTGGTACAAGCGCCCATACACGCCTTGCAAAAATGTGCCTGAAAAGACTTGGCATAGCCAAATATTTCAAAGTCATAACAGGAGGAGACAAAGTAAAACACGCAAAACCACATCCGGAAATTTTCCTTCTAATCGCAAAAAAACTAAAAATAAAACCACAAGAAATCGTTGTAATAGAAGACTCGACTAACGGATTTAAAGCTGCAAAATCAGCAGGAATGCAAGTAATCGCAAGAATTGGGAGCCATAACAAATCGGAAGATTTCTCACTCGCAGATCACAAAATCAAAAATTTACTCAAAATTAAAACATATTTGAAATATGAAAATTAACATCAAAAAGCTGGCAACAGGCATAACTCGCAACATCTTCATACTCGGCATCGTAAGCCTTGTAACCGATCTAAGCAGTCAGATGATTTTCCCTTTAATACCTCTTTATCTTACATCTCTTGGAGCGGCGGCTTACACGGTTGGACTTGTAGAAGGCGCCGCAGAAACGACAACATCACTTTTAAAAGTCTTATCCGGATACTGGTCAGATAAAATCAGAAGAAGAAAACCTTTTGTCGTTGCAGGATATACTATTTCATCACTTATAAAACCGTTATTCGCATTCGCAAATACTTGGCCTCTTGTACTTATAATAAGATCAGTCGAAAGAATCGGTAAAGGAATGCGCGATGCGCCGAGAGATGCAATCGTAGCGGAATCTGTTCAAGCAGAACATAGAGGAAAAGCCTTCGGATTTCACCGAACAATGGATGGAATGGGATCTGTTATGGGAGCAGTTTTTTCACTTATCCTCTTCCCTATTTTGGGATATAAGAACCTATTCCTCATAACAATTTTCCCAGGAATCTTGGCAATAATAGTATTGATTTTGATTCATGAAAAAAAGCCTAAAGAACAAAAAGAACACAAACCGCTTACATTAAAAATCGGCTTCAAATCTCTACCGAAAAACCTGAAGTTTTTCATAATTATCGCAACTATTTTCGCGCTTGGACATTTCGGATACGCATTCATGTTACTTAAGGCAAAAGCAATTGGATTAACAGATTCAAAAGCGATAATTCTTTATGTAATTTTCTACGTTACTTACACCCTATTCGCAACACCGGCAGGAATACTTTCCGACAAATTCGGACGCAAAAAACTTATAGCAATCGGATACGCACTTTTTGCAGCCCTTTCATTCGGTCTCATATTTCCGACAACGCTATCAACATTAATTCCACTATTCGTAATATATGGGATTTTTTACTCAATAATAGACGGCGTACAAAGAGCCTTCGTAGCAGATCTTTCACCTGAAAACCTAAAAGGAACAGCACTCGGAACATTTCACACATTAACAGGTTTAGTCGCACTACCGGGAGGATTCATGGCCGGATTCCTTTGGGATAAAATCGGACCAAACGCAACATTCATTTATGGATCAAGCCTAGCATTATTGGCATTAATAATGTTCAGCTTCATAAAAAGAGAAAAATACTAAGTGATTTTTTTATATCGAGGCGACCTTAATTCTGATTACGGGAGCCGAGATGTAAAAAAATCACACTACATTACTGGCAATGCGGCAGCTCTTTCAATAATAGATTTGGCAACATCAACACCTGTCGCAGCTTCAAGTTCTGAAAATCCGGGATTAGCATTCACTTCAAGAACAGCAGGACCATTCTTGGTTGAAATGATATCAACACCGGCCATTTCAAGATCCAACAACTGAGTAGCCTTAAGCGCCATATCCTCATACTCTTTTGTGATAGAAACCTCCCTACCGGCACCTCCAAGCGCCGCATTGGAACGGAACTCACCTTTTTTCGCAGATCTTTCCATCGACGCAATAACCTCACCTCCAACAACAAAAACACGAGTATCCTTACCTTTCGACTCTTTTACATACTCCTGAATCAAGATCATATGTTGTTTTGAATTTTTCGCACTCCAAATCAAATCCAAAGAAGACAAAGCATTTCTAAAACTCTCGGCAATCATTACACCGGCACCCCAAGATCCAAAAGGAGATTTCATGATAACCGGAAAACCGCCAACCCTATCTATTGCACCCTTCAAATCATCACGCTGGCTGACAACAAAAGTCCTTGGAGTTGGAATCCCATAATGAGATAAAATCTGCAAAGTACGCAATTTATTTTTCGCTCTTGTAACAGCATCATAAGTATTCAAAACCGGAATCCCCATAAGCTGAAATTGCTTAAGAATCGAAGCATATAAACTCACATCTTCAAGCAAAGAAACTCTTGGAATAATCACATCAACCTTAGGAAAAGGCTTCCCTCTATAATAAACAGAAGGCCCTTTTTCATCGAAACTCAATTCACACTCAACCGCCATAAAAATTTTAGCATCATATCCAAGCGCCATAGCGGCTTTCTTAAGCCTAACTTCCTCATAAGAAAGTTTTTCTTCAAGCGGTCTGAAACATAAAATTGCGATCTTCATGGCACAGATTGTAGACCCGTATCTGAAAAAATCAACCTTTGCCAACCGTAAAAAATTATGTTATAATAATCGGATTACAAAAAAACAAAAATGTTCGACGATTTGATACTGATGTTCGAAGGAATACCTTGGTGGCAAATATTGATAGCCTCGATATTGGCTTTTATACCTGTATTCATATGGGTAAGCATTTTCGTCAGAAGAAAACAGCACTCACCAAAAAGCCTAATAAAGGTATTTCTACTCGGCACATTAACAGTACTTCCAATTCTCTGGTTCCAAAGCTGGTTAAACCCTTATGGATGGATTGAACATAACATAACAAACGTAACAATTGGATTATTAGCAACATTCATATTGGTTGGCGTAACAGAAGAAATAGTAAAAATGGGCGTCGTCAGAATAGCTGACACGTCAAAAATGAAAATTCAAACGATCAATGACGCTGTAAAATTCAGCATACTTGCCGCTCTCGGTTTTGCATTTTCCGAAAACATAGTTTATTTCTCGCAGGTCATGTCATCCGGAAATCTTGGAGCGCTATTCACAACGGTTATTTTCAGATCTGCATTCACAGTATGCGGACATCTTATTTTTTCATCAATATTCGGCTACTTCTATGGGGTAGGCAAATTTGCACAACCAATCATAGAACAACAAAAATGGACGGGTGAGAAACATACTTTTGCAACAATAATAAATAAAATCACGAGAATACCAAAAGAAACAGTCGTAAGATACGAAAGCCTCTTAACAGGCCTCGGAATTGCGATGGGCGCACATGCCGCATTCAACTTCGCACTCCAAATGAACAGAACTATCGAAGCCATAATAATTATTATAATAGGATATGGATATGTTCACTTCTTAATGAATAGAAAAGCGGGCCACCTCGCGCTGGCCGGAGAAAGCGGAAAATCCTTAATGGGCAAAACAGACGAAGATGTCGTATTGGAACTGGTCGGTATGTGGTACCAAAACGGCAAATATCAAGATGTCATTGAGATATGCGAGCGCCTTCTCATGAGAGATCCGACAAACAAAGTCGTTCAATTATTTAAGGCAAAAGCATTAGATCAAGCAAAGGTAAGCAAAGCCGTAAACTCGGTCAAATCTTTATTCTCGGAAAACGAAACTCAATCAACCATGAGCATTCTTGAAGAACTCAGAAAGAAAAAAACTGAAATGGAACGAATCGAGATAATCAAAAAAAATGCAGACAAATTACTTGAGAACAAGCCAAACACACCACAAACAAACAATTCAAATCCGCAGTTGACCTAGTTGCAAAAAAGTGGTACAATTTAAAGATTCCAAAAATTTAACAAAATAAAATGGAAACAAACAATCAAACCGTAGGAGTACCAACTTCTCCCTACAAAAAGTCAAAAAAGAAGTTAATTATCAGCGCAGTCGTCGGAACATTTTTGATTGCATCGATTGTACTCGGTGCAACAACGAATTTCTTCGGCATGATGATGCAAAACACATCGTCAAATAAAGACGCCACCAAGCAAAAAAATCCTGACGTAACTCAAAGCGCTACTGATGTATCAGATGATTTAGCAACAAATGATAGCGGATATCATGATGGAGATACATATACAATAGCTGCAACTCCAGCCTTGGCCGCAAAAGAAGTTAAACTTCTAAAAGATGGCACGAAGCTCACGGGAGAATTTTGCGCAGCATATACTGACGGAACAGAACCTGTAAAAGCTGTTTTCAATGTAAACGGAACAGAAAAAACAACATTAACTACTGCTCCGGAAGCGACAAATGGTACTGCATGTGCAAGCGTATACTCGGAGGAATTATCAGAATTCGAACTGGCAGATGAAAGCACGGTATCAGTAACATTCACAATTCTGTTCAAAGACATTCAAGAATCATCATTGTCAGACAATGAAACAACAACATCCGTAACGGTACCGGAATCCGCAACAGAAGAAGATACAACAGAAAAAGATCTCTATCTTGGAACAAAAGGGATATGGCTTGGTGATGATAACGACTCTGTTCACGCAGAAGTATGCGCAACAGGCACAGACGGAACTGAATCAACTCAAATACTTTATAATGTAAATGGGATCGAATACAAAGATGACATGACCGCACCGGCAGACGGAGAATGCGAAGACATGAGCGTAAGCGATCTGGACCAATTCAGCGTAGAAGCAGGCAATACTTATACAGCGTCCGTAATACTCGACTACAGTCAATCAATCACGGAATCCGACGAAAATAATGGATATGCGAAAGACATCACAATCGAGGAAAAATCAGACGATCAGCAGTCATCAAAAGTAGATCTATACTTCAACGATGAAGAAAACAACATCGGTATAGAAGATGAATACTTCTATACATATGTATGTTCAGTATCGGCATTAGAAGAAGTAGAAGTAAGATTCCAAACAAACAGCACAAAACAGGTTGTAAAAATAAATATAGCTGAAAACCAATGTCAAAAGGCAGCAGCAAAAATATCGGAATTCGGTTTGTCAGATAACACAGCATATACATTGGATGTGACAATAGATCCAAATGAAACCGTAACAGAAGCAAACGAAAACAATAACAAAGACACTTACACATTCACAACTTCTGCAAACGATAATGGAGAAAACGTATCTGAAAAAGATCTTTATTTCGGCGATAAAGGCGTTTGGATGGACGAAGAAAACGACTCAATATACGCAGAAATGTGCGCATCTGGAACAACAGGGTCGGAAGACGAATATGTAAGAATCAATTACAACCTAACGGGCATAGATTATGGTTACTCACAACAAGCTCCGGAAGATGGAGAATGCAATGAAACAAAAATATCAGGCTTGGATTACTTCAATATGACGAACGGAGATACATATACCATAACCGTAACACTAGACTACTACGATGTTTTAGAAGAATCAGATGAATCAAACAACACTGCATCAACTGATGCTACATATGGCGAAGAAGAAGCATCCGATTCCGCAACAAGCGACTTATATGTCGGCACAATCTCGATAGAAGATACGCTTCTTACTATAGAACTTGGCAACAAAGGAGATGCAGATTATCCAAATAAGGACATTGCAAAAGGTTCATTGTACATATATATCGACAACGAACTTGAATGGACGTATAGCCTTTCAACACTTGGAGATCAAACATTTAGAACCGCAGGATCATCTTCACTCATACAGCCTCAAGCTTTAGATGGAAGTCATGAGATAAAAGCTTGCGTTTATCCGGACTCTTCAGTAGGAGATGCTGATTCTGGAAATGACTGTTCAAGCACTAAAGTAGGATCATCTGATACATCTGACGACGAAGATGGTGACGAAGCAGATGATTATAATGATAGTGATCAGCCGGTGGGATATACGGATACTGATGATGAACAAGGAGATACAGATGCTGATGTTGACCAGCAAGACGAAAACACAACCGACAATACAACAAGCAACGCTTGGTTAAAGAAATATACTGTTATCATGATGAAGTTCGGCGATCTTGAGGGTACGGAAGACAAAGATGCAACAATGGACTATACCGGCACATTAACATCAGACAGTCTCATAATTAAACCGGTTGGATCAGTACTGCTTGAAGATGACGACAGCTATGACTCTGCAGATCTTGGATTTGAATGGAAAAACACAGTATACGACCATTGGGACGGATTCATTTTCTTGGCATATTACGATCCGGAATATGCAAATGGCGCAACTCCAACATTCAAGGTGAGTGTTGACGGAACACAAGTAACAAAAACTATCGATTCGCTAAAAGCACTGAATCAAACATACGAACTTGGAGATGGCACAGATAATGCAATAAAATTCGTAATACTAAATGATTACAAAGAATTCCCAGATACATTTGGCGATGTCGATGAAAGCGATGATGCCGAAGATGTTGCAGACGATGCTCAAGATTACATAGCAGATAGAATCGAAGAAGCAACCGATTCAATTTCAAAAGTCGATGTTTCTGAAGGAACAGATGCTGAAACATCAGAATCTGTAGATGAGTTGGTTGATGCAGTAACAGACGTAGCCACAAATGAAAATACTACAAACGACGAAGTGGAAGATGTTGCACAAACAACAGAAGATTCGATTGCTGCAGAAACAGCAAGCGGAGATGAAATTACAGCAGACACGGTTGATGCCGTAGCTGACGATACCAATTCGGCAGCAACAGACGACTATGACGCCGGATTCTGCGACGTCCCATCAGATTCATGGTTCGCAGAATATATAAACGAAGCCGAATATTATGGTATAGTTGACGGATATGGAGACTGTAATTTCGGACCAAATGATTATGTTACAAGAGCGGCATTGGTAAAAATGGCAATCAATGCATTCGAATATGATGTCATCACAGACATCGCATACAACGAATATTTCTATGACTTGGCAGATGACGCTTGGTACACAGACTATATCAACACAGCCGCATACTATGAAATCATAAGTGGCTATTCAAATGGCAACTTTGGCCCAAACAACATTGTAAACAGAGCTGAAGGATTAAAAGCAATAATTGTAGCTTCAGGAGTCGAAGACAAAGGCAGACCGGAAATAGGAACCGAAGCTACATGGACGAATCCATTCTCCGATGTAGACACCTATGACTGGTACTACACATATGTTATGGAGGGACATAGCGCAGGAATAATCTCAGGAGATTCCGGAACATTCCGACCTGCAGATTCTCTAACAAGAGCAGAAGCTTGCAAGATAATCATAGAATTCATGAGACTTCTCGCAACACCGACTATGTAAAAACAAAAATAGAAACAAGCGAAAAAGCCCCTGCAGCAAAAAGCCATGCAGGGGCTTTTTTTATAAACTGAAAAATGGTATAATTATATGATGTAAAAATGAATTATTGACATCTCGAAACTGGCACTCTATACTTCCGAGTGCCAATCACGCACTTCTACATTATCTACATATCTACTCCACACCATGTCTACCTGCGAAAACTGCGGGGAGCGCCCCGCTCAAATAAGGCTTCAGGCAACTCAAAACGGACGCAGAAAAGATCACCTTCTCTGCAACCACTGCGCTGAAGCATATAAGATCGAAAGCTCGTTCTTCAACGATCCGTTCGGAGGCGGATCACTATTCGATTCATTCTTCGGAGAAAGCCAGTTCGGATCAGGGAAAAAACACCACAAACGACAAGAAATAAACATAGCGGATCATTTTTCGGACCGAGCCAATCGCGCAATTCAAATCGCAGCCGAAGAAGCTGTATCAAGAAACAAGAAACACATAGATACAGAACACCTGCTTCTTGGCATACTGAAGGCCGAAGATCCAGTTGTGAACAAAATTTTTGAACATCTAAAACTCAACACAATCGACCTCAAAAACTACACCGAAGAAAACATTCCGGATAAGAAACAATCAACACCGGAAGGCGAAAAAGAAATAGACCTCTCCCCTCGCCTAAAAAGCGTTCTTCAAACAGCTTTTCAAGAAGCGCAAAGCTTGCACCACAATTATGTCGGCCCTGAACACATGTTGCTCGCACTATTAAAAGAACAAGAAGGCCTCGCAAATATGATACTTGCGAAACACGGCCTCACGGAAGAAAAGCTCAAACAGATAATTTTATCAAAAATTAAACCCACAGAAGACGGCAAAACAGCCGATACAAAACCAACAAACACTCCTGAACTCGACAAATTTTCACGCGACCTCACTCAAATGGCACGAGCAGGAAAACTCGACCCTGTAATCGGCAGAAGCGAAGAGGTCGAAAGAATGATTCAAATCTTATCCAGAAGATCAAAAAACAACCCTGTACTAATCGGCGAACCGGGAACCGGCAAAACGGCAATCGCAGAAGGACTCGCACAAAAAATCGTTACAGGAAACGTGCCTGAAACACTAAAAAACAAACGAGTCGTAGCGTTCGACTTGGGCTCTACAATCGCAGGTACAAAATATCGAGGCGAATTTGAAGAACGCATGAAAAAAGTTCTCGATGAAATCGAAAAAGAGAAACGTAATATAATCTTGTTTATAGACGAACTTCACACAATTGTTGGTGCAGGCGCGCAAGAGGGACAAATGGACGTCTCAAACATGCTTAAGCCCGCCCTATCGCGTGGCGAATTACAGGTAATAGGCGCCACAACGCTTAATGAATACAAGAAATATATTGAAAAAGATGCCGCCCTCGAACGCAGATTCCAACCGATTCAAGTAAACGAACCTTCTGTTGAAGACGCAATAGAGATTCTGAGAGGATTAAAAGACCGCTACGAAGCTCACCACAAAGTCGAAATCTTGGACGAGGCAATAATAGCCGCAGTAACACTATCCAACAGATTCATAACAGACAGATTTCTACCGGATAAAGCAATCGACTTGATAGATGAAGCTTCCGCAAAAGTCCACTTGGCGATGCTTAACGCCCCTGACAGCATCAAAAAACATGAGAAAGAATTAAACAATCTTGAAAAAGAAAAAGAATCAGCTGTAGCTGCACAAAACTTCACACGGGCAAATGAACTAAAAAAAGAAATCGTAAAAATCACAAAAGAGAAACAAGAACTCGAAAAACAATCAAAAATCCGCACAGGAACCGAATCTGGGAAAGTAACATCGGAAGAAATCCGCGAACTTGTAAGCTCATGGAGCGGAGTGCCTCTAACGAAACTTACGGAAGAAGAAATGGATAAACTTATGAAACTTGAAGAACGACTGGGCAATAAAGTAATCGGTCAAAAAGAAGCGATAAAAGCGATTTCCGAAGCGGTAAGACGAGGACGAGCAGGATTAAAAGACCCGAACAGACCTGTAGGATCTTTCCTATTCCTCGGCCCAACGGGAGTAGGAAAAACAGAGCTTACAAAAGTTCTAACCGAAGAGCTATTCGCAGACAAAGAAGCGATGATAAGACTCGACATGAGCGAATACATGGAGAAACATAGTGTTTCAAAACTGATCGGATCCCCTCCGGGATACATAGGTCACGAAGAAGGCGGTCAATTAACGGAAAAAATCAGAAGGAAGCCGTATTCCGTAATACTCCTCGATGAAATTGAAAAAGCACATCCAGATGTCTTCAATATACTGTTACAAGTTCTCGAAGATGGAAGACTCACTGACAGCAAAGGTCGAACAGTAAATTTCAAGAACTGCGTAATTATAGCGACCTCAAATATCGGATCTGAATTGATACAAAACAGCAAAGATGAAAAAGAGAAATTGAAAGAAAAACTAATGCACGAATTGCGACTTCATTTCCGACCGGAGTTTCTAAACCGATTGGACGACATCATAATTTTCAATTCGCTTAAAAAAGATGAAGTCAGACAAATCGTCGATCTTCTAATAGCGGAAACCATGCGAAGACTTGCCGATCAAGGCATCTCGATTGAGATCTCAAAAGAAGCAAAAGACAAACTGGCGGAAGACGGTTACGATCCGGTTTTCGGCGCTCGCCCGCTCAAACGTGAAATCCAGCGTCAAATTGAAAACGAACTCGCAAACGGGATACTTACTCGCGAATTTAAACGTGGCGATATTGTGAAAATTGGAGTAAAAGATAAGAAGCTAACTTTCACTAAAAAGAAAACAAAATGAAAAAAGCATTAATATCTTTTCTCGCTGGAATTCTTGTCATAAGCGGATGCTCAAGCACAACAACAAGCACGACCGAAAACAACCCACTCTATTACGCTTACGGAAACAATTCATATTCAATTCAAGTACCAAACGACTGGGAGGTAATTACCGAGTTTACATCCAACTACCCTCAAAACACCATTGCGGCATTCAGAAATAACGTCAAAAACGACCAGTTCATTGCAAACATAAACATAGTCGCAAACACAGTAGAAGAAGGCTTGAGCAACGGCGATTACGCACTTGAAATGCTACAATCGCATTCCGAATCATTAATAGATTACAAACTACTTGAAAAAACAGAAATAAACATAAACGTAGGCGGACAACTCTCCCCTACTTACATGACAGTTTTCCAAGGTAGAAACTCGGTTGATGGCGACCTACTTCAGTTCACGCAAATATACGGAATAAACAAAGGATTCGGTTATATTGCGACAGCAACATTACTCCCTGATGAAGATCAATTCGTAGTCGAAACAGCCATACATATGATTGAAAGCTTGGAAGTGAAATAGAGAGCAGACAACAAAACGATTTGATAATATGGGCCGTCCGCTTCGCTACCGGCCTATGGTGCCCGAGGAGGGACTCGAACCCTCACCCCATTGCTGAGACAGGATTTTAAGTCCTGCGTGTCTACCATTCCACCACCCGGGCAAATTTTCAAAAACCGATAGGGATTTTACATATTCAAAAAAATTAGGTCAAACATATAACATAAAGGTTTTTGAATTGTTTTGGATATATCTGCAACGCTCATGTTTTCGAAAGTCGTCTAAGCGGTAGCTAGACGGCCGAGAAAACAGGAAGTGAATCCATACGAAAATAATTCAAAAACCTGCGTGGCAGGGGCATCAGGGTTCGAACCCGAACTTTTGGTTTTGGAGACCAACGTGCTACCATTGACACTATGCCCCTAGAAGGAGTTTTGCCTTCTGCAAAACAACTCATAATATGGCGCAAAGAATGCTTCGCGTCTTTGCGCTGTGGAGGCGACGGTGGGATTTGAACCCACGAGATGGCGGTTTTGCAAACCGCTGCCTTAGACCACTTGGCGACGTCGCCGATTTTTCAAAGAAACCCGTAAAAAGGTAACATTGAAAAGACTGTAGCGCAAGAAATTCTAGCAAATTATTTTTACCATCTGTGTTCTGTTTTCTGCTCTCTGTGTTCTACTCTGGTGGGTCAGGTGGGACTCGAACCCACGACCAATTGCTTAAGAGGCAACTGCTCTACCAACTGAGCTACTGACCCAAACCGCTCTACTTACACAAAAAGCGACGCTATTCTATGTACAAACTCCCGTTTTTTCAAGTTAAAAAAAAGTTATAAGTTTGCAGCTTAAACTATACAGGCCATACAATTAAATAAATTTTCAACTCTACATTTCTACTTCATGAAACCAAAAATCTCCTACATTTGCACATCTTGCCAATATAAGAACCCCGCATGGGCCGGCCAATGTCCGCAATGTGGAGAATGGAATACGCTCCAAGAACAGATAGAAGAAGCTCAAGCGAAAAGGACAACAGGCCTCAAATCCGCCCCAACAAAAACATCATCAATCGCAACATTCGAAAAAAGCGAAAACCGCAGAATGAAAACTGGGATTGAAGAACTCGACCGAACAATCGGAGGAGGATTTTTACAAGCATCATTCACACTTCTAACAGGAGAACCGGGAATCGGAAAATCAACACTCACACTCCAAATCGCAAACGCAATCGCAAGCCAAAACAAGAAAGTTCTTCTCATATCAGGAGAAGAATCCGAATATCAACTGCAAGAACGCGCGTATAGGCTAAATACGGCTAACCCAAACATAAAAATAGCGAATGAATCTCGACTCGAAACAATAGTCGCAACGACTGAAATTGAGAAACCGGAATTGCTAATAGTAGACTCAATTCAAGTCGTCGGAACGGATATGATCCCAAGCACCCCCGGATCAATCACACAAGTAAGATTCTGCACGGAAGAATTGCTCGGATATTGCAAGAAAAACGGGATAACGGCGATCATAATCGGCCATGTTACAAAAGACGGTATGCTCGCAGGTCCGAAAACACTCGAACACTTGGTAGATACAGTCCTTCAATTCGAAGGCGACCGGTACCAACAGCTCAGAATCTTAAGAACACCGAAAAACAGATTCGGATCAACTAACGAAATAGGAATTTTCAAGATGTCTGAGCGAGGACTGGAAGAATGCCCGAATCCATCGGAAGAAATTCTAACCCACAGAACAGAAGATAAAGTCGGCTCAATCCTAAGCCTAATAATAGAAGGATCACGCCCTATAGTTGTAGAAATACAAGCACTCGTAAACCAAACCCATTTCGGATACCCGAAAAGAACCACTTCCGGCTACGACCTAAACCGCCTGAATCTCCTTATCGCAGTCCTTCAAAAACACTTCAAAGTCGACTTGAGCAATTATGATGTTTACATCAATGTAACAGGAGGAATTCGCATCCGCGACCCACTAACCGATCAAGCCGTCATAGAAGCACTTATATCGTCATATAGACGTATGCCGATACCTAAAAACAGAATAGCCATCGGAGAAATGAGCCTGACAGGAGACACAATAAGCAATCTAAAACTGGAAGAGGCAAGAAAACAGGTTGAGAAGATGGGACTTGTCGCGAAACAAATTTGACAAAAGTCAAGTTTCAAGATATACTGACGCTAGAAACTGCCAACAGAAACCACTCTAAAGAAAACTTTAGCGATAATTTGCAAACCGCCCATGAATCCAAGCCAACCAGAACAACAAAAACAAGGACCAAGTCTGAGAAAAGACATAAGCAGAAGCTCTTTTGGAGATATAATAATATTTGACGAATTCAAGCAGCCTGCAAAAGAAAAATCACAAAGAGCACCCAACAGAAGAGAAAACTCCCTCGAAAAATTAATATTTTCCGTTTTCGAAACTATAGGATTTGAAACTCCGGAATCAGTTTTGAGAATATGGTTCGGCGAAGAAGAAATAGATCGAGACTTGGAGATGGAGATGATGAATATGGGAACAAGCGCAAATCAAGCAATGCAAAAGATATTCGGACAAAATTTCTTAAGAATAAATACCAAGACCGATCCAAATGGAAAACCTATAAAAGAAATTCACAATCCGGTAGAACTTATTGAAATAATACAAAAAACAATACCAACAGACGAAGTATCAATGTCTAGGGTGCATCAAGCAATAATAAAAGTTGCAATAATGCACATTATCAACAGCATTCGAAGAGGATATGAACAACCAAAAGTTGAAGCAATCGCAAAGAACCTCATAGAAGATGTAAGACAAGCATGCGCAAGAGCACGCAAAAACGATGAAACAAAGCCGGTAATAGAAGAGACTTTTTTTAATCCTCAGGGAGAAAACATAGAATTCGCGAAAGAAATTCCTGAAACAATGAGTAAACACGAACGAAAGAGATGGAAACAAGGAGTCAAACTAAATATATTTCAAGACGAAAACGGAAATCTATACGAAGACCAACCTGTACTATATGTTGATGCAACAGGAAAATCCGAATTATCCGTATTACTCAAATGTCTAAACAAGAACATAGATCACATAGAAGGCGAAATCTTGGATATTGAGAGAATGAGGATAGAATTCCCAAAAGGATCTCTAGAAAGTATGTCCGAAGAAGAAAGAGCCGAAACGATAACGATTATAGCTCATATACTGCAGAACATATTAGGAACTAATATAATAAGAGGAGAAGGCCGAGATGAATACGCAGATCCATCAGTAGCACAGGAACAAAATCCTGCCACGACAGGTAAGCAAAAAAGAATAAAATTCGGACTTACATATAGACCGAATATCAAATACGAAACTGTCCTTGGAATAGCAAGAGAACTGCAACAAGCATGCATGGCTTCAACTTGCGCACAAAGAATATTAAGTACAACCATAACAATACCGCAGCCGAGAAGAAGCAAACTGAAAAGAGCACTGGCAATAAATATATCAGCAAAAAATCTAGAGATAGCTGAACTAGAACACAAAATTGAATGTCTATCGAAAGGGACTAAAAAAGAAAATGCAAGAAATAAACTGACAAAAGCCAAAAAAGAGAGAAACGAACTTGTTAGAATATCAAACCTGATAAAACAAGCGGGATCTATAATCCCGGAAGATTATGATATTGAAATCTCTTCTGAAGAAATAACGTCTCACGGCAATACATCAAGAATAAAAACGCTCAGAGGCGTCCCTCTTGAAATACAAATAGTGGAACACGTACCGGAGCAAGAAATAGGACAAGACCATTCAAGATATGAAGCAAAGAAAAACGCTACAATAGCAGATGAATTGGGTCTTGTTGAAAGATTTCGAGGGTCAGGCGCTTACGTAACAAGTCTAAGTAAATACATAGGCGATCTTGCAAGAATCATAATTGACGAAACAGAAACGGAAACAGTACTTAGAAGAGGGAAAAGAACTCCTACAACAATCCGAGAACATGCAAAAATGCTAATGCGTAAAATAATAGAAAACGAAAGAAATGATGCAGAAGTGGCAAATGCAATAGCAACAACAGGCGACGCAGTAAGATCCGCCATAGAAGAACTTCTAACAGATCCCGATTCACAAATAACAGACAGCAATAATCCGAGATGGATAACATATTCAACATGGATAGATCCGGAACACGCTAACTCCTTAAGGCACTAACCATCTTCGCTACCTCAATCACATACACCGGCTCATTTCGTTCTCCCCTATGGCTTTGCGGAGGCAAAAACGGACAATCGGTCTCAAGCACAAACAATTCAGAAGGACACGCAGCAACAACTTTGCGCAACTCCTCATTTTTCGGATAAGTAATTGTTCCCCCAAACCCAAGCACCCATCCCCTAGCCCACGCCTTTTGCGCAAACTCCAATCCTTCATTAAAACAATGCAGTGTCACTTGCTCAATTCCAGAATCAATAAGCACATCATAAACATCCGAAGCCGACTCCCTCATATGCACACACACAGGCAACCCAAGCTGCTTCGCCAAATCGAGCTGCTCTCGAAACACACGCTTTTGCAACTCTTTAGGATGATCCAAATGGAAATAATCCAAACCGATCTCGCCTATAGAAACCACTTTCTGCTCTTCTTTCGCTTGAACAATAAATTTGCTCGCCAAATCCGTATTCCACTTGTCAGCATCAGACGGATGAACACCTATTGAGGCATAAATAAAATCATATTTTTTCGCCAACTCAATAGACCTATCGGAAGACAAAAGGTCACACCCGACACAAATAATTTTCTGCAAACCTGCTTTTCTCGCCCTTTCAATCACAGCTTCCCTATCCTTATCAAAAGCCGAAAAATCGAGATGAGCATGAGTGTCTTGCAAGACGTAAGTCATAAGTCGTAGGTCATAAGACATAGGAAGTAAGCCATAAGTTCTTAAAAATCTCAACCAACAATAAAAATTGACTTTTTAAAAATTTAGCAGTAAAAGCTAATCACAAACACATCACATGCAAACACTCCGTTCACAATTCGCATTTTACTTCTACTTTAACCCCCTAGCATGAGGATGTGATTTTTCAGCACAATAAACCCAAACCTCATGCAAAACATGGGGCCTTTTTATTTTTTAACCAAAAAAACCATGGGTACACACACAACACAAAAATTTGCACAAATAACAAGGAAACCTTATCTTTATCAGGCATTCTAATCTGCAATCTGCAACCTACAATCTACTAACTCCCAACAATATGATTATAGTAATGAAACGATTCGCTCCAAAAGAGCACATCGAACACATCATAAATGAACTTGAATCGCAGAAACTAAAACCTGTTCCATTATACGGAACCGAACGCACGGTAATCGCAGTAATCGGAGATGAACGCTTACTAGACATCAATCACCTTCGCGCCCTCCCGAGCGTCAGCAATGTAATGCCTGTACTCAAACCTTACAAACTTGCCGCACGAGAAACAAAAAACGAAGATACAGTAATAGACATCAACGGAATAAAAATCGGCGGAAAAGAGCTCTCAATCATGGCAGGCCCTTGCAGTATCGAGAGCCAAGAACAGATGAGCCTAACGGCAAGAGCAGTTTCAAGATCGGGAGCAAAAATCTTAAGAGGAGGCGCGTTCAAACCGCGAACAACCCCATACTCATTCCAAGGACATGAAGAAAAAGGGCTGAAGATGATCAGAAAAGCCGCCGATGAAAACGATATGCTTGTAATCACGGAAGTCATGGACTCAAGCCAAATAGACGTCATCGGCAAATACACTGACATCTTCCAAGTAGGAGCTAGAAATATGCAGAACTTCACAATGCTAAAAGAACTTGGAAAAATCAAAAAACCCGTGCTGTTAAAAAGAGGACTCTGCGCAACCCTAAAAGAATTCCTACTTGCGGCTGAATACATCTTGGCCGGAGGGAATCAAAAAGTAATCCTATGCGAACGAGGTATTAGAACTTACGAAGATGACATGAGAAACACTCTATCGATTGGGGCAGTCGCTCGAATAAAAGAATTAAGCCACCTTCCATTGATTGTAGATCCAAGCCACGCAACAGGTATCGCAAGCTTAGTTTGCCCTGTCGCATTGGCAGCAGTAGCAGCCGGAGCTGACGGACTCATGATTGAAGTCCATCCAAACCCTGCAGAAGCATTAACAGATGGAGATCAATCAATTACGCCTGAAGCCTTCGACAATATGATGGCAAAACTTAATCTTGTAGCAGTTGCTGTTGACAAGGAACTACCTAAACAAAGAAAATGAATTTAAGTGAACTCACAAAAAACCTCCCATACAACCGTTACTGCATAATAACGGATAAAAACTTATACAAATTCTACGGTAAAGAATTAAAAGGTTTCGACGTGATAATCCAAATTTCCGGTGAAAAACAAAAGTCACTCGCAAACATCGAAAAAACCGCAGAAAAACTCACGGAATTAGGACTCGACAGAGGAAGCTGCTTGATTGCATTCGGAGGCGGAGTAATAGGAGATTTTACGGGATTCCTCGCGTCAATTTATATGCGAGGGATCCCTTATATTCAAGTCCCAACTACTCTTCTCGCGATGATAGATTCGAGCATAGGTGGCAAGACTGGAGTAAATCTTAAAACAGGTAAAAATCTAATAGGAACTTTTTACAATCCGACAAAAAGAATTGTAGAACCCGCACTACTTAAGACACTACCTGTAAAAGAATTGAAAAACGGCATAGCCGAATGTATTAAACACGCATGCATAAAAAGCGAATCGCTATTTGAATTTCTTGAAAAAAATCACAAAAAGATTCTCGCAAAAGACCCCGACATCTTGAACAAATTAATTATTCAATCCTCGTCAATAAAAGAGAAAATAACAGAACTGGATTACCTAGAGAAAGACACAAGAATGTTGCTAAATTACGGACACACCATCGGTCACGCCATCGAACAAGCTTCGAATTACAAATTAAGCCACGGAGAAGCGATTTCGATCGGTATGCACCAAGTAAACCTACTCTCAAAATCACCGGCAACAAAAATAGTTGAAAAATTATTAAAACTATATGGACTACCGACAGAAACAAATTTAGACAAGAAAAAAATCGAAAACCTCATGCAAACAGATAAGAAAAAAACCGGAAACAAGTTAAGATTTATTACGCTAGAAAAAATAGGATCTGCAAAAATATCAACGCTATGATCAAAATAAAAGTACCCGGATCGAAAAGCTATATGGCGCGAGCACTAGTCCTTGCGAGCATTCGCAAAGAAAAAACAGTTCTCAAAAATCCACTACTTTGCGAAGACTCAAGAAATCTAATAAAAGCTCTTCGCGCACTCGGCGTAAAGATTGAACAAAAAAATGATTCACAAATGATAGTTCACGGCCTCGGCAAGCGCTTCCAGAAACCTCGGAAAACACTAAACATAGGCAATTCGGGAACCGCGATAAGATTTTTGATTCCAATACTCGCAACCCAAAATTTCACATCACGCATCACCGGAAATAAACAAATGCAATCGCGCCCAATGCACGACATAATAAAAGCACTACCCGTAATTGAATCACCAAACGGATGTCCTCCACTCACAATTCATGGCAACCCAAATCTAAAATTAAAAACAATAGAAATAAACGGATTTATAAGCAGCCAATTCATATCTGGACTTTTGATGGCAAAAAAGCTGCTTGGGAACCCCAGAATAAAAATAATCGGCAAAACAGTATCAAAGCCATATATAGAAATGACAAAAGACATAATCAAGAATTTTCGTACGCCATACACAATAGAAACAGATGCATCAAGCGCAAGTTACTTCTTCGCACTCGGTTCGGTAAAAGTCCTCAACATAAGCCAGCATAGTCTTCAAGCAGACATTAAAATGCTCAAATACTTGCAAAAAATGGGATACGAAATAAAAGAAGATCACGAAGGGATTAGTTGCATCGCACCAAAAAACCTAAAACCACTCGGCAAAGTAAACTTAAGAGATCTCCCCGACTCCGCAATGACACTTGCAACCATAGCATGTTTCGCAAACGGAAAAAGCACATTAACAGGCCTCCATAACCTTAGATTCAAAGAAACAAATCGACTTCACGCCCTCAAAACAGAACTTTCAAAAATAGGTGCAACCGTAATAGAGCTTGAAGACGGACTCGAAATAACAGGCACACCAAACCCAAAACCGGCAACAATCGAAACATATAATGATCACCGAATGGCAATGTGCGCAGCAATATTAAAATCGAGAATAAATGGTATAAAAATACTCAACCCGTCTTGCGTAAAAAAAACATATCCGAACTTCTGGAAAGATTATAACAGCGCAAGGAAGCGCCTGCCTGTCCGGTAGGCAGGAAGCGCTCCTCGCGCCATAATATAAACTGTTTTGCACCAGCAAAACTCATTACAACAAATGCACAAAAAAACCTTACATCTCCTCACCTTAATCCATAGCATCCAAAGATTTACAACCAACTCCCTTGGATTCTTTTGGGCAATATATTTCGCACAAATAGGATTAAACGGAATAGAGTCCGGAATACTTTTCGCAATTTTCACGATAACGGGGCTGTTAATAACTCTCCCAGGAGGACTTTTAAATGACAGGATCCCTTCAAAAAGAATTATCCAACTTGGATTAATATTAATGCTGTTTCAATACTTAATTCTAAGCAACACTCAGTCTTTCACGATAATGCTAATACTATTTTTCTTAGGAGGATTCGGCTCACAACTTTATAACGTATCGATGGATAGCTTATTCTACAAGACATCTGAAGGAGAAAAACCTTCAAAAAGGATAAAAACATTCGTCAGCTTCTATCTTCTCGGAGCAGGATTGGGAGTCTTATTCAGTGGAAACGTCTTAGCTCACATGGATTTTCAAAAATATTTATTAATAACCAGCAGCCTGATTGCAACATTACTCGTTTTATCATTTTTACTACCAAGCACGGATACTTTTAAATTCGATATGAAGTCTTATAAAGAAGACATCAAAAAACCTCATGTTTTGCTTTTCATGGCAATAATCTTCTCGTTCGCAATCCATATGGGATCTGAATTCACATCTTATGGACCGTTTCTAAAAAACACACTCGGACTCACTTTCCCTCAAATGGGCGCATACATGGGAACCGCAATCATATGCATGTTCGCAACAGTAAGATTATCAAATCGCTCGTTGGAAAAAGGCACAAAAATGAAAACAATTGTAACACTAGGATTATTATTCTCCGGAATCGGATATCTGATAATGATAATTCCAATCATTCCTATCTCTCTATTAGGCAGAATAATTCACGAATCGGGCGACGCAATGATGTTTGTATTTCTTTATACTGGAGTTTCTGAACTTTTCAAAAAAGAACGGATTGGCGGAAACTCAGGACTTATTACATTAACACAAACTTCAGCTATCGCATTAAGTTCTTTTGTATTCGGCCCAATAGGCTCTTCCTTTGGAGATGAAATACCGATTATAATAAGCTCGGTTACAACTTTGCTCGCACTTCTTTTACTCAAAGAATATGAGCACATCTCAGAAAAAAAACAAAAAAACTAAGAACATTATTCTTACCGGTATGCGCGGTTGCGGCAAGAGTACTTTGGGTGAAATAATAGCGGCAAATTTAGGCCACGAATTTGTTGATCTCGACAGATACATCGAGCGATCTGTGAACAAAAAAATTGCTCAAATAGTGGAAACACATGGATGGACTCACTTCAGAAATCTCGAAGAGCAAGCTGTTGCCGATATCGCCAAAAGAAACAATCTTATAATTTCAACGGGTGGCGGAACTTTGACCAATGAAAAATCCGCAAAATTACTCAAGAAAAACGGATTTATAATCCTTCTTACAGCAGACATCGAAACCCTGAAAAAACGAATCGAATTCAGCAAAACACGTCCCCCACTCACCTGCCATAAATCGCTCAAGAAAGAGCTCGAACAAATATGGGAAGAAAGGAAATCGACTTACATGAAATACGCCGATTTCGTTTACGACAACTCTGACGACAGAGATCCGGAAGAAAAAGCAGAGGAGATTATCGAAATCTTACCGGTATAGGTCCTATGACCTATGTCCTACGACCTCCCTCACCAATCCCCCACTCAACCCTTTTTTGCCGATCACAAAAACCCTATCACCGGCACCACCATGCACAGAATCAAGCTCGGCTCCCTTCAAATCTTTGAGAGCTTTTATTTTTGCCTTACAAACCTCATCCGGCATAACAACCTCTATCTCACTTCCAACTCCAACTCTGTTTCTAACATCAACCATGTATTCACCCGATTTAACTTCACATCCAAGTATTCCGATGAATTTAGCGCTATCTATAGGACTGCTTTTTTCATACCTCATCGAATACTTGCCCAAATCACCGAATAAAAATCCGGGAGTATATCCGCGTGAAGCAATCTTATAAGCTTCTTCCATGAGCGATTCATCAAAATCACGCCCAGCGAGCAAATCATCAAGCGCTTTTCTATACATTCGGCAAACACAAGCCACATAATAAACAGTCTTGCTTCTCCCCTCAATCTTAATTGAATGAACTCCGGCCTCTGCAAGATCCTTCAAATAAGGTAACAAACATAAATCTCTTGGGTTCATCAAATACGTTCCATGAGAATCTTCCGAAATCGGCATGTATTGCCCCGGCCTCATCTCTTCCTCAAGAACAATATTTTTATTCAACAAATCGACTTTTGGGCCATCCGGAGCCTCTTCAAGAAGTTTATATTTAAACCTACAAGACTGAACGCACGACCCCTGATTAGGATCGCGATGCGCCATATAATTGCTAAGAAGACATCTTCCGCTATAAGCCATACATATCGCACCATGAACAAAAACCTCAAGCTCAACAGTCGGAACTTTTTCGCGAATCTCTTTAATTTCTTCAAGAGATAATTCTCTTGAAAGTATCACCCGTTTAACTCCTTGTTTGTGCCAAAACTCAACGCTCTTCCAATTAACATTATTTGCCTGAACCGATAGATGGATTCTGGCTTCCGGCCAGACTTCTTTTATCATCGAAATAACTCCTGCATCAGCCGCAATAAGCGCATCGGGCTTAACTTCGTCTCTAAGCCATTTCAGATGCTTCAAGAAGGCAGGAATCTTATTGCTTCTGGGATAAATATTAACAGTCATAAAAAACTTCTTGCCCAACTTCTTGGCAAGAGCGCGCCCCTTCAAGACATCCTCCATTTCGAACTTGGTGGTTTTCGATCTTAGCGAAAAAGCACTCATCCCTGCATAACAAGCATCCGCACCATATTTATAAGCATATTCAAGCTTCTGATAATCGCCCGCAGGAGCGACAATTTCTGGAATCTTCATATTGTATTGTTTCTTATTGTAAGTAAGACTTGGAAAATTTAACACGAAACTTGTAGAATAGAAACGCAAGATTTCACATTATTATCTATAAGCTATTATCTATAACCTACCCATGGAGCCAAAATACAAAAAATACGTTTCCGAAATGTTTGACCGCAACAGAGAGAAAATGATGAAATTCATGCTTCTCAATCAAGATTATGGCCAAAACAAAAAAGGACTGAAAGAAGAGTTCGATAGAGAAGGTAAAGAAATTCAAGTTATCGTTGAAGAATGGCTCGAACGCCTATGCAAACAGATGGAAAAAGGCAAAAATTCGGCATATTCTGCCAAGTTGGCTGACAAATTCCTTGAAGAGCTAAGAAAATATTTCCCTTACTACAACGACATTGGAATCATCATCCGTTAAATTTTTAGTAATCGGTTCCGGAATAGCCGGACTCAATTTCGCATTGTCAGCTTCCAAATACGGAAATGTACTTTTGATAACAAAAAAACGGCTCATAGACTCTGCAACCGCAAAAGCACAAGGAGGAATCGCCGCGGTATTAGATCCAAACGACTCATTCGCAAGCCACATAAAAGATACACTTGTAGCAGGACATTTTAAGAATAAAAAATCTGCCGTTGAATATCTGGTAAAAAACGCACCGCGCGCAATCGCACGGTTGGAATCTCTAGGAATGAAATTTGATAAAAAAGCACGTCGCGAAGGCGGACATTCGTTTTTCCGAGTCGCACATGCAGGAGACAACACCGGCGCGATTGTGGAAAAAACTCTGATAAAAGCTGTTAGCAAAAATCCGGATATTGAAATTCGAGAACACACAAAGGCAATAAAAATAATTAAGAAAAACGGCCAAGCAATAGGCATAATCGCCCATGATGAACAAAAAAATTGCACATACGAAATACGGGCGAAAGCAGTCATTCTCGCAACAGGCGGAATCGGCCAAAAATTCAAAAACACAACCAACCCAAAAATATCGGAAGGAGATGGTATAGACATGGCATCGTCTGCAGGAGCAAGTCTCAAAGACATGCAATACATTCAATTCCACCCAACCGTACTTTTCGCACCAAAAAAACCAAGATTTCTCCTGACTGAAACACTCCGAGGCGAAGGAGCAAAAATCATCAATGAAAACCATGAACAATTCCTTAAAAAATACCATCCTCTAGCCGAACTCGCGCCACGCGACATAATCTGCAATGCAATGTGGAAGGAAGAGAAAAAAGGACATCATTTTTTCCTAGATTTCACACACAAGGACTCAAAGAAAACGAAAAAAGACTTCCCATACATTTACAAAAATCTAAAAAAATACGGATTCGACCTTACAAAAGACTCAATCCCAATCGCTCCGGCACAACACTACCTCTGCGGCGGCATCGCAGTCGATCTCTCCGGTAGGACCTCGATACCCGGACTGTACGCATACGGCGAAACGGCAAGAACGGGAGTTCATGGCGCGAATAGACTGGCCTCGAATTCATTACTTGAGGGATTGGTATTTACAATGGATATACCGAAAGAGTTGAGATAAGCTCGATTCTTCTCTTCTCTGCTGTCTGCTCCTTGCTGTCTACCATCTACTTCGCACCAGCCATCTTCATCGCCTGATCCTCCATCGTCAATTTATCAATAATATCATCTATAAACCCATCCATAATCTTGGGCAAGTTACTGAAATTCGCATGAATTCTATGATCCGTAACTCTATCTTGAGGGAAATTATAAGTTCTGATTTTATCACTTCTATCCCCTGCCCCGATTTGGCTTAGACGAGTCGCCCCAAGTTCTTTTTGGCGTTTTTCTTCGGCAGCGGCATACAATCTCGATCTCAAAACAGACAACGCTTTTACCTTATTCTTAAGTTGCGATTTCTCATCCTGACACTGCACAACCATACCTGTAGGCAAATGTGTCATTCTTACAGCAGAGTCCGTTCTATTAACACTCTGGCCTCCGGAACCACCTGAACGAAAAACATCAATCCTCAAGTCTTGATCTCTTATCTCAATTTCGATTTCACCAACCTCCGGCAAAACGACAACGCTCGTTACTGAAGTATGAATTCTGCCTTTCGCCTCGGTCTCCGGAATTCTCTGTACGCGATGAACTCCGCTTTCGTACTTCATACGTCCATAAGCACCCGACCCAACAGCTTTAAAAATAACTTCTTTAAGTCCATGATCGCTCTCACTTTTACTCATCAACTCAACCTTAAACCCGTTTCGTTCAAGATATTTCATATACATTCTCATAAGATCTCCGCCAAAAATCGCCGCCTCTTCACCTCCCGTTCCGGCACGAATTTCTATAATTGCATTCTTGGCATCATTAGGATCCTTGGGCAAAAGCTCAACTTTGATATCATTCTCAATTTTTTCAACACTTGCACGCGAACTATTAAGCTCCTCCTTAGCCATCGCCCTAAGCTCCTCGTCATTTTCAGTTTCAAGCATAGCTTCGGAATCCTTAATGGCTTTAACAAACTTCTTGAATTCTCTAAACAACTCAACAACTCTCATCAAATCATTGCGCCTTATATTAAGGTTCTTATATTCCACCTGATTTGAAATTACATTCGGATCAGAAAGCTTGTTTTCTATAACGACAAGCTCATCCTCAAGCGTCTGCAATTTTTCTATATGATTTTTTTCGAGCATAAAATTAAATTAACGGAGAAATCGAACGAAATCATAATACTATAAGCCATCTTGCGCTAGCAATTAAGTCTCCCTAATCTTTTATCTATTATCTATTATCTCTATTGCAAAATCGCGGTCTAATCCAGCCAAATCCTGTTTAATCTCAAATTGCACATCAGGGAAATACCGTGAAATCATCTCGGACATATCGGCAGCCTGAAAACATCCGAACTCTCCAAGAATATAAGCAGGTTTCAATTTAAAATCCAAAATCTGCTTAAACATTCGATCGTAAAGCCTAAGCCCGTCATCTCCTCCATAAAGCGCAAGGGAAGGCTCATAATCGGCAACCTCCTTGAGAACAAAACTATTCTCTTTTGTACCGATATAAGGCAAATTCGCAGCGATAATATCAACGCTCCTACCTTTAAAAGGCTCTAGCAAATCTCCACACAAAACCTCAACATCAACACCTATTTCACGCGCATTCTTACGAGCGATCTCGCAGGCGTTTTCACTAACATCGATAGCAGTTACCTTCAGTCGAGGATCTGTCTTCGCAAGAGCGCAAGCAACCGGACCGGCACCCGTTCCGACATCCACAACTTGAACACTTTTTTTATTCACAAATCGCACTTCGCGGCTCACATCAAGCGTCAAATCGACTAGCAATTCCGTTTCCGGACGAGGAATCAGTACGTTTTTATCTACATAAAAATCCAAGCCATAAAACTCCTTACGATTCACCAAATACGCAAGCGGCTCGCCATTCATCAGACGCGCCCAATAAACATGAAGCTTAGAAATCTGATCTGTGGAAAGCTCATATTCGGGATGAGCAACAACACTTTCACGAGTCATATCAAGGACATGAGAAACCAAGAGCTCCGCCTCCAGAAGTTTCTTGTCTTTTTTCGCCTTGTTTAATAAATCTTGAATTTTCATATAAAACAAAAGGGCCGCCGAGAGGCGACCCTTACGCAATTAATAATACTTCTTCTTCGCTTTTTCAGCGCGGAACTTGGCCGCCATAATCGCTTTCGCTTTTTCTAATCTTGGATTTGGGTTTTCTCTCTGTTTATCCCTGAATTTGCGAGACTTAGCAGTTAGAAGAACACGGCTCTTCGATACAACTTTGTTGAACAAATTCACTAATCTGTCGTTTGAAACTTTCGGGTATTTTTTTACGCCTATCATGTTAAAATCCTCCTTTCAATCGTTAAATATATAACTGCAAAAAGAGATTTTACAGATAGCGCCTGCAAAAGTCAAAAATTAAACACGAAATTTATTCCTAATTTTATTCAGAAAATTCAACACATCATGACTAAGCGCATAAACCTCCCCTTTCACTACACGGAAAATCGCACAATCGAACTCATCACTGTCATGATAATCCTCCTGTAAAACCCAGAAATCCTTCTCCATATTTTGGAAGACATATTCAGCTTCATCCTTAGCCTTACGATTAAGCGTCTTAATAAGCTTCTGGAACTCTTCAAGAGTGCCCAAAAAGAGATCACCGGACGGCTTGGCAACCGCCTCTACAACTAATTCATTGTCGGAGTTTAGATTGAAGGAGAGATCCATATGAGTTTATATCTGATAATTATAGCATAAAAAGACTAAGCAGCCAAACCGACATTTGACCAAGTCACAAGTTTAACGTATAATTAACAGATGTAATCATAAATAAAATGACTTCGGAAAACCCTAAAATAAGACCATCAAGAGCTGAAACCGTTAAATGCAATACTAGAATCCCAGCACTTCTAGCAGTAAGCCTTGCCGCATCAACAGGATGTCAAAATATTATAGATACAGCAATAACAGGATATCCAATAAGCCAAGAACCAACTGAGTTAAGAGAATGGGCAAAACAACACCGCAATCAAGAAACTATAGAAACCATAACTATAAACGGATTAAGCTACGAATTCATAGGAATAAACGAAGATAGACAACAAATCGAAGAAATCAAAAAAACTATTACAGATACTTCAAAGCGCATGCCAATACAACCAGCAACAGATGTAACAGCTGTGGTTGTCATTCTTAACAAAGAAGATACGCAAACAAGTGAGAACTCTTCAGCCCTAACACCAAAAGACAGAATAAACGGAGTACAATACATTATAATCAACGGGAATCCATCAGATGAAACCGTTGCTCATGAACTTGTACACGGCGTATATCAAACAACAGCATCAAAAGACTCCACCGATTTCATAGGAGAAGGAGTCGCTTATGAAATAGCTGATCCAATCCCGAATATAGACATGCCAAGAGTGGAACCTGCTTACTTAATGAGCCTAGAAGGGATATTCAGAGAAGACGGCAACATCACCAAAGGATTTATGGAATCAGATACTGAATATTTGCAAATAAACACGATGAGAGTATTTTGGCACGAACTTGAAGAAATAGACCCTGAAATTTCATACCGACTTCTACAATTAAGAAGCTCTAGACCAACGCACCTAAAAGACATACCAGACATAATAATCGCAAACGCATCACCGGACAGAAAAACAGAAGTAGAAAAATTCATATCGAAATGTAATATTTTCAAGCCAACTCAAAGAAGGAACTTACTTGTAATTCCTAATCTAGACGACGAAGGAACACATCCGGAAATAATGGTGTACTATTACAACGTATCTCAACTAAAAGCACCAGAAGAAATAAATTACTGGTACAGAAGTGAAATAAATGGAACCGAATTGAGCAACTCAGGAAGCACACCAAGATCAGTACGCTCAAATGAACCACTTGAATTTACAAAATCAGATGTGGATGAAGGATTCTCATTCACATGGACAATGGAAGATCCATCATCAAAAGCAAAAGAAGAATTGTCATTCAAATACGAAAACGGAATCTGGAAAAGAAAAATATAAGATAAGTACTAAACCTCATCTATAAGAGCATCTGCTGCATTTTGTTCGGACTTCTCGACAGCAATCTCTATTTTCTTCATACTATCTTTTTTTATTTTCTTAACTTTGACAAGATAATCTTTTAATAAACCATCTCTTTTTGCCTGATAATCGTTCAAGGCATCAAGCACGATTTTATTTAGCTTACTGCCAACATTTGATTTTTGTTTAGCCATAATTGTATTTTAATTAAAATTTAATTTAAAGATCAACATCTGTAGCAGGACCATTGGCATCACTGACTCTAGCCTTACGACCTCTCTCTTCCAACCTTCTTTGCTCGTCAGCAATATCCTTCTTCGCAGCATTATATTTTCTTTCAGCTCTCCTACCCAGATTAATACCAACCGCTTGTGCAGCTTCATAGTTAGCAACCAAAACATCTTGTCCAGCATTGATAGTCGCCTTAACAAAAGCCTCTTTTGCCTGAACCTCGGCATTAACAGCAACAATAATCTGACTTGCTCTCTCACGAGTTGCAACCGCAGTAGCAGAAGCCAACCCAACCATATAATCTTTCTTGGCAGCACAAACAGCAACCAATTGATCAATTTTTGTATCAGCTTTATCAACAAGGGCAACCATAACATCTTTAACCTCCAAGCCAGCACCTGCAAGTGTATCAACCGTATTGTAAAAAGCTTCCTCACCCTGATCCATAGCTTGTCCTGCTAAAACCGCCAATTCCTGCTGTTTCTGCTGTAAATTTTTTGCAAGAACAGCAACCTTTTCCTGACCAGATTCCTTAACAGTATTAAACCACGCCAACGCAACTTCACCCTCTTGCATAGCAGCATCAGTAACCTCATTAAACTTCTGAACACCGACAGCATAAGACGCTTCCGCCAATGAAGCTGCATATTCTGATTGAACTGAAACAAATTCAACCAACCTTCCAGCCTGAACACGTCCGGCATCTAACGCAGCAGTAAAGACTTTATTGATCCCATACCCAGCAGCAGCAAGCGCTCCAACGACCAAAACCGTACGTATATTCATCAAAACAAAAGCTCCAATCGCAATTTCAGCAGCATACTTATCCCCAAGAGCAACAGCTGCAGAAGCAACTCTTTCTACTTTATCTTTTTGTTCGCCAACAATGGCAAGCAATTGTTCAACTTTCTGATCACCGGCATCGATAATCGCACCAACCACTACCTGAGTTTTCTCGACATTATCACCAGCCCAAACAAGCACAGCATTAAGCTCAACCTCTCCCCTATCAACTAAACCACCAACTAGATCATTCACCTCAAGTCCAGCACCAACCAGCGTATCCATAACCCTGTTAAATGACTGCTGCCCTTCGGCAATCGCATAAGAACACATTGCAACAGCTTCATCTTTATTCTCACCAAGATATTGCGCAAGAGCGTTCAACTGTTCAACACCGGCAGCTTCAACCCCATCCAACCAAGCTAAAGCAGAATCTTTATTAGCCATAACCGCAGCACACATCTCATTAAACTTATCGACACCGGCATTGTAAGTACCATCGACTACAGCCTTGCAATAATCAACATTATAAGAAACCATCCACGCAAGATTTTCTACAGTCACTCTGCCTCTGGAAACAACACTACGAATGGTCTCATTCACTCCATAGCCAGCAGAAGCGAGAGCTGCAAGAACAGCTAATCCTGCCGTCTTGCCGACAACCAACGCAGATTCAACAAATTTATTAACAGCCTGCTCACCGGACTCTACAAGAACAGCAACAGTAGCTTCAAGTTGTCTAGCATCTTGAGCAACAATACGAGCAAACGCATCAATCTTTTGCACACCGGAGTTCATCAAAGCATTGACTGCATCAACAGCATAATTCTTTTTTTCAACAACCAGTCTGGCCACATCCGAAACCTTCATCTTACCCTGTTCCAATAATGAACCAACAACGTCACCAACCTCCATACGCAACCCAACAACCGTATCAAGTGCTTTGTAAAAAGTAGCAGAGCCATCTTGTAAAGCGATGCCAACAACATCAACAACTCTTTGAGTATCATCTTTAACTTCATTAAGAGCAACTGCAATCATATCTCCTCCTTGCTTCACCAAAGTATCGACAAAAGTATCGACATTGCCACCAAGTGTTTTCACGCACTGCAATAGCACTTTAGCCTCCTGCGAAGTCAAACTCTGAACATTATCAACTGCAGTCCAAAATACATCAGGCAATGTCTTAATTTGAGCACCAACAGTGACAGCTTGTTGAGCAACGGCAAGAACTTGTTTTGTTGTCCAGCTCTCAACATTGTTAATCTCTTCAAGAGTAACAACCCCAGCCTCTATTAAATCACCCCAACCATCTTTCACAGCAACCTGAACACGTTCAACAGTTGCAGTATATTCAGAATACAATTCGGCCAACTGTGCATCTGCAGCATCTCTGGCCTGCTGAAGTGCTTTTTCAGCGGCAGACATAGCTTCTTCTGCGCTGCCAACAACATAAGACTTGGCAGACTCATAACCTTTTCCAAAAGCGCTTTTCAAAGAATCGACAGCTCTATCAGCCGCATCATCAATGTATGCATGAACTCTCTCAACATCACTACCAACCATATCCATGGCAGACCTGCTTTGAAGCTCATCTATACGTGATTGCTGATCTTCAATCTTAGCACGTAATTCAGCAAGTTCCGGAGAGTCAACAACAGAAACAGCGTGATCTGATACACCTGAGGACATGCTATCAACACTATCATTACGAGCAGGATTTTGTTCAGGATCCTTAAACAGCAAACGATTTTGTGCAAAAAATAGTTTGGACATAATGTGTTTTTATTATTAATTGAAATCCAATAATTATACCAAAAAAAACACCATACGTCAATACACGCACGACTGGTTAAATATTAAAATCAATAGACCTTAACCTATTAACCCTACTCCACCACCGTTCCCCCGAATCCAAGCACCTTCCACTCCTCCCCAACTTGAACCCAATCGCAATACATATCAATCGACGTACCATCATTAAACATCATAGTGCCATTAATAGTCTTGGTAGCCACACCATCATAAGTTGAAACCTCATATCCGGTACTTTGAAAATCAACATAATCCAAAACGCCTGAACTCTGAACAAAAGCATCAAAATCCTCAAAAGTCGTAGCTTCCTTGAAATAATCTGATGTCTTATCATAAGCGACTTGCGACCCCTCATCTATAACAGATTGGAAAAAAGCTTTTGTATCAGCTTCGGTAGAATTGATAGCAGACAAACATCCTTTAACCATAAATACACCACCGATAATAATCACGACCAACGCCACAAAAAATACCTTTAACGCAGTTTTCATATTTTTTATTTTTTAATGATTAGAAGGTCATAAGTCGTAGGTCGTAAGTTGCATTTCCCCTCCCCCTCTCCACTATGTCACTATGTCACTATGTCACTTCTTCAACTTCCCCTACTTCAAATGTCCAAGTTCCTCACCCTCTTCGCATGAGCCTGAATAAACTTCTTTCTAGGCAAAACTTCTTCACCCATAAGAGTCTCAAATACCTTATCAGCTCTTTCGCCATCCACAATTGTTACTCTATACATACTTCTTCTTTCAGGATCCATAGTCGTCTCCCACAACTGATCGGGATTCATTTCACCAAGACCTTTATATCTTTGTATGGAAACCTTCTGAGCCGAATCCATGTTTTTTATAACCTCTTCTTTCTCCTCCTCGTTATACACATAAGAAACCTTCTTGCCTTGAGCAACCTTGAACAACGGAGGTTGAGCAATATACAAATGTCCTCCTTCTATAAGCGACTTGAAATATCTGAAGAACATAGTAAGCAAAAGAGTCCTGATATGCGCACCATCCACATCGGCATCTGTCATTATCACAATCTTGCCGTATCTCAATCTTGAAAGATCAAAAGTCTCACCGACACCTACTCCAAGTGCAATAATAAGAGCCTTAATTTCATTATTGGCCAAAACCTTATCAAGCCTAGCTTGCTCAACATTAAGGATCTTACCTTTCAGAGGTAAAATAGCCTGAAACTCCCTATTGCGACCCTGCTTGGCTGAACCGCCGGCGGAATCACCCTCGACGATAAACAACTCTGTATTTTGCGCATCGCGAGAAGAACAATCCGCCAACTTACCGGGAAGCGTCATTCCCTCAAGCAAACCTTTTCTAATAACAGTATCTCGAGCGGCTCTTGCAGCCATTCTTGCTCTTGCAGCCAATGCGCATTTTCCAATAATTCCACGCGCCTCGGCAGGATTCTCTTCAAGGAACTGGGAAAGACCCTCTCCAAAAACCGTCTCAACGGCAGTCCTCATCTCGGCATTTCCAAGTTTAGCCTTGGTCTGACCTTCAAACTGAGGATTGCCCAATTTAACAGATATAATAGCAGTCAACCCTTCACGAACATCATCTGCGGTAAGATTCTCTTCCTTCTCCTTGATAAGCTCATTCTTACGAGTATAAGCATTTATAACTCTTGTAAGAGCGGATTTAAAACCGGTCAAATGCATACCTCCATCAGGAGTATGAATGTTATTTGCGAAAGTATAAATCGTCTCCTGAAAAGCCTGCGTATATTGCATGGAAACCTCAATATGACCTTCCGGAACATCTTTCTCTATATAAACGATTTCCGAACCTATAGCTTCTTTCTGCTTATTCAAATGCGAAACATAAGATTTCAAACCACCTTCGAAATAGAATTGGTATTTCTTATCAGTTTTCTCATCTGTTACATAAATAGTTACACCCTTGGTCAAATAAGCTTGTTGACGCATGCGGTTCACAATCGTTTCCCACTTAAACTCAACAGATTCAAATATTTCAGGATCCGGTACGAATGTGATCTTAGTACCGACTTTATCCGTCTTCCCGATAGGCTTGATATCACATAAAGGATCGCCCTTACTATATTCTTGATAATAAACCTTTCCATCTCTGTAAACCTCAGCCTTCAAATTAACAGAAAGGGCATTAACAACAGATACACCCACTCCGTGAAGACCACCTGAAACCTTATATCCGCCACCTTCACCGAATTTACCACCGGCATGAAGAATCGTAAGAACAGTTTCAAGAGCGGATTTACCGGTTCTAGGATGGATATCAACAGGAATACCACGACCATCATCCTCAACGGATAAAGACCCATCGGCATGCATCGTAACTCTAATGTTTTTACAGAAACCACCCATCGCCTCATCTATCGCATTATCCACAACTTCCCAGACTAAGTGATGCAAACCTGCAACATCTGTTGTTCCTATATACATACCGGGACGCCTTCGCACAGCCTGCAAGCCGTCCAATACGGTAATGTTATCGGCGGTATAACCAGCCTTTTTCTTCGTATTTTCAGCCATATATGAATTTTATTTTAAATTACAGACTGCGAAATTTTAGCATCAGACCACAGAAAACAAAAGCAGAATTAGCTTTCGGCTCTGCTGTCTACTGTCTAATATTCACCAACTCTTCAACCGTCTCAACTCCTTCAACCCCACTCACCAACCCACTTTCCAAATAAATAACGAAATCAACAAGACCATCGCCTATTTCGACATTCTCAAGAGTAAAAACATCATTCTCGACATCAACATCTACTATATTAGACTCCGAAATCGCAATGCCATACTCAGCTAAATAATCCTGAAGCAATCCTATCGCAACTTGTTCGGAATAAGTGAAACTTCTCTCATCAACTTCCCCAACTTCTTCAACTTCCCCTACTTCCTCCTCACCACCACCAGATTCAAGCCCTGCAACAACATCCTCCAAATCTTCCAACCGAACACCGGTCGTAAACCTAACCTCTCCAACAACCAAATCGTAAATCAAACGACTTTCTCTATCATATTTTGCTTCAAAATCAACACCTCCAAGACTAGCACCATCAATCGTAAATAATCTATAAGCGCTATCTCCAACCGAAGAAACGGAATCATAAGAAATCGAGACTCCATCCAGATCATCCTCAACAATAGACTTCGCCTCATCAAGGGTGAGTTCACTTGCGCTATCGGCACCCAAATGCAAACCCTGCAGATAACTCTTCAACTCCTCAATATCCTGCTCTTTCTGCATATAAGCCTCAAGTTTCTCATCAAAACTTCCGGACAAGCTCGAATATTCAACGGAATTTATAAACTGTACAACAATCCAAGAATGATCTATCTCGGATTGATAATATGTAAGCACCGCAGCCTCGGACTCTATCTCACCCATAAGAACATCCGCACTCTCCAAAAGCATGATCATAAGATCCGTTGCGGCATCAATCGAAAGATCACCACCTGCAACAAGAGATTCTATCTTATTAAGAGCTTTTACTTTTGATGAAACAAAAGATTGCCTTTCCTCATCCAAATCGGTACCGGAAACAGCAACCTTGAAAATTGCATCTTCAAAACTCTCAAGAAGTCCAAAATAATCAGCGCTATAAAAACCTTCAGTTCCCAAAAGCAAAACTGACAAAAGCTCCCTCTCTTCACTTATATCCTTCCTGTAAACAGACAACTCGTCCGAAGACATACCAAGAAAATCCCACCATCCGCGCTCATAATCGGAAAAAGCCGATTTTGCCAAGGCAACCTCTCCAGAATTAACAAGATCGTAGATTTCATTCAACCTTTCCCTTAAAACAATTATTCCATCTTCAACGCCAACTGAATAAAGCAACTCTCTTAAATAATTTTTGACAGGATATAAATCATCTCCATAAACCGAATTATTAAGAACAACATTCAGGTAATTCAAATAAGAAACATACTGATCACTATCAACACTCCCCTGCTCTATCTCTGTCAAAACGACAATAGCCTGTTCACCCTGCCCTTGAACACTTAGGTAGAGCGCCAAATTCAAAGACTTAAGAGTGTCTTGCTCTACGTTTTCAACCTTTTTTGTCTTAGAAAAAGTCAGCTTATCGCGTAGAAAATCTATCCCTGATTCAATTTTTGCAGACAATCCTTCGCTATCATAAGAACCATAGTTTTCAATTACCAAATTTTCAAAATCGGACAATATCTTGCGATACCTATCATCATCGGACTCTGCAAACTCCTCTATGAAATCACGTTCTTCATTGTTGCTGATTGCATAAAAAGGATAATCCTTCACAAGTTTGGCATATCTCAAATCGGCAATAACATCAGCAACCGCCCCAATCGAAAAATCAACATAATATCCCTCAGGCAATAGATAACTGTTCAGAGAATTATCCGAGTCGCCAAGGAAATGAACTTCGCATGGATGTTTATACGCATAAGCAAAAACTTTCGAATCATCCTTCTCAACATAATAATATCCATCAACATTTTGGAACATGAAATCATCGGATTTAATTTTTACGTCCAAAACTCCTCCCATATTCGCAACCCACACGCCTCCATTCTCAAGAATTATCGAAACGGTATAAAAACCTTGATCCTCTGAAACATCTTCAATAGAAAACTCGCTTCCGGCAGTAAATCTCATCAAATCTATTCCATCAAAATAGACTTCGTAATCATTATCAACCGCGTAATCTCCAACCTCGAAATCTCCATCCGTAGCTATAACTGAAGGCTTCAACATCGCATCAACAGAAACCGATTTCAAAAAAACAACCCACAAAAAGATCAAAAAAAGAGATCCCGAAACAACAAAAAACACCAAGAACCGCGTAAAAAGCGGCCAATTCACTTCATTCGAAACCTCCCCTACTTCAAAATTTTCCGTCATAATTTTTATTTTGATTGATCCATCCGTAAAATTATACTGTCCATCAGACTTTTGCAAATGTAATTACTAGCCTGTCATCAATCTTTCCTGTATAAATCATATCCGTAAACCTAATCACAAAAATATGAAAAAACTTTTCGCACTAGCCATAATATTGGCGCTACCGCTACAAGCAACAGCAGCTTTCTCAGACGTAACGGAAGACAATCAATATTACGAAGCAATAACTTATTTGGAAACCGCCGGAGCAATTTCGACACAAGACAATTTCAATCCGGACTCCACGGTAAAGAGATGTGAATTCTTCAAAATGCTTCTGGGAAACGCCGGATTCACCCCTGAAGATGCTTCGGGTGAAAACCATTTCACAGATATTACAGGCGATGAATGGTATGCACCTTACGCTAACAAAGCTGCGGAAATAGGTCTTATAAAAATAACCAGCACAAACAAAACATTCAATCCTGAAAAAGAGATCACAAAAGGCGAAGCTGCAAAACTGATAATGACTTGGGGAGGATTCGCAATCCCGATGTATTTGAGCGAAGAAGATATGACAACATCATATAGGGATTTAACATACAGAAACATTTATGCACCATATATAGAGCTTGCTCTTTCTATAGGAGTTATTGATGGTAGAGACGAGAATTATTTCGGCACACAATCAAAAATCACAAGAGGTGAAACCGCCCAAATGCTCTACAGCTTCGACGGATATATGGCAACAGACGAATATGTAGACTACCTCGCATACAATAATATAGACATTGCAAACATCCCATATGTAGACATTCTATCCGATGTTTATACAAAACTCACAAACAACTATTACGGTGGCGGACTTAACGAAGAAGAACTCATGTACGGCGCGATAGAAGGAATGGTTGAAACAATAGACGACGTACACACTATTTTCAGCGAACCGGTTGAGGCCGAAGTATTATCGGACACACTTAGCGGAAATTATGTCGGGATAGGAACATATCTTGATCAAGAAGAAGATGGCGACATTATAATCACGGGAACTATCGAGAATTCGCCGGCTCAAGAACAAGAACTTCAAGCGGACGACATAATCAGAGCGGTAGACGGAGAACCTACTGCCGGCAAGAGCCTTGAAGAAGTCTCGGCAATGATAAAAGGAGAAGCAGGAACAGATGTGATTCTAACGATAGAAAGATTAGTGCGAGGAGAAACGCAAACCCTCGAGATAACACTCACAAGAAGAGAAATAACAATAGAATATATACATACCGAAATCCTTGATAATCAATTCCTTTATTGCAAAATCGATTATTTCGGCGAAACCGTCGGTGAAGATTTCCGCACGGCAATCGACACGGAATTGTCAGAACACAATATAAAAGGCCTAATACTCGACGTAAGGAACAATCCGGGAGGATACGTCACAACGGCAAACTCCATCATGTCCAATTTCATAAAAGAAAACGATTACGAAGTTATCATCCACTATAACAATTCGAATACTATTTATTTATCGGAAGGTCCTGCGGATTTGGCACAGTATCCGACAGTCATACTCACAAACGAACACAGCGCTTCGGCATCCGAAATACTGGCTGCAACAATGCAAGAGTACGGACTTGCTGAAATCGTCGGCACTCAATCTTACGGGAAAGGAACAGTGCAAGAAATTTTCTACTATTATGACGGATCAAGCATCAAGTACACAGTCGCACATTGGCTTACTCCAAACAGAGTGGACGTTAACGGGATCGGAGTAACTCCGGATGTTTTCGTGGAAGACGATACGGAAACCGAAGACGACGAACAATTGGAAGAGGCTATTGATACGCTTGAAGAAATGCTGGATTAATTTCTGCCGAGTCCAAAAGATTGCCGTAGATAAGGTAAGAAGTGCTGAACAAACCTAATTCTCTGAAGAGAGGTTGAACCTTCATTCGCAGGGAATATGCTATCAGCTGCATTATTTACAACTGCAATTATAAAAGCATCAATCTGTTGTTCGGTAACCTCATCTATTTCTTGCGAACCAAGAACTCGACGGAAAATCGCAGAAAGATCATCTTTGCAATAATAGCAATTATAATTTTCTTGCAAAAACGAGTTAGCGCAATCGAACATTCGTTTAACAACAACATCCACAGGATCTTCAAGCTCAACATCATCAGCCCCATCAAAATCGACAGGAGTAACCTCGTCATCATCAGCCTCAAGTATTTCAACAGTTTCTTCGGATTCACCGTTTCCTTTAGACATAAGTTTTTTTAAAAAAAGGAGCTAAATATACAACCTATCAACAAAAAAACACAAGCAAAACCACATCTGCTCCTTGCTGTCTGCTGTCTACCTCATCCCCCTCCCCACCAATCCCCTCCAACTATTCTTAGTCCACCTCCTCTCGACCTCATATTGATGCCTAAGCCCTCTTTTAATCATTTCATCTCGGACAACACCACCTTGATGAGGATGGCGATGAACACGCTTCAAGGGCGAACAAAAACCATGAACATAATGAACAATCTCGTGCGCCAAAACCGCCTCAACAACTTGAACTGGAATTAAAGGATCTTTGAAAATGCCGTTCATCAAAATAATCGAACTCTTTTTATCACGCGTCATCCGTATAGACCCGAGCCGAGTTCTTGAAACTCTGGAAAATTTAATCAGAATATTATTCAAAACGGGGACATCGGAAAAATGATTTTTCCACATTTCGTCAAACAAATTTTGCAACCATTTTTGATCTCGCATCGAGCTGTTTTTTGTATAAAAAACTCATATCGGCGCAATACTATCAAATCATTTTGCATTAGCAAAACTCCATCACCACATAACTATGTCACTTCCCCTACTTCTTCTACTTCCCCCTACTTCCCCTGCAACAACTGCGCAGTATTATCAAACCCATCGGAATTATTTTGAACAGGCGCAACCGCAGGCGCTGCAGCTGTAGTAGCGGCAGGTTTCTGTTCAGCTGAAACAGGCGTAGTAGACGTAGATGCAACAGCGGGTGCAACCGTTTCATCTTTCTTTTCCTCAACAACAGGAGCCTCTGGAGCCGCAGCCACCGGAGTGGCAGCAGAAGAAGAATCTGCCACAGGAGCAAAATTTCTCTGATCCGCAGTCCTGCCTTTAAGAATTTCTTCTGGGTTTGTAGTAATAATTCTATCTTCAGTATAAGAAGCGATTATCTGCAAAGCCACGTGTTTAAGACCGGCAAAAAACAATCCCTGTCCAACACCACTGTTAAGAAGCATATACTTCTCCCCTTCCGTAAGATTGAATATTTTTTTCAAAATCTCTATCGCAGTCGGAGACTGTTTCAACAATAACTGCATAGACGAGTTTGTAATAATCGGCTTGCCGTAAGAACTCTTCAAGAAGTCCTCGACATCCTGTGTAATCGTCGTAACTCCAAGATAATATTTTCTCGCCCTTTTAACCAAACCGAACAAGAATCTTGCAGAATCTTCATGCTGCATCATCGACCACGCCTCATCAATTACAAGAAGCCTTTTTTTCATCTGGCTTCTTACTTTATTCCAAATGTATCCAAGAATTACATACATGGCGACAGGACGTAATTCATCCTCAAGATCCCTGACGGAAAACACCACAAGTCCGTTATCAAGCGCAATATTTGTCGGCTTGTTAAACAACCCAGCAAAAGTACCGGTAGTGTATTTCTGAACCCTTTGAGCCATCTGCTCAGCACCTTCCATAGAAGACAACACTGCATACAAATCCTCCATAGTCGGCGGAGTGAAAACAGAAGGATCAGGTGTATCCATCGTAATACCTTTTGTCGCATAAACATCTATGAGCGCCTTATCGAGCAAACTGGCCTCGAGAGGCGTCAAACTTCCAAGCATTAACTTCATCAAACCGGTTAGATCCATAATAACCGATCTTAGCAAATCACCGGGTTTAGCCTCTTCACCCTCAAGCGCTTTTGGCAAATCGAAAGGGTTGATTCTTCTATCCGAATTAAGTGAAACCCTCATATAACTGCCTCCAACAGAGTCGGAAAGCGCCTTATACTCGTTTTCAGGGTCAATAACGATAACATCAACGCCCATCATCAAATACCTCAAAATCTCAAGTTTAACCGCATAAGATTTACCGGCACCTGACTTGGCAAACACAACGGAATTCGCATTTTCAAGAGTAAACCTATCGAAAATCACAAGCCCATCATTATGCCTATTCAATCCGTACAAAATACCATCATTGGAAGTCAGCTCTGAAGAAATGAACGGGAACGTCGTAGATAACGGCGAAGTGTTCATATTTCTAACAACATTCAACTCGTCCAAACAGATAGGAATTGTTGAGTTAAAAGCATACTCCATTTGCAAATAAGCCGGCTTGGTCAAAATCAATTTTCCTCCCAACAAACTCTCAAGTTGTTTTGTGATTTTTTTGAGCTTCTTAATACTATCCGCATAAACCGTAAAATACATACCGAACTGAAAGAATTTCTCCTGTCCCCTTTGCAATTCGATTCTCAATTGCTCCGCATCTTCAAGCGCAGTTTCAAGCGCAGGATCGCTCACATTGCCCTTCTCGCGATTCATACGAATCGAAGCTTGAAACTGGGCAACTTTTCGCCTGAGAACCTTCATTATCTCAGCCGAATTAATAGGATAAATAAATTGAGAAATATCCATCGTAACATCAAAATTCACAATCGGAGACAACCAATTCGTATCCAAATATCTCGGATATGCATATACGAAATAGCTCTGAGCATAAAAACCTTCCACCCTCATATGATCATACGCAACCTCAAAAGACGCCGGTGAAATCAAATCCCTAATCGAAGCCAACCCGTCATTATAAAGCTTCTCGGCATCCAAAACTTCCTTCCTCTCTTGCGGTGTCAAAACTTCTCCTTGTTGCGCCTTGCCAGATTCAGATGTAGCCAAAGCAGATGTTTTCTTTGCACCAAATAACTTTTCTCTCAAATTATCAACAATTGAAGCCTTCTTTGCAGACTCTGTTTTGATAGATTTAGCGGCATCGACAGGTTTTTTCGCATCTTCCTTAGCCGGAATAGCAACAACCTTTTCGCCACCGGAAACAGGCTTATCAATAGCAGGTTTTTCGGCTACCAGAGCCGAACCCTGAGAAACAGCCTGATCGTTTTTCGCCGGACTGACCTCTTTCTCCGCCATAATTATTGAGATTTATATCTGATAATTATAGCAGAAATCTATATGATAATCAATAGCCCACAGACGGCTAAATAGAATAATCGGGCTCGATACGCACTCTAGGGATCTCTCTTGAAGAAAAAGACTTTATTCTGCCATCAACAACATTTACTGTGATTTCAAAATCTTTATCAAGAATCCTTACTATACCACTTCCGGAAGTACCGGAATCTTCGACTATGGACAGTTCTTCTTCATTAAAAGAATCGCCAGTATAATTTACTTTATATAATTTCCCATCTCTCATGCGAACAATACAATCTCTTCCATTCTTCTTGGCACCATAAGCCGCAACATCACCGGCATTGATAAGATCCTCAGCGGTCCTAATAGCACCATTATCACCGAAAAAAGATATTCCAACAGAAGCGGTCAACCCCCTGTCCTGCAATTCGGAACATTCTGCTCGAACAGCTCTATCTAAATTTTCTCTTAAACGACTGCAAACCAAAACCGCCTCATTAAGAGTGATATTATCCAATGCCAAGAAAAACTCTTCCCCTCCGAATCTTCCAACCACATCGAAAATACGAACAGACTCTTTCAAGACTCTGCCGACAATACGCAAAACTTTATCGCCAAGCGAATGACTGAAATCGTCATTAATCTGTTTAAAATGATCCAAATCTATGAAAACAACCGCCAGCGATTTCTTATTTAACATCTCATCATTGGAAACGGCACTCGAACAAAATAAAGAATCCTGATCAAGAATTGACTCTAAATTTTCATGATCATCATTATCATTCAATGATTCAGAGGCTCGCTCATCATGCGAATCAGAAAGAGAATCTTCTCCCTCGCAATTTTCAGGCAACTCAAAGTTTTCACTACTTTGCACATCATGATCGGAAACATATGAATCAAATAATTTACGAAGAAGCTCAAAAGCACGCCTTCTGCTGTAAACACCCGTAAGCGAATCTATATTTGCCCTAGACTCATGCATTGACCTTAGCAAATCAAGACAACGTACATTGATTTGATCAGCCAAAACATGCACGTATTTACCACCAGCATTATCGGCCGCAGTTTTGAAATCAGATACACCTTCACTAAAAAATTTCTGATCAGATACTGTCTCAAATAAATTAACAGCCTTATCTCCAGCCTTACGCATATCAATAAACTTACTCAACACATCGAAAAAAGGGCGATATACAGTATCCATAAATCTCGCAAGATAATCCGCATGATCTTCTCCTTTTAAAAAATCATCAAAAACCGAAAAGAAACTGTTGATATAAGTAATTATATGCCTTAAATATTTTTCAAAATCCGGATCGGCAGGTAACAAAAGTTGGAACCTGTTAACCAAATCTGCCAGTTTAACCGTAACTCTCGTACAAAAAACATCTTTATCGGATGAACTGACAACTCTCAATCCACTGGTGAGATTCTGAAGATGGTCATCGGGCTCTCGAAGAAGAGGTAAATTTGGAACTGAAACCATAAAATTATTTAATTTACTAAGGTTGAATTATAACCTACTTGCCGAAAAAGTCAACCCCTCCTCCATTTTCACTCCCCTTTAAAACTAGTTTGTGTTAAATTGACCCAAGTCAGCAAAACTTTAAAGCATATTTCCATATGGCGAAAAATAAAAAAGATCCTAAGAAGGAACAGAAGAAAACTCCTGAAGAGGAAACAAAAAAAGAAGAAACGAAACCGGAAGCGACTAAACCAGTAGAAAACACCACCCCTCAACCGGAAAAAACGGCTGAAGCCGGCGAGCCACAACCGTTATTTGCAATAGACGCAAACAGCACACCGAGAGAAATATCGGACGAGATGGAAACATGTTATCTGGATTACGCGATGAGCGTTATCGTCGCGCGCGCTTTACCGGATGTGAGAGACGGATTGAAGCCTGTTCATAGACGTATATTATACGCAATGCATGAACTTGGCCTGAGATCAAACTCTTCATACAGGAAATCTGCAACCGTAGTCGGTGAGGTTTTGGGTAAATACCATCCTCATGGCGACTCGGCAGTTTACGACTCTATGGTGAGATTAGCTCAAGATTTCGCAATGAGATATACGCTTGTAAAAGGACAAGGTAACTTTGGTTCAATAGATGGAGACTCTGCAGCTGCCATGCGTTATACGGAAGCAAAAATGGAAAAAATGGCTGAAGATATGCTTGCAGATATTGAAAAAGAAACAATCAAATGGACAGACAACTATGATGGACGTCTCAAAGAACCGACTGTTTTGCCAACAAGATTACCTCAACTTCTTCTTAACGGAACGGTAGGTATCGCCGTAGGTATGGCGACTAACATCCCTCCTCACAACTTAGGAGAAGTTATAGACGGAACTATGCTTGTAATAGATAATCCGGACTGCACGATTGAAGATATCATGCAACACATTAAAGGACCCGACTTCCCAACAGCCGGAATTATTTATGATGTGAATGCCATAAAGGATATGTACACGAACGGTAGAGGCGGAATAGTCATGCGCGCAAAGGCCGATATCGAAGAGAAAAAAGGCGGAAAATTCCAAATTATAGTTACGGAAATTCCATATCAAATTAATAAATCGACTCTTGTTACCAAGATAGCCGACCTCGTTAGAGACAAAAAAATCAAAGGGATAACAGATATCCGCGACGAGTCCAATCGCGAAGGTATAAGAATCGTAATAGAACTGAAAAAAGATTCTTATCCGAAAAAGATCCTAAATCAGCTCTATAAGATGACCCCGATGCAAACATCGTTCAACATGAACATGATCGCATTGGTTGACGGAATTCAACCTCGCTTGCTCAACATTAAACAGGTTATAGGATACTTCGTCGAACACAGAAAAGAAGTCATTACAAACAGAACTAAATTCGAATTAAAAATAGCAAAAGCTCGCGCTCACATTTTGGAAGGGTTGAAAATAGCTCTTGATCATATCGATGCAATTATTGAGACAATCAAGAAATCCCCAACAAAAGAAGATGCACATGCTTCTTTGATGAAGAAATTCAAATTATCAGACCTTCAAGCACAGGCAATTCTTGAAATGAGATTGCAAACCCTTGCAGGACTTGAACAGAAGAAAATCGAAGATGAATACAACGAAAAACTAGCACTTATCGATAAACTCGAGGGCATTCTTAAAGACACGAAAAAAGTATTGAAAATAATGAAGGATGAACTTGCCGAAATCAAAGAGAAATATGCAGATGCAAGAAAAACTGAAATCGTCGAACATGCGGTCGGAGAAATTTCACAAAAAGACACAATCCCAAATGCTCCGATGATCATCACCTTAACAGAAGAGAATTACATCAAACGAGTTACGCCATCTTCTTTCCGCACACAGAAACGCGGAGGCAAAGGCGTAATCGGAATGTCCACAAAAGAGGAAGACGAAATAGATATAATAAAAGGCGCGATGAACCACGACAACATCATGTTCTTCACGAACAAAGGTCGCGTATTCAGATTGCCGGTTTACGAAATCCCGCAAGCTTCACGCCAAGCAAAAGGCATTCCAATCGTTAACCTGCTCCAATTGGGAGAAGACGAAAGGATAACATCAATTTTAACAAGCGATGAAGAGAAGACAGGCAAATATCTATTCATGGCAACCAAAAAAGGCACGGTTAAGAAAACAGACATGGAAGACTTCAAAAACATCAGGAAATCCGGTCTTATAGCTATAAAATTACGAGAAGGAGATACTCTGGAATGGGTAAGACAAACAATAGAAAAAGATAAAATAGTAATCGTCACCCACGAAGGCAAATGCATTCAATTCGACGAAGCTGACGTAAGATCTATGGGAAGAGCGTCAACAGGGGTGCGCGGTATAAGAGTTAAAGAAGGAGACTATTGCGTACAAATGGACATCGTCAGAAATAACAATGAAGACCTATTGGTTGTTATGGAGAACGGACTTGGAAAATGCACTCCGCTAGTAAGCTATAGATTCCAATCAAGAGGAGGCTCCGGTGTGAAAACCGCTAACATAACAGCAAAAACAGGTAAGGTAATCGGTGCAAGCGTAATTCGCGAAGCAACCGAATCCGACCTTATCGTTGTCTCAAAACAAGGACAAATAATAAGAGTTCCGTTGGCATCAATCCCGTCAAGAGGAAGAGCGACTCAAGGAGTTTATGTAATGAGATTGAATGAAGGCGACAAAGTCGCTTCAATATCAGTCATGGATGCTGTAAAAAGCGATGACTTGCCTGAAGGAGAAGCTATGATGGAAGAAGGAGCAGAAGAAGAACAAGAGAAACTACCGGTTTAAGTTTCTAAAAATAAATATAAACATCATGGAAACAACAAAAAAAATATTGATTAAATCAATCTTGTTTCCGCTAATAATTGCGATGCTCTCAATTCCAACCGCAATAGCGGCCGGCGGAGACCTGTTTCTTACAGAAGGAAATGTATCATTCTCTACAAGTACATTTGTAGAAAACACCCCTGCGACAATATATGTAATCGCCAGCAATAATTCAGGTAACGATTTATTGGGAACGATACAAATATGGGACAACACATATGACAGACAAGTCGGTTCAGATCAACCGATTTCGGTCATTTCCGGATCAACAGATACAATATTCGTCACGTGGTATCCAAAAGGAGGGACTCAAGAAATTTCGGTTACACTCACCCCATGGATATCTGAAGGGGATGATTCAAGCAACAACACTATCACAAGAACCATTACGGCGGATTATGACACTGACGGAGACGGAGTTGGGAACACAGAAGATCCCGATGACGACAATGATGGATACCCTGACACGGAAGATGTATTCTCTACAAACAACTCTGAATGGATAGACTCGGACAGCGACGGAACAGGCAACAATGCAGATACTGATGACGACAACGATGGGGTTCTTGATGAAGTTGACGAGATGCCAATAGATTATAACGAAACACTCGATACCGACTTGGATGGAATCGGCAATAACTCCGATTCGGACGACGATGGAGATGGCATAGCAGACGAAGAAGAGTCAAACAAAACAGTCACAGATCCTCTGAAATATGACACGGATGAAGATGGATTTTCCGACTCGGAAGATGCATTCCCATCAGACATGGAAGAATGGATAGATTTCGATACGGACGGAATCGGCGATAATGCCGACACTGACGACGATAACGACAACATGAACGACGAAGAAGACCCAGATGATCACAACAAAGGCCCAATAATAGATATAGACAAAGACAGCTTCCCTATTGCATTCACAAATCAAGATATAATGCTAACGGCGGAAGATTCATATGACGAAGATGGCCAAGTTGAACATTATACTTGGATCATAGATGGAGAAACCGTAAGCGTTCAACCGATTTATACGGCAACATATCTTGAAAGCGGAGAAAAGGAAGTAATACTGACAATCACGGATGATAAAGGGGAAAGTCGTACAGAAGCAGTCACGCTACGAATACATTCAAAAGGGTTCATGCTCTTCTTAGGATTTTTCATCCTAATCCTGCTTTTACTTGCTTTCTACATCGTTTTTAAGTACAATCCGCGAGCCAAAGCGAAGGAAGCACCAAAAAAGAAGATTAAAGTAAAAAAAGTAAAAAAACTATAAGCTATAACCTATAAGCTATATGAAAAAAGACGGCGTACATCCACAGTATACTAAAGATGCAAAGATAACCTGTTCATGCGGACATGTTATAACGATTGGATCAACCAAAAAAGAACTACATACTGAACTTTGTTCTGCTTGCCACCCTTTCTACACAGGCCAACAGAAACTTGTAGATACCGCAGGTCGCGTAGATAAGTTCAGAAACAAGTTAGAAGCTGCTAAAAAGGCTCGCGAAGCCGCAGCAACAAAAACTCCAAAGAAGAGGAAAAAAACCATGACGGAAAAAGTAAACGAGAAACTACAAAAAGAAACAGAGAAAACAGAAGAATAATTACACAAAGCCTCGCTAATCAGCGGGGCTTTTTTTTACTTTTCCACTCTTTTGCTTTAATCTTTAATCTCCAATCTTTAATCTTTAATCTTCATGTCCAACTCCTTCGGCCTCATATTCCGCGTCACAACTTGGGGCGAATCGCATGGACCTGCGATCGGAGCTGTTATAGATGGATGCCCGTCAGGATTGAAATTTGATGAAAAATTCATTCAAAACGAACTCGACAGACGAAAACCTGACCCGAAATCGAAACTCAGCACGAAACGCAAAGAATCCGATAAATTCTGCACGTTATCAGGCGTATTTGAAGGAAAAACACTCGGCACACCTATTGCAATGGAAGTTTGGAATCAAGATGCACATTCTCAAGACTATTCGCCTACCCTATTTCGAGCCGGACACGCAGACAAAACATATCTCGATAAATACGGCCATCGCGATTATAGAGGCGGAGGACGCGCATCGGGCCGCGAAACAATAGGAAGAGTCCTTGGCGGAGCTGTCGCGAAACTAATCCTAAAAGAAACCAGCCCACGCACAAAAATTTCAAGCAAAATCACAATCCCTGAAATAAAGAAAAACGACTCGGTTGGCGGATTTGTAGAAATTACAGTCAAAAATCCTCCAACGAACCTCGGAGAACCTGTTTTCGACAAGCTTGAAGCAGATTTGGCAAAAGCACTTCTCTCAATCGGAGCGGTTAAATCTTTTGAAATCGACCTCGGCATAAAAGAAGCGGAAATGCTTGGAACCGAGAATAATAAGCTGAAAAAAGGTACTCTGGGCGGAATCTCTACGGGAAGTGACATAAAAATAAGAATCGCTGTAAAACCAACTCCATCTGTCGGAATAAAAGGACGCCACGACGTCTGTATAGTTCCAAGGATCGCACCGGTCGCAGAAGCCATGGTCGCAATCACACTGGCAGATCATTATTTAAGAAACAGATGTTCTCAATTATAAAAAAACAAGCAGGATCGCGCGCACGCACTGGGATACTGAAAACACCTCACGGAGACATTCAAACTCCGGTTTTTATGCCCGTGGGCACAAAAGGAACGGTCAAAACCATGACCCCTCGCGACCTCACCGAAATCGGCTCGGAGATAATACTCGGAAACACATACCACCTACTGCTTCGTCCGGGGGAAAAATTAATAAAAAAACAAGGCGGACTTCACAAGTGGATTAACTGGAATAAACCGATTTTAACGGATTCGGGAGGCTTTCAGGTTTTTTCACTGAAAGACATTACAAAAGTTACTGACGAAGGCGCGGAATTCAAGTCTTATCTCGATGGCTCGAAATATTTTATAACGCCGGAAAAAGCTATAAAAATTCAAACCGACATAGGAGCAGACATCATAATGGCACTCGATGAATGCACACATGGTGAAACAAGCAAGTCATACGCCAGAGAAGCAATGAAACGAACACATGACTGGGCGGAAAGATGCATCCGCGAACACAACAAGCTCGCGAAAAAACGCACAATACCACAAGCACTTTTCCCAATAATACAAGGAGTCACTTACGACGACCTTCGAGAAGAATCTGCCAAATTCATATCAGGCTTAGACACTCCGGGAATTGCAATCGGAGGATTGAGCGTAGGAGAGAGCAAAGAAAAAATGTATCACACACTAGAAATAGTTGTGCCACACACAAACGAAAAAAAACCTCGCTATTTGATGGGAGTCGGCACACCGGAAGACATATTGGAAGCTGTCGATCGCGGAGTCGATATGTTCGACTGCGTCCTGCCAACAAGACTCGGCAGACACGGTGCATTTTGGAACTCAACCGGCCGCCATGCAGTTAAGAACAAAAAATTTATACACGAAAATTCTCCGCCAGATACAAAATGCGATTGTTATACATGCAAAAACTTCTCGCTCTCATACCTCCGCCACCTCATTCTTGAGAACGAAATTCTCGGCATGCATCTGCTAACTATTCATAATTTACGATTCCTGATTAGCTTAACGGAAAAAATAAGAGCAAGTATAAACAAGGGAACTTTTAATAAATTCAAAAAAGACTTCTTTAAAAAATACACCCCATGAAAAGAATACTTATAACTATTTCTTTGATTACAATCCTAACAGGGTGTATTTCAGAGAATTTGGGGACAATAAAAGAACTTGAAGAAAAACTGGAAACAGTAACAACTTCTGAAGATGAAAGAATTATATTACAAGACCTATTGAATATCGCAATAGAAAATCCTGAAATAAATATGATTTTAGACGCTAAAGATAAGAACAATAACGAAGTTATAAACAACCTCTCAGAAGCAACGGAGCCAATCAATGTAACAATTAGATTCTATAGTAAATATTGGAGTAAAAAAATTAATTTTACTCCATTGGAGAAAGAAAATGTATATATATTAATGCAAGAATAAAAAAACACCACTATGTATAAAAAAATTGTTCATTTCGTATTCGAGCTCGCAAATCTGAAAAAATTCAAACATTGCGGAATAAAATTCGCAGGAATTAAAGATCCCGATACCCTTGCGGAACACGCATTAAGAGCTTCTCAAATCGCCTATATTCTAGCCGATCTTGAAGGTGTAAATCCTGAAAAATGCGCAATGATGACATTGATTCATGACAACGGAGAAATTCGCACGGGCGACCAACATAAAATTTCGAGAAAATATTTTGACGTAAAACCTTTCGAGAAAAAAGCATTCATGGACCAAACAAAAAACTTGCCTACAAAAACCGGTTCGGTCTTCGCAAAACTATATGAAGAATTTGATGCGCAAAAAACTCTCGAAAGTCACATCGCTCGCGACGCCGACATGTTGGAAACAGCATTTCAAGCAAAAGAGTACTTTGATAACGGCAACAAAACAGCTAAACTCTGGATAGATCACGTTCGAGAAAATCTGAAAACAACTTCCGCAAAAAAGACTCTTAAAGAGATGGAGAAAACCCATTTCACAGATTGGTTCACCAAGTCCTAAACCCCTAACTTCCTAAAGCCCTCCCCAATGTTCGCATTCATAGAAGGGAAAATCCAAGCCAAACTCGACAAAACTCTAATCATAAACACAAACGGAGTCGGCTATTTGGTAACTGTTTCAGAAACGATTTTCACACAAGCACGCGAGAAAACAGAAATAAGCCTGTTTCTACACACTCAAGTTCGCGAAGACGCAATAAGCCTTTACGGATTTCAAGATGTAAACGAACTGAATTTTTTCAAGCAATTAATTTCAGTTTCAGGCATAGGCCCAAAAACAGGAATGGAGATTATGAACTCCGATATTTGTAAGATAAAAAACGCGATCGCAACCGGAGATCTTGCAATACTTTCACACATAAAAGGAATCGGTAAACGCACTGCCGAACGCCTTGTACTGGAACTCAAAAACAAGATAGAACCGACAGACCTAAACACACGAACTCACTCAAATATAAATATCGATCAAGACGCAATAGACGCCCTTATGCGACTCGGTTACTCGCAAGGACAAATCGAAAAAGTAATATCGCGCGCAGAAGCAACATTCACAGATACAGAAGAATGCATCAAGTACTTTCTTAAGAACGTATAATGCAAATCCAACTTTCATCAAAAACAACCAGCGCCACCCACAAGAACTTAAAGGAAGAATTCCTGAAAGAAATTGAAAACGGCTTACATCCATTCATAAATTCCGCAATCGACAAAGACCTAATTAACCGCCTCTCAATTCCCAAACGAAATTTCAAGAAAATAATAATTCTTGGCATCGGCGGCTCATCCCTCGGAGGAATCGCAATCATGCGCGCTCTCTATCGCCCGCTCAAACATATGGAAGCTGACTCAACCCACTTTTTTTTCTTAGACCAAATCGATCCGGATTTAATTTTTCATTTATCTCAAAACATATCACTAAAAGACACTCACTTCATCGCGATAAGCAAATCCGGAAACACAATAGAAACAGTCAGTTTGTTTAAGTTTTTTCATCAGAAAATCATTGATGCAAAACTAGATCCAAAAGAGCATTTCACAATCATAACAGCGGAAAAAGATAGCTTCTTGGGCAAAACCGGCTTGCCGATTGTAACAATGCCAAAAAACCTTAGCGGAAGATTCTCCGTATTGTCAGAAGTCGGCTTACTACCTGCCAAAATGGCAAATATCGATATAGAGAAAATCCAAAAAGGCGCACTCGACGCATGGGAACATTTCAAACACGAACCTGCCGAGAAAAACATACCGCTAATGCTCGCAGAAAACCAATTCAGAGAATACAACTCAGGCAAGAAAATAACTGTCGTATTCCCCTATTCTTACAGACTAAACAGATTCGCAGACTGGTACATTCAACTGATGGCGGAGAGCCTTGGCAAAACACCTGAAATCGGCCCAACGCCAATCCGCGCAATCGGACCGACAGACCAACACTCGCAATTACAATTATTCATGGACGGACCAAAAAACAAACAAGTGCTATTCTTGGAAGTTACACGTCATCACCACGCACCTCAAATACCGGGAGAAAAATACACTCTCGAAGACCTGATGAACGCCGAGAAAAAAGGGACGCAAGAAGCCCTTGAAAAAGCGCTCATCCCGACTCAAACGCTGATAATTCCGAAAATAACAGAAGAAACAATTGGTGAATTGATTATGACGCTTGAACTTCAAATCGCCCTGCTGGGGAAAATGCATGGGGTGAACACGTACAACCAACTGGGGGTTGAGATGGGGAAAAAGATTACTAGAGAGATTTTAAAATAAGTTTCGCAAACAAGGACTTTATTGCACAACAGCAAAGCCTAGTTTGACAAATAAAAGCTATATGTAAAAATAAAGGCACTATTTAAATACAGCCACATGGATGCACAACCATCCCATGGGGCCACTCTAGAAAGACTTGGACGAATAAGCGATGATAGCATCCGCGAAATCGGAGAAATCCTCAGAAAGAAAACCGAAGGAGAGGATCAAGCTTTAACAGATATAAAAAGCGCACTAGAAGCACTCTCTGAACTGGGAGATATTGGTAATGAAATTATAAAAAAAACTTTAGAAGCACAGGCACTCAAGGAAATGCCAACAGAAGCAGATGCAATATCATATGCTCTTTTTAGAGAGATAGCAGATAACATAAGAGGTAATAAAGAATTATGGGAAGTAATGGCAGGAATAAGGAGAATCGTATATGACAAAGGACTAGAAGGTGGACATGCTGGAATAGATAAAAAAGCTAACCAAGATGCAAGAAGAGAAAAAGAATCGGAATCTCCTACACATGAAGATATTTTGAAGTGGAGAACCGTAACAAGTATAAGAGCTTTGGCTCAACTCGATGACAGAACAAGAAACGAATGTTTGGAATCGGTGAGGACAAAATATCTTACACAAGACGAAGAAAAATTAAGAGAAAAATTCTTTAAAGATAAAGAAGAAGAGAGAATAAGATCAGATATCGAAGTTGCAACAATAGATGAATTGGTTGGAATAGTTGAGATAGCGGAAAACTCAAAAGAAAAAATATATGAAATAGGAAAAACAACAGCACTTGAACAACTGATAAGAAGATTAATGACTCAAGATAAGCATCATATAGAATGCGGAATGAATCATTTAAAAGCAAAACATATAAGGGCAATCATAGATCAAATGCCCGACTCTTTGGCTACAGGAAGGATTGGAGCAAAAGCACTTGGGATAATACTGGCATACGCAGCATTGGAAGATAAAGATACTGAAGGATTAGATCCAAAAATGGAGGAACTATTGGAGAGATGTCTTAAACAAAACACTTCAAGATTTTTAGGATCAAATGTGTTTAAAGAAGTAAGAAGTGAAAATCCAAATGTAGGTGGAAGAACTTCTATGTTAAAAGCCTATTATCAACGAGGAGAAGATCCACCGGAAGCCATTTATAAAGAAATAGAAACAGAAATGATGGTGGCAAAATTTCCTCCGCACCGAGAGAGACAACTCGCAATATTATTCAGAGAATTACACGGAAAACCAATCATCGTAAGATCTTCAAGCGAACTTGAGGACAGACTTGGCGCATCATTTGCGGGACAATACGAGAGTGTCGAATTGGCAAATTGTGGGGATTTCGAAGAGGATTTTGAAAAATTCAAACAAGCCATCCTAAAAGTTTACGGGTCGGTATTCACAAAAAACGTGATGGAATACAGAAAACTACATAATCTGCTTCAAGAAGATGAAGAAATGGGCATACTTGTGCAAGTACTAAACGGGGAAAAACATGGAGACTATTTCTATCCGGGATTTTCCGGTATGGCAACATCCTTCGCTCCACAGGTAATAGGAGATGGAGTAGACCCTGGACAAGGATCTATGGCTCTAGCTATAGGACTCGGCAGAGCTGTGGTTGATGGAACTGGAAGCAAATTCGTAATGCTTGGCAAACCGAAGGCGACAGGTTTCAAAGGAGAAGTACCTCAAAGAAAAATACACGTACTAAAATTAAGCTCGAATGAAATACAAGAAAAAACAAAAGAAGAATTAGACAGCGAAGGCGCACTGCCGAATAACATAAAAACCTTCGGGATGGGTGGAAAATTTGACGATCCAATAAGATGGAGAGCAATCACATGCGAAGGATTATTAAAATATACCGAACTTGGGGGAGTAATAAGATACATGGTACAGAAATTAAAAAAACAACTCGGCTATGAAGTAGATTGTGAATTCACGGTAGAGGCTGCAAGCGGAGGAGTATTGAAAATTAATTTGGTACAATGCAGACCTCAGAACTTACCTCAAAATCTCAAACCTTCAAGGAAACCGGAATCTGTAAAAAAAGAATCAACAGTACTCGAAGGAAAAGACTCGCGAAACGGAACATTCTGCACTAACATAACAGACTTGGTTTTCGTACACCCGAAAATATTCGAAGAATGCACGGCAACAGAAAGAAGACATATAGCAACGTTCGTGAGAATAGTTAATAAAGAAATTCAAAAAAGAGAAAATAGAAAATATGCGATCATGACAATAAAAAGATGGGAATCTACAGATGATCACGCAGGAATTCCTGCCCAACCGGCCGACTCATCAAATGCGGTCGGAATAATAGAAATGTTTCCAGAAGGAACGGAATATTCTCCATCATTCGGAAGCCATAGCCTGCAAAGAACATTAGATGCGCAAATGGGGACAGCAGCATTTAAAATAAGAGCTGCCGAAATCTTAGAATTACCACTCATCGCACAAGCACAACAGACTTTAATAGGAGATATTGAATCAGCTTTGATAAAAGAAGGTTGTCCTGCGGATACGGCAAGAAAACTTATACAATACGTAAAGATAATAGATGTTGATGCAACGCATAGAACAATAAACTCAGAACTAGCATCAGAAAAAACACCTTTCGTAGCTCATTTAGCTCAAGACAACAGAACAGGAGAGAAGCCAAATGCTCTTTATATAGCAAAAAAAGACGAGCAACTTCCTGAAATTGTAAAAATAGATAAAAAGTAGCACAATGAGGACATGCAAAATCTCCTCATCACCTCCCCTACCAACATCCGCTACTTATCAGGCTTCACCGGCTCAAAAGCCGTAATTCTGCAAACGGCAAAGAAAAATTATTTCTTCACGGATTCCAGATATCTCGAAGAAGCAAAAAGAACGATTCCAAAAACATTCGAACTGGAACTTTACAAAAAAGGACATTTCGAAGAAACATGGACTCGCCTTATTAAAAAACATCGAATAACAGAAATCGAATTCGAATCATCTAACCTAACCTACATAGCCCTCAAACACTGGAAAAAGATCGGACGTCCGGCAAAACTCAAACCGCAATCAGGGGCAATCGAACAACTTAGAGCAATAAAAACACCAGACGAAATCAGCTTGCTCAAGCGCTCACAGTCAATTAATGAACAAGTTTTTTATTCAATCAGGAAACTCCTAAAACAAGGAGTTACCGAGAAAGAAATTGCATGGAAAATCCATGTAGTAGCACACGACTTAAAAGCTGACTCTCTCTCTTTCGAACCGATCATAGCTTTCGGCAAAAATTCCGCAATTCCCCATCATGAAAACGACAACACGCGTCTCAAAAAAGGTGACATTATACTGATTGACATGGGAGTGATTTACAAAGGCTACTGCTCGGACATGACAAGAACATTATTCACTAGAACGCCAACCCCATTCGAAGCGGAAATTTACAACAAAGTCCTAAACATTCAAAAATCCGTAATTAACAGATTAAGACCCGAAATAACCGCGCATAAAGCATTTACGTTCGCCTCAAAAAAAATAGAAATGATTCATGGTCTAGGCCACGGAATCGGACTCGAAATCCACGAATCCCCCAGCCTATCGGAACACTCAAAAGACAAACTGAAAACCGGCATGGTCGTAACTGTCGAACCGGGAATTTATCTCAATGGCAAATTCGGCGTAAGGATCGAGGATATGGGAGTGATAACGAAAAACGGATTCCAGAGTCTTACAAAAGCGGATAAAGAACTAACGATCTTGCAAAACATGTAAATTGCTGAATCTGTTACGCAATGCAGCAGCATCACGCTCAAATCCTTCAATTTGCGACATGACGTATCCATAAGTAAAAGGACAAGTCCTCTCAATTATACGAAGAACAGTGTCAGCCATAACAAACCAATAAACCGGATCTCTTTTCGTCCATTCTTCACTGCCAGCTTTCAAACTAACGGAAAGCACGGATAAGGGATATCCGGCAATACGAGTACATGCATTTTGAACAGCTTGAGGCTCGATAACGAGCTTTTTCATACCACGCAAGCAACGAAAAACTCGCTCTATACATCCAACCAAATAAGCTGCTTGGTCATCAGTAAAATGCATATCCTCATCAACAGATACGCGACAATCGTCCAACATAGTTCGATCGAGAACTTTACCGGCATCTTCACCACGAAAGGCAACTCTAATAATTTCAGTTTCTGACATAAGGGATTTTTATAATTTAAGACGAAATAAATAACCCAAAACCGCCCGCTTGTCAATAGCTGGACTCATAACCCCATCTATACTAAACTTCTCCTCGCATTTACTATGTCACTTCTCATACTTCTTCTACTTCTTAATACTCCCCCAACGTGTGCGGCATCTTCGCCTACTTAGGCCCACAAGACAATTCGGCACAGATAGTCCTCGAAGGACTTAAGAAACTCGAATATCGCGGATACGATTCGTGGGGAATCGCTTGCAGAAGAGAATCGGGCGAGATCGTAATCGAGAAACACACGGGTAAAATTTCTGATGTAAAAAGTCTAAAAAAAGAACTAACTTGCGAACCTGCTCATATCGCAATAGGACACTCTAGGTGGGCAACTCACGGCGGAGTAACAGATATGAACGCCCATCCACACGCAAGCGAAGAAAAAGAAATAGTAATCGCCCATAACGGAATTTTGGAAAACTACGAATCACTCAAGAAGGATTTAATTAAACGCGGCCACAAATTCGTCTCTGAAACAGATACGGAAGTTTTTGCTCATCTGATTCAGGAGCATATGTGCGAAGGGTTCGAACAGGCTTTCAAAATCGCACTGTCAAAAGGAGAAGGTCGCTACGCCCTACTCGCCATTTCAAGAGACGAAGAAAAAATCCTCGCGGCTAGAAGAGGTTCACCTCTCATCGTCGGGACGGGCGAAAACGAATACTTCATAGCTTCAGATATTCCGGCATTCCTTAAGTACACGAAGAAAGTAATGTATCTCGATGACGACCAAATGGTTTCACTTTCACGAAAAGGGATAGAATTCACAGACCTCAAAACGGATAAGAAAATAGAGAAACGCATAATAATAATCGACTGGGATGAAAAGAGTGCAGAAAAAGGTGAATTTAAACACTTCATGATGAAAGAAATCATGGAGCAAAAGGACACGCTAACACGCGCAATCAACCAACCTGAAATAAAGATTCTGGAAGTCGCAAAAGCTATAAAAAACGCATACGGAACCTATATCGTAGGTTGCGGAACAGCAGGAAAAGTCGGCATGGTTGGAACCTATCTTTTTTCACATATAGCGCAAAAACACATCAACTTCATGTTCGGCTCGGAATTTTCAAGCTTCCTCCCGTTCATGAAAGACAAATCGCTCATGATCGCCATTTCGCAAAGCGGCGAAACAGCAGATACCCTTGAAGCTATAGAAGAAGCGAAGAAAAAAGGTGTGAAAATCGTTTCAATTGTAAACGTCGAAACATCAACAATGGCACGAATATCAGATATTGTAATTCCGATAAAAGCGGGCCCTGAAAAAGCCGTAGCTTCAACAAAAGCAACAACTTCTCAGTTAGCAATATTAACACTCCTTGCTTATGCATGCGCAGGCAAACTCGACGAAGGGAAACGTCTTCTCGTCTCAACAGCAAGCCAAATAAACGACATGCTTAACCCACGATACGAAGACTATATCCGAGAAATAGCCGAAAAAATTCAAGGAGTCGAAAGTATGTATATAATCGGGAAAGACCTTAATTACCCGATCGCACTTGAATCGGCAATCAAACTTCAAGAAGTTTCATATATACACGCGGAAGGATTCGCAGGAGGAGAACTCAAGCACGGCCCAATCGCATTGATTTCAAAAGGCACGCCTTGCATCGCAATAGTTGCAAACGACGAAACAAAGGCGGGAATCATCTCGAATGCAACCGAAATAAAAGCACGTGGTGGCTACATAATCGGAGTTGCTCCAGAGAACAATTCCATTTTTGATTTCTGGATAAAAGTTCCCGACGCCGGCATGACATCCCCTATCGTTTCAATAATTCCAATACAAATTCTCGCCTACCAATTGGCGGTTTTACGACAAAACAATCCTGATATGCCAAGAAATCTGGCTAAAAGCGTGACTGTTAAATAATTTGAGATTAAAATCAGGTCAATAAAAACAAAAATGCCACAACGCACAAAAATCATTGCAACACTCGGCCCAGCATCTGACAGCCTGTATGCACTTGAACGTATGCTTAACGCCGGTATGGATATTGCGCGTCTCAATTTTTCGCATGGATCTTACGAACATTTTTCACAAATAATCAAAAACCTTCGTCAAGCCGCCAAGAAAACAGGTAAGAACGTAGCAATACTGCAAGACCTGCAAGGCCCAAAAATACGAGTCGGGAAATTGCCGGAAGAAGGTTTCCCAATTACAAAAAATCAACAAGTTGTCCTAACGACCTCATTACTACACAAAAAAAACGAGGTTCCGATTCAATATAAGAAACTACCGCTGGAAGTCAAAAAAAATGACACTATCTTGATAGACGATGGTCTTATTGAACTAAAAGTTGTTTCTACAACAATCAATTCAATCACAACAAAATCACTCACGAACGGAGTCATAAAAAGCCATAAAGGCATCAACACTCCAAACGCCACATTAAGCGCCGCATCACTGACGAAAAAAGATCTGGCAGATTTGAAATTCGGAATAAAAAACGGCGTAGACTACGTCGCACTCTCATTCGTCAAATCAGCTCGCGACATAATCAACCTTCGTAAACACACAGACTCAAAGATAATCGCAAAAATCGAACGAAAAGAAGCTATTGAAAACATGAGGGAAATCATCGAAGCGGCAGATGGCGTAATGGTAGCCAGAGGTGACCTCGGATTGGAAATCCCAGCGGAACAGGTACCGATTTACCAGAAAGAGATCATCCATTTATGCAACGAGTACGCAAAACCGGTCATAGTCGCAACTCAGATGCTTGAATCGATGATAGAGAATTCTCGCCCGACACGAGCGGAAATTTCAGATGCGGCAACGGCGATTTTCGACCGTGCTGACGCATTCATGCTCTCGAACGAAACCGCAACAGGCCAGCATCCTTTGGAATCAATACAGACGCTCGCCGCAGTCGCAAGAGCTGTCGAAAACGAACTTAAGAAAAAACCCTTCTTACTTCCGGCATTAAATGAAAGCAAAAACCTCACAGTAACGGAAGCAACCTGCTTAAACGCAATCAATCTTGCACAAAACATAAAAGCCAACCATCTAGTACTCATAACAGAAAAAGGATACACTGCGCGCCAAATCGCAAAATATCGCCCTATGACAGAACTTATCGCCATAACGACAAGTGAACAAACAGGAAGAGAAATGGCTCTGATTTGGGGTATAAATAAAATCATTATATCCACTCAGTCGATCAAAAACGAATCCGAACTTGAAACTGCAACAATACGGCTACTCAAAAAAAATCGCCTAGTAAAAAGCGGCAATAAAATTGTAATTGTAAGCGCAAACAATGAGAGAAAACTGCTTTCAACAGTAAAAATTTAAGTGCCATCCGCCACCTGCAACATACTATGACCAACGACTTACGAATCCTCGGCATCGACCCCGGAACAGCCACAACCGGATTCGCAATAATACAAGGAGAGGGCGTCCTCGATTTCGGCATCATCCAAACATTAAAAACGGATTCGGCGCCAGAACGGCTCAAACAAATCTGCAACGACATAAAAACAATTTGCAAAAAATACAAACCGGACTGCGCGGCGATCGAAGAACTTTTTTTCGTAAAAAATATCAAAACCGGAATAGGAGTCGCCCAAGCGCGCGGAGCAATAATCGCAACACTAGCATCACTCGGTGTGGAAATAGCTGAATACAAACCAGTTGAGATAAAATCAGCAATTACAGGCAATGGACAAGCTGAAAAACTGCAAATACAAAAGATGGTTCAACTGATCTTAAAATTAGACGAACTGCCTCAGCCTGATGATGCAGCGGATGCAATTGCAATCGCACTAACGCATCAGCAGATGAAACGCAATTCATAACACATCCGCACCTCTTTGCAAACCAACAATGAAAAATATCTCCCACCTCATAAAACTCCTTGCTATAATTCGCACCGACATAACAAAACCGCCATCAAAAAACCAATACTAATATCTCTGACTTTAATCGCAGTTATAGTCGCCATCATAGGAACGACTGTTTTGGTGAAACAAACCGACATAAATCTTCTAACCAGCGCTCTGCAAGAATTAAATCAAACAGACTCAACCGATAACAAGGTCGCAACAGAAACAACTTATTCCGAATATATCGACAAGGGGAAACTTCTTCGAGAAAACGGCTACTACACTCTCGCAGTAAATGAATTTACCCAAGCATCAAAAACAAGCCCAAATTCAGCAGAGCCTTACATACTAATCGGAGATACTCATCTTTCAACAAAAGACTATGACAAAGCCCTTCTGAGTTTTCAGAAAGCACTTGAAAAAAGTCCAAACAATATATCTGCCGTAACGGGAATTGCACAGGCATATATGCATCTGAACAATTTCACCGAAGCAAGACAGACGGTTGATTCCGTAGTCAATCCCGAAAGCAACGAATTGAAATACTATCAAGGAATGCTTTATTTCTATGATGGCGAATACGACAGAAGCGAAGAGTATTTCCAGTCTATCGTCGACACAACACTAGATGAAACACTAAAAACAAACGCACAGTTATTCCTGACAGCATATGCAGAATATGAATTGGAACAAGGAGGACAAGAGAACCACCTTCGCACTCTTCTCGCACAAGCCGCAACAGATACAGAACAGTACGAACTTGCAATCTCAACGCTATATCAAGTCCTTAGCGAAACACCGACATATCGAGACGCATGGATACTTCTCGGATATGCCTACCTCAATCTCGAACAGTATGAAGACTCCGCATCCGCCTTCGAAGAAGCGATAGAACTCGACATCACCAAACCGGAAACAAACTACTTCCTGAGCCTCGCATATTACGGGCTGGACGATTACGACAACGCAATCAAATACCTAGACCTTTCTCTGCTTTACGGATTCGAACCGCAAGTACAAGTTTATCAAAAACTCGCAGAGATTTATTTCACCGAGCAAGACTATGATGCAGCGGAAAGAAATTATGAAAAAATCCTTGAACTTAATTCGACGGACGTAAATTACTTCATACGCCCAATCTGGTTGAACATGGAACAACTGAACGACATGGCTCAAGCTTTTGAACTGGCAAGACAAGCAATCACTACAAATCCTGACGAAGCGATGAGCTACAATCTGCTCGGATGGGTTTATGTTGAAGATGGAGATTATGAAAACGCGGAAGAATACCTAGAAAAAGCTCTCGAAATCGATCCTGATCTAGCAGCAGCTTATCTTAATCTCGGAACAATGTACGAACTGCAAGGAGATCTGTCGGAAGCGCTTGAGAATTACAAAAAAGCTTACAACCTTGATCAAAACGATTCGATCGGCGCACTTGCCGCGCAAAAATTCAACAACCTGTTAAACCAAGGGATTGATGAATAGCACCCTCCCCATAATTCTGATATTTGTTCTCGGACTTGTTTTCGGAAGTTTCTTGACCGTATTAATTCCGCGAATACATGACGAAGAAAGCGGAATGTTCATCGGCAGATCGCACTGCCCATGGTGCAAAAAAACTCTCCGCGCACGCGACTTAATTCCGATCATAAGCTACATAATCAACAAGGCCAAATGCAGATTTTGCAAAGAAAAAATCGGCATTATTTATCCTGCAATCGAACTCTCAACCGCAATAATTTTCACAATCACTTATCTGACATTCCCCTACCCTCAATTTTTATTCTATCTCGCAATATCTTTCGCCCTGATATTTACATTTTTTTATGATTTAAAATATCTGGAAATATCAGACATAATCTTAATACCAAGCATAATCCTCGCACTTCTTCTGGGACCCGAAGACTGGAAATCAAAACTTATCGGAATCGCGATCGGAGCCGGATTCTTTTTAATCCAAATCATTATCTCAAAAGGCAAATGGGTCGGCATGGGTGATATCCGCATCGGAACGCTTATGGGAGCTCTACTGGGCTGGCAAATGACAATCGCGGCACTGGTAATCAGCTACGTTATAGGATCTATAATTTCAATCGGACTTCTCGCATCAAAAAAGAAACATCTCAACCAACAAATCGCACTCGGACCGTTTCTTGTAACAGGAACATTCATAACAATTTTCATGGGAGAAAAAATCGTAAATTGGTATCTTAATTTACTTATATAGATGAAAAAATCAAATAAAGTTTTATTAATAATCCTCGACGGATTCGGATACGACAAAGATGGCTCTCGCAAAGCAAAAAAACGAGGGAATGCAATCGAGCTCGCACGCATGAAATATGAAAAATCTCTCCGCCGCAAATATCCGACAACAGTTCTGAAAGCAAACGGCGAAGCTGTCGGTCTACCAAAAAACTCAATGGGCGGAAGTGAAGTGGGCCATTTCACAATGGGAGCCGGAAGAGTTGTGTTTCAATCGCTGGAACACATAAACCGCGACATAAAAAACGGCAAATTTTTCAAGAACCCTGCGATTATTAAATCTATCGCAAATGCGAAAAAAAACTCATCGGCACTTCACTTGATCGGCATGATTTCGGACGAAGGCGTTCACTCACATATAAACCACCTTTTTGCCTGTCTGCAACTGGCTAAACGCCACGGGTTGAACAAAGTTTTTATACATGCAATAACCGACGGCCGAGACGTACCTGAACGCTCAGCTGCTAAATATCTACAACAGGTTCAAAAACAAATCGCAAAGCTAAAAACAGGCTCAATCGCAACAATCGTTGGAAGATATTACGCGCTCGACCGCGACACAAATTGGGATCGCACAGAAAAAGCTTACAAATTGATGACCGAAGGAGAAGGATTTCAAGAGTCCGATCCGATAACAGCAATAGAAAATGCTTATAAACGAGGAGATGATACCGACTACTACATCAAGCCGATAATTTTAAACAAAAACGGACTCATCAAGAAAAAAGATTCGGTAATCTTCTGGAATTTCCGCACGGACCGCGCCCGCCAATTAGCGGATAGACTTCTAAAAGGGGTTAAAAATCTGAAAATGACAGCATTCGGCGAATACAGCAAAAAGGCGGAAATTGCTTTTCATACACCTATCATCAAACACAACCTCGGGGAAATTTTAGCCAAAAATCATATCCGACAATTACGCATCGCCGAAACGGAAAAATACGCGCACGTCACATTCTTCTTCAACTCACAAATCAAAACACCTTACAAATACGAGGACAGAATAATGATTCCTTCGCCAAAGGTCGCATCTTATGCCGAAAAACCGGAGATGAGCGCATCAGAGGTCACGCGCAAAGCCATTGCAGAAATCGAGCGCGAAAAATATGGCTTCATCGCTCTCAACTATGCCAACGCCGACTTGGTCGGTCATTCAGGTGATTTGGAAGCGACAATCAAGTGCTGCAAACATTTGGATAAATGCTTGCACGAACTAATCCCTCAAGCACAAAAACACGGATACTCGATCATACTGACCGCAGACCACGGCAATGCTGAACAGAAAAAATACCCAGACGGCTCAGAAAATCCAGCACACTCGCTCAACCCTGTCTTATGCACGCTTATATCGGATAAAAAACTTAAGCTCGCACGCGGAAAAGGCTTATCTGCAATCGCACCAACCGTACTGAAGATTATGGGGATAAAGAGGCCGAAGGAGATGGGAAGTGGGTTGATCTAAACCTTACTTCGGAACAACAACCCCTCGATGATCAGTTAAAACAATACCTGATGTCTTTTGGACACCACAAGTTACACCTAATTCCGTAGCTACTTGTGATGCATACCTACCTACAACTTCACGAGAAACTTCGACACCACCTCTTCCAACAGAACGAATCTCCCTAGAAAAGGATTCATACAACCCAGCCATAATTTTCTCACTTGGAGACAAAGGTAATCTTGCTTCTTCCCTCATACGCTGCATACCAGCAGAACCAAGCATTTGAAACTGTGCCATATCACGCAAATGAGAAGCATCAGGTTCAATAGCAAGTTTTTTCAATTCAACTTTAGCATCAGGCCTCTTATCACCAAGTACATCAAGTAAAGACCTACCCCTCCAACCTCTAACAACACCAGCATTATTACTTGTAAACCCCGATATAGCATCGTCACCTGATCCATGAATAAACCAACTAGCCAAATTTAGAGGAGACATAAATCTTCCAACAACACCATGCTCAAATGGCAAATCTCGAGGAACAGCCATATTTAAATGCAATGAACTTCTCGGAGAGGCCCCGGCTTGTCCAAACAAACGATCCATACGCATAAAACCAAATCTGGGATCTGTTACCAAAGACATCATTAATCCCTGCATCGCAACACCAAGTGTAGGAGACGTCATTAGTTCATTAGAGCTCTTATCATTGCCGGCAGGCAAAACATTAAATAACCAAGGAAACACCTTAGGATCTACAATTAGCCCTTCAGACGACGCGCCAACCTGTTCCCACTCAAGACCGACAGTTGTCAAAGATGAATGCGATCCAGCAACAGATAATTGTGCTTGAGCAGAAATTTCAGCCATAATTTGATCAGGAGTATATCCGAGATAAACAAGCAACGTTGTCATCTGCAACAAAGCCAACAGATCAGGCGAATCACCAAATTCACGAATCACCTCACGATTCGGAGCATCAGGATAAGGTAATACCAATTCGGCAGGATGGATAGAATCTCTGTGACTCATAAGATATGAAACAATATCCTGTTCACCGCGAACACCACTAAGATGTCTTTGCAACAAAGCCCTCTCAGCCAAAGGCCCAATTCGATCAGCAATAGCAACTTTACCAACTAGCTCTTCATATCGAACATCACCGGGTAACAAAATCGACCCAGCCGGCAATACAGATTGCCCTCTTGCAACTTGTATCAAGATTTCCGGCTCCAAATCATCAAAACTAATACTAAGAGCCATTCTTTCTGCAAGTTCGGTAATCAAAGCCTGTGCATCCGCACGCTTGTGTTCAGGCAAACGATCGACAACTTCATGCTTAAAACACAACAATTCACGAGGAGACATTTCACTCACACGCGTAACAATACCCTTGAGAATTTCATCAAAAGCATTCACAGAATTCTCATTAGCATACCTAGAAATTTCCATAGGATCTAAAAGTTCAAACCCAGGATGTTCAACCCATCTATCACAAACATTCAACCCGTAAGAAGATAGGAATCCCAATACTGATCGATTAAATTCATGCACATCATTAACATCACAACGGATCTGGGACACACTTACTTCGGAAACACGACTACTAACCTCACCAATATGAGAAAGCAAATTCAAAGGGCTCTCATCACCATCACAAAAAACATTAATCCAATCATGACCAGGCAAAACACTCCCCAATTCAACAACGCGAGATTCGGGAACCGACTCAATATTACAAGCAACACGAGAATATAGAACAAACAATGGATTATAACCAACGCAATCAGCTTTCGAGATGCCAGCAACTTCAAATAACCAAGGATGCTCTTTTTCATGCAAATCAAGAATATACTGCTGAATAAAATCACCAGCACGTTCAAAACTAGTACCGTGCAACCTCAATAATTGATAACGAGCAACATTCAAACTAGGATTGTGTTTTTTAAATTTCGAAACCAACCACGTTCTAACATCTTCAACCGTAACCGCATTCATATTAACAACATCATCATTTTCACAGAAATACTCAGCAATAATAGCCAAATCCGTACCAACAGTTCGAACAAACTTAAATCGATCATTATCAATATGTTCTCTTAAACCGGGCAATTGCAATAAACGAGCAATTTTTGGAGGAGTCATCCTCTTCGCGTCAGGGATTTTTCTCTCGACATTAGGAAACATACCGAATTCAGAATTAGTAGCCATCGGCGGAACCATAGTGGGATCAACCATAAGCATAAAAGCACCGTCTCTAGAAGTCTCATTTACATACGGCTCCAATTGATCCGGCCTCAATGCATCAACAAAGCCCATAAGAGCCAAACCGTTTCTACCGCAACTATGCAGAGATTGCCATAAACCACAACTACTCATTGACCCTACAACATATAATAGACTCTGATGAGTAATAGATGACGACCCAGTAATACGAGCCATAATATCTCCCATATTATCCTTTACACAGTGGAGAACATACCCCCAAACCAAACACCTTACATGATCCGGATCTGTAGCATAAGGCAATAGCCCCATCTCAAGAAATTCAGTTGGAGCCCAGCATAACCTCCGATTAGAATCTCCATAGAGATCTAACTGATCTTTTGAAATAGGTAAGTAATCGAATATCGACAAAGTAGGATCTACCCTTGAAAGTGCCCTACGGCCAATAGACATTAATGCACCCATAGAGCGCCTCATTTCATCTAAACAAGCCGCACTCGCATCGGAAACCGAACAGGCCTCCTAACTCAAGAGGTCTTCCGGAAACAGCATGTTTAATTAATGGGTATCCACTAAGAGTTCCAACATCAAAATCACCAACTCTTCCAAGAACTGACTTGCTCTCAACCATCGTTATTTACTTTAAAGTGCAATAATTTATATTGACAACCATTGCCATGTCAAGCTAAATTCGATTACCTAATTGTTTATTATCAATCATATGCCAGAAACAACACCTCAGGGCACAGTAAACTTAAAAAGCCTAGGAAGAGACGGAAGCAAAATAACTGGAAAAATTCGAGATTTGGCACAAAAAAGAAATGTCGATACGCTACGACAAAGACTTGAAGCCTTAGACAATGAATCGCTATTAGATGTACAAAGAAATGCAACGCAATGGTTAACACAAAGATTATTAGATCAAGATAGTCTTAATTTTTTACTAGAACAAATAACTTTAAGATTAAGATTACTCGGATTGATACAAGAAGAGCCAAGACACAAGAAAAAAAATACAGAACAACCAATAACAGTAACCCCACAAAGACCTGCAACTCCTCCTCAGTCTCCAACGCCAGCACCAAGAGGACCAGCAACAGGGGCTACTACTCCACGACCTACTACTACACCTCCTCTAGTAGCAGCTTCCACACAAAGACCTGCAACTTCTCCTCAGTCTTCAACGCCAACACCAAGAGGACCAGCGACAGGGGCTACTCCACGACCTACTACTACACCTCCTCCAGTAGCAGCTTCCCCACAAAGACCTGCAACTCCTCCTCAGGCTTCAACGCCAGCACCAAGAGGACCAGCGACAGGGGCTACTCCACAATACGAACCAAACATAAGACCAGCTGTAAGACCAACAGAAGGAAGATAATCAACAATACAAAATCACATAATTCAGTGATCAGAGTCGAACTGAGAACATTCGCCTATTTCTGTCAACCCCTTTCTCCCCTCCCAACGAAATTTTCCATTAAAATACTTCTTACCGTAATTCGTTATTCGATATTCGTAATTCCTCTCCCATGTACGCAGTCATCCTCGCAGGAGGCGCAGGAACGCGCCTATGGCCACTATCAACAGAAGAAAAACCCAAGCAATTCCACTCACTAGTTTCAGATAAAACTATGCTTCAAGAAGCTTTTGAACGCACAGCTTTTTTGCCTGCAAAAAACATACTAATCGCCACAAACGAAAAATACGTTCCATATATTCGTGAACAACTGCCTCAAGTTCCGGAAGAAAACATAATAGTCGAACCGGCCATGCGCGATACGGCAACCTGCATCGCCCTCGCCGCCACCATCATCAATAAACGCGACCCCGAATCTGTAATGGCAATTATTTACGCCGATCACCTCGTACAGGACAAAAAAGAGTTCGCATCCAAACTGAAATCGGCAGAAGCTCTCGCCCTTCGCGATCACACTCTGAATATAGTGGAGGTAAAAGCAAGAGAACCAAATACGAATTTCGGATACGTACGAATCGGCTCACGCAAAGGAACAATAAAAGGAAACGATTATTTTGAATTCGAAGAATTTACGGAAAAACCCGACCTGAAAACCGCAGAAAAATATGTGGCGGACGTAAGTTATTTATGGAATACGGGATATTTCGTTTGGCGAACTCAAGACATTTTGGACAGATTTGCTCGTCACCTTCCGGACACTTATAGGAAGATGATGTTGATAAAAAAATCACTCGGAACACCAAAAGAAAAATCCACAATAGAAAAAGAGTATCCTCTCTGCGAAAAAATCTCGATCGACTACGCAATAATGGAGCATCTCAAACCTTCAGAAGTACAGATACTCCCTGCAAATCTCGGTTGGAGCGATATCGGAACTTGGGAAACTCTCTATAAAGAATTATCAGGAGGAGATTCCAAGAAAAACGTAATAAAAGGCCCAGTCAAAGCAATCTCCTGCGAAGGCAACCTGATCTATAATTACAACTCCAAAAAACTGAACGTTCTCGGTCTAAAAGGCATGGCGGTCATCAAAACCCGAGACGAAAGCCTGATCTGTCCGTTGAAAGAGAGTCAAAACGTGAAGAAGATCGTAAGTCATAAGGCTTAAGTCATACGACTTTTATCTACCAGCTACCATCTATTCCCTCCGCGCAACTCATTATCCTCAAAAATCCCTAGCCTAAGACCAAATCAAGGACTAAACTATACGCGCTTATTTTTTGTTGCCGGAATCAGTTAAAAATGGAAACACAAATCAAATTAAAACCTTGGGGGAAAGAGATCTGGTTTGCTCATAACAACAGATACGCAGGCAAAATTCTTGAAATCAAAAAAGGACACAGGTATTCGTTGCAATACCATAAGATAAAAGAAGAAACTCAATATGTCCTTAAAGGGCAAATCAAGATGACTTACGGATCGGATGCAAACAATTTGAAAGAGATAATCTTGAAACAAGGCGATAAGCTGGATATAACTCACGGGACGATTCATCGAGCGGAAGGCATTGAAGACAGCGAGATACTGGAGGTCTCAACTCCGGAACTGGATGACGTAGTCAAACTCGCAGACGACTACGGCAGGTCGGGCGAAGGCAACAATGAGGAATTAGACAGCAAACTTTCAACTATAAATAAATCTTAACCTAAAGAAAAAGTATGAAAAAATACCTCACATGGCAACTAATCGCCATATTCGTCATGACGGCGATCCTCGGATTCATCAACCTCCCCTACTCAACACAAGAGAAGGTTCTTCCTTCGGGATCTGAATTCTTGCAAGAGATGAAGATCAACTTGGGTCTGGACCTGCAAGGTGGAACTCAGCTTGATTACAAAATCGATTTGAGCGGAGTTACAGAAACCGATAAAGAAAGCTTAGTAGATGGCGTACAAGAGGTAATTACAAGACGCGTAAACGGACTTGGAGTCTCTGAACCAAACATCTACGCATCAAATGTCGGAAATGAATATCATATAATCGTAGAACTAGCAGGCATAACGGATCTTGAAGAGGCTAAATCCGTTTTGGGTAAATCAATCCAACTCGAATTCAAGGAACAGAGCTCAACTCTTGATGAAACTGAAAAAGCAAATAGACTCGGATATGCGGAAGATGCATTGAACAGAATACTTGACGGCGAAGACTTCATAACCGTGGGAGATGAACAAGAAACAACCTATTCGGAATTCGCAATACGCACGGAAACCGAACTGACAGATATCAACAATATATCGGAAGACATTAAGCCATACGTCGAAGGACTCGAAGCGGGCGACATCGTATCGGAAGTAATATCAGGCATTGATGGCCAAACATACGACCTTAGCGGCAACATCATAGACCTCGAAGGATATTTCTTAATACAGGTAAAAGACCACCAAGAAGGTGAACAGAAAACAGAAGTACAGGCAAGCCACATCCTTATCGGCTGGGACGAATCTCAACTCGCATCAGATAGAACAAAAGATGAAGCCTATACGTTAATTTCAGACATACGTGAAAAAGCCTTAAACGGTGAAGATTTCGCCTCGCTCGCAACAGAGTATTCTGAAGACGCTGGTACGGGAGCTAACGGTGGCGACCTCGGTTTTTTCGGAAAAGGAGCAATGGTTCCTGAATTTGAAACAGCAGCATTCGAAACCGAAATCGGAGAATTATCGGAAATCGTTGAAACGCAATACGGATATCATTTAATAAAAGTCACAGACGCAAAATTTGAAAACATAAACGAATACGCTCTAAACAAAATCATATATTTGACCCTTCCAAACTCATGGGTCACGACCGAACTTACCGGTGAACACTTCGTACACGCCGATGTTCAGTTTGACCAAAGCAGCTACATGCCTTACGTAACAATTCAATTCGACGAAGAGGGCGGAACTATGTTCGAAGAAATAACAGGAAGAAATATAGGAAAACCTTTGGCAATTTTCGTTGGAGGAGATTTGATTTCGGCACCTACGGTTAATACAAAAATTTCCGGCGGAACTGCACAGATAACCGGTCAGTTCTCGGTCGAAGAAGCAACTGAATTGGCTCGCGACCTCAACACAGGTGCAATTCCTGCTCCAATAACACTTGCAGGACAATACACAATCAGCTCAACACTCGGCTCAGAAGCTCTAACCCAAAGTCTCCACGGAGGATTAATCGGCGTAATCATATTGGCACTCGCAATGATTTTGTATTACAGACTCCCAGGAGTTCTCGCAGTATTGGCGCTCGCAATCTACTCTATAATCCTTCTATTCGCGATAAAAATCGCTCTACCTCTTCCATTTGCAATCCTCGGAGGACTTATAGTTTTCGGTGCGATTATCGCAACAATACTCAAGTCGAACGAAGGCAATTTCGAAAAATTCACCACGTTTGTTTTGGCGGTATGCGTACTTTTCTTTGTCACATTCGTATTATCGGAATCTGTAACCTTAACACTCGCCGGTATCGCCGGTGTCGTACTTTCTATAGGTATGGCTGTTGACGCAAATATATTGATTTTCGAACGTATAAAAGAAGAATTAAGAGCCGGCAAACCTCATGCACTCGCAATTGAAACCGGCTTCAAACGAGCTTGGGACTCAATTCGCGACTCAAACTTCTCTTCATTGATAACTTGCGCAATCTTATTCTATTTGGGTTCATCAATCATACGAGGATTCGCATTCAACCTTGCTCTTGGTATCTTGATCTCAATGTTTACGGCAATCAGCATAACAAAAACATTCCTGCGAAGCACAGCAGGTCAAAAATCGCTGGAGCAAAACTGGTTGTTCGGAGTTTCAAACAAACCAAGAAAAGAGTTCAGAATAATGGACTCGGCAAAAACATGGATCAGAATTTCAGCAATTGCAGTAATAGTTTCATTGGTTTCAACAATGGTATTCGGACTTAACTGGGGCTTGGACTTCAAGGGAGGAACTTTGATGGAAATCAAATTCACAAACACAGAAGTAACTTCAGATCAAATCACCCAAACTCTAAACGAAGTACAAGAACAATTAAACAGCCCTTCGGCGGAAACTGTTGCGATTGAAGAATCTGAAATTCTGGGAGAAAGCATCATGTTAACAGGCGGTACTGCCGAAACAACTGAAATAGCGACAACAACAACCGAATTCGGCACCCCCGTAATCGTAAAAACCGGTGAGGGAAATTTCATCATAAGAATCAAACACATATCGGAAACTACACACAACTCAATAATAGAGAAATTCTCATCAACCCTTGGTGAACTTGAAGAAATAAGATTCACGACAGTCGGACCTACAATAGGATCAAAAACAACAAAGAAAGCAATAATAGCAATTGTCGTGGCAATAATGATGATCGCGATCTATGTCTCTATAGCTTTCAGAAAAGTCCCACGTTCAATCGGCCCATGGAGATTCGGCGTATGCACAATAATCGCCCTCGCTCATGACGTAATAATAGTAGTAGGTGCATTCGCACTTCTCGGTCATTTCATGGGAACGGAAATAGATGCACTTTTCGTCACCGCGCTTCTGACGGTACTGGGCTTCTCCGTACATGATACAATCGTAGTATTCGATAGATTAAGAGAAAACCTAAGAATCGGTTCTCATCACAACTTCTACGAAACGGCGAACGCTTCAATCAGTCAGACAATAGCACGCTCGATCAACACCTCAATGTCAACACTGATCACGCTCATCGCCTTATTGATCTTCGGCGCAAGTTCAATTTTCTATTTCACACTCGCATTGGCATTCGGAATCATAGTCGGTACATACTCTTCAATATTCATCGCCACGCCTATCTTGGTCTGGTGGCACAAGAAAACAACAGATAATAGATAAAAGTTAAAAGACAGAAAGAGCCTCGCAGAAATGCGGGGCTTTTTTTGAAACTAGTCACCTCTTATCTGCTGTCTGTGTCTTGTTTCTTGTGTCTTATCTACTGGTGCGCTCGGAGGGAATCGAACCCACAACCCCCGGTTCCGAAGACCGGTGCTCTATCCAATTGAGCTACGAGCGCAAATCGAAACATAAGCTAACATAAAACCAAAGGATTTGACAAATTGAATTTTTAGTATAGAATAACGCCTCGGATCTATAAAAACAATACATGTTAAGACAAAACCCAAGCGAAAATCCATCTGTTAAATCATTGGTGGGATTAAGATTCCATACAGCTCTTCTATTAGCATTGGCATCATCAACAGGCTGTACAAGAACAGAAGATACAAGTTCATTTCCAATTGAAGCAATAACAATATGCCAAGACCATCGCAAAGGAACAAACGAAGAGAGAATTTATCAAAATTTTTCAGGACCTCTTGGAGTTACAAATAAAGATAAATTCTATACTCTGCTTGAAGAGATAGAAATGCACGACCCTGATCTTTATGCAAAACTTACAAAATTCATAAACGACCAAGAACAACGGGCTTTATTATCTCAACTTGGAATACCTTCAGAACAAGATAACTCAATGGAAACTTTAAGCGCCCCATTAAGAGAATGGCTGTCAAAAATGGAGATGGAACATTTGCAGATGAAAATACTTGAAATCGACGAGAAAAACATATTACAGGCAAGAGTAATCTCATTCACGGAAACAACCGTAAGCAGCCACAACTTGACCCTGAGATCGCAAAAAGACGGCACGTGGATTATTAACGACAAGCTCAAATACGACAGATTTGAATCAGCTATCGAAGATATGATCACAATCGAATCAACTATCGAAGCTGCATCAAGAGGAGAATTAGGCAATCCTGCAAACCAAGATGAACCGTTCAAAAACGATCAAGCAAAAGGCATATATTTCGACTCGGAATTAAAACTTACAAATTTTACAAATACATTCATTCAGACAAACACGAAAGAAAGAGATAAAGCGATAACTCTCCTAAACGATTTATACCGATCACAAACTGTTAATTAGCTCCCACAACTCCATACAAATCTCTCCCCTATTTCTTCCCTCTTCGGGCTCAAAAACACCGCCTTCTTCTTCGCTCAAAATACCAAGATCGAAAGCCGTATCTACATAAATCGCATACCAAGATGTAGGCCAAGTATCACTATAAGGCATTCCTCCTGATATATAAGATCCCTCTTCAAGTTCATAACCGAAAACCATAAGAAGCATTTTTAAGGCCTCAACCTTATTGACCGTTTGAGCGGGATAAAAATTCCCATCATCATACCCACTCACCCAACCTTGCTCCTTGGCATAACAAACATATTTCGCATACCACTCGTCCGAAACATCATCGAAACAATTCGCGTAATCATCGGAAATCTCAATAGTACCAACTCCTTCGATAAGGATCTTGAGCAATTCCGCTCTATTCACTGTATTTTCAGCCCCAAACGTACCATCGTCATAACCTTCTATAATGCCTATTTCATACAAGCCTATCACCGCATCATAAGCTTCATCGGAACTGTCCATATCGGAAAAAGAAAATGTCGCAGTCTCAGCGGCAACCTCACTTGAAGATATAAGAAGTTCATCATCGATAGAATAAGCCTCTATCATGAAATAATAGACCTCTCCGGGAGCAAGTTCATTAACCGAAGACGTCGTAGTCCATGCACGATCCACCTCATCACTTCCCATATAATTTCCACTCTCTGAACCGAAATAAAGAAGATAATGATCTATCCCGAGATCACTCAACCTGTTCCAACTCAAAGTAACAGACTCATCATCAGAAGCTTTCACAGCAAGTATCAGCTCATCATCGACGGAAACCCCATCGGAATTAGATGAAGACGACTCCCCTTCCTTCACTTCTTGTTCTATAACCACATCTGTAGAACTGGTAACCTCCTCGCTCTCACTATAGTCGCCGAAATCCGCCGAATAATAATAAACATATCCTTCATCAAATGTGGAAGTATTCCCGGTCAGCTGCGCCCCAAGAGGAGATACCACAACATAAACCTTATCATAATCGGAAGCATTTTCGACAACCAACTCGACATAAGTCTCATCCTCTCCAATTATATTTTTATCAAGAGCGTTCAGGTCAAAATCAGCCCCGTCCATCGGAACAAAAGAAACACCCATTTCAATCCCTGAAGGTTTCGTAAGAGTAAACTTGAAATCATCTCCGCTTGAAGGCACATCAAAGGCGATATAATTTGAACCATACAAAGCCGGCCTCATACCGGGAGAAGGCATTTTGTTAACAACGGGATAAGAACTCCAAGTATTCAATATGTAAACATCGGGATATTCATCCCCCTCTTCGTAGTAATCTTCTTTTGCTAAATTCCAAATAGAGAAATCCTGATAAACCTCATCGATATCATCACCTTCAGCCTCAACTACATCTTGTACAGCGCTAAAAACGGTAAAAAAACCACCATTTCCAACACTATCAAGCTCAATAATTTGATTCCACGAGTCCAAAACCAAGCTGTTATCATCATAATACTCGGTCAAGAATCTGGGCCAAATCCCAAGCGCATATTCAAAAAACGTTCCATCGGGGACAACACCGGCGAAAACCGAATAATCCGGATAATCGAAATAATCCGTAAGATATCCGACATAATCATTTATATCGTCATAAACATAATCCTCCATCCAAACCGCCGTAGCCTCAGCAAAATAAATATCCTGATAACTTTCTTGGAAATAAAAATCCAGTCCAAATTGCAAAACATGCATAAACTCATGAGCAACCGTCACTTTCAAATAATCTGAAGACATCCATGGATCTATAGCCATATAAAGAGAAAAATCATCAAAATAACACGTAACTCCCATCGTACCCTCATAGAGGTACTCATCCCTATCATCTAAGATCAAATAAACATATTCTCCATCGGCAACAGGCTCGCTGAAACCCAACTGATCAACTTCCAAATCCCAAGATCTCTCGGCGTACTCGGCAACTTCTTCGATAACATCAGAAATACCATCTGCATCGCTATCAGACTGCAAACCTATAATATGGCTATATTCTATTTGAAAATGCTCGGTTCGTATTGCGTATTCTTTTAAGTCGCCTGCGAAAACATCGGAGCTGAAAGTTACGGCAAAGGATACGGAACCCCAAACCGGCAAAACAGCAGCAACAAAAGAAAACAATCCGATAATCAACTTTTGAGAAATGTTTTTCATAAAATTTTGTTTGTATTTTAAACGTGGAGGATTCTATCAGGAAACATCGCAGTCGCACAAAAGATATTTCATCTTAACCATTCATCCGGTATTCGGTATTCTGTATTCGGTATTCTGTATTCGGTATTCGATATTAATCCCATGTACGCCGAAATTTTATTAAATCAGAAATATTCCAATCTCGGAAAATCATTTACATATGAAATCCCAGAAGGAATGAATGTAAAAAAAGGAACTCTTGTAATAGTTCCTTATTTAAATAAAAAACTCGGTGGCATAGTGACAAACACAACAGATACAAAACCATCTTTCAAAACGCGCCAAATAATAAAAATCAACGACTCGTATCCGAGCATGCAGGATTGGCAATTCGAAACGGCAAAATTCATATCCGATTATTACATTTCAAGCGACTACAAAGCTTTCAAAATGTTTCTTCCTGACAAAATCTGGGGATTGAAAGGCAAAATGATCCGCGAAAAAAAATCCACATCAAAAATACCGGCTCCGAAATTAAAAATGACAAAAGAGCAAAAAGCGGCTACAGCAAGCATACTAAACGATTCTGCGAACAAATTTCTTATTCACGGAGTAACGGGCTCCGGCAAAACAGAAATCTATCTCAATATCGCTTATGAACTCTCGAAACAAAACAAACAAACTTTAATCCTGATCCCTGAAATATCACTCACGCCTCAAACGGAAAACTATTTCAAAAAAATATTCAAAAACAAAACCGCAATAATTCATTCAAACCTAACGGCAACACAAAGAACAACGCAATGGCTTAAGATAGCCTCCGGCGAAGCAGTTGTAACAATCGGTTCACGTTCAGCAATATTCTCACCTTTCAAAAATCTCGGAGCAATAATAATCGATGAAGAACATGACCTGAGCTATAAACAAGATCAAAGCCCGCGCTACGACACCCGCACAGTCGCGGAAAAAATCGCCCAATTAACAGGAACAAAACTCATTCTCGGATCGGCAACCCCATCGGTAGAAACATTCCACAAAGCGCAAAACAACGAATACAAACTCCTTGAACTTCCCGAGCGAATCGGCTCAACCCCTCTTCCGGAAATAAAAATAGTCGATATGCGCGAGGAACTTCGTGCCGGAAATTTCGGCATCTTCAGTAGAGAACTTCATGAAAAACTTACAAAAATCCTAAAAGACCGCAGACAAGCCATACTTTTCCTAAACCGACGAGGAACAGCATCCTCAATCACTTGTCGGGAATGCGGATATTCGCCGGAATGCGAAAACTGCTCGGTAAAAATGACATACCATTATTCAATCAAAAACGGCAAAAGCATTCTGATTTGCCACCACTGCGGAAACAAAAAACCATCCCCGTTATCCTGCCCGACTTGCGGAAGCATCCGTATAAAAAACATCGGACTCGGAACGGAAAGAATTGAACAAGAAATTTGTACAACATTTCCGTCTGCAAAGGTCCTTAGAGCAGACAAGGACACTGTGAAAACGCGGGACGACTTCCCTTTGATTTACAAGAAATTTCATCAACACGAAGCGGACATACTGATAGGAACTCAAATGATCAGCAAAGGACTTGATATAGAAAAAGTAGACCTTGTAGCGGTAATAATGGCGGATGTCGGACTTCACATCCCCGACTTCAGAAGCCAGGAATTTATTTTCAACACCCTCTCGCAAGTATCCGGTAGAGCCGGACGAAGAGACCTCCAAGGCTCGGTAATAATACAAACATACGTACCTGATAATTTCGCCCTAAAAGCTGTAAAAGACCATAACTACCAGCTGATGTATGAACAAGAAATAACATCAAGAAAACGGCTCAATCTTCCTCCTTTTTACAAAATAATAAAATTAACCTATACTGACCCCGATTTTGAAAAAGCAAAACAAAAAGCGGCAGAAGCTCATAAAAAACTGGAATCGAAAGGTATTGAGATAACTTCAGCCCCGGCTCTCATTTCAAAAAAACACAGCAAATACCACTACAATCTGTTCATAAAAGCAAAAGAGTTCGACAAAGAAATTTTTCAAAGAATAAAAGATATGTCAGCGGATGAAAATATAAGAGTCGACATAGATCCATTAATCACAATTTAAAACATGAAAAAACGAGTCTTATCGGGAATGCAACCATCGGGCAAACCGCACTTAGGAAACTATCTTGGCGCAATGAAGAGACACGTTGCACTTCAAGAAAAATACGAGTGTTTGTATTTCATAGCCAACTATCACGCCCTTACAACCGTAAGAGACGGCAAGAACCTCGAAGAAATGACTCGCGAACTCGCAGCAGATTATCTTGCGCTCGGAATTGACCCAAAGAAAACAGCATTTTTCAAACAAAGCGATGTGCCGGAAGTAACAGAATTAACCTGGATACTTTCGACAATAACACCTTTCGGACTTCTTGAGCGCGCTCACGCATGGAAAGACTCTCTTGCAAAAGGCAAAAAAAATCCAACCGCGGGACTTTTCCAATATCCGGTTTTAATGGCGGCGGACATACTCGCCTATCAATCGGATTTTGTACCTGTTGGAAAAGATCAAAAACAACATATAGAAATCGCACGCGACATAGCGCAAACATTCAACTCAACTTACGGAGATACTCTTACTCTACCTGCAGACCTTATCGAAGAAGAGGTCGAAACAATAATAGGAACCGATGGCGTACATAAAATGAGTAAGAGCTACGGAAATACTGTGGAAATTTTTGCTCCGGAAGAAGAATTGCGAAAACAAATCATGGGAATGGTTACAGATCCGAACAGAATAAAAAAAGAAATTCCGGGAAACCCAGAAATCTGCAACGTTTTTTCACTTCAAAAAATCTTCAACAGTTCCAAGATAAAGGATATAGAAAAACGCTGCAAAAGCGCACAAATAGGATGCGTGGAAGACAAAAAAATGCTGTTTGAAGCAATTCTTGAAGAATTAAGGCCGGCACGTGAAAAAAGAATTGAGATTCAAAAAAATTTGGATTACATTGATGAGGTGTTAAGAAATGGAGCAAAAATCGCACGCTCATCAGCTGCAAAAACCTTAGACGAAGTCAGAAAAAAAGTCGGCCTCTAAGACGAATTACGAATACCAAGATTTTCAGACTTGAATCTATAATCTCCAATCTATAAGCTATAAGCTTTCCCCCATGCCCACAAAATACATATTCGTAACAGGAGGAGTCTGCTCATCCCTTGGAAAAGGAATTGCAGCCGCATCAATAGGCACATTGTTAAAAGCATCGGGATTCAAAGTATTCACTCAGAAACTTGACCCATATCTCAATGTAGATCCGGGAACGATGAGCCCTTTTCAACATGGAGAGGTTTTTGTCACAGACGACGGCGCGGAAACAGACCTCGACTTAGGACATTACGAGAGATTCATAGATGAAAACTTAAGCGAAATCTCAAGCGTCTCAACGGGTAAAATCTACACGCGCGTCCTCTCGCAAGAACGCAAAGGAGATTTTCTTGGTGGCACCATTCAAATAATCCCTCACATAACAGGAGAAATCAAAAAAAGAATTCTAAGCGCCGGCAAATCAAGCGGCGCAGACATCGTAATGTGTGAAATCGGCGGAACGGTCGGCGATATAGAAGGACAACCATTCCTCGAAGCAATTAGACAACTGCGCCGAGAACTTGGAACGGAAAACACATTATTCATTCATCTCACGCTTCTCCCCTACCTGAAAGCATCGAAAGAGCTTAAAACAAAACCGACTCAAGCATCAGTCAGAGAATTGCGCCAAATCGGTATTCAGCCAGATATTATTATCACACGTGCAGACTATCCTATCAGCAAAGAACTTACGAAAAAAATCTCTCTTTTCTGCGACGTGGAAGCCGATGCGGTAATCCCAGCGGTAACAGCCAACTCAATCTATCAAGTTCCTCTGGAATTCGACGAATATAAAGTTGCACAGTTAGTCGCAAAGAAACTTAACCTCGGGAAAGTAACACCGAAACTGAAACCATGGAAAGATCTTGTAGATAAAATAAATGCAAAAAGGAAGCCTCTCAAAATAGCATTGGTCGGAAAATACACTCATCTTGAAGATGCATACATAAGCGTAATCGAATCTTTGAAAATCGCCTGCTATCATGAAAATCGCGAACTTGAAACAGTATGGGTAGACTCGGAGAAACTTGAGAAAAACGATAAAAAAGCTTGGGAAGAATTGAAATCTTGCCAAGGAATTGTCGTACCGGGAGGTTTCGGCATAAGAGGAACTGAAGGCAAAATACTTGCAGCGAAATACTGCAGAGAAAACAAGATTCCATATTTGGGCCTATGCCTCGGGATGCAAATCATGACAATAGAATATGCACGTCACGTATTGGAAGATCCCGAGATAACATCTGAAGAATTTGACGAACAAGGGAAGATTTCAAAAGACAAATACATAATTCATTTCTTACCGGGACAACATAAAGACAAAGAAAAAGGAGGCACGCTAAGACTTGGCGCTTATCCTTGCAAACTGACAAAAGGCACAAAAACCTACGAACTTTATAAAAAACCGGAAATCAACGAACGCCATCGCCACAGATACGAAATAAACAATTCTTTCAGGGAAAAACTCGAAAACACAGACTGGAAAATCGCCGGAATTTATGAAAAAGCCAACCTTGTTGAAATCGCTGAAATGAAAAATCATCCGTTTATGATAGGATCTCAATTCCATCCTGAATTTTTATCCAGACCAAACAGACCGCATCCTTTATTCCACGGGTTTATAAAAGCAGCATCCGTCGGAAACAAAAATAAAAGCTGATTTATGCCTCAATATAAGTACGTTGCCATCACGCAGGACAACCAGAAAATGACGGGCAGTTTAAGCGCACAAAACGAAGATGAGGCTAGGAAAGAATTAAACAAATTAAATCTGGCGATTTTGAGCATAACAGAAGCGACCGAAACCCCTGCTGCAACAACCACTCCACCGCCGCAAGCAACACCTAAAGAGGAGGAAAAACCAAGAAAAGTCGAAGAAGTCCCGATTACAAAAGCACCACCGGCGCAACAAGAGCAGAAAACCGGCAGTTTTTTCAAGAAAACCGACAACAAAATACTTACAAAATTCGAGTTCGAAGCTCGAGACAAAACAGGTAAAAAAATTGTCGGAACAATACCGGGAATAGATAAGCTCTCGGCATTCAAAAGATTAGTAACGGAATACCAATTCGACGTTAGCTATATAAGCAAACTCGACAACACACCGGAAGAAAAAACAAAAGATCGCGAAGAAGGAACTACCCAGCTCAAAGCGCAAATCGAAGACTTGCAAAAAGCGGAATCCGAAATCAACGCAGAAGCTTCAAAAGACAAAGATTTCAAAGAACAGCAAAAAATCCTGCTAGACAAGGTCGATTATGTACTGGAAAAAATCAAAGCTGTCTTATCAAAATACGATCAAGAAATAAGACCTGAAAATAAGAAACTGATTCAGGGATATATAGATAAACTGCTTAGAATAAAGAACAGTACAAACCTCGAATACATAGAACATACCGCCGAAGAATTATTAAGTAAAATTCAGAGCCAAGAACTCTTCTTGCATAAAGAGATGCTTCAAAAAGAAAAAGCTTCATTGATAGTTGAGACACAAGAAATGATGGCATCGCTTCATTCAACGGATACACACAAGAAAACCTTCATCGAAGACCTGCACGGCAAATTGCCAATGATGAGATTCAAACCTCTCGAAAAAATCCTTCTGATAATATCAGAGAAATTCAAGCAAGATCCGGAAATACTTTCTCTTAAATCCATTATCGGCACAACGAACAAACAGCTGATAACATATATAAAAATTTGGATAAAAACTTCTGATAAAGATGCAAGAAAACAAGTTTCCGAAAGCATAAAAAGCATTCTGGAAGAAAGAAAAAATTTAAAAGAAAAACTACGCACCCTCAAACATCAAAAAAAGACCAAAGTTATAACTCAAGAAACAACAATCAAAAGAGATACCTTAACCGAAGAAACTGCGAATTTCTTAGGATGGCTGCTTGGGTTTTACTTGTTATATTATTTCGCAACATACTATCTCACACAAAAAAAACTGGACTATACGATCTCATTACCATGGAATCCGGACATGACTGAAAACGGTCTCCTGAAATACTTAGTTTCAATCATATTTTTATGGTATATTTTACTGGCGGGAAAAACCAAATTCTTACCAAGGCAAAAACTTATCACTCCATTTATAGGATTAGCCGGAATTATCGCAACGGCACTATTAATCTTTAATTTCTAAAATGTATCCAATACTCTTTCAGATAGGCCCGTTCTCCCTTTATTCATTATGGCTTTTCGTAACGATTGCATTTATCGCAGGCTCTCTATCTTTCGCAAAAACGGCAAAAAGACACCGACTTGACCTCTCAATGATATTCAATCACTCGATAAGCATCCTACTGGTCACTTTATTCATGGCAAGATTGGTTTTCTTCTTAATAAACAGACAAATATATCTACCGGTCTTCAGATTCGTATATCTGCTACAATTTTTCTACATATGGGACAAAGGACTTTCTTTCTGGGGAGGTCTTCTCGGATTTCTAATAATGCTTGCCATAATTTGCTTCAAAAGAGGTGAAAACATCATGAAATGGCTCGACAGAATGATAACCCCGATAGGCATCGGCATAATCATAGCGAATATCGGTCAATTCCTAGATGGTCAAGCTTATGGAACGCCAACAGATCTTCCTTGGGGAGTGGCTTATGAAAGCATAAACGTAAAATACACAGTACCTGTTCATCCGGTTCAGATTTATTCGATAATTTACACAACAGGAATACTTCATATATTTAAAAGGTTCAGAAAACACGAATTCTTCACTCAAGACGGAAATAAGACATTGGTAGCCGTAACAACGTACTCATTCATCAGAATGTTCATAGAATCTTTAAGAGGCGATGATACGTTTGAAATCTTTGGGATAAGACTCGCAAGCGTAATTTGCGCAATAATGTTTGTCATTTCAGGCTGGATTCTGCTAAAAAGATTCAGACAGAACGATCAAAATTCACATAACACTAACACAGAAAATGGACATAACTAAATTATTCTCAATCGACTACCTATTAAACACCATACCAGGGGCGGAATTCAAATATCTATGGGTTTGTGCCGCATTTTTCTTGCTTCTAATAGTATTCGGCCAATATTTAAGAGTTTTTATCAAAAGAAGTGAGCACAAGAAGATCCTGAAACGCTTATTGCCAAGAGTTCATTTCAAACTGGCAACAACAGCGTTTTTCGGATTCGTACTCTTATTCTTCAGAACTCAGAACATACCTTATCTTGCAACGAGAATTCTACTCATATTGATACTTGCGCTTGGTATATATCAACTTGCAAGAATCGTATACGTTTATGCAAAAATCTTCCCGCAAGAACTTGGCGAATTCAAGAAGAAAGAACACATGCTGAAATACATGCCTAAGAAGAAATAAAGAATATCTCTTTATTTCACTGACACACTATTTGGCAGAATGGCGCATTCGTCATCAGTCGCGTTTTCCCAATCCTTAGGCCCAAAACCAAGCTCGACCAATACAGGTTCATTAGCTGTGGCCTTAAGCAACTTGGCAGAATCGGCAATATAAGCAGCTTGATCCACACCGGTCACGAAACCAACTTGATTAGTCTGCGGATTCACGCATCCGATGTTCAAGAACACTCCTTTTCCGGCAGAAATATCGATCATAGGATTACCCCCCCCTCCATCCGGCGGAAACGCCGCATTTCGAAGTGCATCAGAAAATTGAGTATCTCCAAAGTCCGTAATACCTAATTCAACAATACCGTCTTCTCCTTCGACAATTCTTGCATAACCGCAAACCATAGTGGAAAACTGCTTAGTTACATCACTTAAATCAACATCAGCCGGCACCTGACCTTTTATTTGAGAAGCTGCAAGTAAATCCTCACAAGAATGCTCTTCGACAGCAACAGGTTGGGATTGAGGCTTAGAAACGTAATCTCTATCGTAATAAGCATCTGCATTAGGAACAGCCAAAGACGCTAAAACAAAAGGTAAAATCCTTGCATTTTCCATATAGAATGATTGTTAATATGCCAAACTTATAAGTCAAAACCACGAAGAGGTCAATAGGCTCTGCGGTAATAACTTATTTTATCTTCACAACCTTATATCTAACCTTCCCTGCAGGAACATTAACGTCCACAATATCTCCTGCTTTATGATCTAAGATTGCATTACCTACAGGTGACGAGTTGGATATTCTATTAGCCATAGGATCGGCTTCGGTAGAGCCTACAATCGTAAACTCCTCATCTTCCATTTCCTTACCGGCTTTAATAACACGAACAACAACTTGGCTACCAAGCTCAACAACCTTATTACCAAGCTTTTTCTTATCGGTAATAATCTTCGCATGCTTGATTTGCTCTTCAAGCTCTAGAATACGTCCTTCTACAAAAGCCTGCTCGTTCTTAGCCTCCTCATATTCTGAGTTTTCAGAAAGATCTCCGTAAGAAATAGCTTCCTTAAGCCTCTGTGCAACTTCTCTTCTCCTAGCAGTCTTCAAATTCTCCAACTCATCTTCAAGTTCTTTAAGCCCTTCGCGAGTTACATAAACCGCATCATCATCATGAACCGCCTGATCTGTTGTTATATCGTCTGTCATGTTAGTTTAAAGTTTAAAGATTATAGATTCGAGATTATAGATCGTCCCTTCTGCCTAATTATCCTTTATCCTCACACTTGTTGGATGTTCACGGAGCTTCTGAAGAACCTTAGCTTCAATTTGACGAATACGCTCGCGTGTAACACCGAACTCCTTGCCAACCTCTTCAAGAGTATGACCAATTCCATCTTTCAAACCGAATCTCATTTCAATAATTTTGCGCTCCCTTGGCGACAAATACTGAAGCATATCGTGAATGTTTTCACGAATAAGCTGCCTATTTGTAAGCTCTGAAGGTGAAAGTGCATCATCATCCTCAATGAAATCTCCCAATTTACTATCCTCTTCTGCACCAACAGGCGCTTCGAGAGAAACTATATCTTGAGAAATTTTGAGTACATGTCTGACCTTTTTCACATCCATCGCCAT